>OLYV01000011.1_pt1 | contig 212013 bp, 195 predicted proteins | sample 1644371 | NCBI WGS metagenome assembly OLYV01 (sample SAMEA103958124, study PRJEB25191) | human gut metagenome | biome: human-associated habitat [ENVO:00009003]; feature: intestine environment [ENVO:2100002]; material: feces | place: Germany | collected 2013/2015 | reverse complement strand
CATCTCGGTGATTTGGGATGGCGGCCTTTTATACGCGGGGAGGTTTGACGCTTACAGAATAACCATTGAAATATGAAAGGGTTTCGTCTACTACAATAGGCGAAACCCCTTTCCATACCAATGTCAATAAGATTGGATTTATTATTTTATTTTTTGTCAGTGCCTTTTAGACGATAATTCATAGCCCCAATCTGAAAAGAAATAACACTTCCCACATACAAGATGACATATACAATATCACTATTATTGGAGTCAACATAAAACAAATCATTTTTAGGCATCAAATTAACAAAAATCATCCCCAATGCTATAAATGACACCAAATATACAACTCCACAGAGAATTTTTATAAAATACTTCTTCATATCGCTATCCTCAACTTACTCTGTCTGGATAACAAGTGAACGATTTGTTCAAAGAAATTTCTTCTCTTCCACTATCCCACGAATCAAGCGTGTAACTTGCATTAGCAGTAACCGAGACGCTCGATTTATTAGAAGGACATTGGAAGTTAATTCCCGGTTTAAATGTAAATGCAGCCTTTTGAGCACCTCCACTTAAAGCTGTATTCCATGTTACACCAGATGTAGATACAGATACATCAATATTTGTATCTGTTGTATTTTGTGTCCAACTCAAGCCTAGCTCTAATGAAATATCTTCGCCTAAAGTACCTCCTACATTTACACCTACCGAGCCGGTATTTGCAACTCTTTCTGGACCATAATCATCAACAGTTACACTAGAAGACGAAGTTGAAAGCGTTACATCCAAATCCTCGCCTTGGTATTTCGTCTCATAAGCACCGCCTAAGTCACATCCTGGCATACCAGTAACATTTGCCTTTATGATATAGTGATCTCTGGAATTAAAATTTTGGACGGTATAAACATCATAGTATGCAGTCATTTTTCCTTTAGGTTCTCTAGTATATGTATAATCCTTTTCCCCAATCAAGGAACCACTTGCACGAGTAGCAATAGGTTGTGCTTGATTATCTTTTACTTCGGATATAACTTCTTCAATAAGTGCATTTCTATCTACCGTATCATTGCTTCCAACATTGATTTCGTGAACAGAAAAAACATTGCCATGTTTATAATAAATTGTAGCAATATCAATACCTGGATCAATAATAGCATCATCATTAGAAGCAAATGCAAGCTCAGTATCTGCGGCTGTTACCGGAAGATTTAGTTTTTCTTCCAAGTTCAAAGGTTCATCCGTATTATTTCCAGTAACAACTAGAATCCCTTGTGAATCAAAGAAATTATCTATAACTTCTGGAGATGTATCAAGAATAGCGTCAAATGTATCAATATCGCTATTTGTTATCCAGACAACTTCTCCAGCTTTTTCCGAAAAAGTATTTCTTTCAATTCCCACTTCAGCAGCTAACGCTGTAGAACTACATCCAATTACCATAACTAAAGATAAGAACAAAGCCCCAAATTGTTTTTTCATAAACTTATACCACCTTTCCATCCTACTAGATAATGTCATTTAACTGAATTGTATATGTATGCGACTCTGTGCTATTATAAATATGAGCAAGCGGATCGTCTTTCATGATATACTCAAAGTCATATGTTGTATTAAATGTTATACTCTTTTTGTTACTGCTAATTGAGTATGTATTTTTTGTCACTTTATAACTACTGTATCCCCAGGTCATAGCACAGATTATATCATTTTTATATGTTGTGACTTTGGCATTAGTAATTTTGTCAAAAATATAATCCCCACTAGAATTTACTGCTGCTTTCCAATCAAATATAATCTGGAATGTATATCCTGGCAATCCTGCATCATATTTTTCAGATTCATATGAACCTTCCATAGAAGCACCATAAGTGGTAACAGTGGAATGCTCCATAATGTCATCTACAGATATTGCAACTGTATTATCTGCCATAGAAGAAGGAATCTCTATAGCATACTCCGTCCCTACAAGCACTTCTGCTTTTTCATCAGTAGATAACTCTGCTGCTGATGCAGGAATTACACTGAATAGCATTAAAAGCATTACTGTCAAAAGTGAACAAAATTTCTTGAATCGGCATGAATTTAATAATCTCATAGAAATCCTCCTTTGCATAAGTCCAATTTGCTATTGTCACTAATATTATATACATTTATTCCCTTGATTTCAATAGTGAATATCTATTTTGTATAGATTATTAAATTTAAGTAATGCTTTATTGTTCAATATGACCATTCTTCTACCGAGCACTTAAAATGTGAAAAATTTTTATGGAATAGAGGGGATGATTGTCTGTTTATGTTTTGTGTTACTTTACCGCACATAAGCATTAGCGCCGGGGTTGTCCGAGCCATAGCCTTCCAGCAGATTGACCACACCCCACACGCCAAGGCCAGCGCCGAGGGCGATCACAAGGGTCTGCAAAGTGGTGATGGCAGAAGCGAAAAACTGCATATAGCCTCCTATTCTCCGGGATATACCCGGCCATGAAAAAAGCCGCCCTCGCGGGCGGCAGCCTACTACTTCGGGACGAAATGTCCCAAAGCTCTATACAAAAGCGTCCGGGTCGTCGAGGTCGTCATAGTTGAGAATGTCCTCGTCCTCGTCTGTGATCGCCTCGTCCGGCACGGACACTTCGTACATCTCACATTCCTCATTCATGCCCGGCCGCCTGCGGCGGTCAATGAGCCTGTCGAGGTCAAAGGCGTTTTTCACTTTATCGGCCTCCGCCGTAAAGCGATAATTGGGGTGCTGTTTCAAATCGTACTTTCTGGAATAGAACGGCGGCAGCCCCCGGAGCTGCAAAATGCACCGATCTCCGGGCATGGTGGCAAGCTCACTTGGGGTCATCAGCTCCCGCCCCAGCCGTTGGGTGTTCTGACTGTAGCTTTCGGACTGGCCCCGTGAGCGTCCCTCAGTCTGCATGGAGATGGTTGCCTTGCCCAGCCAGTTTTCCGAAATTTCCTTGATGGTGGAGCTTTCGCGCCCGCCGAGGAACAGGACACTGTCCATGTTGCCGAGGATGGTTTCCGCGTTCTTGTCGTAGATGGCCTTGCATTGGGCAAGCTGCTGATACAGCAGGCACAGGCTGATCTCCCGGGAGCGGATAACCGCCACCAGCTTTTCCAAGTTTGGAACCTGCCCGGTGTTGGCCGCCTCGTCCCACAGCACCCGCACATGATGGGGCAGCCGTCCACCGTGAACATTGTCCGCCCGTTCGCACAGGAGATTGAACATCTGCGAAAAGGCCAGCGCCACAAGGAAATTGTAGGTGCTGTCCGTGTCGCTGATGCAGAAGAAGGTTGCCGTGCGCCGATCACCCATACGGTCAAGCTCCAGCTCGTCATAGGACATGATCTCCCGAAGCTGAGGAATGTCAAAGGGCGCAAGCCGAGCACCGCAGGAAATTAAAATGCTTTTTGCTGTCTTGCCGCTGCTTAGCTTGAATTTTTTATACTGCTTCACAGCAAAGCAATTCGGCTTGCGCTGCTCCAGCCCCTTGAACATATAGTCCACGGCGTTGAGGAAATCCTCGTCATCCTCCTTGACCTCCATGCCGGAGATCATGTCCACCAGCGTATTCAGGTTCCGATCTTCCTCGGCCCCCTCAAAAATGATGTAGCCCAGCAAAGCGCAGTACAGCAGCGTTTCGGCTTTCGTCCAGAATGGATCACCCTCCTTGCCTTCGCCCTTGGTGTTGGAAATGAGGGCGTTGACAAACTTTAGAATGTCCGCCTCGGTCTTGATGTACGCCAGCGGGTTATAGTGCATGGATTTTGAAAAATCAATGCTGTTGAACACTTTGATCTTATATCCCCGCTTTTGCAAAAACGAGCCGACCTGCCCCAGCACACCGCCCTTGGGATCGACCACCACATAGGAAGAATGGGCTTGCAGGAGCTGCGGCGTGAGCCAAAAGCGGGTCTTGCCGGAGCCGGACGAGCCGATCCCGCAGAAATTGAGGTTGCGGGCGTTAGCGGGATTTTTCGGACGGGTGTTCATGGTGAGCCGTTCCGTGGCGGTCAGCAGCATATTGTTTTCAAACTTGGGATCGACAAAAGGGCGTATATCTTTTTCAGATCCCCAACGGGCTGAACCGTACTCTTCATCACGCCGGAATTTCTTTGCGTTCTTGCTTTTGAAGTAGATCAGCAGGCGGAACGCCACCGCTCCCACAATGCCCACCAGCCAGTCAAAGAGGGCAAGGCCGGGGGCAAAGTCGGCAAAGGCCGCGCCGATGGTCTGTCCCAGCCCCAGCAGCTTTTCCCCGAAGCCTGCCCCCGCCGCCAGACGGTAGGCCGTCCCCAGCTTGAGGAACACCCAGCCGATGAACACATAGGGAATGTTGGGCAACACATACTTACGGAGCTTATCTGTCATGCGACACCTCCTTGATATGCTCCTTGGGCGGCTTTTCCTTGGCAAGCTGCTGTTCCGCCTGCTTCATCTGTTCGGGGATCGTGGGCTGGCGGGACTTGGCCTTATCCAACACCTTGCGGGAGTATTCCGAAAAGCAGGCGGTCATAGCGTCCGCCTGCCCGGACTTGAAGAACAGCAGGTATTTCCCCGGTTCAGTCTGATAAAAGGCATAGTCCACATTCCACTTCCGGGCTACCCGGTCAAAGAGCTTCGTGTCACCGGACAGTTCAAGGCTGTTAGTGGATGTGCCGTGCGCCATGAGCTTTTTCACAGTCTGCTTGCCGTGGGGCGTCTGCTTTGCCCGATGCGCCTTGGCAATTTTGCGCCCCACCGCCCGGACAACATAGGCAAGCCCCCGGGCGGTCAGCTTCGACGCTTTCACCGATACGGCAATCGTGCGCCGGGAAATATCCTCGTCTACCAGCCGTCATCTCCTCCTCTCTGATAGAGATATGACCTTGGGACAAGTTGTCCCAAGGTCAGCGTTCATCATGCTCCTTTCTCGGGTGCAGGCGTTCGCCCTCCAAAGAGGAACGGTCTATGACCTCCTTGTAGGCCGCCATCTGCTCCCGGATATTCAATTTGGGGTATGCAAAAATGCGGTGTTCGGCGGGAATGTCCTCGATGCCGTGGTACACCTCCTTGAAGTCGCCGCTGTGGGTCAGATAGCCCGTGGGGGCGAAGTGACCGCCCTCGTTGATCCGCATATCCCGTCCGTAGGCTTCAAAATCGAAGTAGGGTAGCACATTGTCCGGCACATCCAGTAGTTCCATGTCCTCCACATAGATGCGCCCCAGCGTTTCATCGTCGGTCACGCCGGGGTGTAAATCGTAGCAGTCCAGATTGTGAACAAGGTTGATGATGTCCTCTACGCTGGAAGTATGGTCGCCCTTGTTGAGCGCAGCCTCCAGCGTTTCGATCTCGTCGCTGTCCAGCTCGGAAATGAGATGCGCCAGATGGTTCAGCTCGTCCAAGTTTTCATACTCGGTGAGATAGTCGTATAAGCCCATCACATCGCCGTCAAAGGCAGTGATGAAAAATTCCTCATACAGCACACCGTCCACGCCGATATTTTTTAGAAGCGATTGCACCTCCTCCGTGGTGGCCGGAAATTTCAGCGTTTCACCCACAAGCTGCCCCTCGGCATATTTGCCGAGGTTGGTGATGTAGGCTTCAAATACGGTGGACATCTTATCTGCGCCCCTGTCCCTTGACGGTTAAAATGCCCTCAAGGGTGGTGGCGGTGATCCCCAGCCGCTGGGCAACGGCGATGTCGTTCTTCATGGCCTCGATGACAGTATGACCGCACACCACCAGCACATGAGAACGGCGGAGCAGGTCGCGCCCCATGTCGATGCCGCTCTTATGCTCCTCGGGAACGGCGTCATTGAGGAAAAGCGGCTGATAGAGCGTCGGGCAGATAGGCGAAAAGCCCGCCTCATACACCGTGCGGCAATACTGCGCCGCCAGCTTTGTGTTCTCGTGGTCGCTGCCGCACCATGCGGCGGTGATATACGCGAGGGGTCGTTTCATTGTAAAATACCTCCGTTTTGTAATGTAGTAGTTCAACCCAAACCCCACGCCCTTTCCCATTCTTGGGGAAGGGGGCGGCTCTGGAGGATATACCCCCGCCGCTTGCCGGAGAAAAAGCATAGCCGGGACAGGCGGTCAAGGGCTGGCCGCTGAAAACAGCGGTGCGATGCACCCTTGACAGCCCGCTCCCGGCCATGCTGGAATACGGGCGGCGACGGGGGATATAACCACAAGAGCCATTCGGGGAAACGAAAGACCTCGGGACAAAAAGTCCCAAGGTCATTTTTCAAGATCCGTTTTCTTCTCGGGCTTGCCCAGCTCGGGCGGCTGCTTGGCCTTCCAGTCATCCAGCAGAGAAATGATCTTGTCTTTCATTTCTCTCGGGGACTTGTCCTTGCCGAAGTACTTTTCCAGCTCCGCACTATTGATGATCACCTTGTCTACCTCCTTTTTCTCCTGCGACAGAATACCGTCGATCACATCACCGTTGAGCTTGCCGTCCTTGTCCAGCTCCCGCATTTTCTGCGCCTGCGACAGCGAGGGCGAGGACTGCTGCCCCTCAATGGACACGGCGATATACCTCTGATTTTTGGGGCGGATGAATGAGATCTCCACCGCCGGGGTGAACGCCAGCTTTTTCTCGTCCACCATTTTCTGCAAATCCGGTACAAGCTCGGTCAGGCGGATATACCGCTGCACCTGCTTGTAGTTCATGCCGTTACGATCTCCCACGACCTGCGTGGAGCGTTTTCCGGCGTCCTTGTCCTCCTCACCGGGACGGGAGCCTTGGTGCTTGATGGCCTCCACCTGCATTTTGAGCGACTGTGCCTTTTCCGTGGGCAAAATGCGCTCACGATGGCGGAGGTTGTCGTCCGTCATGGCGAGGATGGCTTCATCGTCCGTCATGTTGCGGACGATACACGGCATATTCGCAAATCCGGCAAGCTCACTTGCCCGCTGGCGGCGGTGGCCTGCGATGATCTCATAGCCGCCATCCTCGCGGGGACGCACCAGCGCGGGCTGATTGACGCCTGTCGCCTTGACCGACTCCACAAGCCCCTGCATCTCCGCATCGTCCCGGACACCAAAGGGATGATTTTTGAACGGGTGCAGATCTACCAAATTGAGATAGACGATCTCCTCTTTTTCGGCGCGGGTAGCGTCACGGGGCGCAGACGGCTCCGGCGTGACCTCCGCACCAGCGGGAGCGCCGCCCTTATCCACGGCAGGCTTCTCCGGGGCGGGCTTGCTTTGGGACTTTTTGTCCCGAGGTTTGGGCGGCTTGGCCTTATCGGGAGCGGCCTTGCCATCCTTGGGCGGTCGGCCTCTGCCGGGTTTGGCGGGCTTGTCCTTTTCGGTGGGCGGCTTCTGCTTGACCTCCTTTTTCTCATCCTTGGCCGCCTCGTCACGGGCGGCGGCAAAATCCACCACCTTGCCGGAATGTGCCGGGGTGGGATTATCCTTGCCGGGATCAGGCGGCTGCGCCTGCTCCATTTCAGCCTTGGGAGCTTCGGGAGCGGCGGGCTCATCCACCTCGGTGTGAGTAACAGCGTCGGCGGGATCGGGTGCGGCCTCGCCCATTTCAAAGAGTACCGCCTGTCCCTCATGTTCCAGCATGACCGCCTCTGCGTCGGTCAGCGCAGGCCCGGGAGAGGGCTGCTCCAGCACGGCGGCATTTTCTACCGCGGGAGCGGGAGCCTCGGTGGGCGGGGCTGCCTCGGGAATATTTTTCTTATCATCTGCCATTTGCAAACCTCCTTTTTGTGGCATGAAAAAAGCCAGTCCGCAGACTGGCCGGGTGGAAATGACCTCCCTTCATGGTTTTATATATGAAAACGCCGCCCGTTGTCCTGTTGGGCGGCGTTGTTCTCGTTATTTTGAATTTTTAGAATAAATACCTCTTGCCGACTGCCAGCAAACCGTTGATATATCTGTGTTTTCTGAAATCCTATAATTACACTCCGACCAGAAGCAGCTGGAACTGCTGCTGCGGAACGTGGACGAGACGCATCTGCTCTATGGCTCCGACATGCCATACACCAATCTTTCCGCCTGCTTTGGGCAGATGGAGGCGCTGGAAAATACGCAAAAGCTCACAGAGCATCAGAAGCAGCTGATGTTCACCGATACAGAACCTATCATGGCTGACACGAAATCCGAACAGCATACAGTATGAGCGCGCCCCCGCAGCTTCGGCTGCGGGGGTTTTATCTCCTCGCCAAAAGCTCAGCCCCCGAAAAAATCAGCGCGTATTTTGTCAATTTTTGTAGACAAACCGGTGGCGCTATACTATAATGGTCAGGCTTGATATCCGGTTGACTTTCACCTCTGGGGGTTACGCTGATGAATGCGAGGGCTTGGAGCTGGAGGATGCTGACGCTTTTGCCTCTGGTTCTTTTTTTGCTGCTGATTTTATGGATTTTTGTGTTCCCGGCGAAGCGCGCCGCTGCCTCCGCAACGGATGCGGAGGTCGCATCCGGCGTGCAATGGCTTCAGGAGCAGGAGGCACACAGCCCCGACGACGTGGAAGCGGAGCTCAAGGCCATCCGTCAGGCGGAGCTGGATGCGATGCGGGACGAATGGCGCGCAAAGCTCTACAGCGGAGAAATTTCCGTCTGGTCGCTGTTTGAGGATTACGCCATGCTCGGCGACTCCAGAACGTCAGGCTTCACCTATTATGGCTATCTGGCCCCTGAGCGCGTGTTCGCCGACTCCGGCGCGACCATCAAAAAGGTCATTGACCACCTGGAGGAGCTTGTCGCGCTGAATCCGTCGATCATTTTCCTGACCTATGGCATCAATGACGTCGGCATCGGGTACTGGCCAACGCCAGAGGATTATGTAAACGAAATCAACAACACACTTGCCCTGCTCAAGGAGCACCTTCCGAACGCCACGGTCTATGTCTGCTCCATCATCCCCGCCCTTGAACCCGCGTTCAAGCGCGGCCCCGCATGGCGGGAGATCCCGGACTACAACGACGCCGTGCGCGCCTTTTGCGAGGAAAATGGCACGCCGTACGTGGACATTACGCAGCTCTGCGAAGAACACACGGATCTTTATCAGGACGACGGCGTGCACCTGCTGGGCGGCTTTTACCCGCTTTGGGGTACCGAACTGATTGCTGAGGTATATGATGATGTCTTTGCCCTTGAATCAAACGAATCCGCAGCTGAATGACCTGCTCCTGCGCGGCGGAAGCAGCCTTTCGCCGGAGCTGAAGGAGCAGGCGATTGACGATATTCTGGCCGAATTCGGCTCTGCACCCACAAAAAAAGCGGCCAAGCAGGCCGTTCCGGCGCAGAAGCAGCCCGCTTCCCCTGCCCCATCCGCCCCGCTTGTGATCGATGGGGTCGACTTTTCAGAGTTTTTGGACAACGCTCCGGCCAGCCGCAAAACCGCCGCTGCCCCCATTCCCGACCCGCAGCCCATCCGCGAGCCGGTGAAAACGCCGGAAGGCAACAAGGCCCCCGCGCCGGAAAAGTCCGCTGTCACAGAAGACGTGCCTGCTCCGGACACTGCTGCTGCGCAGCCTGCGGCCCGCCGCGTGGGAATCGTGAGCATCCTCCTGCGCATTTTCGCCTTTGCCGCCGCTCTGGCGACCGCGGGCTTTCTCTACACGCAGACGATGCAGAACCGGCAGAGCAGCGCGTCCTTTGACGCTGTCAGCAGTGCCGTTCTGCAATCGATCGATCTGACGGATATGCAGGAGGCGGACGCGCAGATGGTGCGGCGGCTCTATGGCTTTGCACCGTCTGAAATGGACGGCTGCCTGCTCTATTATCCGGCCACAAATATGGGGGCACGGGAGCTGCTGCTCGTCAAGCTCTCCGATCTCTCGCAGCAGACGTCCGTTTCTGACGCCATTCAGGCCCGCAGGCAGACGCAGATGAAGAGCTTCGAGGGCTATGGCGTTGAACAGTATGATCTGCTCTCCAACTCCGTTGTGGAGATACAGGGCAATTATATCCTGTTCGTTGTGCATGAGAACGCAGCCGCTGCCGCGCAGGCGTTTCTGAAAGCGCTTTAAGGAGGAACCGTCGTGAATCTGAGCACGCTCTTTTTTGTCTTCGCGTTTCTCCCGGTCAGCCTGATCCTGTACCTGGTCTGCCCACGTGTCTGCAAGAACGCACTTCTTGTTCTGATCAGCTTCGTTTTTTATGCATGGGGTTCTCCGGTCTATCTGCTGCTTCTGCTGCTGGTAACGGTTTTCAACTATTGTGTCGGCCTGGACATCGGCAATTGCGCAGAATTGGGGCGGCGCGGCACAAAATTCCTTCTTGTGATCGGCGTGCTGTTCAATCTGCTGCTTCTCGGCTTTTACAAATACGCCGCATTTGCCATCGAAACGCTCAACGCCATTTTGCCGTTCACGCTGAACGCGCCGTCTGCGGCGCTTCCGCTCGGCATTTCCTTCTTCACCTTCCAGAACCTGTCGTATCTTTCGGACGTTTACCACCGTCGCGCGCCCGCGCAGAAAAATCCGCTGGATTTCTGCCTTTATGTCAGCTTTTTCCCGAAAATGATCTCCGGCCCGATCGTCGAGTACGCACAGTTCGAGCCGCAGCTGAAATCGCATCCGGTGACGCTGTACAAGGTTTCCGAAGCTGTCCCGATGCTCGTTCTTGGCCTTGCGAAAAAGGTGCTGCTGGCCGATAATCTCGGTGCCGCGTTCCAGAGTATTTCCGCACTCTCATCCGGTTCGCTTTCCGGCGGGTCGGCGTGGCTCGGCGCGATCTGCTATTCGCTTCAGCTCTACTTTGACTTCAGCGGCTATTCCGACATGGCCATCGGCATGGCGAAGCTGTTCGGCTTCGACTTTGACGCCAACTTCGACCATCCCTACCTCTCTGCTTCCCTGACGGAGTTCTGGCGCAGATGGCACATTTCCCTTGGCCGCTGGTTCCGTGACTATGTGTATATCCCGCTTGGCGGCAGCCGTGTAAGCACGCCAAAGTGCATCCGCAACCTGCTGATCGTCTGGATCCTGACCGGCCTGTGGCACGGCGCGTCGTGGACATTTGTGGCATGGGGCCTGTATCACGGGATTTTGCTGCTGCTGGAAAAGTATCCGCTCAAAGGCATCCTTGCAAAGACGCCCTCCCCGATTCGCCATATTCTGACGCTGCTGGCCGTCATCGTCGGCTGGGTGCTGTTCTTCTCTCCTGATTTTTCCTCGGCGATTTTCTATCTTGGGCGGATGTTCGGTGCCGGGAGCCGCGCGTTTTGGGATTCCACCGCAAAATACTATTTTGCAGCAAACTGGAAGCTTCTTGTACTCGGCATTCTTGGCTGCGGCCCATGGATTCGGACGCTTTACCGGCATCTCGTGTTCTCGCGGCGCAGTCCTGGCCTTGTGCTTTCTGCGCTGCTTCTGATCGGCATTTTCCTGCTTTGCATCCCGTATATGACGAACGCCACCTATCAATCCTTCCTCTATGCTCAGTTCTAAGCGAGGTGATCCCATGAATCCGCAAAAAAAGCGCAGGCAGGACTCTGAAAAGCAGCAGCTGATCCTTCAGCGCAACAGCCAGCTGCATGGAGTCCTTCTGGCCGCGCTGCTTGCCGTGGTTCTGCTTGTCTTCGCCCTTGTCAATCTGCTTCACACGAAGCGCGATTTCTCGGAAAATGAGAACCGAAAGCTTCAAGCCTATCCAGCGCTGACGGCGACTTCAGTTCTGGACGGAAGCTTTATGTCGAAGCTGCAGTCTGCCTTTGCAGATCAGTTCTTTGCGCGCGACCACTGGATTTCCACCAAGCTGCGGATCGACCAGCTGCTTGGGCAGAAGGAGTCCAACGGCGTTTACCTTTGTCAGGACAATTATCTGATTGAGATCCCGGAGGCCCCCGATCCGGCTGTGCTTGACCGGACGCTGACCGCGATGAAGGAGTTCGCCGCGAAGCACGATGATCTCCGCATGACGGCGATGATCGTCCCAAACGCCTCCCTCGTTATGCGCGATTATCTTCCTGCAAACGCACCTGCGCACAATCAGCAGGAGGATCTGTTCACCGTCAATCAGGCGCTTTCGCCCTGTATGCAGTATGCAGATGTGACGCTGGCTTTGAAAGCCCACGTCAGGGACGGCGTTTTTTACCGCACTGACCACCATTGGACAAGCCTCGGCGCATACTGCGCCTTTGACGCCTCGGCGGAGCTGCTTGGGATCGAGACGCCGATCACGAACTATCGCGTCCATGTCCTGACCAACTCCTTTGAGGGCACGCTTGCCTCTAAGAGCGGCAAGCACACCGCCGAGGATACGATCACGGCCTATGAGCCGCTCGGCACCGATGTGAGCTACTATGTGCTCTACGACAGCACGCGGGAAAAGGCCGGCTCTGTCTTTGTCGATTCTGCGCTGGATACGAAAGACAAATACACCGTCTTTTTCGGCGGCAACCATCCGCTTGTCACCATCAAAACGACCGCAAATAATGGGAAAATCCTGCTGATTTTCAAGGATTCCTATGCAAACAGCTTCGTACCGTTCCTCATCCCCTACTATCAGCAGATCGTCATGATCGATCCGCGCTATTACTACGACGATGTAGAGCAGCTTATGACGCAGCGCGGCGTGACCGATGTTCTTTTCCTCTACAATCTCAGTACCTTCTCCGCCGATACCGCGCTTGCGGATACGCTTGGCGCGGCAAGCTGAAAAGGACGGCTATTGGAACGAAAAGCAGGCATGACCGAAATCATGCCTGCTTCGGGTTCCTTCCTCATGTCTTGTCAGGGCTGCAGCGAGTTGAGCACGCTGCAGCCCTGATTTGTATTTGAATTGCCTCCGTATATTATTCGCGCTCCATGGCGCAGAAGCCGCCGCAACCGAGGGTGAGCGTTTCGCCGGTATATTCGGCGATGCCGCCGCCGAGTAGGATCGTGCCGCTGTGCGGAAGCGTCCACGGGCTTTCCGAGCGGTTGCAGCAGACTGCCACGTTTTTGCCCTCATACTGTCGCAGCAGCATCAGACGTCCGCCGCCCGCTTCCAATACCAGAACCGTGCCGCGCCGCAGGGCGGGCGAAGCTTTTTTGACGCGCGCCAGTGAGCGGTAGAACGAGATTAAATTGCCGTCTTCCCTGCCCCACGGATAATACGCGCGGTTGAACGGGTCGCGGTAGCCGGTCATGCCCGCCTCGTCGCCGTAATAAATACACGGCATACCGGGGAGCATAAACTGTAAAAATGCCGCCATTTTGAGACGTTTTTTCCCCTCTGCAAGCTGCTCCGCCGTAAAGTGCCGCCGGGCCAGCTCTGCCCGGTCGCCGTCACGCGGATCGAGAATCGCGTTGATGGCGCGCGGGGTGTCGTGCGTGGACAGAATATTCATCACAGCCTGCAGCACATCGGGCGGATAATTCTCCGCAATCGTGCGAATAGACGCGCCAAGTCCTGTCCCGTCATCCTCCCCGCGCACATAGCGCAGGATCGCCTTCTGCCACGGGTAGTTCATGACGGAATCGAGCTGTCGGTCGGTAAAATACCGGCGGCGGCAGTCATATGCGATCTTGTTGGACGCATCCTCCCAGACCTCGCCGATCAGAATCGCGTCCGGCTTGACCTGCCGGATACGCGCACGCAGGCGTGCGAGAAACGCGTCCGGCAGCTCGTCGACGACGTCCAGCCGCCAGCCGTCCGCGCCAAGCTTCAGCCAGCGGACGACAACACTGTCGTCACTGTCAATGATATAGTCCATATAATCCGGGTTCAGCTTGTCAATGCACGGCAGCGTCGTGATCCCCCACCAGCTGTCGTAGACGTTTGGATACTGCTTGAACCGGAACCAGCCGCGGTACGGCGAAGCCGGGTCATGGATCGCCTGCTGAAAATACGCGCTGCGGCTGCCGACATGGCTGAATACGCCGTCGAGAATGATCTTCATGCCCAGCGCGTGCGCCGCGCCGCAGAGCGCGCGGAAATCCGCCTCCGAGCCGAGCATGGGGTCGATGCGCTTGTAATCACAGGTATCGTACCGGTGCGTCGACCATGCATAGAAAATCGGATTGAGATATAAAATCTCCACACCGAGCGCGTGCAGATACGGAAGCTTTTCGCGGATGCCGTTCAGATTTCCGCCGTAAAAGTCGTTGTTGAGCACCTCGCCGTTGGCGTTCGGTAGATAGACCGGCACGTCGTCCTTGTTCTCATGCACCCAATAGGGCGTGATCTTCCCGGTCAGGTCACAAACTCCGGCCTGAAAAAAGCGGTCTGGGAAGATCTGATACATGATTGCGCCCGCGCAGTCGTCCGGGACGGGGAATTTTTCCTCCAGAACGCTGAGCTGCCAGAGGCCGCCGTCTTCCATGTTCGTGTCGCTTTCGCCCTGCTTGAACAGGCGGAACGCGCCATCCTGCGTGGTGATATGGAAGTAATAGAAATACAGTCCGGCATCGGAAATCGTCAGCTCTCCGCCCCAGGTATCGTAGAGCGTATCGTCTGACTGCTTTGCAAACGGGACACGGCGCAGCTCCGCACCGTTTTCCGCCTGCAAAACGAGGCCGACCGCCGTTGTGCGGCAGGAGCACGGGATCATGATGTGCAGCGTGCAGACCTCCTGCCGTTTGAGCGTTCCGAAGGGCGTTTTGAACTGCGAAAGCTTGCTGTCGAATAGAATTCTCATGTGGCGTACCGTCCATTTCATCAGGGAAGGGGCCGACGATGCTTGTCGGCCCCTTCGGAATATTTGCTGTGGTGCTTACAGATCCCAGATTTCCCTGGCGTACTGCTCGACCGAGCGGTCGGAGGAGAAAATGCCGGCTCTTGCGGTGTTTGTGAGGGACATCTTTGCAAAGCGGGTGCGGTCCTGATAGACCTCGACCGCGTGCGCCTTGGCAGCCTTGTAGCTTGCAAAGTCCGCGACGGTCATGTAGCTGTCGGCGGCGCCGAAGCGCGGCGTCAGGAGCGAAGCGGCGACATCGTCAAAGCGCTGCCCCAGCACGCCGGAGGTCAGCATTTGCAGAACTCTGTCAAGCTCCGGCGTCAGGAACTGGCGCGGGTCATAGCCGCGCTGCCACAGCGCCTGCACCTCGTCGGCCGTCATGCCGAACAGGAACATATTCTCGTCGCCCACGCGCTCACGAATCTCGACGTTTGCGCCGTCGAGCGTGCCGAGCGTGACCGCGCCATTGATCATCAGCTTCATGTTGCTGGTACCGGAGGCCTCCTTACCTGCAACGGAGATCTGCTCGGACAGGTCGGCAGCCGGAATGATGATCTCGGCCAGCGAGACTTTATAGTCTTCAATGAAGACTACCTTGAGCTTGTTCTGCACCTGCGGGTCAGAGTTTACAAGATTGGAAACGGCGACGATGAGCGAAATGATCTGCTTGGCCAGATAATAGCCTGCGGAGGCCTTGGCCGCGAAGATGAATGTCTGCGGATAGACCGGCTTTTCCGGGTGATCCTTGATATCGTTGTAAAGCGTCAGGATATGCAGGACATTCAGCAGCTGCCGCTTGTATTCATGCAGGCGCTTGACCTGCACGTCGAAGATCGAATCCGGGTCGACGTTGACACCGTTGTGCTTCGCGATATAAGCGGCAAGGCGTACCTTGTTTTTGCGCTTGATGGCCTGCAGATTTTCCAGAACATCAGGATCGTCACGGTACTGGAGCAGCGCTTCGAGCGCGTTCGCGTCGTTCAGGAAGCCGTCGCCGATGAGCGACTGCAGATAGCCGGTCAGGGCCGGGTTCGACTGGCACAGCCAGCGGCGGTACGCAATGCCGTTGGTAATGTTCAGGAAACGGCTGTGATCGAGATTATAATAATCCCTGAAGATGGTTTTTTCAAGAATATCCGTGTGCAGCTGCGAAACGCCGTTGATCTTATGGCAGCAGGCCAGGCAGAGGTTCGCCATGCGGACCTCGCTGTTCGTGACAGCGGCCATATACTCCCACTTGCCGGGATCGTTCGGATAGACGCAGTGCAGCTTTTCCATGAGGCGGCGGTTGATCTCCTGGCAGATGGCGTAAATGCGCGGCAGCTGCTCCCGGAACAGATCGACCGGCCAACGCTCAAGTGCCTCGGCCATGACGGTATGGTTGGTGTAGGAAAGCGTCGCGCAGGTGATCTCCCACGCGCGTTCCCAGCCGTAGTCGTGCTCGTCAACCAGTAGCCGCATAAGTTCGGGCACACAGAGTGCCGGGTGTGTATCGTTGATATGCACAGCGACCTTATCGGCCAGATTATCAAGTGTATGGTAATTTTTCAGATGCTCATTCAAAATCGACTGCAACGAACTAGACACCAACAGATACTGCTGGCGCAGGCGCAGGCGCTTGCCGTTGATGTGGTCGTCTGCCGGATAGAGAACCTTCGAAATGGCCTCGGCCATGGTATTCTGCTCGAGCGCGCGGACATAATCGCCGCGTGAGAACGCGTTCATGTCAAAGCTCTGCGGCATACTGGCGCTCCAGAGCGTCAGCTTGTTGACGGCCTTGGAGCCATAGCCGGAAATGTACAAATCGTGCGGGACAGCAATGACGGACTGATAGCCTGTCTGGGCGGTCTTGAACTTGTCGCCGTCCATCCACTCGTGCACCTGTCCGCCGAAGCGAACCTCTACAGCGTCATCCTTGCGGGTATGCAGCCACACATCGCCCATTTCGAGCCAGTTATCCGGGAATTCCATCTGCCAGCCGTCGACGATCTTCTGGCGGAAGATGCCGAACTCATATCGGATGGAGAAGCCGGTCACGGGATAATTCAGACCGGTCGCTGCGTCCATATAGCACGAGGCCAGACGGCCCAGGCCGCCGTTGCCAAGTCCGGCATCCGGCTCAAGCGCGCAGAGGCTTTCCAGGCTGAAGCCGAGATCATGCAGGATCTCCCCTGCCGGTTCCAGCAGGCCCATGTTGTACAGGTTGTTGCGCAGGCTCGTGCCGACCAGAAATTCCATCGACATATAATAGACCTGCTTGCGCTGTTCTGCACGCGTCTGCTCAACAAACGCACGGCGGTCGTCCTCCAGAAGCTCGCGCACGGCGACGCATACAGCGCGATATACCTGTTTTTCCGTTGCCATTTCGAGCGAGCAGCCGAACAGCCGGTCGCAGCATTCCTGTAAGTGCTGAAGAAGGTTCTCTTTTGTCATGCTTCTATATGTCCTTTTTCTCTAATATCTTTTTCAAGGGCGCTTACTGTCCGCAGACGTTCTGGAACAACGCCATGTATTTCTGCGCCGGAACGTCCCAGCTGGAATCGACCGCCATATCATTTTCGGCGAGGCGCAGCCATTTTTCCGGCTCATTATAGTACAGCGCAAGCGCGCGGTCAATGGCGGCGAGGAAATCGTCTGCATTGTAGCTCTGGAAGGTAAAGCCGCGCCCCGTCTCATCCGCTTCGTTATACGGCCAGACCGTATCCTTGAGTCCGCCTGTTGCGTTGACGACCGGGACGGAGCCCATGCGCATGGCAATGAGCTGCGACAGGCCGCATGGCTCGGATTTCGATGGCATGAGATACAGGTCGGACGCAGCGTAGACAAGGTTCGCAAGCCCGCCGTCAAAGAGCAGATTGACGGAGACCTTATCGCCAAACCGTTCACGCAGGGTGTTTAAGTACCATTCGTATTTTTCTTCGCCTGTGCCGATGATGACAAGCTGGATGCGGCGCTGGATCAGGCGCTCGGCGATGTAGCACAGCAGATCAATGCCCTTGTGCCCGACGAGACGCGTGACCATGGCCAGAACAGCTACGTCACGGTCCTCCGGCAGGCCGACGCGCTGCTGGAGGGCAAGCTTGTTTGCGATTTTCCCCTCGCGAAGCGTCTTTGCAGTGAAGTTCTGCGCGATGTTCTCAATCTTCGCGGGATCAAAAACCTGCATATCGATGCCGTTGGTGATTCCGGAAAAGTCTGAGCCTCTGCTTTGCAGAACGCCGTCAAGCCCGTGGGAATAGTACGGATAGCGCAGCTCCTGCGCGTATGTCTCGGAAACGGTCGTCACGCGGTCGGCTGTGACGATAGCGGACTTCATGAAGTTCGTGCAGTCGTCAAAGCGAAGGATCTCGTCGCAGCCTGCGCCAAGGCCCAGCACGTCATAGTTGAATTGCAGATTGCACTTGCCCTGATATTCGATATTGTGGATCGTAAACACGCTCTTCGCATCCGGGAAGCAGCCGCGGTATTCCGTTTTCAGCAGCAGCGGGATGAGCGCTGCCTGCCAGTCGTGGCAACTGACGACGTCCGGCTGAAGCTCCAGATAGTTCATTGCTGCGAGGACGGCCTTGCTGAAATAGGCATAGCGTTCACCGTCGTCGGCAAAGCCGTAAACGCCGCCGCGGTTGAAATAGTGCTCGTTGTCGATGAAATAGATCTGGAGCTTCTTGCGGCGGGTCTTGAGGCGGAAAATGCCGACATATTCCCGCCGCCAGGCCAGCGGCACGTCAAACGCGCCTAAAAATTCTGTCTGCCACTTGCCGGAATACTTGATCTGACTGTAATATGGGATAAAGAGGCTGACATAGGTGTTCTTCTGCTGAGAAAGCGCAAGCGGAAGGGCCTGCATCACGTCACCGAGGCCGCCGGTCTTGACGAACGGCGCGGCCTCAGAGGCAACTACTGCGATTTTCATACGGTATCTCCTTTGTCGACCACAAGCGGGTGGTCAATTGAGCCGAGCAGCTTCGTGCCCGGGCGAATGGTGACATTTTTATCAAGGATGCAGTACCGGATCGATGCGCCCGCGCCGATCTTGCTTCCCTGCATGATGATCGAATCGCGAACCTCCGCGCCGTCTTCAATGTCGACCTCGCGGAAGATCACGGAGTTTTCCGCCTTGCCGAACAGATGGCAGCCGTCGGCGATCAGGCAGTTCGCTGCCTGTCCATGGTAGCCGAAGAGCGTCGGGACGGCGTCGCGGACCTTGGTATAGATGGGGATCTCGCTGCGGAAGAGACTGCGGCGCACATCGGGTTCGAGCAGCTTCATGTTGTTGACAAAATACTCGTCCACGCTCTGGTTGAACAGCGCGACGTTATGGAACGGATAGACATTGACCTTCAGGTTGCCGGCATTGTACTCGGGCAGAATGAAATCCCGTTCCAGATGGTACTTCCCATGCGGGACCATCTCGCGGATGACCTGAATGAGCTTGTCGCGACGCATGATGAACATACTCATGCCGACCAGATAATCCTCCGGCGCGCAGTAGTCAACAGCCAGATCGACGATCTTACCGTCGTCTCCGAGCTTGACGGCCAGCGGCTGACGGGTCTTGCCGTTGGCGCGGCCCGCCTTGGCAATAACTGTGATATCGCAGCCGGAGGCGATGTGCTCATCCAGAACTGCCGCAAAATTGATCGCGCACAGAACGGTCGTATCGGACAGCACGACATACTCCGCATCGCAGCGGCCGAGAACCGGCATGGCGGTCTGGAGCGCTTCGAGCTTGCCGCGGTAGGCTCCGGTATGGCCGGTGGCATACGGAGGCAGGAATCGGACGCCCTCGCCCAGCTTGAGATCCCATTCCTCGCAGTTGCCGAGGTGGTCCATCAGGGACTGGTAGTTATATTTTGTGACAATGCCGATGTTGCTGATCTTGGAGTTTGCCATGTTGGACAGGGCAAAGTCGATCTGGCGGTAGCGGCTGCCGAACGGGATGGAGGCCGAGGTTCGCTCACGGGTCAGCTCACCCATGTTGTTGTCGTAGATATTGGAGAAAATAATGCCCATTGCTTCCATGTTCGTATCCCCCTCTCTCTTATACGATCGCGCCGGCATCGATCACGGTGCCCTCGGCGATGGTCTTGTCCTTGCCGATCACGCTGATCTTCCGTTCCTCGCCCTCAACATAATCGCCCACGCGGGCGCCGGCCTTGATATGGCAGCCCTCGGCGATGATGGCGCTGCGGATGACCGCGCCGTTTTCAATGGTCACATCCGGCATGATCACGCTGTCGGTAATTTCCACTCCCTTGCCGACCGTGCAGCCTGTGGAGATAATGGAGTGCGTAATGCAGCCCTCAATGTTGCAGCCCTCAGCGACGAAACTTTCCCGAATCTCGGCAGATTTTGCAATATAGCTTGACGGCATTGCCTGATTTCTGGCATAAATCTTATGACCGGCAGTACCGTAAATGTCAAACGCCGGATGCTTGCCGAGCAGATCCATGTTGGCCTCCCAGAGGCTGGAGATCGTGCCGACATCCTTCCAATAGCCCTCAAACCGGTAAGCGTAGAGCTTGTGTCCCGCATTCAGAATGGCGGGGATGATATTTTTGCCGAAGTCATTTTCGCTGGTGCGGTCAGCCTCGTCCGCCTCCAAGAACGCCTTCAGCACGCTCCATTTGAAGACGTAGATGCCCATGGACGCATTCGTGCTCTTGGGCTTTTTTGGCTTCTCTTCAAATTCATAGATGGAACCGTCCTCGCGGGTATTCATGATGCCGAAGCGGGAGGCCTCCTTCAGCGGAACCTCGCGCACAGCGATGGTGCAGTCGGAATCACGCTGCTCATGGAAGCGGAGCATGGCGGCATAGTCCATCTTGTAAATATGGTCGCCGGACAGGATCAGCACGTTATCAGGGTTATAGCGCTCGATAAAGGGGATGTTCTGATAGATCGCGTTGGCTGTGCCCTTGTACCATTCGGAATTCTTGCTCTTGGCATAGGGCGGCAGGACCTGCACGCCGCCGTGCGAGGAGTTCAGACCCCACGGCTGGCCGTTGCCGATGTACTCATTGAGCTCCAGCGGCTGATACTGCGTCAGGATGCCGACCGTATCGATCTTGGAGTTTACGCAGTTGGAAAGCGGGAAATCGATAATGCGGTACTTGCCGCCGAACGGGACGGCAGGCTTGGCCGTGTTTTCCGTCAGAACCATCAAACGGCTGCCCTGACCACCTGCCAGGAGCATGGCGACACAACGTTTTTTCTGAAATTGCATAGCTGGATCTCCTCCTGTTTTTTTCCTTTGTTCCTGTTTTATTTCTCCGGTTTATTTCTGATATGCTTATAAAAGCAAACGCTCATCGGCGGGACACGGAACACGCCGCTGTAGGCGTATTCGCCCTGCGGCTGCTTGTCCTTTTCTGCGTGAACGGGCGCGGGCTGGAAATCGTATCCGCCGAACTGTGCGTCGTCGGTGTTGAGGACAGGTTGATACCATCCGGCCTTCGGCAGCGGCAGGCGGTAGCTCTCCCGCAGCACCGGGCAGAAATTGCACACGGCGATCAGCTCCTGCCCCTTGCGGCTGATGCGGCGGAAGGCGATGATGGAATTGTCGCGGTCGTCGCAGGAGAGCCAGCGGAAGCCGTCCCAGTCGGAATCGTTTTCCCAGAAGCAGCGGTTTTCGAGATAGAAATGGTTGAGCGTTCGGACGAAATGCTGCATTTTCTGGTGCTTTTCATAGCCGAGCAGCAGCCAGTCGAGGCTCTGCGTATAGTTCCACTCAATGAACTGTGCAAATTCATTGCCCATGAAATTGAGCTTCTTGCCGGGGTGCGCGATCTGATAGGCGAAAAACGTGCGCAGATTGTTGAATTTATCGTCGTAATTGCCCGGCATTTTATTGACGAGCGAGCATTTGCCGTGCACGACCTCATCGTGGCTGAGCGGCAGAATAAAATTCTCGGAATAGGCATACGTCATGGAGAACGTCAGCGCGTTATGGTCGCCCTTTCTCCACAGCGGATCGAGCGACATATATTGGAGCATATCGTTCATCCAGCCCATGTTCCATTTGAACAGGAAGCCGAGGCCTCCGTCGTAATCCGGCTTGGTGATCAGCGGAAAGGCTGTGGATTCCTCAGCGATCATCATGACCGCAGGATTGGCCTGGAACGCAGCCTCGTTGAGCCTGCGCAAAAACTCAATCGCTTCGAGATTTTCCCGGCCCCCAAATTTGTTGGGCTTGAACTGTCTGCGATTATAGTCCAGATACAGCATGGACGCAACTGCATCGACTCGAATTCCGTCGACGTGAAAATAACGGAGCCAGTAGCAGGCATTGGAGATGAGGAAGGACTGCACCTCAGGCTTGCCGTAATCGTAGATACGGGTCATCCAGTCTGGGTGCTCGTTCATCATCGGGTCGGAAAGCTCGTAGCAGCAGGTCCCGTCAAACTCAAACAGGCCGTTTTCGTCCTTCGGGAAGTGCGCAGGCACCCAGTCGAGGATGACGCCGATCCCGGCCTTATGGCAGGTGTCGACAAATTGCATGAGCTGCTTCGGCGTCCCGTAGCGGTGGGTCGGGGCGAAATAGCAGGTGATCTGATAGCCCCACGAGGGGTCGTAGGGATATTCCATGATGGGCAGCAGCTCGATATGCGTATAGCCCATATCCTTGACATAGGGAACCAGCTCCGCCGCAAGCTCCTCATAATTGAGATAGCTGCCGTCTTCATGCCGTTTCCACGAGCCTGCGTGGACCTCGTAGATATTGACCGGGCGTTTGATCGCGGACTGCTTTGCGGTGCGGGCACGATAGAGCGCGTCATGCCACTCGAAGCCGTCCGGCGGATCGATCATGCTGGAGGTGTCCGGCAGCGCGCAGCAGCGGTTTGCGTAGGGATCGGTCTTGTAGACTATGCGGCCGTCCGGGCCGGTCACGCAGTATTTATAGGCTTGTCCTGTCTTCGCATAGACGGAGACGGCCTCCCATACGCCCTCCGAGATCTTCTGCATGGGAAGATCCTCCGTATTCCAGAAATTAAAGTCGCCGACGACGCTTATGGACTGCGCGTGCGGCGCCCAGACGCGGAACACAAATCCCTCGCCGTCCTCGCGCGCGTGACAGCCGAGAAATTCACAGGCGTCTGCCGCAGGGCCAGAATGGAACCGTTTTAAAAATGCTGCCAGCTTCTGCATACTGAGCTCCTCTCTTTCTTTTGAAACCGCCCTAGGGCGATATATAAAATCCGTGGATCTTATTCCAATCCTATTATACCGTTTTGTATGCTGCAATGCAAGTGAAATCCGGCCTTTCCGCGCCGGTTCGTCTACATTTGGAAAAATCCTCAAAAATCACGCCGGACTCTTGACTTCATCGACAAACTGTGTTAAAGTTTGATATAATGAATGCCATGACGAAACCAAGTACGCCCCGATCCATCCTGTCCAGAGAGCTGCCGTTTGGTGCAAGGCAGCACAGGCATCCGGGCGGAATACCTTTCCGAGCAGCTTCCTGAACGCGGTCTGTCCGCAAGTAGGCGAAGACGGGTGCGCCCGATACCGCGCAGTGGGCATGATCGTGCCCGTTGAGGCCGCGCAGGCGGTAAATAGAGGTGGTACCACGGGAGCTTCTCGTCCTCTGCACTTTTTCAGAATGTGCAGCGGGCGTTTTCTTTTATCTGCGATCCGCTGCAAGGGAGGATTTTGTATGGTCATTACTGATTTTCTGGAACAGAACGCAAGACTTTACGGGTCTGACATTGCGCTGGTCGAGGTCAATCCGTCGGAAGAGCGCGACAGCGCCGTTACCTGGCGCGAGGCGAGTCTGATCGCCGAGGCGCAGCCCGACGCGCCGTACCGGCGGGAGCTTTCATGGCAGGATTTTGACCGCCGGGCCAACCGGTTTGCAAACTTCCTTCTGAGCCGGAACGTCCGGCGCGGCACGAAGGTCGGCATTCTGCTGATGAACTGTCTGGAATGGCTGCCGATTTATTTCGGCATTCTCAAGGCCGGGTGCATCGCCGTTCCGCTCAACTTCCGGTATGCGTCCGATGAAATTTCCTACTGCCTTGATCTGGCAGATGTGGAGGTGCTGGTCTTCGGGCCGGAATTTGTTTCGCGGCTCGACCCGATTCAGGCAGGCCTGACGCGGGTAAGACTCCGGCTGTTTGTGGGCCGGAACGTGCCGGACTACGCCGAGGACTGCCGCAGACTGATGGGCTTCTGTTCGTCTAGCGTCCCGCCCATCGCGCTGGACGAAGACGACGACGCGGCGATCTACTTCTCATCCGGCACGACCGGCTTCCCGAAGGCGATCCTGCACCGGCACAGAGCGCTTGTCTGCTCCTGCGTGACCGAACAGCACCACCATGGGCAGACAAAGGACGACGTGTTCCTATGCATTCCGCCGCTCTATCACACGGGCGCGAAAATGCACTGGTTCGGGAGCCTCATTTCCGGCGGAAAGGCCGTGCTTCTGCGCGGCGCGAAGCCGGAGTGGATCCTGCGGACGGTCACGGAAGAAAAATGCACCATCGTCTGGCTGCTGGTCCCCTGGGCGCAGGATATTCTGGACGCCATTGAATCCGGGCGCGTCAATCTTGAGCACTATCTGCTCGACCAGTGGCGGCTCATGCACATCGGCGCGCAGCCGGTCCCGCCCAGCCTCATCAAGCGCTGGCTCAAATACTTCCCGCACCACAAATACGACACAAACTACGGCCTCAGCGAGTCCATCGGCCCCGGCTGTGTGCATCTTGGCGTGGACAACATCGAAAAAATCGGCGCGATCGGCAAGGCCGGCTATCTCTGGCAGACGCGCATCCTTGACGAGCGAGGGAACGATGTTGCGCCCGGCGAGATCGGCGAGCTTGCCGTCAAGGGACCCGGCGTCATGAAATGCTATTATAAAAACCCGGAGGCGACTGCCGAGATCCTGCACGGAGACTGGCTCTGGACGGGCGACATGGCCCGTGAGGACAAGGACGGGTTCATTTATCTGGTTGACCGCAAGAAGGACGTCATCATTTCCGGCGGCGAAAATCTCTATCCCGTACAAATCGAAGATTTCCTGCGCAGAAATGAGAAAATCAAGGACGTGGCAGTGATCGGCCTGCCGGATCAGCGGTTGGGCGAGATTGCAGCAGCAATTATTGAGCTGAAGGACGGTGCAGACTGCACGGAGACGGAAATTCAGGACTTCTGCCGGGAGCTGCCGCGCTATAAGCGCCCGCGCCGCGTGATCTTCGCAAAAGTCCCGCGCAACCCGACGGGGAAAATCGAAAAGCCCGTTCTGCGGCAGATCTACTGCGGCGGAAGACTTGTCGAGGAGCAGACAAAGGCATAACCTTCCCAAGCTTGACGAATGCAGTCGAAATGATTAAAATATAATGATAATTTTCATGCGGCTGAGCCGCGAACAGGAGGAATCTCGATGAAAACCCTGATGCTCGGCAACGAGGCTGCCGCGCGCGGCCTGTACGAGGCCGGATGCAGCTTTGTCTCCAGCTATCCCGGCACACCCAGCACGGAGATCACGGAATGCGCAGCCAAATATCCGGAAATTTACGCAGAATGGGCGCCTAACGAAAAGGTAGCGATGGAGGCTGCGTTCGGCGCAAGTCTGGCAGGCTACCGCAGCTTCTGCGGCATGAAGCACGTCGGCTTGAACGTTGCGGCAGACCCGCTGTTTACGCTGTCCTATACCGGTGTGCGCGGCGGACTTGTCATCGGCGTGGCGGACGACGCAGGTATGCACTCGTCGCAGAACGAGCAGGATTCGCGCCATTACGCCATTGCGGCAAAACTGCCGATGCTTGAGCCGTCGGACGCGGCGGAATCGCTGGCGTTCGCAAAGCTGGCGTATGAGATATCCGAAAAATTTGACACGCCGGTGCTTCTCAAAATGTGCACCCGCGTTGCGCACGCGCAGAGCGTGGTGGAGCCGTCTGAGCGGCAGGCATTCACGCCTGTTCCCTATGAAAAGAATATTGCCAAATTTGTGATGATGCCTGCCTGCGCCAAGGCGCGGCACCCCATTGTGGAGCAGCGGACGCTTGCCTTGCAGGCATGGGCCGAGACAGCGGAGATCAACCGCATGGAGGACGGGGCCGACCATTCGATTGGCCTGATCGCGTCCTCGACCAGCTATCAGTACGTCAAAGAGGTCTGCGGCGACCGGTACCCCGTTCTGAAGCTTGGCATGGTCAATCCCCTGCCGGTGAAAAAAATTCAGGCGTTCGCCAAAAACGTTGAGAAAGTTATTGTTGTCGAAGAGCTGGACGGGATCATTGAGGCGCATTGCCGTGCCATCGGCGTACAGAACGTCACCGGCAAGGAGCTGTTCGGCTGCATCGGCGAATTCAGCCAGAATTACATAGCAGAAAAGCTCGGTATGCCTGTCCATTCTGGAAAGAAACTGGACGAAGCCGTTCCAGCCCGTCCGCCGGTCATGTGCGCGGGCTGTCCGCACAGGGGTCTGTTCTATACGCTGAAAAAGAACAAGCTGACAGTGCTGGGCGATATCGGCTGCTATACGCTGGGCGCTGCCGCGCCGCTTGCCGCCATCGACACGACCATCTGTATGGGCGCGTCCGTTTCAGGTCTGCACGGGTTCAACAAAGCCTCCGGCGAAAAGAACGCAGCGAACACCGTCGCCGTCATCGGCGATTCGACGTTCATGCACTCTGGCGTGACAGGACTGATCAACATTGCGTATAACGAATCGACCTCGACCGTTATCATTCTCGACAACTCCATCACCGGCATGACCGGCCACCAGCAGAACCCGACGACGGGCTTCAACCTCAAGGGCGACCCCTGCACAAAGATCGATCTGGAGGCGCTGTGCCATGCCGTCGGCATCCGGCGCGTGCAGGTCGTCGACCCGTATGATCTGGCTGCCTGCGACAAGGCGGTCAAGGAGGAGCTGGCAGCAGACGAGCCGTCGGTCATTATCTCCCGCCGTCCGTGCGCGCTGCTCAAATACGTCAGACACCCCGGCCCCATCGAGGCAAAGCCCGAAAAATGCGTAGGCTGCAAATCCTGCATGAAGCTCGGCTGTCCGGCCATCAGCGTGATGGGCGGAAAAGTGCAGATCGACAACACCCTCTGCACAGGCTGCGGCCTGTGCCGCCAGCTGTGCCATAAGGGCGCGCTGGGCGAATGAGACAAGGAGGCACTGTCATGGATACGAAAAATATTATGATTGTCGGCGTCGGCGGACAGGGCACGCTTCTGGCCAGCAAGCTTCTGGGCAGAATTCTGCTGGAAAACGGCTATGACGTGAAGGTCAGCGAGGTTCACGGCATGAGCCAGCGCGGCGGCAGCGTCGTGACCTACGTGCGCTATGGCGAGAAGGTCTACTCTCCCATTATCGACAAGGGTGAGGCCGATTTTGTCCTCTCGTTTGAGCTGTTGGAAGCGGCCCGGTGGACTGAATATCTGAAGGAGGGCGGCGTTCTGCTGACCAATACGCAGAAGGTCAACCCCATGCCGGTCATTACCGGCGCGGCGGAGTACCCGAAGGCGCTGGAGAAAAAGCTTGCGGCGCTTCCCATCCGCCTCGACGCGATGGACGCGCTGGGGCTTGCGCTCAGAGCGGGCTCGGCCAGGGCCGTTAATCTTGTGCTGCTGGGCAGACTCAGCCGGTATTTCCACTTTACGGACGAGCAGTGGCAGGACGCGATTGAGAAGAGCGTCCCGGCAAAATTCCTCGAACTCAACAAGAAAGCCTTTGCGCTCGGCGCGGAGGCATAAGCATAAGGAGAACCCATGGAACGGTATTATCAGAAGGAAATCGAATGCGCCAGCCGGGAGCAGATCCGGACATGGCAGGACGAGCGGCTCGTCCGTCAGGTGCGTCATGTGTGGGACAATGTGCCCTATTACCGCGCAAAGATGGAGGCGGCGCACGTTGCGCCGGACGATATCAAGGGCCGGGACGATCTTTACAAGCTGCCGTTTTTGAGCAAAGCCGATCTGCGGGAGGCATACCCGTTTGGTCTTCTGGCAGAGCCGCTGGAAAAGTGCATCCGCATCCACTCTACCTCCGGCACGACCGGCAAGCGCGTCGTCGCGTTTTACACGAAGGAGGATATTGACCTCTGGAACGACTGCTGTGCGCGTGCGCTGGCAGCCGCGGGTGCAGGCCCGGAGGATGTATGTCAGGTCGCGTATGGCTACGGTCTGTTCACCGGCGGCTTCGGACTCAACGGCGGCAGTCAGAAGCTCGGCTGCCTGACGCTGCCGATGTCCTCCGGCAACACCGACCGGCAGCTGCAATTTATGGAGGATCTCGGTTCGACCGTTTTGTGCTGCACACCGTCTTACGCGGCGTATCTGGCTGAATCTATTCACGAGCGCGGCTTGCGGGACAAGATCCATCTGAAGGCCGGTATTTTCGGCGCAGAAGCATGGAGTGAGCAGATGCGTCAGGATATTCAGAAGAGCCTCGGCATCAAGGCGTATGATATCTATGGCCTGACGGAGCTTTCCGGCCCGGGTGTTGCGTATGAATGCAGCGCGCAGACCGGTATGCACATCAACGAGGATCATTTTATCGCAGAAATTATCGACCCGGATACCGGCGAGGTGCTGCCGGAGGGAACACAGGGCGAGCTGGTGTTTACGTCGATCACGAAGCAGGCCTTCCCGCTGCTGCGCTACCGCACGCGCGATATCTGCATTCTGCGTCATGAGGACTGCCCCTGCGGGCGGACGCATATCAAGATGTGCAAGCCCATGGGCCGCAGCGACGATATGCTGATCGTCAAGGGCGTAAATGTCTTCCCGTCGCAGATCGAGACGGTGCTGCTCGAACAGGGCTACACATCCAACTATCAGATCGTGGTCGACCGCGTCAACAACTCCGACACGCTCGATGTGCTCGTCGAGATGACGCCGGAGCACTTCTCTGACTCTCTGGCCGAGATCACGCAGCGTGAAAAGAGCCTTGTCGCCGCGCTCAAGGCAATGCTCGGCATTTTCGCACAGGTGCATCTTGTTTCCCCGAAATCCATCGCCCGCAGTGAGGGCAAGGCCATCCGCGTCATCGACAAGCGCAGGATCTAAGGAGGAAAAGGCTATGGCGATTCATCAGATTTCCGTATTTTTGGAAAACCGGGCCGGGCAGCTGGCTGAGATCACGGCGCTGCTTGCAAAAAACAATATCGATCTACGCGCGATTAATATTGCCGAGACGAGCGATTACGGCGTGCTGCGCCTCATTGCCAGCCATGAGCCGGAGGCGTGCCGCGTACTGCGCGAGAACGGATTTATCTTCTCGGCCAGCGAGGTCGTCGCCGTCGGCGTGCCGGATGAGCCGGGCGGGCTGAGCCGCCTGCTGCAGCTTCTGGCAGAAAGGCAGATCGACGTCCAATATATGTATTCGATTTTCGGCCAGCCGAACGGGATGGCCTATATGATCCTCCGTGTTGCAGATCCGGCAGAAGTCTCGTCGCTGCTGCACACGAACGGAATGCAGCTTGCCGGTGCGGCAGAGCTCGGCATTGTTTCATCAGATCAGGAAAGGCAGGAATAAACGATGCAGGAAATGAGCAGAAAAAACAAATTATTCACCGACTCCGTCATTCGCCGCATGACGCGTGTGAGTCTTGCGTGCGGCGCGATCAATCTGGCGCAGGGCTTCCCCGATTTTGACCCGCCCAAGGCGCTCACCGACCGTCTGGCCGAGGTCAGCGCACTTGGCCCGCACCAGTACCCCATCACGATGGGCGCGCCGAACTTCCGGCAGGCGCTGGCCCGCAAGGCTGGTCGCTTCATGGGACGCACGCTTGACCCGGAAACGGATATGGTCGTGACCATCGGCTCGACCGAGGCCATGGTCGACACGATCTTTGCCCTGACGAACCCCGGCGACAAGATTATCATGTTCTCCCCGTATTTTGAGAATTACCGCGCGCAGGCCATCATGGCTGACTGTGAGCCGGTTTTCGTTCCGCTGGTACCGCCGGAGTTCAATTTCGACGCAAATGTGCTGGAAGACGCGTTCAAGCAGGGCGCGAAGGCCATTCTGATCTGCAACCCATCGAACCCGTCCGGCAAGGTCTTCACCTATGACGAGCTGAAGCTCATTTCCGAGCTGTGCATCAAGTATGACGCGTTTGCCATTATGGACGAAGTCTATGAGCATATCGTCTATGACGGCCACAAGCATATCTACATGAACAGCCTGCCCGGGATGTGGGAGCGGACGGTCAGCTGCTCAAGCCTGTCCAAGACGTATTCCATCACCGGCTGGCGGCTCGGCTACGCCATCGCGCCGCAGCCCATCATGGACCGCATCAAGCAGTACCACGACTTCAATACCGTCGGCGCGCCGTCTCCGCTGATGGAAGCCGCCGTTGTGGGCCTCGATATGCCGGACAGCTATTATCAGGAGTTCGGCGCGCATTATGCGCACATGAAAAAGCTGTTCACCGGCGGCTTAAAGCAGATCGGCATTCCGTTTACCGACCCGCAGGGCGCGTATTTCGTACTGGCTGATATCGGCCCATATATGCGCAAGGGCGAATCCGATGTGGATTTCTGCCTCGAAATGGCGGAAAAGGTCGGCGTGGCCTGCGTTCCCGGCACGTCGTTCTTCAATGAGAACATCAATCACATCGTCCGCGTCCACTTTGCCAAGAAGGACGAGACGCTCTATGAGGCGCTTGAACGCCTGTCCCATCTGAAGGAAAAAATGGGCTGATATCAAAAGCAGCGGCTTCCGAACCGGAGGCCGCTGCTTTTGCATAGCAGATGTTTTTTTCTCACATACTATCCCGACTTAATATTGGAAAGCGGGGATACGCATGAAGGGATTTGCAATGCTGAGGATCGGCGAGGTCGGCTGGGTGGAAAAGCCCCGTCCGGTATGCGGGCCGTTGGACGCGGTCTGCCGTCCGCTTGCGGCGGCAGTCTGCACGTCGGACGTGCATACGGTCTGGGAGGGCGCAGTCGGCGACCGGCACGACCTGATCCTGGGGCATGAATGCTGCGCGGAGGTTGTGGAGACCGGCGCGCTGGTAAAGGACTTTCAGCCCGGCGACCGGGTGCTTGTTCCGGCCATCACGCCGGATTGGAGTTCATTGGAGGCACAGGCGGGCTATGCGATGCACTCCGGCGGAATGCTGGCCGGATGGAAGTTTTCAAATATCAAGGACGGCGTGTTTGCAGAGTATTTCCATGTAAACGACGCCGACGGAAATCTGGCGCATCTGCCGGAGGGTATGGATATTCTGGAAGCCTGCATGCTTTCGGATATGGTGCCGACCGGCTTTCACGGCGCGGAGCTGGCGGACGTGCAGTTCGGCGATACAGTGCTTGTGGTCGGTATCGGCCCGGTCGGACTAATGTCTGTGGTGGGCGCAGCCCTTCGGGGCGCGGCCAGAATCCTTGCGGTCGGAACACGGCCCGTCTGCGTAGAAGCAGCGCGGCAATATGGCGCTTCCGATTTTATCAGCTACAAAGACGGCCCCATTGACGAGCAGGTTCTGGAACTGACAGGCAGCAAGGGCGTCGACTGCGCAATCATTGCGGGCGGCGATGCGGATACGTTCATTCCGGTCATAAAGGCTCTGAAGCCGGGCGGAAACATCGGAAATGTCAATTATCTCGGCAGCGGAGAATATGTGCGCCTGCCGCGTGCGGAGTGGGGCGTCGGGATGGGCCACAAGCAAATAAACGGCGGTCTCATGCCGGGCGGACGGCTGCGGATGGAAAAGCTGGCCGCGCTCATGACAAACGGGCGGCTCGATGTAAAGCCGCTGATCACGCACGTTTATGACGGCTGGGACGCGCTGCCGCAGGCGCTCCGGCTCATGAAGGACAAGCCGCGCGATCTCATTAAGCCGGTTGTGCGGTTATGATGGCTCGGAACCGGCTGTCAGATTGAGATAGTAATATTCCGTCTGCGCGGACAGCGGAACAGCGTTCCCCTGTCCGTCAAACTCAAAATTTTGCCCATAGATCGTAACCAGACCGTGCGTATCCAGACGCGCGGTCTGATTTTGCAGTGTCAAAGCGCTTCCGGTTGTCATAATTCCATAACCGTCAACTAATTCATTATAAAATCCAAAGAAATCGAAGCTGTGCGGTTTGCGGAAAACAGCTTCAACGCAGACCGTGCCGCCTGCCGGGATGGTGATCTCCGCTGCGGCATAGCAGACACGCTGAACGTTTTCCGCGTCCTGGAGCAGATCGTCCAGCCGGCCCTCACTGTAACGTTCGGCGGGTGTGGCGGAGCAGACGCCGTACTGCGTCAAAAGCTCCGCGGCGGCTGCTACAAGCCGTTTTACCTCTTCGGCAGAGGCGTCCGCGCCGAGCTGCGCGGCGGCGATCTGCCGCAGAAGCTCCGCAAGGGGCAGTTCCGTGCGCGTCACGGTTCCTTCGAGCGTATCCAGCTCCTTCCCCTGTTCGCAGCTGCCGTCCGTATAGCCCTGCATGGCGCAGCCGGTCAGATCCTGCCCGAGCACGGCAAGCAGATGCAGCGTCTGATTATGTACCCTTGTAAAATAGCTGTACTGCGGCTGGCCTGTCGCTTCGTTCTGGCCATAGCCGTTGATCCCATAGGTCAGGATCGTCGTCTTTTCCGGGTCTGCGTCAACTGTGATAGCCAGCGTCGCCGCGTTTGCCGTCGTTTCGCCGGATGCGGTAAAGGAATAGACATAGACGGTTTGCTCCGGCAGCGTCTTCGGCGCAAGCGCGTCAGCCTGATAGCTGCCGGTCAGCAGCGTTTGGTACTCCGTCCAGCTTTCCGCGTGTCGAATGTTCCAGCGTTCCTCCGCAAGCTCCGGCTCAGCACTGGCCGGACCAAACCAGCCGGGGAACGCGCCGGGATAGAGCGTGCTCCGCACGGCAGCTCCATCTGCCGTAAGCGACGGTCGGAGCGAATCGAGGTCACTGAGGCTGGAAACGAAGGGGTAGAGCACCGTCACGGTGCAGTCTTCGCCGGAATCATTGCGGATCGTGTACCGATCTGCCACAGTGATCGCGGCGGCATTCTCTTCGGCATAGGGCGCGCAGTCGAGCAATACCTCCCGGTCGGCGGAAAGCGCAGGCTCCGCCTGCGCCAGCGTCAGCGGGAAAACCGGGCCTGCGTAGGACATGAAATCCGCTGCGTCGACCGGTTTGGCAGGGCCGCTGCCGGGGGTACTGGCAAGCTGCCCGCCTGATGGAGAAGCAGCACAGCCGCAAAGCGCGGCGGCCAAAAGAAACGCAAGGAGCAGAGCTATCGTGCTTCGTACTGTTCGCATGGAATTTCCCTCCTGATTCTTCCTGATACTATCTAAGACGGAATTTGCGCGCGTTGGTTGCAGAAATGGAGCAAAAACGCCCTCGCAGCATTCTGCAAGGGCGTTTGGGGATATCAGCAATAGAAATCCTTGATCTTTTTTGCGCGGGACGGGTGGCGAAGCTTGCGGATGGCCTTGTTTTCGATCTGACGGATGCGCTCACGCGTAACACCGAAGATCTGACCGACCTCCTCAAGCGTGTGCGTGCGGCCGTCGTACATACCGAAGCGCATACGCAGCACGTCCGCCTCACGCTCGGTCAGTGTGCCGAGAATCTCGGTCAGCGCCTCAGAGAGCATGGCGTTGGACGTTGCATCGACAGGGCCAGGGGTATTATCGTCCTCGACAAAGGAGCCGATGGTCGTATCCTCTTCATCGCCGACGGGCATATCGAGAGAGAGCGTATCGGCTGCGGTGCGGTTGGCTTCGATGATTTTTTCAATCGGGAGGTTCAGCTCTGCGGCGATCTCCTCCAGCGTCGGCTCACGGCCCAGCTCCTGTACGAGCTTGCGGTTGCAGCGGGTCGCCTTGTTGATGACCTCGACCATATGCACCGGGACGCGGATGGTGCGCGCCTGATCGGCAATGGCGCGGGTAATGGCCTGCCGGATCCACCACGTTGCATATGTAGAGAATTTGTTTCCCTTTGTATAGTCGAACTTATCGACCGCACGGATCAGGCCCGTGTTGCCCTCCTGGATCAGGTCCAGAATGTGCAGACCCCTGCCGGAGTATTTTTTTGCGATCGACACGACAAGGCGCAGATTGGCCTCAGTCAAGCGGTCCTTGGCCTTTTTATCGCCCTCGGAGACGCGCTTGGCCAGCTCGATTTCCTCCTCGGCAGTCAGCAGCTTGACCTGACCGATCTCCTTGAGGTACATACGCACCGGGTCATCCAGATTGTATTCTGCAGCAAGCTCCAGCGGGTCTACAAGCTCTTCCTCGTCGTTGTCGGGAACCTCGTCCATGTCCATACCAAGATCGTCGGAGACGTCCAGCTCCAGCTCAGGGCTGACGATCTGGATGCCCATCGCATCAAAAGTATCGTAAATATGCTCGATCTTCTCGACCGGCAGATCCAGCTTTTCCAGCTCGGCAGTCAGCTCGCTCGACTGAATGCTTCCTTCGCGCTTTGCCTTTGCGATCAGCGCGGAAACCGTTGCCATTGCGTCCTCAGTCGAGGGCTTCGGGTTCTTTGTGTTTGCCATTCTTTCGCTCATCCTCATTCATCTGGTAACATTGCCGCGCACTCGCGCAACTGTGTTATTATAACCCCAACTTTATCGTTTTGACAATGCCTGATTTGACTTTTTTTCTGTTTTTTCTTGTGTTTCAGAAAAAATCGCGAGTCCGGCGTCCTCAGATCTCCATAATGACCGGCAGGATCATCGGATTGCGCTTTGTTGTCTTGAACAGATACCCGGACAGGTCGTTTTTGATGTTGGCTTTCAGCACACTCCAATCGCTGCGGCCATTCTGGCTGCACCGGTCGATGGCGTGCGCGGCGATCACACGCAGCTCTTCCATCAGGTTCTCCGACTCCTTCACGTAGACGAAGCCTCTTGTAATGATGTCCGGGCCGGTGATGACGCTGCCGTCCTCGCTGGAAATGTTGACGACCACGACGAGCATACCGTCCTGCGCCAGATGCTTCCGGTCGCGCAGAACGACGCTTCCAACGTCGCCGACGCCGGTGCCGTCGACCAGAATCCTGCCGGACGGAACGGTGCCGCCCCACTTGCAGGTGGCCTTTGTAAGCTCAAGCACCTTGCCGATATCGGAGATAAAAATATTCTTGGGATCCATGCCCATAGTCTGGGCCAGACGCGAATGCGCCTGCAGATGGCGCTGCTCGCCGTGGACGGGAATAAAGAATCTGGGCTTGAGCAATCCGTGGATGATCTTCAGTTCCTCCTGGCAGGCGTGGCCGGAGACGTGCAGGCCCTCAAGCTTGTCATAGATGACCTCTGCACCCTTGCGGTAGAGCTCGTTGATGATCTTGCCGATGGATTTTTCGTTTCCGGGGATGGCGGACGCGGAGATAATTACACGGTCAGACGCTGTGATCTCAACCTGACGGTGGCCAGAGAACGCCATACGGTAGAGCGCGGACATATTTTCGCCCTGTGAGCCGGTCGAGACGATCACAAGCTTGTTGTTCGGGATCTGCTTGATCTGATTGATATCGACGAGCGTGCCTGCGGGGATCTTCAGATAGCCAAGCTCTGTGGATACCTTCAGGATATTCTCCATGCTGCGGCCCGTGACCGCGACCTTGCGGCCGAATTTCTTCGCGACCGTAATGAGGCTTTGCAGGCGGAAGGCGTTGGAGGCAAAGGTCGTGACAATGATGCGCTTATTGCAGCCGGTAAACTGCCGCTCGAAGCTGCCCGCGACCGTACGCTCGGACGGCGTATAGCCCTGCCGCTCCACGTTTGTCGAATCGCACAGCAGCGCCAGCACGCCCTCCTTGCCCAGAGCGCCGAAGCGCGCAAGATCGATCATGCCGTCCTCTGCTGTGGCGTCAATTTTGAAGTCGCCCGTCATGACGACGGTGCCGACCGGGGTTTTGATGGCAAAGGCGACTGCGTCGGCGATGGAATGGTTCACATGGATGAATTCCACCGTAAAGCAGCCGGCCTTGACCTTCTCCCCTGCCTCATGCGTAAACAGATGCACCGCATTCTGGAGCTGATGCTCCTCCAGCTTCAGCTGGACGATGCCGGCGGTCAGGCGTGTGGCGTGGATGGGGCATCTGAACTGCTCCATGGCGTAGGGAATGCCGCCGATATGGTCTTCGTGGCCATGCGTCAGGAACATACCGCGTATTCTGTCCTTGTTTTTGACAAGATAGGTCATATCGGCAATGACCAGATCAACGCCATACATCTCATCGTCCGGGAAGCCGAGACCGCAGTCAACGATGATGATATCCTTGCCGTATTCAAGTACGGTCATATTCTTGCCGATCTCATTCAGACCGCCAAGCGGGATGATTTTTAATTTTTCTGCCAAATGATTTCACTCTTTTCTTAAAAAAATAGGTATGGATTAGGCTGCGCAGCGCCGTTCTGGCAAACGGATCACGCGCGGAACAAATGCAAAAAAGACGCAGGAGAACAGGCGCATGCAGGGAAGTGTCCTGAGCCCCGTCTCGCCCCGGTCTGCTTCGCCGCTGCCTGCGCTCCATATGAATATGCAGTTGATCTATTTGCTGCGCCGTCCGAGGCGGCGCATAATCCCAAAAGAAAGCCTCCCGTGAGGCAATTCTAATTAAGTATATCACACTTTTTTCAAAAAGTATACCTTTTTTCTATCTTTTCTGGAAGTATTTCCGGAGACACGGCTTTTCGAGCCGCACGAAAAGCCGCGATTTCTGTTGATTTTACGGACATATCTGATATAATATATATAAATTTGTTCATTGCGAAATGGAGGCGACAGTATTTGAAAAAACCTGTCTGGCGTCTGCTCAACCCCAATACGATCTGGTATTTTGTGGTCATGCTGCTCTTCGCCGCCTCAGCTGCCGTGCTGCGGCAGTATTATCTGGCGGGCGGTGCGCTTCTTGCCACGGTGATCGTTTTTATTATCAGCCGTGCCCAGCTCTCCAGGCGCAAGCGTGAGCTTATGAGCTATGTGCAGAAGGCGACCGATTCTGCCGGTATTTCCGTTCATGCCGGGTCCGCGTTCCCAATGGCAGTCATCCGGCTGCCCGACAACGAGATTATCTGGGGAAACCCCAGCTTCTTTGCTATCACCGGCCTATCCGACACGGCCAGCTATCAGAAGCTCGAAGCCGTGATCCCGGATTTCTCCAACAAGTGGCTGAGCGAAGGCCATTCCGAGATGTCCGGCGACCGGAACATCGGTGACCGGCGCTATCGCATCTACGGCAACTTCGTCCGCTCTGAGGACAGCACGACGACCGTGCAGCTCGCGACGATCTACTTCGCCGACATGACGGAGATGTTCAACATCCGCGATGAATTCATGCGGACGCGTCCGGTTGTGTCGATCGTTCTCATTGATAACTACGATGAGTTGACCACCAATCTTTCCGATTCCGCCATCTCCACGCTTGACGCGCAGCTCAACGACGTTGTGGCGAACTGGACGACGGGGCTGGAGGCGCTGTGCCGGAAAATCGAGCGCAACCGCTATCTGGTGATCTTTGAAAGCAAGGATCTGCCCCGGCTTCAGGAGAGCCGTTTTTCAACGCTTCTGGAGGATGTACGGCACATCACGTCAACCGGCGGGATGTCGGCGACCATCTCGCTCGGCATCGGCAAGGACGGCGGGAGCTTCGCGGAAAATTACCAGTTTGCCTCGCTTGCAATCGAAATGTCACTCTCCCGAGGCGGTGATCAGGCCGTTATCAAGGACCGGTTCAATTTTACCTTCTACGGCAGCAGAGTCAAGGAGACGGACCGCCGCACCCGCATCCGCTCCCGTCTGATCGCAAGCTCCCTGTCAGAGCTGATCAGCCAGTCCAGCACCGTATATATTATGGGGCACCGTATGGCGGATCTCGACGCGCTCGGCGCAGCCGTCGGTCTTCTCTGCCTGTGCCGTATCAAGGGCTGCCGGGCAAAAATCGTAATTGACCTTCAAAAGAACGCCTGCCAGAGCCTGATTGCGGAGCTCAGGGCCATTCCGGACTATGCCGATCTGTTTATTTCCGGGCAGGACGCGCTGGTCGAGGCGGACAACCGCAGTCTTCTCATCGTAGTCGACACGAACCGGCCCGGTCAGGTCGAGAGCAGGCCGCTGCTGGAAGCGATCTCCCGCGTTGTTCTGATCGATCACCATCGCAATGCTGCGGATTCTATCAGCCAGACTGTTGTCAAGCTGCACGAGCCGTCTGCTTCCTCTGCTTCCGAGCTGGTGACGGAGCTTCTGCAGTATGCGGTCAATCAGCGCGATCTGAAGCCGATCGAGGCGCAGGCGCTTCTGTCCGGTATCGTATTGGATACGAAAAATTTCTCCATCCGGACAAGCCCGCGCACGTTCGAATCGGCGGCATATCTGCGTAAGGCCGGCGCGGACCCGGTCGAGGTCAAAAAGCTGTTTCAGACAGATCTGGACGATACGCTTCTGCGCTATCGCGTTATCCAGGCGGCGCGGCTGTACCGGAATGAGATCGCCATTGCCTGCGTAGACGAAAAGCTCACCCGCGTGATCGCGTCTCAGGCCGCGGATGAATTGATCAACGTTTCCGGCATTACCACCTCCTTCGTTCTCTTCCCGGACGACGGACAGATCATCATCAGCGCACGCTCCATCGGCTCGTGCAATGTTCAGGCGGTTCTGGAAACGCTCGGCAACGGCGGCGGAAATGGCGCGACAGCCGGTGCACAGATCAAGGGAAAGCCCCTGCAGGAGGTTTTGAAGGAGCTTATCGCCGCAATCGACGCATTCTATTCCTGAATTCCCCACAATTTATCCCTCCGACCCGATCGGAGGGATTTTTTCAGCTTCGCTTGCATATTTTCCCGCCGGGCGCAGAAACTACCTCCGTAACATCAAAAAGGAGGTTTTCCCTTTGAAACACCGTACCTGCCCGCTTCGCGCCGCGCTTGCCGCAGCGCTGGTTCTGATCATGCTCTGCGTGCCTGCTCTGGCCGCTGAGATCGCCGTCGATTATACCTCGGAATACAGGTTTACCGCCGCAGACTTTTCTGATTCCGACGGATTGGAGGGCGTCTACATTTCCTCCGTCCCTCCCGCGTATCAGGCAGAGCTTTGCATCGGCAGCCGCGTGATCTGCCGGGGCGACATTCTGCCTGCGGCAGCACTGGAAAAGTTGAAGCTGCGCCCGGTCTGCCTTGGAAACGCCGACTGTGAGCTGGTCTACTGCCCGATTGAAGACGGGACGCTCGGCGATGCCGTCACGGTATCCCTGCGCATTCTCTCCGGCACGAATACCGCGCCGGTCTGCGAGGACGGAACGCTGGAAACGTATAAGAACATTGCGAACACCGGCACGCTTTCAGCCACAGATCAGGAGGATCAGGAGCTGACGTATCAGCTTGTCAAGGAACCAAAGCGCGGCACGGTCGAGCTGCATACGGACGGCAGCTTCACCTATACGCCGGATAAAAACAAGGTCGGCAAGGATTCGTTCGTTTTTACTGCGACCGATCCGGCCGGGAACGTCTCGAATGAGGCCTGCGTCAAGATCCGCATTCTGAAGCCCGCGGATAAGGCAACGTATCAGGATATGTCCGGTGACCGCGATGCGTTCGCCGCCATGTGGCTCAAGGACAAGGGGCTTTACACCGGCAGAGTCATTGCCGGGAACCTCTGCTTTGAGCCGGACTGCCCTGTCAGCCGCAGCGAGTTTCTGATCGCCTGCATGAAGCTGGCCGGACTTGAGCAGTCGGACGGGACGATCTCGACCGGCTTCGCGGATGAACTGGAAACGCCCCTCTGGCAGCAGCCGTATCTGGCCGCAGCCTATCAGTCCGGCATGATCTCCGGGACGCCGACCGAGGAGGGGCTGGTTTTCCGCCCGGAGGAGGATCTGAGCCGCGCAGAGGCAGCCGTCATGCTCCAAAAGCTCCTGCGCCTGCCGGGCGATGCCGCTGTCTTTGCGCCGGATGAGGCTTCCGCCATTCCTGCCTGGGCGCAGAGTGCGGTCAGCGCGCTCTCAAACGCAGGCATCCCGCTTGCTGCCTCGGACTATGAGGCGCCGCTGACGCGGCGTGAGGCGGCAAATATGCTGCTTGCAGCCGCTCCCGCAGCCGAAGCTGCCGGGCTTTACTGGTCAGAATAACCGAATCGGGCCTGCCGCGTTTGCGGCAGGCCCGACGCGCAGCCGCAGAAACGGCAGGATGCGCGTTTTTTGACGGTGGATTTTTGGGCGCTCGTCTGCTATAGTGTAACTGATTGAAAACAAAACAGGACAGGAACAGGCATGGCAAACAGAGAAAAACAGGATATGACCGCCGAGCTGGCAGAGGGAAAAATCCTGCCGCTCGTATTCAAACTCACCATTCCGGCTGTCATTGCGCAGCTCATTACATTTTTATATAATATCGTCGACAGAATGTACGTCGCGCGGATCGAAGGCTCCGGCATGGACGCGCTGGCCGCGCTTGGGATCGTACTTCCCATCACGCTGATCATGCAGGCATTTGCGAATCTGGTCGGGCTTGGCGGCGCGCCGCGGGCGGGCATCAAGCTCGGCGAGGGAAAGGCGGATGAGGCGAACCGGATCTTTCACACTGCGTTCTGCCTGCTGGTCCTGCTTGGCGTTGTGATCGGCGCAGCGGCGTTCTGCTTTGCGCGGCAGATCGTACTGCTGTTTGGATGCCCGGAAAGTGCGGTGGAGTTCGCCGTTTCCTATCTTAAAATCTATGCCTGCGGCACGATTTTCGTCATGCTGGCGCAGGGACTCAACCCGTTTATTCTGACGCAGGGCTATTCGTGGCTTGCAATGAGCTCGGTGCTGCTGGGCGCGCTTATCAACATCGCGCTCGACCCGCTGTTCATCTTCACCTTCAAAATGGGTGTCCAGGGATCAAGCCTCGCGACGATCCTCTCTCAGCTTTGCTCGTGCATTTGGATCGTCTGCTTTTTCTTCTCCCGGAAGAGCCTGTTCCGCTTTCAGGCAAGCCTGCTGGGCCTGTCGCCGGGGCGCATTTTCAGCATTCTTTCGCTGGGCTTTACGCCGTTCATCATGACGCTGACGGAATGCGCCATCCAGATCGTCTTCAACATCAATCTGAACCGCGCGACCGGCGGCAACAAGGACTATACCGCCGCGTTGACCGTCATGCTGAGCGCGCTGCAGCTTATTTCCCTGCCCCTGAACGGTCTTGGAAACGGTATGCAGCCGTTCGTGAGCTATAATTACGGAAAGGCAGACTCCGCACGCCTGAAACAGGGGATCAAATATGTGACGATCATCGCGTTTATCTACGCGGTCTGCATCTGGTCCGTCTCAATGGCGTTCCCGGTAGTATACGCAAGGCTATTTTCCGCAAGCGAGGCCGTCACGCAGATCGTCAAGTGCTATACGCCGATGTTCCTGATGGGTTCCATCATGTTTTTCGTGCAGATGACGCTGCAAAACGTCAACGTCGGGCTTGGGCAGGCCAAGGAGGCGCTGCTGCTGGCGGTGAACCGGAAGGTCGTCATTCTGATTCCGCTCTGCTTTGTGCTGACGCATTTCCTCGGCTTCAAGGGCGTATACCTGTCGGAGGGCATCGCCGATCTGGTCGCAGGAATCGTGACAGCAATCGTCATTTTTACCAGCTTCCCAAAAATCTTCCGCCGCCGGGAGGAAGAAGTCAAACAGGCCGCGTCGAACTGACGCGGCCTGTTTGATAAGATCAAAAACCGGAAATCAGATGATGTTGTATTCCTTCAGCAGCTTCTCAATGTCGGTGCCCTTGATCTTGCTGAGGGCTTTTTCGAGGGCTACCTTCTGGACGAGGGAAAGCTTCATATCGGTGGGCTTTTTGCCGTCGCGGAGCTGGACGGTGGCGTTCAGCAGGTCGCGCACGTCATACACGCTGCCCCAGACCTCCGGGACGCCGCGGTCGACGTTCAGGAGCGTATAGACAGCCTCCATGCCGGTACGCATGGAATATTCGGTCGTGAAGATGGTGTCGCGCGGGGTCTCGGCGAACTGGCCGAGGAAAGCGAAGTTCACAGCACCGTCGGGCACGACCTTCGGGCGGTCGCCATAGGCACGCGGCATGAAGAACGCGTCGATATACGGCATCATGACGGGAACGGTGTTGGCGCTGTTCGAGGCCAGATCTTCAATCTGATCCTCCGGCACGCCGATGTGGTACAGCCACTCCATGCAGATCTCCTTGCCGGTGCACTCGCGCATGGGCTTCTTCACATAATCGCCGGGCTTATCGGTAAACAGCGAATAGACCCAGACAAGGCAGTGATCTTTGGGCTGTGCGCGGAACTGCGGCTGGCGGTTGATCGTCCAGCTCATGAGCCAGCTGGAATCCTTGACGGTGACGATGCCGCCGGTCACAACATGACCGGTGAACGGGTCGCGCTTGCAGATATTTTTGATATAGGGAATGATCTTCTGATCGAGCGTTTCGACGGTTGCACTCATCCAGTTCGTCTGCTCGGGGTCATAGCAGAACTTATCCGGATGGCCGAAAGACGGGTCCTGTGCGGCGATCTTGCGCCACATATCCCAGCCGCCGCCGGGTTTGATCTCGGTGTTATAGGGTGCGGGTTCGTTCTGGCTGCCGCGGGAAGAATTTTCGACGCAGCCGCCATTGGTAATAAAAACAAGATCGTTTTCTGTCAGATCGATGGCGTCTTCCTTGCCGTCACGGATGATGTCGATGCGCTTGGCAAGCTTGCGGGCCGGGGTGCAGTCGAATTCGACGTTCACGACCTGAACGCCATAGTGGAACTGTACGCCGAAGCCCTTGAGATACTCGATCATCGGCAGAATCATGGACTCATACTGATTATATTTCGTGAAGCGCAGCGCCTTGAAGTCGGGCAGACCGCCGATGTGGTGGATATAGCGCTGGATATAGAGCTTCATTTCCAGGGCGCTGTGCCAGTTTTCAAAGGCAAACATCGTGCGCCAATAGAGCCAGAAGTTGGAGTTGAAGACCTCGTCGTCAAAGAAGTCTGTGATGCGCTTGTCCTGCAGATCTTCATTCGGGGTGAAGAACAGCTTCATGATCTCCATCGCCCCCTTGTCGGAAATGTCGAACTTGCCGTCGGTATGCGCGTCCTGACCACGGTTGACGGTAGCGCGGCAGAGGGAATAGTTCGGGTCTTCCTTGTTCAGCCAGTAATACTCGTCGAGAACGCTTACGCCCTCCGTCTCGATGGACGGGATGGAGTGGAACAGATCCCACATGACCTCGAAATGATTGTCCATCTCGCGGCCGCCGCGCATGACATAGCCGACGTTTTCAAACTTATAGCCGTCGCAAGCGCCGCCGGGAATCGAATCCTTTTCCAGAATATGCACGTGTTCGCCCTTCATCTGGCCGTCACGGACAAGATAGCAGGCTGCCGTCAGCGCCGCGAGGCCGCTGCCGACAATATAGGCCGATTTCTGATCGACGCCATCCGGCTTTTTGGGCCTTGCAAATGCTTCATAGTTACCGCTCGAATAATACATGATTCATACCTCCATAAAAAGTCTGGAAACATTGCTTTATGTTTCCCTTTCGATGGTATGAGCATACTACGGATTCAAAAAATGCACAATAAGCAGAAAACGCCCTGTGATAAAGTTCTTATCACAGGGCGTTGTTCTGTTCAATTTCTTATCAATCAGCCGGATTTGATGGAGTGTCAATCCGGAAGCGGCCAAGCGCGGCGGAAACGCTGCCGTGGATGACGCAGTCCAGCCGGTCGATGATTTCTTTCGGTTCACCCTTCATGTCGTGCTTGATCCAGTCGAGCATGAGGCCGACAAAGGCGTATTTGTAGACGTTGGCGATAAACGCCTTGTCCTCCGGGCGGACAGACATACCGGCGGCCTGCTCCTCGACCACGCCCTCAAGCAGATCGTAGGTCAGCTTATAGAGATAAGTTTCAACCTGTTCACGGCTGACGGAGTGGTAGACGTTCATAATGAAGGGCTTGTTCGCCAGAACGGCCTCGAAGATCTGCTCAAAGCCCTGCTGCCATGTTTCATAGGTCTTCTTTCCTGCCAGCGCCTTCGCCGCGTCCTCCTGACACGACCATTCGACCAGATCGTAGATGTCTTTGAAATGGTAATAGAACGTCATGCGATTGATACCGCAGTCATCGGCGATATCGCTGATGGTGATTTTATGGAGCGGCTTTTGCAGGAGCAGATTTTTAAGTGACTGCTCCAGCGCGCGTTTGGTCAGATCGGACATAGGTGCCTCCTGTCTCGAACAGCGTTCGGGCGCTTTTCTTCAGATTATCCGCTTTTTGCTGAAATGTCAAGACAGCGGCTTGACAGGCAAGTGTACTATGTGTATAATACAGTCAGAAAGTGTATGACTTGAGTAATACGGTGGTGACGGATATGGTGTCGTTTGAGGCGTTCCGCGCAGTGGATGGGGCGCCGGTGTATCTGCAAATTATCAACTTTATCAAGCGTGGCGCGATCGCAGGGACGATCAGGGACGGCGACGAGCTGCCGTCGCGCCGGGTTCTGTCGGCGCTGCTCGGCATCAACCCGAATACGGTGCAGAAAGCGTTTCACATTTTGGAGGAAGAGCATCTGATGGAATCGCGTACAGGCGCAAAAAGCTGCATGACCCTGCCGCCCGATACGCTGGACGCGCTGCGGCGAGAGGTCTTATCGGACGAGCTGCGTGCAATGGCGCGCACACTGCGGCAGCTGGGAATTTCCAAAGAAGAAGCGCTGCGTCTCATCGAGCAGGCGTGGGAGGAGGAAGCGCAATGAAAAAACAGGTATCCGTATTCGGATTGCATACGCGTGCGGCGCTGAACCGGCTGCTGCTGGCAGCGCTGGGGTTGCTGGCGGTCGAGTTGATCCTTGCCGGGGTGTGTATCGCGCGCGGAACAGCGCTTACGCTGTCCGGCAGCAGCCTGGAAACTGCGCTGCAGCATTCGTTCCGGGCCGGGATTATCGCGCTTCAGGTGCTGCTGGCATCCAGCCTCGGTTCAAACAGCCGGTACAGCTATACGCTGCAGCGGCTGCGGGTATCGGAGCGCTGCGTATTCCTCTGGAGCTGCGTTTGCAATACGCTCTGCTTTGCGGTCTTGTGGTGTGTGCAGATCATGGCAGCTGTGGGCGCGGCATTCTGGAACGCAAAAAGCGCCGTGTATTCGGCTGGCCCGCAGGGCGTGTTTGTGGATTTCTACCGCAGCGGCTTTCTGCATGGGCTTCTGCCGCTGGCAGACGGGTATGGATGGGCGCGCAACGCACTGTTCGTGCTGGCGCTGGGCTGCGTGACCGCGTATATGCAGCTTGGCATACGCAGGAAAGGCAGCCGCAGCTGGCTGGTCTGCATGGGGCTGACGCTGCTTCTGGTCTTGTGCCTGCCGGTTCAGTATGGCGCAGGCCGGAGCACGGGCATTTTCCATGCGATCGCGGCGCTGCTTGTCGGGCTCGGCTTTCTGGGGTTCGGGCTGACGCAGACACATAACGGAAAGGACGGGCTGGCAGATGAAGTGGAGTAAACGCCTTTCGCGGTACACGCTGCCCGGAATGGGGCTGAAATGGGACGCTTCGTATTTCGGCCTGCTGTTTCTGGCGATGCTGTTGGTCGCGCTGTACACGTTTCTACGGGACTATCAGGCCGCGCTGCGTGAACTGTACATCTTTCGCTATGGGACACAGATTTTGCGGCAGGGCGCGGTCATGCCGACTCTGAATACACTCCTGCGGCACAAATTCACCGTCTTCTGGGCCTATACGGCCCTCTGCGCGCTGCGCGCGTTCGCCAATTACAGGTCGTTTTTCACGGAGACAAAGAGCATTTATCTCATGAAGCGGCTGAAGGATCCAAACGAGCTGCGCAGGCGCTGCATTGCGATTCCTGCGGCAGCCTGCGGCGCGGCGCTGGTTCTGTTTTTGCTGTTGCTATGGATATTTGTCCTGCTTTACCGAAATGGTGTTCCGGCACGCTGTATGCCGCCGGAGGAAACTTTAAATATCTGGGGGGCGTTTTTCTGATGCTGGAAATCAAAAATCTCTGCAAGCGCTACGGCCAGACACAGGCGCTGGACAACGTGCAGCTTTCTGTCGGGCCGGGCGAGATCGTCGGCCTGTTCGGAGAAAACGGTGCAGGCAAGACGACGCTGATGAAGTGCATTCTGCAGCTGATCTTATATGACGCTGGTGGTATTACGCTGGACGGCAAACTGATCACGCGGCAGAACATCGGCCGGTTTTCCTTCGCCACGTGTGAGCACAGCTTCTTCCCCGCCCTGACCGCCAAAGCCCACCGGGAATTTTATGAGGAGCACTTTGAGACGTTCCTCGGCAGGCGTTTTGAGGGCCTGATGGACTTCTTTCAGCTTCCGATGGACAAGCCCATCCGCAGCTTCTCGACCGGGCAGAAAAACCAGTTTGAGGTCATCATGGCCCTGTCGCAGGGCGCGGATTATATCCTGATGGACGAGCCGTTTGCGGGAAACGATGTTTTCAACCGCGAGGATTTTTATAAGGTTCTGCTCGGCATTCTCGAGCCGCACGAAACGGTGATCCTGTCTACGCACCTGATTGAGGAAGTGACGGGCTTTATCGGACGGGCCGTTCTGCTGCACAAGGGCCAAATCGCGGGCGACGTGCAGACAACAGAGCTGGACGAACAGGGCAAAACACTGATGGAGTATGTCAAGGAGACGTACAGCTATCAATCTGACCGCGTTTCCAGAGCGCTGACCGAGCTGACCGGCAAGGAGGACGAGGATGCGTAAAACGCTGATGATCTTTCTGGCGCTTGTACTGGTGTGCGGCTGCGGCACGGCATTGGCTGCGCAGGCGGTCAGTGCGCCGCGCGAGGAAATTTTGTTTCAGGAGCACATATTCTCCGGCGACCCGGCTGCGGCCGATGGGCTGACCGTGCAGCTCAAAACCGGTATGCGGTACAAGCTGAACTGGGAGAGCACTGTGCAGTTTTCCGCGCAGGATTACCGCGCGGAGACAAGCTTCCGCTTCCTGCCCGCCGGGCAGGCGGAGCAGCAAGAGATACGCTATCGCGGTGTTGAGATCAATTTTTACCGCGACGCAGCCACGACCGGCAGCGACGACGTCTTCGGCTTCTCAACGGCGTATCAGTCCCTGCTGGACACACTTTCGCCTGGCGAAAGCGGTTCCATGACGATCCGGTTTGCAGACTATTACGACGAATATCCGTTTGAGTTTTCCATCGATCTTCCGGGCGTTAATTATGACCCCCTTGTCAACTGGCAGGACGCCTCAGCGGACAGCGAATGGCTTGGTGAACGCGCACAGGCCGCCTTAGGCCGCTTTTTCCGCATTCCGGTTCTGCAGGATGAGTACGTAGAGCTTGGCATTGACAAGAATATGGACGGAACGGGTTCGGGCCGCAGCATTTCCAGCGTCATGGAGGGCGACCGGTTCTGGATGAACGTAGAAAGCGTTATAACGGGCGACACCTGCTTCTTCTGGTTCGGCAACCGGACGGACAAAGACCGGCTGGTCGACACAAGCCGCATTCCGGGCGGCTATGGCGTCTATATGCTCCCCTACGGGCCGCTTGCCCCGGATGCCGAGGCCAGCGCGTTTTACGGCGGGAACACAAACGAGGTCTATACCGATCAGCTGACCTGCTTCTTCCCGGTCGACCCGGAGACGCGCATCGAGCACCTTGGCCTGACGCCGGACAAAACGCGGCTTTTACTTCATACGGTTGAAAATAACACATATTATGTAACCTTAATCGACTGCAAAACAGGTGACACTCTGCAAAAGCTGGCGGTATCGGATTTTGAGCCGGAAGATGATTATGTAAACATAACAGAAACAGCGGATTTCGTCTGCATCCAGCAGACCCAGGGGCGCATCTGCGTTCTGACACAGAACGCGGATGGACTGTATCAGCTCGTGCTGCGTTCTGATTATTCACCCGATGATCTGTATTCGCCGGTATACGCGACTGTCCGCGCGATGGCCTTTGACGGAAAACGGCTGGCCATAGTCAACAACGACGAGACTGTCCTGGCGAACGATGACAACCGTACAAAAAGCTATCTTGCCGGAACCACCGAGGCACTTATCACGCTGGACGGCGCATACTTTGACAACTGCGGCTTTACACTGACAGTCTTCGATCAAACAGGAGTCGCCTATAGCGGCGCTTATGTCAGCAGCTTGGAAAGCGTCAATTATCTCACAGGCGGGACGCTCAACATGGACCATCTTGTTCTGCCATACTCTATCACGCTCAGCTGGCAAAACGGCGCAACGTAATCAATATTTATCTCCCTCTGCCCAATTTGGGCAGAGGTTTTTTTATTTTGGGGCTTGACAAATACAACTCTTTGTGTATAATAATATTAGTAATGATTATTATTTCTATTTTAGGAGGATATCCAATGAAAAACAATTCCAACACACTCGGCCTGCACAATATGAACGGGCTGTCCGCAGACGACAAGCGCACCTGCGCCCTGAATGACATGAACTGCCGCGCCGGTCAGCCGGAGCAGACTGCGTCTTTGCAGGATATGAACGCGGTGAACGAGCAGCCAGACATGGCCTGCAGCATCACAAACATGAACTGCCGCAAGGATTGACGTCCCGCCTCCCCGCCTGTATGCGCAAGCGTGCAGGCGGGGCCTGTATATCTGCCCGCTGTTCACGGAAAGCTATGCAAAAGGAGGCTTTTCCATGAATAAGAAGCAGAAAAAAGAGCCGTTCAGTCTGAAAAACATGAACGGCCTGTCCCACGACGATGCGCGCACCTGTGCGCTGGACGATATGAACTGCCTGAACGGGCAGGAGGAACACCGTTTCTCCCTGCAGGATATGAACGCCACTAGAAGCAGACCGTACCGGAAGTATCACCTGACGGACATGAACGGCGAGGACGGGCGGTAGGTCTCCAATGCGCCAGTTGTAGGGGGCGATGTGGGCATCGGCCCCTACAAAGTCTCGGCGAATCCGTACAACTCGCAAATTCCGACCGCAAAGCTGATTTACCGCAGTTATTCAAACGCAACTATCTGCAAATTTAGTTGTCCCGTAACAGGCGGCGCGTACCATAGCGCTCGTAAGGTGACTATGTGTGATTGTAACGACTAAAAATTGGTGCCTGCCTGAATAGCACCCGCAGTACGCACCAAACCGTAACTAAGCGCCCCTTTTCTCCCCTGTCTTTTCCGGCAAGGCGGAAAAGACAGGGCCGCCGGAGGCAGGGCCAGCCTCCGAAACGGCCCATGTTTTCTATTCAAACATTCGTAAAATGATAGGAATGCCCCAGGTCGTAGGCCATTTTGTCGCTTTCGGAGATAAAGTCCATAAAGCGGTTCGCGGCAGAGGTCGGCGCGACATCGCGCAGCGTACACATACAGACCGAGCGCGGCGGGATCTCAAAGTCGGTGCGCAGCGGCAGGATGACGCCCCGTCCAAGGCCGGACTGCGAAAACTCCTCCGTCACGCAGGCCACGCCAAGGCCGATGCGGGCCAGCGAAATGAGCAGATTGTGCGAACCCAATTCGATCTCCGGCTTGATGCTCACGCCATGCTGCTGAAAAAACTGCTCGACATAGATGCGGGAGCTTGCCTTGCGCTCCAGCAGGATCAGCGGGAATGCCGCGATTTCTTCCATGGAATGTACGTGGTCAAAATCGCAGTCATAATTCGGCGCGGCGACAAAGAGCTGGTGTGTGTCGAAGCAGTGCCGGACGGAATACGCGTCCTTGTCCTTTGGCTCGCTGGCAAACGCGATGTCGACCTGACCGGCGTGCAGATAGTCGAGCACCATCTGGCTCGTACCGTTCAGGATACGGATCTGGATGGCGGGATAGTTCTGGTGGAATGCCTCAAGGCGCGAAACCAGATAGGTCTTTGTGACCGTATCGCTTGCACCGATGATCAGCTCACCCGTGAGCAGCTGGCGCGACTGCGCAAGCTTTTCCTCGCCGCACTGGATAAGCCCCAATCCGTGCGAGACATAGTCCAGCAAAAGCTTTCCCTCGCTGGTCAGGACGACGCCGCGCGTGCTGCGCGAAAACAGCCGGACCTGCAGCTGCTCCTCCAGCTGCTTGATGGACTGGCTGACTGCCGACTGGGATATAAACAGGTTCTGCGCCGCAGCGGAGATATTGCCCATGCGGGCGACCTCCTGAAAGACGCGGTAAAGCTCTAATTTAACAGCCATGGTTGCCTCCTGCCATTACTTATATTTATAGTGCTAATAGCAATGATTAAAAACATCTATTTTACTTATTGCCTGATTCCGATTATAATAGCCAAAACTGAAATTGTCCAGCACGAAGTTTATATCGTTGCCAATATAGTTCCGGATGTACGGCCCGGATGTCTCTACCGCAGCGCCAAAGCTGCGACTATTGGAAGTTCGCTCACGCAGGGCTTTGCGGTCCTGCGCGCGGCTTTTTATCATTGGCAGCAGGTTTTATCCCCGCTGTCTATTTTTATTATGTTTTTGGAGGAAGCTATGCAGGAGCTGAAGGATCGCATCGTCAAGGAGGGCAAGATTCTGCCCGGAAACATTGTAAAGGTCGACGGGTTTCTCAATCACCGCGTCGACTGTGCGTTTATGGGACGCATCGCAGATGAATTCAAAAAATATTTTGATCTCGACAACGTAGATCTCATTCTGACCGCAGAGGCCAGCGGCATTGCCCTTTCCGCGATTTGCGCGTACCGGTACGGCAAGCCCATGGTTTATGCGAAAAAGGCCAAAAGCGACAACATCGAAGGCGGCCTGTATCAGAGTGAGATTTTTTCCTATACTTACAAGAAAAAGGTCACGCTGCTCGTCTCCAAGGAGTGGATCCATCCCGGCGACCGCGTGCTCGTGATCGACGATTTTCTGGCGCGCGGCGAAGCGCTGCGCGGTCTGTGCGAGATCGTGCAGGCTGCGGGGGCTGAACTGGTCGGTATCGGCTGCGCGGTCGAAAAGGGCTTCCAGGGCGGCGGCGACAAACTGCGCGCGGCGGGCGTGAACCTGCACTCTCTCGCCATCATCGAAAGCGCGGAGCCGGGCAACATCGTATTCCGGGAGGAAGCATAATGGAAACTGTTCTGATTCTGGACTTTGGCGCGCAGTACAGCCAATTGATCGCCCGCCGTGTGCGCGAGCAGAACGTGTACTGCGAGGTCAAGCCCTGCTCCATCTCCCCTGCCGAGATCGAAAAAATCGCCCCCATCGGCATCATTCTCTCCGGCGGCCCGCAGAGCGTTTATGAATCTGTTTCCCCGCACGTGGACCCGTCGCTTTTTGCGCTCGGCATCCCCGTTCTTGGCATCTGCTATGGATGCCAGCTCATGGCATATTCGCTGGGCGGCACCGTTGCAGCAGCGACGGAAGCGACCGCCCGCGAATATGGCAAGACGCTGACCGAGTTCGATACAGACTGTTCGATTTTCCAGGGCCTTCCCGCATCCAGCGTGACGTGGATGAGCCATGGCGACTATATTTCCCAGGTGCCGGACGGCTTTGCCGTCACGGCAAAAACCGCTGTCTGCCCGACTGCAGCAATGGCCTGCCCGGAGAAAAAGCTCTATGGCGTGCAGTTCCACCCGGAAGTGCAGCACACCGTAGAGGGCAGCGAAATGCTCCGCCGGTTCCTCTATACCGTCTGCGGCGCGTCCGGCGATTGGACGATGGCAGACTACCGGCAGACCGCGATCCGCTCTATTCGGGAAAAGGTCGGTTCTGGCCGCGCGCTGCTGGCGCTGTCCGGCGGCGTAGATTCCTCTGTCGCTGCAGCGCTTATGGCGGAGGCTATCGGCAGCCAGCTCACCTGTGTGTTTGTTGACCACGGCCTGATGCGCAAAAATGAGGGCGACGAAGTAGAAGCTGCGTTCAGCAAGTGGGATATCCATTTTGTCCGCGTCAACGCGGAAGACCGCTTCCTTTCGAAGCTTGCGGGCGTTTCCGACCCGGAGACGAAGCGCAAGATCATCGGTGAAGAATTCATCCGTGTTTTTGAGACAGAAGCCAAGAAGATCGGCGCGGTCGACTATCTTGTACAGGGTACGATCTACCCGGACGTGATCGAATCCGGCCTCGGCAAGTCCGCTGTCATCAAGAGCCACCACAATGTTGGCGGATTGCCGGATTATGTCGACTTCAAGGAGATCATCGAGCCGCTGCGTATGCTCTTCAAGGATGAGGTGCGTCAGCTTGGCCGCGAGTTGGGATTGCCGGAATATCTGGTCATGCGGCAGCCCTTCCCCGGCCCCGGCCTCGCCATCCGCGTGATCGGCGATATCACCAAGGAAAAGCTCGATACGCTGCGCGACGCGGATTTCATCTTCCGTGACGAGATCGCCAAGGCTGGTCTTGACCGCAGCCTCAGCCAGTATTTCGCCGTTCTGACCTCCATGCGCTCCGTCGGCGTCATGGGCGACGGTCGGACGTATGATTACACACTTGCTCTGCGTGCTGTCAACACCAGCGATTTCATGACCGCCGACTGGTCGCGCATCCCCTACGACGTCCTCGACCGCATCTCCGTCCGCATCGTCAACGAAGTCCGCGGCATCAACCGCATCTGCTACGACATCACCAGCAAACCCCCGGCAACGATTGAGTGGGAGTAATTCCGAAAACGCTGGAAACCCGCATGAATACAGGCTTTTTTGCCCGTCAAAATGGCTCGTGATACTGGATTGATACTATTTTCTCAAATCCGGCACTCCGCGAGAATGATTCCAAAATGACAAGCAAAACCGTCCTGCTGAACGACAAATTCAGCAGGACGGTTTTTTGCTTGTCTTATTTCTTTTTCCAAGGAATATACTCCTTGCGCTCTTTGCTGTCATCACAGGTATGCGGCCAGTTCAGTTTCCATTCAAAGTATTCCTCCCGCATGATCTGCCCCGCATGAAGCTCCTGTTGGCGCAGCAGCCATTCCTGCATGAACTCATCGACAAGACCATATTGGAAGTACATTCCCACTGGCTGGCTAACAGGCCATTCGTCGCTGTCGTTGTACCTTGCAATGGTATCATCCCCGTTTCGTTCTTTGCCCGGATTGCGGACAAGCTGAAACAGTCGGATGGAACCCGGACTATCCTCGTCCAACCAGAAGAACGTCCGCATAAAGTCCTCTGCGCACCCCGGAGCATCTGTATAGAAGTTCTGACGGTCTACGCGCAAGACCTCCGCGATTTTGTTCAGCATATCTTTCTTCGGAACACGGTAATTCGTTTCGTACTGAGCAACGCGATTATCCGCGCCCTTTTCCTCCAGTCCGATGGCAACGCCCAGTTCCTTTTGCGTCATACCTCGAAAGGTACGGATTTTCTTGATCTTATCTCCTACTGTCATTCATATCACCGCCTTTGAAAACAGTATAGCGCATATTTGCGAAATACGCAAGATAAATATTAACAAAAAAGCGAAATAAATTCTTGACATTAACATTTATGCTAATGTATAATAAGGACGCGGATATTAACATATTTGCGAATCATCAATAAGGAGGTGACACTATGACACAAGAATTGTTTGTACGAGCGGAGGAAGTTGCCAGCGAACTTGGCATTTCCAAACCCTACGCCTACAAGCTGGTGCGGGAAATGAACGAGGAATTGAAGCAGAAAGGCTTTATTACCATCCCCGGACGGGTGAGCAGACGGTATTTTGAAGAAAAATTCTATGGCCTGCGTGACAGGCAGTAAGGAGGAAACAGCAATGCCAGCATACAAGGATAAGGAAAAAGGTACATGGTATGCGTCCTTTTACTATGAGGACTGGACGGGGAAGAAAGTCAAAAAGCTGAAACGCGGCTTTTCCATCAAGCGTGACGCGCTGGAATGGGAACGGACGTTTTTGCAGCAGCAAACCGCCGATCTGGAAATGACCTTTGAAAACTTCGTCGCGCTCTATGCGGCGGATATGAAAGGACGCATCAAGGAAAACACATGGGGCATAAAGGAGCATATCCTCTACAAAAAACTGGTGCCCTACTTCGGCAAACGGAAGATGTGTGACATTCATTCAAAAGAGATCATGGCATGGCAGAACGAGATGCTGAATCACCATGACGAAAACGGCAAGCCATATTCCCCGGTATATCTGAAAACGCTCCACAACCAGCTCAGCGCCGTATTCAATCATGCGGTGCGGCATTACGGTCTAAAGGTCAACCCTGCCGCCCAAGTCGGCAACATGGGAAAAGCCAAGGGGCGTGAAATGCAGTTCTGGACAAAGGCGGAATATCTGAAATTTGCAGACGCGATGATGGACAAGCCGCTCTCCTATTACGCCTTTGAAATGCTCTACTGGTGCGGTGTGCGGGAGGGCGAGCTATTGGCGCTCACCGCCGCCGACTTCGATTTTGAAAGGCAGACCGTCACGATCTCCAAATCCTATCAGCGAATCAAAGGCCGTGACGTGATTACAGACCCCAAGACACCCAAGAGCAACCGCGTGATTCAGATGCCAGCGTTTCTGTGCGATGAAATGCAAGATTACATCAAAAGCCTGTACGCCGTGCAGCCAACCGACCGCATCTTTACCGTCACAAAATCCTATCTCCACCGAGAAATGGACAGAGGTGCAAAAGAGGCAGGTGTCAAGCGCATCAGAATCCATGACTTACGACATTCACACATTTCCCTTTTGATTGATATGGGATTTACGGCATTGGCAATCGCAGACCGGGTAGGACACGAAAGCATCGACATTACTTACCGCTACGCGCACCTGTTTCCCACCCGGCAGACAGAGATGGCAAACAAGCTGGATTTGGAACGAAAGGGGGCATAAATCATGTCTGCAAAGAATCTCGACCGGCACAACCGCTGGCGCAGCAAGACCGTTGCTTTTCGGGTATCTCCGGAGGAAGATGCGCAGATTGAAACCGCTGTGCAGCTCTCTGGGCTGACCAAGCAGGATTATATTACAAGGCGACTTCTGTGCCGTGAAATCGTCGTACAGGGCAATCCAAGGGTCTATAAGGCTCTGCGCAATGAACTGAACAGCGTTCTGGAAGAACTCAAACGTATAGAAGCCGGACAATCCATCGACGGTGAGCTACTGGAAACAATCAGACTGATTTCTACCACGCTGGACGGTATGCGGGAGGATTGATAGATGGATTTTGAACAAGAGAAAACGACTGCCCTATATCCGCCTGTTGGCGCAGACGGAGGACAGCCGCTCTCAAAAGAACCTAGTCAAAGTATAGCAGAGGACACCGCAGAATACAAGACGCAAGCGGACGATTTGGAGGAAATCATGCAGCAGATACGCCGGGCCAGTGACCCGGCGTATCTGCCAACCGTGTCTATGAACGACCTTTATGAACAGGTCTTTCCCGGCAGACCGCCAGTGATTGACGGTCTGCTCTATGCGGGAACGTACCTCTTTGTGGGCGCTCCAAAGGTCGGAAAATCGTTCCTCATGGCACAGCTTGCCTATCATGTAAGTATGGGGATTCCGCTGTGGGGATATGCCGTAAATCGTGGAACTGTTCTCTATCTGGCTTTGGAGGACGATCACCGCCGCCTGCAAGACCGGCTTTACCGGATGTTCGGAGAGAACAGTACCGAAAATCTCTATTTTGCAGTCTATGCAAAACAGCTAAACAAAGGTCTGGAAACGCAGCTCAAGGGCTTTATTCGTGAACACCCGGACACACGGCTTATCATTATCGATACGCTGCAAAAAATCCGGGAGGACGGCGGCGAAAAGTGCAGCTATGCCAGCGATTATGAAATGATGGCCAGTTTGAAAAGCTTTGCCGACGAAAGCGGCGTTTGTCTGCTGCTGGTGCATCATACACGCAAGCAGCAAGCCGATGATCGATTCGATATGATTTCCGGCACAAATGGTCTGCTCGGCGCAGCGGATGGCGCGTTCCTACTCCAAAAGGAGCGCCGGACAGACTGCTCTGCGACGCTGGACATATCCGGGCGTGACCAGCAGGATCAACGGCTCTATCTGACACGGAACAGCGAAAGGCTGATATGGGAATTGCAGCGGGCAGAAACAGAATTTCACCATGAAGCACCTGATCCTGTTTTAGAAGCAGTTGCGGCATTTATAACGTCGGAGCGCCCGGTCTGGTGCGGCACAGCAACCGAGCTGGCTGCTGCGCTGGAGATAAGCATGAAGCCAAACGCTCTGGCAATGCGGCTCAATGTGCGGGCGTGGCAGCTAAATTGTACATATCATATCTGCTATGAAAGCGCCCGCACCCACGCCGGGAGAAGCATCCGTCTGACGCTCGATCAGACTGTGTGTGACGACCGTGACGACCGTGACGATCTTCCCGATACCGGCTCTGCTGTCTAAAAAGCTGTCACAGCCGTCACGGTTGTCACTGGGCGCGGGGGCAACTGTCAAGGGGGCATACTTGCGGGTGGAGATTGCCGCAAGGCAATACAACCCGAACCCCTTGACAGTTGGCACACGGGAAACACTTGCCGGGTGAGCGGAAAGGCGTGTGCCTTTCCGCTCTGCCTAACGGCGAGTGATGAAGTTTAGGCGGGGTGCAGGGTGCCCTTTTCAAAGGGCAGCCCTGCTGGGGGAGCTGTCCGCAGACGGCGGGGGCAACGCCCCCACTCCACCCCGTAGGGCGCAAATGCGCTTTTGATGGCCGCTGGCTGTCAAAAGTGCTTTTGCGTTACTTTCGCAGAAAGTAACAAAGGCACGCCGCTTGCGCGGCGGAAAGGAGTGAATGAATGAAACGAACGATCAGTGCAAGGGTTGGACGCGGCTCTGTAAATCACAACACCCGAAAGTTTCACGCAAAGAACACTGACCCGGAGCGTTCTCACCTGAATATCACCTATTGTGAGGAAAATATCAAAGCTGTTTACCACGAACTGTTTGACGAAGCTCTTGCACTATACAATTCCAAGCAGACCAGAGCAGACCGAAAAATCAAAGATTATTATGAGAAGATTCGTGCCAGCAAGCAGGAAAAGACATTCCATGAGATTATTCTGCAAGTCGGCAATAAGGACGATATGCACACAGGGAGCGACGAGGGTTCGCTTGCCGTAGAAATCTTAGAAGAATACATGGCTGGCTTTCGGGAGAGAAATCCGCAGCTCAGCGTGTTTTCCGCACATCTGCACATGGACGAAGCCACGCCGCATCTGCATATTGATTTTATTCCATTTACAACCGGCAGCAAGCGCGGCTTGGAAACGCGGGTATCTCTCAAACAGGCGTTGGCTGCACAGGGATTTCAAGGCGGCAGCCGCGGCGATACGGAGTGGAATCAATGGGTACGCTCGGAAAAAGATCAACTTTCGCTTGTGATGCAGCGTCACGGAATTGAATGGGAGAAGAAAGACACACACGAAAAGCACCTGTCTGTATTGGATTACAAGAAAGAGCAGCGGACAAAAGAAATTGCAGCGCTAGAAACCGTCAAAGCAGAAAAAGAGAGCGAGGTCGCGGAGCAAGAGCAACGTCTAAGTGAGCTTGCCCCGGCGGTAAAGAACATGGAACGGCTGGCTGCGGACTTTTCCGCCGACCCGGAGGAGATTTTACCGGAGCCGGGAACGCTGGAAACAAGCCGGGCCTACCGGGAGAAAAAGGCCAAGCCCCTGCTGGCTCAAATCGTCAAGGTGCTGCGCTCCCTGTATCTGGCCTATGTGGAGTTGCGAGGGAAATTTGAGCGTCTGCAAGGGGACTATGGCCGGGTGAGGGAAAGCAATGCCCGCCTGTCTGACCGATTGCAGGAGGTCAAGTTGGAAAACAAGGCCCTGCGGCAAGTTTCCGCAGACTATGAGCGGGCTAAGCGTGTCTTTGGCCCGGAGCAGGTGAAGGCGGCAGTACGGGCCGATAAACAGCGGGAACAGGCAGAGAAAAGTGGCAATCGAACACGGCGCACTTTTGACCGGGGAGGTAGGTAAAAAAGTAGATTTTCCTATAGGTTTATGATATGCTGTTCTAAAAAATAAATGGTAAACCGAAATATCATATAAAAGTAGTGGAGAAAAATGATGGATTTGTTGTGGAGGTATATGAAATGAAAAAGATTCTCGTATTATCACTTTGCTTTGTACTTGCACTATGGATGGCAGGTTGCGTCCAGAATAAAAATATCAATTTTGGGGATGTCACGATGAAAGTTGTAGAGGGAAGTGTAACTCCTTCAGGTTTGACAGTTCGCATTTCAAATAACACAGGAATTGATATCAATGGCGGGATCAATTACGATTTTTCTATTGAAAAAAAGGAAGATGATAAATGGTCACCAGTAAAAGAGATCGGCGATAGAACTACTGACACCGAAACATATATTTTTCAAGGAGAAAGAGATTTGAATATCAATTGGTCTGAAATATATGGTTCGCTTTCGGCGGGAGAATACAGAGTCGTTAAGTTCTTTTATCCATCGACAGAAGATGGCTCTTATGGTACAGACGATGGTTTTTACCTATTCGCTGAGTTCAGTATCGAGTAACAAATACGAATTTTATCGGGGAGCAGCAACCTCTGTCGGGGCTGTCAATGGTCGAGATAAACGGCGCGCACAGCGCGCCGCCATTGACTGCCCCGCATGGGTGCGCTGCGCGGTCACCAAGACGGGCAAGGCCAAAGGCACTTGCCCGCCTCCATTGACTTGAGAGAGCGGAGCGTCCTGCCCCAGCATGGGAGCGTGTGCGCTCCCATGCTGAATGATTGCAAGGTTGAAAGCCTTGCAATTCCTCATATTCTGTGATACTATTTTGATACTAAAAATTGAAGCATCCGCAAATACAAGTGCAAATCATTAACATATTTGCGAATGTTTTGCTTGCGGAACCATTGTAAATAAGCACCCCTATACTTGAATTTGCCGAATGGGAATAAATATTTGGTGTTTTCTGAATCCTGAAAAGCGTTGGCAATACAGCGTTTTTCAGGATTTTTCTTTTTTAGTGGCTACAAATTGGCTACATTTGCAGCGATTTTTGTAGCCAGAGGCTCACGGCATAATGCCGTCAAGCTGTCTGGCTACCTCCACCTGCTTGTTGGGGTACAGGTGACTGTACGTGTCCATCGTTGTCTGTACCTTTTCATGTCCGAGCCGCTCCGCGATCAGCAGCGGAGAGAAGCCCATCTCCACCAGCAGGCTGGCGTGGCTGTGTCGAATGTCATGCACCCGTATCCGCTTCACGCCCGAAGCCTTGCAGCCATACTCCATTTCGTGGTATAGAAAGCTCTTGGTGTAGGGAAAGAGCCTGTCGTCCTTTTGCAGCCCATAGCAATGGGACATATACTCCTGCAAACAGTTGCAAAGGCCGTCGGGAATAGGGATAGTACGGATGCTTTTCGGTGTTTTCGGAGTGGTGATAATATCCTCTTTGCCGAGGCGCTGATAGCTCTTGTTCACCGTCAGGGTCTTCTTCTCGAAGTCGATGTCCGACGGTGTGAGTGCCAGCAGCTCTCCCTCCCGAATCCCCGTGTAGTACATGGTCATGAATACCGTGTAGCTGGCGGGACGGTCTTTCATGCTCTCGATAAATGTCTGGAACTCGTCCTTTGTCCAGAACAGCATTTCATCGGCTTTCTTCTTGCCCATGCTCCCCGCCTTGTGGCAGGGATTTTCTTTCAGCCCATAGTATTTGACTGCGTAGTTGAAAATCGCCGTGAGCTGGTTGTTGATGCACTTGAGATAGGTCTGGGCGTAAGGCTTGCCGTTTTCATCCCGGTAGCTGGTCAGGGCGTTCTGCCATTGGCGCACGTGAGTGGGCTTGATCTCGTTCAGCGGGATTTTCTTGAAGAAAGGCGTTACCTTCAGGTCGATCAGCCATTTCTTGCTGGCAACGGTTGAGGGCTTGAGGCGGTGCTCCATATCCTTGACATACAGAGAGATGAAGTCACCGAAGGTCATGCCGAGGCTGCCCGTGGATTGGCTGATAAAGTCACGTTCCCATTGCAGGGCTTCCTTCTTGGTGGCAAAGCCGCGCTTCTTTTTGTGGATGGTCTTGCCTGTCCAGTCCGTTACCCGGATCTGCGACATCCAGCGACCGGTGTCGCCGTCTTTTGTTACCGACATTTTTACCTCCTTCCCTCAAGAATCAGGCTTTGATCAGGTTATTCACTCGCTACTCTCGCTTTTACCGTATTCCCTTTCCAGAAACTCCGTCCGCTTTGCGATTCGCTCATCGCGGTCAAGCTCCTCCGGCTCTGTGCATTTGACTGCGTTCGCAGCATAGTATGCAAGCGTCTGCTCCTTCCAGCGCTTATATGCTGCCTGCGTGGAGTTATAGGCGCAAAGCTCGCTGCGCTCATCCTCCCACTGTTCAAGAAAGAGGCACATATCCGCATTGAACTCCGCCGTGCTCTTTCCATCAAAGGAAACCGAGCACTCCCATTGCTTGCTGCGGGGCGGCTTCTGCACATTGATCTTGAAGTCGATGCCCTCTACCGTTTCCAGCTTAAAGAGAAAGTCCATCACGTCGGAAAGCGTTCTGATCTGCGTTGTACTGGATTCGTAGCCGAGGATATAGGTCGGCGTTGAATCCAACAGGTCGGCAATCTGATTGACAACGGCAATCGACACTTCGATCTCTCCGGTTTCGTACTTCTGTACGGTGCGGAGGGATTTTTTCAGCATCTGTGCCAGCTCGGTCTGGTTCAGCCCTTTGCGTTTTCGGAGCTGCTTGATTCTCTGCCCAATGGCGGGATAATCGAAATTGTCCATGTCTGATTCACCTCGTCCATATCATACCACAGAATAAAGCGAATTGCAAGTACATATTTTTATTTTCTAAAGGCTTGACAGATGCATCTTGTATGCGTATAATTAAATATGTACTCAGGGTGCGCATTTCGGAGGGGCTGGGGAAAGGGGCGTGAACAAAAGATACGCAGACTGAGGGAAATCACATTGAAACAGGAGGTACTATGAGAGCACAGTTTATCACAGCGTCAGAGGTGGCGGAGATCATGGGCATCAGCCGCAGCAAGGCGTATCAGATTGTCCGGGAAATGAACAGAGAGCTGAAATCCCAGGGCTATCTGACCGTAGCCGGAAAATGCCCCGCCCAGTATTTCAAGCAGAAGTTCTACGGCTTCCAGATTCCCGGAGGTGAGCGCAATGACGGAAAATGAGAAAACGACCGCCCTCATCCCATCTGTTGGAGCAGATGGAGGGCAGCCGCCTCACAATTCAACCTACCAGAGCATACCACATGAAACCTGCGAAAGCAATCCCCCGGAGGAAAATATTGAGGAAATGCGTGAGAGAATCCGACGCATGAACGACCCGCATTATCTTCATACGGTTTCCATGACAGAGCTGTATCAGACCGCCTACAAGAGCAGACCGCCCATCATAGACGGTCTGCTCTACTCCGGGGCATATATCCTCGCAGGAGCGCCCAAAATCGGAAAATCATTTCTGGTAGCGCAGCTTGCCTACCATGTCAGCACAGGGCAAAGGCTGTGGGGCTATGAAGTCCACCAGGGTACGGTTCTGTACCTTGCGCTGGAGGATGATTTCCAGAGAATCCAGAGCCGGATGTTTATGATGTACGGCGTGGCGGATACCGCCAGCCTGCATTTTGCAACGGCAGCAAACAAAATCGGAAACGGTCTTGACGAGCAGCTTGAGAATTTCATAAAGGAACACCCCGACACGAAGCTGGTTATCATTGACACCATGCAGAAGATTCGGGAGGCCGGAGGCGAGGCTTACAGCTACGCCAGCGACTATGAGATCATCGGCAAACTCAAGCGTTTTGCGGACAGGCACAGCATTTGCATCGTTACCGTTCATCACACAAGAAAACAGCCAGCCGGAGACAGCTTTGAAACGATCTCCGGCACGACGGGACTTCTCGGTTGTGCAGACGGAGCCCTCCTGATGCAGAAGAAGAAACGGACAGCATTGGAGGCCACGGTCGATGCCGTGGGGCGAGATCAACAGGATCAGATTCTATATCTGAAAAAAGATGCCGACACGCAGATATGGAGCCTTGAACGGACAGAGAACGAGCCGTATCAGGAGCCGCCCGACCCGGTATTGGATACGGTTTCCCAGCTTGTTTCCTCCGAAAGCAGAGAATGGACAGGCAGTCCGACTGAGCTTGCGGAGACGGTCAACACAGGCATGGCAGCAAACGCTCTCACCAAATACCTGAACGTTAAATCCGGCAGGCTACTGGACGAGTACCATGTGAGGTATGAGAACAGAGCAAAACACTCCGGGCGGCAGGTGAAGCTCACCTATATGGTAATCGGCAATGTTGAGTACGAAGTAATCGACTGAGGACAGCGCGACGGCTGCGACGGTCGCGACGGTGGAAATGATGCCATCAAAGCAACCGTCGCAATCGTTGCGACCGTCGCGGATAGGAAAGGATAGGAAAATGAAAAGCGTACAAATCCCCTATGATCTGTTCATCGACCTCGCCATGTACCATCTGCGGGGCGAGGATGATTTTGAAGAAGAAATCCGGCAGGGCTTGGAGCAAAAGCTCGACGCCATGCTGAACCGGCAGCTCTATTCCCGGTACAAAACCGCTCCCAACGAAGAAGAACGGGAGCAGGCGCGGCAGGAGTATCTTGACCGGCGTGGAGTGCCGCAGAGCTACCGATGGACTACTCCTCCTTGGGAACTGTGACAGGAGCGTGCCACGCTCCTGTTGCTGGCAGACAAGGTAAAGCATTGGCTGACACAGCCCCTCGCATCCCCGTCTCCATCGAAAAACCCGCAGATTTTGAGATGGATGGTGGAGAGGATTTTCAAAATTCTCTCTGCCTGTGGGCGGCAGCGTTGAAGCAAATTCGATTGCTGAAAGGCTGGCGGTCACGCCGTGGATTTTGCAAAGTGGGTACTACTTGCAAGCCACGGCAGAGGCTTCCGCAGAAGCCGCATACCCCCTCGGAGAGCCCACGATACTTTGCAGCCGCAGGATGAAAGTATCATAGTGGGTTATTACACTTCCACAGAAGTGCCTCCCCCGAAGCTACTCGTCCTGCACAATCTGAAATCAGGAGGTAAACTGCCTATGGCAAGAGGCGACGGTATTCACCGTACCAACGCAAGAAATATGAGGCTGACCGCTGCCAAAATCGGCAACGTGCAACAGCACAACGAACGGGAAAAGGAATCCTATGCCAATCAGGATATTGTACCGGAGAGGACACAACTCAACGTCCATTTCAAGAAACCGGCTGGAAGCTATGCCGAGATGTTTCAAAAGCTGAAAGAGGACGGCGTGATCTCCACCCGTGGACTGAAAGAGGACGCCTTTCTCTACGGCGAGCTGGTCTTTGACGTAAACACCGCCTATTTTCATAATCACGGCGGTTATGACTTCGCAAAACAATTCTACACCGACGCATACAAATCGGGAATAGAAATTGTAGGCGGCGAGCAGTACATTCTCTCTGCGGTCATGCACGCCGACGAGCGCAACCGCGCCATGTCCGACGCGCTGGGGCAGGACGTGTACCACTATCACCTTCATGTTGTCTATATCCCCATCGTGGAAAAACAGATTCTATGGACGAAACGCTGCAAGGATAAATCGCTGGTGGGAACGGTCAAGGAAACGATCCAGCAGGTCAGCATGAGCAAAAAGTGGGATTCCAAGCCCGCACTGGACGAGCATGGGAAACCGCTGCTGAACGCAAACGGGAAAACCGTGCTCCGAAAATCCTATTCCGTTCTGCAAGATGATTTCTTCGCCGCCATGCGAAAGGCAGGGTATGACGATGTGGAGCGCGGCGAACGCGGCAGCTCGGAGGAACACCTGACCGTAACGCAGTTCAAGGTGCAGCAGGAACAGGCGCGGCTGGCAGAATTCACAGAGCAGAACCGTCAACAGGAAAAACAGGCAGCAACGCTTGGGAGCAAAATTGGAAAAATCCAGAATCAGCGGGTCGATGTGCGGTCTATCGAAAAAATCGTGGCAACGTCCATTCCCTTCTCACCCAAAGTTGCCGTGGAGCGTGAGGACTTTGACCGACTTTCCACTCTGGCAAAGAAGTACGTTACAGCAGAGAAAAAGGAATCCAAACTGCAAAAGGCGTTGGATGCGGCAAACAAACTGATTGCAAAACTCAAGGCTGAGATTGACGGTTTGAAGCAGGAGATTTCCGATTATAAGTCTGTTCGCGGCAAGCTCCGTGCAGCAGAATTGGAGCGTGAAAATATGGAGCTGCGCGTGAAAGTCCGCAGCTATGAGGATGTGATTCAGCGCAATAATCTGTGGCGATTCTTCCATCCGCACAGAGAAAAAGCGGTCACGAGGGACGAAGCTCGCTGATTCCTGTGTAGAGCCAGAAAAAACGCATTTTATCGAATGGGAGCGCGTCAGACAGGGCAGACATCGTCCGGCGCGCTCCTGTTTGAAAATCGCCGTTTTCCCCAAGTCAAGAGCCGGAGAAAACAGCCGAAAAATGCCACTCCTGTGCGACAGAGGGCAGAAAGGAGAGTTTATGAGAACAGGGCTTACGAAGCAGGAAAAGACCACTGATATTTGGTTTGACGAGAAAGACCCCCTTATCCATATCCGCACCCACAACACCGACCTCAAGAACAGGTTGACCGCCTATGCCGCAGCACACCCCGGCGAGTGCCGGCAGACCGACGCAGACCCGGAAACGGGCTGCATGGAGTTTGTGATTCGCAAGGGGCGTTTCTCCTTTCGCCTGACCGCCCCATACAGCGAGGAACGCCGGAGAGCCGCCAGCGAAGCGGCGAAAAAGTACGGCGTTCATAGAAGAATTACACATTTGTATGGAGACAGGAATTGAAAAGTTCGCGCTTTGCATGGTATAATTATATTGGATAAGTTTATCCGCACAAAGTGAAAGATGATGATATGCCCGAAAGGAGGAACACTTTTATGAAACGACTGCCAATTATTGTGCTGACGCTTGCGCTCTGCCTGCTGACAGCGGGCTGCGGCGCAAAGCCAAACGAGCCAGCCGACGGGGACTCTGCAAAAGCGGGGATCGTCGAGCGGATGGCAACGGTAAAAGCAGAGGAAATCAAATATATCTCATCATTCTTTTCTCGTGAGCATGTAAGCGCCGAAGACATGGCCTCCGTCCTCAATGCCGCAGCGGAACACCATAGCGAGCAGCCCGGTCAGGGCTTGGACCATTATACGATGGAGATATACCTCTCCGGGGATCCTGACGCATATAACTCATCTGACGAACACTTCGTTTTCTTTGCCGGATTGGATGAAAACCATATAAACGGCATTTATTTTAACGGAAAAGGAGACAGCCATCGCATGAGCTTTGAGGACGAAACGCTCTACTGGCTGATCCGCAACGGCTACCGCACCGAAGAACATATAGACAAAAACGCCTATGAACACTATCAGGACCTTCTTGACCGGCGGGCGCAGCGATTGGCCGCGCAGTGCGCCTCTCCCTCCCGAACGGATATCCTCACCGGCTATGAGGTTGTGCAGTTTTATCAAAAAGAAGTCCTTACGGATGAAAGCGGCAGCTACACGGTCTATTGCTGGGAACCCGCCTTTCTGACGGATTCTCCCGATGATATTCCGTGGGCGGGTGGAATGTACCTCGATGCGGACGGCAGGCTCTGCGCCTATGAGCAGTACACCTATTTTGTGACAAAAGGGGAAACTGGAAACTTCCCGGCCTACCGCTTCCTGCCGTGGGATTTGTATAACGGAGAAACCGAAGATGCGGAAAAAGCACACACTTTGCAGCGCATCCGGCAGGCGTTTGAACCGGCGGTTCAGGCGTGTTGGGCAGAGGATGTGCTGGACGGCATTTCCGATTACCACGAGGTTTCCGTCAGTACGGCAGAGCCGCTGGCCAGGGTGCTGCTTTCCTGCGAGTATGCCGTAAAGGACTTCAAGGTGCTGGGAATCGAGGCTTCTATGAGCAGCAGCCTATCGTTTTTCACAGAAGAGCTGTACGCTCTGGACGAGCTGACGCCGGAGCGTCCGCTGCTGCTGAATATGACATTCAATGGTCTGCTGCCGTATTACGGGGTATCCTATGTGAACGGTAGCGGCGAAACGATAAGCTATTCCATCAATATGAGCGGTAAGGACGGCTCTGTGATTTTAACCGAGTTTTTACCGTGCACACAGTGCGGTACAGCCTCGAACGGTCGATAATCAAAAACACCAAAGCGCAATCGACAAAAATCGGTTGCGCTTTTTCATTGCCTTCCCCATACAGCGCAGAACGCCGCAGGGCGGCAAGCGAAGCGGCGAAAAGGTGCGGCGTAAACGATATAGGTAGAAGCGTTCATAAAAATCTGCTATAATTCTTTGAAAAACCTATTGACTGGCACCTTGGGGAATAGCTTATCCTGTATGTGGAGGTGAGTACAATGCTCATAAATGAAGTATGCAAAGAATGTAACCTGACCAAAAAAGCAGTTGAGTATTACACAGAACAGGGACTAATCCAGCCAAGGATAACAGAAAACGGGTATCGGCAGTTCTCCGAGACAGATGCTTTGAAGCTCAAGCGGATTGCAGTTTTGCGCGGACTGGGCTTTTCCGTTCCAGAGATTCGCACAATTCTTGAGAATGATAGCCGTACAGCAATTTACGATGTCCTCAACAGGAAAGAGCTTGAAATCGTCGAGCTGCAAACAAAGCAGGCATTGATAAAACAACTTGCGGAAAGCGGCGATTGGGAGCATATTGAAGGACAAGTGGAGGCGCTTCAAAACAAGCAATCCATATTGAACCATATCCTTGATAAGTTTCCGGGCTTCTATGGAAAATTCGTGTGCTTGCACTTCGCTCCGTTTTTGAGCGAAGCAATCACAACGAATGAGCAGAGGGAAGCGTTTGAAACGATCATCCGATACTTGGACGGCATTTCAATAGCCGTTCCCAGCGATGTGCAGCAGTATCTTGATGAGATTAGAGAAAATGCTGATGCTGCTGTGACGCAAAGCGCATCTTCTGCACTTGCGGCAGCTATGGCAGACCCGGAAAAGTATATTCACGACAACAAGGAAATGCTCGAACAATACCGAGCGGTTGCGGAATCGGAGGAATATAAGGCATCTCCCGCCTACCGACTGCAAGAATATCTAAAGCAATTCCAAAGTGAGAGCGGCTATAACGATGTATTTATTCCCGCAATGCAGAGGCTTAGCCCCACTTACCGCGAGTATCACAAATCCCTGCAAGCGGCGAATGAGGTTTTCTTGCGGCATTTCCAGCAGGAGTGATTATGCAAAAAAGTTCATAGAACAATTCCCACCCAGCAAAGCGCAATCGACGAAAATCGGTTGCGCTTTTTCACTGCCTGCCCCATACAGCGCAAAACGCCGCAGGGCGGCAAGCGAGGCGGCGAAGAAAAGCAGCGTAAACGGCACGGGTAGAAGCGTTCACAAAAATCTGCTATAATTTTTTTGAGGGAATTTTGAAAATCGTGAAACCAAATCCGATTTTTGTCGGGATATATAGTGAAGGAACCTGACAGCAGATGAGAAAGGAGGTTCGCCCATGCAGGATGAAATGATCGTTGACTTATACTGGAAAAGAGATGAGAGTGCCATCAGCGAAACGGAGCGGAAATATGGGCGGTATCTTTCAAAGATCGCCTACAATATCCTCTCCGACTGGGAGGACAGCAAGGAAACCGTCAACGATACCTACTTAAAGGCGTGGAACTCCATGCCAACGCATAAGCCAAGCGTCCTCTCCTCTTATTTAGGAAAAATCACACGGCAACTATCCATTGATGCGTTCCGCACACGCAACAGGGATAAACGGAAGCACTCGGAATATGCAGTCTCTCTTTCCGAGCTGGAGGATTGTATTTCCGGCAGCGAAACCACGGAGCAGAGCATAGAATTGAAACTGCTTGCGGAAGCGATCAATACCTATCTCTACACGCTCCCGGCAGAAGCACGAAACACATTTGTCGGCAGATACTACTTTGCGGATTCTATCCGGGAAGTTACAGGCTACTACGGCGTAAGCGAGCCGAAAGTCAAGAGTATGCTCTACCGAACAAGGCAGGGACTAAAAAAATATTTGGAAAAGGAGGGCTATGAGCTATGAAGAAAGAACACATCAGTGACGCTTTGAATATGCTGAACGATGATATTATCGAGGAAACCAACAATGTCCGCACCAATGCGAAGCCGAAGCGCAAGTGGGTTAAATGGGGTGTTGCAGCGGCTTGTCTGTGCCTTGTTCTGGCAGCTGCAATTCCTGCGCTGCAAAATAATTGGCATAACGTAACTGAAAACGAACCGCGTGTAGAGTTGACTTTGGAAGAAGTAATGAGTGACAAGGAATTTGGCGCTCAATTCCCCCAGAATATCCTGGAGGGGTATGTGCTGGAAAATAGCCCCGGAATTTATGGTGTTGGAGATAGCGCCGTATTGAAAGCGATCTTCTATAATGAGACACTCGGAGATGAAATGGTTATCAGAATTTCCACAAAAGAATGGTTCCATGTCTATGAGAAAGAAAGCACTGAGTTGAACACTATTCATTACCGGGAAACGAATGATGGGGCTGGAAGCTATATCTATTTTGAGGGCGGAGACAATATTGTTTCCTATTCGTTCACCATAAGGGATATTGCCCAAATTAAAGGATTTCTGGAAATGGTAGAATCAGCTGCCCGCGTTGAATTGCCAAGAGAGGAAAACTGAGAATACGGCAGGATTTATGCAAAAATTGATTTTGGCGGGCAGGCACAATCTGTGCCTGCCCGCCTTGTCTGCCCCAAAAGCGCGGCAGGCGGCGGCAGTCAATGGCGCGAAGCGTTCATCTTGACCATTGACAGACGCAACCCGTTGCGCTATATTCTTCCCGTCAGCTATCGAGGGGGGTCGTAATCTGTCACGGCGTTCAGGTAGGCTTCTGGATCGCCGTTCAGAACCAGATCGGCATACGCAAGTGGATCATTGTAAATCAGATAATCCAGCTCTGACCGCTGGAAGCGGTTATCGGCAACTTCGTTTTCAACGGCGGTGCAGTCAATGGAAATCTGGCTTCCATCATCAAAAACCAATTCCACGCAGGCTGTGTCTATGTTGAATTGACAGGATATAAGTTTGCTCATGGTCATACCTCCAAGATGTTTTTTGAGGTGAATTAGGCGGTCAATTTCCGGGTGATTATTGGCGGGAATCATATCAAAACCTGTCGCAAATCATTCAAAACAAGTCGTTGCGAACGGTTAGTGCGTATAAAACAGCTGGCTACAAAACGGCTACAAAACTCGTAAGGAACCTATGTACAGCCCGAAATACGTGGATTATTTGGACAAAAAGCGTATCGAGAGTGCATTTTATAACCCTAAATCAAAGCCAAAGACTTGAGTGGGAATGATTGCACAGGTCGAAAAAAAGCCCGTAAACACTGGACTTTTTGAGCCTTGAAGCCCCTCGCGGCAACGATTTGGCAACGGAATTTCATTATTCACAAGAAAAGAGCTATCTGATTTCAAATGAAGTCAGATAGCTCTTTTTCTATCCAAAATACTCGTCGTATTCTTTGTCTGCCATTGCCGGAATGAAGCCGGGGGTCGTGATCGTGAATACCTCCAGAGGGGCATTGATCGACACGGAGGCGCTCATTGACGGCCTCAAGCGCCGCAGGATCGGTGCTGCGTGTCTGGACGTTTACGAGGAAGAGAGCGACCTGTTCTACGAGGATCGTTCGGACAGCATTGTTGAGGACGATGTGCTGGTGCGGCTGATTGCCATGCCGAATGTGATCGTCACGTCTCATCAGGCGGTTTTGACCCGCGAGGCGTTAAACAACATTGCAGCGGCCACGGTGGAGAATCTTCTGAAATTCAAGCGCGGCGAAGCCGCGCCGGATCCGGAGGTCTGCTACCGCTGCGCACAGTAGGGCTTCCACGATATGCAGAAACCGCGCTGGCGCTGCCAGCGCGGTCATTTTAATTTTCCCGGGTTTCGAGCATTGCCCATGCGATCACGAAAAACGGCGTTGACAGGCACATGGAGATCCCGAAGAACGCCTGCACGCAGTACCCGAGCACTGCGCTGCCACAGATGAGAGCTGCGGGCCGTTCCCCTGCCCTGCGTACAAAGCGGACAGCGGAGCAGCCAAGCGCGCCCAGCCAGCAGAGCAGGGCGAAAAGGCCCTGATTTGCAAGGATGTTCAGATACTCGTTGTGCGCCGTATCGATCCCAGTACGGCGTACAATGTGTCCGGCTTCGTCGTACCGCTCAAAATACGCCGTAATACGGCGGGACAGTGTATCCGGGCCGCCGCCGAACAGCGGTCGCTCCTTTACTGCCTGCCAGACGTTTTTCCAGATATAGATCCGGCCGGAGCCAAAATCGTCCTCCGCGCGGCCATGCAGAAGCGCGTGCGCTTCACCGAGCATTCCGGGCAGTCCCGGAAGCAGGAATACCGCGAGGAACACCGCAAGCAGGACACCTCCAATGATGATTGTCGCTGCGCGGCGCTTTTTTTCGTCCAGCGCCAGCGGAAGCGGCAGAACAAGGCCGGCTGCAGTACCGAGCAGTCCGGCGGAGACATTCATCCTGACGCTGACAGTCACGCACAGCGTCAGCGGAACAAGCAGCCAGCAGCGGCGGAGCTTCCACGCGCCATAGAAAAATGCGGGTACGGCCACGCACATCACAGCCGCCAGCAGGTCTGTATTGCCGATAGTACCGAGATATGCGCCGCTGTAGGCGGTTCCGGCATCGGAATAGGCCAGCCCCTTCGGGTACAGGCCAAGCGGGTTTCCGCCCGCCAGCTGCCAGAGCGCCAGCAGGCAGCATAGGCTCATGGCCGCGCCGAAGACGTCAAGCAGCCATGCTTTCGGGCGCGCAAGCCGCCCCAGCAGCAGGAAGACCGCGCCATACAGCGCAAGCGTCAAAAGTCCCTCGCGCCGTGAAAGACCAAGCCACGCGTCAGCGCGCCACGGTGAAAGGAACGTCGAGAGCAGGCTGCACAGCACGTAACCCAGCATCAGCCATTCAGCCGGGCGGACGGCACGCAGCAGCTTGCAGAAGCAGACCGTTCTGATCTGCCGCAGTGCAGACAGCGCCGCAGCGGCGCAATAGACGATCGTCAGAAGCAAAAACAGCCGGTATTTGGCCTCCAGAATCTTGGTGTAGCCGTCCGGCCCCGTCCAGAGGAGAAATGCGCTCAGCATCAGCGCAAGGTACACATCGGAGACGGTTTCCGCCGTCCGCGCGCTGCGGTTCATCTGCGTTCCAGCGCGGCCTGCAGTGCGCCGCAGAGCGGAAGGCCGGCGGACGCGTCTGAAAGAAGAAAGACTTTAGCATATGCGGGTGTCTTGGACGCGCTGGCTGTCAGCGTCAGCTCGTTTACGCCGGTATCCGACGCGGCAATTTTCTGAACGGACAGGCCTTCCATCAGACTGTCGCTGTCATACAGCGCCAGCAGGCAGGTAAACTCCGTTCGTGCCTCCGGGGTCCCGGCGCGCATATCGCTTACGTCCACGTCCAGCAGATATTGCGTCTGACCGGCAGACGTGTCGGCGCGCAGCGTTCCGGCGAAGGCCGCAGCGGAAGTGGTGTAACTCAGCGTCGTGGGCCGCACGTCCGCGGCGGCGATGCGGCTGCCGCTGTCGTCGCGGAAAATCGCGTTTGACAGGTCAATTGCGCCGGGAACGGCGTTCTGAATCGTGAGTTTCAGCAGGCTGACTTGATCGGCGACGGGTGTAGCCGAGGCGAAGCTGGCACGGATCTTGCCCGGCTCGGCGTTGATCTGACAGCCGCCAGCAGGTTCGGCCTGCACGGAAAGCGACTGGTCGTAGGTCAGGGTGAAGCTTCCGCCGCAGACGATGCCGCGCCCCTGTAAAACAACGGATACGACCGCAGAGCCGTCCGGCTGGATCGCACCGCCGACAGCCCAGAGCTTTGGCGCACGGTCGGATGGGAGCACCACATCGACGCTGCCGTCTTCGGCGGACGAGTCAATCGATTTTCCGTCTGTGTCGTACATACGCACGTCCGTCAGCGTGACGGCGGACGTATCCCCCGCCGTTCCGACGGTGCGGAACATGGCGGCGCAAAGCTCTCCTGTAGAGAGCGGCTGCGTGCCGCTGAAGCTGACGTGCACCGTACCGGGCTGCGGCTCGTTCCATGTCAGAAGCTCGACGGCCGGGTGCAGCTTCAGAACCGAGGTCAGCTGCAGGCAGTCCGGGTCATATTGCATGGTGAAATTTCCGCCTGCCGGGGACAACTCCCCTTCCAGCCTGACCGTCATGCGGACAGAGCGGCTCTCCACTGTCCGTTCGCGGCTGAGGGTCAGGCGGGCGGTGCTGCGGGAAATGCTTCCCTTTTCGGCAGTTGCCGGGACGGACGTGCCGGTTTCGTCATACAGGCGGATGCTTTTCAGCGTGAGGGCGCTGCCAGTTTCCGGCGTCGCCGCAGAAACGCGGAATTGCAGCGTGCAAAGGCTGGTGTTTTCCAGTGCAGTCGTCGACACGAATGTCACGAGCAGCAGACCGGGCTGTTCGTGGTTGAAGACGCACATTGCGCCGTCTGCGCCGCTCCATTGGAGCAGCTCAAGCTCAGCCGCGTCATACGCAAGCTCAAATCTGCCGCTGTACACGCTGCCGGTCAAGCGCACCTGCACCGAGACTGTCTCGCCTGCGCGGCCGCTGGCCGAGGTGATCGAGAGTGCGCGGCCCTCGGCCTGTGCGAAGGGCGTGCAGAGGGTGAGCAGGAGCGTCAGGACGAGGAGCAGTGGGAAAAGTCTTTTTTTCATGGCGCGACCCTCGTCAGTTGAGGCTCGGGATGAGTCTTGCATCGTAGCGCAGGATCAGGATCGCGTCGCCCGCGTCGATCAGACCGTCGTGGTTGACGTCCGCAGCGGCTTCCTGCTCCGGCGTGAGCGTAATGAGACCCACGGAGGCGCGCAGGCAGAGCAGTGCGTCGGCCGCGTCGATATAGCCGTCGCCGTTTACGTCGCCCAGCTGGGCGGCAGCGGTGACGATGATCTTGATCTCTGCGGAATAGCCGCCGTCAACCGTTGTGGCGGTGATGGTCGTTTCGCCGACGGACAGAGCCGTTACGATACCCGTGCGGGAGACGGTCGCGGTCTGCTCGTCGCTGCTTACCCAGGTCAGGTTTTTGACGGTCGCGTCGTCCGGGGCGATGATGGGCTGGAGCGTGACGGTGCTGCCCATCATGAGCGTATGCGTCGGCTCGTCAAACCGGATGCCGGTCACGCGGACGCGTTTTGGCTGGACAGTCACGATGCAGCTGGCGCGGTAGTCCCCCGCTGCCGCCGTTACGACGGTAACGCCCGCAGAAAGCGGCGTGATCTTGCCGTCCTGACTGACGGTGGCGGCGGTCTGGTTGCTGGACGTCCAGCGGATGGTCGCTTCTGTGCCCTCGGGCTTCAGCGTCGCGGTCAGCTGTTCGGCCTCTTCTCCGGCGTAGAGCGTCAGCGTGTAGCGGTCGAGCGAGACACCGGTCAGGCCGGACTCGCCGGGCTGTTCGCCGGTGACGGTTATGGTGACGGACGAAGTGGCTTCGCCGATGCTCGCCGTGATCACCGCTTCACCCTGTCCAACAGCGACGACCTTGCCGTTGGAGAGCACGCGGAGAACGGAGGTATCAGAGCTTTTCCATGATATATGGCAGATATAATCCTCCGGGCTTACAGCTGCCTCCAACTGCACGGAACTGCCGACGGGAAGAGACTGCGGCGCATTGGAAATCGAAATATCTGACAGCGGATTTTCCGACCAGATAACATGCGTGACCGCCTCGACCCGTTTTTCATCGCCTTCCGGGTATCCGTTGGAGAAGACAAGGTCGGCGCTCCCCTCCGGGGTGTTGGGTGCAGTCAGATACCCGGTTTCCCGATCATATGTCAGATTTTCGACTTCGGACTCGACCGACAAGCTTATATCCGGGCTGAACCACACATCAAGGAATACGGATTCGTTCGGGCGCATGGTTATGGTGTCCGCTGCTCCGATTTCATCATTGTGGGTATAGTAACGAATGCGCGTTGTGCGTGTGGGTTCATTTTCAGAAAATTTTATGGACGCAGGCACTCTGAGATAGTAGACTCCGTCTGCGGGAATCTGGAAGCTGAAACTGGCATAGCCAGAACTTGCAATGCTTTTTCCGTCAGTATCATAGACATAAATATTGCTTTTCGGTTCGTTTCCACCTTCATCACGTTGAATCTGGACGACTTCGTCGGCCTTGTGTTCGCCGATGGAGAAATAGCCATCCTGCCATACGTCCTGCCATACCTTTTCTGTCAGCGGCACAGCAGCTGCAATCGAGTTATTGCTGGAACGTGGTATCAGTTTCCAGCAAACATTCAATTTCAGTATATCCGCCCAATTCCAAGATGTCTCCATATTTCTTGATTTTACTTGCATGTAATAAATGCCCGGATCTAAGTTCCATTGGAACCTCGTCGGATTCCATTCTTGCCCAAATCTGACTTCATCAGACTCAATCATACCAGCCTGATTCTCAAAATATGCTTTGGGATAGAGTTTAACGTAAACGTATTCACTGTATGATGTGTTCAACAATTCTGTCTTTGTATTGAAATTCAACAAAAGTGTTTGCGGCGCACCTTCTGGTACGGTAAAGCAGAACCAGTCGGTGTCGTTATATGCGGAGATATCAAATGCCTGCGTGACATCTTCATAAAGCGGTGTGGCACGATTCCATGCATCATTGTTCTCAATCGCTTCCGGTGGAATCAGTGAAATCGTTGTTGAACGAATTGCTTCGCTGGAGCCGCCAATCAATTTAATGTAGTACAGTCCTTTTTCTCCGAGTTTCCAATAGAGATTGGAAAAACTTTTATAATTTGAATTTCCTCCCCAGATACAGCTTGCATCGTCTCCGTATTCTGCAAGTTCCTGTCCAGTATAGATACCAGCAGAACCGCCGCTGTTGGAAACAATGTGAACCGTCATGTAGTCCTCCGAAGCTGTGAAACAGAACCAATCCGTATCACCGCTGCTTAAAACATGGGAAATCAGCTGGCCCGGCTCAATATAGGCTGCGTCGAGCCAGGTATCGTTGCTTTCATAGGGGTCATCGCCGCCCTCCTCCACGCGGATGCGGAGCGCTGCGCGCTGGATTGAAACATTATATTTCTCACTATAATAATCATATTTCTCTTTCGGATATAGTCTAACGGCATACTGCCCCTGCTGGCTGCACGATAAGACGCGCGCATGACGGGAACTGATCTCGGTTTCAGGAACAACGACATTTCCGTCCGGTGCGTAGATCTCATAGCAGACGATCTCCGGGTTTTCAAAGTCAAAATCCAACAGACGGAGCGTATAGAGTTTCGCCTGTCCTTCCTCCGGCACTGCTTCAAAGCTGAACCAGTCCTCATCGCCGATTCCGCCAATGCTGAACGCCGCATCTGTGCCGATTGGCAGCGGAGTCGCAGTCTCTTTCGTGTCGTTCAGTTCGTTTTCATCGCCGTCCAGCAGATGAATCTCCATGGAACGCGATATTTCTCCGCTCCACGACTTATAAAGAGAAAATTGATATGCCCCCGGCTCGCCTGCATGCAGAAAAACAGTTCCATTCTTTTCAATTTCCCAACCTCTGTTCCAGACCAACGAGAATGCCGTTCTATCCGCATAATTAAACCCGCTGAAGGTCAGGGCGATATCCTGTCCGGGCTTTTCCGTCTTGATTGAAAACCAATCCATATCGCCATCATCCAGCACAAACTTCACGCTGTCGCCGTCGTGCAGCTCGGTCGGAGTCACATCATTGGGTTCATGCTCGTCATTTCTGTATTCATGCAGAACAAAGCGAACCGTCAGCGGAATCAATTTCGACGACGCTGGATTCACTTTGATCGTGTTTTCTTCATGTAAAGTGCAGATCCCTCCTGCCGTAGAGACCTTTCCCCCATTAATATACAGTTGAACAGCATCTTTGTTGTCGCTCAGCCATTCGACCTTCACACGCGTGCCATCGACTGGCGCTGTGAGTGTATACTGGAACGAATCATAACTTTCAAGCGCCACCTCTACCGGCTGCTCAAGCTCGATGCTGCCGCACTCGATCGTTTCTGCAAACGCTGTGGTGCACAGCAGCAGAAGCAGTGTCAGCAGCATCCATGTCCATCTTCCGACTCTTTTCATGGTTCAGACTTCCTTTCTTGTATCTGTCTGCTTACAGTATAGCGCGCTTTTCTCCGGAGTTCAACCGTATTTCGCTGCAAAACCGGGCAAAAACCGCCTCCGCAGCCGGGATGCTGTGGGGGCGGGGCGTATTTCTTAAACGCGCGGAATCTCTGTAGGGGCCGACGACTCTGTCGGCCCGCAGAAAGCAGAGGATCTACAGAAATCTTCGGCGAATTCAGGTGCACCTCCGCGCTGGATCGTAGGGGCCGGCGGGCGGCATACTGTAAAAAAGGGAGGGCGGACAGAGTCGTCCGCCCCTACGGTGTAATATTCAGGACAGCAGCATTTTGTCGTTGGCTTCGTCGCTGCCGCTGGCGCGGGAGAACATGGCGAGAAGATCCGGGACGGTCAGCTTTTTCTTTTCTTCGCCGGACACGTCCACGACGACCTGACCGGCGTCCATCATGATGAGGCGGTTGCCATGGGCAATGGCGTCTTTCATGTTATGCGTGATCATCAGCGTGGTCAGCCCGTGCTCCTGCACGATGCGGTCAGACAGGTCAAGCACCTTGGCTGCCGTGCGCGGGTCGAGCGCGGCGGTGTGCTCGTCGAGAAGCAGCAGCTTCGGCTGCTGCAGCGCCGCCATCAGGAGCGTCAGCGCCTGCCGTTGGCCGCCGGAGAGCAGACCGACCTTCGCGGTCATGCGCTCCTCAAGGCCGAGATTGAGCGCATGGAGACGTTTCTGGTACTCGGCGCGCTCCGCCTTTGTGATGCCCCATTTCAGGCCCCGGTGCTGCCCGCGGCGGGCGGCGAGGGCGAGGTTTTCTTCGATCTGCATGGTGGGCGCGGTGCCCATCATGGGATCCTGAAACACGCGGCCGAGAAGCGCGGCACGCTTATGCTCCGGCAGGCCGGTGACGTCCGTGCCGTCAATGACGATCTTGCCGCTGTCGATCTGGAACGAGCCCGCAATGGCGTTCAGCATAGTCGACTTCCCTGCCCCGTTGCCGCCGATGACAGTGACGAAATCGCCGTCGTTCAGGGTCAGATTCAGGTCATTCAGCGCCGTTTTGGCGTTGACCGTACCGGGGTTGAAGGTTTTGCAGACATTGATAAGCTCAAGCATGGCGCGATTCCTCCTTTTTGGCTTTTCCATGGAACATTTTTCCCTTCCAATACGGAATGGCGAGGAAGAGCGCGACGATCAGCGCCGTGATGAGCTTGAGGTCGTTCGTGTTCAGGCCGAGCTGCAGCACGATCTGGAGCACAAAGTAATAGATCACAGCGCCGATGGACACGGCCAGAAGCTTGAGGCCGAAATTCGTGAACAGCTTGCCGAAGATGACCTCGCCGATGATAACGGCAGCAAGGCCAATGACGATCGCGCCGCGGCCCATGTTGACATCCGCCGCGCCCTGAAACTGTGCGAGCAGCGCGCCGGAGAGGGCGACAAGACCGTTCGAAAGCATGAGGCCAAATACAACGTTCGCGTTCGTATTGATGCCCTGTGCACGGGCCATGTTCTGATTCGCGCCGGTGGCGCGGATGGCGCAGCCGCGCTCCGTACCAAAGAACCAGTACAGAAGCGCGATCACGGCGAACGTGAACAAAAGCAGGACGGGCAGCGGATTTTTCAGACTCAGGTCACGCACAAAGCGCTGCGACACCATCAAGGGGTATTTATCCACGCCGACGGCCTGATTGGCCTTGCTGTCCATGATGCGAAGATTGATGGAGTAAAGCGCAAGCTGCGTCAGAATGCCGGACAGGATCGCGGGAATGCCGCATTTGGTGTGGAACATCCCCGTGACGAAGCCTGCCAGCATCCCACAGACAAACGCGCACAGCAGCGCCAGCCACGGGTTCATGCCCGCGCGGATCAGCATGACAGCTGCCGCACCGCCGGTGGCGATGGAGCCGTCGACGGTCAGGTCGGCCACATCGAGAATGCGGAAGGTAATGTAGACGCCGATGGCCATCAGACCCCAGATGAGGCCCTGCGCCGCTGCACCGGGCAGCGAGTTTAGTAGCGCGGAAAGGAAATTCATAGTCATTCTCCTTCTTGGTCTGCGCCTGCAATCGACCGGCAAAGAAAACCGGTTATCGGCCGATTGCAGGGGCAAACAGTGTTTCATACAGGGCCGGTCATGGGCATATGTCCATGACCGGCTGGCTGAAATCAGCCGTCAATGGCCTCATAGCCGTCCAGCGGGGTGATGCCGAGCTGGTCGCAGATGGAGGCGTTGTACTTCGGGGTCGCGTCGGTGTATTCGACGGGCATTTCGGAGATATTGGCCTCGCCCTTCAGGATCTTCGCGGCCATCTTGCCGGTGGTCACGCCGAGATCATAGTAGCTGATGGACAGCGTCGCCACGCCGCAGCCGCGGCAGAGGCCCTCTTCGCCGCAGATCGCGGGAACACCGGCGGGAATCAGAACGTTTGCGATCGCCTCGGTGTTGGAAGCAGCGGTGTTGTCGGTCGGGATGTAGACGACGTCGGAGAAATCAGCAGCCTTCTGGGTGACGGAGGAAACGTCGTTACTGTCGGTGAAGGCGAATTCCTCGCAGGTCACGCCCTGGGCCTCGAGCGCCTTGCGCAGCTCGTCGATCTGGTAGCGGGAGTTCGGCTCGGCGGAGCAGAACAGCAGGCCGACCGTCTTTGTCTCGGGGAACCAGTCGAGGATCATCTGGGCCTGTTTTTGCAGGTCGGCCAGATCGGACGTGCCGGAGATGTTGCCGCCGACCGTGCCGCTAAAATCGTCGATGTCGAGCGCAACGCCGTAGGCCGTGATGGACGTGCCGAGGATGGGAATATCAGCCGTGGCGGAGACGGCAGCGGTCAGGGCCGGAGTGGCGTTCGCCATGATGAGGTCGACGCCCTTGGCGACAAAGCCGTTGACGATAGTGCCGCAGTTGACGGAATCGCCGGAGGCGTTCTGCACATCGATGGTCACGGCGTCGCCGAGCGCTTCTTTCAGTGCGTCGACGAAGCCCTGCGTTGCGGCATCGAGCGCCTCATGCTGCACGAGCTGGCAGACGCCGACGGTGTAGGTCTTTCCGCTCTCGGCGGGTGCGTCGGAGGAGGCCGCAGGCTCAGCTGCGGGCTGTGTGGAGGCGCAGGCGGCCAGGCTCAGGACCATCACGAGCGCCAGAAGCATTGCAAGAATCTTTTTCATGATAAATTGCTCCTTTTCTCTGATAACAGTTGATTGTTTAAAACAAAAAGGAGGCTCTGTCCGCGGAACAGAGCCTCCTTCTTACTTACGAAGAAAACACCGGTCTTATACGGACAGCTTCTCATTTTGGGTACGGTAATAGAGGCCCGCAAACAGCTCGCGGGCCATGGTAAAGCGGAAGCTCATATTCATAATGAAATCGTTGGAACGGATCTGCATCATAATGAACTCCCTTCTGCCGTACTGTCCGGCTTTTTATGTTTGCTACTATACCGCTTTAAATGCACAAAGTCAACTGTGAAAGCGACAAAATCCTGCGGCGTTTTTGAATTTGCTTTGTGCATACCGCCCGGAGTGTTTCGGGCGGTTGACATAAGTTTTATTTCACAAGCGCCTTGTGGAAGACCTTCTTGCCCTTGCGGATGATCGCGCCGTCGCCTGCAAAGACTGCCTTTTCAAACGCAGTCGCGAAATCCGTGACCTTCTCGTCGTTGACGCTGATGCCGCCCTGCTGCACGAGACGGCGGCCCTCGCCCTTGGATGCGGCAAGGCCGCACTTGACGAGCAGCGTCAGGGTGTCGATCTTACCGTCAGTGAAGTCATCGTCCGTCAGCTCGGTCGACGGCATATTCTCGCTGCTGCCGCTGCCGCCGAAGAGGGCCTTTGCGCTGGCCTCCGCCTTCTTCGCCTCTTCCTCGCCGTGGACCATCTGCGTCAGCTCGTAGGCAAGAATCTCCTTGGCCTTATTGAGCTGGCTGCCCTCCCACTTGTCCATCTCATCGATCTGCTCAAGCGGCAGGAAGGTCAGCATACGGATGCACTTCATGACGTCGGCATCGTCGACGTTGCGCCAGTACTGATAGAAGTCAAAGGGGCTGGTCTTGTTCGGATCGAGCCAGACGGCGTTGCCCGCAGTCTTGCCCATCTTCTTGCCCTGCGAATCGGTCAGGAGCGTGATGGTCATGGCATGCGCGTCCTTACCGAGCTTGCGGCGGATCAGCTCCGTGCCGCCGAGCATATTCGACCACTGGTCGTCGCCGCCGAACTGCATATTGCAGCCGTAGTGCTGGAACAGGTAGTAGAAATCATAGGACTGCATGATCATGTAGTTGAACTCCAGGAAGGACAAGCCCTTTTCCATGCGCTGCTTGTAGCACTCAGCACGGAGCATGTTATTGACAGAGAAGCAGGCGCCGACCTCTCGCAGGAGTTCGATATAATTGAGGTTCAGCAACCAGTCGGCATTGTTGACCATGATGGCTTTACCTTCGCCGAAATCAATGAATCGCTCCATCTGACGCTTGAAGCACTCGGCGTTGTGGTCGATATCCTCCTTGGTCAGCATTTTGCGCATATCGGTGCGGCCGGACGGATCGCCGATCATGGTCGTGCCGCCGCCGATGAGCGCGACGGGCTGGTTGCCCGCCATCTGCAGACGCTTCATGAGCGTCAGCGCCATGAAATGACCGGCAGTCAGAGAATCTGCCGTGCAGTCGAAGCCAATGTAGAATTTGGCCTTGCCCGCGTTGACCATTTCGCGGATCTCCGGCTCGTTCGTGACCTGCTTGACAAGGCCTCTGGCCTGCAGTTCTTCATAAATACCCATTGTGATTACTCCTTCTATGTTTGAAAAATTTTTATCAATTATCGGATGCTGTTTCCGGCAGCGTCCAGAAAATCGCAGCCTGTTGTGCCATACGGCGGTGCATATGGAAAAACATACGGAATGTCTTCAGCCGAAAGCTCTGTCTTCTCGTCGCCGTAAGAGGTATGATACACGATCGAGCGGCAGTCGAAATTGTTGATGAGAATAATATCGCGTGCATACCGCCATACAACGTGCACGATGTCCCGCGCGCATGCGCTGGGCGTGTATGTCTTTTTCATCCAATAGCTGCCGTTATTCAGCACACGGCAGTCCACAGCCCGATAAAGCGTCATGTCCTGATTCTGTATGATAAACCAGAGCAGTGTATACGCATCCGCCGTATAATCTCCGGCGCAGGTGATGACGGCGTCCTGCGGGAGGTCAAGCTTCTTCCGAAGCAGCTCCCCCACCGCCTCCTGCGTTTTGGCTATGGGCAGATTTGATATCACGATCACAGCCGCGGCTGCGGCTGCGGCCAAAAGAGCAAGTGCCAGCAGGATTTTGTGTGATTTTTTCATGGCTCACTCCTTTTCACGCACCGCAAAACCGTCTCTGTAGGGGCGGACGACTCTGTCCGCCCGCAGAATGCAGCGTTTTTTGCGAAAAGCTGCGGCAAACACGAATGCATCTTCCCATTTCAGTGTAGGGGCCGATGCCTACATCGGCCCGTTGGGAAGCTGCGAATTCGCCGAAAATCTTCGTGAAAATGGTGCATTCTGTCGGGCCGATGTGGGCATCGGCCCCTACAAACAGGTGGGCAGCTGCGGGACGAATTCGCATTGGGCTTTCGCATCTTGCAACTGCCTGCTGCGAACCTCTCAGTCAGCTTCGCTGACAGCTCCCCTTTCAGGGGAGCCAGGGGCGCTCCCGCGCCAAGTGCACGCTAGAGAGAAGTTACAACTCCATCAGCCGTCTGCCGCAGTGGGGGCAGATGGCGTCGTCCATGTCGTGCAGATCGCCGCAGTAGGGGCAGGCGATTTGCTGGATACCGCTCGATTCCGGCGCTTCGGCATCGCCGAGCAGATAAAATTCGAGCTTTTTGCAGCGCTCACAGCATTCGACGTCCACATCCAGCGCACCAGATAAGATCTGGTCCCAATGGCCGAACAACATACTGAATTTTCCCTTTTGCAGCTCCATATTGCCGAGGCTCTGCATCTTGCCGCCGCAGGCGGAACAGGTTTTCTGGCGCATAAAACGCTCCTTTCCGTCAAAAACGCCCTCTGCTCTTGCGAGCAGAGGGCGAACGATCGCGGTACCACCTCTGGTTTGCCGGTTCCTTGCGGAAGCGGCCTTACGGAGCGCAGACACGCCCCTGCGCGATAACGGGCGCACCCGACACACCCCTACTGCGCGAAAACGCGTTTCAGAGGGCAGCTCCGGGATGTATTCGCCTGACGCCGTCTGCTTTCTTGCACCGACCGAAAGCTCTCTGGAGACGGGGTATCAGGGTACTTCTTCCCTTCGTCACTGTGATCTTATTACAAATGCAGTATACCGTATTTTTTTCGGTTTGTCAATTAGTATTCGCCAAACAGTGCGGTGAGCTTGCCGTCTTTGACCTCGTAGAGCGCGGCGTGCAGATCCCCAATGCCCATGCAATACGAACCCGCGACATACAGCGTTCCGTATTCCACATAGATATCGGTCAGATTCTGCATTGGACTGCTCTCGTCGCGCTCGGCAAGGATGGTGCGCACGGCATTCTGTCCCGGGTTTTCCAGCTTCATCACGCTTGAGGCGCAGGGGAAATATGCGGCCGAGCAATAATATGCCGGTATCTGCTTGGTATCGTCCCAGCTCAGGTAATAGAGCGTATTGTCGCCATACCAGCAGAAATCAAGCACAGGCTCGGCCACGATCTGCTCGAGCGTATTGCCGCTGCGCTTATAAAGGCCCGCGCGTCCCCAGACATATATACCGTCGGATCCGCTCAGCAGGCGGTCGAACGCGGCATACCCGCTGATTCCCTGCGCGGCTTTCCAAAGGCCGACCGTCTGAACCAGCTTGCCGGTAAGCGGCTCATACAGCGCAAGGCCGACGGAGCCGGAGTCTGAGTACTGCATCAGCCAATACTCCCCGACTGTGCAGACGTATTCACAGCCCTTCTTTTCACGGAGCACCAGCTGCGCTTTAAGACGGGCAAGGATGGCCGCAGCCTCCGCCCGGGTCACGCCCTTGCCGGGCTTGAAGCTTCCATCCGGATAGCCGGTCAGAAGCCCCTGATTGGCACTGATGAGCACGCTGCTCCAATACTCCGCAGCATCTGGAAACAGCGGCTGCCACTCCGGGAACTCCATGCGCTGCTCCTTCCAGTTGATAACATACTGTTCCGCAGCGTCTGCGCGTTCATGCACGCCGCCCCAGCCGGAGCAGAACCGTTCGAGAAGCGCGGCAATTTCGCCGCGCGGCATAGCCTCAGAGCGGCTGCCAGTGATATTGTTCAGAAGATCGTGCGCGGTGCAGACCTCATAGGCCGATTTCCACCATTCTTCTCCCTCCACACGCTTCCACTCGTCCGGGAAGGCAATGCGGGCGAACAACGTGAGGAATTCCGCGCGCGAAACGCTCTTTTCCGGCTTGTAGGAGCCGTCCGGATAGCCGTTGATCTCTGCGCTGAGATAATCGATCTGCTTATATGCCCAATGCGTGTCGGATACGTCGGTGTATTCCGCCGCGCTGACTGCCGTGCAGAGCAGCAGCGACGCAAGGACCAGAAACAGGATGTTACGTACTTTCATGTGAAGCTCCCTTCTTTGTCTGTTCCGCCAGACGCAGCAGCTCTGCTGCACCGGCAAGCGTTGTTTCGGTGATCATGCTGCCGCCGATCAGGCGTGCAAGCTCCTGCCGCCGTCCGGCGACATCCAAACGCAGAACGCTTGTATACGTTCTGCCGTTTTCCACCCGTTTTTCGACCGTGAATTCCGTGTCGGCCATGGCAGCGATCTGCGGCAGATGTGTCACGCACAGGACTTGGTGGCCCTTTGCGACCGTCCAGAGCTTATACGCGACCTTCTGCGCGGCGCGGCCGCTGACGCCCGCATCGACCTCGTCGAAGATCATGGTCCCGACGGAATCCTCCGCCGCCAGTACATTTTTCATCGCGAGCATAATGCGCGCCAGCTCACCGCCGGAGGCGACCTTGGACAGCGGACGCAGCGATTCGCCGACGTTAGCAGACATCAGGAAACGGACGGCGTCGAGGCCGTTTTCCTGCGGCTGCTGCGCGGAAAACTCGCAGACAAACTGAATTTTCGGCATATCCAGCTGCATCAGCTCGGAAGAAATTGCCGCCTGTAATTTTTCTGCTGCCATTTTCCGCGCGGCAGAGAGTGCCATGCCCTTTTCCTGCATGGCTGTTTGCAGTGCGGACAGCTTTTTCTGGAGCTGCTCAATGCGGTCGGACGCGAATTCGACTTCGTCGAGCTGCCGCTTCGCCTTTTCACAGAACGCGATCACATCCTCGACGCTGCCGCCGTATTTGCGCTTGAGCTTGTGGAGCGTATCAAGGCGCTCTTCGATCTGCTCAAGCTCATCGGCAGAATAGGTTAGATCGTCCTTCTTGTCCCGCAGCTCGTCGGCAATATCCTGCGCGGTATACATGAGGTCGCTCAGCTTTCCGCTGAGCTGCCGCATTTCATCTGACACGCGGCTGACCCGTTCCAGCGCGTGCGCGGCGTTTGCGATCATGGCTGCCGCGCCGTCCGACGTTTCATCCCCATAGAGCGCGGAAACAGCCGATTCCATCGCGTCCGTCAGCTTTTCAGCGTTCTGGAGTACCTTCCGGCGTTCGAGCAGCTCGTCTTCTTCTCCGGACTGCAGCTCGGCGCGTTCAATTTCATCGATCTGGAATTTCAGCGTTTCGACCAGACGCAGCTTTTCCGATTCGTCCATGGACAGGCGGCGGATCTCCTGCTGCACGACGCTGACCTTGTCGTACGCCTGCCGGTAATCCGCCAGCAGCGCTTCGTCATGGGCATACAGGTCGAGATAGCCGATATGCGTCGCCTCATCGAACAGCTGCTGGGAATCGTTCTGGCCATGGATCTGGATGAGCTGGACGCCGAGCTTCCGAAGCGTGGAGACTGTGACGGGCTTGCCGCTGACGCGGCAGCTGTTTTTTCCGTCGGCGAAGATCTCCCGTGAAATGCCAAGCTCCGGCTCATACGGGATCTGGTTCTCGGCGAACCACGGCAGCTCCGGCACGCCGGAGAAAATCGCGCTGACAAACGCCTTCTGCGCGCCGGTACGGATCATTTCGCGCGAGGCCCGTTCACCCAAAATGGCAGAGATCGCGTCTATGACGATGGATTTTCCCGCACCTGTCTCACCGGTGAGGACGTTGAACCCACTGTCAAAGGCGATCTCTGCCTGTTCGATCACGGCAATATTTTCGATATGCAGGGTAGAAAGCATCGGTCTTCCTCCTGTTCCGTTCTGGCCTCAGTGCTCGATCTGCTCCCGGATCTCGGCGCAGAGCTCGGCAGCGGCCTGCGTGTCCTTCAGCACAACAAAGCACGTATCGTCGCCCGCAAGCGTCCCGAGCATTTCCGGGATGTTCAGCTTGTCGATTGCGGAGGCGGCGCCGTTTGCAAGTCCGGGCATGGTCTTGACGACGATCATGTTCTGTGCGTAGTCCACGCTCGTGATGCACTGCCGGAAGATCAGGTTCAGCTTGGCGGAGAAGGTATGCTCCGCAGGCTTGGGCGCGGTCGCATAGCGGTAAACACCGTTTGGGCCAAGCTCCTTGATGATGCGCAGCTGCTTGATGTCGCGGGAAATGGTAGCCTGCGTGGTAGAGAAACCGGCCTCGTTCAGCTCAGCGAGCAGCTGCTCCTGCGTCTGGACGCTGTGGTCTGCGATAAGCTTCAGAATTTTTTCCTGGCGTTTTGATTTCATAGACGTGTTTACCTCATTTTTTCAATGAATTTTCGGTTCAGGATCTCAAAAAAGCTGGTGTTTTTCAGCCGCACGAGCCGTGTGACCTTCTGCGAGCTTTTAACCGTGATCTCGTCGCCGGTGTTCAGGCGGAAGGCCCGGCCGCCGTCAACGGACAAAAACGCGTTGTGCCGCCCGATCTTGCCGACCTTGACCGTTACGACACGGCTGGGCGCGACGACGATGCTTTTTGCCAGCATGGCGTGCGCACAAATGGGTGTGATCAGGAAATTTTTCGCGGACGGCTCCACGATCGGCCCGCCTGCGGACATGGAATAGGCGGTCGAGCCGGTCGGCGTGCAGAGGATCACGCCGTCGCCTGAGTAACTGGTTGCCTCTATGCCGTCGCAGTAGATGCCGAGCTGCACCACGCGGGCAATCGCGCCCTTGGTGATGACTGCGTCATTGAGCGCCGTTTCGTGGAAAAGCGTCTGTCTACCGTTTCCGACGCTGACATCCAGCATCGTGCGCTCCTCCACGGTATAATCGCCCTTCGGAATTTTCCGCAGCAGCTCGATCTCCCCCGCTTCCAGCTCCGCGATGAACCCCATCGTGCCGATATTGACGCCCAAAATAGGGAGATTATGCTCCGTTGCGATCTTGGACGAGTGCAAAATTGTCCCGTCGCCGCCGAAGCAGATCAGCATATCCGCCGTCTTGATCTCTTTCTGAATATCCTGAAAGCGAAGATCATGCGGAATTTCAAACGTCTTATCCACGTCAAACGGCAGGCAGAGCGCGACCTCTGCGCCCGCTTCCCTTAAAATCGAGCAGGCCTGCCGGGCGTTTTTGAATTGTTTGTCACGGTAGGGATTCGGCGAAACGACGATCTTCATAGCGTATGTTACCCTTTCAGCGCTGTATGCGCCTGCGCGACGAGCGCGTCGATATCAGGAAGCGTTTCCTGCCCAGGCTGCATGGAAAGATGCGCGAGAAATTCAATGTTGCCCTCCGGCCCCTTGACCGGAGAGAACGTCAGATTCCGGATGGTAAGGTTCAGCGACGCGGCCAGCGCGGTAAAGTCGCGCAGCACCTGCGCGTGCACGGCGGGGTCGCGCACGACGCCCTTCTTGCCGACGTTTTCCTTTCCGGCCTCAAACTGCGGCTTGATGAGGCAGAGCACCTGTCCGGTGGGCTTGAGCAGCTTCTGAATGGCCGGAAGGACGATTTTCAGGGAAATAAACGAGACATCCACAACGGACAGGTCGAGCGGCTCGCCGAGATCCTCCGGCGTTACATAGCGGATGTTCGTCCGCTCCATCACGACCACGCGCGGGTCGGAACGAATTTTCCACGCAAGCTGGCCATAGCCGACGTCGATGGCGAAGACCTTACTGGCCCCCTGCTGCAGCAGGCAGTCGGTAAAGCCGCCGGTCGACGCACCGGAGTCGCTGCATACGAAGCCGGTGGGGACAACGTGGAAATCCCGGAGCGCCTTTTCCAGCTTTAATCCGCCCCGGCTGACATAGGGGCAGGTGCTGCCGCGCACCTCGATCACAGGCTCGTCGTCAATATTGATCTCAAGCCCGGCCTTGTCGGCCTTCTGTTCGTTGACATAGACTTCGCCCGCCATGATCATGGCCTGCGCCTTGCTTCTCGATTCCGCCAGATTGCGCGCGACAAGCAGCACATCCAGCCGTTCCTTATGCTTCATCAGGAAAGCTCCTCCTGCATCAGTTTTGTGAGCGAGTCCGCGTCCAGTCCTGCCGCGGCAAGCAGTGCGGCGGGTGCGCCGTGCGGAATAAAGCCGCGGCCAAGGTTCCGCTTCCGGCAGACTACCGGAATCCCGGTTTCGATCAGGTGGGCAAAAATCTCATCGGCCAGACATTCACGGTCGGATGTTTCCTCGAACACGAACACGCGTTTTGTCTTCCGGACGGACGCGTCGATCGCGTCCCAGTCGACCGGGGAGATGGTGCGCAGCTTTAGAATCTCGGGCCGGTAGCCTGCGGCCTGCATGGTATCCGCTGCGTCCAGCACGGCGTTGACCATCGTGCCGTAGCAGATGATCGTGCACGTATAGCCCTCGCGGATGCGGGTCTGGGAGGCAGCTGACCGGTAAGCACCCTCGCTTCCGCGCGGATAGCGGATGGCCGCAGGGCCGGTGCAGGCATAGAGCGCCGTATGCAGATCCTCGCGCAGCTCGTCAAAGCTCGCGGGGCAGAAGATCTTCATGCCGGGCACCTGCCGGAGGTAGCCGACGTCGAACATCCCCTGATGCGTGTCGCCGTCCTCGCCGACGACGCCGCAGCGGTCGACAGCCAGCACGACATGGAGCTGCTGCAGAGCAACGTCATGCAGCAGCATATCATAGGCACGCTGCAAAAACGTGGAGTATATCGCCGTGACCGGCTTCATCCCCTGCTTGGCAAGCCCGGCGGCCATGCAGACCGCATGGCCCTCGGCAATGCCGACGTCAAAGAACCGGGAAGAAAACTCGGACGCAAACTGGTCAAGTCCCGTGCCGTGCTGCATGGCGGCGGTAATGGCGCAGACGGTCTTGTCGCTTGCGGCCATCCGGCCAAGCTCCTGTCCAAAAATATCAGAAAAGGTCGGGACGGATACAGTCTCACTCAGACCCGTCTCGGGGTCAAACTTCCCGATACCATGGAACTCCTGCGGCGTTTTTTCCGCCGGCGCATAACCGCGCCCCTTCTTCGTGATGAGATGGATGAGGACAGGCTCATGCAGCGCGACAGCCGTCTTCAGCAGCATTTCAATTCTGGAAATGTCATGCCCGTCTACCGGGCCGAGGTAGGTAAACCCCAGATTCTCAAACAGCGTTGTGCCAAGAATGCTGCGGCGCATGTGCTCTTTGACCTTATGGGTCAGTACATAGAGCCGACGGCCGAAAGCACTTTTGGCCGTTGTCTGTCTGTACCATAATTTGAGGTCGAGATATTTGGGTCGCAGACGCGCCTGCGCAAGATAACGAGAAATTGCGCCGACATTCGGCGTGATAGACATGCCGTTGTCATTGAGCAGAACAATCATGGGTTCGCGGCTTGCGCCTGCGTTGTTGAAACCCTCATAGGCAAGGCCGCCGGTCAGCGCGCCGTCGCCCATCAGAGCCAGCACATGATAGTCCTCCCCTGCCATTGTGCGCGCTCTGGCCATACCAAGCGCAACGGATACAGCGTTGGAAGCATGACCGGCAATAAACGCGTCGTGCACGCTCTCACAGGGCTTCGGAAAGCCGGAAAGCCCCCCCCGCTGGCGGAGCGTATCGAACCGTTCCATACGGCCGGTCAGCATTTTATGCACATAGCACTGGTGCCCGACATCGAACACGAGCCGGTCGCGGCTGGTGTCAAAGACGCGGTGAATGGCAACCGTCGTCTCGACAATGCCGAGGTTGGAGGCCAGATGTCCGCCGGTGCGGCTGACGTTTTGTACAAGAAATTGTCGGATCTCGCCGCAGAGCGTCCCCAGCTGGTCCTCGGGGATATCCAGCAGATCCTGTCTGGAATGGATGGTATCTAAAAGCATGGAAATCCCTCATTTTTCTGCGCGCTTTTTTCGGATGCGCTGCGGGAGCGTCCGGAAAAAGCACAGAACCCTCGCCGCCGTGCGCACAACAGCGGTACTGCTGTTCATGGCAAGCGACTTGCCGCAGGCTTTGCCGCCGACCGTCACGCCGGAAACGACCGCAGACAGGAGCAGCGTAATAAAAATCTCCGATTTGCTCTTGCTCAGGATCAGCACGCGTGCAGCAATGACCGCTGCGGCAGAGCCGGAAATAACACCGCAGATATCGCCGATGACATCGTTGCAGAACGACGATACTTTCCCGGCATTGCGGATCAGGCGCAGCGCATCCTCCGCCTCGGGCACCTTGCGCGAGGCCATTGCGTGGAACGGAACCTCGTCCGCCGCCGTGACGGCGACGCCGATGATATCAAACAGAATACCGGTCAGCACGATGCAGATCAGGATCAAAAAGGACAGCGCAAGCCCCGCACCCTCCAGAAGATTGGACGACACGAAGCTCATAAGGGCCGAGATCAGAACGGTCGTCAGAAAGATCAGCGCGATCCATCTGAAATCGGGTCTGGCCGTTTTTCCGGCCTTTTTCTTTTTCGCAGCAGCCAAAACAGCCTCCACATCAATAATTATGTAAACTTATATCCATACAAATAAATGCTGATAAAACGCCGCATACGCGGCATTTTATCAGGATCTACAACTGTACAATGGCAGCGATTATGGTTAATCTTACGGCTTAGGTCGGGTTTGTTTTCCCCGGGAGCATCCTCTCGTCGCCGATGGAGGTGGTTCCCCTTTCATGCTCGCGTTGACCTGTCGCCATGGTCACTACCCGATTGCCACTTAGTCCGTACCGCAATCCCATAAAGGCCCTTTCGACAGTCTAGGTGATTTCCACAACAGCTTGAACCGACTCTTATCCTCTTTTGCAAACCGTCTTTCAAGGGAATATCGTCTGCGCTCAAGGCCATGAGCGTCGGACGCATCAGCTTCCCTTTCCCGGCCGGTTCACGCAAGGCAGGCTACTCTGCACACAGCGTTCACGGCTTAAAGCCGGGTAGCACCGCAATGCAGGTTCATATCCGGTATCGTACAACGGTCGGATACCACGAAGGGAGTTCGCCGCTGCACAATATCCAGTCTCCACAGCGACCGGGTCATCTTCTCCATGCCATTGGAGACAGCCCGTCCGCCGCAGGCGCAAAAACGCCTTCCCACAGCATCCACCCCAGACTGGGCGTAAGAAGCAGACACCACGGGGTTCACAGGTATGCCAAACAAAGGATTTTTAGGCCCTTCCTCGCAGCCGGCAAAGCTGACTAGAATACTGCGCCATTGCAGAGTAAGTATATCACATCACGAATGTATATACAAGCAAATATTCATAAACTTTCTGTTACAATGTGAAAATTCGGCGCTGTCGGATGCATCAGTATTCACGAAGCGCAAGCTGGCGGGCCATTTCCACAAGGAACTCGGAGCTTTCGAAGCAACCCAGCGCCTCGATGGCCGTCTTTGTCTCCGCCTCGATCATCTTCGAGCACGCGCCGATGCCGTACAGGCGGACGAACGTGTTTTTGTGCTCGTCCATGTGCGTGGCCTTGCCAAGCTTGTCCGCGTCGCCCAGAACGTCGAGCATATCGTCACGGATCTGGAACGCAAGGCCAAGGTTCTGCGCGTAGGTCTTCGCGGCCTCAAGCTGCTGCGCAGTTCCGTTCGCAGCCACGACGCCGATCTGGCAGGCCGCCTGAATGAGCGCGCCGGTCTTGCGGCGCTGGATGTCATAGATCCCCTGTTCCGTCAGCTCCTGCTCCTCGGCCTGCATATCGAGCACCTGTCCGCCGACCATGCCGAGCTCGCCCGCCTGCTCTGACAGAATGCGGATGGCCCTGACGATCACGGCAGGGTCCGCAGGCGCGTTCGCCGCCGTTTCAAACGCGGCGGTCAGCAGACCGTCGCCCGCAAGCACAGCCAGCGCCTCACCGAAGACCTTGTGATTGGTGAGACGGCCGCGGCGGTAATCGTCATTGTCCATGCAAGGCAGATCGTCGTGGATGAGGCTGTAGGTATGGATCATTTCGAGCGCGCAGGCAAAGGGAACGGCACTCTGCCAATCTCCGCCGCAGATGCGGCAGAATTCCAGCGTCAGGACCGGACGGATGCGTTTTCCGCCCGCAAGCAGACTGTAACGCATGGCGTCGAACAGGCGCTTCTGGGGAAGCTCTTGGCAGAACTGCGCCTGCAAAAACGCTTCGATGGCAGCGCGGTACCGGGCGATCTGGTCATGAAATTCACTCATCTCGTACATACTCCGTTTCTGCCGGCGTGCCGTCGGCGGTCTTTGTCAGCTTTACGATCTCCTGCTCCGCGCTGTCAAGCTGCTTTGCGCAGGACTGGACGAGCTTTGTTCCCTCCTGAAAGAGCTTCAAAGACTCGTCCAAAGGTGCATTTCCCTGTTCAAGCTGCCGGACGATGGCTTCCAGCCGCTCCATTGAGGCTTCAAACTTCATGGATTTTTCAGACATTCTTGTCTTCCTCCTGTATCTGCTCGACCTGCGCCGTCAGACTGCCGCTGCGCAAGCTGACATGGATGCGCTGGCCGGTTGTTACGGCTCCAGCGCTTGTGACGAGCGTTCCCGTCTCATCCGTCACCATGCTGTAGCCGCGGGAGAGCACCTTTAAAGGACTCATCGCATCAAGCGCTGCGGTCAGGCGGACAAAGCGCTGCTTTTTTTCGTGGAGTGTCTTCTGTCCGGCAGCGTGCAGCCGGGTAGACAGGAAATCCAGCAGGACGCGTCGGTCCTCGACGTAATTCAGCGGACTTTGCAGCACACGCTTTTCTGCAAGGCTGTTCAGCCGCTGGCGGCTGAGCTTGAGCGTTTTCTGCACGCTCTGCTGCATGGCCGTCTGCATCATGGAAAGCTTTTTCAGCAGTTCCTGCCGGTCCGGCACGGCAAGCTCGGCGGCGTTGCTGGGCGTTGCGGCACGAAGATCCGCGACATAATCGGAGATCGTCACATCCGGCTCATGGCCGACAGCGGAAATGACCGGGATCACTGAAGCATAGATCGCCCGCGCCACGCGCTCGTCGTTGAAGGCCCAGAGATCCTCCATGGAGCCGCCGCCGCGTCCGGTGATGATCAGGTCGGCAACCTGATAGCGGTTCGCGTAGCGGATCGCACCCGCGATCTCGGCGGGAGCCTCCGCCCCCTGCACGCGCACAGGCAGGAGCTTGATCTTTGCCAGCGGATAGCGCTTTGCCAGAATACGGAGCATATCCATGATCGCCGCGCCTGCGGCAGATGTGATGATGGCGATCGTATGTGGGTATCTGGGCAGCGGCTTTTTGTGCGCCGGGTCAAACAGACCCTCCCTGGAGAGCTTTTCCTTCAGCTGCTCGAACGCGACATACAAATCGCCCGCGCCGTCTGCCGTCAGCGCGCTGCAATAGAGCTGGTACGCGCCGTCGCGCGGGAAGACAGTCACACGTCCATATGCGATCACCTGCATCCCGTTTTCTGGCCGGAAGCGCAGGCGCTGGGCACTGGAACGGAACATGACGCATTTGAGCGCCCCTTCCGCATCCTTGAGCGTAAAGTAATGGTGGCCGGAGGGATAGATTTTATAATTGCTGACCTCGCCGCGCACGCAGAGGTTTGTCAGCAGCTCGTCGCGGTCGAGCAGGAATTTGATATACTCGTTGACCTGCGAAACGGCGATGATATTCTGTTCCATCACACGCCCTCCTGCAGGGCCGTCAGAACGGCGATCCCCATGGCGTTGTCCGTGGAATATTGCGGCTCGGCAAAAACAGGCGCAAACTCCCGCATACGCTCCCGCAGCATGGAGTTGGACGCGACGCCGCCGGAAAACACGACCGGCAGACCCGGATACTGCGCAAGCGCCGTCCGCGTCGCATCCGCGATGCAGGACACAATGCAGTTCATGACAAACCGCGCCGTATCAGCCGCGCTCTGCGTGTCGGAATAGAACGTTTCCGCCTTGTTCTGGATGCCGGAGAAGGAAAACTCCAATCCGTTCAGCTTTACGCGGTAACGCTCCTTACAATCCGATTCCCGGCTCAGCGCGTCGACGGCCTTGCCCGCCGGAAACGGCAGGCCCAGAAGCTTTCCCGTGCGGTCGATCAGCTGACCGGCGGAGATATCGCTCGTGCCGCCGAGCTTTTCGGCCCTGACAGTTTTGCCGTCCGGGGTCACAAGCAGCAGCTCTGTCGTTCCGCCGGACAGGTGCCACGCAAGATGCGGCGTCTGCATCAGCTCCAGCCGCCCGGCTGACCAGAGGCTCGCCGCGATATGTCCCTGCTGGTGGGAAAATTCGTAAAGGGGGACATTTAAAATTTTTGCGAGGCAGCTGGCCTGCGACCAGCCGGCCAGAAAGCACGGCATATACGAGCCTTCGACCGCACGCGGCCGGGTGCTGACGCCGATGGCGGTCACGTTCCCAATGTTCACGGACGCACACAGTGCGTCCACCAGCTCCGGCAGGCGCTTGATGTGCGCAAACAGCGCGTCGGACTGCCGCAGCCCAAGCTCTCCCGGCTTCACGTCCAAAAGGCGTGAGCAGTTCTTTCCGCCCACGCCGTCAAATGCCGCCACCGAAGTGGTATAGTTGCTGGTGTCGAAGCCAAGCGTCAGCATGACTGCTGGACCTCGCGCGCAAAGCCGCCGAGAATGCCGTTGACGAAGGACACCACATCCTCGTTTTCATATTTGCGCGTCAGCTCGACCGCCTCGTTGATGGCGGCGCTGATGGGCGCGTCGTCGATATACAGCGCCTCATACATACAGACCTCCATAATGGCGACGGCCATTCTGGCAATGCGGCTAAGGCTCCAGCCAACGGAATATTTCGTGATATAGCCTTCAAGCTCTTCCCGCTTCGCCTGCACGCCCTGCACCACGTTTGTCAGGTATTCCAGCTGCTTTCCATCCGGCTTTTCCGCGTAGACGTCCGTTTCGCCCTTGAGCGTGGGGTAATAGTCCTCCTCCATGAGCGTCCGCAGCGCTTCTCCGGCGGTGATATCGTTGAAGTTCATCTCAAAAACGAGATGGCAGGCGATCTCTCTGGCGTTCGATCTTGTCATAGTGTTCTCCTTGCTTCTTTTCTTCCGTGCTTCCAAAAAAGAAACCCTTTACGCAAGCAAAGGGTTTGCTTTTTGTTATTTCTTTAATTCCTTCGGCATGGCAATGCCGCAGATATTGACGTTGACCTGCGCGACGGTCAGCCCGGCGACGGATTCCACGCTGGACTTGACGGCGTCCTGCACGGTCTTGGCGAGAGAAAACACGCTCTGGCCGAACTTTGCGACCACGTCGCATTCGATCTTGACCGCGCCGTCCTTCATCGGTGTCAGGCGGATGCCGCGCGCCATCGTCTTCATGCCGAGCATTTCGGCGATATCGGTGCTGATATTGCTGGACAGGCCGCAGACGCCCTCCACCTCGAGCACGGCGGCTGCCGCGACGGACGCCACAACGTCTTCGGAGATCTGAAGCGTTCCGTTCTCAAGCTTCTGCGTAAAATACTCGTTCTTTTCAGCCATACTGGGTTCCTCCTGTTCAGGGTTCAGAAAAGGTTCTGCTTTTATATTGGATTCATTTTACCACAAAACCGTCAAAATGCAATCCCTTTCTGAAAATCCCCGAAAATCAGGGCTTGACCTCGATGATGCGCACCTGGGAAAGCATATAGTCCGTCTGCGAGGTCACAATATCCGAGATCAGCGCCGCGTCCGCGTCGCTCAGTCCCTCCGCGGGCGCGGAAACCGCCACGCAGACAACGCCGTCGTTGATATATGTCACACAGTCATCGTACCCCTTGGCGATCACAAGACTTTCGATCTGCGCTTCGCTCAGCGCCGTGCCGACAATGTTGTTGAGCGTCTGGCAGGCGGCTTCGCCGACCTCCGTGCCCTCGTCGTAGGCGATCGTCTCCTCCAGCAGTTCAACGGCGGAGTCTCTCGATTCCTGACGGCTCAGGCGCACCTGCGCGAAATAATCCGCCGCCTGCGTCTCGCTTGTCGAAGCCGCGACCGCCTCCTGTGGCAGCGATTCACTGTCCGCCACGACCAGCGTGCCCTCACCCATCACCTGCTCTGCCGAGAGCGTCTCGGTCAGGTCCTGCACATCCGTCTTCTGCGCTTTTGACCAGTTGAGGTACACGCCGGCACAGACCAGCAGCAATACCGATGCGATGATCGCGTTCCGCTTCCAGATTTTCATATAGATTCCTCCTATTGCCCTTTCATTTTTACCACTGCGATTTTATTGCTTCCGAGCCCCGTGAGGCTCGATACAGCCTGTGTGACCGCAAGACGGACGCTTGCGCGCTCCGCGCCGTCGCAGACGACGAGCGCCCCCTGATACGTTGGATAGACGGTCGACTGCACCGCCGGTTCCTTTTCCGAGCCGCCCGGCTGCCGGAAGACCGTCTGCGTCTCCTGCGTCGTACTGCCGGAGGCGGTCACGGTGCGGCTGTCCGTCTGATAGATGATCTGCTCGCCGGACGAGAGCGTCAGCATCAGCCGGACGCGTCCGGCTCCGTCGATCGCGGATAAAAGCGCCTCCAGCTGCTTCTGTGTCGCGGACAGATCGAAGGCCGTGTCTGCTGACGCTGCCGTGGTCTGCTGCGCATCGGTCTTCTTCGTCTTTCCCGGCACCAGCGCCAGCGCGACGCCGAGCAGGAACACAAGCAGTGGGATACGGTATTTGCGAAGCAGCTGCGCCGCCTGTTCGCGCAACTGTGACAGCTGTAGCGTGCTCATGGCGTCCATACCTGCCTTTGCACCGGAATGGCAAAGGTCTGCTCCAGATATTGCTGAAGCTGCTGCTTCTGCACCGGAGTCGCCTCGCCGTGGATCGTCACGGCCTTTGGATACGGCGTGGCCGCCCGCGTCTCCATTTCAAGCTCGACTGTGACGGTCAGCCCCAGCGAGGCGGCTTTGTCCAATATATATGCCTGTACGCGGCCTGATATGATCCTGGCCACAAGCTCCTGGTTCCGGATCTCGATTCCCGTTCTCGCTTCCTCCTTTTCAAGCTCCAGACGGCTGATCGCCTCTGAGAGCGCGTCATAATCGAGCCGCGCCAGCGGCGTAAGCGCCAGCAGCAGCATCACAAGCCCGCACAGAACAGCCGCCGCTTTTTTGGACGTTCCCTTCGGAATAAGCGCCAGCAGCCCCGCGCTTAAAAATGCGCCTGCCGTCAGGCGCAGAAGATATCCCCGCACAACCTCCATCATCCTGATGCCACCTTCATAAAGCAGCACGTGCTGAACAGGAGCATCAGCGCAGCGCTCCCGGTCATGCCGAGCACGTAGCCCATAGCGCTGCTCTGCGCGTCGATCAGGGCGGCGTGCTCCTTCCCTGCCGCGAAGCCGGCGATCGCCGCCGTCAGCTTCATGGTCAGATAGCAGATCGTGATCCTGAAAAACGGGATCAGCACCAGCGCGAGCACCGCCAGAATGCCGAAGGTCCCTGCTGTCGCGCGCAGCAGCTTCGCGCTTTGCAGCACGGCCTCGGACGCATCGGACGCAATACCGCCTACGACCGGGATCGCGGCAGACAGCGTAGATTTTGCCGCGTTTATTGCCGCATCGTCGCTGCTGCCGGACAGCAGACCCGTCAGGGACAGATACGCCGTGAACACATACATCACACCCTTCAGGAGCACGGTTATGCACCAGCCCACGAGCCGCCGGACGCTTGCGAGCTTCCCGCCGGGCAGCGCGCATTCGGCTGCGGCAAGGCCAATGAACGCATACACGAGCGGCACGAGCAGACTGCGGACAAGCGAGGTAAGCAGGCTGAAAAACAACGACGAGGCCATATACAGAGATCCTGCGCCCGTCAGCGACCCGGATGCAGCAGCTGCGCCGCACATTACCGGAAGCAGCAGCTTGGAATACGCCTCCATTTCATCCAGCACAGAGGCTGCCAGACCGAGCATACTTTTCATATTGGTTGCGAACAGCAGCGTGATAGCCAGCGCTCCTGTCATGGCCTGAATATGCAGCCGGTCGTCCGGGACGCTCTGGCGCACAAGCTGGCAGACGAGCACAGCCGTCAGCAGCAAAGACGCCGTCTGCACAGCCTCCCGCAGTGTACTGACCGACAGCCCGGAGGCCCATTTGATGATCGCAAGGATCGCTTCGCCTGGGTCCGTGCGCGCTGCCGGGCTGTACGTGCGCAGCGCGTCCTGCGCGTCGTCCGGCAGGCCGTCCGTCAGCGTGTCCACATTCAGGATCTGCCGTTCCTCCTCCAAAACATCCAGCGCAAGAACGGGAACCGTCAGCACGGCCAGAATCCAAAGAAGAATTACGCAGCGCCGCATATCAGCCTCCGATCATCGTTTGCAGCAGAGAAAGCACCATTTCCAAAAGCGGCAGCGCAAGATAAAAGCTGATAAAGCCGCAGCAGATCTCGACGGCCTGCGCAAGCGCCTGCTGGCCGCTGTCCCGGCAGATCGTTGCGGCCATCTGCGCCAGCAGTCCAATGGCGGCTGTTTTGAAAAGCGGCGCGAATACAGCGCCGGACAGGCCGGTCAGCTCCTGCAGCCGGTGGAAAAAGGCCAGAATGGGCGAAAAAAACGGAAAAGACGTCAGAAAGCAGAGCGCGCATACCAGCACGCACAGGCAGAGCGTCAGCTCCGGCGCCTGCTTTTTCAGAAGCAGGCAGATCACGCTACAAAGCAGCGCCGCCGCGATCAGCTTTCCTACCGTGTCCATCAGAATTCAAACAGCGTCTTGACCATGTCAAACAGCTCCGCAATGCGCTGCACGACGATCATCAGCACCACGACCAGCGCAGCCAGCGAGGTCATGGTCGCCTGCTCCTCCCGTCCGGAGCGCACAAGAACCTGATTGAGAATGGAGACAATGATCCCGACGGCGGCAATTTTAAAGATCAGGTCAATATCCATATCAGATCAGGATCACCGCCGCTGCAAGGCCCGTGCAGACGCCGAGCGTCAGATACGTCCTGCACCGTGCTGCCGCGCTGTTTTGCAGCGCTTTTACCTCCTCCCGCAGGCGGGACAACGCCAGATCGAGCGCCTGTACGCTCCCCTCAAGGTCATATCTCCCCAGCGAATCAAACAGGCTCAAAATCGTCCCCCGCGCCGCAGAGGACAGGCTCAACCCCCGCGTCTGCGCCAGCGCCTGCCGGCAGGCATAGCCGACCGTGCACGTCTGCGCGGAGGACAGCAGCGCCGCAAGGCGCGAAAAGAACTCCGCGATCTCGCGGTTCCGGCTGCCGCCGAGCGCGGCGAATATCTCCGGCAGCGGCGTCAGCCGGTACTGCAGCTCATGCCGGATACGCAGCAGCGCATCGATCAGCGCAAGCGTCTGCGCCTGCTGCCGCCGCACTGTCCCCGCCAGTCCGGCGCCGACTGCGCCGGAGGCTGCCAGGATCAGGCTCAATCCGATCAGTTTCAGCATATTGTATCCTTTCCGCGTGAAACGCCCTGTTCTTATCCAGATAAAGCACCTGCCGGAAGATCCCAAGAGAAAACAGCTCCCGGCAGAGCGGTCTATTTTCCAATTCCGCAACAGAACCGGCGTGGATCGTCGCAAGCAGCCTGACGCCGCAGCCGCCCGCCTGCCGGATCGCCGCAAGGTCCTCCGGCTGCGTGATCTCGTCGACCGCAAGCCATTGCGGGTTCATGCCGCGCAGCAGCATCAGCATCCCCTCGCCCTTCGGACAGCCGGACAGCACGTCCGTACACGGCCCGAGGTCAAACTGCGGTACGCCGTGCACCGCTCCGGCCAGCTCCAGCCGCTCGTCCACGACGGCCACGCGCTGCCTGTTTTCCGAAAGTGCCCGGATGCAGCTGCGCAGCAGCGTCGTTTTTCCGCTGCCGGGCGCACCGGCAAGCAGACAGGATTCCTGTAGATATGGAAGCAGCCGCTCCGGCGGGTGCCGGATATCGTGCGGAACACGGAGCGCAAGCGACGAGATCTCCCGCAGCCCGGTCATACAGCCGTTCTGCACAACTGCGCTGCCGCAGACACCGAGCCGGTATCCGCCCGACAGGCTGAGATAGCCGCTTCGCAGCTGCTCCTGCACAGCGTACTGCGACTGCGCGGAAGCGTTCAGCAGAGTCTGCTGCAGCTCCTTCTGGAGCAGGACGGTTCGGACACTGAGCGGACGCTCACCCCCCGCATACAGAACTGCCGGCTTCTGCCCCACCCGCAGCCGCAGCTCCTCGATCTGCGCGTCCGGTATGCCGGTCAGCGCAATCTGTACCGTCTGCGGAAGCATCCGCAGGACCTCATTTCGCATTCCCTCACCCCTCAGTCCAAGTCTATTGTTCGTCCGCCTCCGGTATTCCAGCTTCTTGACAAACCAACCGGTGCATTGTAGAATAGCACTGTTCAAAATGCCCCAGTAGCTCAGGGGATAGAGCATTCGCCTCCTAAGCGAAGGGTCGGACGTTCGAATCGTCTCTGGGGTGCCACTCAGAAATGACCTTTGGATGTCAGGTGACCGTGCAAGCGCGTCCACCTCGACAGCAAAGGTCTTTCTTCGTTCAAAATCGCAACCGCTATCGCTGGGTTGCGATTTTGTTTTTTTATTGTATAAAGAAAACCACCGGCCATATGCGTAAGCGCATACAGCCGGTGGTCATTTTGTTATTCTTACAGGTTTTCGGAAATCGCCTCGACGGCGCGGGTCAAGGCGCGAGCGATATCGGGCAGGGGCATGGCGAAGGTGCCGACCGGTTTGCCGGAAAGCTGCTCCGCGGCATAGGGCACATGGAGAAAGCCGCCGCGCAGGCCGGGATATTCGAGCGCCGCCGTATGCAGCAGCGTATACAGAAGGCTGTTGCACACGTATGTACCAGCGGTATTGGATACCGCAGCGGGCAGACCGTCGCTTTGTATCCGGGCTGCAATTGCCTTGACGGGCAGCGTGGAAAAAAACGCGGCGGGGCCATCCGGCACGACGGGCGTATCGATCGGCTGATACCCGGCGTTGTCCGGAATGCGGGCGTCCATCAGGTTGATCGCTACGCGTTCCGGCGTGACGGCTGTGCGGCCCCCGGCCTGTCCCACGCAAAGGACTGCGTTGGGATGCACCGCGCGAAGCGCGTCTTTCAGGATCACGCCGCTTTTGATAAATTCAGTTGGGATTTCTAGTTTACATAATTCAAGTCCCGCGATTTCATCCGGCAGCAGCCGCACGGCCTCGAATGCGGGGTTGACCTGTTCTCCGCCGAACGGGTCAAAGCCGGTGATAAGCAATTTTTTCTTCATAAAATCCCCTGTCCTTCCAGAATGCCGCACATCTGCGCGACACGGCTATCCCAAGAACAGGCGCGGCCTGCCTCAATGCGGGCATCGATTTGCTCCGGCGCGGTATCAGAGCACGATTTTTCGCAGGCGGAGATGAATTCCTCCTGGCTGTCGGCGATCTCGATGAGCGGCGCATATTGGAGGATCTGATCCGGCTGCTTCGTCGAGACGATGGGGCGGCCCGTGGCCAGATATTCATAGAATTTCAGCGGGCTCACGTCCTTGCTGAGGTCGCTTTTCGCAAACAGGTTCAGGCAGGCGTCAAAGTGCGCCAGATACTGCGGCAGCTGCTCGTTCGGCTTGAGGCCGAGGAAATGCACGTTCGGCATGGCGTGGAGTGCAGACAGGTCGACACCGGGCTTTTCCTTGCCGATCAGGACAAAGCTCCAGTCCGGACGAGCCTTTGCTGCGGCTTCGAGATAGCCATACTCAATGCAGCTTTGCAGTGCGCCGACGAAGCCGAAAATCGGGTGCGGAATGCCCTGCATATCGTCCGGGAGCGGCTGCGGCTGTGCGGCTTGCACGAAGCGCTCAAAATTTGCACCGTTCGGGATCATGTCCGTCTTCGGCTGGGCTGCGCGCAAGCGCTCGGCCAGCGCATCGGCGGTGGCGAAGACGTGATCGGCCTTTCCCGCAAGCTCCAGCTCCATCGCGTCGACGAGCGCCGGGTCCATGAGTCCGCCGTAGGCCGAATGCCGGTCGACGCAGTCGTAGACCAGCGCCTTATGCGGGACCAGATCGACAAGATCGGCTGTGACGGGCGAATAGACCCACAAAACAGCGTCCTCAAATCCGTGCTCCCGCATTTTTTTGCGGACGAAGCGGGCGATTTTCCGCTGGTTCAGCCTGTTTATCCAGCGGAACTTATAAAAGAATGGCAGAGCCGGCGGCAGAGCGTAAACCGTGATGTTCTCCTGCGGGTGAACGCCCGCTTTTTTATAATTCGTCAGTCCCGGCTGAGCGGCTTTGTCCTTCATGGGGGCGATATAGGTGATAGACGGATCAAAATAGAGAATTTCCGCGTCTGGGATGCGGCTCATGACCTGCTGCTTGCGCGTCGGGATGGGGTACCACGGGGAGGTGGCAAGGCAAACGATTTTTCTCATATGGTCTCCTCCAGCAGCTTGCGCGCCGCTTCTTCATTTTCTGCCGCAAGGCGGCGCAGGCGGTCGGTCGAATACGGCTGTGCCGTCTGCATGGCGTCGTCAATCAGGGCGCACAGACTGTCCTTCGTCACGTCGTCCAGCTCCATGCAGTGCTTCTGGCCGAGATAGGCCATGAAGCCGGTGACCTTCGGGTCATACGAGATCGCGGCCAGCGGCGCGCCGACAGACGAGGCAAAGATCAACGCGTGCAGCCGCATGGAGACGATCACGCGCATTTTCTGCATCATGCCGATGGTCAGCTGCTCGTCGCGCGGGGCGGGCAGCACGAATGACCGGCAGGACAGCATTCCGGCGGCCTGCCGGTTAATCTCAAGGTCACGCGTCGGCTCAAGAGCGACGAAAACCGGCGTCAGGCCGTGCTTTTGGTTGACATAAATTGCAGCATCTACAATTGCCTGCAAATGCCCGGAAAGATTTTTCCACGGGCGCAGAACGAACATGGCATAGCTTCCGTTCGGGTCGAGGTCATTGCTCAGGAAATAGCTGTCTACTGCACCGGTGGTCGCGGGCTGCAGCAGCAGCGCCGGGTCTGCCGTGACGGAGATATCCGGCTGCATCACGCCCATGTCGGAAAGCTCCTTCCGGGAAAGATCCTCGCGTAGCGTGATTTTATCCACGCAGCGGTTGAGAATGCGCGCGGTATGGCGGCGGCTGCCCTCTCCGCTGACAGGGCCGATGCCGCAGCCGTACATCATGACGCGGCAGCCTGCGGTATGCGCCATGCGGATGGTCGTGAGATAATAATTTAAGGATCGCGTGCTCGTTTCGTTTTGAATGAGGCTCCCGCCGCCGGAGATAAACAGCCTGCATCTGCGCATAAGCGGCCAGAAGCGGAAGGGGTCGAATACGTGTACGGAGCCGACGTGGTACCGCAGGCGCGTCTCGGCAGGATCGTGCGACATGACGTAGACCGGCATATCGCGGTCGATGGCCTTCATCTGGGCAAGGATCGCCTTTAAGATCGCGTCGTCGCCCGCGTTTCCCTTGCCGTAGGCGCCGCAGATCAATACGCCATATTTCTTTTTCGTCGGCATGGCCGTGCGGCGCAGGATGGTCTGGTAAATTTCGATCTGCTTGCCGACGGTCGCACTGATGGAAAACTCGCGCGAGGCCTTTTCATACAGATTTTCGCCGAGCTGCGCGCGCATGGCCGCAGATTCAGCCAGTCGGGCCATGCAGCCGCCGAGCGCTTCGGCGTTCTGCGGCTCAAACAGGAGGCCGGTCACGCCATGCTCGATGATATACGGGATGCCGCCGACATTCGACGCGATCGTCGCGCAACGCATACGCGCACCCTCTGTGATGGCATACGGGAACGTCTCAGAAAGAGACGTCAGTGTATTAACGTCCAGCGCATGATAAAAGCTGTCCATATCCGTGACCCAGCCCGCAAACACGACGCTGCCGGGCGGGCAGGTGTCGGCGGCCAGCTTTTCCAGCGTCTGTCGCTGCTCGCCGTCGCCCGCGATGAGCAGGCGGATATTGGGGTGGGTCTTTACGGCGATGGAGAAGCCGCGGATGAGCGTCCCCACATCCTTGACCGGATCAAGGCGGGCGGCGATGCCGAACACGACGGTATCCTCCGCCGTCTCCATGCCGACAGAGCGCAGATATGATTCCCTGTCCAGCTTTGGCGCAACCGGCGTAAAATCAATGCCGTTGTAAATTGCAAACATCGTCTGCGGGTCAAAGCCGCGTGAAATAAGCAGCTGTGCCATGGCGTCGGACACGCCGATGTGGTAGTCGAACATACGCAGCGCAACGGTGTTGATCGTGCCGTAGGTCAGCCGGTGCAGGGGTCTGCCCAGATAGTCGAGCCGGTAGTCGGAATGGACGGTCGTGACAATCGGCACCTGAATTTTCCGGCGCAGGACAGCGCCGGTCAGGTTCGCGCGCGCGCCGTGGCAGTGGACGATCTGAAAGCCCTCGGCGCGGATCATCTGCGCAAGACGGCCAATGGCCGTCTGTACGGACGCTTCCATGACGACCGTATCGATGCCGAGCTTCCGCGCGTCTTCGGCAAACTCTCCCTCGCGGAAGCAGACGAGCCGCACCTGTTCCGTTTTCCCAAGACCATGCAGCAGCGACAGCACGTGCGTTTTTGCGCCGCCGACGTCGCCGCCGGAGATCAAATGCAATACCTTCATATCGGAACCCTCATTTTTGAATTGCCACTTGTTTCTTGCGGCAAGATACAGTAAAATAGGCAGGAATGTCTCCTGATATTATATCTGATTCCATGAGGCAAATCAACTGCAAACTCTTTGGGAGGTACTACATGAAACTGATCGATGAAAAAGGCCGTCTGTTCGGCAAGATCAATCTGATCGACCTGCTGGTCGTGCTGCTGATCGTTGCAGTTCTGGCGGCGGTCGTCTGGAAGCTCGGCGGCAGCAGAGCCGCAGCCGCTGTGGCCGGTACAGAGAAAAAGGCTGTTTATACCGTAGAATTTGAGGATGTTTCCGCCGATATTGCAGAATATGCGAAAACGCAGGTCGATAAGACCCTTGTCAATGATTCCAAACAGATTGCTGCCGTCATTACGGACGTGCGCACAGAGCCGTACGACAACGAGCTTGGCCACGTGCGCCTGTATATCACCGTCGAGGCAAGCGCATCGTTTACCGGCAATGTCTACAAGGTCGGGCCGCAGGAGGTCCGCGTCGGCTATGAATACATCCTCAAGACGAGCGAATTTGAGCTGACGGGTCTGATCTCCGCGCTGGAGGTCACCGATGGCTGAAATGCTGGCTTCGAGCCTTCTGTGGCGGGTGCTGCTTGCCATCGGCGGCTGGTTTTCGGCGCTGGCGCATTCAAGCAGGATTTTCGCGTGGCTCGGCCGCACCTGGCGCGCAAGCAAAACGCGCGCATGGCTGCTCCGGCGGCTGTCCGCGTCTGACGCACCGACGCGCGAGAGCTGGAGCGCGAAGCGCTTTGCGCGGCTGAACGCGCGGCTTGCCGCGCGGCACGGCCTGAAGGACTGTCTGGACGATTCGGTTCTTTGCCGCATCTGGCGCTTTTTCGTTCGCTGCGGCCAGAACAGCCGTCTGTTTTCGTGGCTGTTCTCTGACGGACTGCATGGCGTGATCTTATTTGCGCTTTCCATGTATGTCGTGATCGACTACGTGCTGCGCGATCTTCTGGCCGTGCCGGTCCTGTCGTCGTGCTGGGATGAGTGTCTGATGCTGCTGGCGCTTGGCTATGTGGTCTATGAGCGTCTTGGGCGCGAAACGCCGCTCAAAACGGGCTGCAATCCGCTCGATCTGCCGGTCTGCCTGTTTATTACGGTCTGCTTCGTTCTCATGAACGTCGTTACGCCATATTATTCCATCCAGATCTCCGGCTTCCGCGCGACTGTGCAGTATATGCTCTGGTTCTTCCTCATTACGCGGCTGGTGCACAACGACCGGGATTTCATGCGGATATATCTTGCGCTGGTCATTCTGGCGGCGGTCATTGCGCTGCACGGAATTTATCAGTATATCGCCGCTGTTCCCATCCCGTCCAGCTGGATGACGCACTCGGAATCCTCTGTGCGCACGCGCGTTTACTCGATCTTCGGAAGCCCCAATATCATGGGCGATTTCATGACGATGTTTGCACCGATGGCGGCAGGACTCGCCTATTACACGAAGAACCGCAAATTGCAGGTGCTTGCGTGGGTCTGCGCGTTCTGTATGTGCTTCGGCTGTCTGTTTACGATGTCGCGCGGGGCATGGATGGCGCTGGCACTTGCCATTGTGATCTTCGTGCTGCTGGTCGACCGGCGGCTGCTGGTGCTGCTGCTTGCGGCGGGGTGCGTCGCGTGCACGCTGCCGTTTGTGCGCAGCCGCATCGGCTTCCTGTTCACGTCTGATTTCGCGGAGGCCAACACCTCCGGCGGACGCGCGGGCCGCAAGCTCGTCGCGATGACGCTTCTGGAGCAGCGCGGAAAAGCGACCGGCGTTGGCCTCGGAATGTTCGGCGGAGCCGTCGCCATGCAGAATCAGGTCATTGACCATCAGGAGTATTTCTACGTCGATAATTACTATCTCAAGCTCATGATCGAGATGGGCTATACGGGCCTCGCCGCGTTCCTGATCACCGTCCTCGGCTTCCTTGCAAACAGCTGCCGCGCGCTCTACCGCACGGCGCAGCAGAAAAAGCAGGGCCTGTCCCGTCTGTTCCCGCTGTGCGCCGGGATTTTTGCCGGACTGTGCGGCGTTTTCGTTCATTGCGGATTTGAAAACATCTTTGAAGAGCCGTACATGATGGCCTATTTCTGGTCGCTGGCCGGGCTTCTGATGTGGGCGGGCTTCCTGCGGGAGGACAAGCAGGAGGTGCGCGCATGATGCCCGTGATCCTGGCTGTCCACTTCCCTGCCAAAAAGCTTGCAAAGCTGCGCATGGCCGCGATGCGGCTGGGCGCGAAGGTGCGCGTCGTGGAAAAATGGGAGTACCTGAACGCCGTCGGCGCCCTGACGGGCGATCTCGACAGCTTTGAGAGCTTTTATGACGGTGAGGATTTCCCCGGTGAGCTGCTCGTCTTCGCGCATTTTTCAGATGCGCAGTTGAACCTGTTTTTGCAGGCCATACGCGCAGCAAAGCTCCCGCCCGTTGCACTGAAAGCCGTCCTGACGGACGAAAATAAGGGCTGGAACGTGCTTGAGCTGCGCGAGGAGCTGCAAAAGGAGCATGAAGCGCTGCACTGACAATCATGCAGAACGGCGCCCTATGCGCACGGCATATGAACAGCACCCCATTTGTTAGGCAAGTATGATAACATACTTGGTACTAAGAAATGGGGTGTTTTTCAATGCCAAAAGGAGCTGTCAATCGGCGCCATACGCCAGAGCGCAAGAGGACTGTGATCGGGCGCTTCTTTGGAGCACAGCAGCAACCGCAGGATCAAGGCAATGCTGAAGGGCCTGCCGTCTGCGATCCGCAGGCAGCAGGCCCTTTCGGCTGCTTGAACAGGTTGTGTTCATAATTTTTGTCTAACTTTTTGGGGACACTTCATTTTTGCCGCCTTGTACGGGGTCAGACAATTATTTATCCTTCTTGGCCTTCTTCTCTTTTTCCTTCTGCTCCTTGCGGGCAGCCAGAGCTGCGGCCTTCTGCTTGGCAGCTTCCTTTTCCGCCGTGTTGTTGGTGGAAACAGCAAACTTTGCAAACTCAACGCGGACGCGGTCGGTGGTCGTTTCGATGACGATGGAGTTGTCCTTGATCGAGACGATATCGCCGATGATGCCGCCGATGGTCGTGATATTGTCGCCGACCTTCAGCGAGTCACGCATCTGCTGCGCTTCTTTTTTGCGTTTGTTTTCCGGGCGGATCATAAAGAAGTAGAACACTGCGATCAGCACGACGAACATGAGGATCATGGACGCGCCGCCGCCTGCTGCACCGGTGGAATCCGCTGCGGTTAAGAAAAGGTACATGGTCTTTCCTCCATATTTGAATTTCGTTTATTATATCGTGTCTGCGGCAACATTTCAAGTCGGCGCGACAGGATTTCTGAATAAATTTCCGTTTTATATTTTTTCCGCCAACTTTTGCGAGTACTCCGCGCGGAAATCGCCGAAGGTCCCGGTGTCAAGGCTGTCGCGGATACGCCGGGTCAGCGTATTATAGAAATACAGATTGTGCATGACGGACAGGCGCATGGCGAGCATCTCCTCCGCTTTGAACAGGTGATGGAGATACGCGCGGGAATAGCGCCTGCAGACCGGGCAGACGCACTGCGGATCAATGGGGCCGTCGTCACGCGTGTACTTCGCGTTTTTGAGGTTGATGCTCCCCTGCCATGTAAAAAGCTTGGCGTGCCGCGCATTTCTGGCCGGCATGACGCAATCGAAGAAGTCCACGCCGCGTGCGACGGATTCAATGATGTTCGACGGCGTGCCGACGCCCATCAGATAGCGCGGCCTGTCTTTTGGCATATACGGCTCGACCGCCTCAATGATCTCATACATGACCTCAGTCGGTTCTCCGACGGCCAGACCGCCGATGGCGTAGCCCGGCAGGTCGAGCTTGGCGATCTCCTTCATGTGCCAGATGCGCAGATCCTTGAACGTCGCGCCCTGATTGATCCCCCAGAGCTGCTGACCGGGATTGACAGCGTCCGGCTCAGCGTTATATCGGGCAAGCGCCTCCTTGCACCGGGCAAGCCAGCGCGCCGTGCGCTCGCAGGACGCCTTGGCATACTGGTATTTTGCGGGGTTTTCCACGCACTCGTCAAACGCCATGGCAATATCGGAGCCGAGGTTCGACTGGATGCGCATACTCTCCTCCGGTCCCATGAAGATCCTGTGGCCGTCAAGATGGGACGCGAACGTCACGCCCTCCTCCTTGATCTTTCGGAGTCCGGCCAGGGAAAAGACCTGAAATCCGCCGGAATCCGTCAGGATTGGGCCGTCCCACGTCATGAATTTGTGCAGGCCGCCCATATCGCGCACGACCTCGTCTCCGGGCCGCAGATGCAGATGATAGGTGTTGGACAGCTCGACCTGCGTGCCGATCGTTTCCAGATCAGCAGCCGACAGCGCGCCCTTGATCGCAGCCTGCGTGCCGACGTTCATAAAAACCGGCGTCTGAACCGTCCCATGCGGGCAGGAAAACTCCCCTCTGCGGGCAGCACCCTCTGTTTTTAATACTTTAAACATAGTTACCTCGAAATTTTATTTGCCGCGTCAATAAATGGCGCAAGTTTCTGAATTTCTGAATTGCAGATATATTCCCGCAGACGGCGGGCGACAAATTTACGGGTTACAGTTCTTACACGGGTCATAGCCCATCGCAACTATACTGTCGCGTGTGCCAGTGTAATACCACTTGTTCTTCTCAGACATTTTGCTGACGCTCGTGCACCATGTATAATGGAATTTTCCAGTGTTGGTGTTGATGATATAGCTGCAATTTGCAGACGGTGTCGTTGCGCTGGTGGTGTTATCTTCGTTATTCACGCAGCTTGAATCAGCTTTACTTGATTTAACACCATTCGAATTGGACTGGCTATTTTTGTCTGGTAGGACTTCGACATCAAATAGAAGTTGATCGCCAAGGCTATTTTCCGCATATATCAAAACTGTTCCTGGCGATATTCCATATATTTTTGCCATTTTGAAATTTGGCAAGTCGCCCGGTGCAGTATCAGCCTCAACTTTTGCGATTTCCGGGTTTTCGGATGACCACTTAACCTGTCCAGATTGTGCAGCTTCAGATACGCAGGCACAGACCCATGTAATCTGCCCTACCGTAACAGTAGTGGAACTAGACGCTTCGCGTGAGCCATCTGCAAGAAACAGATTTATCGTCGGGAGGTCAAGAACATCTTTCTGCCTGAGTTCTGGTATGATGATTCTCGAAAGAATTGTACTTGCCTCTGCCCGCGTTATGGTTTTGTCCGGGAAGTAGACACCGTCATATCCCTTATCGTTAGTTCCGGTTAGGACGCCAGCATTATACAGGGTGTAAATTGAGCCCCAATGGTCAGAACACAGATCAATGTCAGGAAGTATTCCAGGAGCAATATGATTGATGTTCTTATATGCTTCTTCCGGAAGTGCTTCATCCATAATGAAAGCAAAAATCTCTCTGGTTACGTTACTCGTCCAGAACAAAGATTCCTTCCCACTGAAATAGTGGGGGAACGACGCAAATGTAGCCCAGAAATCAGCATAGACCTGATACCACGGTGATGATTGCTTGAACGAACCAGAACCGCCACTATAAATATCATGAAGCCGGCAACCAATCGCGATAGCTTCCGCAATGGTCATGTTTCCAGACGGTGAAAACGTTGACACTGTTTTGCCATTCATCAGCCCATATTCGCAAACAGTCTTCACGCTTTCCGCATACCACGCTGTTTCAGGCACATCAGAGAACCCCGTATATTCTGTCTGTTTCTTGAAATTCGACAGGCCGGAGCTTGCAGCCTGCAGTGGAATTGCAAGTGACAGCAAAAGAACGACCGTTAGAAATAGACTTACAATCCGTTTTGGTTTCATCCTATCACTTCTCCTGTTCTAATCGAACTAATTCAAACTAATTCAAACACAAAGTTTAGAATAATCTATAATTTGTAAATTTGCAGCATTCAAATCCCCTCAGACCCTTCGTGCCAGATCCCCTTGAGTCCGAGGGGAGCCTTTGTGAGGCCGATGCCCACATTGGCCCGGCAGTTTGCACCGTTTTTACAAAATTCTGCGGCGAATTCGATACTTCCCAACGGGCCGATGTGGGCATCGGCCCCTACGGCCAAGTACGCAAGTGCATTCGAATTTGTCGAAGATTTCTATAGAACAACTGTGGTCTGTTGTTCTCTGCGCAAACTTGGTGTGTTCCAGCCTTAAATTTCTTCAATGGGAACGCTCTGTATATAGCAGCTATCCGGGCAGAGATCGACCTTATTTGACCAAACCTCATTGCTGTCTACATTGGGGTCGATATCCCAGGAAACGCAATTGAATTCGTCCAGATATACCCGTTTGAAATTGGACAGCTCCCGAAACGGTGCAAAGACCGTTCCGACCTCCAGCAGTGGTTCGCAGTCAAGCAGCCGCACTTCCCCGTTGTCAAAGCACAATCGCAGGGAAAAATCATCGTTTGCCGTCACCGACGTGATTCGTTTTCTTCCGCTTGCAAAATACTCCGCCGTCTTACGGTCAAATCCTCTGCTCAGATAGTCTTGTACTCTTTTTCCGTATTCGGCATCCGGATACGCAATGCCATCGGCAATATACATCAAAACACCCTCATCATTTCCTCCATACTTCGCAGATATAAGGCGCAGCAGTCCAGACCGCCGCGCCCAACTCTACAATCTTTCTTGTGCTTTCAGGCGTTAGGCATCTCGGGCCGCTTCCCTGTTTCGGAGCAGAACGTCAGATAGTCGTCCACCGCCTTTTGAAACTCTTCCTCCAAGCCCTTGTACGTCATCGCCGCCTGCTCCATCATTCAAAACAGGCTGCTGTGCGTCCCGGTTCTGGACAGCAGCAGCAAAAGCTCCTGCTCCCTGTACTGATATACCAGCAGCCAATCGGGTGTGATGTGACACTCGCGGAACCCGCCGTAGTCGCCGGTCAGGAGGTGGTCTTTGTACTTCTCGTCGAGCTTCATGCCGTTGGCAAGCAGCTCGATCACCTCAAAAATGAGCCGCTGGTCGTACCCGCGTTTCTGCACCAGCTTCATATCTTTCCTGAAGCGGGCGGATATCCTCACGCTATACTTCATTCCTCTAATGCCTTCTTCAGGTCTTCCATGCTGTGAAAGGTTTCGTACCGCTCAGGGTGGTTCACCATGTCATCAGCTTCCTTCATGGCAGCTATGGTGTCTGCATTGGGAACCTCGCGCTGGATAGAAAACGGAATGCAATTCTCACGGATCGACTGCCGCAGGAAGATGTTGATCGCAGTGGACAGGTCGAGGCCGAAATCTGCGAACAACTCTTGAGCCTGCGCTTTCACGTCGGCATCAATGGAAATACTGGTTGATACTTTCGCCATCTGAAATCACTCCTATTCATTTCCTTACGTGTATTATATCACGCTGTACCTTGAAGTCAATATGTTATACATATTTTGTGGCAAGGACAGCCCCATCTTATGCAGTCCATGCAGCATCACTGCAACATTATGCACCAAAAAAGTTGTTCATTTTTTATGCGCATCCCCTCAAAGCTTACGATGCGTGATGCTTTTCGTTTATCCGCGCGGCTTTTCCTGATTTTTTCGTCAGTTAAGCCGCTTTCCCCGAAAACCCTTATTTTTCGGGCTTTTCTCCGTTTTCGGCCTCGGAAGGCATCACATCTCCAATGAACATCGCGTCGCCGAAGGAGAAGAAGCGGTAGCGTTCCTGCACGGCGATGTTGTATGCGTTCAGGATCTTTTCACGGTCTGCGAATGCGGAGACGAGCATGACGAGCGTGCTTTCCGGCAGGTGGAAGTTTGTGATGAGCGCATCCATGGCCTTGAATTTGTAGCCGGGATAGATGAAAATATCCGTCCATGCGGAGGCTTCATGGAAATACCCGTTTTCGTCAGCCAGAGATTCCAGCGTCCGGCAGGAAGTTGTGCCGACGCAGACGATCCGCCCGCCTGCGCGTTTGGTTTCGTTGATGATATCCGCGGTTTCCCTGGAGATCATGCAGAATTCGGAGTGCATATGATGCTCCGTGATTTCCGCAGCCTTGACGGGACGGAACGTGCCGAGGCCGACGTGCAGCGTGATATACGCTTCCTTAACGCCCTTGGCGGCGAGCTTATCCAGCAGCTCCTGCGTAAAGTGCAGACCGGCTGTCGGCGCGGCGGCAGAGCCGTTGATTTTGGAATAGACGGTCTGGTAGCGTTCGCCGTCCTGCAATTCTTCCTTGATGTACGGCGGCAGAGGCATTTTTCCGAGCCGTTCCAGCACCTCAAGGAAGATCCCCTCATAGTGGAACTGCACAAGCTTGTTGCCGTCATCCCTCTCCCCTACTACAGTTGCCGTCAACTCGCCGTCTCCGAATGACAGCTCTGTCCCGGTGTGCGTCTTGCGGCCCGGCTTCGTAAGGCACTCCCAGATGCCGTTTCCCTGATCCTTGAGCAGCAGCACCTCGACCGCGCCGCCGGTCGGCACCCGATGGCCGAGCAGGCGTGCGGGCAGCACACGGGAGTTGTTCATGACCAGGCAATCTCCTGGCTGCAGAAGCTCAAGCAGGTCGTAAAAATGCCGGTGCGTGACCTCGCCCGTTTTCCGGTCGAGCGTCATGAGCCGGGACGCGTCGCGGCGCTCCAGCGGCGTCTGCGCGATCAGCTCCTCCGGCAGATCGTAATAAAAATCATGTGTTTTCAACAAATACAGCCCTTTCCAATACGCCGATTTTTTCCGCGATTCACATTGACAGGCAGGAATGAATATGATATGATGAGGCCGCTGGAATTCGCGGACATTTGTCCATCGTGCAAGAACATCTTATTTCTGCACAAACCAAATGTATTATATTACATTCCAAAATGATATGCAACCGGAACTTTCCGGCGAGTTTGAGGATTGGAGCTTTCATCATGGATAAATTCAGAGTTGGTATCATTGGCGCAACGGGCATGGTCGGGCAGCGGTTCGTGCTGCTGACGGCAAACCACCCGTGGTTCACCCCGGTCGTGCTGGCCGCCAGCGCGCACAGCGCAGGCAAGACCTACGCGCAGGCGATCGAAGGAAAATGGCATATGGCTGAACCAATTCCGGAAAGCGTCAAATCCATGATCGTGATGGACGCCGAGGCGGACGCGGAGGAGATCGCGAGGCAGGTCGACTTTGTCTTCTGCGCCGTCAATATGAAAAAGGACGAGATCAAGGCGCTGGAAGAGAAATACGCGAAGCTCGAATGCCCGGTCGTATCAAACAATTCCGCCCACCGCCACACGCCCGACGTGCCGATGGTCGTGCCGGAGATCAACGCCGACCACATCCGCATCATCGACGCACAGCGCAAGCGGCTCGGCACAAAGCGCGGCTTTATCGCCGTCAAATCCAATTGCAGCCTGCAAAGCTATGTCCCGGCACTGCACCCGCTGATGAAATACGGCGTGGAAAAGGCGCTGGTCTGCACATATCAGGCAATTTCCGGCGCAGGCAGAACATTTGAGACATGGCCGGAAATGATCGACAACGTGATCCCCTATATCGGCGGCGAGGAGGAAAAGTCCGAGCAGGAGCCGATGAAGCTCTGGGGCCATATCGAGGGCGATAAGATCGTCAATGCGACGGAACCCAACATCACCGCGCAGTGTCTGCGCGTGCCTGTTTCGGACGGTCATATGGCGGCGTGCTTCGTTTCGTTCAAGGGCGAGAAGCCGTCGCTGGAGCAGATCAAGGCAGACTGGGCAGCGTTTTCGGGCCGCGCACAGGAATTGAAGCTGCCGTCGGCTCCCAGGCAGTTCCTGCATTACTTTGAGGAAGCCGACCGTCCGCAGACGAAGCTCGACCGTATGCTTGAGGGCGGTATGGCCGTCTCCATCGGCCGTCTGCGCCCCGATACGCAGTACGATTACAAATTCGTCTGCCTGTCTCATAATACCCTGCGCGGAGCAGCCGGCGGCGCTGTTTTGCTGGCGGAACTGCTTTGCGCGGAAGGATATATCACAAGGAAATGATCCCGAAGGGAGCGATTCTTTGAAAAAGCCCGTTTTTGAAGGCGTCGCGACTGCGCTCGTTACGCCGTTCAAGCAGGGTACGGTCGATTTTGCCGTCATGAATCAGCTGCTGGATCTGCAGCTTGCCGCAGGCGTCGACGCGGTCGTCGTCTGCGGAACGACCGGAGAGGCCTCCACCATGACGGACAACGAAAAGCTTGCGCTGATCGCGCACACAGTCAAATACTGCGCCGGACGATGCAAAATCATCGCCGGAACCGGTACAAACGACACGGCTCACACCTTGCAGTTGAGCCGTGTCGCTGCGTCTATGGGCGTGGACGCCGTGCTGCTGGTGACACCCTATTACAACAAGTGTACGCAGGCAGGGCTGATCGCGCATTATACCGCGGCAGCCGACACCGTCCCCTGCCCCGTGATCGTCTACAACGTGCCGAGCCGCACGGGCGTGGACGTCTCGGTCGAGACGTGCCGTGCGCTCTGCGCGCATCCAAACATCGGCGGGATCAAGGAGGCCAGCGGCAGCGTCCCGAAGGCCATGCGCATTCTGGACGCCTGCGCGGAGGAGCTTCCGCTCTGGAGCGGAAACGACGATCTGACCGTACCGCTGATGGCGGTCGGCGCGAGGGGTGCGATCTCCGTTTTGTCCAATGTGCGGCCTAAGCTGACGCTGCAGATGGTCCGCGCCTGTCAGGCTGGCGAATACGCGCAGGCGGGACGGATCCAGACGGCGCTGATGGGGCTTGTAGACGCGCTTTTCTGCGAGGTCAACCCGATTCCCGTGAAGCAGGCGCTGGCGCTGGAAGGCATTCCGGCCGGTCTGCCGCGTTTGCCGCTGACGCCCTTGAGCGGTTCGCATCTGCCCGTTTTAGAACAGATGCTGTCCGCCATGCCGGAGCCATAAAGCACAAGGTTCACCATAATTTTTTTGAAACAGAAGCCGCAAAAAGTTATTCACACTGTCAACAGATTTGTCAACACGCAAATTTCCCACATATTTCGACAAATACACGTCTTTTTGCCAGTATCTTTCAGGGGCGAAAAACGAAGAACTTTCACGACATAACGCACGGATATTGTTGACATAACGCATTTTATGCAGGAGTTTTTGCAGAACCGCACGCAAAACGCCCGGCGTCCATGACTGGCCGCCGGGCGTTTTTTATTTGAGGGTTTCGCTGTGATTGAGAACGGAGACGCTGTAGAGGAACAGGACATCCTGTGAATCGAACGTCAGCCAGCGGCCAAGCCGCTCCGGCTGCACATAGCGGATATCGACCAGTGTGATCTTCGCATAGGCGCTGGTCAGAAGCGGCGCAAGGCTGCTTGCAAACGAATCGCGGAAGATCACAAGCTCGCGGTCCGTATCCGCACTGGGGTTCGTGATCGTGAGCAGGGATTTTGAGCCGGAGAGGAACACGGAGTACGGGTCCTCCCCTTCCAGCGCGGGCAGATCATAGACCGGCCCGGTGCTGTCCGTTTCATAATCGTAGACGGTGCAGCCGAGAAGCGTCTCGTTCGTCAGATAGCGGAGCGTATCCGGGGCAAGCGGCAGAGCCGACTGTCCACAGTAAACGCCGTAGAACGGCGCGTCAGCCGTCACCGTATCATATTTCTCCGACAGTTTCACACCCATTGCTTCTGCTAATTGACTTGCAACCGGCACAATCGCCTCTTGTCTCCAGTGCAGATCAGTACGATAATAGCTGTTCAGAGACAGCACTGGCATCAGGTCGATTGCTTCCGCATAAGGCATATTCTTCTGAAGCAGCACGGAAAACGCACTGTAGTCAAGCGACGGATAACCATTCTGCCGCGCAAGAAACGCTCCCTTATCCGGGATAACAGCTTCATAGATTTTTACCTCTGTCCCAGCCAGATATGTTTCATAGATGTATTGAAAGCGCTCTGCAGCATGTTGAACAGAGGCTTCGTTCAACGGGTATTCCAGCTTGGCAGCGTAGCCTTCTGTAAGGTAGATGCCGTTGTTATCCTTTTCGCGCAGCATATCCAGCAGAACAGCGGCCTTGAGCCGCCGGAAGCCGTCGCGCAGCGGGAACTGGTCGAGCGTATAGGATTCGAAATCCGTCATAAACGTGCCGTTCAGCACAGAAGCGGCCGTCAGCTCCGGCTTTTGCGCCAGCTTCCGGCGCTCACTCTGCGAAACCGCATCATCCGGCTTCAGAAGGCTCCAGACCAGAAATCCGAGCAGGAACGCCGCCGTCAGGCAGACGACTGCAAGATTCTTTCGTTTTTCCATGGGGCCTCCCCTCTAAAACCGGAAATACAGGAACGGATTGAACGAGCCGTCAACCAAGAAGGCCGTACAGACAGCCAGAAGCGCGGTCAGACCGACCGGCTCCAGAACCGCAAGCGCCGTTTTTCCTGCTCGGCTGCGCTGGACTGCTGCACACAGGCTTTTCGCCAGCGGCGTTGCGCCGGCAACGGCAAGCAGGAGTAGCACGGTGCAGCTGCGCAGCTCGTACAGGCTTTCCGCACTGACCAGCGGCAGGCCCCCGCCGCCGAACATGGCGCGGATGGACTGCGCGGCGTCCTGCACGCTGGATGCGTCGAACAGTACGAAGCCGAGCGTCACAAACAGGAGTACATAGACGTGGTTCAGCACGTGCAGCTTTTGAAGTCCACGCAGCAAAAACAGCTTTTCCGCCGTGAGCAGAACCGCGTACAGAAGCCCCCACAGGACAAAATTCCACGCCGCGCCGTGCCACAGGCCGGTCGCGAGCCAGACGAGCAGGATATTCAGCAGCTGCCGGGCGCTCCCCTTCCGGTTTCCGCCAAGCGGGATATAGAGATAATCGCGGAACCACGAGCCGAGCGAAATATGCCAGCGCCGCCAGAATTCCGTGATGCTGCCGGACAGATAGGGGTACTGGAAGTTCTCCGGAAACCGGAAGCCGAAAATCCGGCCAAGGCCGATGGCCATGTCGCTGTAGCCAGAAAAATCATAGTAGATCTGCAGGGTGAACGCAATCGCGCCCAGCCAGTAATACAGGACCGACAAATCGGCGGACGCGCGGAAGCTTGACACAAGCTCTCCGAGCAGATTGGCAAGCAGGATCTTTTTCGCAAGGCCCAGAATGAAGCGCCGTGCGCCGGAGGCCGCCTCCGATACGCTGTGTTCGCGTGTTTTCAGCTGCACGGCGATATCGGAATAGCGGACGATCGGCCCGGCGATCAGCTGCGGGAACATGGCGATATAGGCTGCAAGATCGATAAAATTCCGCTGCGCCGGGACCGTCCCGCGGTACACGTCCACGGTGTAGCTCAGGATCTGGAACGTATAGAAGCTGATGCCGACCGGGAGCGCAAGGCGCAGCAGCGGCGCGGACAGCCCGGTCAGCGCGTTCAGGTTTGCGATCATGAAATCGGCATACTTGAAATACGCAAGCGTCCCGAGGCTCAGGAGAACAGACAGGAGCAAAAACAGCTTCGCCCGCCTGGTATCGCGGAAGCGCTCGATCAGCCGTCCGAAAATATAGCCTTGCAGGATGGAGACGAGCATGACCGGCAGATAGCGCGGCTCACCCCAGCCGTAAAACACAAGGCTCGACAGGAGCAGCACGCCGTTTTTCGCCCGTTTGGGTACGAGAAAGTAGACAAGCAGGACAGTGGGGAGAAAATAAAACAGAAACGGAACACTAGAAAACAGCATGGCGGCCCTTTCGGTTTACATAAATTAATTATTTCACGCCACGATCGGCTCGTCAGTGATGACAACAGCGCCAGAATACGCGGCCTGCAGCTTGTCGCGGAAGGTGTTGACGAGATCCTCCGCGCCGAAGCACGAGATCAGATAGTTGTCAACCGAAACGACGATCAGCTTGTCCGGGAAGCCGCACATCCACTGCTTGGCCATGATATAGTCCCGGATTTCCTTTGCCGCCTCATCCAGCTTCCCCGCATCGGTCAGGCGCAGCGCGCCGCAGGTGAAGGTGTTGCCGTTCATCATATGGAACAGCGACGCGCCGTCGTCCGCCATCGCGATGACGGATGCAGGAATGCTCAGCAGATATTCGACATCGGACGCGTTTTCAAGGCCGACCTTTCCGGGCTGGCCATCGGTCATGTTGTCTTCGGAATAATCGCCACCCGCCGCAGGGAATTTTTCGTCTTCGGAATAGCTTGCCCAGACGGTGTTCAGGATGGTCAGCGCGTCGGGAATTTCCGACGCGTCCGGCTGCGCGCCAGACTTTGCCGCGCAGGCTGTCAGGGAAAGTGCCGTCAGAGCGGCCAGAAACATCGCAATCAGTTTTTTCATGTTGGAACTCCTTTGGAATCTTTTTTCTGACGCGGGAAAATCCCGCGTCATCCTACAGACGCGTTTTTGCACCGCAGGTTTTGTCAGTATAGGCGATAGTTGTGAACGTTTTATGAATAATATGCGGGCAGGCACAAATTGTGCCTGCCCGCGTGGTTCAGTGCTGTTATTTTGTCAGATACCGGTGCAGCATGGCTGCGAGCTGGGCGCGGGTGGCGAGGCCGGAAGGGTCGAGCTTGCCGTTTGCGCCTTGCAGGAAGCCTGTGCCGCAGGCCCAGCGCATAGCGGGCAGCGCGTAATTGGACACGGTCTGCGCGTCACCGTGCCGTAGGGGCTGAACCGGTTGCGGGACGTGCCGTTCATCAGGCCGTTTTCGCAGACGTAGCGCACGTCGTAATAGAACCAGTCGACGCGGGAAACATCGAGGAAGTCCGCGTTCGGCGTGGGATCGAGCGCGGCGATGATCGCCGGGTTGAAGTCCCAGTGCGCCGTATAGCGGCGGTCGCCGGTGCTGCCTGTGCCAGGCAGATCGGTCACATCCCATGCGTTGGCGATGCGCACATAGGTCTTGCCGGAGAACAGCGCAAGCATATCGTTCCGATACTCCGCAAGCGCATGATCCAATGCCTCAAACCCCTGAACGATTTCAGAGAAATCGGCTGCGCTCCTGCGGAGCTGAACGGAGAAATTTTATATGTTACTCTTGCGGCGGTTACAGTCTGCGCAAAGCATCTGACAGTTTTCCGCAGTTGTCTTTCCACCCTTACTCCACGGCGTGATATGGTCAGCTTGCATTTCTTCTATTTCAAAATGTTTTCCGCATTTGGGGCAGATACCTTTTTGCCGCTCATAAGCTGCCCGTGCCATTTCAGGAGAGAAAGCACGAATATTTAGGTGCCGTTCCTGTCCATCAAAGAGATATTCATAAATGCCCTTTTGATTTGAAATATATCCATTGCGGTAGTCTTCGATCAGTTCAATGATACGAGATTCAAGTGCTTTGGGATCATATTTACCTGTGCCGTATTTATTGTAAAAGATACCCCATTCGAGTCCCTTCATCAGCTTGCTGCGATATTTGGGGAATGTAGCTTTTACCCAATTTATAACGGTCTGGAAATACAGCCACAGTTCATTACAGTTCGTGTCATGCTGGTGCTGTGACATATAATCTTCGATTTCAATACCTTCACGGGCAGAAATCCACTTCAAGGCGGTTTCAAGATAGTCTTGACGGATTGCGGAGCCATTCAAATAGTCACCGGCAATTTGGTAAGCCGGGCACATGGTTTTGCTAAAATATTTTTTTGCTTCGGTCAGCCATTCGCCTGTGTAAATCGCATTTCGTAATTCCTGCGTTGTCAGTTGTTCTCCTGCAATGTTGATGATTTTGAACCAGTCTAACTTTTCCTTATCCGTACCCTCACAAATATAAATCATCAGAGGATAGTCCATGATCTGCTGCTGTTCCGTATGCGTCAGATTGGCAAATGTAAGATGGTTGATAGAGAAGTCACCTTGAACATATTGGCAGATGCTTATTGTTCTCTGCTGACCATCAAGCACTTCAAAATTGCCATCATCATTTTTAACCCAGTACATCACGTTCAAAGGAAAATTCTTTGTGATGGTACGGATAACTTCGTCACGTTGTTTGTCTTTATAGATAAATTCCCGCTGAAAAGCTGGGCGGATATTCAGCCTTCCATCGTATCCCACGACACCGTTCTCAGCACTGTCCTTGTATCCTGCAACTACTTCTCGCACAGGAATCTCATGTAGTTTGATTTTCATACATACTCTCTACTTTCTGCGAATAGTCAATCGCACATAAGTGATTTTTCCGTCAATCTTCCCCTCGGCATTTTTGATCAACCCTGGGATTGCCGTTGCATACGAATTGTGATCCGTCGATATAATTTCCTGCCGTTCAGAACCGGACGAATCACGTCGTCGTGTGAGTTGTCGGCTTGCGTCTGACGAGGATACGGAAGTACGGCTGCACCGTCCGCCGTCCCGTTCTCTCTCTCTCTCTCTCTCTCTCTCTCTCTCTCTCTCTCTCTCTCTCTCTCTACATTAACAGAATGTGAACAATCAGGAAAAGAGTAAACAAGGTCTTTGCCGTCAGTACCTTTTCTGAACGCTACGATTTCAAATTGGTCAGGGTTATATTGCGACAAGAACGTGATTGGAACACCCATGACGCCATAATAATCACAGGGAATATCTACTGTTCTGTCAACATTGATAGCGTCGTAGTTATCGTATTTGGGATATAACTCTGGCGAGTAGTTCCTGAATAGGGGCATATTTTCGTGCCTTTTTTCGATATCAACATTTGTGAACCAGCAAATGTTTCCCATCCGCCGCCATTTCTGTCCATGCTCATCAATCTTAAAATCAGTTTTCTTAATCTCGTAAGAATCGGGTACTTTGAACCAAAAATGTCCACTATTATACCCCAGCCATAATCTGTTTTCAGCAATCATCGGAAAAATCTCTTTGTATGTGACAGCATTCATATTTCCAATGATTATAAAGTATTTTCTGTATTCTTCAAGTAACGTAATATACTCGCGGAACAGGGAGAACGGTGGGTTTGTTACCACCACGTCAGCTTCTCTTAGCAACTCTACACACTCTGGGCTTCGGAAATCTCCGTCACCATTAAGAAGTGTCATAGTATTCTTTCTGTTTCGCATAAGATATTCGACATCCGCAAGATCTGCCCGCCCATCGTTGTTTTCGTCTGTCACCTCGGTGATTTCTACTCGATAGGGTCTCCGAGTGCTACAAACCAATGGAGTTGTGTCGGTGTCTGGAACAAATGCAAGCTGTCCAGCATTGTCAACATAGTACTCAAATTCGTCTCCGACCACGGGTGATGTTGCATAGCAAGTTGTTACCAATTTCTTCAACCTCAAAGTGTTGAAATTCATGGCAAAGTACTTAAAGAAGTTACTCTCGTAGGGATCATCGCAGTTGCACAAAACTGTTTTGCCAGCAAAGAAACTCCGGTAATGCTTGAGTTCCTTTTCAATCAGCGAAAGTTGCGTGTAGAACTCGTCCTGTTTGTTCCTTGCAGAATCATGTAGATTGCTATTTCCCGCCATTATCTGTCACCACCTTCTTCGGTAAAAGAAAATATTTCCACAACATCATCAAGCCCACATCCGAGATAGTTGCAAATCTTTGCAAGGGCTTCCATGGAAACTGGCATCTGTTTTCCCATTTTTGCGAGCATATTTGTACTAATGCCTGTTTGCTGCCGCATCTCGGTTTTCGTGATTTTTCTATCTATCAACAATTTCCATAACTTGTCGTAGCTGTAAATCATCATGGTGCCCTCTTTTTGCATTTTGCTTTTATAATCTTAGCACAGAATCTCCCAAAACGCAACAAATTATTGCATATTGAGATATGTTTTGTCCGAGTGGCAGTAAGTACAGCGAATATTTGTACCTTTTTCCACGGTAGCAAAACAAGCATTGTGATTCCAGCAAAGAAGTTCATTATAGCGCAAACAGATTTTACTACGTGGTGCTTCTTAAATCTGTGTTTCCCATGCGCTGAGCAGTAGCTATTTTTGCACTTCTACACCAGAACACACGTATAGGTGAAGTCTGATATGCTTGCTTTTGAACAATGCCCCATAGAGAGAAAAACAAGTGATTTTCGACCCTTATACTATTTTCTGATTAAATTCTTTAATTAGAAAGGTTCCGCCTTTGGCGTAACCGATTCCGTGATTTTGATAAAATCACGGAATCGCGTCCAATCCTGTTTAGCAGATGCCGATTGTGTAGTTTTCTCAAATTACTGTCTTATCGGCACACGGCAATCGGCCGCCGTTTTGTTGTTCAAAAGGGTCTGGTTTCGAGATCCATAAAATCGTGGATCACGTCGAGTATGTGGATGGGTTCGAGCTGCTGATCGGTACAGAGTTTTGTCAGCCGGACGACGCCGGAACGGTTGTTGGAAAAGGGCGCGGTGATTGCAATGGTCGTCCAGCAGCCGCTCAGGTACTGCTGGCCCAGAATGCCGTATGCATAAAGCATTCTTGCCGCGCCGTGCGCCTCGTAGAGCACGTACCGGTAAGCGGATTCCGGAACCTCGCTGACCGGGTCTGCCGAAAGCGTGTCCAGCTTGTCCCACTCGGCTGAGATCCGAAACGCGGTCTGTAAAAGCGAAACAGCTTCCTTTGCAAGCTCCTGTGCACGCGGGTGCAGCGTCTGAAGCTCCGCAAGCAGCGCGTCCGCGCTGAATAATCCGCGCGCATCCGCGTATTCCGGCCCTGAAATCAGCTGGGCCGGTGAAATCGAGAGGCTTTTCGCAAGCTCCTCGATGGAATCCGAGCGCAGGCATTTGTCCCCCTTCAGATATTCCTGAAAGGTCGAACGCGGAATGCCGAGTTCCTTTGAGAATTCCAGCTTCGTCTTTCCAGCCGCGTTCATTTTGCGCTGTAATGTGGCTGCAATGTTTTTCTCTATCTGCATATACAAAGCCACCTCCTCACTACAAAAAATGATAGGAAGGAGGATGCCTCCGGTAAATGCCGCCTTCCCGGCAAAACTGCCAGCTTTCCGGCATGGCAGAAAATGCAGCGCCCGCCTGGGCCGGAAATGTGCCGCAGGCGGGCAGAAGAATTTATTTTGTGCCGAAGATGCGGTCGCCCGCGTCGCCGAGGCCGGGGACGATGTAGCCGTGCTCATTGAGCTTCTCATCGACTGCGCCGCAGTAAAGCTCAACATCGGGGTGCTTTTTGGTGATGAGCTCGATGCCCTCGGGAGCAGCAACGAGGACCATGAGCTTGATGTTGTGGCAGCCGCGCTTCTTCATTTCGGCGATCGCCGCGTCGGCAGAGCCGCCGGTGGCGAGCATGGGGTCGACGATCATGATATCGCGCTCGGCGATGTCCTTCGGCATCTTGCAGAAGTAGACGTGCGGCTCAAGCGTTTCCTCGTCGCGGAACATACCGATGTGGCCGACACGGGCAGACGGAACCATGCGCAGAACGCCGTCGACCAGTCCAAGACCGGCGCGCAGAATGGGCACGACTGCAATTTTCTTACCGGCCAGCGTCGGCTCCTCCGCCGTGCAGATCGGCGTTTCGACCGTCTTGGTGGTGAGCGGCAGATCACGGGTGGCCTCATAGGTGATGAGCATCCCGATCTCGCTGACCAGCTCCCGGAAATCCTTGACGCTGGTGTTTTTATCGCGCATGATCGTCAGCTTGTGCGCGACGAGCGGATGATCCATGACGTGTACGTGTTCTCCAAATGCTTTCGTGCTCATGATGTTGCTCCTTTGTCTTTTCTATTCAATTATTTTTTCAAATAAAAGTCCTTGTCATGCTGCCGCGTGCGCTCTGCCTGCGCCTGACGCAGATAATTGGGCGTCAGCGCGGCGGCGTCTGCCGGTTCGCCCGCGGCGATCTTTTCCATTGCGGTCAGCGCCACGCCGGAGGCCCTTTGCTGGCGCAGATGCTCGGGAAGCAGCCGCAGCGGCAGATTCTCCTCCTTCAACGTGTCAAAAACGAGCTTCGCGCCGTCGCCGGCGAGATACACAGGGCCGGGAATATTTTTCAGCTCCTGCGACAGCTCTGAAATTGCGATTGCGCGGTCCTCCGTGCGGCGCAGGAGCGCTCCATCGGTCCAATTGAACAGCGCGTTATAGATTTGCCCCTTCCGCGCGTCCATGCAGGCGCAGTAAACGCCGTCGGCGCAGGCTGCGCCGCGCACCATGGCCTCCAGCGTCGAAACGCCGTAGAGCGGGAGCTGACGGCCCCACGCGAAGCCCTTGGCACAGGCCATGCCGATGCGCACGCCCGTAAAGCTGCCTGGCCCGGCGGCGACGGCGACAGCGTCGATATCCTGTGGGGTCAGATCACAGCCGGAGAGCATATTTTTTGCCAGCTCCATCAGCGTTCTGCTGTGGGTCTGGCCGGAATTCTGCATATATTCCGCAAGCAGGCAGCCGTCGGACAGCAGCGCCGTACCGGCTGCCTTCGCAGAGGATTCAAATGCCAGCAGCTTCAAATCGGCTCCCTCCTTCGATGGTGATGCGGCGGGTATCGGGTTCAAGCGGGTCTTTCTCGATGGTGATATGAATTGCATCCCGCAGTGCGTCTTCCACGTTTTCGCTCCACTCGACGGCACACACGCCGCCGCGTGCAAGATAATCCTCCCAGCCGATGTCGAACAGCTCGTCCGAGGAGCCGAGGCGGTACATATCGAAATGGAACAGCGGGATGCGGCCCGTCAGGTATTCATTGACAATGGTATAGGTCGGGCTGGTCACGAGATCTGTGACACCGAGGCCCTGCGCAATGCCGCGCGTGAGGGCCGTCTTTCCTGCTCCCAGATCGCCGAAATAGGCGATCACATCGCCCGGCAGGAGGCGCTTTGCCAGTCTTTGTCCAAGCGCCTGCGTTTCGTCCGCGCTGTGCGTGGTGATCTGCATACCAAAGCCCCCTATCTGCCCCATTTTATATCTGCCGCATTATAACACAGAAATCAAGTAAAATCAATTCAAAATCATACCAAAACCACGGCAATTTGAAAATCGTGGTTTACTTATTCGTCCTTTTTTGATACAATGTAAAATTGAATTAGGATTCCTTTTTTCAAGCTTTATTTTCGCATTCAAAGGAGGCGGCTTTATGCACGGGATATGGAAAGCGATCGGCAGCTTTGTCCGGCGCGCAGATATGATCCTTCTGAGCCTTTGTATTGCCGCCAGCGTCTTCGGCATTGTGGTCATTTCCAGCGCAACAAACGTCAAGGGCAGCGCGCAGTATGTCCGCACGCAGATCCTTGCGCTGGTTCTTGGTATTATTTTATATGTCTTTTTCACGCTGGTCGACGTCGATATCATTGCCGAGCGGCGCGAGCTGCTGCTGATCTTCTCGGCGATCTTCATTCTTCTGCTGTTCCCCTTCGGCGATACCCGAAGCGGTAACCGCTCCTGGCTGGCGTTCAGCTTTCTGCCGTTTTCCATCCAGCCTGCGGAGATCTGCAAAATTCCGTTTATCATGATCCTGGCCAAGACCATGAGCATCCGGCAGAACAAGATCTCGCATATCTCAACGGTCCTGCGGCTCGCAGTCATCACGGTTTTCATGTTTGGCCTGATCGTCGTAGCGTCGGAGGATCTGGGTGTTGCGCTGCAGTATCTGTTTATTTTCGTCATTATGGCGTTTGTCGGCGGCGTGAGCCTTTTGTGGTTCCTCGGCGCGTTTGCGGTGCTGCTTGTAGCTTCTCCATTTTTGTGGCAGTTTCTCAGCTACGACCGGCGCAGCCGTATCTGGGTGCTGTTTGACCCGCGCATCGACCCGGCGGCGCAGGATCAGCGCTACCAGATGAACCGCAGCCTGCGCGCGCTTCAGAACGGCGGGATCACCGGGCAGGGACTGTACCACGGGACGATGGTGCAGAGCGGCACGATCCCCGCGCAGCATACCGACCTGATCTTCTCCTCTATTGGCGAGGAGCTCGGTATGCTCGGCTGCATGGCAGTTCTCATTCTGCTGACGGCCATCATCATCCGTATCATCTATGTCGGCATCAAATCCGGCAACTATATGAACCGGCTCATCTGCGTCGGTATCGCTGGCATGCTGACGGCGCAGGTGTTCATCAACATCGGCGTGTGCATCGGCCTTGTGCCGGTCATCGGCCTGACGCTGCCGTTCTTTTCCTACGGCGGCAGCTCGCTCGTCACAATGTTTTTCGCCATGGGCATTGTATCCGGCATCAATATGCGCCCAGCACCGGACAGCAGCGCACGGTATATCCGGCCTCCGCTTTCAGCATAAGCGGCACCAGACAATTCTCTTTGAAAGGAGTTATCAACATGAAGGTTATTTTAACACAGGATGTAAGAGGTCAGGGCAAGCGCGGCCAGATGATCGAGGTATCTGACGGCTATGCGCGCAACTTCCTGCTGCCGCGCAAGCTTGCGCAGGAAGCGACTGCAGACAACATCAACACCATGCGCATGAACGACAAGGCCACGCAGGAACGGCAGGCCAAGGAGCGCGCGGAAGCGCTCGAGCTGCGCAACCGCATGAAGGATATGACCGTCGTCGTCACCGCCAAGGGCGGCGGAGCGGGCCGTCTGTTCGGCTCGGTCACGAACACGGAGGTTTCCGAGGCGCTTGCGAAGCAGGCCGGGATCCAGCTGGACAAGCGGAAGATCGTTCTGGACGAGCCGATCAAGTCGGTCGGCGTTTACACCGTCAAGTGCAAGCTCGGCTATGAGATCAACGCAGAACTCAAAATCGAGGTCAAGGAAGCCTAAGTGCGCCTGACCATCATTTCCCGGAAGGATGTGAACATCTATGGATGAGGAGCTGCTTCAGCGGCAGGCCCCGCAGGCACTGGAGGCGGAGCAGTCCGTACTCGGCTCGATGCTGATCGACGAGCGCTGCGTGCCGGACGTGGTCGGTATGCTGCAGCCGGACGATTTCTATCTCCGGCAGAACCGCGAGATCTACGAGACGATCTATACGATGTTCAACTTCTCGGAAAAGATCGACCCCGTTACCGTACTCAATAAAATGAAAGAGCGCGGCGTGTATGACGAGCAGCGAAGCTATGATTACATCGCGCAGCTGTTGAAGATCACGCCGACCGCCGCCAATGTCAAGCAGTATTGCACGATCGTGCATGACAAGTCGCTCCTGCGTGCGCTGGCGACTGCGTCGTCGGAGATCACGGAAATGGTCTACGACGGCGTCGGCACGGCGCAGGAAATGCTCGAGGTTTCGGAGAAAAAGATTTATTCGCTCCGGCGCGGCAACACTGGTGACAGCCTGCAGCACATCGGCAAGGTCATGATCAACGTCTACGACCGGTTGGAAGAGCTGGCGGCCTCCGGCAGCGAGATCCCCGGTCTGTCTACCGGACTTCACGATCTTGACCGCAAGATCAACGGCCTGAACAAGACTGACCTGATCCTGATCGCAGCCCGTCCCGGTATGGGCAAGACGGCTATCGCGCTCAATATCTGCCTGAACGTGGCGAAGACCTATGAAAAGACTGTCGCGTTCTTTTCGCTCGAAATGTCGCGCGAACAGCTGGTCATGCGTCTTCTTTCCACGGAAAGCTTTGTTGAAAACCAGAAGCTTACGACCGGTCATCTGGATGAGGAAGACTGGGGAAAGCTCTCTATCGCCTCGTCCGCGCTCAGCCAGACGGATATCCGCGTGGACGACAATCCGGCTATCACGGTCGCGGAGATCAATGCAAAATGCCGCCGGCTCGACAATCTGGGGCTGGTTTTGATCGACTATCTGCAGTTGATGACCGCCGCCGCGCCCGGGAAATCCGGCGATAACCGCGTAACGGTCGTCAGCGACATCTCCCGTGCGCTCAAGATCATGGCAAAGGAGCTGAATGTGCCGGTCATCTGTCTCAGCCAGCTGTCCCGTGCCAACGAATCGCGTACCGACAAGCGGCCGATGCTGTCTGATCTTCGTGAATCCGGCGCTATCGAACAGGACGCAGACTCCGTCATGTTCCTCTACCGCGACGAGTATTATAACCCCAACACGCAGGACAAGAACATTGCCGAGTGCATTGTTGCGAAAAACCGTCACGGCGAGACCGGAACGGTCAAGCTGCAGTGGCGGCCGCAGTTCTTTACGTTCTCCGATCTGGAATGGAAGCATGACGGATAAAATTCTTTCGTGGATGCGCGGGCAGTGCATGACGCAGCCGGGCGATACCGTGATCTGTGCCGTTTCCGGCGGCGCAGATTCCGTCTGTATGCTGCATGTTTTGTTGTCCTTACGGAATACGCTCGGCATTACGGTCGAGGCGGCGCATTTCAATCATCAGCTGCGCAGCGAAGAATCAGACCGCGACGAGGCGTTTGTCCGTACGCTCTGCGCCGAACTGGGCGTCGTGCTCCATGTTGATAACGGTGATGTACGCGCCCGCGCGGCAAAGACGCACGAATCCGTTGAGGAAGCGGCGCGTGCGCTTCGCTACGCGTTCTTCTCTTCCCTGCCAGGTTTAATTGCAACGGCGCACACGCAGGACGACAATCTGGAAACGGTGCTTTTAAATCTCACACGCGGCACCGGGCTTGCCGGGCTCTGCGGCATTCCGCCGAGGCGTGAGCGGTTCATCCGGCCCATGCTTGCCGTCTCCCGTGCGGAGATCGAGGTGTATCTCGCGCAAAACGGACTTTCCCATGTGACTGACAGCACCAATTTTCTTCCGGACGCACGGCGCAACCGCCTGCGGCAGTCTGTCGTCCCGCTTCTCAAAGCGGAGAATCCATCCCTCTGCGAAACGGCGTTTCGTATGTGCCGGCTTCTGGAGGCGGACGAGGCGCAGCTTTCTGCGCAGGCAGAGGCGGCGCTGCGGCAGGCCCGGCTTTCGGATGGGATCCGGTGCAGCGCCCTTACCGCGTATCCGGCGGCCGTCCGCACGCGCGCTGTCAAACTGCTGCTCGGTGAGATCCACGCGCCGAAGCTTTCAGAGCGGCACATCAGTGCCGTTGACCGGCTGCTGTTTTCCGAATGCCCATCTGCCCATGTATCGCTGCCGGGCGGATTTACGGCGCGGCGGGAATACGACCGGTTGCTTCTTACTGCCGGCTCCCCTGCCGCATTCGAGCCGGTCACGCTTCTGGCCGGGGAATCCGCCGTTCTTCAGCCGCTCGGGCTCCGTGTTTGCTGCGAATGGCAAGAAAATTTTTCAGAAATTCAAAATACACTCTCCACTTTTGCCGTAAAGTGTGATACGATAGGCTCAACTACACAGATCCTGTTCCGTCCGCGCCGGGCGCACGACGAAATGCGCGTCTCCGGCGGCCGGAAAACGCTGAAAAAGCTCATGATCGACCGCAAGATCCCGCTGAGCAGGCGCAGCCTGCTCCCTGTGGCTGTGGACGAGCATGGAATTCTCGGCGTCTACGGGATCGGCGTCAACCTTGATCGTGCAGCCGCCCCTGGCGACCGCGCGGTCATCATCAGAATAGAAGAATTAGAGAAAGAGGATTCGCTGTATGATTAACAAATCTGATATGCTTCAGGACATTGAACGCGTTCTTGTTTCCGAGGAGGAAATCCACGCGCGGATCAAGGAGGTCGGTGCGCAGATCGCGGAGGATTACCGCGGCAAGTGCCCGATCCTTGTCGGCGTGCTCAAGGGCGTCGTCCCGTTCTTTGCGGAAATGGCCAATGCCATCAGCATTCCTGTGCAGGAGGACTTCATGTGCATCACCTCCTTTGAGGGCGGTACGGAATCCACCGGCAAGCTGACGTTCCGCAAGGATATCGATCACGATATCGAAGGGCGTCATGTTCTGATCCTTGAGGATATCATCGACTCCGGCAGCACGCTCAAAATGATCTGCGAGATGTTCCGTGAGCGCAAGCCCGCGTCCATCAGGATCTGCACGCTGCTCGACAAGCCCACGGGCCGCAAGGTCGATCTGAAGCCGGATTACACCTGCTTCACCGTTCCGCCCGCGTTTGTCGTCGGCTTCGGTCTGGATTACGAGGATTATTACCGGAACCTTCCGTTCGTCGGCGTTCTGAAGCCCTCCGTCTATCAGGATCAGTAAGCTGATCTTTCTATCTATTCTTTCAAAAGGAGATACTCCGTGAATCAACAGCCCAAAACCGTACAGACGATCATTCTGATCGCGATTCTGGCGCTGGTTCTTGTGGTGATCTCTTCGTCCCTGCTCACGCAGAACAGCAGCAGGCTTGCCTATTCCGACGTGCTCGACCTGTTCGAAAATGAACGGGTCGAGTCGTTCGTTTTACAGGGCGACACGCTGACCATGACGCTGTATGCCAGCGATACGGCGCAGGCAGGCACGGCAGCCGCCAGGATCGGAGACATTGAGACATTCCACAAGGACCTCGACGAGACCATTGCCGCGCAGAGCGCGTCCGGCATTCTCAAGTCCTACAACTATCTTCCCGCCGTCAACTCCATCTGGCGGTCTGTCCTGCCTTATCTCGTCGTCGGCGTTGCGTTGCTGTTCGTCTGGTTCATCCTGATGAACCGCTCCGGCGGCAGCCCGAACGCCATGTCGCAGTTTACGCGCGCAAACGCCCGCTTCGGCGTTCCGAACGGCGAAGCCGTTACCTTCAAGGACGTTGCAGGCGCGGATGAGGAGAAGGAAGAGCTTTCCGAAATCGTAGAATTCCTGCGCGACCCGGATAAATTCAGACAGCTTGGCGCGAAGATCCCCAAGGGCGTTCTGCTGGTCGGCCCTCCGGGCACCGGCAAGACGCTGCTGGCAAGAGCTGTCGCCGGTGAGGCAAACGTCGCGTTTTTGTCCATTTCCGGCTCCGATTTTGTCGAGCTTTATGTCGGCGTCGGTGCAAGCCGTGTGCGCGACCTGTTCGATCAGGCCAAGCGTGTTGCGCCCGCTATTGTATTCATTGACGAGATCGACGCGGTGGGCCGTCAGCGCGGCGCAGGTCTTGGCGGCGGTCACGACGAGCGCGAGCAGACGCTCAACCAGCTGCTCGTGGAAATGGACGGCTTCTCTGCAAACGAGGGTGTGATCGTCATCGCGGCGACCAACCGCAAGGATATTCTCGACCCCGCCCTGCTTCGTCCCGGACGGTTCGACCGGCAGATCTATGTCGGCGCGCCGGACTGGCGCGGAAGAGCGGAGATATTGCAGGTCCACGCACGCAAAAAGCCGCTGGCAGACAATGTCGATCTGCCCGCCATCGCAAAGGCGACCGCCGGCTTTACCGGCGCCGATCTTGCGAATCTGCTGAACGAGGGTGCACTGCTTGCTGCGCGGAACGGCAAAGCCGCCATCACGCAGCAGGATCTGGAAGCTGCCATGATCAAGGTTATTGCAGGTCCGGAGAAAAAGAGCCGCGTCGTCAGCCACTCCGAAAAAATGCTCACTGCCGTCCATGAGGCCGGACACGCCGTGTGTATGTATTGTCTGGACTCGCAGGATCCCGTGCACCTGATCACCATCATCCCCCGCGCACAGGCGGGCGGTATGACCATCAGCCTGCCGCAGGATGACAAATCCTACGCTTCGCGCAATGAAATGTTCGAGACGGTCGTCTCCTTCCTTGGCGGACGTGTTGCGGAAGCGTTGAAGCTGTGCGATATCTCTACCGGCGCTTCGAACGATCTCCAGCGCGCAACAAAGCTTGCGCGGGATATGGTCGCGACCTACGGAATGTCGGACGCGATTGGCCCTGTCTCCTATTCGTCGAGTCAGGAGGTCTTCATTGGCCGGGATTACGAAAAAACGAAGCCCTATTCCGAAGCAACGGCAGGCGAGATCGACGTGCAGGTGCAGTCGATCATGCGCGAGGCATACAAGCGCTGCGAGGAGATCCTGACCGCGCATTCGGAACGGCTGGATAAGATCGCGGGCTTCCTGATGGAAAACGAAAATATGAACCGCGCTCAATTTGAGGCGGTCATGCAGGATGAAGCATTGGATGCTCCCGAATCGTAAGGAACCAGCTTGCGCGCCGCAGAGACTGCGGCGCGCAAATCATTTGGAGGACATATGTATTACCGCTCCCTGAACGCGTATCTGCGCGAGACATTCGGCTGCAAGGTCTATAAGCTGGCGCTTTCCGCCGGATGCACCTGTCCGAACCGCGACGGGACGCTCGACGCACGCGGCTGCATCTTTTGCAGCGGAAGCGGTGAATTCGCCGCCTCCGCCGCGCTCCCGGTTTCTGAACAGCTTGCCCAGGCCAAACGCCTTGTCGCGGCAAAGGCCGGGCCGGATGCCCGATATATCGCCTATTTTCAGGATTACAGCAATACCTATGCGCCCGCCGATCAATTAAGGCCGCTGTTTCTGGCCGCAATCGACCGGGATGAGATCTGCGCGCTGTCTATCGCGACCAGACCGGACTGCCTGCCGCCGGAGATCCTCGCGCTGCTCGCGGAGCTGCGGGAAAGGAAGCCTGTCTGGGTCGAGCTTGGCTTACAGACGATCCACGCATCCACTGCGCGGTATATCCGGCGCGGCTATCCCCTTTCCGTGTTTGACAATGCCGTCCGGCAGCTCAAGGCACTGGATATCCATGTGGTCGCGCATATGATCCTTGGACTTCCCGGCGAAACACCGGAGATGATGGTGCAGACCGCACGCTACATCGGTCAGAGCGGCGCGGACGGCATCAAGCTCCATCTGCTGCACGTTTTGTCCGGGACAGACCTTGCTGAGGACTACGCCGCCGGAAACTTCGAAACCATGACGCTGGATGCGTATCTGTCCGTACTGGAAGACTGCCTGCGCGTGCTGCCGCGCGAGCTGGTCATTCACCGTATGACCGGAGACGGCGCGAAGCGCAGCCTGATCGCTCCCATGTGGAGCGCGGATAAAAAGCGGGTCCTGAATGCGCTCAACCGCCGGTTCCTGTCCGACGATCTGGAACAGGGTTCGGCGCTGCTGCTCTGAACGTTTCTTCGATTCTGAATATTTTTCGAAAATGTCGAACAGAAAAATGATTGACAATCGTGAAAAAGCGTGTTATTCTGATTCAAGAGTAACGAATGCGGGCGAAAAAGCCCGCATTCACGTCGTTTTCGATATTCTCGTTCCAGAATATCGAACTTCGGCGAACTTAGTTCGACTATATCGGAGGAAAGAGAACATGAAAAAAGAAAACCTGTTCGTCATTCTGACCGGTGTTGTCATCGGCATCGCAGCACTCGTGCTGACGGCGCTCGGCAACCCGGCCAACATGGGCTTCTGCATCGCGTGCTTTGAGCGCGACATCGCAGGCGCTGTGGGTCTGCATTCTGCTGCCAAGGTCCAGTATGTCCGCCCGGAGATCATCGGCCTTGTGCTCGGCAGCTTCCTGATGGCGCTGGCCTCTAAGGAATGGAAAGCCAGAGCCGGTTCGTCTTCCGCGCTCCGCTTTGTGCTCGGCGCATTCGTCATGATCGGCGCGCTGGCCTTCCTCGGCTGCCCGCTGCGCATGGTGCTGCGTCTGGCTGGCGGCGATCTGAACGCCGTCGTCGGTCTGGCCGGCTTCGCCGCCGGTATCTTCCTCGGCACGATCTTCATCCGCAAGGGCTTCACGCTTCAGCGGAACTACGCCACCAAGACGCTCGACGGCACGGTGCTGCCCGCTGTCATGGTCGGCCTGCTGATCCTGTTCCTGGCTGTTCCCACGCTGTTCAAGCTCTCTGAGGAGGGCCCCGGCTCCAAGCACGCCCCGTTCCTGATCGCGCTGCTGATCGCGCTGGTTGTTGGCGCGCTGGCACAGAAATCCCGTATCTGCATGGTCGGCGGTCTGCGCGACACGATGATGTTCAAGGATCTGCACCTGCTGTGGGGCTTCATCGCCATTTTCGTCACAGTCCTCATCGGCAATCTCTGCCTGCATAAATTCAATCTCGGCTTCGCCGGACAGCCGGTTGCACATTCCGACCATGTGTGGAACTTCCTCGGTATGCTGCTCGCGGGCTGGGGCTCGGTGCTGCTGGGCGGCTGCCCGCTGCGTCAGCTCATTCTTGCCGGCAGCGGCAACGCGGATTCTGCCGTTACGGTGTTCGGCATGATCGTCGGCGCTGCGTTCGCACATAACTTCGGCCTTGCCGGAAACGCGGCCTCCGAAAGCTCTGCGGGCGGCGTTTCCACCAATGGCCGCGTCGCAGTGGTGCTCGGTATCGTGATCGTGCTGGTGATCTCCATCGTAAACAGCATGAAGAAGCAGGAGGCGCAGAAAAATGGTTGATGCAAGAGGCTATCTCTGCCCCATGCCCGTCGTGATGGTGCAGAACGCGATCAAGAAGGACAATCCCGCTGCATTGGAAGTTCTCGTCGACAACGAAACTGCCGTTGAAAACATCAAGCGCTTTGCCGCGCACAGCGGCTATCAGGCGGCTGCCCGTGAAGACGGCACTGATTATCACCTGACGCTCACGAAGAAATAAGCAATACGCAAAACAAAAAGCCGTGAAATTCCGATGGGACATTCGGAGTTTCACGACTTTTCTGATTTTTGTAGTACGTCAGCCGGCGCTGCAGCGGATGGCAAGCCTTGACTGGCCGCCGACGGTACAGGTGAAGAGTGTCAACGGCCAGCCGCCGCTGGTCATATCGGATATGGCGTAGGGAGAAAGCGTTTCAAGGGAATCGACCTTGTAGCGGAACACAGTCCCGTCCATGTCTGTAAACGTGACCGCATCGCCCGGCTGGAGCTGCGGGAGGGACGCAAAATGGCTGCGGTAATTGTGCCCCGCAATGACGAGATTTTCAAGATACGCGGAGCCGGAGTAGCGGCAGGGCGCGATCTGCAGGCCGGGATAGCTCCATGTGCTGATGATGGGGAGCGACAGGCCGAGCGCGGGGATATCCAGAACGCCAATGTAGCGCTGGCCGTCGATCTCGCGTTCCGGCATGGGCAGCTCCGGATTCAGCACATAATCCGGGACAAATGCCTCCTCTTTCCCCTCTCCAGTGGGAGACTGGGAAAGACTTTCCTGCCGGGGCAGGTCGGGTGTCAGGCGTTCAAGTACAAGCTCGGCAGCGTCGCCTGCGGCTGCATCGCGGCGGAGGTTATAGGCCGTGAGCAGCAGCGCGGCGAGAAGGAGCAGCAGCCCCAGAATCGTGCAAAGCGTTCCGCGTTTAATCATGATCATTTTTCCTTTTCAAGAGCGTGCCCAAAATCAGAAGCAGCAGGCCCGCCGCAGCAAGCACCGGGACCGGCCACCAGAGAAGCCCCGTCTGCGGAAGTTTCTGATGCTCAGGTGTATTGGTCAGAATGAACGTATCGCCGGTTTCCCGGATGCTTGAAATGTAGCCGGGAACGGCGTTTTCCTGTATTGTCCAGACGATCTCCGTGCCGTCCGGGTTATACCGGGGAAGGCCGCTCCATGTGTACTGCCAGCTGTCCGTGCAGCTGATAGTCCTTGTGTCGTAGACCGTGCCGTCCTTCAGGAGCGTGACCGTGATCGTATCGGGGCGTTTCTGCTCATAGCCCGTGTCGTCCCAGCGCTTGATCACGGTGCGCGTTATGCTGTCTTCGTCCGGGCTTTGCGGGTTGTAGGTATTGACGACAAGGAAGGTATTGCCGTCGCGCGAAATGCGGACGGTGTAGCGCTTCAGCGGCTGCTCCGTGACGCGCCATTCAATGGCAGAGCCGTCGGCATGGTACTTCGGAAGGCTCTTCCAGGTGTGACGCCAGTTGTTTTTCGCGTTCAGTCGCACGGTGTCGTAAACTGTGCCGTCCTTCAGCAGCTCGACCACGACCTCGTCCGGCCGCAGCTCCTCTACATCGTCCTGCCAGATCTTGATGACCCGCCAGTCGTCTTTATCATCGGGCGGAACGGGCGGATTTTCCGTTCTCGTGTGCTTGGGCGAGGCCGTAACATCATAGAGCCACGTATCGTTTTCCAGATTTGGGAGCGCGATCAGGAATGGCTCGGTTGTGTAGGTGTATCGATCCGTCACGAGTCTGCGGCCAACGACCAGATAGAGGCCTGGCACAAGGCGCTCCTGCCGGTTTGGGAACGTAAGCATCCCCTGCGTGTCCGTTTTTCTGCTGTCCAGCGGCGTGAGTCCGTCGCGGTCCACATAGGCGGCAAGCGTTTCGGCAAGCGCTTTCCGTTCGGCGGCAGTGAGCTTCTCAAGGCTGACGGGATAGTCCGCAAAATCCCCCGCGAGGGTGAAGTTCGCATCCGCGTCAACGGACGCGGCATAGTAGAGGTCAAACGGGACAGACGGAACCGGTTCCCCGTCGTGCCGGTATTCGATGGTGAGGCGCACATCGCGGTCCGTGTCGATCACGCCCGCAGCGGATGCCCGCGCGGGAAGCAGCGCGGCGAGGCACAAAAGCGCGAGAAGATGCGCACAGACTCGTTTTGTCCAATTTCGCATAGCGGTTCCTCCGGCAGATAATTTTTAGCTCCGGCGCTTTTTCTTCGGCGTAACAGCCAGCAGCAGAAGAAGCGCCAGCAGAAGCGGGACAGCGGCGATGGGCGCGACAAGCAGCGGATCGATGCGGATCGCGTCTGCTGTCAGGCGTACAGCCTCGGACTGGTTGTCGACGCGGTGGCCGCGCACAAGCATACGGTGAGAATTGACGCCGTAGGGCGTGCAGGTGACGAGGGTGCAGAGGTCCTTCCCCTCTTCAATGCCGAGCGTTTGCACCTCGCCGGGCAGGACGATGAGAATGCGGTCGACCTCATAGGTCAGCACCTCGTCGAGCGTGCGGATGACGAAGAGATCGCCCTCTGACAACTGGTCGAGGTTCGTAAAGAGCTTGGCACTGGGCAGGCCGCGATGTCCGGAGAGGACGCAGTGCGTGCTCTCGCCGCCGACCGGGAGCGAGCTCCATTCCAGATGGCCCACAGCGATCTGGAGCACGTCGTCGCTCGTGCCGTGGTAGATGGGAAGCGAGACTTTGATGGTCGGGATCTCGATATATCCCATGATGCCGGAGGTGTCGATGCTCAGCTGGCTGAGATAGTCCTCGCGTTGTTCGTCCGTCAGGGAAAAGAGGCTGCCTCTTGAAAACAGATCGCGGTTATAGCGCTGCGCACTTTGCAGCAGCGCATCGTACCGCCCGGCGTCCATGCTCTGCACAGCCTCGTCATACGATGCGACAGCCTGCGAGGCGTGCAGCGAGTTCCAATAGTCGCTCACGGTGGGATAAAGCAGCAGGGACAGTCCCGCAAGCAGCGCCAGAACCAGAAGGATATTGATGAGCTTTTTCATTGCGGAATTCTCCCTGCTGCCGCGAAGGGACGAAGGAAAAGTCCTCCGTCCCTTTGCGGCAAAATTACAAAAATCAGTTTTCAGCCTTGCCCATGCGCTTTTTGGTCACGAGCAGAACACCAGCGCCAACGACAAGCAGTCCGCCGATGACATAGAACAGCGTCGTGCCGATGCCGCCGGTCTCCGGAAGCGTCGCGCCGGATTTGTTTTCGATTTCAAAATGCATGGATGTGATCTGATTTGCGCTGTCGTTGATCGTAATATACGCGGGGTCAAGCCTTGCATCCATGGTATCGGAGCAGTGGAAAGTGACCGCAACCGGCTCAGAGAGCAGATTGTAGCCGCCGGGAGCCTTTGTCTCGTAGAGATAGTACGTAAACTCACCGAAACCAGCGAAAACGATTCCATCACCCAGCTCTGCGGTGTAGGTAATGTTGTTGTCCGCCGCAACTTTTTCAGCCGTGACAAGCTCATAAGGCGCTCGCGCACTGTCGCCGGTGTACATCGGGAGCAGATCAGTCTTAACGGTCGGATTGCCGTTTTCGTCGCACTGCATATCGCTGACCTTAAGATCCGCCCTGCGGGAAAGGACGAACTTTGCGCCGGTCAGCGGAGCCTTGGTCGTGCCGTCGATTTTGGAAACGATCATGGCGAACGTCCATGCGTGGACAGAGCTCTCAGGCGTTTTGCCGGTGCCCTCGCCGTTGGGGTTGTTGCTGTACTCAAGATAGGCCGTGTTGGTGTTCTTACCTTCGCCGATGATATAGAAGTCGGCCTTGTCATTCAGAACAGCGGTATAGTTGACGCACAGGTCATTGCCTGCCTCGATCACGCCGTCGGCGATAGCCTGCTTGATATCGATAGAAAGCTCGAAGTGATCGACTTCCTTGCCGTCGACCATGATCTTGCTGGTAACAAGCGAGCAGTATTTACTGTCGAGCTTGTTGTTCGGATCATTCTTGATCTCAATGGAGAAATCCTCCACTGTTTTGACGTTGGAGGTCAACCCTTCGGTCATGGTATCATAAATTTTGTAGATATAACCGTCGGTGTAGCGGGAGGTATCGGGTACGGTAACAACCATGCGGAAGCTTACGGTGTCGCCAAGCTGGAAGGCCGCATTGCCTGTCTCGCTCCACATGCCGGTGTTGTTGTTTTTGATCTGTTTTTTCAGCGCGGGCTTCTCGCCCTTGGGGGTCGCCTGCACGTTGCCGACGACCTTCATCATGTAGGCGGTGTAGAAGTCGTTCTCGCCGGTCAGGGAGTTGTCCTGATCCTTGACGAGATAGTAACCGGCGGCAAGGCCCGTGATCACGTAGTTGCCCGCGTCGTTTTTGCCGGTGGAGTCCGTATGGCTGCTCAGGAAGGGGGCGATCTTCTTGGCAAACGCCCGCGCGTCCGCGATGCCCTTCAGGTCTTCGGCAACCTGCGCGGCAGTCTTGCCGTCAAACGTTTCGGTGAGGGTCTTGCCATTCACGGCAAGCTCCTGGTTCACGCCGCTGCCCCAGACGATGTTGGAGAGCACCTTATCCTGAATTGCTTCCTCTTTGGCAGGGGACGGGTCGTGGAGGTCGCCAGCAAAGATCTGATAGGCCTCATAGGTGTGGTCGGCGGTGCTGTTGTCGCCCTTGATGGTGATGGTGTAGCTGTCCGCCGCCAGCGCCATCACGCTCAGCGAAAGCACCACAATGAGCAGTGCCATCACAAGTGAAAAAATTTTGCCTGTTTTCTTCATTCCATTTTTTCCTTTCTTGATGCATTTTACATTTTCTTAACGCGTCTATATCTTTACGTGGGACAATAGATTACCATAATTCGACCAGTTTTTCAAGAAAAATCGCTCAAAAAAAAAAAAAAAAAATATGAAAAGTGTTGAAATATGTCAATTATCTAGTATAATAGTAACACCTAAAATTCGTGTTTTCATATTTTTTACATAGAATCATTTTACTATCACGGAGCTTGGTTTATGGACGATCTGCTTTTGCGCGATGTTAAGGAATTTAAAAAACGGCATACGCGCCGCCGTCTCTGGCACGGTATCCTGACTGTGCTTGCGTCCATCGTCGTCTTTGTCACGACCTACGCGCTCATCCTGCCCGCCGTTACCATGACGGCCTCGCACATCCACGACGAGAGCTGCTATACGCAGGTTTCCACAATTGAAAAGACCGTGCTTGCCTGTCCTGTTTTGCCGGAGGACGGGCTGCTTGTCGTGCATCGGCACGATGCGGCGTGCTATGATGACGGCACGCTTGTGTGTCCCCTGCCGGAGCTTGCAGAGCATACGCACACGGCAGACTGCTATGCAGCGCCTGAGACGCACGTGCACACGGAAGAATGCTATTCTGCCGCGCGGGGTGAACTGGTCTGCGGTCTGGACGAAGGAGAAGCGCATATCCATACGGACGAGTGCTACGCTTGGCAGACACTCTTGTCCTGCGGGCAGACGGAGGACGAAAGCGCCGAACCGGTGCTCATCTGCGAACAGAAAGAGGTCGTGCTGCACCAACATGACGATGCCTGCTATGCGGCGGACGGCACGCTTATCTGCGCGCTGCCGGAGGTTATTTCGCACCAGCACACGGACAGCTGCTTTGAAACGAGAGAGGTCCCGGCGGATACGCAGACGCTGACCTGCACCAATTCTGACCCCGACCATGTCCATACTGTGCTTTGCTACGGCACATGGATCCTGACCTGTGATCAGGGCATGGACGAGCCCAGCCCGGACGAGCCTTCAGAAGATGAGCCGGTCGAGCCTTCTGAGGAGGAACCGGACGGCGACGCGTCCGTTGATGAGATCAACGACCGTGCTGGCGCGATCACGCTGAAATACTATGTCTATCTCGACGACGCGCCGCGCCTCATTTCAGAGGAATACACCTCCCTGCCAGTTGAAAACAAGCGGCATTACATCACGGCGGCACAGCTTGAGACAGTGTATGCCGCGTATGGCTTTGCAGCGGACGCGTATACGGGCGAACGGTTCTTCCCGCACACCGACCATAATGACCCCTCTGTCATCTGGGCGGATGCGCCCGCGTATCAGGCGGAGACGGACGACGGCACGCTGGAATGGCGCATTCCGCTGAGCACGCGGAACACAAGCTATATCTATTATCTCCCGCACAACAGCGCCGGCTTCGGCAGCTATTTCGAGGGAAGCAAAAAGACTAACGACGAGACGCTCATCCGTGACAATACGTTTTATACCATCAATATTTCCGCACCGCCCACAGCCGCTTCGGAAAGCGGAATTTATCACGTGCAGCGCGGAGACACGTTCAGCGTCGAGCTTTCCATGTTTGCGGACTATGTCTGGAGCTTCAACAATCTGAAGGACGGCGCGGAGCTGCCCCCGGACGGCATGGAGCCGCTGGAGGACGGCAGAATGCGCTTTACGTTCAGCAGCGTTACCCAGCCCATCAAAATTGCCGCATTGCTGTCCTTTATGGAGACACGCGAATATACCATCGTGTATCATGCCAACACGCTTTCGAGCAATCTGCGGCAGCTCAGCAGCGCGGTCAGCGTGGACGCTCAGCAGATCGTGACGAACGGCACGGTGGGCGGCATGGCTATGCTGTCCGAAAAAATCAAGGTCTCCATGGACACGGTTTATCAGCTTCGTAACCCGGATGTGCTGTCCCTGATGGTGCGGTCGAACAAGACCAAACAGGAAGCGCACTTTTTCTATACGTTCCGCGGCTGGCGCGTCAAAACGACCGGCGAACTGCTGGAGCCTGGACAGGCGCTGACGATGGTGCAGCTGAACGCCTGTGAAACCGGCGGAGTCGTAGAGCTTGAGGCCGTATGGGGCGCATTGGACGCACGCGAAAGAATCGCATCCGTGAATTTCTACCTCAACCTCAAATGCGAGATCCGCGACTTCCATAGCAACGGCTTCAGCGACGTTGCGATCGGCGAGTTTACTAAATCGCTGTTCTCATCAGGCATTCAAGGCACGGAGAAGCTCACCACCCCGGAGTCGAGCTTCCTCCTGCTTGCGCCGCCGACGACTGACGACACGGCCTATGAGGTGGACGGCATTCTGCGCGCCATGACGGACACGCCCTATGGCGGCGTGACGCTCGATTCGTTCCCGTCCGATCAGGAAATGTTCGCGCTTCTCCGGGAAAACGGATATACCATCCAGATCCTTGGGCAGGATATCCCCACGCAGCACCTGACGCCGGATTATTTCCAGATCCGCTGGGCCTCACTCAAGTATGATTCCAGCGACGGCTGGCACGTCGACGGCGTGCTGGTCGCAAAGGAAGCAAAGCTCCGCGTGACGAAGACCTTCCTTGGCAGCGATACTGCAATTGACAGGGTCAAGGCTCAGACCGGCGATCAGGAATACAGTATTCTGATCGAGAACGTCTCGGCCAACGACGCGGACGACGAGCGGCTCACGCTTGTGCCTGCCAGCGAGGAAACACGCGAGGGCTGCGTAGGCTATGAATCCTATGACGCGGCCAGCAACACCTACACGTGGATCGCGGGAGGACGGATCGACAGCAATTACGCGCTTTCCGAGCAGAATTATCTGCTGGAAGACATTGCGTCTGCCTCCTATTACCGCATTTCCGACACCGCGAACCCCGGCAGCTGGCAGAGCTACGACGACGATACGCCTGTGCAGACGGCGATGGTCTCCTACCCTGCCGATACGCCCCAGCGCAGATACCGCACTGTTGCTTTCCAGAATTCCTATCTTGATACCGGCACGCTGACGCTGCGGAAAATCGACTCGTTTACGCAGAACGGCATTGCGGACGTGGAATTCCAGCTTACCGGGAACGACGGTCAGTCCGGTCAGCTGCGCCGCAAGCCCGGAACCAGTATGTATACCAACGTGTTCTCTGCCAACACGGAATATACCGAGGACGCGGGTTCGACCATTGTGACCGACGCGAACGGTGAGGTATATCTCTGGCTGAGCGCCGGTTCCTATACGCTGCGGGAAGCTTTCCCGGAGGGCTACAGCGGAGCGGAGGAAATCTGCTTCACCGTTGACGAGACGGGGAAACTCACGGCACTGACCTTTGACGGCAAGCCGCCTGCGGCCTCTGCCGGCGGCATTTCCTCCGGTGTCGGAACCGCGCTGCTGGTGATTGAGAACGAGGCACACGTGCTGACCACGGTGACTGCCGTGAAGGACTGGGGCGAGGTGCCCGAGGACTGGCAGGAGCCTGTGACCGTCACGCTGATGTATGACGGTGCGCCGCTCGGCGGCGTGAACAGCGCATACACGCAGGTTCTGTGCGCAGAAAATAACTGGACGTATGTGTGGGAGGGGCTTCCGCTGTTCCTTGACGGAGAAGTCGCGGACTATGCGCTCAAGGAGATCGCAATCGGAGACACGCCCTTCAATTCCGCCATTCAGGACGGCTACACCGATTACGCCGTATCGCAGGACCCGGCGAAATACCGCGAGGGCGCTGCGGGAGACTATGACGATCCTGCTTCATGGGTCGACGCAGCAGGTGTGCAGCACTACGCGAACCATGTGCTCCTTACCGTCCGCAACCGGCCGGACGGCGACGTCGGCAGGCTTACAGTCAAAAAGCTGTTTGAGCGCATAGACGAAACGCCCATTTCCAAGCTCGACGGCGCGTATACCTTCGCCCTTTACGAAACGCCCGACGGAAGCGGCACACCGGTGGCAACCGCGTCCGTGGTCTACGCAAACGGCACGGTCACGCCTGAGGATGGCGCTGCGCAGTTCAGCGGTCTGACACTCGGCAAAACGTACTATGTTTTCGAGCTGGACGACAGAGGCACGCCTGTGCCTGACGGCGAAGCCGCGCTCATCAGCGGCACGCCGTACACTGTGTTTGGCGGCGGAGCTGCCGTGCCGCTCTCCCCAGAGCATCCCAGCGGCGAGGCCGCGATCACGAACCGCATCAATTACGCGGAGCTGCCCGAAACGGGTGGGCGCGGAACCGGGATATTCTATGTCCTCGGCGCGTTCCTGACGATGGCCGGAACGGCGCTTCTGCTGCTGCAAAAGCGGTGCAGCTTTTGCCGGATGACACGACGCAGGCAGGAAACGGAGAGTAAGTATGACTATCACAAATGAAGCCTCGCTTCCAACCGCAGAGCAGCTGGAGGCCGAACGCCGCCGCCTGCGCTACAAGCGCCGCTATAACAGGACGCTGCGGAGCACGGTCGCGATTTTGATCGTCGCTGCGGCGCTGGCCGTATTGGCGGCGACACTCTGGATGCCGGTGCTGCGCGTGTATGGAAGCTCGATGTCGCCGACGCTCCAAAACGGACAGATCCTCGTCAGCGTGAAGAGCAAGTCCTTCTCCCCCGGCGATATCATCGCCTTTTATCACGGCAACAAGCTGCTCGTCAAGCGTTATATCGCAGGGCCTGCAGATTATGTCAGCATCGGCGAAGACGGTACTGTCAGCGTAAACGGCCAGCTGCTCGACGAGCCGTATCTTCCAGAAAAGGCCCTTGGCGAGACGGATATCGAGCTTCCGTATCAGGTTCCTGACCAGCGCCATTTTGTCATGGGTGACAACAGAAGCGCGTCCATCGACTCCCGCAGCAGCATTGTCGGCTGCATCTCAGAAGATCAGATCGTCGGCAAGATCATCTTCCGCGTCTGGCCGCTGAACGTCTTCGGGCCGCTGAACTGAACAAACCGGAAACAGGATATGCTCCCTCTATGAGCAATGTCATTAAGATAAGACTGCACAAAGCGCAAGACAGCTACCGCAAGTAAGCAAAAGAGCTTATTTTTGCGGTAGCTGCCCTTTTTGCGCATGACAAAAGCAGGTGTCCAGAGGACATCTGTAATTACATAATATTGTAAGTTGTTTTAAGAAAACCGGTATTGGAAAGCTACAGCGGAAACAGGGTTTTGATAACGCTTATATTGTCGCCCCGGCCTAATTGGCGACAGGTGCTTAGACAATTTTCCAAATATTTGAGCAGGCGTGATTTTCCCTTTCAGGAATTGTTTGCATACAAGTATGGCAACCGAAAAGTTGATTTGTTTTTCCTGTGGGACAGGTATTTTCCGCGCAATAAGCGAAGCATAATTATATAGGATCAATCGGGCAAAAACCTCTTGCAGTAAAAAGTCCGTTTTCTTGCCATGCAGGCAAGATATCAATAATAAAATCCAAACACGCTTTCTGCTTTCTTTGCATCTTCCATCATCGAGCTTTTGCATACATTTAAAAACGAAATAAACGCGCCATACATACAAGGATGCGTCAATGCGCGCTGCCTGTCAAAGCCGCCGTGCCTGTCGGACCTGTCATGGATTTGAAGTGTGGAACAGCAGGGCTTTCAGTGTCTGTAACCGTTCTGAAATTTCTTTGAAATCAATTCGAGATCGGCTGTTCATAATCCGGATAATAAGTTGACATAAAATCATTAAGAATTCTTAAAAATTTGATTTTTTCCGGAAAAAGCGGACATTTCCCGAAAACCACCTATTGCGTTCTGAAAATCATTATGCTACGATGTCCCTAGAAGATGGGCAGGAACAGCGCTCCGCGCAGCCCCTGCGAACCGGTGCGCGTGTGGGAGCCCATACGCGTACCATGCGCTCCCGGCAAGCATTTGCCGGGCATGGAAATTAAGGAGGAATTGCTTATGAAAAAACGTTTTGTGGCGCTTCTGCTGTGCCTTGTCATGGTAGTTGGCCTGATTCCGGCGGCGATGGCCGCCGGTCCAGAAGGTGACCGGAATTACATCACATTCAAAGCGAACGATGGAAGCTACGGAAGTTCCAGTGAAAGACTGCAGCAACTCACAGAGAGTGACGTTGCAATTGGCTGGGTCACGCTCCGTGCGAATGACTTTAACAGAGATGGCTACACCTTCCTCGGCTGGAGCACCGAACCCAACGGCCAGAAGATCTATAACGACGGCCAGACTGTTTCCGTAACCGAACTGTTCGGCGGACGCACCTACGCTGTTCTGTACGCTGTCTGGCAAAAGGACGGTGTGACGCCGCCCGTCGGCCCGTACACGGTGACCTACCGGCAGCTTACGGAGGTTTCTCTGACGGATCCCGACGTCGTTGACGCGAATGTCGGCGCCATGTACACGGTCAAGAACTTCCCACAGACATGGACTGTTCCCACAGGCAAGGTATTTGCGGGCTGGACGACGAACGGCAGCAACCTCTATGCGCCCAACGAGAACATTGTCCTCTCCCAGAACACGATTCTGTATCCGGTCTACCGCGATACCGTGTCGACCTGTGAGATCACCTACAACGATGCGCGCGATCAGCAGGAATGGAAGGTCACGGTCAACGTAGGCGATTTTGTCTACATTGACCTGAACGGCGGCACCGAGGCCTATCTCGACAATGTCAAGATCACCGCTTCCGGCAGCTACACAGTCACGCGCTCCTGCACGCTGACGTTTGCCTACAAGGGAGCGCAGAAGTCTCTGGGCTGGGATTATGACGCGGCAAGAACCCGCTTCACAGCCAGATGGACGGTTTCTAACGTCAAGGTCACATATTATGACTTTGACTATGCGCGCGTCATGGAAGAAACGCTTACCTATGGCGGTTCCATTACCGTCAACCCGAACGGCGGTACGGCCTATCTGGGCGCTACCTATGTGGACAGACAGACTGTGCTGAGCGTAACGAAAAATGTGACGCTCTATGACGCGACCCGCACCGGCTACAAGTTCTACGGTTGGGATAAAACCTATGACCGCAACGGCCAGCCTGTCTTTACCGCCATGTGGACGAAGAACGGTCAGGCGGACACGTATGACATCTTCTACTATGACTTTGATGATGCCAAGAGCGAATATGCCCGCTTCTACGCGAATACGCCCATCGTCATCGATCCGAACGGCGGCACGGCCCGGCTGGATACCATGTCTTTTACAACGAAGCAGTCGTTCCGGATCAACCGGGATTACACGCTCTCCGACGCGGCCCGCACCGGCTATAAGTTCTACGGCTGGGATCTGACAAAATCCGGTGATACCTACACCTTTACCGCCATGTGGACAAAGAACGGCCTGTCGGAAACCTACGACGTCTACTACTATGACTACGACGACGCCAAGAGCAAGTATGCCCGCTTCTACATCGACACGCCCATCGTGATCGACCCGGCCGGCGGCTCAGCCCGGCTGAACAATATGCCGTTCGCAAACAAGCAGTCGTTCAAGATCGACAAGGATTACACGCTTTCCGACGCGGCGCGCACCGGCTACACGTTCTATGGCTGGGATCTGACGAAGTCCGGCAATACCTACACCTTCACTGCCATGTGGACGAAGGCCACGAGCACCGTTCCGTACATGCTCAACGGCGAAGATCACTACGCCTATATCAAGGGTTATCCCAACGGCTCGTTCAAGCCCAACGCGACCATCACCCGCGCCGAGGCGGCTTCCATCTTCTACCGCCTCCTGACGGATTCGACCCGCAAGACCTACTCCACCACCTATAACACCTTCAAGGATGTTCCGGCCAAGGCATGGTACAACACGGCTGTGTCCACCATGGCGAAGCTCGGCATCGTCAACGGTGGCTCTGACGGCTATTTCCGTCCGAGCGATCCGATCACCCGCGCGGAGATTGCCGCGATGATCGCCCGCTGCGATGGCAATTCCTATGGGAACGCCTACACGAACTTCTCCGATGTCAAGGGCCACTGGGCGGCAAACTATATCGCCAGAGCCTATGAGCTTGGCTGGATCAACGGCTACGGCACGACCTACGCGCCCGACAAGTACATCTCCCGCGCCGAAACAGTCGCCATCCTAAACCGCGTTTTGAATCGCGCGCCGCAGACCACCTCGGATCTGCTCAGCGGCCTGAACACCTTCAACGATGTCAGCGTCACGTCCTGGTACTATCTCGATGTCGAGGAGGCTGCCAACAGCCACACCTACACCAGAAAGACCAACGACTATGAGTATTGGGATAAGCTCATCTCCGACCCGAGCTGGCTGTAAGACCTAAATTCCACAAGAGGGGCGGCGAAAGCCGCCCCTCTGCGTGTCGAAAACATCTTTTCGCCCCGCCGAGGCAGTTTTTCAAACTTTAGGAAAGTCCGAAAAACTGGTTGATTGAACGCGAAGGGGGCTCTTTGCCCCCTTCACTCTTCCCCTGCTGCTCTGTCATCCGACTGCGCTTCATCGTTTTTTGACAGACTAAGGGGCGGCGAAAGCCGCCCCTCTGCTTTTTCGCTTCATCACCCAAGCGTTAAAACACCGTCACGATCTTCGCGTTCTCCCGGCTTCCGTACCGCCACACATCCAGCCGTCCTTCCGTCTTCGTGAAGCGCAGCGGCTGCGGAGGCACTGTGTCCAGCCGGTGCAGGACGGTCAGCTTCAGCTTGAGCGTCTCCGGGTGAATGGCCTTGATGTACACGCATACCGGCTGGCCGGGTTCCAGTGCATCGTCCCGTTCTGCCAGCCCGCACAGATTCGGTGTCAGCGCAATAAACACGCCATAATCCGTTTTTCCGCAGGCGATCCCCGTCACGGTCTGCCCCGCACGGAACCGCGCCGCGTTTTCCTGCCACGTTCCGAGCAGTTCCCGGAGCGTCAGCCCCACGCGCCGCCGCACCGGATCAAGCGACTGGATCAAAACGGGCAGCTGCTGCCCGACCCGCAGCAGCTCACGTGGATGCGTCAGCCGCGATACGCAGAGATTCCGCAATCCGAGCAGCCCGACCGCGCCGCAGCCAATATCACAAAACGCGCCGAACGGCGCAAGCCCTGTGACCACGGCAGGCAGAATGTCCCCGGGCCGCTTTTCGCGGAAGATCTGTTCCAGCGCTGCCTCCTGCGCGCTGCGCCGGGACAGTAGCGCCGTCCCATCCGGTGCGAAGCCCATGACAGTAAAACATACGGACCTTCCCACGCGCGACAGGATCGCGATATCCCGCGTTTCGCCGCCAAGAATGCCGCGCGCGGCCTCTGCACGCGGCATAACCCCTGCGCAGCAGCCGAGTGCGATATGCAGGTCATGCCGCTCGTCGCATTTGATCGCGGGCGCCTGCAAAATTTTCCGCTGCTGCATCGCCAGCAGCAATTCCTCTTTGGTATACCCCTCCGGCTGCGGGTGCAGCCCCTCCGGAAGAAACTGATGCATAAGATCCCCCCAATTCCTGCTCCAATATATGCAGGCATGGGAAGGAAGGAGATAGAACCATGGACGTACAGGTCGGCGATATCCTCGTCATGAAGAAGGAGCACCCCTGCGGCACAAAGCAGTGGCTCGTACTGCGCAGCGGTATGGACTTCCGCCTGCGCTGCACCGGTTGCGGGCATGAGCTGATGCTGCCGCGCAGCAAGGCGGAAAAAAACATCCGCCAGATTCTGCGCGACGGGAAGCAGATCTGACATTACAAGGAAAACATGACGAACGATAGGCCGCAATTCCGCTTGGAATTGCGACCTCTTTTTTTGCTTCTGCGGCGTATGCTTTTGGAACACGGACAAACAGGGGGAATGCGGATGACAGTCTATGCAGACGAGGCTTTTTTGCTCAATGGTGCGGTGGATTATCTGCTGCTCATCTGCGCGGCAAAGCTTGGCGGCGGCCGGATCGCACGATTGCGCCTGCTGGCAGCGGCTCTGTTCGGCGGATTGTACGCGGCAGCGGCGCTGTTCGCCCCGCTGGGCGTTTTGCAGGGACTTCCGATGAAGCTGGTGAGTCTTGTTATCATGCTGCTGATCGCCTTCGGCGCAGGCCGGCAGACGCTCCGCACGGGCCTTCTGTTTCTGGCGGCAGTCTGCGCGTTTGCGGGTGCTGCGGTCTTAGCCGCGCAGCTGTTCGGGACAGGCGTTTTGGTTCTGCCGGGCGGCACGTTCTACGCGGTGAGTGTTCTGGGCCTCCTGCTGCTGGCAGGGCTTCTGTATATGCTCTGCTATACCATCTTTTCCTGCACGGCCCAGCATGGCGGTGAGATCCGGACCATGACGCTTCTGTATGGAGGAAATCGGGTCCCTGTCCGCGCGCTGCACGACACCGGCTGCACGCTCCGCGACCCCATGACCGGCGAACGCGTGCTCGTTGCAGAGGCTGACGCGCTGCGGGCGCTTCTGCCGGACGCATCCATCACACCCGCCGCGCTTGCAGACCCGGCGGAGCTGCTGCTGCGCCTGAAAACACGCGCCCCCGCGCTTCCGGCGCGGCTTTTGAGCTACAAATGCGTCGGCACGCAGGCAGGCCTGATTTTGTGCCTGCGCTGCGAGATACAGGTCAGGCCGGGCGTCCGGAAACGCTGCCTCGCGGCCTTTTCCCCAACGCCCGTTTCAGACGGAGGAAATTATGATGCGCTGATAGGAGGAACGATTGGATGAAATTAGAGGCTATTTTACAGAAGCTCGGCCTTTTGCAGCCGGGGAAGATCATGTACATCGGCGGCAGCGACGTGCTGCCCGCACCGCTGAAGCCGGAGCAGGAGCGGCAGGCCGTCGCCGCGCTGGAACAGGGCGACGAGGCAGCCAAGCAGCTGCTCATCGAGCATAATCTTCGCCTTGTCGTGTATATCGCGCGCCGGTTCGAAAACACCGGTGTCAATCTGGAGGACCTGATCTCCATCGGAACCATTGGTCTGATCAAGGCCGTCAATACCTTCCGGCCCGACCGGAACATCAAGCTTGCGACGTATTCGTCGCGCTGCATCGAAAACGAGATTCTGATGCACATCCGCAAAATCGCCAACCAGAAGACGGAGGTTTCGCTCGACGAGCCGATCAATACCGACTGGGACGGCAACGAGCTGCTGCTGTCCGATGTGCTCGGCACAGACGGCGATATCGTTATGCGGCCGCTGGAGGACGACGTCGACCACCAGCTTCTTCGTCAGGCGCTCGGACGCCTCCCGGAACGGGAAAAGCAGATCGTCTGCATGCGCTTCGGCCTCGGCGGGCGGCAGGAGAAGACGCAGAAGGAGGTCGCGGATATCATGGGCATTTCGCAGTCGTATATTTCCAGGCTCGAAAAGCGCATCATGCTACGCCTGCGCCGCGAGATCTCACGGCAGATCTACAGCTGAGAGGGACTTGCAAAACAGATTCAAATGTGATATAAATTTATCGATACAATATATCGATATCAGCAAAGGAAGCGGTTTCATGGAGAAAGAAATATCCCGCGCAACGCTTAAGCGCCTGCCGACCTATCTGGCCTATCTGAAAGCCATGCCGGACAGCAGCGGCGTCAATATCTCCGCCACGGCGCTTGCGGCGGGGCTTCATATGGGCGAGGTGCAGGTGCGCAAGGATCTTGCGCTCGTTTCCTCCGGCGGCCGCCCGAAGATCGGCTATAATCGTGCCGCGCTGATCGCCGATATCGAGCAGTTTTTGGGCTACGGCAACACAAACGATGCCGTTCTGATCGGCGCGGGCAAGCTTGGCCGCGCGCTGCTGGGGTATTCCGGCTTTGCGGAGTACGGCCTCAATATCGTCGCGGCGTTTGATGAAAACGACGCTATCATCGGCACCTCCAAGAGCGGCAAGCCCATCATGCACCTGTCGCGCCTCGGCGAGGTCTGCCGCCGCGACCAGATCAAGATCGGCATCATCACCGTCCCGGCAGAGCAGGCCCAGAGCGTCTGCGATCTGCTCATCAGCAACGGGATCCTCGCCATCTGGAATTTCGCCCCCAAGCACCTGAACGTGCCAGACCACATCCTCGTCCAGAACGAAAACATGGCTGCTTCCCTCGCCCTGCTCTGCAAACACCTCAACGAGCAGATGAAATCCGAAAAATGACACAGTTTCGGAAGTTTTTTCTTGAATTTCCGCGTGCCATGCTGTATAATAACACAGCAATGCCGGTGTGTTGGAATGGTAGACGAGGCGGACTCAAAATCCGTTGGGGTAACACTCGTGTGGGTTCGAGTCCCACCACCGGCACCACTCAGAAATGACCTTTGTATGTCAGATGACCGCGCAAGCGCGTTCATCTCGACAGCAAAGGTCTTTCTTCGTTCAAACCCGCAATCGCTTCGCTGGATTGCGGGTTTGTATTCCAAATTTGGCAGTTGATCCATAGTGTTCACATGGCACACCGTCGCCGCGAACTGTGCAGGTTCGCGGCGATTTTTTATGCTGGAAAACAGTCAATAATCGCGTTTGCAGAGGACACCTTGGAACTGTAATCCAGATGCGTGTAGATATTTGAGGTTGTGGAAATGTCGCTATGCCACAGCCATTCCTGAATGTCTTTCAAGCTGACACCGTTTGCATAGAGTACTTCCGGTTCATGAGCGGCAGTGAGGACGTAGAGCGGAAAAACATCCCGGAGCCGGAATTTGTCCCCTCCGTCACATATTTTACCCACGACACCGGCATCATGTCTGCCTCAGTAGCCCGGAATTTCCACTACCTTCTGCTCATGCCGGAGCCGGAGCGCTATTTCACTGTCTCACTGGCCGCTCAGCAGCTGGGGATCAGTCAGCAGGAGGCTGAGCAGATCCTTTCGGAATTCTACACCCGGCGGCTGCGGCAGGGTAGAATAAACATTCCGGTTTCCCGGCACAGGGCACACAGCCACGCCGTCCGGAAACGCACCGGAGGATATAAAACGCCGCCTGTCGGAGCAATTCCGACAGGCGGCGATCCCTTTCTGGATACAGAGCTGCCTCAGATGATTTTGGAGCATCATGCTGAGGCAGCCCCTTTTATGTAGGAAGCTGGTTATTTTTCGTTTCATGCTTTGGAACGCCTACGTCGGAGGCGGCTTCCATCTTGAACTTGTCCATGGCTTCACGGGCTTCCGGGATGTTGATGTTGGAAGAGTTACGGTTCGTCATAGTTCTGCATCTCCTTACTTGTTTTGGGGAAATCCGTTTTGATTTCCTACAACCGTAGTTTGACCCGATGCAGGCTTGTTATGAATGGGAATTCGCGGGTCGGCTTCCATGAAATTTTTTGATGCGCATTTGTTCCGAGAATAAAAAGAGATACGGACAGAAGAATCATACTTGCGTCCGGCGCATGGCTATGCTATACTGTTGGTGTACACACCAACAGCGAAGGATGTGATTCGGATCAGCATTACAAGCGCAAGCCTGCCCGCGAAGAAGCGGATCCTGACCGTCTGCGTGAAGCTCTTTCTGGAAAAGGGCTACCGGCGGACGACGCTGGCGGAGATCATTGAAAAGGCCGACGTCTCCTACAGCACGTTCCAGAACATTTTCCGCGCGAAGGACGGCGTGCTGACGGAGCTGGTGGAGTTCATGTTCTCCAATCAGTTTGCCATGGCCCGCAGCGCAGCGGGCGCGCAGCTGCCGCCGGTGTACATCTACGCCGTGGAAACGGCCATCCAGATGACGCTGACGGAGCTGAACGAAAATCTGCGCGAAATTTACATCGAAGCCTACACGCAGAAGGAGGCCTCGGACTACATCTTCCGCGAGACGGCGAAGGAGCTCGAGCGCATCTTCGGCTCCTACCTGCCGGGGCGGACGGCGCGGGATTTTTACGACATGGAGATCGGCTCGGCCAGCATCATGCGCGGCTACATGGCGCACCCGTGCGACGCAGAGCTGACGCTGGAAAAGAAGCTGCGGCTGTTTTTCTGCATGAGCCTGCGGGCCTATCGCGTCCCGGAGGACGAGCTGGAGCAGGTCATCCGCTTCGTCGAGGGACTGGACATCCGCGCCATTTCAGAAAAGGTCATGCACGCGCTGTTCGAGGCGCTGGCCATGCGATTTGAATTTTCCCTGCAGGGAATCACGGAAACGGAGGAACACAAATGAAAAAACGACTGTTCAGAAATCTTCTTGTACTCGGTCTGCTGCTGGTTGCGCTGACGGTGATGCTGTCGGCGGCATACACTGGCGAAGAAGGCCACTTGTCCTTGAACGTAAATGGCCGAGACCTTCTGTTCATCGTAGATGCCCGCTATGACTGCGAAAATGACCATGGCAACACCTATTTATTTTCCAACCGCAAAAACGATAAACTGATCAACGTCCAAGCCCGGAAACCCGACAAGACGACGGTGGTTCCGATTGCAGAATGGCAACCGGGAGACACCATTCTCGCAAGCATCGAAATTTCAAATTTCAACTGCGCTAAGCCGGACGGCAAAGCCTGCGGAACAATGAACAAAACCATCAAAACAACGCTTGAATTTTCAGCGGATGATTTCTGTCATCGGATGCGCAATTCGTCTGACGCTCTTACGTTCAAAATGGAGCACATTCGCGGGGATGACGTCAACGACTGCATTTATTTCAAATTTTATTGTTACCTTAACGCCCTATACGAGCTCGAATACCACAAAGCAGGCAAACCGACCTGCGAAGAGGACGGGTTTGATGCGGACTGGTATCGCTGCACGCTTTGCGGCAAGAGCTTTTCGGACAAGAACGGACAAAACGAGATCACCGTTGAGAAAAAGCTGGGGCACGACTTCGATGAGAACGGCGTCTGCACGCGCGACAACTATCGTGCCGAAGCGTATATTTATAGTTCTCTCACCAAGGAAAAAACCTATTACGACACTGCCGCGAATGCGATAAGCAAGGCTACAGCTCCTGCTGAATCGGTTCATGTCGTTTCTTATACTCGCAATGACCCCATCACCATCAATAAAATTGTCTATCTCACCGTTGCGAACGGCGTCACCGTTCCCGAGATCCGGATGGAATCATTCTCGGATGGGAGCACAGTTGGTTCTTCTGTGAAAATCGATAACTATGGAACCGTAAAACTGTTTTCTTCGGCTGCAACGGTTCCAAGCCGATATCCGGGTGTCAGCTACACGAATCACAACGTCACCGAACGGATCACGGCAGCAAGTACAATTGCTGTGCAGGTCATGCAAATCTCGAATAAGGACAGCGGAACCATCGGCGAAATCAACATCCCAAAGACCGCCAACACAACACCGAAGGTTCAGGTTGCGAACAACGGCGGGACGATCAATACGCTGACCGGCTATCCCGAAAATGTCGAACTGCGCAGCGGCACGGGAAGCTATGGGACAATCACAAACGCAGCCGAGGGCGGCTCGGTGGATTCGCTTCTGAATAAAGGCTGCTATTTCTATTTCCCGAATGGTGGGCTGAAATGGGTCAACAGCAATGCCGGAAAAACAGTTTCCGACGTGATCGTCTCCAGCGCGCCGTTCACGGTGAAGGTCAAGCAGGGTGACACGGAACTGGAACCGTCCAATGGCAGCTATACGGTGGAAGGCGTAAATGTGGGCGAGGACGTTGCGCTCAGCGCCGTTTTCACGTCCAACGAGAACGGTCTGACGGTGGACGAATCCAAGATCACCAGCCGCTGGTATTACAAGGGCGAGAGCAAAACTGCCGCTGACGGCAAGGCACTCACGCTGGAAAACATCCAGTATGGTGTCTATGACCTGATTTTTGAAGCGAGCGAAAGCACATACGGCTTCACCACCAGCATCAGCGTCACGGTCAACGTGACCCCGCCCGCGGAGAAAACCGCGATCTCCCTCAAGACGCAGCTCACCTCGGACGATTACACAAAGGTCTATGACGGCACAAAAAAAGCGAGCGCCATTCTTCCTCCCATTGAATTCCAGCTCGCCGATGGGCGCGAAATTCGAATCCCGGCAGACTGCTACACCTTCAAGGCGGAATACAAATCCCCGGATTGTGTTCCGGACAACAAAATCATCGTCGAGGTAACGCTGACCGATGTGGGCAGCGAGCACTATGAGCTGACGGGCGGCAGAATCGAAGTCCCGGCGACGATCACGCCGTATGATGGCGAATGGCGTGACGGCAAACAGGAGTACAAGGCATTCTTTGTAGAACTCAACTATGATACCACCGAACGCGACGGCTACCCTTCCATCGGTAAACCTGTTCTGAAGTATCTAGATCTTACAGGATACTTATTCGATTCCGAGGGTAAGCAGAATCGCACGATACTCACACCCGAATCTGGTTTTAAATACTCGTTCTATCATCTGCGTCCGGGCGCAACGGAACCAGATCCCGATCTGGATGAGCTTCTGACAGAGGATTCTGTTTTCACATATTCGGGAGAGTATCGTTTCTACGCCGTTGTGGAACCCAGCCTGAATTACAAGGAGTGCATAACGGATCATACCTACTTCCCAGTCCGCGACAACTATAGCGGAGCACATGCACACGATCAGAAAACCTATGCGGCATGGGACGGCGGCAGCTTATCTATCGCGGCCGGAGGGACAGCCGCCCGCTATCTTTCCAATGCGCAGCCCAACGTCAACGCAGAGCTGGTTCTCGGTCAGAACAAGACGCTCGACCTCTGCCTGAACAACAAGGCCGTACATGTCATCGGCTCCAGCCACGACCAGATCTATCTCGTTGGCGGTTCGACGCTGGTGCTTTCCGATTGCCGCAAAACCGGCAAGGTCATCGGCAGCGCAGTCGCAAGCGGCTCCGGCGGTGTCGCGTATGTGAAGAACGGCACGCTCTCGGTCTACGACGTCACGCTCACCGGCGGCTCTGCCACGACCGGCGGCGCGATCGTCGTTGACAAGGACGGCACACTGAACCTTTACAGCGGCGAGATCTCCGGCAACCACGTCACAAACGGCAAGGGCGGCGCGATTTACATCAAGTCCGGCGGCGTTGTCAACATTTTCGGCGGCACAATTAAGGATAACCACGTCTATTCCGGCAATGGCGGCGCGATCTACGTCGAAGCGGGCGGCACGCTGAACCTCTATGGCGGCACAATCACCGGCAACACGGCCTCCGGTCTCGGCGGCGGTATCTACGCCGAAGCGGGCGGCAGGGTGAACATTCAGGGTGCGCCCGTCGTCACGGGCAACACCGCTGGCGGCAAGGCCAACAACGTCTATGTCTGTGTCGACAGCACCTCTCCCCTGCTCACGATCTCCGGTGAACTGACAGACGGCGCAAAGCTCGGCGTCAGCACCGACGCTTCGTACCCCGTGCTGCTTGCGAACAGGGAGCAGGATTACAGCGCGTATTTCACCCCGGACGATCCGGACGCGTTCGTGCTCTTCTCCGGCAGTGCGCTGAACCTGTGCGCAAAGCCCTCGGCCACGCTGGAGGGCGACACGCTGACCGTCTCGACCGGCAGCAATTATAAGTCCGATGCGTTTGTGCTGTTTGTGGCAGAATATGGCGCGGACGGCCGGCTGCTCGCCGTACACAGCGAGAAGATCACAGCTGAGTCCGGCACGTATACCTTCAAAGTGCAGCCCGGCGCGACGATCAAATGCTTCCTGCTCCACGCCGACACCTACGCCCCGCTGTTCGCGGCCTTCTCCCCCAAGGCATAAGCACTATCGCAAAAGTCCGACGGATGGAACTCCCATCCGCCGGACTTTATTTTGATAACTGCTCCCGCGCTCTGCGAGAAGCCGGAGCATTCGTTTTGCTTCGTTTACTTTAGAAAAGGTTGAAAATCCCGGTAACAAAACAAGGGCTTTCGATCATAGCTCCACGTGTGGGCTGAATCCCCTCCGCACAGACTGCGTTCTGTGCATTCAATGCATTGCGTGCAATCAGCTGTTCGGTCTTGCCGGAATACTTCAAAACGATGAAGCCATACATCCATAAAATTATCTGAACGAATAAGGGCATTTTTTAACGAATACTCCCAGCAGTTCAACGATTACTCGACTGTTTAACGATTACAGCAGAACAGAAATGCAAAACGACTGTAAAAAGCATAAAACCCCGCCGCAGAATTGCTCTGCGGCGGGGTTCACTTATGTGCAAAAACAGCCGAAAAGCCCTATTCTAAGCGATTCTCGGCGTTTTTCGGGCATAGAAAAATCCACCGTAATTCTATCAAAATTACGGTGGACTTATGGCGGAGTGGGAGGGATTCGAACCCTCGGACGGCTTTTGACCGTCACACGATTTCCAGTCGTGCTCGTTATGACCGCTTCGATACCACTCCATGATATCGGCTGGCCGTGTCAAACCCCGGACAGCCCTAATATCATACACAAAAGCTGTCCGTTTGTCAAGGGTTACTTTTGAATTTCTTCAAATATTGCGCGAAGCTCCGTTTCGGTCAGGGGACGGTGCTGACCCGGCTTCAGATCACCGAGCGTGAGCTGCCCCTCCTGCACGCGCCGCAGGCGCGTGACGGTCAGCTCTGCACGCTCGCAGAGCCTGCGGATCTGCCGGTTGCGGCCCTCGTGGATCGTGACGCGGAAAAGCGCGGTCGTGCCGGCTTTGTGCAGAAGCTGCACAGCAGCGGGAGAAGTCTTGCGGCCGTCGATTTCGATGGACTGCGAAAGAGACTGCTCCTTCCCTGCTATGTACCCGCTGACCCAGACGAGATAGGTCTTGTCGATGCTCTTTTTCGGGTGCATGAGGGCGTTTGCCAGCACGCCGTCGTTCGTCATAAGCAGAAGGCCCTCGGAGTTATAATCCAGCCGCCCGACCGGATACACGCGCTCCGGTACATCCGCGACGAGCTCCGCGACGGAACGCCTGCCCTTTTCATCGTGCATGGTGGTCACGAAGCCGCGCGGCTTGCAGAGCATGAGATAGACCGGCTGCGGCTCCTGCCGCGTTTTGACGCGTGTGCCATCCAGCTCGATCACGTCCTCCTCTGCGTCGGCCTGCTCGCCAAGCTGCGCGGTGTTGCCGTTGACGCGGACGCGGCCCGCCGCAATCAGCTCCTCCGCCCTGCGGCGTGAGACACCTGCGCAGCGCGCCAGAATTTTTTGCAGTCGTTCTTCCATACGATCCTCCTGTTCTGCGGATAGACGGGCGTGTCGCGCCCAAGAACGGCAAAGCCGTAGTCCAGAAGCGCAGTGTGGTCGCGCCAGTCGTCCGGGTCCGAGATAGTGACGGCGATGAGCATCCTGCCGTCACGCTCGGCAGCGCTGACGAGAATGCGGCCCGCATGGCGGGTATAACCGGTCTTGACGCCGATACAGCCGTCATAGCGCCAAAGCAGCTTGTTGTGATTGGTAAGCGTCCGGCCCGCGCAGACCGCAGTTTTGGTCGAGACGACCGCGCGGAGCTGTGCGTTTTGCAGCGCTGCCTGCGCAAGGTGGGCCAGATCGAGCGCAGTGGAATAATTTTCGCCGCTGTCCAGCCCGTGCGGGTTGGCAAAGTGCGTCTGCGTCAGGCCCAGCGCACGGGCGCGCAGATTCATCTGGCGGACAAACGCTCCTTCGCTGCCGGAAACGGAGATTGCCAGCGTCAGGGCGGCATCATTGCCGGAATGGAGCATCATGCCGTAGAGCAGATCGCGGCGCGTCAGCGTCTCATCCTTTTTCAGGTACATACTGGAGCCTTCCAGCCCTACGGCGGCGTCCGGCACGGTCACAGTTCTGTCCAGTTCTCCCGCTTCGCAGACGAGAAGACCGGTCATGATCTTTGTCGTGCTGGCGATCAGCGCGCGCTGCTCGCCGTTTTTCACGTAAAGGCACTCCCCTGTCGTCCCGTCGAGCAGTGCGGCGCTTTTGGCCGACACCTGCGGAGGCGGCGCGAGCTGTGCGGCGCTGGATATACCCGCCGCGCCGAGGAAAAAGGCGGCGGCGCAGAGTGCCGCCGCCGCTTGCCGGATCGTTTTTTGACCGCTGCGTCTCATTCTGCATCACCCTGCCGGGAGTTTGTGCAGAATGCGCGGGTTTTATGCTTCTTCCGCTGCCTTTTCGGCCTCTTTTGCGGCTTTCTTTTCCGCAAAATATGCCTCGCCCTTTTCCAGCAGATCGGGCAGCAGCTCGATCAGGCGGTCGACCGACGTGGAGGCTGGCTCCGCGACCGGGAGCATACGCACGTTCTCGCCGCGGATCACAAGAAATGCGACCGGCGTGATCTTGATTCCCGCGCCTGCTCCGCCGCCGAAGGAATTATCGCGGTTCGCGGGCATATTTTTCGTTGCGAAATCGCTGCCGCCCCCGCCATAGCCGATGGAAACCTTGGTTACGGGGATGATCGTCACGCCGCCGGGCGTGGTGATGGGACTGCCGACGACCGTGTTGACATCGATCATATCTTTAATCTTGCTCATGGTATTGGTCATCATATCAGACAGAGGATGTTCCATACTTTACACCGCCTTTTTTCGTTCGTTCAGAATTTTTAGGAACCGGATGCCAGCGCGCAGCGCAAGGGCCAGCGACCGACCGATGGTGATCGTGGTCACAAGATGCGCGTCGACCTGTGTGTTGCTTATAGTATAATCGAGCGCGGGCTGAATGTCACGCTTTTTTATGACGAAAAGCCGCTCTAAAGACGGCGTGATCGCGCCGATGGCGGCCCAGGCCCGGCCATAGCCCATAGCGGCCTTTGCCGGATCGTCGCTGCCGCCGATACGGACATACAGCGTCAGTTCGTTCACGCGGAGCTTGCGGCGCAGATCGCCGAGCGTATCAAGCACAATATCCAGCAGCTGCAAAATTTCGTCCACGCCGCCGGAAAGGATCGGATTTGGCTTTTTTTCCTGCGAAGCGGCTTTTTCCGGTGCCTTTTCCGGTTTCTTTTGCTGTTTCTTTTTCTTTTTTGGCTTCTGCGGCAGAAGCTGAAGGCGGATGGGGCCGAGCTTCGCCGCAAGAAATACGCCCTCCGCATTATAGCGCGCATCAACGCCGACGGGAATGCAGCCGATCAGCACAAGGGCAGCAAAAATCGCAAGAAGCGTCATCCACCATGTCCAAGTCATAGCGGGATCTCCTGCTGCACAGGCGCTGATGCATCCGGCTGCGTGGACTCCTCCTGCTTCTGCTCCAGTGGCTCGACCTGCGAGGGATCGACGTGCAGGTCGACCTTTTCAATCTCCGGCAGCTCGGCCAGCGATTCCAGGCCGAACACGCGCAGGAAGTCCGGCGTCGTCTCATAGACGATGGGGCGGCCCGGCACGTTCAGCCGTCCGCATTCGCGGATGAGCTTTTTTGTCACAAGGGCGCTGACGCAGTAGGCGCTGTCAACGCCGCGGATCTGTTCGACAAGCGCCTTTGTCGCGGGCTGGTAATACGCGATGACCGTCAGCGTTTCCAGCTGCGACGGCGAAAGCTTCGGCGGCTTGCGCGTTTCAAGTGTTTTGGTCACATATTCCGCCATTTCCGGCGACGAGCACATCTGATAGGCGTTTTCCAGCCGCACAATGCGGATGCCGCTGCGGTTGAAGCTCAGCTCGTCCATCAGCGTCTTGCACGCTTCGTGGATTTCTGCTTCATCGTGTTCGAGCGTCTGGCTCAGGCGTTTGGCGTCCACCGGCTCTCCGGCGGCAAACAACACGGCCATCAATGCCCGCTGTAAATCATTCTGCTCCAAGATTAGCCTCCTGATCAGGAAATGTCCGTCTGCACGTCGGCATCCGGCGCTTTTAGAAAGGTAACCGCCATATCGCCGCGTTCATCCTCTCCGATGGAAACGGAGCGAAGGCGGCACAGCTCCAGCACGGCGAGGAACGTCGCCACGATCTCCGACCGGCTGCGGCTGCCCTTGAACAGGGACAGAAAGCGCATGACACCGTGGGCAAGCAGGCGGCTGATGACCTGTTTGGCCTTCTGCGTGACCGGGTACGGCTCTGTGCCGACGATCCCGGCGAAGTTGGACGCGGGCGGCGGCAGACGGCGCTCCGTCCGGTCCTGCATGGCAGCAAGCGCGGCGGTCAGATCGGACTTGTCGTGCCGGTAGCGGTAGGTTCTGTCCGGCTGGTACGGCTCCGGCCCCTTGGTGAACAGGCCGAGGCCAAGCTCGTTGCGCGCGGCCAGCTGCTTTGCAGCCTTCTGGATCTGCTGATACGCGTCCTGCCGCTGGCGCTTCTGGAGGGATTCGACGAGCTTGTCCATCTCGCTCTGCGCTTCCTCCTGCTCCGCCTTGGACAGGAGCATCCGCGTTTTGATATACATGAGATAGGACGCCATGGCGATAAACTCGCTGGCAATTTCCATATCCATGCGCTTCATTTCGTCCAGATACGCCAGATACTGCTCCAGAATAGCGGAGATCTGGATATCCTGTATTTCAATTTTATTCTTGCTCAGCAGCAGCAGGATCACGTCCAGCGGGCCGTCGAAGTCCTCGAGCGTCTCGCCCTTCGCGTGCACGACGCTGCCGAGATGGTATCGCGGTTCATCCATGCAGATATAACTCCAAAAAATAAGTTCAGCGCAGCGCAAGCAGCAGCCGCACCGGCCATGTGCCGATGGCTTCCAGCCCATTCAGCAGCCCGTCACGCAAGAATTCCAGCGGCACATCGAGTACGCCGGTCAGGAGCAGGAGCATCAGAAGCGCCATGCCGTAGCGCTCATAGCGCATGAGCCAGAGATAGGCCTTGTCGGACAGGCAGGAAAAGAGCACCTTCGACCCATCGAGCGGCGGGATGGGAAAGACGTTGAACACGGCAAGGCCCGCCGAAATGATCTCGACATAGTAGAAAAAGAGTGCGAAGACATAGACGGCTGTCGAGCCGGAGAAGTAGTACCAGTAGGCAAGCACACCGTAGAGCAGCACAGCCAGATAGGCCAGCAGAACGTTGGACAGCGGGCCTGCCGCAGCGGTGAGCGCCATGTCGCGCTTGGGATGCTTGAAATACCGCATATCGACCGGGACGGGCTTCGCCCAGCCGAAGCGGAACAGCGCCATCATAAGCAGACCGCCGATATCAATATGCCGCAGCGGGTTGAGTGTCAGCCGTCCTGCACGCTTTGCCGTCGGGTCGCCGAGCCAATAGGCCACGAGTCCGTGGCACGTCTCATGAAACGTGATGCACAGCAGCGACGCGGCGACGAGCACCGCCGTCTGCCATACGCCGTCAAACTGGAGCTGCTTCAGCCATGCTACAAATCCGTCCAAATCAAATCTCCTGTCTGTCGATCATGGGTTCACACCAGCTCGATCTGCTTTGCAGCGGTGAGCGGCGTGTTTTTCTCTGCGTCCAACTGGAACACGCGGACAAAGCCGGTCTTCGTACCTCGCAGAACGACGGAAATACGCGTATCCAAACTTTGCACGGGTACGTATTGGACATCGACCATCCGCCCGTCCGCGTCATAAAGCGCGATCAGGTGCAGGCCGGTGAACTCCGGGTCATAACTGACGTTCACGCCCTCGTCTGAGACGGAAACCTCCGGCGCGGGACGGAAGACAGAGACAGAATACCGGTAGTCTCTGGTCATGTATTGAAGGCGGACATAGGCGGTCTGTCCCTTCTTGAGTTCCATTCCCGCTACTGCAGGCGATCCGGACTGCAGTGCGCCACGACGCTCCCAGCGCGTGACGCTCCCATCAGATATATACACCGCAGCATAGGATTCTCCGGCAGCAGTGAACAGATAGACGCCGTCAGCCGGTGCTGTAAACCGGAAGCAGCGTTCGCTGTCACCGGTTTTGTAGAGACAGGATGTTGTCTGCCCTAACTCCAACTCTGGTATCGTTGTAAACCCGATGGTATAGCTGCCCTCCGTCTGAATGCGGATGAGGGTACTTTCGCCCTTTTTCAGATAGAAATTGCGTGCCATCGGATCGTCCGACAAAACGCCGGATCGATAAGTGCAGCTCGTTTCATAGACTTCTGCCAATGCGGTCGATTTGAGGGAAAGGACATATACGCCGTCCTCCGGCGCGAAGAATTCCCAGACTGTTTCCCCCGTACTGCCGGTCTTCTGCGTGTCAAGCGTGAGCAGCTGCGCGGCAGGAGCCGGGCATTCATACCAATCCGTGTAGATTGTCCCGTCGTCCGCTTCACAGAACGCACGGAAGGAATACTTGGCAGACGCATCGCTCTCAAACGAAATGCAGAAGGATGTGATATATCCCTTGTTCAGATAAAGATTCGACGAAACACGGTTTGCCTCCTCCTGTCCGTCTTTCCGGTATTCAACACCGAACGGCAGGCTTCCTTCGGGGCCGCTGCACGCCAGAATGACCGCACAGCGGCCATCTCCGCGGAACGTCTGCATGACAGAGCACCACGGCTTGTCCGCATTGACCTGAAGCGTACTGAGCCTCACGGTTTTGCTGCCGTATTCATATACGGCTTCGCCATAGATCGTATACTGGCCGGGCAGAAGCTCCGCGCTCCAGCTTGCAACACGGCAGGGCGCATTCTCTGTAGATTCTCCATACGCCATGCGCATAGCCTCGCCGCGCCAGAGGTCGATCCGCAGATTATCGGAGCTTCGGATCGCATAAACAACCGGCGTCACCGTAATGGAAGGCGTGCAGGTCGTGAAATTGGAAATATAAAAGCTGAATTGCTCCCCTGCTGCCAGCGTGTTCTGTCCGTAAGCAATCGCCGAGCAGATGCCGGTATTGTCATCGGCAGCCAATGTATACACCCTATGGTACAGCAGCTTCTGGCTTCCCGCATCAAGCGTCACGCACGCAAGTGACGGGTCGACCGGCCGCAGCACCACAAGGGTCCGAACAGCCGTTGTCATGCCCTCGTACCGGACGGATTCCGGCTGCTGATAGCCCTGATACGCCAGCACCCAGTCGTCATATAGAACCGAGTCGTATTTTTCGTAGACGGACCACGTCAGCTCCGTCCCGGCGGGATACAGGGAATCGACGCCGCCGAAGCGCAGCGTGCCATAGCCGCCCGTTCTTCCATCGAACTCGGGAATGGATACGGACACGGACGCGTTCGAGGCGTCCGGCGCGGCAGCGCTGACGGTAAAGGAAATGGAACGCGTGTTGTTCAGAAGATAGGCTTCCGATATGCCGCTGGCCGTTACGCGGATCGCGGCTTCATAGCTGCCGGCAGCAAGGGAATTACAGGTTTCCGAAATCTTGACATAGGCATTGGCCGAGAATCTGCTGACGGCGCACTGGCTGGTTTTTTCCCAGACGGTCTGGCCGTTCTGCGTGATCGTTGTGACGATTTGCAGTCTTGCGCTGCTCAGGTTCACTGCGCTGTTGTTCAGCGCGATCCCGCCGATTTTGAAGGATTGGTTGGCAGGGATCGTATCAATGCCAAGCTCCAGATCATCAAACGTGGAAGCGCGGACGTACAGATCCTGAACGGAAAAATCCGCCGAGGTGTTTTTGTTGTGGGTACCGGAGGCGTCCTGCTCCAGCTCTGCGCGGTAGGGTTCCAGAACGGTAAAGCTTTCGAGCCGCCACGGGAACGTCGAGGGATAGTCCAGCTCCCAGCTGTCGGCGCCGAAGCCGTCGAACATCCCGTCCATCATCATGACGCGCAGCCGGTTCGGCGCCTGGCGGCGTAGTGCGCCGTCGTATTTATCGGAATCAGAATCGGAAATGAAAATGGCGGGATAGGCTTCCTTGCTGTAGGGGCTGGCGGACGTGTCGTGCAGATAGCCCCAGAGCGTGATAGCGTGGCCGCCGATGCGGAAAGAGGAGAGATAGTTGCCGATGGAAATGCCGACGGCGCAGTCGCGCTCCAGCGCGTCAAGCACCGGCCGCAGATTGTCGATGTGGTTGGAAATTTCATAGGTCTGGTACAGACTGTCGGCGGGATACTCGGAAAGATACTTTCCGGATTCGCCCGGCGCGCGCAGCTGCGCCCAGCCGTCATTGCCCTGCATGGCGTAATAGCCGTTGAAGAACCAGTCCAGCCCGTATGTATACGAGCCGCCCGCGTCTGTAAACGCTGAAATGAACGACTCAAACAGATCGTCCTCTGTCCGGAAGCCCGCTTCGCTCCCCCAGCCGCTGAACCGGAGCATATTGGACGAAGCGGCAGCCCAGCAGAGGTTGGCGTCCGAGGCGATCTCCCCTTCCGCAACATCCGTGAATTCCTTTTCCGCGTCAATGAAGTCCACGTTGGTGAGGCTGAAATAGCGATCCTCCAGCGCACTGGCCGTCAGCTCTGTCTGCACCTGCTCCAGCGTCGATTCTGTCAGGCCGGTCAGGAAAATTTCCCGCGTATCGTCGATGGAAAACGTGGTCTTGTAAAAACCGGTGCAGGTGGGCGCGCCGCCGCTCATCACGGCGGCATCCGGCTCGGAGAAGCCGACGGGCGTGACGGTCATCAGCAGCCGTCCGTTATAATAGATCGAATAAGAGGCGATTTTTGCAGAGCGGACGGAATTCGCAAGCCCGTCCGGATTCAGAACGCCGCTCCGCGTAAGGGTATTTCCGTCTGTGTCCTCCATGCGGGTCGTAAAGCCCGGCTCCGGGTCGAGCCGCAGCGCAGCCAGCGTCTCCTGCGCGGCAAATACCTGTGTGCAGAGCAGGACCAGCAGCGCAGCCAGCAGCAGACCGCGCACAAAACGCCGATTCATAAGCAACTCCTCAATTTCTTTATTTCTTTCTAAATAATAGTATTATATCACCGGAAGCCCGTGACCGCAAGAGTAGAAATCAGGCCGTGCGCTGTGCCGTTTCAGGCAAAAACCCGTCTGTGCACAGATTGACTTTGCTGCGCTTGTCTGGTATTCTTATGGTGTATTTATGCTGCGGCGCAGGAGGTCAAGCTATGTCCGCTTACACCAAGCAAGCCATTAAAAATTCATTTTTGAAGCTGCTTAATGACCGGCCGCTCAATCAGGTCACGGTCAAGGCAATCGTGGAGGACTGCGGCATCAACCGCAACACGTTTTATTATCATTTTACCGACATTCCCTCGCTTGCGACGGAGATCATCACCGAACGGGCTGACCAGATCATCCGGCAGTACGCCAACCCGGATTCGCCGGAGGCGTGTTTGAATGCCGCCGTGCAGTTCATGACGGAAAACCGGCGCGCGGTCATGCATATGTACCGTTCGATCAGCCACGATACCGTCGCGTTTTATCTCATGCAGATCTGCCGCCACACGGTCGAGGCCTACGCAGCGGCAGCCTATGGCGATCTGCCGCTCAGCAAAGAGGACCGGGAGATCCTGATCCGCTTCTGGCAGTGCGAATGCTATGGGCAGATCGTTGAGTGGCTGTCCAACGATATGAAGTACGACATTCAGGCGCAGTTCAGCAGGCTCTGCACGTTTTACCGCGGCGGATTTGAGGCAATGGCGCGGCAGGACGCCGATACAGGCATTCCGTGCTGATTGCCCGTTCCTCTTTTTCCCCGCATCTGCTATGATATCATGTAATAATCATGCTTTCACGGAGGTTCCTGATATGCGTTCCGGCTTTATTCTTTCCTGTGAGTCTACCATTGATCTCCCCTATTCCTACTGCGAACAGCGTGACATTCCCGTTTTGTTCTATTCCTATCAGGTCGACGGCGTCAGCTATGAGGACGACATGGGGCGTGATCCGGAGGCGCTGCCGCAGTTTTACGGCTTTCTGGACGCCGGAAAGCTGCCGAGCACAGCGCAGCTGAACGAATTTCAGTACGAGACGTTTTTTGACGCACTTTTGCAGCAGGGCGACGTGCTGCATATCGCGTTCGGCTCCGGTATGACGGCGTCCGTGCAGAATGCGATGCTTGCAGCGGAGACGCTGCGGGAGAAATACCCGGAGCGGAAGCTGACCGTGATCGATTCGCTCTGCTCGTCCTCCGGCTACGGTCTGCTGGTCGACGGCGCAGCCAATCTGCGCGACGAAGGAAGATCCATGGATGAGATCGCGGACTGGGTACTCGAAAAGCGTCAGAAGGTCCACCACCAGTTTTATTCCACGGAGCTGAAATTCTACCGCCGCAGCGGGCGTATGTCCGGCGCTGCCGCAGCGATCGGCACGGTGCTCGGCATCTGCCCCATCATGCGTCTGGACGACAAGGGCCGCATCATTGCCTATGACAAGGTCCGCGGCAAGAAAAACGCCGTCGCGCGCACCGTCGAGACGATGAAGCGCCACGCCGAAAACGGAGAGAATTACACAGGCAAGGCGTTTATCTGCCACTCCAACTGCCTTGCGGATGCCGAGGCGACGAAGGCCGCCGTCGAAGCCGCGTTTCCGCATCTGAACGGCGAGGTGCGCATCTGCGATATCGGCACGATTGTCGCGTCGCATTCCGGCCCCGGCACCGTCGCGGTATTCTTCTTTGGAGACGACCGCGCACCGGAGGGTTCGGCTGTTTAAGCTTTTTCTAAATATTGACCCGGCTTTCCTCGCAGGAAAGCCGGGTCAGCTTTTATCCCTCTGCGGCTTGCAGCATTCTGTCGATGAGAATGCCATAGCCCTGCGTCGGGCTATTGACGAGCACGTGCGTGACTGCGCCGACCAGCCGTCCGTTTTGCAGGATCGGGCTGCCGGACATCCCCTGCACGATACCGCCTGTTTTGGCAAGCAGCGCCTCGTCCGTCACGGTAATGAGCAGGTTCCGGCCATTTTTCGCGTCTGCATCCACACGGTCAATGCGGATGGCAAAACGCTGCACCTGATCGCCGTCGACATTTGAAAGGATCTCCGCCGGGCCGGTCACGACCGACTCAGCAGGAGCCGTTTCGACTGTCTGCCCCTGACGCGGATGGGTCATCGTGCCGAATATCCCGCAGGCTGTATTTTTGTCCACGGTTCCCACCGTGTCCGTTACATCGAAAAGTCCGTGCAGCTCTCCCGGCGTTCCGCGTGTACCGACGCGGATCTCAGCAACGCTCGACCGCACCAGATAGCCGGACTGCATCATCAGAAGCTGCGTCCCGTCCAGACTGCTGACGCCGTGGCCGAGCGCACCGTAGCTTCCGGTTTCGGGGTCATAATAGGTGACAGTCCCGATCCCCGCGATATGGTCGCGTACCAGAACGCCGAGCCGGTAGCCGGACGGCGTTTTTTCCGGCGTGACAAGAAACTCCGCTTCCCTTCCGCCGCGTTCCACCCGCACGACAATCGGCTCGCTTTTCTGAATGCTTCCGAGCAGCGCCTGCGCGCTGTCTGTTTTCTTTCCGTCCGCCGCAATGATCACATCGCCCTTCCGGATCCCCGCCTGTTGCGCAGGTGTGCCGCTCTCTACCTCCGTGACCATCAGTCCCTCCGCATAGAGCTTGATGCCGACTGTATATCCGCCCGGAACCAGCGCGCGTCCGGCTGCGGCAGTCTGGCAGCACAGCGCAAGCGCAAGAACGAACGCGGCCAGCGCGGCCGGTATTTTTCTATAAAAAATGTTCCGCCTCATGTTCTCATCCTCTCCGCAAAAGTCTCAGCGCCATTATCTTGACCCGCCGAGCCGGAAAGAAACCGCGCATGGCGTATGTAAAAGAAAGTCTGTTTTCCTTGTCATGAATTAGAAATTCTCCGTTTTTCGAGAAAAAAGAAGCGTGTATCGGCAAAAAGGCCCTGCTTTTCCGCCGAAATCCAGAATTGCAGTTTCCATCTCAATTTAATTTCTGCAAAAAAAGAAAAATTAGTCTTGACTTTTCAGAATAAATCGTTATAATAATCATGCGCTTCGGAAAGAAGCTCAGCTAGGGGATTTGTGTAACGGTAGCACACCGGACTCTGACTCCGTTTGCGGGGGTTCGAATCCCTCATCCCCTGCCAGATGAAAAATCCGTAATCCAAAAGGATTGCGGATTTTCTCTTTGTGTATCATTTATCACGAAATATCAAACAAGATCCTTTCTGCAAAACGCCCGGCAGACAATCCGAATGTCTGCCGGGCGCTCTGTATTTGTGGTTATCTCGTCAAAACCGTGCCTGCCATGCTGCCGGTGAAGGCGTCGTTCAGGATGGCCGGGCGGCCAGCGACGAAGACAGTATCCATACCGGCGGAGAACTGCGCAGGATCGGAATAGGTTGCGCAGGTATGGACGGCGGAAAGATCAAAAATATTCAGGTCTGCATCCATGCCGGGCGCGAGAATGCCCTTTGTTTTCAGGCCCATGACCTTTGCAGCACGGCCCGTGCATTTATGCACGGCAGATTCGATGGAAAGCGCCCGCTTTTCGCGGACGAAGTGCTCCAGGAGCATTGTATACGTGCCATAAACGCGCGGATGGAGCATCCCGGTGGTGGGATAGGTGCTGTCGGAGATCACGCAGCTGTGTGCGTCGCGCAGGATATCGCAGATATCGTCCTCGGCAGCAATGAAATCGATCATGGTCACGTCGCAGTGCGCAGCCTGCAGCAGATCAAACAGTGCGGTAAAGGGGTCCTTCCCCTGCTGCTCCGCGATGGCGGCGATGCTCTGCCCCTCATACTGCCGCAAATCCTTCCGCGAGATGCTGGACGCGACAATATTCTCAAAGCCGACGAGAAGCGAGATATTTTCAAAGTCGCTGCCGGTCAGCATACGGTCTTTCAGCGCTTCGCGGAACGCGGGATCGGCCAGATTCTCGGTCAGCGCTTCCAGGCCGCCCTTCTGGCTCTCTGGCGGCAGAACGTGGACGAGCTGGGTTGAACCGGCGGTATAGGGATAGACGTCGCAGGCGATCTCCACGCCCTCCTGCCGGGCCTCCTGCATCAGGCGTAGCATTTCCGGCGTGCAGCGGCGCCAGTTGGCCTTGCCGATGGATTTAAGGTGGCTGACCTCGACGGGGGTATGCAGTGCCTTTGCGACGGTGATCATTTCGCGGAGCGCGTCGACCACGCCGCTGCCTTCCTGCCGCATATGGACTGTGATGGGAATGCCGGAATTTTTAAGCGGCTGAAGCGCTTCGATGAGCGCTTCGGTCGAATAGAAGCAGTCCGGCGCATAGCCGAGGCCCAGCGAAACGCCGAGCGCGCCTGCAGCAAGCTCCTGCTCGATCAGGCAGTGGATCTCAGCCATCTGGGCCGCGTCAAGCTCGGGCGTGCCGAAGCCTGCCGCGCAGGCGCGGATGGTGCCGCTGCCCGCCAGCATGGCGGTGTTGATGGGGCTGGGGGTCTTTTTTGCAGCGCACAGATAGGAAGCGAGGCTGGAAAAATCGGCGTTCTCCGGCAGCGCGCCCGCAACCGGGGTCAGATATGCCTCGATCTCTTTTTTGTATGCACCGGCGCAAGGCGTGACGGACAGGCCGCAGTTGCCATTGACGATCGTGGTCAGGCCCTGCTTGAGCTCCAGCTCGCCGAAATGCGGGCGGAAGAGCGCCGCGTCGGCGTGGCGGTGAATGTCGATAAAGCCGGGCGTAACATCCTTCCCTGCTGCGTCAAGGACTGTCCCGGCAGAAGCATCCTTGAGATCGCCGACTGCGGCGATTTTTCCGTCTTTAATCGCAACATCGGCTGCGGCCGCCGGTGCGCCGGTCCCGTCGATCAGAGTACCGTTTTGAATCAGATAATCGAACATTTTTCTGTTTCCTTTGTATAGACGCAGAGCGCAAGACCGGTTCTCCGGCCCTGCGCTTTGCTTTTTTATTTGACAGGTTGGATGTGCCAGATGTCTTCGGCATACTGGCGGATGGTGCGGTCAGAGGAGAACTTGCCGGCGGAGGCGACGTTCATGAGGCACTTGCGGCCAAAGGCGATGCGGTCGCAGTAGTCATGGTTCACGCGCAGACGGGCCTTTTTGTAGCTGTCGAAGTCGTAGAAGATGAAATACTGATCCGGCTTATGCCAGCTTGCGCCTTCGAGCAGGGACGTATAGAGCTCGTGCTGCTCCTCATCGGTCGGGACAGTTCCGTCGATCAGGGTGTCGACCGCGCGGCGCAGGTTCGGGTTCGCCTCGTAGAAGCTGCGGGCGTTGTAATTGGGCTTTACCATGTTGATCTCCTCGACGGTCGCGCCGAAGATATACTCGTTCTCGCTGCCCGCCTGCTCTGCGATCTCGACGTTCGCGCCGTCGAGCGTGCCGAGCGTCACAGCGCCGTTCAGCATGAGCTTCATATTGCCCGTGCCGGAAGCTTCCGTACCAGCAGGAGAAATCTGCTCGGAAATATCAGCGGCGGGAATGATGTGCTCTGCATAGGAGCAGTTATAGTTCTGCACGAAGACGACCTTCATCACGCCGTCCATGGCTGGATCGCTGTTGATGAGATCGGCCACGCGGTTTACATAATGAATAATTGCTTTTGCACGGCGGTAGCCGGGGGCAGCCTTTGCGCCGAAGATAAAGGCGGTCGGTGTGAAATCCTTGATGCTGCCGTCCTTGATAGACAGATACAGATCCATAATGCTCAGCGCGTTCAGCAGCTGGCGCTTATACTCGTGCAGGCGCTTGACCTGTACGTCGAAAATAAACGACGGATCGAGCGCAACGCCCTCGTGCTCTTCGATCACGCGGCAGAGCTGACGCTTCTTTTCCAGCTTGATGGCGTTGAACTGCTTGATGGTCATTTCGTCGATCCCGGCCTTCAGTCCCTCCAGCTGGTCGAGATGCTTCAGATACCCTGTGCCGACCTTGCTGTCGAGCAGACCGCAAAGCTCCGGGTTAGACAGGCCCAGCCAGCGGCGGGGCGTGATGCCGTTGGTCTTGTTCTGGAAGCGGTCGGGATAGACGGCGTACCAGTCCTTGAACAGAACGTCCTTGAGTATCTGGGAATGGATCTCTGCAACGCCGTTGACGGCGGTGGACATATAGACGGACAGATTCGCCATGTGCGCCTGCCCATCCTTGACGATAAAGAGCTTCGAATGCGGGTGCTCCTGCTTGAGCTTTGCGTCGATGCGCTCAATGATCTCGCAGACCTCCGGCACGACGGAGCGCAGCAGCTCCAGGTCCCACTTTTCGAGCGCCTCGGTCATGACGGTGTGGTTCGTATAGGCGAACACGCGGCGGGTCAGCTCAAACGCGGCGTCAAAATCCAGTCCCTCGGCCATCAGCAGACGGATCAGCTCCGGAATGGACATAGCGGGATGCGTATCGTTCAGCTGGACAGCAATAAACTCCGGCAGGCGGTAATAGTCCGTGCCGTGCTGCTGGCGGTAGTCGCGCAGGATATCCTGCAAAGACGCGCTGGAAAGGACGTACTGCTGCTTGACGCGCAGGCGCTTGCCCTCCCATGTGGAGTCGTTCGGATACAGAACGCGGGTGATATCCTCGGCCTTGTTCTTCTTTTCAAGCGCCTTAACGTAGTCCTGCGCGTTGAAGGCGTCGAAGTTCAGCTCCTCCTCGGCCTCGCACTGCCAGAGGCGGAGCGTGCCGACCGTCGTTGTCTCATACCCGATGACAGGCATATCATACGGGACGCAGTTGACAGTCTGGTCGGCAAATTTGACCTTGACAGCCAGCTTGTCACGGCGGTGACTCCACGGGTCGCCGTATTTGGTCCAGTCGTCCGCGTTTTCACGCTGGCAGCCATTGACGAACGACTGCTTGAACAGGCCGAAGCGATAGCGCAGGCCATAGCCGGTCAGCGGCAGGTCGAGCGTCGCGGCGCTGTCAAGGAAGCAGGCGGCGAGACGGCCAAGTCCGCCGTTGCCGAGGGCCGCGTCCTCAATGTGCTCCAGGCACGCAAGATCGACGCCCTTTTCAGCAAAGGCCGCTTTCATCCCGCGCAGAATGCCGAGGTTGAAGAGGTTGCTGTAGACCAGACGGCCGACGAGATATTCCGCGGAGAAATAGAACGCGCGGCGGCCCGGCGCCTGACGGCGCTTGGTCTTCGTCCAGTTGTCGCTGATCTCCATCATGATGACCTGGCCGAGCGCCTCATGCAGGCGCTCCGGGGTCGTTTCCTGCAGCGTCTCGTCATGCTGGAAATGCAGCAGGGCCTCAGTCTGTTTTACGATTCGTTCCGAAAATTCACTCATAGGTTACTCCTTCCATGGGACTCCGCCGGGCAAAGCTGCCGGCGGCCTTTAAAGAAGCGTCCACCTATCCGGCAAGGACAGGTGGACGCCAGATGACTGTAGGTATTATACACGATTTGACCGCTCTGTCAAACCTGCAATTTTTTGGGCCAGCGCTTCGTTGGCCGCGCCGGGCAGCATACGCCAGCGCCAGTTCGACTGCAGAAGCCTGCCAGGTTCGTTCATACGCGTTTCCCGGCCCAGACGCAGATAGTCCTGCATCTGCATGATAAACAGCTGTGCCTTGGACTGCATACCGGCCTCGATGATGGCGTCGGCCAGATCGTCCTCCGCCGTAATGCCGAGATAGCTGCGGGCATAAGCGTCCGTTTCTGCGTCAATTCCCTCGCACCACTGGATAAGCGTTTCATTGTCGTGCGTGCCGGTGTAGCAGATGGCGTTTTCAGGATAGCGGTCGGGCAGATAGTTGCTCGGCTCACGCGGATCAAAGGCAAATTCCAGCACCTTCATGCCGGGGAAGCCGGAATCAATCACAAGCTGCTGTACCTCCGGCGTCAGGAAACCGAGATCCTCGGCAATAAAATCGGTATCCGGGAAATTCTTCCGGATAGCATTTACAAGCTTCATGCCGGGACCCTTGACCCATTCGCCCTTGCGGGCGGTACGGTTGACGGCAGGAATGGCCCAATAGCTTTCGATGCCGCGGAAATGGTCGATGCGGACGACGTCGAAGCTCTCCCCTGCTGCGCGCAGGCGTCGCATCCACCAGGAGAAGCCGTCCTGTTCCATGTGCGCCCAGTCATAGATGGGATTGCCCCAATACTGTCCATTGGCGTTGAAGCCGTCAGGCGGGCAGCCCGCAACGACGCGTGGACGGCGGGTACGGGTCAACTGGAAATTCTCCGGGTGCGACCAGACGTCGGCGGAATCCAGCGGAACATAGATGGGGATATCGCCGATAATCAACACACCGTTTTCATGGGCATACTCCCGCAAACGCTGCCACTGCGTGTGGAAGCAGTACTGGAGGAAGCGATGAAAATCAAGTTCGTCGTGCAGCAACTCCCGATAATGCGCCATCGCCTCGGGCTGGTGCATCCGGATATCGAGCGGCCACTCGGTCCACGGGCCGTCGTTATAATATGCCTTGACGGCCATAAAGAGTACATACTCCTCCAGCCACGCACTCTGCTGGCGGACATATTCCGTGTAGCGCTCCGTCGGGGCCTTGTGGAAGCGGCTCCAGGCCAGATGCAGCACCCGCAGGCGCTGGTCGTACATCTTCGAAAAATCGACCTGATCGGCGCGGCTGCCCCAATCGACGCGGTCAAGCTCCTCCTGCGTCAGGTATCCGTCCTTGACAAGCTCGTCCAGATCGATCAGATACGGGTTCCCGGCGAAGGTAGAGAACGCCTGATAGGGCGAATCGCCATAGCCGGGCGGGTTGATCGGGAGGATCTGCCAGTAGGTCTGCTTTGCCGCTCTCAGAAAATCAATAAAGTCATAGGCTGCTTTTCCCATGCTGCCGATGCCGTAGGGCGAGGGCAGCGAAGTAATGTGCATCAGGATTCCACTGCTTCTTTTCATACTATCACTCTTATTTCGCTTTCGTTGAAAACAGGCAAAAGCAGCGTTGGGCGCTGTTTTCAGCTGTTTTCGAGTTTTCTGACGCTTTCACGGTTGGAAAGCGTAAACGGTACGGTCATATGGCGGGCCTGCCCGCCGCGCTCGGTGCAGTCCATCAGAACAGAAAAGCTGCGCCGGGCCAGAAGCTCGACAGACTGGGAAACGGTAGAAAGCTTCGGGGTATAGAAGCTGCCGATCCTCAGTCCATCATAGCCGATGATGGAAATATCGTCAGGGACGCGCTTTCCGGCGTCCACCAGTGCGCGGATCGCGCCGATGGCAATGACGTCTGCCATGGCGAACACAGCTGTGACCTGCGGTGTGTCGCGCAGGACGGCCTGCATACCGGAATAGCCATCCTCATAGCTGTAACGGCCGGTGTGGTAGTAGGTCTGTTCGTCGAACTGCATCCCGTTTTTCCCGAACGCTTCCACGCAGCCTTCATAACGCTGCGCAGACGTATCGGATAAAAGCCGGTCGCCGCCGAGAACAGCAATGTTTCTGTGGCCGCAGCGGATGAGATAATCGACAGCGCAGGCAGCGCCCTGCCGGTCGTTGGTCGTAACGCTGGACAGGTTCTCAAACGGCAGATCGCTCGCATCGTTTGTAACAATGATGGAGGGCACATGGATCTTGTCGAAATCGCTGACAAAATGACGGTTCGTCGCACCGAGGAACATCACGCCCATGGGCTTGCGCTCCCGGCAGAGCTTGACGGCACGAAGCACCTCGTTATCGTCTTCATCGATAAAGTCGACAATCAGCGAATGCGTGGTGCGCGAGAAAAGGGACTGCAGATGCTCGACCATACCGGCAAACAGCTCGTTGGCCGTACCCTTGACAATGATGAGTACGGTGTTGGAGCGCTGCTGCTTTAAAAGCTGTGCGCTTTCGTTGAGTTCAAAGCCGCGTTCCTGCGCAATGGACAGAATCGCCTGCCGCGCTTTTTCCGAAACATTCGGCTGGTTATTGAGCACGCGAGAGACAGTTCCAAGCGAATAACCGCTCAGTCTCGCAAGATCCTTGATCGTCATATCTGCTGTTCTCCTTGGTTTTGCTGATTCTGTATCACTATCATACAGAACCTCTGAAAAATCCACTTAAAACAGACAAATTTCTTTATCCCTTTACCGCGCCGGCAGCAACGCCCTTGATAATATATTTCTGGCAGCAGAGATAGAAGATGACGACCGGGACGATGGACATCAGGATCAGCGCCATAGTCGCGCCCATGTCGACGGAGCCGTAGCTGCCCTTGAGGTACTGGATGTGGATGGGAATGGTGCGGAATTCGTTGATATCAAGGACCAGATACGGCAGGAGGTAGTCGTTCCAGACCCACATGATTTCCAGAACGCCAACGGAAATGAAAGTCGGCTTCATCATGGGCAGGACAACCTGGAAGAAGGTCTGCACAGGGGTGCAGCCGTCGATAACAGCAGCCTCTTCAATGGAGCGCGGGATGGACTTGACAAAGCCTGTGAACATAAACACAGCGAGGCCCGCACCAAAGCCGAGGTAGACAATGGGAATTGTCCACGGGCGATTGAGCTTCAGAGTATCGGCGGTCTTTGCCAGCGTGAACATGACCATCTGGAACGGGACGACCATGGAGAACACGCACAGGTAGTACACAATGCGGCAGACGAGGCTGTCGACACGGGAAATATACCACGCGGCCATGGACGTGCAGATGAGGATCAGAGCTGCGGAAAGCAGCGTGATCATCAGGCTGTATTCGACGGATTTATAGAACGGGTAGTTGCCGAAGGTCATACCCTTGATATAGTTCTGCAGTCCCATGAAGGTGTTGCTTGTGGGAAAGGCAAACGTATCAAGGTTAATAGCGGCGTTGGTCTTGAGAGAGTTGACCAGAACGATGAAGATCGGGTAGAGATACGCAACGGCAATGATCGCAAACACGACCGTCAGGACGGTATGCGAACGGCGCTCTTTCTGGAAGCCGGTATTTTTCATTACTGATCGACCTCCTTCTTTCTGGTGGACACAAGCTGGGCAATGCTGATGATCGCAACCAGGATAAAGAACACAACTGCCTTGGCCTGTCCGGGGCCTTTGGAGTTGGAGGTGTTGGAGTTGACGATGTTCAGAGCCAGCATTTCCGTGGTCTTGATGACGTTGCCGTCAGCCAGCGTCTTAAAGGGCGAGCCGCCCGTGAGGGCCAGGTTCTGGTCATAGAGCTTGAAGCCGTTGGTCAGGGACAGGAACGTGCAGATGGTGATAGACGGCATGATGTTCGGGATTGTGATGTTCCAGAGCGTTTTCCAGCTGGACGCACCGTCGATCTTTGCGGCCTCCAGCATATCCTCCGGGATTGCCTGCAGGCCTGCGATATAAATGATCATCATATAGCCTATCTGCTGCCAGCACATGAGGATGATCAATCCCCAGAAGCCGTATTTGGTTTCCAGCACGACGGCTGTGTCGAAGTTGCTGAGGATGCCGTCGAAGATCATGAGCCAGATATAGCCCAGAACGATGCCACCGATGAGGTTCGGCATGAAGAAAACGGTACGGAAGATGTTCGAGCCCTTGATACCCTTAGTCAGAACGTAGGCAACAGCAAAGGCCAGAACGTTGATGATGAGCAGGGATACGAGCGCAAACAGCGCTGTATACCAGAACGCGTGGAGGAAGCCCTCATCCTGGAAGATAGTCTGGTAGTTTTTCAGTCCCACCCACGTCCACTTGCTGGTCGTCTTGAACTTGCAGAAGGACAGGAACAGCCCCTTTGCAAACGGGTACAGGAAGCCCACGCAGAACGCTGCGAACGTCGGCAGCAGGAACAGCCAGCCCCAGCGCTGGATCGGGCGGCGGATCAAGCTGCATGACAGAGCCGAATCGTCATGTTTTTTCTTCTTCATCATGCTTCTCCTTTATTATTTATATACTTTCTTGACAATTTCACAGACAAGCGTCCGGCCTCCGGGCGTTTGTCCGCAAAATCTTCGGCTGCGGCAGTTTCTTTTCTGTAAAAAAGGGGGCTTTGCAGCCCCCTCTTTACTTTTGGTCACGCCTTATTGCTTATGCGTTTTCCTTTGCATACTGGGTCGCCCAGCCCTGCACGAATGCAGTCTCGACAGCGGACCAGTCGCCGGTACCGGCAGAGTACTGAGTCAGAGCGTCGACAACGGCAGCACGCCAGTCGTCAACAGCGGGAGTCCAGTTGAATGCCCAGGTCACAACGTACTTGCCATCGGCAGTGTACTTGTTGGCATCCTGGAAGAAGACGTTCTCCGGCTCCTTGGCGTCCTTGAACGGGCAGGGGCCAAACTCTTGTGCCAGCATCGTGGTGCCTTCGTCAGAGGTAACGACCCAGACGAGGAAATCGATGGTAGCCTGAATGTCTTCTTCAGAGGCTTCGTTGTTGATGGCCCAGCAGTTCTCAGTGCCAGCGCACAGACCGGCTTCTTCTTCGCCGTCAACGCCGCAGTAGATGGGGATCATAGCCAGATCGTCCGGGTTCATGCCGAACGTGCCGGTCAGGTTGGAATATTCCCAACTGCCGTTCTGATAGAACGCAGCCTTGCCCTCGCCGAATTCGGCCTCGGACTCGTCGCCGGTAGCGGTAGCCAGAGCAGCGCCGGTGGTAGCGGAATCAGTGGTGTAGAGATCCCAGATGTTCTTGAAGTTGTTGAGGTAAGCGCCGGTGATGGTGGCGGGCTGCGCGGTCACGCCGTCGTCACGGAACTCGTAGTACAGCGGCATATTGGCCAGATGGCCGGAGAAACGCCAGCTGGAGGAGCCTTCGAGGCCGGCGGAGGAGAATGCGTCGAAGCCGAGCTCGTCAGCACGGGCATGGATGTCGTCAGCGACAGCCTTCAGGGATTCGAAGTTGGTGATCTCGTCGATGGAGTGGCCAGCCTTCTCAAGCAGAGCCTTGTTGACGATGATGCCGAACGCCTCGTAGCAGTAGCCGATGGCGAGGGTCTGGCCGTCTTCACCCTTGAGGTTGAAAGCATCGGTGGTCATCTGATCCATGATGGCAGTGCCGTCGAACGGATAGCAGTAGTCGCCGTAGGAGTTGATGGCGCCCTGGTTGCCGCACTGGAACAGAGTCGGAGCGGAGCTCTTGTCAAGCTCGGCTGCGAGGGTGGTGTCATAGGTGCCGGAAGCAGCGGTGACGACCTTGACGGGAACGCCGGTCTGCTCGGTATAGGTGGCGGCGAGCTTCTGCCAAGCTTCGTCAGCTTCGGGCTTGAAGTTCAGGTAGTAGACAGAACCGGTCGCTTCGGTCGCGGCGGGCTCTTCCGTCTCGGTCTCAGCGGGGGCAGTCTCTTCGGTGGTGGCCGGAGTCGTTTCGGTCTCGGCCGGGGTGGTCTCTTCGGGCTGTGCGGGCTCGGTCTTGGTTGCGCAGGCAGCCAGGCCAAGAACCATCACGAGCGCCAGAAGCATTGCGATGATCTTTTTCATGGTATTTCCTCCTGAATGATTTTTGAGTTCTGGAAACGTTTCCATTTCCAATGCCCATATTATACTACATTTTTCTGATCTGAGCAATCAAAATTTGTTCCAAAAAAATTTTCAGCACTTTGTACGATTTTAAGGCTTCAAAATTGTGCAGTTTGCTTCTATCCTCTTTCCGGCTTGCGTTTTTTCTGTTCAGTCGATATAATATTCTATATTCTTTCCTGAAACGAGGCGCGCTATGAAGTTCTTCAATTATGATTCCCCTTTTTGGTCGTTTATGTCGCGGATCGCAGACCTTGTCATTGTAAATATACTGTGGCTGGTTTTCTGCATCCCCGTGTTCACCATCGGCGCATCAACGGCGGCAATGTACCGCGTGACGCTCAATCTGGTGCGCGGTGAGGGCGGCGGTGTCGTCCGCAGCTTCTGGGCGTCGTTCAAGCTCAATTTCAAGCAGGGCGTTCTGCTGTTCCTGATCCTTCTGATCCCGACGCTGCTGGTGATCGTTGAGGTTGAGATCTATCTGTCCGGTGCGGTGGCACAGTCGGTCTGGATGGGCGTGATTTTCTGCTTCCCGGCGCTGCTCGTTTCGCTGATCGGCGCTTATATCTATCCCCTGCTGGCGCAGTTCGACAATACCATCAAGAACACACTCAAAAACGCCATTCTGCTTTCGATCGGCAACCTCCCCTATTCGCTCGTGATGGCGGCGCTGAATCTGTCCGCGCCGCTCCTGCTCCTGTTTGCGACAAGCTTTTTCCTGCGGACGTGCATTTTCTGGATCCTGATCGGCGGTTCGCTCGTCGCGATGCTCAATTCATATCTGCTGCGGAAAATCTTCAAAAAGTATTTTGAGCTGGATTAAATGCGCGCCCGGTGCAAGGCTGCACCGGGCGCATACTTTTTATCTTCTCAATGCCGCGATCAGTTCCAGAAGGCCGTAGACAATGGGCTGGTGGAACAGGTAGATGAACAGGGACTGGCGGCCGCACCAGCAGAAGAACCGCGCGATCGCGCTTTCCCGGAACGTGCCGGGCAGGCGTGTTTTTTTGTCCGCGTAGACCGTCCTGCCGAGAACTGTGCCGAGCATATACCAGCCGAGGTGCGGCAGGAGCGGAAAATAATCGCTGGACGCGAAGCCCTCATAGACAAAGCCGAACGGGAAAAGGAATTTTGCCTTCACGACCGTGCCGGAAATGAGATAGCCGGTCACAACGAGCACAACGCCCATGGCGGCAAGCGCCTGCGTGGGCAGCTTTTTATAGGCGGGATAGAGCATCATGCAGATGCCCAGCAGATGCAGTACGCCGAACCAGACGATCACATCGCGCGAAGCCATGCCGAGGCGGTACATCCCGAAGGTCACAAGCGAAATGAGCATTCCGCAGGCAAAGACGATGCAGCCGCGGTGGAAGCTGCGCGAACCGAGCGTAGCGCAGCAGCCGGACAGGACGACGAAGATCACGCCGCCATACTGCTGGATGAATACGTACCACGCGGGCAGGTGCAGATCAAGGCCAATAAAATAGATCAGATCAAAAATCAGATGGATGAGGATCACGCAGAGGATGCAAAGGCCGCGCAGCGCGTCCAGCTCCCAGATCCGGTCGGTTTTTTTCATGGAAATCACCTGAAATCATTACAGCCTGCCGCGGAACGCGGCAGGCTGCCGAAATAAATTACGAATTCTTTGCGTCTTCCAGCGCCTGACGCTCGGCTTCTTCCTCTTCGAGCACACGGTAGGCAACCTTGCCGACCAGCGTTTTAGGCAGCTCGGGCCGGAACTCGATATCATACGGCATGGCGTATTTTGCGATATGCTGGCGGCAGTAGTCGAGAATCTCCTGCTTGACCGCGTCCGACGGCTCGTAACCGGGGCGCAGGACGACAAAGGCCTTGACCTTCTGCATCTTATACGGATCCTTGACGCCGATGACGCAGGACAGCAGCACCTTTTCATGGCCGTCAATGATGTTTTCCAGCTGGCCGGGATAGACGTTATAGCCGGAGGTGATGATCATGCGCTTGATGCGCTGGGAGAAGTAGACAAAGCCGTCCTCGTCCATCTTGCCAAGGTCGCCGGTGTGCAGCCAGATGCGGCCGTCCTCATGGCGGCGGAGGGTGTTGTGCGTTTCCTCGGGGTTGTCGACATACTCGAGCATGACCGACGGGCCGGAGACGCAGATCTCGCCTTCGAGATTCGCGTCCAGCTCCTGTGTCGTGCCGGGCTTTACAATCTTATAATACGTATCCGGGAACGGGACACCGATGGAGCCGACGCGGTTATAATCCTTCGGCGTCAGGCAGGAGGCCGTGACGCATTCGGTCAGGCCGTAGCCCTGACGCACCTGCACGGAAGCATTGTGGGCCTTGAGGAAATCGTCGACCTTTTTCTTCAGCTCGATGGACATACTGTCACCGCCGGAGAACACGCCCTTGAGGCAGCTGAGGTCTGCGTTTTCAAGCTTTTCTGCGCGCAGCAGCGCCTCAAACAGCGTCGGGACGCCGGGGATGATATTGGGCTGCTTTTTGATGAGCAGCTCGGCGTAGGTATTGACGTTGAACTTCGGAACAAGGATGCAGCACGCGCCGCCAATCAGGGCGGTATGGATGCCGATGCCGAGGCCGAAGCCGTGGAACACGGGCATGACGGAGAGCATCTTCAACCCGTCGATGGGCGAGAAGCCGGAGGCAGCGATGGTCTGCAGGCCCAGCGCGTTAAAGTTCATATTGGACAGGAGAATGCCCTTGGTCGTGCCGGTCGTGCCGCCGGAATAGAGGATGGACGCGCCCTCCTCCGCCTTGCCGAACTCTCTCGGCAGGGGCAGGTCGCGCTTTTTGCCGACGCGCTGGAATTCCGACCACCAGATGTAATTGCCCTTTTTCGGGGGCTTGGGGTATTTGCGGGCTGCCGTCAGGGCATAGCCGAGGGCAAGATGCGGGTACAGCTCGTCCTCGATTTTGGCAAGCAGGAGCTTGCAGTCCGGATCGTCAAGCTCGGGCATGATGGGTGCGATCTTGGCGTAGAACTGGTCGAGCGTGAGGATGCACTTGGAATGCGAGAAATTGAGATAGAACCTGATCTCCCCCGCAGCGGAAAGCGGATGGATCATGTTGGACACCGCGCCGATGCGGTTCAGGCCATAGAACGCGTGCAGGGCCTGCGGGCAGTTGGGCATACAGATGGTGACGCGGTCGCCCTTTTTGATGCCCATGGCGAGAAACGCCTGCGCCGTCTCGTCGATCTTCTGCATGAACTGCGTGAAGGTCGTCTTTTTGCCCATGAATTCATAGGCAGGCAGCTTCGGATTGCGCTCTGCTGCGGCCTTGACCATCTGATAGATGGTCTTCTGCGGATAGGACAGATGATGCGGCACATTGCCGTAATACTTTAACCAGGGAGCGGAAGAGGAAAGACTCATTTTTTTCATCCTTTCGGGCGAGTTTTTTCGCACACCTCTGCCGCCCCATTCACACACCAAAGACGGCAGTTATCTGCATTATACCTGTTTCGGCCCGAAATAGCAAGATTTTCTTACAGGCAGATGCGGCATTTTGTCTTATTCATCATATATTTTAAGGAGCCGTCCGGGCGGGCGGCTCCTTTTGTTTGTATTTTTCCATAGCGCTGCGGTTTCTCCGACAGCAGCAGAAGGTTGACGCTTTCCGGTGCTCAGGAATGTCTTGCCTTGTCGCAGAATGCACGGACCTCCCGTTCGTCGATCACCGTACGCCTCTTTTATCTATACTGTAAGCGGCGGTTCCGCTGCCGCGCTTGGGCAGGTGCCAGAGAATACATTTGCGCTCTGCCCGGCTGATGGAACTGGTTTCCTGTCCGTTATGCAGCATATGTTCTGTGAAACCGTCGTTCTGTACACGTATGAGGACGGAGCACTGCATAAGCAGACGCTGCTGTATGAAGTCCCTGTCGATCAGCTGCCCAAAAACGCGTCCACGCCTCTGGATGAGATGGGTACCATGTCTTCACATGGTTCCGCACCTACCCGGTCGACGATCTTTCCGGTCTGTCCCAGTCCGGCGTTTCGTCCGGCTCCAATGCGGATATTGTCGCTCTGCTCAAAGCAGAAGCGAGCGCTTCCTGAATTTCTCTGCAAAACGCGCGTCTGTCTGCAGCAAAGCCCGGCTCCGCGCGGGAGCCGGGCTTTGCTTTGGTATTAATCCGCCATGCCGTATGCCTGCTCAAAGAGCTGGTAAAATGGGAGAAGGAATTGAAAGCCTGCTTTGACCCAGTCTGTCAGCTCCGGGCCGCTGCTGCGCTCGTCGAAGGGGTGCATACTTTCGATGGAAAACGAACGCATATTATAAAGTCTTCCAACCGGTTCCCCGGCATGGCCCTTCGGCCTTGCATAGGCGGGGCCGGAAAGCGTATATTCCTGCTGCGCGTCCAGCTGCCGCAGGAGCTTTTCGGCGCGCTTCGGGTCGTTGTCCAGAATCCGCCGCAGCTGTACGCCGGATGCTGCCGGCATCCACCAGCCCGCGCCGCAGCCGTAGCCGTCCGCGCCGACCTGGAACCAGAAGCACGGCGCTTCACCGCGGTTCTCGATCGCGTTCTGGAACGAAAACCAGATATGGTCGTTGAGCGGCCCGCGTCCAAACAGCCGCCGTGCGTCGCGGTAAATGCGTGAAATGTGAACATTCAGGTGCAGATTGGGGTATGTTTCCTGAAACCAGTCGTAAAGCTCCCCGGCCAGCGCCTTTGTCGGGGTCATGACCGCGTCCTGAAATTCCTGCTTGTGCTCTGCGAACCACGCCCGGTCATTGTTGAACCGGATGCCCCAGAACACGTCGACCGTCTGGTCGGTATATCCTGTAAACATTGCTTTTACTCCTTCTGATTGCGAAGATAGGCCAGATAGCCCTCTAAAATCAGGCTGGCCGCCACGGCGTCGACCGTGTTTTTGCGTTTTTTGCCGTGATAATTGCTTTCGTTCAGGATCTGGTGCGCCTCGATGGTCGTGCGGCGTTCATCCCACAAAACGGGCTTTATCCCGACTGTCTGCTCCAGAAGCGCGGCAAAGTCGCGGTAGAGCGCGGCACGCGGGCCTTCCGTGCCGTCCATATTGCGTGGGAAGCCCATCACGAGCCGCTGCGCGCCGCTTGCTTTAAACATCCGTGCCACTTCCTCCGCTGTCTTTTCCGGCTTCCACGAGTGGATCACCGCCGTCTGGCCGGTCATCCAGCCAAGCGCGTCTGAAATAGCCACACCGGTGCGTGCGTCGCCGTAGTCGATCGCCATGATTTTCATGCAGTCTCTCCCTGTTTCCTGTTTTTTTATAGTATAGCAGATTTTTTGCCTTCCTGCAATTCGCGAGAAAATTTTCCTGTTTTCTTGAAAAAAACCTGTTGACCTGCAATGCTTTTTATGATAATATGGCTCTACCTGTGAAAAAGGGGTTTTCTTTTTTTGCGCCCATTTTTCAAGCTGCGGGACGCCACGTAGTTTCGGCGTCATCTAAATTTTCAATAGCCGCAGTTTTGCAGGGAGGCAAGTATTAAGGAGGTGCCGAATATGCGAGTTAAGATCACGCTCAGATGCAACGAATGCAAGCAGAGAAACTACAACACCATGAAGAACAAGAAAAACGACCCCGACCGTATCGAACTGAAAAAGTATTGCAGATTCTGCAAAAAGCAGACTGTGCACAGCGAGACGAAGTAACACATCGGACAAGCAGAAAGGGTGAACATCATGGCAGAAGCGAAAAAGGAAAACTTCTTTGCCCGCACTGGCAAGCGTCTCAGCCGCTGGTTCCGTGAAATGAAGAGCGAGCTGAAAAAAGTCGTATGGCCGACAAAGAGCCAGATGGTCAACAACACCGTCATCGTTCTGGTGTGCACACTGATCGTCGGCATTTGCATTTGGGTCTTCGATGCTGTAGGCGGCGTCGTCGTCAACGGTATCATTACCCTGGTCAGAGGCTAAAGCATGGCGGAAGCAGCAAAATGGTATGTTGTGCATACCTATTCCGGCTACGAAAACACCGTCAAGGCTACCATCGAGAAAACCATTGAGACCCGCCATCTCGAGGATCTGATCCACATCGTCTCCATCCCCATGGAAACTGTGACCGAGATCACCGACAACGGGCCGAAAACGTACGACCGCAAGGTATTTCCGGGCTACGTTCTCATCAAGATGATCATGTCCGACGAGGCATGGTATATCGTCAAAAATGTCCGCGGCGTGACCGGCTTTGTCGGTTCCGGCACGAAGCCGACTCCCCTCACGGAGGAGGAAGTGCAGCAGCTGGGCATTGAAAAGCATGAGATCGTGGTTTCGTACTCTGAAGGCGACAGCGTCCGCATCAACGACGGCCCGCTGACCTCCTTCATCGGAACTGTCGACCAGATCGATATCGAAAAGAACAAGGTTCGCGTCATCGTCTCCATGTTCGGGCGCGAAACGCCGGTCGAGCTGGAGCTCGATCAGGTCGAGCTGGTCAACGACTGACCCCGCAGGAACGCGGAACGTGGGAGGGGCTTGACCCCCGCCAAAAATACGCGCCCGTGCGCGTATCACCACATTTATTCAGGAGGTGCTCATCATGGCACAGAAAGTAACAGGCTATATCAAGCTGCAGATCCCCGCTGCAAAGGCAACTGCGTCGCCCCCTGTCGGCCCGGCTCTCGGCCAGCACGGCGTCAACATTTCTCAGTTCATCAAGGAATTCAACGAGCGTACCAAGGATCAGGCTGGTTTTAAGATCCCGGTCGTTATCACGGTTTACGCTGACCGTTCCTTCTCCTTCGTCACCAAGACCCCCCCGACCCCGACCCTCATTCTGAAGGCTCTGGGCATCGAAAAGGGCTCCGGCGTGCCCAACAAGGACAAGGTCGCCACCATCACCAAGGCACAGGTCAAGGAAATTGCCGAGCGCAAAATGCCCGACCTGACTGCAAACACCATCGAAGCCGCTATGAGCCAGGTCGCAGGTACCTGCCGCAGCATGGGCATCGTGGTCGTCGACTGAGTTTGACCGCAATAACAGCTTGACCGAGGTATATCGGCAACAGGCCGAGCCTCATAAATATGTGGGAGGAATCATTCCGAATCACCACTAAGGAGGAAATTACATTGTTTAGAGGTAAAAAATATAAGGACAGCGCGAAACTGGTCGACCGCTCCACGCAGTACGAAGTTCCCGCTGCTATGGATCTTGTTGTAAAGACCGCTTCCGCCAAGTTCGACGAGACTGTTGAAGTCCACATCAAGCTCGGCGTTGACTCCCGTCATGCTGACCAGCAGGTCCGCGGCGCGATCGTTCTCCCGAACGGCACCGGCAAGACCCGCAAGGTTCTCGTGTTCGCCAAGGACGCCAAGCTCGACGAGGCCAAGGAGGCCGGCGCCGACTTCGCAGGCGGCATGGAACTCGTTGAAAAGATCCAGAAGGAAAACTGGTTCGATTTCGACGTCGTCGTCGCTACCCCGGATATGATGGGTATCGTCGGTCGTCTCGGTAAGGTTCTCGGCCCGAAGGGCCTCATGCCCTCCCCCAAGGCCGGCACCGTGACCCCCAACGTCACCGCCGCCGTCAAGGAGATCAAAGCCGGTAAGATCGAGTACCGTCTCGACAAGACCAACATCATCCACTGCCCCATCGGCAAGGCTTCCTTCGGCCCCGAAAAGCTCGCTGAGAACTTCAACGCACTCATGGGCGCTGTTATCAAGGCAAAGCCGGCCGCTGCAAAGGGCCAGTATATCAGAAGCTGCACCGTCGCCAGCACCATGGGCCCCGGCATCAAGGTTGCTACCACCAAGATCTAAAAAATAGCTCTTGACATTCGCGCAGATTCTGCTATAATATACAAGCTGCCAAAGACAGCAGGAGATAGTTTATCGTAACAGGGTTCGCCCTTCCTGCCGAGGTTCCGCACAAATGGTAACATTTCTGTGTCCTCACGTCTTTGGCGTGAGGACATTTTATTTTCAGAGGTGACATTCATGCCCAACGCAAAGGTACTTGAAAGCAAGAAAACCGTCGTTGATGCTCTGTCTGAGAAAATTCAGAACGCTACTTCTGCTGTTTTTGTAGACTACAAGGGCATCACCGTCGCGCAGGATACCGAGCTTCGCAATCAGTTCCGTGCTGCGGGAGTCGAGTACGCTGTCGTCAAGAACACCCTGACCCGGTTCGCTGCCAATAAGGCCGGCTACACCGAGTTCGATGAGCTTCTCAACGGCACCACGTCCATGGCTTCCACCACCGACGATCCCATTGCACCGGCTCGCGTCGTCTGCGAATTCGCAAAGAAAAACAAGAACGTCGTCAAGATCAAGGGCGGCATGGTTGAAGGCAAGGTTCTGTCTGTTGAAGAACTCATGTCCTTCGGCGAACTGCCCTCCAAGAATGCACTCGTTGCACAGGTTCTCGGCACGTTCCTCGCGCCCATCTCCTCTCTGGCAGTTGTCCTGAACCAGATTCTGGAGCAGAAGGGCGGCGCTCCTGCGGAAGAAGCTCCCGCAGAGGCTTAATCCATCAATCAATAAAATTTCGACTGAAACATTTTACTGAACAATTTACTGGAGGTAACTACAATGGCATCCGAAAAGATTACTGCTATGATCGAAGAAGTTAAGACCCTCACCGTTCTTGAGCTGGCTGAGCTGGTTCATGCTCTGGAAGAGGAATTCGGCGTTTCCGCCGCTGCCGCTGCTGTCGCCGCTCCCGCTGCCGGTGCTGCTGCCGCTGAGGAAGAGAAGACTGAGTTCGATGTCGTCCTGAAGGCCGCTGGCGCCAACAAGATCGCTGTCATCAAGGTCGTCCGTGCTCTGACCGGCCTGGGCCTGAAGGAAGCTAAGGAACTCGTCGACGGCGCTCCGAAGAACCTCAAGGAAGGCGTCTCCAAGGACGAGGCCGAGAAGATCGCTGCCGAGCTCAAGGAAGCTGGCGCAGAGGTCGAGGTCAAGTAAGTTTACTTGTCACCAAAAAATCCCGGGCTGCATCTGCAGCCCGGTTTTTTGCAGCATTATAAAATTATGTTAACCAGCATACAGAGCAGCATGCCGATCATTGTCGGGATTGCCGCTGCCAGAAGCGTCCACCGGAAACTGCCCGTTTCGCGCTTGATGGAAAGAAGCGTTGTGCTGCATGGCCAGTGAAATACACAGAAAATCAGACAACACAGCGCTGTTTTCGCTGTGATTCCACTGGCAGCCAGAAGTGCCGCAGCCTCAGCCCCCTGTGCATCCCCAAGCACACTCTGCTGCGTCAGCAGCATCAAAATGACCGGAATCGCCAGTTCGTTGGCTGGCAGCGCAAATAAAAAGCCTGTCAAAATCACTCCGCTCATTCCCAACAGCCGCCCCACTCCATCCAGTGCGCCGGAAATCCACAGCAATAAGCTTTTCCCGTTCACCTGCCACGCGCCAAGCGCCCATAAAAGCAGCCCCGTCGGTGCCGCAACCATCACGGCACGGGAAAGCACATGCAGTGTCTTCCCAAAAACTGCGTCGTTCAGAATTTTTTTCAGCTGCGGCCGTCGATATGCGGACATCTCCAATACAAATGGCATACCGGTTTCCCTGTTCAATCTCTTGCTGAGCAGAGAAGACACCAGAAACGTTCCGCCCGCGCCCATACAGACCGCCGCCGTCAATACCAGCGCCAGCAGAAGACTGTTTTCGCGCCCCAGCAGAACCGCTCCCATCGCCAGGAGCATCGGGAACCGTCCGTTGCACGGCATCATCGCGTTCGTGCAGACCGCCGTCAGCTTCTCCGCCCGCGTCGGCATGATCCTGCACCCCGTTACCCCAACTGCATTGCATCCGAGACCCATACACATCGTCAGTGCCTGGCGGCCTGAGGTGCCGCAGCGGGCGAAAATGTGGTCAGTCAGGAAGGCTGCACGCGGCAGATATCCGGCGTCCTCCAGGACAGAAAACAGAAAAAAGAAGATCGCCGCAGGCGGCAGCATCACAGCGGTGACGCGCGCCGCCGTTGCATAGACACCGCTGATCAGCGCATCCGCAAGCCAGTGCGGCCAGCCCGAACAGGCTTGGAGCAGAACCCGCTGCAGCCAGTCAAAACCGCTTTGCAGCCAGACGGAGAACACGTTGCTGCCCTCCAGCGTCAGCCAGAACAGCACGGCCAGCAGAATCATAAATACGGCTGCACCGGTATATTTCCCCGTCAGGAGCCGGTCTATCCGAATACTGCGCTGTGTCCTGCCGCTGTCTCCTGATTGCACGACCTTCCCCGCAAGCTGCCGGGCATGGCGAACGCAGTCCGCAGGCGCAGAGTGCTCCGGCAGGTGCGGCGTGAGCGTGATGTAGCCATCCATCACATCGCGGATCGTCTGCCGCAGCCGACGGATATCCTTCGCGTCGCTTGCACATGTACCGACGACCGGAACCCCCAGCAGGATTTGCAGCGCATGAAGATCGATCCGGATTCCTCTTGCCTGCGCTTCATCCATCAGATTGACGCAGACGATCAGCTTTTCACACCGCGGCATCAGCTGCAGTGCAAGCGATAGGCTCCGAGCAAGGCACGTCGCATCACAGACGGCGATCACGCAGGCATCCGTATGCGCATGCAGATACTCTGCTGCAATGCGTTCCTCCTCCGACCCGGTTTTCAGCGAGTATGCGCCCGGAAGATCCGTCACGGCATATGCCTGCGCGGCATAGGAATATGTGCCGTGCGCTACCGCGACTGTCTTCCCCGGCCAGTTTCCCGTATGCTGATGCAGCCCGGTCAGCGCGTTGAAAATGCTGCTTTTGCCGACATTCGGGTTCCCGGCCAGCGCAATGGCGCGGAGCGCGGGTTCGTTCCGGCTCATCTGACCGCCTCCACAACGATCTGCGCCGCGTCCTTTTTCCGCAGTGCAAACACTGCTCCGCCAACCGCATATGCCGCAGGCGATGCGTGCGGCGCACGATACAGACAGCTGAGCTCCGTTTCAGGCAGAAGTCCCAGCTCCTCCATACGCGCCTTGGCCTCGCCCGGCATCAAAATCTCGCGTAGGACACCATATTCCCCCGGCCGCAGCGCATCCAGTCCCATCCGCCGCTTTTCCATGGGCGCACTCCCCTTTCTGTTCCTCTGGTTTCTAATCCAGAATATACAGAAAAGCACGGTTTTGTGACAACCCCATTGTGTTTGGCTGCGCCGCGTGGTATACTGACAGGAAATCACACTTGAGGTGCGCCATGCTTCACAATTATCACACGCACACGTTCCGCAACCATCACACGGTCGGTACGGAGCGCGAATATATCGAATCCGCCATCAAAAACGGCTTCCAAACGCTCGGCTTTTCCGAGCATGCGCCATATCGGTTCCCGGATGGCCATGTTTCCTATTTTCATATGTTCCCTGAGGATTTAAACGACTATATCCAGACGCTTCTGACGCTCAAGGCAGAATACGCCGACCGCATCGAGATTCTGATTGGCTACGAGGCGGAGTATTATCCCAGGTTTTTTGACAATCTGCTTGCGCGCATCACACAGTATCCCGTCGACTATCTGCTGCTCGGCCAACACTATATTCACAACGAGATCGACGGCGTTTATGTCTATGAGCCAACGGATGATCCTGAGATTTTGAAAGTTTATGTAAACCAATGCATTGCAGGACTGGATACCGGGCTGTATACCTATCTGGCGCACCCGGATCTGATTCAGTTTACCGGCTCCGAATCGATCTACCGGCGGGAAATGGAACGGCTGTGTCTGGCTGCGAAGGAACGGAATATTCCGCTGGAGCTGAACCTGTTGGGGCTGCGCGCGAACCGGGCGTACCCCTCCGCACGCTTTTTCCAGATCGCAAAGGACTGCGGCAGCACGATCGTCGCCGGGATCGACGCGCACGACCCGGATTGCTTCTTCCAGCCCGAAACATTTGCGCCTTATCAGGCATTTGTGGCGGAGTGCGGGCTCACCGTAACGGATTCGATCACGCTCCGGCCTGTCCGGCGCTGACCAGTCAATAAAAGAACAGCCGCGTGGGAACACTCCCGCGCGGCTGTTCTTCTCAAATCGTATCCAGAATCAGCTGGAAGACCGCGTCGGCGGCCTGTTCGCGGATCTGGGCGCGGTCGCCGGACAGGTGCAGCTCCTTACAGAAGGAGAAGCCTGCCGTGTCGACGGCGATGTAGACGAGGCCGACCGGGCGGCCCGTGCCGTCCCCATCCGGCCCTGCAAGACCCGTTACAGACACGGCGCAGTCCGTCATAAGGCGTTCGCGTGCGCCGCGTGCCATTTCATGCGCTGTTTCGCGGGAAACGGCAGTGCAGACGTCAAGCGTCTCCTGCTCCACGCCGAGCAGACGGTGCTTGATTTCATTTACATAACTTATCACGCCGCCCTTATATACGGCAGACGCGCCCGGCACATCAGTCAGCAGCTTGCCGATCAGGCCGCCGGTGCAGGATTCTGCCGTAGCAAGCGTCAGCTCCTGCTCCTTCAGGCGCTTGACGACGGCCTCAGCCCCTGTGTTCATCTTCATAATACCGGATCTGGGTCTTTTCCGTGTTGGCAATCGCGCGGGCGATCAGGCCCTCCACGTCCAGCTTCTGCTCCTCGGCCTCGACCTGCGCGAGAACCGGCTTTGTCTTCGGATGCTTGGGCGTAAAGACGGTGCAGCAGTCCTCATACGGGAGAATGGAGGTATCCAGCGTCCCGATACGGCGGGCGACGGCAACGATCTCCTCCTTATCCATGCCGATGAGCGGATGGAAGATTGGCATATGGACGACCGCGCCGGTCACGGCCATGGCGTCCATGGTCTGGGACGCGACCTGACCGAGATTTTCGCCGGTGACAAGGCACTTCGCGCCGTGGTCGCGGCCGATGGCCTCTGCAATGCGCATCATAAAGCGGCGCATGATGATCGTGAAGTATTCCTCACGGCAGTGGTCGCGGATGGCCTCCTGAATTTCGGTGAAGCCGACAATATCGACGGTCATACGGCCGCAGAACTTCGTCATGATGCGTGCCAGCTCCAGAACCTTTTCCTTGGCAAGCTCCGAGGTGTACGGGTACGAGAAGAAGTGGATGCATTCGATCTCCACGCCGCGCTTGGCGATCATGTAACCCGCGACCGGGGAATCGATGCCGCCGGAGAGCAGGACTGCCGCGCGTCCGCCAGTGCCCGTCGGCAGGCCGCCTGCGCCGGGGACGGACGGGCCGTGGACGTAGGCCGCCGTCTCGCGGACCTCAATATTGACGGTATAGTCGGGGTTGTGGACGTCGACCAGAACGTTCGGGAATTCCTCTGCCAGCCGTCCGCCGATCTCCTGCGAGATCTGGATGGAGTTCAGCGGGAAGCGCTTATCCGAGCGCTTGGATTCGACCTTGAAGCTTTTGGCTGCGGACAGCTCATCGCCCAGATACTCGCAGACGGCGTTAAACATGGCGTCGAGATTTTTTTCGCAGGCACGGCAGCGGCACATCTGGGCCACGCCGAAGATCGTGCCGCAGGCCTCCCACGCGCCGTCCAGATCGCAGTCCTCGGTCAGCGGCTCGACATAGAGCGTCGACTGGACGATATTGACCTTGAATTCGCCGAATTTCGCCATGCGGCGGCGGGTGACGGTCTTGAGCTTATCCTCAAAGACACGGCGGTTCTGTCCCTTCAGGACGATCTCGCCCAATTTCAGTAAAAAAAGTTCTTTCATGATATGTGTCCTATTCTATAAAAATGAATTTGGTTTTATAAAATTATCTTGCGTTTTCTCCGCCGAGCTGGAAGGAGCGGTACTGGACAGCCTCGGCGATGTGTTCGGGGCGGATCTGGTCGCTGCCGGCAAGATCGGCGATGGTTCTTGCGACCTTCAGCACGCGGTCATAGCTGCGGGCCGTCATGCCGAGCGCGTCGAACGCCTGCTTCATAAGGGCGGTGCATTCCTCGTCCAGCTGGCAGAACGTGCGCAGCTGCGCGGGCTGCATATAGGCGTTGCAGCGAGTCGACGTGCCGCTGTAGCGTGTGTTCTGGATGCTTCTTGCCGCGTCGACTCTGGCCTTGATGGCGGACGACGGCTCCGCCTCTGACCGGGAGCGCAGCTCGTCAAACTTGACGGAGCTGACCTCGACGATCATGTCCACACGGTCGAGCATCGGGCCGGAAATGCGGCTTAAATACCGGTCGACCGCCGCCTGTGAGCAGGTGCACCGGCCGCTGGGGTCGCCGTACCAGCCGCAGGGGCAAGGATTCATGGCACAGACCAGCATGAACTCGCACGGGAAGGTCTGCGAGCCCTGCACCCGGGAAATGGTGACCTGTCCGTCCTCAAGCGGCTGGCGCATGGATTCGATGGCGTCCCGGCGGAACTCCGGCAGCTCGTCGAGGAACAGCACGCCCTTGTGCGCAAGGGAAATCTCGCCGGGCCGGACATTCGCCCCGCCTCCGGCCAGTGCAGCTGCGGAGACGGTATGGTGCGGGCTGCGGAACGGACGCGATTCGATGAGCGGATGATCCGGGCGCAGAAGACCCATGACGGAATAGATCTGCGTGACGTCCAGCTGCTCCTGCCGCGTCATATCGGGCAGGATGGACGGCAGGCGCTTTGAGAGCATACTCTTGCCGGAGCCGGGAGGGCCTACCAGAAGGATATTATGCCCGCCTGCCGCCGCAATTTCAAGGGCGCGCTTTGCATTTTCCTGCCCTTTTACATCCTTGAAGTCCAAAAGCTGCTGTGTTTTGTGCTCCGGCTGCCAGATGGGCGCGGGATCGATCGGCGTCTGGCCGGTCAGGTGCGCGGTCAGCTGCCGGATGTCCTTTACGCCGTAGACGGCCAGACCGCCAGCCAGCGTGGCCTCGCGCGCGTTATCCTCCGGGACGTACAGCTCCTCATAGCCGAGCCGCTTCGCGGCCAGCGCCATCGGCAGGACGCCGGGAACGGCGCGCAGCGCCCCCTCCAGACTCAGCTCACCGAGGAACGCGCAGCGTTTCTTCGGAAGCTTTACCTGCTCGGAGGCAGCCAGAATAGACAGGAGGATCGGCAGATCGTAGAGCGTGCCGGATTTCTTCGTACCCGCCGGAGCGAGGTTCACGATGATGCGGCTGACCGGGAACCGGAAGCCGCAGTTTTTGATCGCGGCGCGCACGCGTTCGCGCGCCTCCTTGACGGACGCGTCCGGCAGACCGACCAGATCGAACGCCGGAAGCCCCGTACCGATGTAGCATTCCGTCTGCACCTCGTATCCGTTGACGCCGGACAGGCCGAGCGAGAGCACCTTACTGAGCATCTGCATCCCTCCGCTTTTTTCTTCGCATCTATCATAGCGCATTTCACGTCAAAAACCAACAGGTTTTTCAAAACTTGCCGGAATGCGCGGCAGATTTTCGAAAGATTTCCGCCAAATCCAAAAAGGTTATCTCAAATTTGATTTACATTGACAAGAAAATGTGATATAGTCATTATGCATGAATATGTAATTACTTTTAGGAGGTAATTGTTTTGGTTCGTAAATTCAAAACCATGGACGGCAATAATGCCGCGGCTCACGTATCCTATGCATATACCGAGGTCGCCGGTATTTATCCCATTACGCCGTCCTCCCCGATGGCGGACTTTGTCGACCAGTGGTCTGCCGCAGGTCTGAAGAACATCTTCGGCACCCGCGTCAAGGTTGCCGAGATGCAGTCTGAGGCCGGTGCGGCCGGTACGGTTCACGGCTCCCTCGGCGCAGGCGCTCTGACGACCACCTATACGGCGTCTCAGGGTCTGCTGCTGATGATCCCGAATATGTACAAGATCGCGGCGGAGCAGCTGCCCTGTGTGTTCCACGTCTCGGCTCGTACCGTCTCGACCCATGCGCTGAACATTTTCGGCGATCATTCCGACGTCATGGCCTGCCGTCAGACCGGCTTCGCCATGCTCTGCGAGACCAACCCGCAGGAAGTCATGGATCTGTCCCCCGTCGCACATCTTTCCGCGATCGAGGGCAAGGTTCCGTTCCTGAACTTCTTTGACGGCTTCCGTACCTCCCACGAGATCCAGAAGGTCGCCTGCTGGGATTACGCCGATCTCAAGGAAATGTGCAACATGAAGGCTGTCGAGGAGTTCCGTCAGCACGCGCTGAACCCGGAGCATCCCGCTGCCCGCGGCTGCCACGAAAACGGCGATATCTTCTTCCAGCACCGTGAGGCCTGCAACCGGTACTATGACGAGCTGCCCGCAGTCGTCGAAAAGTACATGGGCAAAATCAACGAGAATCTCGGCACGAACTATCAGCTGTTCAACTACTACGGCGCTCCCGACGCTGACCGCGTCATCATCGCGATGGGTTCCATCAACGACGTTGCTGAGGAAGTCATCGACTACATGAACGCGCACGGCGAGAAGGTCGGCCTGGTCAAGGTCCGCCTGTACCGTCCGTTCTGCGCAGACAAGCTGGTTGCGGCTATCCCGGCTACCGCCAAGAAGATCGCAGTCCTCGACCGCACGAAGGAGCCCGGCTCTCTGGGCGAACCTTTGTACATGGACGTTGTGACCGCTCTGGCTAACGCAGGCGTCAAGGCGACCATCATCGGCGGTCGCTACGGCCTCGGTTCCAAGGATACGCCTCCTGCTTCCATCTTCGCCGTTTACAATGAGCTGAAGAAGGATGCGCCGAAGCACGAGTTCACCATCGGCATCGTCGACGACGTGACGAACCTGTCCCTCGAAGAGGACAAGAACTGCCCGAACACCGCCGCGGAAGGCACCATCGAGTGCAAGTTCTGGGGTCTGGGCGGCGACGGCACCGTCGGCGCGAACAAGAACTCCATTAAGATCATCGGCGACCATACCGACAAGTATGTGCAGGCCTACTTCCAGTACGACTCCAAGAAGACCGGCGGCGTCACCATCAGCCATCTGCGCTTCGGCGACAAGCCCATCAAGAGCCCGTACTACATCAACAAGGCCGACTTCGTTGCCTGCCACAACCCGTCCTACATCACGAAGGGCTTCCCCATTGTCCGTGACGTCAAGCCGGGCGGCGTGTTCATGATCAACTGTCAGTGGACGCCGGAAGAGCTGGCCCATCATCTGGATGCCGCTTCCAAGCGCTACATTGCCAAGAACAACATTCAGCTCTACACCATCAACGCCATCGATCTGGCGCAGTCCATCGGCATGGGCAAGCGCACCAACACCATCCTTCAGTCCGCGTTCTTCTCGCTGGCAAAGGTCCTGCCGGAAGAGGACGCCATCCAGTATATGAAGGAAAAGGCCACGCAGTCCTACTCCAAGAAGGGCATGGACGTCGTCGAGATGAACCACAAGGCCATCGACGCCGGCGCTACCGCCTATGTGAAGATCGACGTTCCCGCTGCCTGGGCCAACGCAGAAGACGTTGTCGCCCAGCACAACCTCGAGGGCAAGCCTGAACTGGTCAAGCAGGTCAAGAACATCCTCTTCCCGGTCGATAAGATGGACGGCGATTCCCTGCCCGTCTCCACGTTCGTCGATCATGTTGATGGACAGTTCGAGCTGGGCGCTGCCGCTTACGAAAAGCGCGGCGTTGCCGTTGCCGTTCCGGAATGGGATTCTGCAAAGTGCATCCAGTGCGGCAACTGCGCATATGTCTGCCCGCACGCCACCATCCGCACGGTCGCTCTGACCGATGAGGAAGCCAAGAACGCACCCGCAGCCGCCAAGATCGTCCCGGTCAAGGCCGGCAAGGGCAAGGGCGTTTATCAGTTCACAATGGCCATCTCTCCGCTCGACTGCATGGGCTGCGGCGTCTGCGTCGGTGCCTGCCCCGAAAAGGTTCAGGCTATCAAGATGGTTCCGCAGGAAACGCAGCTGGATCAGCAGGACGTTTTCGATTACTGCGTGAACAAGGTCTCCGAGAAGAAGGAGCTTCAGACTGCCGACGTCAAGGGCAGCCAGTTCCGCAAGCCGCTGCTTGAGTTCTCCGGCTCCTGCGCAGGCTGCGCCGAGACGAGCTACGCACGCCTCGTCACCCAGCTGTTTGGCGACAAGATGTATATCTCCAACGCCACCGGCTGCTCCTCCATCTGGGGCAACCCGGGCGCTACCAACCCGTACTGCACAAACGCAGAGGGCAAGGGCCCCGCATGGTGCAACTCCCTGTTCGAGGACAACGCGGAGCACGGCTTCGGTATGTACCTCGGCCAGAAGGCCATCCGCGACAGCCTGATTGAGAAGACCAAGGCTCTGATCGCCGTCGAGTGGACGAACGCCGACCTCAAGGCCGCTGCGCAGAAGTACCTCGACACCGTCAACGATCTCGAAGCCAACGCTGCCGCCACCAAGGCGTATGTCGCGGCTCTGGAAGAGAACGTTGCGACCGTCGACGAGCTGGCACAGGTTCCGCAGTTTGCCGAGCACGCTGCCGAGCTCAAGGCCAAGGGCGAAAAGTACTGCGACTGCGACGCCTGCGCACTTGGCGCAGACATCCTGTCCAAGAAGGATTACCTCAGCAAGAAGTCCGTCTGGATCTTCGGCGGCGACGGCTGGGCTTACGACATCGGCTTCGGCGGTGTCGACCATGTCCTCGCCTCCGGTGAAGACGTCAACATCTTCGTCTTCGATACCGAGGTCTACTCCAACACCGGCGGACAGGCTTCCAAGGCTTCCAACATCGGTCAGGTCGCACAGTTTGCGGCTGCCGGTAAGGAGACCAAGTCCAAGTCTCTGGCAGAGATCGCCATGTCCTACGGCTATGTCTACGTCGCGCAGGTCGCCATGGGCGCAAACGCTGCGCAGACGCTGAAGGCCATCCAGGAGGCCGAGGCCTACCACGGCCCGTCCCTCATCATCGGCTATGCACCGTGCGAGATGCACTCCATCAAGGGCGGTATGCAGAACTGCCAGAAGGAAATGAAGAAGGCTGTTGACTGCGGCTACTGGAATATGTTCCGCTTCAACCCGGCTGCGGAGAAGAAGTTCACGCTGGACTCCAAGGCTCCCGCCGGCGGCTATCAGGAATTCCTGATGAACGAGGCCCGCTACAGCCGTCTGACCCGCGAGTTCCCGGAGCGTGCAACCGTTCTGTTCGCAAAGAACGAGGAGAACGCCAAGGAGCGCTACGAGCACCTGCTCAAGCTGGTCGATATGTACGACAAATAATTATCTCCTATGCAAAAGGGGCGGTACCTTCAGGTACCGCCTCCTTTTGTGTCAGGCAGATTTGCTTTTCATGAAACAGACCGTATAAAAGCCCGGCGCGTTTGAACGCGCCGGGCTGCTTGCTTAATTGCGGTTGAAGATCTTGAAGATCTCGTCGATATCGTCGATATCCTCCTGTGCCTGAGTTCTGCTGGCGCTGGCCTTTTCCTGTGCGGCGGAGAAGGCGCCGATGGGTTTGGCGGGCGACTGACGCTTCTCTGCGAAGCCGGTGGCGATGACCGTCACGCGCATTTCATCCTGAAGCTCGTCGTCGAATGCAGCGCCGAAGATGATGTTCGCGTCGGGATTGGCGGCTTCCATGACGATGTTGGCGGCCGTCTCGACGTCGTCGAGGCCGAGGTCGTGGGAACCGGCGATGTTGATAAGGACGCCGGTCGCGCCGTTGATGGACGTCTCGAGCAGCGGGCTGGAGACGGCGGCCTGCGCGGCCTGCTCAGCCTTGTCGCGGCCGGTGGCGGAGCCGACGCCCATATGGGCCTGGCCCGCGTTGCGCATGATGGCGGAAACGTCGGCAAAGTCGAGGTTGATGATGACGTTCTCGCTGTAGCCGACGAGCTCGGAAATGGAGCTGACAGCCTGCTTCAGCACATCGTCCGCAATGCCGAATGCGTTGGCGAAGGTGATCTTCTGGTCGGTGACGAATTTCAGGCGGTCGTTCGGGATAATGATCATGGAATCGACCTTATCGGTGAGGTTGGCAATGCCGGCCTCAGCCTGCTTCATGCGGTTCGCGCCCTCGAAGCGGAAGGGCTTCGTCACGACGGCGACGGTCAGAATGCCTGCGTCATGCGCGACCTGCGCGATAATGGGTGCAGCGCCGGTGCCGGTGCCGCCGCCCATACCGGCGGTGATGAAGACCATGTCGGTGCCCTCGAGCACCTGAGAAATGAGCGCCTTGGATTCCTCGGCAGATTTCTGGCCAATATCCGGCTTGGAGCCTGCGCCCATGCCGCCGGTCAGCTTTTCGCCGATCTGCACCTTATTCTTGCACTTGGACTTTTCAAGGTCCTGCTTATCCGTGTTGACCGCAACAAACTCGACGCCCTTGACGTCGGACGCGATCATGCGGTTGATAACGTTATTGCCGGCTCCGCCGACGCCAATGACTTTGATCTTGACTACCTTATCTGCTGTATCTGCCATTTGTCTTCCTCCTGTATATCTCACAGCCCACAACTGTATCGTTTTAGATTATGTCGACTTTATTCTATCTCGAAAAAGGGTGTGCGTCAATAGAAAATGCGGAAAAATTCAGCAAAAAATGCGGATTTTATGGTTTGCGTCCCCTCGGCTCACGCTGCGGGCTGGAAGGTGGCCCTTTTCTGCGCGGCCTGGGTCAGATCGATGGTCCCGGCCTGAAATTCGCTGAGCTGGTCGAGAATGGAGCACAGATAGCGGATCTTATAGGCCAACTCATCGGTCCCGCCGAGCTTGATCTCGTAGCGTTCGTCGTACCAGATGCTCATGTCGTATTCCTTTTCCACATCGATCACGCGGATATGCTCCAGAAGGCCGGTGCCGTCAAGCTCCTTCATGACGTCCAGCGCGGCGGCCAGCGCTGTGGGCGTTGGGGAAGAGACGGCTTCCCCCTCCGTGGGCGTGGAAATGAGCAGGCCGTTGATGTGCGGGTTTTCATTGAATGCGGCAGGCTCAATACGCTCAAGCGCCTTGCCGCTCGGGCCGACGAGCCAGCAGGCGTTCGTGTCGGTCATGACGGCAAAGGAAACAACGCTCTCGCGGACCTGAATGATAATGCCGTCCGGCAGGCTGCGGGCAATGGAAACATCCTCGACATACGGCAGTGCGGCCTTGATGTTGCCGACAGCCAGCGCTTTATTGACCGTCAGAAGATTATCGCCCTGCTGGATCTGCGAGGCCTCGATGATCTGGTCGGCGGAATAGACGGTGTTGCCCTGGATCTCAATGGTGTTGACCTTGAAGAAGATCGCGACGCCGAAGACGATCGCAGCAACGACAGCGAGCATGATGATGAGCTTGCCGAGCGCACTGCTGCGCACCTGACGTGCCTTGCCTGCGGCTCGTGCTTCCCTATTCGCTTTGCTTTGCTTCGTGCGCATGATGCATTCTCCTTCGGAGGCTCAGAATATACAAAGTATATCACATCTTTTTGGGGATTTCCACTGTTTTCAGGCGAGCGCCGACGCTTTGCAGCGCAGCCTCAAGAGTATCATATCCCCGTTCGATGTGTTTTACTCCAAAAATGGTACTTTCGCCCTCGGCCTGCATGGCTGCGAGCACGAGCGCCGCGCCGCCGCGCAGATCCTCCGCAAAAAGCTGCGCCGCATACAGCTGCGGCGCACCGCGCAGATGGACAGTGTTTTCGTCCTGACGCAGCTGCGCACCGAGCTTTTTAAGCTCTCTGGCATAGCCGAAGCGGTTTTCGAAGATCGTCTCGGTAAAGTCTGTCTGTCCCTCTGCCCGCAGCTGAGAGGCAAGCAGCACCGGCATCGCGTCGGTCGGAAAGCCGGGATACGGCTTTGAGACGACCGGGCGGCAGGCTATCAGCGGTCCGTCGCGGGAAATTTGAATGGTATCATGTGTGCAGGAAAACCGGCAGCCGCTTTCTGTGAGCGAATTTAAAATCGGCTCAGCAAGACGCGGGGCCGTCCTGCGCAGCGTCAGCGTGCCGCCGCAGGCGGCGCAGGCGCACAGGAACGTCGCGGTTTCAATGCGGTCCGGCAGGATGGTATAGGTCGCGCCGGTGAGCGGCTGACCGCCCTTGACGGTTACACGTCCCGTACCTGCGCCCGCGATTTTTGCACCGCAGGCGGTCAAAAAACCGGCCAGATCGACGATCTCCGGCTCACAGGCGGCGTTCTCGATCACGGTGACGCCCTCTGCCCCAACGGCGGCCAGCATGGCGTTTTCCGTTGCGCCGACGCTGGGGCCGGGCAATGTGATCTTCGCGCCAGTCAGTCTTCGTGCGCGGCAGTGAATGGTATCGTCCGTCTCTGTGACCTCCGCGCCGAGTGCGCGGAAGGCAAGCAGATGATAGTCCACCGGCCTTGCGCCGATGGGACAGCCGCCCGGCAGGCTCAGCGACGCTTCGCCCTGTCTTGCAAGCAGCGCACCGAGAAACAGGCTGGACGCACGCATAGATGCGGCCAGCTCCGGCGGGATGGAATGACCGGCGCAGCTGCGCGGGTCTATGTAGACGCTCGCCCCGCGCCGTTCGGAGGCGCAGCCAAGGCTGTGCAGGATGGCACGTGTGTGCGTCACGTCGAGAATATCTGGACAGTTATGCAGGACGCATGGCGTTCTGCACAGGAGCGTCGCGGCCAGAATGGGCAGGACGCTGTTTTTCGCACCGTGGATCGTCACCTCCCCGGAAAGTGGAGGCGATTTGGAAACAAGCAGCGCTGGCATGGGCATTCCTCCAAAACACAGGAATTTTCCCCATCCTATGCGCTGCGTGCGATGTGCGTGTCAGTGCTTTGCAAGGTCGAGCGCCGTCTGATAGATGCGCTCGGCAGCATCGACCACGGCCATATCCCGTGCGCTGGCACGCATGGCGCGCATCCGTCCGGCGTCTGAAAGGATCGACTTTGCGGTTTCATAGAGGCTTTTTCCGTCGCAGTCTGCCTCGCGGACGACTGCGGCCGCGCCGGAGCGTTCGAGCACCCGGGCGTTTTTTTCCTGATGGTTGCCGGTCACGTTTGGGCTCGGTACCATGATGCAGGGTGTTCCGCTGGCGCAGACCTCGGCGATGGTCGCCGCGCCTGCGCGGCAGATGATGAGATCCGCCGCTGCCAGCACCTGCGGCATATCATAGATATACTCGCGCATTTCAATGCGCGGTTGCGCGGCGAGGTCGACGCCTTGTTCCCTGACATAGTCCGGCATCCAGCGCCAGCCGAACGAGCCGGTCGCGTGGATGTGATGGAAGGGCGTGTTATCCTCGCATTCGCATTTCATAAACTGTGCAATTTTTTTGTTCATCTCCCGCGCGCCGAGACTGCCCCAGCAGGAGACGACGAGCGGCTCGTCTCCGAGGCCTAGCGCCTGCCGGGCCTCCTGCCGCTTTGCAAAGAGGAATTCCTCGCGCACGGGCGTTCCGGTCAGGAGGACCCTCTCCGGCTCCGGGTAATGCTCCCGGCTGGATTCGAAGGACACCATGACGCGGCTGGCCGTGCGCGCAACAAGCTTCGTCGTCAGGCCCGGAACAGCATTCGACTCATGCACGCAGGTCGGGATGCCGAGCTTCGCCCCCATTTTGAGGGCCGGGAAGCTGGCATAGCCACCGGTGCCGACGATCACGTCGGGCTGAAAGTCCTTCAGGATACGCTTTGTTTTGGAGAATGTCGCGGCCATACGCTGTACGGTCACGAGATTGTGCCAGATCGCGGCGGGCGTCAGCCTGCGCTGGTAGTTGGAGATCTTCACAGTTTCCAGCCGGAAGCCCTCGCGCGGGACAATCTTGTTTTCCATGCCGTCCTCCGCGCCGATAAAGAGGATCTTACAGTCCGGCTGACGCTCACGGAACATACGGGCGACCGCAATGGCGGGATAGATATGCCCGCCCGTGCCGCCGCAGGTAAAGACGATATTCATAAACTTCCCTCCCTTACAGAAGCTTATTGTCGTTCTGCCGGGAGACGGCCAGGACAACGCCCGCTTCAAACAGCTGCATGAGAAGCGCCGTGCCGCCGTAGGAGAAGAACGGGAGAGAAATGCCGGTGGCGGGTAGAAAATTGGTCACGACGCCAATGTTGAGGAAGGTCTGAAGCGCGATATGCGTGGAAATTCCGGCGGCAAGGAGCGCACCGAAGCGATCACGCGCGTGCATGGCGATATAATAGCCGCGCACGATCAGAAGAATGAACAGCAGGATCACGACGACTGCCCCGACAAAGCCGAGCTCCTCGCAGAGAATGGGGAAAATATAGTCGTTGTGCTCCTCGGGAAGATACAGGTATTTCTGGCAGCTCTTGCCGAGGCCGAGGCCCATCAGGCCGCCGGAACCGATGGCGTAGAGCGACTGTAAGATCTGATAGCCGTTGTCTGTTGGGTCGGAGGCGGGGTCGCGCCAGGCGGTGATACGGCTTCCGGCGTAGCCCTGCGTCTTGAGATAAACAAACATGAACACGGCGACTGCCGCGCCGCCGAGGGCGAACCATTTGATCTGGACGCCGCCCAGAAACAGCATGGCCGCCGCAAGCAGCAGCATGATGAGGATGCAGGAGAAATGGCGCTCCAGTGCGACGAGGCCGCACAGGACGATCATGATCGCGCCGAAGGGCGCGATGCCATAGCGGAAGGTGCGCATTTTATCGCGGTAGGTCGAGATCATGGCGGAAAACGTCATGATGATGGCGATTTTCGCAAGCTCCGAGGGCTGGAAGCGGATGCCCGCAACCTCGATCCAGCGCTTTGCGCCGTTGGCCGTCGAGCCGATGAGCGGTACGAGCATCAGGAACACGACGGATACCGCGAGGATGATGAACGAAGCACTGCGCCAGAGCTGATAGTTCAGCCTGCTGACAAACAGCATACCGCCGATGCCCACGACAGCGAAAATCGCCTGCCGGGCAAAGTAATAGGTAGAGTTGCCGGTCAGATAATACGCGCGGGCGTAGGAGGCTGAAAAGACCATGACGACGCCGATCAGCACGAGCAGCACCGTCAGCGCGAGAAACGGCAGGTCGAGCAGGCCGCGCTCGTCGAGCAGCACCTTGTCCTTTGTTTTGGTCGGCTGCGGCAGGCGCTCCGGCTCGGGAGCCTGCGGAGCTTCATACAGCCGCGTTATGCCGTCTGAACGGCTTGCCATAGGGGTCGCTCCTTTCTGAAGCTGCGGTAGCTCAATACCGGTTCATAACACCGAGATACGCCAGCACGCACATGACGAGCGTGATCGCGGTGAAAACAAAAACGATTTTTTCCTCTTTCCAGCCGCACAGCTCAAAGTGGTGGTGGATGGGGGTCATTTTGAAGATGCGCTTGCCATGGGTCAGCTTGAAATACGTGACCTGCAGAATGACGGAAAGCGTCTCGCAGAGATAGATAATGCCGACAAGGATCAGAATCAGCGGCATATCGAGCGCGAAGGCCATGCCGCAGACCATGCCGCCGAGGAACAGCGAGCCGGTGTCGCCCATGAAGACCTTGGCCGGATGGAAATTGTAGCAGAGGAAGCCCGCCAGGCCGCCCGCGACGGTCGCGGGGAGCAGGGCCAGCGTCGTGCGGCCATAGATATAGGAGGTCGTGGCGAAGAAGACCATGACCGGGATGGTCACGCTGCTGGAAAGACCGTCGACGCCGTCCGTCAGGTTCACAGCGTTGACGCAGCCGACAATGACGAAGGCCGCAAAGACCATATAGATCACCGTCGGAATTTCAAGGTCGAGGTTCCAGAACGGGATATAGAGTTCGCAGGACAGATCGCCGCTGCCCTTCAGCACAAACAGGAACGCAGCGGCCACGACGAGCTGCAGCAGGAATTTCTGGACAGCTGTCAGGCCGAGATTGCGCTTGAGCTTGACCTTGACAAAGTCGTCGACGAAGCCGACAAGGCCATAGCAGAGGGCAAGGGCCAGCACATACAGGTGCGTATAGGTGTGGTTCTCCGTCATGCTCTTCCAGCCGAAGCCGACTGTGCAGAGGATGATCGCGGCAATGAACATGATGCCGCCCATGGTCGGCGTACCGGCCTTGGTGTTGTGCCACTGCGGGCCAACCTCGCGGATGGACTGGCCCGCGTGCAGCGCACGGAGCATGGGAATAACGAAGCGGCCAAACAGCAGCGTCAGTAAAAACGAAGCGAGCGTCGCGCCCAGAACGATAAAAAACATTGCATCCATACAGGATTCCTCCGAGACTCTCTTTATTCCTCTTCTTCCTTGAAAAACAGCGCAAGGGCCTTTTCCATCCGCATACCGCGGCTGCCCTTGAACAAAATCACATCGCCGGGACGGGCCCGCATTTTGAGCATATGCGCCAGATCCTCATGCGTGTCAAAATGCTCGATCAGCTTCTGCTTCATGCCGCCGGTGATCGCACCGGAAACCATGCGCTCGGCGTTGACGCCGTAGGTGTAGAGCACGTCGGCCTTCGTGGCGGCAATGCGGCCAATGCGGTAATGCTCCGCGGCGGAGCGGTTGCCAAGCTCCAGCATATCGCCCAGCACCGCGATACAGCGGCCATTCGTGCGCGAACGGAAGCCCGCAAGGATCTCAAGCGCGGCCTCCGTCGATTCCGGGCCTGCGTTATAGCAGTCCTCGATGATGGTAAAGCCATCGCGCTCGTAGATCTTCTGGCGCATACCGGTGTTGTGAAAGCCGGAGATCTGCGTCTGAATCGTCTCAGGCGGGACCTTCAGGAGCAGGGCTGCCGTAACGGCGGCCAGCGTGTTATAGACCGTATGGCGACCCAGAACCGGCACGAACAACTCGAAACGGTGGCCGAAACCGCTGACGACAAAGCGCATGCCGTCGTCAAGCTCCTGAATGTCGGTCGCAAGCACGTCGCAGGCATGGTTCTCAATGCCGTAATAATATTTTTTATGTCCGCCGTCGGCGCGCACGTTCCAGAGAAGCGGCTCGTCGCCGTTGAACACGCCGACTCCATTTTCCGGCACGCCGCGGAAAATTTCGAGCTTGGCCTGTAGGATGCCCTCACGGGAGCCAAAATGTTCGATATGCATGGTGCCGATGTTGGTGATAACGGCGATATCGGGCTTTGCGATAGAAGTCAGGCGGGCCATTTCTCCGAAGTGGTTCATGCCCAGCTCCAGAACAGCCGTTTCGGTATCGTCCGGCATATCGAGGATGGTCATGGGCAGACCGATGTTGTTGTTGTGGTTGCCCTCGGTGCGGGCGGTGCGGTAGGTACGCTCCAGCATACAGGCGGTCATTTCCTTGGTCGTCGTTTTGCCGACGCTGCCGGTAATGCCGATGACGGTCATGCCCATCCGTTCGCGGCGGGCTGCGGCAAGATCGCCGTAGGCCTTGATGGTATCGGGTACAAGAATGGTCGGGATGGCCGCCTTGACCGGTCTTTGCACAAGCGCGGCACTTGCGCCAAGACTGGCGGCCATGCCGATAAAGTCATGGCCGTCGGACTTCTCACCCTTGATGGCGACGAAGAGGTCGCCGGGCTTTACTCTGCGCGAATCGATCTGGACGCCGGTGATCATGCCCTCCGCCTGTTCAGGCGTGAGCGTTCCCCGGCAGTCCTCCGCTGCCTGCTTCAGTGTCAGTTCCTTCATGCGTTTGCCTCCAAATACGACGCGACGACCTCACGCTCGTCCAGATGGTGCTTTTCGTGGCCGATTTCCTGATACGTCTCGTGGCCCTTGCCGCACAGGACGATCACATCGTCCTTCTGCGCCAGCTCCATCGCCCGGCCAATGGCCGAAACGCGGCTCTCAATGACCTCGTAGGGCGTTTCGGTATCCTGCATCCCGGCAAGGATCTGCCGGAGGATCTTATAGGGATCTTCGGTGCGGGGATTGTCTGAGGTGACGATGGCGAGGTCAGACAGCTCTGCCGCGATTTTGCCCATGACGGGGCGCTTATAGGGGTCGCGGTCGCCGCCGCAGCCGAAGACGGCGATGATGCGGCCCGTGCAGAAGCCGCGCACAGCCCTCAGAATATTCTCAAGGCTGTCGGGCGTATGGGAATAGTCGATCAGGACAGTATAGTCCTTGCCCGGCGTGGGGACGACCTCTACTCTGCCCTTAACGCTTTGCGCGGTGCGCAGGGCGTCTGCAATTTTTTGGAGCGGAATATTCAGCGCCAGCGCAGCGGCGATGACACCGAGCGCGTTATAGACGCTGAAAATGCCGGGAATGCCGAGCGTGACAGCAGCCCGCTCGTCCTGATAGACCGCGTCAAACTCCACGCGGTCGGAGAACAGGCCGATATGCTCCGCCGTGAGTGCAGCGGGGGTTCCCTGCGCGGAATACGTCAGAAGCCGGCAGTCCGCCTGCTCCATGATGCGCTTCGCGTAGGCATCGTCGACATTGACCGCGCCCGTTTCGCAGCGGCGGAAGAGCATGGCCTTCGCGTCGCAGTATGCATCCATCGTTTGATGGAAATCGAGATGGTCCTCTGTCAGATTTGTAAAGACAGCCGCGCCAAAACGGATCTGGTCGGCGCGGTGGAGCACCAGCGCGTGGGACGAGACCTCCATAATGACGTGCGTGCAGCCCGCATCGCGCATATCGGCGAAGAGCTTCTGCAGCTCAAAGGACTCCGGCGTGGTGCGCTCGGTGTGCAGGATCTCATCGCCGATCATATTCTGGATCGTGCCGATGAGGCCGACCTTTGCGCCGAGCGTTTTTTCAAGCACGTGCTTCAGCAGATACGTACTGGTCGTTTTGCCGTTCGTGCCGGTGATTCCGACGACGCACATAGCGTCCGCCGGATGGCCGAACCAGTTTGCGCCGAGCGCGGCAAGCGCCGAGCGGGCATCGGAAACCAGTACATACGGAATGTCTGTTTCCGGCTTTTTTTCGCAGACGACGCAGACCGCGCCGTTTTCCATGGACTTGGGAATATATTTGTGGCCGTCGGTCTGGAAGCCGGAGATCGCGACAAACAGTGCTCCGGGCGTTACCTGCCGGGAGTCATACTGAACGCCGGTAATATCCAGTGCTTCGTCCGCATGCAGTTCCAGCACGTCAAGGCCGTGCAGCAGTTCTTTGAGCTTCATAGTGTCCTCCTTAGTCGGATGCGCCTGTGGAAGAGAATTCTACTGTAATTGTAGTACCTCTGTCAACCTCTGTTCCGGGTTCGATGTCCTGATAGGCCGCAAGCACGTAAACGTCCGTGCGGTCGGTGCCCTTGGCCTGCACGTAAAGGCCGGCGTTTGCAGCCAGATAGTTAACGTCCGCGACAGAGCAGCCGATGAAATCCGGCACCTCGACAACCGTCTGCTGCTTTTCCGCGCCCATGTAGAGGATGATCTGCGAATTGCCGGGAACCTGGCTGCCCGGCGCGGGCAGCTGGTCGGTGACGGTCGAGCCGGTGCCGACAATGCGGTAGGTGATAGTTTTTTCAGCGAGCAGCGCAGCCGCTTCGCTTTCGTCCATGCCGATCACATCTGGGACTGTGAAGTTGATACCGCGGATATCCTCGGAATCATAATCCGGCTCCACACCGAGATAGGGAAGAATATCAAGGAAAATGTCGCGGACGGTCGGCGCAGCCATCAAGCCGCCGGAAATATACATCCCGTGGAGGGTATATTTTTCGCTGTCCTGCGAATACGCGGGCGTGTCAAGCGCAACAAGGACGACATATTTCGGGTCGTCAATGGGCGCGACGCCGATAAAGGAGACGATCTTGTCCTTGACCTGATTGCCGTCCTCGTCGTATTCGTCCAGCTTTTCGGACGTGCCGGTCTTGCCGCCGACACGGTAGCCGGGGGTTTTGGCCGCAGAGGCCGTGCCCTCGGTGACGACCTGTTCCATAAGGCTGCGCATTGTTTCGGACGTCTGCTGGCTGATGACCTGCCGCAAGACGGTCTTTTCGTTCCGCTCGACCATGTTGCCGTCGGCGTCCAGAACCTCGCTCACGATATACGGCTCGAGCACATAGCCGCCGTTGACGATCGCCGCGACGGAGCGCACCAGCTGCATGGGTGTGATACGGAAGCTCTGACCGAAAGAGGACGTGATGAGATAGGACGTGCCGTACTGTGCGGGATTGTTCAGGTATTTCCGTTCGTAGAACAGACCGCTGGCCTCGCCCGGCAGATCAACGCCTGTTTTTTCCATAATGCCGAAGGCCTTGAGGTAATCATAGAAAATGTCGCCGCCCATGCGCAGGCCGATATGGCCAAAGGCGATGTTGCAGGAATTGCCGAGCGCCTGCGCGGTCGACTGCGCACCGTGACCGGCGGATTTCCAGCAGTTAAGGATCTGCTCACGGCCGGAGAACTTTTCCTGACCGCCGCAGTAGAACGAGTCGTTCAGCGTGACGGCTCCGGAATCGATTGCGGAGGCCAGCGTGATGAGCTTGAAGGTCGAACCCGGCTCATAGCCGTCGGACACGCAGCGGTTGCGCCACTGAGCCATACGTGCCGATGCAACATCCTGCTTATACTGCTCGATGGCGGCCTTATAGGCATCGGACGCTTCCGGCAGGGACAGCGCCGCATCACGCTCATTTTCAAGAAGCGCGGCCGCCGCGTCGTCATAGATTTCCAGATAATTATTTGGATCATAGGAGCCGAGCGTGGCCATGGCCTTGATCTCGCCCGTATTCACGTCCATGACGATACAGAACGCGCCGTTTTTGATATCGTACTTATCAATGGCGTTCTGCAGGTTCTTTTCCACATACGCCTGCACGGTCGCGTCGATGGTGGTAACGAGGCTGCAGCCGTCAGAGGCGTCATAGTATTTTTCGTATGTATAGGGCATCTCGGAGCCGTAGTTGCCCTTGGATGTCACGACCTTCCCGGCTGTGCCGGAAAGCTCTTCGTTGTAATAGGCTTCAAGGCCCTCGGAGCCGTTGTTGTCGCTTGAGACGAAGCCGAGTGCCTGCGCGGCGAGGGAGGAATTGGGGTAATAGCGCTTGAGGTCTGTTTCGAGATAGACGCCGGTGATTTTGTTTTCGCTGATAAACGCGCGCACCTCGTCGGCCAGTTCCTCAGAAATTTTTCGGCTGATGACCTTATAGCGGTACTGCTTGTCGGCGGCCTGCTCGTAGACGAAGCTCGGCTCGACATCCAGAATTTCGCCAAGACCGCGCGCAATCTGGTCAAGCAGATTGCTGTTTTCGGGCTTTTTCATCTGCTCGGCGATCTCGTTCGGGTCGATGAAAACCGTCTCGACGGTCGACGAAGAGGCCAGCACGTTCATATTCGCGTCGTAGATCACGCCGCGCGCTGCGGTCAGATTCGTCGAACGGGTCTGGTTCTTGATCGCCTTTTCGTTGTAATAGTCGTGCTGGGTGATCATGAGGTTATAAAGCGTTCCGATCAGCGGGACAAACGCGATCACGCCGCACAGGACCATCAGGATCAGGGTACGGCTGAGGATCGTTCGGTTCGCGCGCTCATTCCGCTCCCGGTTTGCCTGCTTCTGCTCTTTGGTGCGCGGCAGGCGGATGATCTTTTTTGCCATGAAACTGCCTTTCTGTTCAAAAAAGGGGCGGCCTGAAAAGACCGCCCCTGTCCGGTTACTCAGCTGGATTTCAAACTGGGAGGTTCTGTCCAAGCTTATGCTGCTGCGGGGTGCAAATATTCGATGAGGCCGAGAATGCTCTGCTGCATGGCGTCCAGAATTTCTCCGAAGACGCTTGTGCGCTGCTGCGTGTAAATTTCCGCCTGATCGTTCCCGGAGAAGCTGACATAGACGATCTGCTCGGGCTGACATTTGGTCAGGCCGATCTCAGCCGCGTATTCCTCGGCGGCAGTCAGATCGATCTTGGCGTCGTATTTGCTCTGAAGCATCAGCTGCTGCTCCTTGAGATTGGCAAGCCTGCTTTCAAGGGCTGAGACATTGCTGCTGGCCTCAAACAGCTGGACATAGCCGAAAATCACAAGGATCATGAGACAGACTACCGTCAGCATACCCGCCAGTGTAAACGGCGCGATGGCCGTTCTGGCCTTGACTCTTCGGTACGGCTGCTCATAGGCCCGCTCGTCCGGCAGCTCGATGGGCAGGGTACGCTCATAGGCGCGGTTATCGTCATACTGGCGGGCAGTCTGATCGTTCCATGCGTAAACATCGTATGCAGCGGCGCCGTTGTCTCTATAAAGATTTCTTCGATTGGGCTGCGCCATAACGGCGGGACTCCTTTCCGGGTTACACGTGCTCTGCTACGCGGAGCTTTGCACTGCGCGAACGGGGATTTTCCTCGACCTCCTCGCGCGTGGCGATGATGGGTTTTTTCGTCAGAATTTTGATCTTCGGCTTATGGCCGCAGACACAGACCGGGAACGACGGCGGGCAGGTGCAGCCCTTTGCCGCGTTCTGAAACACGTTTTTGACGATGCGGTCTTCCAGTGAATGGAACGTAATGACAACCAGACGACCGCCGGGGTTCAGGTGGTCGATGGCGGCCTCCATGCCTTGCCGGACTGCGCCAAGCTCATCGTTGACGGCGATGCGGATGGCCTGAAAGCTGCGCTTGGCCGGATGCTGCTTTTCACGCAGGGCGCTGGGCGGCATGGCCGAGCGGATGATGTCGACCAGCTCCAGCGTTGTCTCGATTGGGTGGTCGGTCCGCACACGTTCGATGGCGGCGGCGATCTGCGGGGCGCAGCGCTCCTCGCCATATTCGTAGAGAATGGATTTTAATTCCTCGCGCGGCCAGTTGTTGACGATCTCATAGGCCGTGAGGGACTGGTCGCGGTCCATGCGCATATCCAGCGGCGCGTCGGCCATATAGGAAAAGCCGCGCTCCGCGTCGTCGAGCTGCGGGGACGAAACGCCCAAGTCGAACAGCATCCCGTCGATCCGGTCGAGTCCCAGCGCGGTAAGGATCGCGCCGACGTTTTCAAAATTATCATGTACCAGCGTCACCTTTTTCGCGTGGCGGTACAGCCGCTTTTTCGCGGCCTCCAGCGCGACCAGATCACGGTCGACGCCGATGAGCCTGCCGGTGGTGAGGCTCCGGCAGATCTCCAGCGAGTGGCCCGCGCCGCCGAGCGTTCCGTCGAGATAGATCCCGTCGGGCTTGATGGCTAGCGCGTCTATGCACTCGTGCAAAAGCACAGATCGATGTGCGAATTCCATCAGAAACCAAGTTCCTCCATCACAGCCGCCAGATTTTCAGGCGTCAGCGTCTGCTGCTCCAGCTCGTCATAGGCTGCGCTGTCCCAGATCTCCGCGTGGCCGCCCTGCCCGATGAACGTGACCTCGCTGGAAAGACCGGCGTATTGGCGCAGCTCAGCCGGAATGAGGAAGCGGCCCTGCTTATCGGGCTCACATTTGGCGGCGTTGGCAAACAGAAAGCGCATTTTTCGTGCCTGTACGATCGGCAGCGCGTTATATTTATCGACAATGGCCTTCCAGCCCGCTTCCGTGTAGACGGACAGGCAGTGGTCGAGGCCCAGTGTTACATAGAAGGTGCTTCCCAGCTCTTCGCGCAGCTTGGACGGCACGAACAGACGTCCTTTTTCGTCAACTGAGTGCTTGTACTTGCCAAACATCCCCTCGTGCCTCCTTTCGCTCCACTTTACTGAAATTTCGCTCCACTTTGCTCCACTTCAATAATATAATACGTTCTGTTTACATAAATTGCAACCCTTTTTTGAAAAAATTTTTCGGGGATTCTTCGACGTTTTTCGTGAAAAATCCCCGAAAGCCGAATTTTTGAACGAATGTTTTAAAAACATCCTTCAGCCGCTTTCACCTGCACGCTCCCCTGCTGCCAGACGGCGCGGAGCGTCCGCACAGACGGGTCGCGCAGCAGCAGCTCCGCCGCCGGGCCTTCGATCCCGGTCTGGAGCCTGCGGCGCAGGCTTCTGGCCCCTCCGGGCTCGTTCGCGCAGAGCGCGCCGAGGCGCTCGGGCAGCTCCGGGGCCGTTTCCAGCGTAACGTTCTGCTTTTGCAGCCGTCCGGCAAGCTCCCGCAGCTGAAGCGCAGCAATTTTCGCAAGATCCTCTGCCGCAAGCGGACGGAAGGAGGCGACGCAGTCGATCCGGCCCAGAAACTCCGGAGAAAACGCCTCCCGCAGGACGGTCTGCGCGCGGACATCCGCGCAGTCGGGTATGAAGCCGAGACCGGGCTTTCCGGTCTGCGGGCCAGTCAGGTTCGAGGTCATGACGACGATGGTGTTCTTGAAGCTGACGGTGCGGCCCATGCTGTCGGTCAGGATCCCGTCGCCGAGCAGCTGCAGAAGGATACCGGTAATATCCCGGTGCGCCTTTTCCAGCTCATCGAACAGTACAACGCAGTATGGACGGCGGCGCACCTTTTCCGTGAGCGTTCCGCCTGCGTCGTAGCCGACATAGCCCGGAGGCGAACCGATCATGCGGGACACCGCATATTTCTCCATATACTCGCTCATATCGAGGCGGATGAGGGGATCAGGGCCGTCAAAGAGCTGGTTTGCCAGCTGCTTGACCAGCTCGGTCTTGCCGACGCCGGTGGGGCCGACGAAGATAAAGCTGGCCGGGCGGTGACGGCCAGACAGGTCGGCGCGGGCGCGCTTGATGGCCCCG
>OLYV01000010.1_pt1 | contig 212162 bp, 183 predicted proteins | sample 1644371 | NCBI WGS metagenome assembly OLYV01 (sample SAMEA103958124, study PRJEB25191) | human gut metagenome | biome: human-associated habitat [ENVO:00009003]; feature: intestine environment [ENVO:2100002]; material: feces | place: Germany | collected 2013/2015 | reverse complement strand
TGTCGGCTGCGTCGGCGGGTCGGTCGGTTTTGTCGGTGGGTCTGTCGGCTGCGTCGGTGGATCCGTTGGTTTTTCTTCCACAGGGAACTTGTCTATTTCTTTTGCCACATACCGCTGTACCAGTAAAACATCTGCTACAGTGACCTTGCCGTCCCCATTTACATCACCTGCAACAAAAGCGTCGCCAGTCAGGACAAGCATAGATGCAATGTGTTTTTGCATTTCCAATGCATCTCTGGTTGAAACGATTCCATCATCGTTTACATCGCCATACTTAAGCACGGTGACGTTATCTGCTACTGCGCTGTCGTCTGCTTCCACTGCAACCGCACTTAAGCACATCATGCTTAGCAAAATGGAAAACACAACAAGCAGCGCAACGCATTTTCTTGCTTGCTTTTTCATTTGTTCCATCCTTTCATTTCAAAAAATCCTAAATTCTGCGGCAGTCCGGCAAATTTACTGCGGTTTTACAGCCATATTTTCCCACAGATACATACCATTCGCCGCTGTTCGGAGCAAGATGCTCCAAATTGTAATAATTATACTGTTTTTTCCTGTGAAATGCAAACCAAATTTGTTGAATTACAGATATTTTTCCGCTTAAAAGCACACAAAGTTTTTTTTCTTTTTTTATGGATTATGCCGATAAACGGAAACACAAAACGGCATGTAGCAAACTTTTATGTAAACCATTCCCAGTTTTTTTAAATAAAAATATGCCCCTGCGGTTTCAATGAATCCCGCAAAACGGGTTACTGCGTGCTTCTGCTTGACATCCCCCCTTTTTGACATTAATATATTATAGAGTATAAATTTGTTATATTTTCGTTAAGGAAAGGATTAACACGATGGACAACAGTAAAAAGACCATGGATAAAATTGTAGCGCTGTGTAAAAACAGAGGCTTTGTGTACGCCGGGTCGGAAATTTACGGCGGGCTTTCTAACGCATGGGATTACGGCCCTTTGGGCGTTGCGTTTAAAAACAACGTAAAAAATGCATGGCTTAAAAAATTCGTACAGGAAAGCCGTTACAACGTGGGGCTTGACAGCGCTATTTTAATGAATCCACAGGTATGGGTGGCTTCCGGCCATGTGGGAGGGTTTTCCGACCCTTTAATGGATTGTAAGGATTGTAAAACGCGCCACCGTGCAGACAAACTGATTGAAGATTCGGGCGCAGACGCCAATAATATGACGTTTGAGGAAATGGCCGCCTATATTCGCGACCATGCTATTGCCTGCCCGGAATGCGGCGGCAAGAATTTTACAGACATCCGCAAATTTAACCTAATGTTCAAAACCTTTCAGGGTGTAACGGAAGACTCCAAAAACGAGCTTTATCTTCGTCCTGAAACCGCGCAGGGTATATTTGTAAACTTTGCAAATATCCAGCGAACCACCAGAAGAAAGCTTCCTTTCGGCGTAGCGCAGGTGGGAAAGTCTTTTCGTAATGAAATCACACCGGGGAATTTTATTTTCCGTATTCGTGAATTTGAACAAATGGAGTTGGAATTTTTCTGTAAACCAGGAACCGATCTGGATTGGTTTTACTACTGGAAAGATTTTTGCAAAAACTGGTTGTTGTCGCTTGGCCTGAAAGAGGAAAACCTTCGCCTGCGCGACCATGCAAAGGAAGAACTGGCCTTTTATTCCAAAGCTACAACGGATATTGAATTTCTCTTCCCGTTTGGCTGGGGTGAGCTCTGGGGTATTGCCGACCGCACCGATTATGATCTGACACAGCACCAGGAGCATTCCGGCAAAAGCCTGGAGTATTTTGACCCGGAAGATAATACGCGTTATGTACCGTATGTAATTGAACCTTCTCTGGGTGCAGACCGGGTTGCGCTTGCATTTTTGTGCGACGCATATGACGAAGAGGTCATAGATGAAAAAGACACGCGTATCGTTATGCGCCTGCATCCTGCTCTGGCGCCCTATAAAGCGGCCGTTTTACCGCTTTCCAAAAAGCTTTCTGAAAAAGCCGGCGCTGTATATACCATGCTTTCGGAGCATTTTATGGCGGAATTTGACGACGCCGGTTCAATTGGTAAGCGTTACCGCCGTCAGGATGAAATTGGTACGCCGTATTGTATTACTTATGACTTTGACAGCGTAGAAGACGGATGTGTGACCGTTCGTGAACGCGATACCATGAAGCAGGACAGAATTCCCATTGACAGCCTATGCGAATATATTCGTACAAAGACTTATTTTTAAGCAAATGGTTTTACTGCAGACTGCAACAAATTAAAGGGGATTGGCTTTAAAAAAGCCGATCCCCTTTAATTTGTTCTGTTTCAGTTCATTTTACAGGTCACAATGTAGCCGTCTACATTGTTGCCGGATATTTCATAATCCTGCTCCGAAGGAACAGGCACTTTTGTTTTGCCGCTCTCATCCGCCTTCACAAAATAAACCATATGATTTTTAAGGGAAAGGTCTTTAATTATTAACGGCTCGTCCACTGTATAGGAACGCAACAGGTCGATATACTCCTCCAGGCATAGATTATTTTGCGTCATATAAGCCGCATGAATCTGCCCAACATAACGGAAATGCCAAGGCTCATTTGAAATCCCTGTTATATCCTTTTTACTATCATTGTAGCGCACAACAAACCCATAACGCGCACAATTTTCTGCAATCCAGGCGTATTTATCTTCACCTGTAAATTCTTCTATAATTCCGTCGTCTGTCAAAAGAGAAAGATCAAACGCGTAGCCCGTCTGATGTTCGCTAAAACCTGGTTTTGAAACCCAGCTTGCCCCTTCCTCTCCCTGTGCGGTAATTGTATTATCATAAATTTCCTGTTGTATCTCTTTACTGCGATAACCGCTGTTGATCATCACATCATTGTCACCGGCCGCCTTGTAAAAATCCCCAAACATGGCATTAACATTTTCCATGACAGCGCCGCCATTGATCTGCGCATTATAGTCCGTTACCTGGTAGGTCCCGTTTGATTCTTCCATCAGGTTCACAAGGTTTATGCCGTCAACTTCACTTTGATAATCGTTGTTCACCAGAATCAGCGGCCCTCTGTACATACTGTTTTGGTCAATCTCTACAGTAGTGTACGCCTTTGATTCTTCAGAATACTCCGGCACCGTCACATTTTTTTGGACGGTTTGCGTCTGTCTGGCCGCAATTTTGGGGCCCGCGCTGACGGCGAACAAAATCATAATCATCAACGCCGCTGCATACACCAAAATGCCTGCCGCAATCAGAACGTCCCTCTGGTCAACATTTTTCTTAAATTTGTGAAAGGCGCTTTTTCTGGGTGCCATACAAAAAATTCTCCTTTATTCTTCAAGCTGAGAAGTACAGTGCGGGCAACGGCTTGCCCTTATGTCAACTTCGCTGCAGCAAAATGGGCAAACCTTTGTTGCCGGGGCTTTTTCTTCTTCCTGCTTTTTCAGGTATTTTCCAAGATCCATGAGTTTATTTATTCCCTTGATCAGCAGGAATATAACAAACGCCGTAATCAAAAATGTAATGACTGCCGTGATAAATGCGCCATAACGGATATCTACGCCGTTGAGCGTAATAACCAGGTCCTTAAAGTCCAGGTTGACAAATATCCCAATAAACGGCGACAAAACATCGTCCACCAGGGAACTGATAATTGCCTGAAACGCAGCGCCTACGATCACGGCAACCGCCAGATCCATTACGTTCCCCCGCATAATAAAATCTTTAAATTCCGAAAAAAGCTTTTTCATCCGTATGTTCCACCTTTCCTTAATTACGTTCCCCTCTATTGCTTACAGGCAGATTTTATGGAAAGCCTTTTTCCCCTTTTTCATGACAATAAAGCCCTTTTCCTGAAATTGGGCCGCTGTAACGCAGGCGCCCGGTTCTGTTACTTTTTGATCCTCTACCATCACGCCGCCCTGCAAAATCAGTCTGCGCGCCTCACTTCTAGACGGTGCAAGCTTTGTTTTCAGCAACAAGTCAACCACTGTAACCCGGCCGTCTGTAAAATCGCTCTGCGTTAAAGTGGTGGAGGGCATGTCCTGCGCGCTTTTGCCCGCTTCAAACAACGCCTTTGCCGCACCTTGTGCTTTCTGTGCTTCTTCCTCCCCGTGGATCAGCTTTGTTACCTCAAAGGCAAGCACCTCTTTCGCGCGGTTTATTTCACTGCCCTGCAGCTTTGCAAGCGCACCAATCTCTTCAAGTGGAAGAAAGGTCAGTATTTTCAGGCAACGTTCCACATCTGCGTCTGCTATATTCCGCCAGTACTGATAAAATGCATATGGGCTGGTTTTTTCCGGATCCAGCCATACTGCACCGGCTTCTGTTTTTCCCATCTTCTTTCCTTCGCTTGTAGTAAGCAGCGTAAACGTCATACCAAATGATTCCGCCGTTTTGGGGATCGGTTTTCCGGTCTGCTCCGCTTCTTTTGCGGCAATTCGTCTAATCAGCTCCACGCCGCCTATAATGTTGCTCCATTGGTCGTCGCCGCCAAGCTCGAGCTGGCACCCGTATTCCTGGTTCAACACATAAAAATCGTAACTCTGCATCAGCATATAATTTAGTTCAAAAAAGGTAAGCCCGCCACGCGCAAGCCTCTGCTTGTAGCATTCTGCGGCGAGCATCTTATTAACGGAAAAATGCACGCCAATTTCGCGGATAAATGCAATATAATTTAAATCAAGCAGCCAGTCGGCATTGTTAACCATAATGGCCTTTCCGTCTGAAAAATCGATCAGGCGCGACATTTGTTTTTGAAAACAGCGAATATTGTGGTCGATCCTTTCCTTTGTAAGCATTTTCCGCATATCACTTTTTCCGCTGGGGTCGCCGACCATGCCGGTTCCTCCGCCAAACAATGCAATGGGAACATGCCCGGCCCTTTGCATATGCGCCATCACCATAATTTGTACAAAATGGCCCACATGCAGGCTGTCCGCCGTAGGGTCAAACCCAATGTAAAACACCGTTTTGTGGTTGTTGAGCAGATCCCTGACCTGTTGCTCGTTTGTTGTCTGGGCAATCATGCCCCTTGCCTTCAGTTCGTCAAATACGCCCATTTGTATTCCTCCTGTTTTTGTGCGCTACGGCAAAAAATAATGAAAACCAGCAGAAAGCGGCGTTTTTTGCAAGCCTATATGAAAAAAGCCGTCCCCTGCCGTACAGAGGACGGAAAATTCCGTGGTACCACCTCAATTTACCGCCGCTTCACAACGGCAGCCTCACGGGTACAAATGCTTTTATACCCTCACGCTGCAACGGGCGCACCCGGTCCGGCCTACTTGGACAAAACGCCCGTTCAACGGACGGCTCAAAGATGTATTTCGCCCCAAAAACGCAACTGCTTACACCTGCCGCAGCCTCTCTGCACCGTTTCTTTGGAGGTACTTTTTCTTCTCACTGCCTGTATGTTCAGTATAGTAAAGCCAGACAGGTTTGTCAAGAGGGCAAACGCCCGTATAATATTTTTTGTCTGATTAACGCTGAATTTGCAGTTTTCCATTGTCATCAATCAACAATATGTCGCCTTTTTTTGCTTCGTGCGGCAACTCCTCCAGCACAATTGCAAAAAGCTTTTTTTCCTTATTTGTACAATAGGCATATTGCGTATCAAAATGGTCAATTTTTAATGTGATCATTCTATTCTCTCCTTTATCTGTTACGCGGCGGTAAGCGGTGTTACAGTGTTTCCGTCGCTGTAAAATACAATCGTACCGTACACGTCTGTTCGGTACACCTGTATATTTTGCTTTTCCATACGGCGGATCACCGTGCGCTTTGGAAGCCCATAGCTGTTATCACCTACGCTGATAACCGCATACTGCGGTGAAACGGCTTGTAAAAATGTTTTTGTGCTGGAGCTTTTACTGCCGTGATGCCCTACCTTTAAAACGTCTGCGTGTACATCCGCGCCGCTTTCCAAAATATCCTGCTCAGACTGCTTTTCTGCATCTCCCGTAAATAAAAAACTGTTGTTTTTATAGGTCAGTTTTATTACAAGTGAGTTGTTGTTGGAGCTGCCGTATGCCTTAAGAGGTGCAAGCACCGTAAACTGCATCTGGCCAAGCTGCAGGCTTTCCCCCGGCTTTGGGTTTTGCATCGCAATACCCTGCCTGTCAACGGCATCCAGCATATCGGTATAATAGTCTGCCTGCGGTACAAGGTCTTCTTCTATATCAGGCATCCAGAACCGCAAAACCTGCAGCCGCTGTAAAACCGACGGCATGTCGCCTATATGATCTTTATCCGGATGCGACGCAATAACAAGATCCAGCTTCTTTACGCCACACTGTCTTAAATAATAGGCCGCCGTTTCCTGCATAGAGGGGTTTCCCGCGTCGATCAGCACATGGTAGCCATTGCAGGTAATATAGGCGCTGTCTGCACAACCCACATCCAGGAAATGGACGTACAGCCCGTCTTCCTCCATAACGGGTACGGGTGAAAAAATGGAAAAAACGTCGTCCCATGTAGGTATACCCAGCGGTGCGCCAAAGGAGATAAGCAGCGTGGCCGCCAAAGCAAGTGATAACAATACAATTTTTCCTGTCTTTTTCTTCATAGCACAGTCCTTTTTCCATAGCCGGGTTTTCAAAATTTTATAAGGGGCGCCTGTGGATATTCATATATAAGCCTTCTGTTTCGACCTGGCGCCCGGCCTTAGCCACGGCGTTTTTTCTTTCTTCCTTGCAAATTCTTCCGGCTGCCATGCGCTGTCCGCTGTTTTTGCAAAAGCCGCGCGCGGTAAGCAGGTGTGGGCGGTACCAGGCATTTTTTATCTGTACCAATCAAATCCTCCCTGCCGGCCAGAAGCAGCGCTTCTATGACAAGTTCTCTGTTTTTAGGCTGAAAATACTGCAACAGAGCGCGCTGCATGGCTTTTTCATGCGCTGTTTTCGGCACATATACCTGCTGCAGGGTATATGGATCCATCCCGGTGTAAAACATACAGGTAGAAACCGTACCGGGCGTTGGGTAAAAATCCTGCACCTGTTCAGGGTGGATATGCTCCTGCTTCAAAAAAAGTGCAAGTTCCACCGCGTCTTTCATCGTTGACCCCGGGTGCGAGGACATGAAATAGGGCACCAGATACTGTTCTTTCCCCAATTGCCCTGTAAGCTTATAAAATTCATTTGCAAACCGCTTATAAGTTTGAATATGCGGCTTTCCCATTTTATCAAGCACCGCGTTCGAACAGTGCTCCGGCGCCACTTTCAGCTGGCCGCTGATATGGTACTGCACAAGCTCCCTAAAAAATTGGCGATCCGGGTCTGCCATCATATAGTCAAACCGGATACCCGAACGGATAAACACTTTTTTTACCCCGGGTATGCTTCGCAGTTTACGCAGCAAATTCAGATATTCTGCATGCGACGCCTGCAGCTGTCTGCACGGGTGCGGCGCCAGGCATTTTTTATTTTTACACAGACCCGCCTTTTCCTGTATTTTACACGACGGCAGCCGGAAATTGGCTGTGGGGCCGCCCACGTCGTGAATATAGCCCTTAAAGTGTGGATATTTTGTCAGCCTTACCGCCTCATCCAGAACGGACTGTTCGCTTCTGGCGGTAACGGCCCGTCCCTGGTGAAACGCAAGTGCACAAAAATTGCATGCGCCAAAGCAACCGCGATTGTGGGTGATGGAAAATTCCACTTCTGCAATACCAGGGACGCCGCCCTCTTTTTCATACATGGGGTGGTATGTACGCATATACGGCAAAGCGTATACCAGATCCAGCTCCTGTGTAGTAAGTGGAGGCATCGGCGGGTTCTGTACCAATATTTTGCTGCCATGACGCTGTATGACCACACGGCCGCGCACCGCGTCCTGCTCCTCCATCTGCTTTCTGCATGCAACGGCATAATCGCGCTTGTCCTGCCTCACGCGTTCAAATGAAGGGCATTCGCATACAGAAGCCGGCACATACTCCTTTGTTGGAACAGCATAACAAACACCCCGAAGATTATGCAACGCTGCAATCGGCAGACCTTCTTTCAAATGCTGTGCAATTGCAAGCGTCTGGTTTTCCCCCATACCATAGGTCAACAGATCTGCGCCGCTGTCGATCAGAATGGACGGACGGACGCAGTCGTCCCAATAATCATAATGTGCAAAACGGCGCAGAGAGGCCTCCAGCCCGCCTATAATGACAGGGCAGTCCGGATAAATCCGCTTAAGCCTGCGCGTATAGGCAAGCACCGCCCGGTCGGGGCGTTTTCCTGTTTTTCCTCCCGCTGAATAAACGTCATAACTACGCCGTTTCTTTGCCACTGTATAATGGGACACCATACTGTCTATATTTCCCGACGTTACCAGAAAACCAAGCTTAGGCCTGCCAAAGCGTGTAAAATCTTTTGTCTGGTTTATATCTGGCTGTGGCAAAATGGCCACCGTATAACCGTGATACTCCAAAAGGCGTGACAAAATGCTGACGCCAAAGCTGGGATGATCCACATATGCATCGCCTGTCACAAAGACAAAATCGGGCGCCGCTACGCCTTTTTGTATCAGTTCTTGCCGGCTTACAGGTAAAAAAGCCATAACGTCCCTCTTTCCTTTTCATGTGCCCATGGAACAAAGGGCGGGATATTTTTTCCCGCCCTTTTCCTCTTTCTGTTTGCCCTCTTACCTTGCCTCTGCTGCAATAAAGCTTGTAGAAAGCAAGTGCATTAATACTGCAGGCTTTTAATTCTTTTTACAGCTTCCAGCGTACTTTCTCTGTCGCCAAAAGCAGTCAGGCGGAAAAACCCTTCGCCGTTTTTTCCAAAGCCCGCACCCGGTGTTCCGACCACATTCGCCTTCTCAAGCAAATAATCAAAAAAGTCCCAAGATCCCATCTCATTTGGGCATTTCAGCCAGATATACGGGGAGTTCTTTCCCCCTGTGTAGGCAATCCCCAGTTCGTCGAGCGCCTCCGCAATAATACGGGCATTTTCCTGATAATAGGCAATGTTCTCCCGTATTTGTTTTTGTCCTTCTTCAGAAAATACCGCGGCAGCCGCGCACTGGACGGGCCAGGAAACGCCGTTAAACTTTGTTGCCTGACGGCGGTACCACAGCTGGTGCAGATTCTTCCCGCAGCGCGTAAGCTCCTTGGGAATAACCGTATATCCGCAACGTGTTCCGGTAAAACCAGCCGTTTTGGAAAGCGAGCAAAATTCAATGGCGCAGCTTTTTGCACCTTCTATCGCAAAAATGCTTCCGGGTACATCCTGCGTGATAAACGCTTCATATGCCGCGTCAAATAATATGACCGCGTCGTTTGCAAGCGCATAATCCACCCATGCTTTCAGCTGTTCTTTCGTATAGACCGAACCCGTTGGGTTGTTTGGCGAACAAAGATAAATGATATCTGCCTTTACATTTTTGTCGGGCATAGCTGCAAATCCGTTTTCCCAGGTAGAATCGGCATATAAAATCTTCCTGCCAGCCATCAGGTTAGAATCCACATACACAGGGTATACGGGGTCTGTGACCAGCACAGTGTTGTCCGTGTCAAAAATATCACCAATATTTCCACAATCGCTCTTTGCGCCGTCGCTTATAAAAATTTCATCTGCGCCGACTTCTACTCCATGGCTTTTATAATAACCGGCGACTGCTTCCCGTAAAAAAGCGTAGCCCTCATAATCTGGATACCCTTTAAATGTTTCTTTATGGGCAAGATCTTCCGCTCCCTTTTTCATTGCTTCCACCACAACAGGCGCAAGCGGAAGCGTTACATCGCCTATTCCCAGGCGGATCAGCTTTTTATCGGGGTTAGCCGCTGCAAATGCTTCAACTCTTTTTGCAATCTCTGCAAAAAGGTAGCTGGGAACCATACGGTCAAAATTTTGGTTTATTTTCATACGCTTTTTCCTTTCCAGACGTGCGTTTCACGCTTTATTTTTCTGTTATTTTTTTATGCTCTAAAGACGCCTTGACAAAATCGCGGAAGAGCGGATGCGCCGCCTGTGGACGGCTTTTGAATTCGGGGTGGTACTGTACACCCACATAAAAGCGGTTGGCCGGAATTTCCACTGCCTCCACCAGCATCCCGTTCGGGGAAGTACCGGTAACAACCATACCGTTTTTCTCATACGCTTCCCTGTATTCGTTATTAAATTCATAACGGTGGCGGTGCCGTTCGGCAATTTCGCTTTTTCCATACGCGCGCGCCATATTGGTTTTCTCTTTGATCTTGCAGGGATACGCGCCCAGGCGCATGGTGCCGCCTTTGGAAACAACGCCCAGCTGGTCGGGCATAAGGTCGATTACCCTGTTCTCCGAATTGGGTGCAAATTCCCCGGAGTTTGCATCTTCCAGCCCCAATACGTTTCTTGCAAATTCTATGACAGCCGTCTGCATGCCAAGGCAGATGCCAAGATATGGCACGTTATTTTCCCTTGCGTACCTTGCAGCCGTGATCTTTCCTTCAATCCCTCTGTCGCCAAAGCCTCCGGGAACCAATATCCCGTGGCAATCGCCTAAAAGTTCTTCTACGGTATATTCTGTCACAAGCTCTGCGTCCACCCATACTATATGCACATGCGCGGCGTTTTCATAACCCGCATGGTGTAACGCCTCTGCAACAGAAAGGTAGGCGTCGTGCAACTGCACATACTTACCTACAAGCGCAATTCTTACATCCTTGTTTCTGGACTCTATGCGTTTGAGCATTTCCAGCCATTCGCGCATATCACCTTCCTTACATTCCAGATGTAGTTCCCTGCATACAATATCGGAAAAATGGTTTTTTTCCAGCATCAGGGGTGCCTGATACAACACGGGAAGCGTAATATTTTCGATCACGCAGTCCGGTTTTACATTGCAGAACAACGCAATTTTTTTGAAAATGCCTTCGTCAATCGGTTCGTCGCAGCGCAGCACAATAATATCCGGATTAATTCCAAGTGAACGCAGTTCTTTTACACTGTGCTGCGTGGGTTTCGACTTATGCTCGCCGGAGCTTTTTAAATATGGCACAAGCGTAACGTGTATAAAAATACAATTGTCCGGCCCTACCTCCAGCGATACCTGGCGGATCGCCTCTAAAAACGGCTGGCTTTCGATATCTCCGACTGTACCGCCGATCTCCGTAATGACTACGTCCGCGTTTGACTTTTTCCCCACATTATAAATGAAATTCTTAATTTCATTGGTAATATGCGGGATCACCTGCACGGTTTGCCCCAAATATTCGCCTTTTCTTTCCTTATCCAAAACATTAGAATACACTTTTCCCGTCGTAAGATTGGAAAATTTATTGAGGTTTTCGTCGATAAACCGCTCGTAATGCCCCAGGTCCAGGTCTGTTTCCGCACCATCTTCCGTAACGTAGACCTCTCCATGCTGGTAAGGGCTCATGGTGCCTGGATCCACATTAATGTACGGATCCAGCTTCTGCGCTGCAATTTTCAAGCCCTTTGCCTTCAGCAGCCTGCCCAGAGAAGCCGCTGTAATGCCTTTGCCCAAGCCAGAAACAACGCCGCCCGTTACAAAAATATATTTAGCCATTTTTTTCGTCCTTTCCCTTAACAAAAACGCCAAGGGGCAACCTCTGTCGTCGCCCCTGCGCCGCCCCTTTTTCTTAACGCACAGTCAGATTTTTCCGCCCGTTTGCTTTCGTGATTATAAAACGATGGTACCTTCAAAAATACGTTCTGCCTCGCCTGTCATATAGACCGTTTCACCTGTATAGCGGATCACCAGATCTCCGCCTTTGAGCTTAATGGTAATATCTTCGTCTTTGGGGCAAAAGCCATTTTCCACAGCCGCCACAGCCGCGGCGCACGCGCCGGTACCACAAGCCCACGTTTCACCGCTTCCGCGTTCCCATACGCGCATACGGATGGTATGGCGGTCAAGCACTTTTACAAATTCCGTATTGACACGCTCCGGGAAAAGCGGATCGAATTCAAATTGCGGACCAATGCTTTCAATATCCAGCGAATCCACGTTGTTCACAAAAACCACACAGTGCGGATTACCCATGGACACACAGGTAATATGATAATCCTTGCCGCCAATCGTCACAGGTTCGCTGATCACCGCTTTCCGGTCCATGGCAACGGGGATCCTTGCAGGGTCAAGCTCCGCTTTTCCCATGTCTACACGCAGCCGCCTGACCTCTCCGTCCTGTTTATAAACTTTCAGCGTTTTAATTCCACTTAACGTTTCAATTGTCACCGTGTCTTTATTCTGGTCAACCATATCATGGTCATACAAATATTTCCCAATGCAGCGCACACCGTTACCGCACATTTTCCCCTCTGAGCCATCCAAATTAAACATACGCATCTTTGCGTCCGCAACCTCTGACGGGCAAATCAAAATCACGCCGTCGCCGCCTATACCGTAACGCCGGTCGGAAAGCCGCACGCTTAAACCCTCCGGGTTGTTAATCTTTTGGTGAAAGCAATTAAAATAGATATAGTCGTTGCCGCAGCCATGCATTTTTGTAAATTCGTATTGCATTTTTTCACTCCTCATATGATTGATATCCACCAGCTCTGTATTGTGCGGCGTGTACCGGCTCTTCAAACAGCCGGCAAGCGCGTTGGCGGTATCAATGGAGGTAAGGCATGGAATATTACGCTCTACGGTCTTACGACGGATTTTTACGCTGTCGCGCGTTGGGATACGCCCTTTGGAGGAGGTGGAAATTACATAGCTGATTTTCCCGCTTTCGATCAGTGTCAGGGTATTGTCTCTGGATTCATGAATTTTATTGACGACTACGGCTTCTATACCGTATTCTTTTAAAACCTCCGCCGTACCTTTTGTAGCATAAATAGCAAAACCCAGTTCTGCATATTTTTTAGCAGTATCGCCAATTTCTCCTTTATCGCTGTTGCGTACCGTAATCAGAACCCCGCCAGACTTGGTCATTTTATAGCCTGCGCCGGTCAGACCTTTGTACAGCGCTTCCTCCAATGTTCCGGCAATACCAAGCACTTCCCCTGTGGACTTCATTTCAGGTCCCAGGTGGTTGTCCACATTAATGAGCTTTTCAAAAGAAAATACCGGAACTTTTACGGCAACATAAGGTGATTTTCTATAAAGCCCCGTGCCGTAGCCCATATCTTTAAGTTTTTCGCCCAACATGGCCCTTGTTGCAAGGTCCACCATTGGAACGCCTGTTACTTTGCTGATATAGGGAATTGTTCTGGAAGAACGCGGATTGACCTCAATGACGTACAGATCGTTTTTATAGATTAAATATTGAATATTGACAAGCCCTCTGGTTTCCAAAGAAAGCGCCAAATCTCTGGAGGAATGCACAATCTTCTCTGTCATTTCATCGTTGATATTCCATGCCGGGTATACAGCGATCGAATCACCGGAATGCACACCCGCGCGTTCCACATGTTCCATAATTCCGGGAATCAGAATCTCTTCCCCGTCACATATGGCGTCGACCTCTATTTCCGTTCCCATCAGGTATTTGTCAATCAAAATAGGATTTTCAATGTTTTGCGAAAGAATAATCGACATATATTCGACAATATCATCCTCATTAAAGGCGATAATCATATTCTGTCCGCCCAACACATAGGAAGGACGCATCAGTACAGGATAGCCAATCCTTCCGGCTACGTCAAGCGCTTCTTCCGTCGTCATAACAGTCACGCCCTGTGGCCGTTTAATTTTATGCCTTTCCAGCAGTTCGTCAAAACGCTCCCTGTCTTCCGCCATATCAATGCTGTCGGCAGAAGTCCCCAAAATATTTACACCCTGCTTACTTAAAAACTTTGTCAGCTTGATCGCTGTCTGTCCGCCAAACGCCACAACCACGCCGTAGGGCTTTTCTGTATGGATAATCCCCATAACATCCTCGTTTGTCAGCGGTTCAAAATACAGCCTGTCAGCCGTATCAAAATCGGTGGAAACGGTTTCGGGATTATTGTTGACAATCACTACCTCGTAGCCCGCCTTCTTCAGCGCCCATACACAATGGACAGAAGCATAGTCAAATTCTATCCCCTGGCCAATCCGGATCGGGCCGGAGCCAAACACGATAATGGTCTTTTTCCCTGTATCCCTTTCATCTATAAATTCGCGCGCCTCATTTTCACTGTCAAAAGTAGAGTAAAAATAGGGGGTTTCCGCCGCAAACTCGGCCGCGCAGGTATCTACCATTTTATATACGGGCAGCATGGGGGTTTCAATTTCGCAGCCGCTTAAACGGCTGACAACTTTATCCAAAAAACCCATATGTTTTGCCTTACCATACAATTCCCGCGTAAGCGGGCCCTGTCGCAGCGCCTCTTCCATTGCCGCCAATTTGGAAAGCTTATGCAAAAACCATTCGTCCACCATGGTGACAGCATGGATTTCGTCTACCGTTATGCCTTTTTTCAACGCCTGGTAAATGCAGAAGAGTCGTTCGTCGTCACAAACCTTCAGCCTGTTTCTGAGCGTATCCACAGACATATTTGCAAACTTTTCGCTGTTAAGCGTATCCAACGAAATTTCAGCACCGCGCACCGCCTTCATGATTGCCTGTTCAAACGTAGGCGCAATCGCCATAACTTCGCCGGTCGCCTTCATCTGCGTGCCAAGCTGACGCTTTGCATATACAAATTTGTCAAACGGCCATTTGGGCAGCTTGACAACTACATAATCGAGCGCGGGCTCAAAGCAGGCATAGGTCGAACCCGTTACGGCATTCCTGATCTCGCTGAGCGTATAGCCAATGGCAATCTTTGCCGCCACTTTTGCAATTGGGTAGCCGGTTGCCTTAGAGGCAAGTGCCGACGAACGCGAAACCCTGGGATTCACTTCGATTACCGCATAATCAAACGTTTCCGGGTTCAGTGCAAATTGGCAGTTGCAACCGCCCTCTACGCCAAGCGCAGAAATAATATCCAAAGATGCGCTTCTGAGCATCTGGTACTCTTTGTCGGCCAGCGTGACTGCCGGCGCAATTACAATGCTGTCGCCCGTATGTACGCCTACAGGGTCAAAGTTTTCCATGGAACAGACCGTAATGACATTACCCGCTGCGTCGCGCATAACTTCAAATTCAATTTCTTTCCAACCTGCAATACATTTTTCTACAAGCACCTGTGTAATAGGCGAAAGCTCCAGGCCGTTTGCCGTAATCTCCCGCAACTCTTCTTCGTTTTCTACGATCCCGCCGCCTGTGCCGCCCAAAGTAAACGCCGGACGGATAATCAAAGGATACCCGATCTCCTGCGCAAAACACACGGCGCTTTCCACATCGTTTACAACACGGGAGGGTATAACCGGCTGGCCGATCTCTTCCATTGTATCTTTAAACAGCTGTCTATCTTCCGCCTTGTCAATTGTAACAGGGTTTGCTCCCAAAAGTTGAACATGGTTCTTTTCTAAAAAACCTTCCTTTGCAAGTTGCATGGAAAGCGTCAGCCCCGTTTGTCCCCCCAAAGTGGAAAGCAGGCTGTCTGGCTTTTCTTTTTCAATAATCCGCTTAACGGTTTCCAGCGTAAGAGGCTCTATATATATTTTATCGGCCATAGCGTTGTCTGTCATAATGGTGGCAGGGTTGGAATTGATCAAAATAACCTCCAGCCCTTCCTCCTTAAGCGCTCTGCAGGCCTGTGTGCCTGCATAGTCAAATTCCGCAGCCTGTCCAATCACAATTGGTCCAGACCCAATCACCATGACTCTTTTTATGTCTTGATTCAACGGCATATTCTATTCATCCTTTCCAATATCAGGGGTTGCGTTGTGCGGCGCTGTAAGCCGGCTCTATACTACTGTCTATTTTTTTCGTCCATCATAGAGAGAAATCTGTCAAACAGAAAACCCGTGTCCAGCGGGCCGCCGCAGGCTTCCGGATGGAACTGCACAGAAAATGCAGGCATGTCCAAATATTCCACGCCTTCGCATGTGCCATCGTTTGCATTTTTGTAGCTTTCCCTTGCATTTGCGGGCAGGCTTTCCCCTACAACCGCATACCCGTGGTTTTGGCTTGTAATATATACCCGGCCTGTCTGTGTATCCGTTGCAGGCTGGTTAGCGCCGCGGTGGCCGTATTTCAGTTTTTCTGTTTTGGCTCCCTGCGAAAGCGCAAGAAGCTGGTGTCCCAGACAAATGCCAAAGGTAGGAATCTTTTCTTGGCATAAAATCCTGAGCTGCTCAATCACCGCGCCGTTATCCACAGGGTTTCCGGGGCCGTTGGAAAGCATAATTCCGTCGGGATGCAAGTCCATAATATGCTGCGCCGTGGTATAAGCGGGCACAACCGTAACATTACAACCCCTTTTCATAAGCTCGCGGCGGATATTATCCTTTGCGCCAAAATCCCACAGTACAACGTTATACCGCGGTTGCTGTGCGCAAAAACGCTTCTGTTCGTTTTTCGTTACAGACCGGACCGCATCCGTTACCCTGTAAGATGCAATCTCCTTTAAATCCTGCTCCTTATTTGCAAGCGAATACACCAGCTTGCAGTTCATAACGCCGTATTCGCGTACAATCCTCGTAAGCGCTCTGGTGTCCAGGGCGTACATGCCCGGAATCCCGCACGCTTTTAAAAAGGTGTCAAGAGTACCCTCGCAACGAAAGTTAGAAGGTTCTTGACACCTATTTCTTACAATATATGCCCGAAGCGCTGGCTGTGCGCTTTCAAAATCGGAGGGAATAACCCCGTAATTTCCAATTAAAGGGAACGTCTGCATAACCACCTGCCCATAATAACTGGGGTCGGTGAGTGTTTCCAGGTAGCCGGTCATCGCCGTTGTAAAGACAAGCTCCCCCGTTACTTCCTTTTCAGCGCCAAAGCTTTTTCCTTCAAACACCTTGCCGTTTTCCAAAATTAAGTATGCCGTTTTGCTCATAATTTTCTATCCATCCCTTTCCTGGTACTGCTCTGGACGCCGGCCGCTGTCCTTAAATATACCGTTTTGGCTTATAATGCCGTCTTTGTACAAACGTTTGAACGCCGCTTAATTTTCATATGTGTTAAGCACCTGCTCTGCTACTTTAATCTTACTCTGACGCATATCCATCGCCTGTTTTTCAAGATAGCTATGCGCTTGCGATTCGCTCATGGAAAGGCACTGCATCAAAACACATTTTGCCCTGTGGATAATTTTAATTTCCTCAACCTTGCTTTTGAGCTCCATATTTTCCCGCTCAAGCCTCGTCAGCCTGCGTTTAGAAACCTCCCACATTTTAACGGCCTGGCAAAAATACCTGCGGCTGATTGGCTTTGGTATAATAAAAATACCATGATTTTCTATTTTTTCTCTGCGCGTCTCGATTGCATCCTCACGTATTAAAAGCAAAACACCCGCACGCGTGTTGTCTGCCATATAAAAAGAAAGCTCTATCCCCGTTCCATCTACAACCGGGGTGTTGATAATAACCAAATCAAACGGATGGCTTTCGGCAAGACACTCCGCCTTTTGCACAGAAAAAACCGCTTCTATATCCATGTAGCCTCTTTCCTGCAGCAGGCCGGACAAAGGCGCTATACTCTGTTGCGATTTGGATACAATCAACACATTTTTCACAAGTATCACCAACATAATATTTTAATGGAAAAAGCAGAAAAAAGCAATAAAAAATTTCACTTATTTTCTCCCTGTTTTTCGGTAGTTTTTTATAATACAAAAAAACGGCGCCGGTTTTGCCGCCTTTTAAGGCACCTGTCTGTATATAAAGCCACTTGTTTTTCAGATGGCGATCTCACTGGTTTAGAATACAACACCGGCATATTTTGCTCTGTTTCACAGAATACCTGCGCATAAAAAAACAAGGCGGGAAACCCCGCCCTGTTATAAAATTTTTAAGCCTTTATTACAGCTCTGCAAAATACTTAATGGTTCTTACCATCTGGCTTGTGTAGCTGTTTTCATTATCATACCAGGAAACTACCTGTACCTCGCTTGTACCGTTGTCCAGATTGATAACCATCGTCTGCGTTGCATCAAAGAGAGAACCATAGGTAATTCCTATAATATCAGAAGAAACGATTGGATCTTCATTATATCCATAAGAATCAGACGCGGCGGCCTTCATGGCTGCATTAACCTGATCAACCGTTACAGAACCTTCTACAATTGCTGTAAGAATGGTTGTAGAGCCTGTTGGAACGGGAACACGCTGTGCGCTGCCGATCAGCTTACCATTAAGTTCAGGAATAACCAGACCAATCGCCTTTGCAGCACCTGTGGAGTTCGGCACGATATTCACAGCAGCTGCACGGGCTCTTCTGAGGTCACCTTTTCTGTGCGGTCCATCCAAAACCATTTGATCACCCGTATAGGCGTGGATCGTACTCATAATACCACTCTTGATTGGAGCAAGCTTGTTCAAGGCATTTGCCATGGGGGCCAAACAGTTCGTCGTACAGGAAGCTGCGGAAATAATCGTATCTTCCTTGGTCAGCGTCTTTTCGTTTACACTGTAAACAATTGTGGGAAGATCATTGCCCGCGGGCGCAGAGATAACAACCTTTTTAGCGCCTGCATCAATATGCGCCTGACTTTTCGCCTTTGAGCAATAAAAACCTGTGCACTCCAGAACAACGTCAATGCCCAGTTCGCCCCACGGAAGCTCCGCTGCATTCGCTTTTGCGTAAATGGTAATTTCCTTGCCGTCTACTACAATGGAATTTTCTTTTGCTTCCACCGGCTTATCGTAGCGCCCCTGTGCAGAATCGTACTTTAAAAGATGCGCAAGCATTTTTGCGTCGGTAAGGTCATTAATTGCCACGACCTCGTACCCTTCTGCACCAAACATCTGCCTGAAAGCAAGGCGGCCAATGCGCCCAAAACCGTTAATCGCCACTTTTACTGACATAATACTACCTCCTGAATTTTTAAACTATTCAATTAGCACTTCATATAATAAAGCATTTTTCGCAATAATACAAGCCTGTTGATAAGATTTTAACAAAAATTTTTAATAAATTTTTCCATTTCAAAAAAACTCTGCCGTTTTGCAGGCCGTTGCCGCTTTTTCCATATTATATAGTCAGACCGCCGCGCGTTTTTGTCTGCCCGGCCCGGCCGCATATACAAAAGATACAAATAATTCTTGACTTTTACTCTATCGGAAGATAGAATAGATAAGGATATTTGTATGGTTTTTTCCACCGCTTCCGGCGGTTAAGACTGTACGCAAATACCGCAAGGGGCAAGCGGCTTTCCATGCTGCCGGTCGCTTTATTAATTGGACTCGTATACGGGGCCGTTATAAAATAGATAAATCAATGAAATTGTAACAGGTGCGCGCCCTGCGGCGTGTATATAAGAGACTGTTTATCCCCGCTTTCGCGGGCTTGTTGTGTTTATTTTAAGCAGACAATTGAATATTATCCGTAATAACGGCTCTTTGAGTTGATTAATTTTTTATGAAATTTAGCGTTGAAAAAAATCAAATCAAGGAGGTGCCCATTCAGATGGATTTATGGTTGGCGATTGTGCTGATCGTAGTAATTGCAGCCGCATGTGGCGGAGCTGCTTTTTTTGCCGGCATCAACCACAGGAAAAAGATTGCGGAAGCGGCAATCGGCTCTGCGGAAGCAGAAGCCAAAAAGATTGTAAGTGAGGCTTTGAAAACTGCGGAAGCCAGAAAAAAGGAAATTATTTTAGAAGGTAAAGACGAAACACACCGGTTGCGCAACGAATCAGAAAAAGAATTGGCAGAAAGAAGAAGAGAAGTACAAAGACAGGAACGTAGAATTCAATCCAAGGAAGAAACGCTTGATAAAAAGCTGGAAAATCTGGAGATGAAAGAAGAAAAGGTACAAAAACGACTGAAAGCCGCCGATGAAAAATTTGAAGAGGCGGAAATGGTTAAAAAAAGTCAGTTTGAAATGCTTGAGCGTATTTCCGGTTATACGGCCGAACAGGCAAAATCCTACCTTTTAAACGAGTTGGAAAGCCAGTTGACCCACGAAAAGGCCGTACGGATCTTAGAATATGAACAGCAGTTGAAAGACGAAAGCGAGCAAAAAGCAAGAAATGTTATTTCGCTTGCAATACAGCGCTGTGCGGCAGACCATGTGGCGGAGGCAACGGTTTCTGTTGTTCCACTGCCAAACGACGAAATGAAGGGCCGTATTATTGGCCGCGAAGGCAGAAATATACGCACCATTGAAACGCTTACCGGCGTGGATTTAATTATTGACGACACTCCCGAGGCAATTACGCTTTCCAGCTTTGAGCCGGTTCGGCGTGAAATTGCAAGGGTCGCACTTGAAAAGCTTATATCCGACGGGCGGATCCATCCGGCAAGAATTGAAGAAACTGTAGAGAAGGCCAGAAGAGAAGTAGAAGCCACAATCAAGAAAGAGGGCGAGCGCGCCGTAATAGAGGCGGGTGTCAACGGAATTCATCCCGAATTGATCAAGTTGCTTGGCCGGCTGCGCTACCGTACAAGTTATGGACAAAACGTGTTGAACCATTCGCTGGAGGTTTCTTACCTTGCAGGCATCATGGCAAGTGAACTGGGTTTAGACCCCGCTATTGCCAAAAGAGCCGGGTTGCTGCACGATATTGGTAAAGCTCTCGATCATGAAATTGAGGGTTCTCATATTGAAATCGGCGTAGACGTTGCAAAAAAATATAAAGAAAGTGAAGCCGTTATTCACGCCATCCACGCGCATCACGGGGATATCGAGGCCAAGACGGTCGTCGCCTGTATTGTACAGGCTGCGGATGCTATTTCCGCTGCAAGACCCGGTGCACGGCGTGAAAATCTGGAAAACTATATCAAACGTTTGCAAAAGCTGGAAGAGGTCGCATCTTCGTTTAACGGGGTAGAAAACTGCTTTGCCATTCAGGCCGGGCGTGAAATCCGTATTATGGTAAAACCCGAGGTTGTTAACGACGAGCGCATGATTCCACTGGCCAGGGAGATTTGCCAAAAGATTGAATCCGATTTGGAATACCCCGGACAGATCAAGGTCAATATCCTACGGGAAAGCCGGGCCATTGAATATGCAAAATAGGCGGGACTTCCGGTACACAAGCTGCACGCCTGCTTTGGGCACAAACCTGTGTGAACAGTCCGCTTTACCTATATACAGACTATTTATAAATTCAATAACATCTGCTTATCAAGAGTGACGGAGGGACAGGCCCTGTGAAGTCCGGCAACCTGCAGTTTTTGCAAGGTGCCAAATCCTGCGGTGAAACCGGAAGATGAGTTTTAAAATCCGCTTTCTGGTTTGTCTGAAAGCGGGTTTTTTATTTGAAAATACTTTTTTATTCTTATTTTTATAATGAAAGGAAGGTTTTTATGGAAAAACATTATTTCACATCTGAATCTGTAACAGAAGGGCATCCCGATAAAGTCTGTGACCAAATTTCCGACGCCGTTTTGGACGCAATTCTTGAGCAGGATTCAAATGCGCATGTTGCCTGCGAAGTAACGTGCACCACCGGTATGGTGCATGTTATGGGGGAAATTACTACCAACTGTTATGTGGACATTGCTTCTATCGCAAGAGAAGTGATCTGCTCTATCGGTTATGACGACCCTGCCTGCGGCTTTGACGGGAACACCTGCGCCGTGCTTACTTCTATCGATGCACAGTCGAGCGATATTGCCATGGGTGTAAATCAAAGCCTGGAGCATAAAAGCGGAAAACAGGACGCTTATAACCTGTATGGAGCCGGCGACCAGGGTATGATGTTCGGTTACGCCTGCGATGAAACGCCGGAACTGATGCCTATGAGCATATCCCTTTCCCATAAGCTTGCAAAACAGCTTACAAAAGTGCGCAAAGACGGTACTTTATCTTATTTGCGGCCTGACGGAAAAACGCAGGTTACAGTAGAATACGAGGGGGACGCCATCCGCCGTGTGGAAGCCGTCGTTGTTTCCACACAGCATGACAGCGCCGTGACGCTGGACCAGATCCGCGAGGATATTTTAAAGTATGTAATCCAACCCATCATTCCGGAGCATCTGCTCGATCAGGACACAAAAATCTTTATCAACCCCACAGGACGCTTTGTGGTTGGCGGCCCGGTGGGTGACAGCGGCCTAACCGGCCGTAAAATTATTGTAGACACTTACGGGGGCTTTGCACGCCATGGCGGCGGCTGCTTTTCCGGCAAAGATCCCACCAAAGTGGACCGCAGCGCAGCCTACGCGGCTCGCCATATTGCAAAAAACATTGTGGGCGCCGGTCTTGCAAGAAGGTGCGAAGTACAGCTGGCTTACGCAATTGGCGTGGCGCATCCCCTTTCGATTATGGTAGAGAGCTTTGGCACTTCTGCTTATACAAACGCACAGCTTGCCGGCGCAGTCAAGCAGGTCTTTGACCTGCGTCCCGCCGCTATTATTGACCGCCTGCGCCTGCGCGGCACCAAATACCGGCCGCTTGCGGCTTATGGTCATATGGGCAGAGAAGAACTTGGTGTAGCCTGGGAAAAGCTTGACCAAGTAAAGGCGCTGCAACAACAGCTACCAGCGCTTTAATGAAAAAAAGGACTTTGCAGCAAATATTTCTGCAAAGTCCTTTTTTTATATTCTCTTTCAGGTCGCTGTGCAACCGGAAAAACACAATACCAAGCGCTCGGCTCTGGCCGTCCTTATCCCTGCTCTACAATGGATTTAAATACTGTGGCGGCCGCTTCTGCATCGTCTGCCACCGCCACAAATGCATACACTCCGCTGTGCGCTACCGTATATTCCTGTAAGAGCGCATATTCCTGCGGGCTGTTTTTAAAGCCGGACGCACGCTGGACCATATGGTCAGCAATTACTGTGTCAAGCTGCGGCATATAATTAACGTCTGCTACTTCAAAACAGGCAATTTCAAATGCAGATTCCGGTGAATTGGAAACATAGACCGTGCTGCCGTTTACAAGTCCCTCCGGAAAAACAAAATGCCTGGAAATCTGATTTTCCTCTGTTTTAGAAAGATTCTCATATCCCATGTGCTTGATCACACCGGCAGTTATTGTATCGGTAGAAAGCCAGTCGCTGGCAGTGTCTGCTTCCGCACTCTGCACGTTTTGCTTTCCCATCCACTGGATTGAAAAAACAGACAAGACCACTGCTCCAATAATAATGACCGCCAAAGCGGTTACCGTCCATATGACTCTCTTTTTATACGGCGCCATATATTCCACCTCTTTTGCAGCTGCAAAATGCTTCTCTGTTTTATCGCGCTTTTGCAGCGATTTCCTCTGTAATGCTCTTAATAAAATCAGCAAGCGTACACGCGCCCAGATCGCCATTTTTTCTGGAGCGGATTGAAACTGTGCCGTTTTCTATATCTTTGTCACCGAGCAAAAGCATATAAGGTACTTTTTCAAGCTGTGCCTCACGGATTTTATAACCGATTTTTTCACTCCTGTCGTCCACTTCACAACGAATGCCATAGGCTTCAAGTTCTTTACAAACCTGCAGAATTTTTTCAATATGTCTGTCGGCAATCGGTAATAGCTTCACCTGCACCGGTGCAAGCCAGGTTGGGAAAGCGCCTGCATACTTTTCAATAAGCAGCGCCAGCGTTCTCTCATAACAGCCTATAGAGGTCCTGTGGATAATATAAGGATTTTTCTTCACGCCGTCTTTGTCCACATATTCCATGCCAAATTTTTCTGCCAGCATCTGGTCGATCTGCAATGTAATCAGCGTATCTTCCTTACCATGAACATTCCGAATCTGGATATCAAGTTTCGGCCCGTAAAAAGCTGCTTCTCCAATCCCAACCACATACGGAATCTCCAAATGATCCAGAATTTTTTTCATGGCGCTCTGCGCCTCGTCCCATTGTTCCGGCGTTCCAATAAACTTTTCCCTGTCGTCGGGATCCCATTGCGAGAAACGGTAAGAAACATCTTCATAAAGCCCCAGCGTTTTCAGCATATAAATGGCAAGCTCCAGACAGCTTTTAAATTCCTGCTCCAGCTGTTCAGGCGTACACATTAAATGTCCCTCTGAAATTGTAAACTGGCGTACGCGAATTAATCCGTGCATTTCTCCGCTAGCCTCATTGCGGAACAGGGTAGACGTTTCATTGTAGCGCAGGGGAAGGTCTCTGTACGAACGCCCTCTGTTTAAATATGCCTGATACTGGAACGGGCAGGTCATGGGGCGCAATGCAAAAACCTCTTTGTCGTTTTCCTCGTCGCCCATTACAAACATACCGTCCTTGTAATGATCCCAATGGCCAGAAAGCTTGTACAAGTCGCTTTTTGCCATATAGGGCGTTTTTGTCAAAAGCCAGCCGCGCTTTTGCTCCTCATCCTCCACAAAGCGTTGCAGCGTCTGAATAATACGCGCCCCCTTTGGGAGCAAAACAGGAAGCCCCTGGCCAATCAGGTCAGATGTTGTAAAAAGCTCCAATTCGCGGCCCAGCTTGTTATGGTCGCGGCTTTTTGCCTCTTCTACCCTTTTGAGGTACTCCTCCAGCTGGGAAGCCTTTGGGAACGCCGTTCCATACACCCTACAAAGCTGTGCATTTTTTGCATCGCCCCGCCAGTATGCACCCGTGCAGTTTGTAAGCTTGATTGCCTTCAACGGCGCTACCGTCAGCAGGTGCGGTCCCGCGCACAGGTCTGTAAATTCCCCCTGTTTATAAAAGCTGATCGGCTCGCCCTTTTGTGCATGCTCGTTTGCAAGCTCTACCTTATACGGCTCTTCCATCTCCTGCAAAAGCCTGATCGCCGCGTCCGGCGCGAGCGTAAACCTTTCAAGCGTAAGGCCGCTTTTTATAATAGACTTCATTTCCGCTTCTATGCTTTCCAAATCTTCCTGTGTAAAAGGCTTTTCCACATCAAAATCATAGTAAAACCCGTTGTCTACAGCCGGGCCAATTGCAATTCTGGCGCTTGGATACAGCTTTTTAACCGCCTGCGCCAGCACATGGGAGGCCGTATGCCAAAAGGCCTTTTTTCCTTCATCGTCTTCAAACGTTAAAAGCTCCAGCGTACAATCCTTTGTAAGCTCTGTACGCAAATCGCATACAGAACCGTCTATTTTACAGGCACACACGGCTTTAAACAGGCCGCCGCCCAACGATTTTGCAACTTCCGCCACAGGAGTGTTTTTTTCATACTCCTTCACAGCGCCGTTTTTCAATGTTACCTGGATCATTTTTTATACATTCCTTTCCTGTTTTTTATTACACAAAAAACAGCCTCATCCCAAAGGGACGAGGCTGTGCCCGTGGTTCCACCCAATTTCAGCAGAAATACTCTGCCCTTACGCAACCTGTAACGCGGTCAAACGGCGCGCCTTGCTACCGGCGCGCGCTCAAAGGTGGTAAAAACAGCCTTTCTGCTGCTGCGCTTTCAGCCTGCGGCGCATGCTCTCTGACGCAAAAATACGGCCGTTTTCTTCCTTCTCAGCACTTTTTACATTTTCAATAATCGTAGCACAGTTTTATAACGCTGTCAAGCGGTGCGCCTTTTCTTTTCATTACAACCTGGCAATCGCCCTTTGTATTGCCAATACATCACTGGTGTTTACGCTGTCGTTTCCGTCATAGTCGGCAATTTTTAACTGGAATGGCGTCAGTTGAGATACAGCCGATAAATATTTCTGTATTTCCAGCACGTCTGTAAGCAACACGCTTCCGTCGCCGTTTACATCGCCGGCCTTTTCACTGAGCGCCTGGAAAGCAATATTACAGGATCTTGCATACGTATAGGCATAACTTAAACGATAGCCTGAAATAGAAAGCTGCGGACAATTTATAAACGCATCCAACGCTATTTCCGCAACAGTATCCAGCAGTTTGATCTGCTTAAGCCCTGTGCAGCCTGAAAACACCTGGCTTTGTATATTTGTCACAGCGATCCCCACCGTTACATTCTCAAGCGCCGTGCAGCCTGAAAACGTTTTACTGGACAAGGTATGAAACCCGCCGTCTATCGTGGCGGTGGTAAGCGCCGTACAGCCTGAAAATGCTCCACTTCCCAAATAAGCTACCGTTTTGGGGATCCGTACCGCAGTCAAAGCTGTACAGTCTGCAAAAGCCTGGTCATCAATAAAAAACACGCTTGCAGGCAATGCAAGTTTTGCAAGTTTGCTGCAGCCTGAAAACGCCCGCATCCCTATACTAAATACGCTCTGCGGTATTGTTATAGACTGAACTGTCTTATTTTGGTAAAAAGCACCTGCTGCAATCTGCCGGACGTTGTCAGGGATTGCTGCATTTGCAGAATTCCCATTATATTTTATTAAAATACCATCGCCCTGCACAACAAAATCTTCCTTGTAGCCGGCAAGCCATTTTGTGTTTTCAAAAGCAAGTGGACCAATTGACTGGACCGTCTGCGGTATGGAAACAGACGCAAGGTTCTGGCAGTCAAAAAAAGCGCCCTCTCCTATTTCCAGCACGCTGTCCGAGAGTGTGACCGATGTAACATCCAGATGATTTGCAAACGCATAGGCGGCAATGGAAACAACGCCCTGCGGTACAGAAGCCGCCTTTTCTGTACTGTTATAGGCAATTAAAACCGTGTTGATACAAACATATGGATCGCTTTGGGAGGCAAGCCAGGCTGTATCTTCAAACGCATGCGCGCCCACCGAAACAATACTGTCTGCGTAATCTACCGTTTGCAAATTGTTACAACCATTGAAGGCATTGTTGCCAATATAATACACATAGTCAGGAATTGTAACGCTTTTTATCCGTGTATTTCCCGCAAAGGCTCCATCTCCAATAGAATATACGCCAGAGGGAATCGTCACCGCCTGCCCGGTTCCGTTATATTTTATAAGTACGCCGTTCTCTACTTCAAATTCTCCAGCTGCACCGGCTGAAAAAGGCATAACCCACAAAAGGAGCGCCACAATCAAAAAGGCGGAAAGGCCTCTATACCGCTTCATACAAACATACCAGCTTTCTCTTTTGCAATCTTTTTTCTATTGTCCTGTACACGCTTTGCATGCCTCGTATTTCCCCCGTTGCAAGCATCACTGCAGGATAAGCTGTGCAGAGGGTGCACGCCTTACGCAAAGCCGTTGTTTTCATTATAACAAAAAGGCCGGCTTTTGGAAAGCCCGCCCTGTTAAAATTTATATTTCTTATTCTATTCTTTGTGATCGTTTTCAGAAAGCTCTAAAATTAAACGGTCAATATCATCCAGTTTACTTGCGTAATCGGAAAGGCCGTCGTCCTTTTTGGTTTGATCCTGCACATCTCTGTTGTAATATCCTACATAATCCACCGGATCGTTTTTCTTTCTGTCAGCCTCCTCAACCTTTGCCATAATGGCTTCGGCGCGCGCCGTTTCAGGGTCGGCAGCCTGTCCGGACTTCAGACTCTGCCTTGCATTTTCATGGCTAACATGCAATTGCTGCTCTTTCTGCGGCGCCGTATCAACCGCTAAAGCGTCCTCCTTCTGCTTTCCCTTCGCGCCGGCCGTCAGTTCTAGCAAGAAAAACAGGATATAAAGCGCAAAAGAAAGGAATTCAAACACACGGATATTTGCAAAGAAATCCACTCCCTGCCCGCTTTGAATCAAAGAGGCAAAAAGCGCGCCGGCATAAGCAAAAATGACAACTACCGCGGGCAGCCCATAAAGAAAACAGGCTTTAACCGGGTTTTTCCCTTTAAGTTTGATATAAACCATAGAAACATTGAACAGAAAAAGCGTTGCGAAAACCATATAAACAAGGTCGGACATATCCTTAGCAGCCGGTGAAATTGCAGTATAACTTGCAAACGTCAGCACCAGGCGGCCGCAGCACCAGACGGTAGGCAGAAGCATAAGAAACGGCATATGCTTTGCACGATTGTACCCTGTCAGAGAGGAAATCCCCATAACAAAGATCATCGCTCCCCCCGCTAAGGACAAAAGCACATCGATCCCACTAATCCAGTCAAAAAAGCCGGCGCTTATCATTTGCATCACCAAGAGAACTGCATCTGTCAAAAGCAGCGCGCCGGTAAGGATGGCAAAAAAGCCTGCAAATATATTCCGTCCTATGTCGTATTCCGGCGCGGTTTTTTTGTCGGCAAAGCAAAAGATCGCAAGAATAACAAAAAGCGCCACAATACTGCCCACAAAAATTATAGATACCAGGCCACTGTCCAAAAAACCCTTATCTACACCGCTGTCAATAAACAACACCTGATAAATGCGTAAAAAAACGGCTGCAAAAACGACCGGAATAAACGGAATCCACGACAACTTGCTCTTCATACACGCAAACGCCTCCAATGTTTTACAAGAATAATGGGAATAAATGAAGATTTTAAAATATATACATGAAACAGGCTTGTTTTCTTTTACATTTACACAAGAGTGTACGTATTATTTTAATTCAATTCCATAGTTCTGTCAATATAAAACCACGATTACAAAATCCCACTGCGCAAATACATAAAGGCAGCGCCATATAATTTTCAAAGCTCCCTATGCGCAACCGTAAATTCAGAAAGAAAAGGGTTTGCAAATGAAAAAGATCATGATAACCTGTTTACTGCTCGTTCTAGTAATGGCTGCTATTCCCGCCATAACGCTCAGCGGCATTGTAAAGCCGGACAATAGAAAACCAGACGCGGCCGCATCTGAAGTATTGGAAGCTTCACAGGCCACAGAAGCGACAGAAAAAGCAACCGAAAAACCAACTGAAAAACCAACTGAAAAACCAGCAGGCAAGGCAGACGCCCAAAGCTTTAAAATCCTTGACAATGCAACAGGCGACGTTCTGCAGGTAAGCGACCGTGATTTTTGCATAGGGGCGCTCGCTGCAGAAATGCCCGCTTCGTTTGAGGAAGAGGCATTAAAAGCACAATGCACTGCACTTTATACTTTTTTCTGCAAAAAAAGAGACGCACAACGGGAAAAAACTGACAGCGACTTAAAGGGCGCGGATTTTTCCTGCAACAGTGAAAAGAAAGAGGTATATATTCCAAAAGAAACACTGCAAAGCTTATGGAAAGACAACTTTGAAACCGCCTATAAAAAGCTGGAAAATGCGGTAAACGCCGTATTTTCCCAGGTAATACGCTATGACGGGGAATTGATCACCGCAGCTTATTGCGCCATTTCCGGCGGTATTACGGAAAATGGGAAAAACGCTTTGTCGGAAGACCAGCCCTATCTGCAAAGCGTTGCAAGCCCCTGGGACGCCCTGTGCAACGAATACCTTTCTACTGTTACACTGACAAATGAAGAAGTTAAAACTATTATAGAAGATACATGGAACGATATTACGCTGGGCGATTCCTCTCAGGAATGGTTCACCGATCTAAAAACAACAGACGCCGGAACTGTTTCCTCCGTAAAGGTAGGGGGAAAAGAGGTAACGGGGCAGGAAATCCGGGATGCTTTTTCCCTGCGCAGCAGTAATTTCGAGGTCCTGTACACTCTGGACGAATTTGTATTTACGGTAAGGGGATACGGGCACGGCGCTGGATTAAGCCAGTACGGCGCAAACGAAATGGCAAAGCAGGGCGCAGATTACCAGGAAATCCTAGCCTGGTATTACCCCGGTACAACCATAGAAACGCTTTAACACAGCCTTACCCGCCTGTAAGCGGTCTATCTTCTCTTCATAAAACGCCTTTATGGTGCACAGCGCCGTAAAGGCGTTTTTAACATTTTTTACATCCGAATTTCTTTTATCCCCGAATCATACCCAATACAATTTCCTTCACCGCTACAATAGCGTCGTCCACTCTGGACACATCCTTTGCGCCTGCCATAGCCATATCGGGCTTTCCGCCGCCGTTACCGCCGGCAATTTGCGCAACTGCCTTGACAATCCTGCCCGCATGGGCGCCCTTTTCCTGCGCCTCTTTGCCGCAAGCGCAGGCAAAAGTCGCCTTTCCATCTGTAATCCCGGCCAGGACCGCAATGCTTTTGGGCGCCATACTCAGCGCCCTGTCACACATGTTACGGAGCATTTCCACATTAACATCTGTAAAAGCAGCCGAAATGATGCGCACGCCTTTAACAAGCTCTGAATTAGCAAACATGTCGTCCATCTTCAACATGGCAAGTTTATTATTCAACTGCGCAATTTCTCTGTCCTTTTCCTTAAGCTCTTCCATTGTCTGCGTGCAGCCGCGCAGTAAGTCCCTGGGGTTACTAATTTTAAGCGCGCCTGCAGCGTCTCCAATCAGTGTAAAGCAACCGTTGAGCACATTGAGTACGCCTCTTCCCGTTACGGCTTCAATCCTTCTTACACCGGCCGCAACGGAGCCCTCTCCAAGCATTTTAAACATCCCAACTTTCGCGGTGTTGTCCACATGCGTGCCACCGCAAAGCTCCGTTGAAAAACCTGGAACCTGCACAACACGCACAATATCTCCGTATTTCTCCCCAAACAGAGCCATCGCGCCCATCTTTTTTGCCTGTTCTATCGGCATTTCCTGTATTTTCACATCTACCGCTTTCAAAATTTCTTCATTGACCATGTCTTCCACAGTAAGCATTTCCTGTGCGGTCATGGCAGAAAAATGCGTAAAATCAAACCGGAGCTTTTCACCGTCTACAAGCTGGCCTGCCTGCTCCACATGCGTTCCCAGCACTTTTCTAAGCGCCGCCTGCAGTAAATGCGCCGCGGTGTGATTGCGCATAATATCCTCCCGGCGGATCTGGTCAATTTGCAGCTTCACTGCTTCTCCAACGGAAAGCATTCCCTCTGCAACAGTTGCACTGTGCAGGTAAATGCCCGCGTGGTTTTTGCTGGTATCACGTATTTCGACCGACGCAATTTCCGTTTGCGCCGTTCCTGTGTCGCCTGTTTGGCCGCCGCTTTCTGCATAAAACGGCGTTTTATCAAAAACCAAAACAACCTGCTCGCCCTGGTATGCCGCCTGTACGCGTTGCCCATGATTGACAATTGCAAGCAGCTTTGCCTGTGAGGTTGTCTGCGTATAACCGGTAAATTCTGTCGGTGCAATGTCTGAAAGGTCGGTGTCATCACTGACCCACGCGTCGGCACCAGCGTTTTTTCTGGCATTTCTGGCGCGCTTTTTCTGTTCGGCAAGCAATTCCTTAAACCGCGCTTCGTTTACCGTCATCCCTTTTTCTGCGAGAATTTCCTTAGTCAGATCAATGGGAAACCCATATGTGTCGTTCAGTTTAAAGGCGTCTTCCCCAGAAAGTTCGTCAACTTCTTCCCGGCCAATAATATCATGCAGCATTGCAAGGCCCTGGTCGATGGTTTTACAGAAATTTTCTTCTTCAACCTTAATGAGCCTTGTAATGAATTCCGCCTTTTGTGCAAGCTCCGGATAGGCCTGTTCGTTTTCACGGATTACAGTTCTGCATACTTCATACAGGAACGGGCGCTTGACACCCAAAAGCCTTCCATGGCGGGCAGCCCGACGGAGCAGACGGCGCAGTACATACCCTCTGCCTTCGTTAGACGGCATTACGCCGTCGCCAATCATAAAGCTTGTGCTGCGTATATGGTCGGTAATCACGCGCAGCGAAATGTCTGATTTTTCATCTTTCCCATATAAGACCCCTGTAATATCTACCACGTGCTTCATAATATTTTGCACGGTATCAACCAAAAAAAGATTGTCCACATCCTGCATTACACAGGCAAGGCGCTCCAGCCCCATGCCAGTATCAATATTAGGGTGATCCAACGGTGCATAGTTGCCGTTTCCGTCACTGTCAAACTGCGTAAATACCAGATTCCACACCTCTACAAAACGGTCACAATCACAACCTACCGCGCAGTTGGGGCCGCCACAGCCTTTGTCCTCTCCCCTGTCAAAATAAATCTCCGAGCAAGGTCCGCATGGTCCTGTACCGTGTTCCCAAAAATTATCCTCTTTCCCAAGGCGCACCATATGCGAAGAATCCACGCCGACTTCCTTTGTCCAGATGTTGTACGCCTCGTCGTCCTTTTCATAAACCGACACATACAGCTTTTCTTCCGGCATTTCCAGCACCTTTGTAAAAAATTCCCACGCCCACGCGGTAGCTTCCCGCTTAAAATAATCCCCAAAGGAAAAATTCCCAAGCATTTCAAAATAAGTTCCGTGGCGCGCCGTAATCCCCACGCGTTCAATGTCTGGCGTACGAATGCACTTCTGGCAGGTGGTCACGCGCTTTTGGGGTGGCGTAATTTCCCCTGTAAAATATTTTTTCATAGGCGCCATACCGGAATTGATCAGTAAAAGACTTTTGTCGTCCTTAGGCACCAGGGAAAAGCTTGGAAGACGCAAATGCCCCTTGCTTTCAAAAAACGATAAATATTTTTCTCTTAATTCGTTTAATCCCGTCCACTTCATGCTGCATGCTCCTATTCTGTAAAATTTTTATTCCAAAAATAAAAAGCTCCCGCCCCCTATGGGACAAGAGCTCTATCTCCTGTGGTACCACCCAAATTGCACGCAAAAACCTGCATGCCACTTTTGCCCGTTAACGCCGGAAACGCCACAGCTCCTCGCCGCGGTAGCTCTGGGGCGGCCCAAACCCTTCAAACGCATAAAAGCCTTACAGCCTGGGGCTTTCTCTCTGTAAGCGTAAAAAGATTCTTTTTCCCGTCATCGCTTTCTGTCTGTATTGTAGAGTATTATAGCGCTGTTTCCTCTGGCTGTCAAGGCACGTCCGGAAAGTTTTCCACCTATATTGCCTGCACCTATTTTTCATACATTTTTTCAAACTGCGCCACTGCTCTTTTTTTCCGCAAAATAGCCCCACCAGATATTTCATCATCCGTTTCTATCAGCAGCTCCTGCATAGGATGCGGCGCGCTCTCCACAGGGTTTCCCCAGCTGTCATAAATGCTCCGGATCTTTGTTTCAAACGGAATCCCGCTATAGGGCAGCACATCGACCATATCGCCTGCAAAAAAACGGTTGCGCTGTGTAACCACGGCGCGCCCGCCCTGCTTTCCAATACATACGGCGACCACCTCATAGTTGCGGATATACCCTCCGTTGTCCTGGGTTTGCCCCGGTTCCCCGCCAAAGAAAAAACCGGTAGAATATTCCCTGTGGCTGATTTTATCCAGTTCCTGCCGGATCCATCCAGGTACGGCATAGCTTTCTGTATGGCCGTTTTGATAATAATCATCCAACGCCTTGCGATAGGCGTTGGTTACAACCGCCGTATAATATGCAGATTTCGCCCGGCCTTCAATTTTAAAACTGAAAACCCCCGCCTGTACAAGCGCCTTGATATGGTCTATCATACACAGGTCCCGCGAATTATACAGGTATGTTCCGTCTTTATGCTCTTCCACCGGGAAAAAGCGCCCGTCTCTGCTTTCTTCGTATAAATGGTATTTCCATCGGCAGGGCTGCGCGCAATCACCGCGGTTTGCGTCCCGGCCGGTCAGATAGGAAGACAGCAGGCATCTGCCGGAAAAAGAAACACACATGGCTCCATGCACAAAGCATTCCAATTCCAGTCCGGAGGGAGTCTTTGCACGGATTTGTGCAATTTCCTCCAGAGAAAGCTCTCTTGCAAGCACAACCCTGGACGCACCCAAATTATAAAAAGCTCCGGCGCTTTCATAATTGACAATACCCGCCTGCGTAGATATATGTACATCCACCTGCGGCGCATATTTTTTCGCCAGCGCTAAAACACCCATATCCGCTATAATCAGCGCGTCGGCACCGCACTGACTGATATACTCTAAAAAACCAGGCAAACGTGGCAGTTGGTCATTTCTGGGTAAAATATTGCAGGTCACATACAGCTTTGCACCCTTATGATGCGCTGCCTGTACAGCCTCTTTCAGCCCTGCACGGTCAAAATTTTCAGGCGCGGTGCGCATACCAAACTCCCTGCCTGCCAAATACACGGCATCTGCTCCAAAATACAGCGCGTTTTGTAAACACTCCATATCCCCTGCCGGAGCCAGTATTTCATTTTTTTGTTTCTTTTCCATGCTGCTCATCCTCTGCAACAATCAGGGGGCCCGCAGCATGCGCACCCCCTGATCTGGTAAAAGTTTTTGTTACTCCTCTGTAAGGCCGGCTTCCTGCATATTGGCAAGATGCTCGTAATACGTTGTTGCATAATACGCCTGCGCAGGCGCTGAATCTGTTGCCGCTTTATGACAGAAATAATAATATCCTGTATCCTTTGGATTGAGCGCAGCTTTTATGGCCGCCTCGCCCGGGTTACAGATTGCGCCCGGCGGCAGATTGGTGATCTCGTAAGTATTGTAGCTGCTGTGGAACGTATCTTTGATGTCTTCCGGAATATCTTCCTGAGATGAATACGGATAATAGATGGTTGCATCCGATTTAAGCATATTCAGCTCACCGTCGCCATACTCGTTTGTGCCGCCCCACTGGTCGGTGGCCAGACGGTTATAGAAAATGGAAGATACATAGTACATATCGTTTTCATCTGCAGATTCTGCCTGTACAAGCGAGGCCATATTAATTAAATCTTCAAATGCAATACCTTTCAGCTCCGCCAGCTGGGCAATACTCAGCTCCTCTTCATAGCCCGGGTAAATGGTTGTATTTTTAAAGCACTTTTTATTAAAGTTGTCCAGGAATTTCCGTATAACGTCGTCGGGATCCTCATTTACATAGAAAATATAGGTATCCGGAAAGAGGTAGCCCTCCAGTTTGTATACTCTGTCTTCATCTTCACGGATGGAAGCAATAAATTCATATTCCTCGTCAAATACATCCGAATTACAGGCCTCCAAAAATTCATCCATTTCACATACACGTTTTTCTTCCAACAGCTTTCCACATTCCCGGACGGTAAGCCCTTCTGTAAACTGTACCGACACCACTTCCCTCGGCCCAGAATTATAAAGCAGATAATTCAAGATTGCTTCGTAATCCATATTGGTGTCCATATTATAACTGCCGGGAATAAACCCTTCTGTAGACTTTGTAAGGGTGGCATAAGCCTTAAAGAAAAACGGTTCGTTGATCACGCCGCCCTCTGTTAAAATTTCAGCAACCTGGTCAATTGTTGCGTTTTCAGGGATCACAACCAGCGACTGGTTTTCCTCTGAACGGGAAACCGCCAGCAAATCGTTTACGCCAGTAATCAAAAATTGCCCCAGAACGGCTCCAACCAGAATAACCATTGCAAGCCAGACAAACTTAAACATACAGCCGTTGCGCTCTGCTTTTGCCTTTTTACGCTTTTTTTCAGACTTTTTATAATTCTTCAGCGCCTCTTTTTCTTCCCTGTCCATTTTCTGCTTTTGCTCTTCGCCGCTAAAGCTTGTAATGACATTATCTTCCGGCGCCTCTTCCTGTCTGGCATAAAGCAGTACATCATCCACCTGGGCATCCTGCCTGCGAATCTCTTCCGATTTTTCCGGAAGCAGATCCTCAAATGCAGGATGCAGCTGCGCAGCGTCGTCTACGGGCTTTTGCGTTTCCTGCAGATCCTCAATTTTCAGTTTGAATTCCTGAATTTTTTTCTTTCTTGCCTGCGCAATCGCCGCTTCTTCCTCTTTGCTGTCGCCAGAAATATACCGGCCCTGCGGCGGATTATTCTGCGGCTTTATTTCTTCACTCATCTAAAACCCCTCCATATCCGTAAAAATGCGGAAATTTGGATTCTTTTTCTCCGTTATACCTGAACCGCCAATATATAAGGCTGGCAAAACCCTGCTATTGCGTCCGTCCGGCGGCGGCATATCTGTCCTGCCGTCTTTCACTGCGTATTTTTCTGAAATACCGGTCGGTTACCAGCAAATCCACCGGTTTGTCAAAATATCCGTGCGGCAATTCCCATTTTACGCACATGCTATAGCAAATACCTGCCGTTACGCCGTCAAAGCCATTGAGAAAACGGTCATAATAGCCTTTGCCATACCCCAGCCGATATCCCTGCGAGTCAAAAGAAAGTCCCGGTACAATACAAAGTGCATGGCTAAAATCTTCTACCTTCTCACATTTTTCTGGAATAGGTTCCCATACGCCAAATGCAGCTTTTTCCAGATCCTGCAGAGAGCAAATGTAATAAAACTCCATTTGCGTGCTTTGTGTAATACACCTGGGTGCTGCCACCTTTTTTCCATCGTGCAGCGCCGCTTCAATCATTTTAAGCGTATCTACCTCTATCTCTTTTGAAACATATACAAGAAGCTGTTTACAGCTTTTGTACTGCCAAAGGGAAAACAGCCGTTCTCTGATGCGCCTGTCAAGCTCCTGTTTTTTTGCAGGTTCTAAATTTGCGCGCTGTTTTTTCATCTGGCTTCTAAGCTGGATCTTAATCGCCTTAATATTTTTTATGGACATTGCAGCGCCGCCCTGATTTCCAGGGCCTTTTGCCGCCCCGCAATTTTTTCCACAATCAAAAGTGCAAATTCTATTGCAGCGCCGGCGCCCTTTCCCGTTATGATTTTACCGTCGCACACCGCCGGCTCTCTGGAAAGTTGCGCACCCGTAAGCTCCTTTTCAAACCCGGGAAAACATGTGGCGCGCTTTTCCTGAAGAAAACCCATATGGCCCAATATAGAAGGCGCTGCGCAGATTGCGCATACATGAAGCCCATTTTGTATACAATATGTGACGCTCTCCTTAACGACCGAAGAATTTTCAAGATTGAGCGTTCCGGGCATGCCGCCCGGCAAAACAACCGCATGCATATTGTCGGTATGAACATCTTTTTCTTCCAGGTCGGCAAGCACGGTAATTCCATGCGAACCGGTCACTTGCTTTGCACCGACTCCCACAGTCGCCGTATCCAGCTCTGCACGGCGCAGCACGTCCACCGTTGCAAGTGCTTCTGTCTCTTCAAACCCGTCTGCCAGAAAAACATATAGCATCATACTGCCCCCTTGTCCTTTTTATCTAATCCAGCGTCAGCCCAAGATATGCCTGCGGGCACTGCGCATAAAATTTCTGCACTTCATTTTGCAGCGGCTTTACCATCCCAAAGCGCTGAAACGTTCCCCCTGTTTTAATAAAGGGCGGCAAACGCAGCGAATACCATTTTGCCTGCATATGCTGTGCAAAAGTTGCAAACAGAGCGCTGAAGTCCTCTTTCGCACAGATGCATTCTGAAACGTAAACTTGCCGGCCCTGTACGGAATAGAACATATATCCGCTTTCCGCCGTAAACACGCCGCCCCCATATACACGCGCTATGTCACAGGCAAGCTTTACATGCTTTGTCCCAAACAGTAAACTTCCTTCCTGATCTATAAGTATATTAAACCTTAATTGGGCAATATTGTCAAATGAACAGTTTATGACCTTGCTTCTGCGCGCGGTCAGCGCGCAGGCCTGCGTATGGGAAAAGACGGCAAACTGCGACTGAAAGGCCGTATGATAACCAAGCCTTGCATAATACCCATACAGGCTTTCTTCCGCTGGCAAAAGCACAGAAAAGCAGTCTCCCCTGCGTTTTGCACAGGCCTGCGCATAACCGATAAGCCTCTGCATAATTCCCTGGTTTCTGTATGGGGCAAGCGTGGCCGCTCCAAAAAGATAATGCGCCCGACAGGCCTTTCCGCCTGCTGCAATCTGCGCAGGGAGCAGGTATAACGCCGCTGCAACCCTGCCGTTTTCCTGCGCCGTATAGCAAAGATCCGGGGTCAGAAACCCGTTAAAATAAAAATCCAGTGCAGCTGCGTCTTCCTGAAAACAGGTTTCAAACAGCGCCCTGCACTGCGCCATTTGCTCTGCCACAGGCTGCGTATATTTTATCACGCTCTAAAACCCCTTCATATTCTTCCAGTAGAATGCACGGACGGTAAGAAAGCTTTGCTCTGCGCAGGCCTTCAATCCCCAAATCTTCTTCCCGGTTGATATATTTGTATTTTGTCAGCGTTTGAGCAAAAAAATGGTTGATCGCCGCATACAGGCCTTCATAACCGGACAAGGCCTTTTCAAAATGCACCACGAACACTTCATCATTCAGGGGCTCACCGGCGGTCATCGCCACGGGTATACCGTCCACCCGGATCAAAGCGCCCCGGAATCCAAGCGTATCATAATACTTAAACGCTTCACGGATCGCGCAAACCTCATGCGAAAGCCCATTATCACGGCCAAGCACATTTTCACTGCACCACTGCTTGGCCACGTGCAGTGCATCTTCTTTATTTGCTTCTGTGATCGGTTCAAACGTATAGGCGTACATGTTTTTAAAACGGGAAATATGATTGCGTTTCCCATGATATTTCCTACCCTTTAACTCCGCCAGATCCTGAGAATAATAAATATACTCTGCATAAGCACGATTGGATGCAAATACAAATTCCCCGGGATACAACGCCTCCACCTGCTGTGTCTGCTGCGCGGTAAGCCCTACCAAAGCCAACTCTTTGTGCACTTGCTTTGCATATAACAGCATTTGCGCAAGCACTTCTTGTATATCTCCATCGCCTATGGGATATGCAAAACGGATTTTCCCCGGCTCGTTTCCATAGGCCCTTAAATAAAATTGCTTATACCGCCCGATCCGTATATGGTACATACCGCGCCATATAAATGTAGATCCAAACGGAAGGTCACAACTAAAAAGCGTTTGTTTTTGGTTTGCCTGCTCCAGCAGAGCGTTTACCCATTGCTGATCCTGTATACAGGGTTCTTTTAATTCCAGCATAAACTCTTGTTTCCCTCTTTTTCTTACTTTTCATCTTTATAAAATCATTTGTACCTTTTGCATAATATCGCTTTCAATGGCTTCTATCGTCCTGGGAGCTTCCCCCTGTGCGCAGGGGATCACTTTCCAGCCCCACCTCTTTGCGGCGTATAATGCCGACTGCCTGCAGTGTATTAAAAAATCCCCGTTCTTTTCATGCAGGTCTTTTTTTCCTTCATCCCCGCCATAGCGCTGTGTCATCAGCTTTTGAGACACCTGTACCGGCATATCCAGATACAGCACAAGATCCGGCCTGGGAAGCTGCAGTTTACCATATTCATAGTCCTCAAGCCAGTCTAAAAAAACGTCCCAGTTTTCCCGTTGCGTCTTTGTCAGCTGATAAACTGCATTTGACGTTGTATAACGATCTGCCAAAATCACTTTTCCATTATGGTACGCTTTTTCCCAAAATTGCCTGTAACCTGCATAACGGTCCACCGCATAAAACGAAGATGCCGCATAGGGGTTTACATCCTGCGGGCGCGTGCCAAATTCCCCATCCAGATACATTTTTACCAAGGCCGAGGAGGGGCTCTCATAATTGGGGAATGTAACCTGTAAAACCTGTAAACCTGTTTTTTGCAGATTTTGCAAAAGGCGGCTTGCCTGTGTTGCTTTTCCGCTGCCGTCAAGTCCTTCTATTACAATCAGCTTACCCTTATCCATAGTATTCTCCCCGCAGAGCTGTGAACGCTTCCCGCACCTGTGCCGCCCGGCCGCATGTCATTTTCCCTTCTGTACAGCCTCCCCTGGTACACGGCGGGCCTGCCGTTTTAAAAAGAGCCGGGGCAGCTTGCAGGCAAAGCCTGAGCATTTGCATAGCAACATCTTGTATTTCCCACTGCGCCCTGTTGCAGCAGCGGTGCGAAAAAAAATTCAGCAAACTTCTTGCATTGAATGTACAAATCATTTTTGTGCAACATGCGTTAGGCAGAACAAAGCGTGCATCTTCTATCGCCTGCTTTTCCGCCTTTTGCGCCGCCTGTTTTTCATCCATACCCTGTCGCAGCCACTCTTTCATATGCGCTTGCTTCAATGTAGATACCAGGCTGTCATAATGACGCTGGTCTTCTTCCATTGCCTTTAAAAACTCTTCCTTTGCCTGTGGTATATTTTCGATTGCAGGCGGCAGCACAAATTCAAACTGCGCTTCTTTGACGTAGCGCTGGCTCTGAACACTGTAGGAAGCAATTCTGTGCCGTGTAATCTGTGCCAAAAGTGCGCGCGAAACGCCTTCAATTCCAAATGTAAAGCTCACATGCTCAATAGGGCTTTCATGGCCAATTTTTGCAAGCATGTCCACAAATCCTGCCGCTTTTTCCTGATCCAGGCCGTCTTTAACCGTTTCAATATCCGCCGGTGAATAGCACAGTTTTGCAGCACATGCTACTGTTTGCTCCGGCATGGGCGTATAAGCAATTAACGTTACCTTTGCAGACATCGTTATTCCCCTTTTCCCGCTTATAATTATTTCTTTGCATATACAGGTCAATTATAACAGAATTTTTCCTTTTCTACAATACAGGGCAAGAAAAAGCAAAAAACTCCACCGGCGGGCAATGTTGCCCGCCGGTGGAGTTTTTCATAAAGCAGTTAAAACAGCAAATGTTATATTTTTAAGAAACGGTATACTGCAAATCAATCCAGCCGGTTACCTGTCCGGCTTTTCCAATGTTTTCCCGGCTGTTGGTAATACGAACCCTCCCGCTTACCACATCGTCGTCCCAGCGGTAATATACACCGCTTACTGTTGTCGATTTTTCTTTTGCCGTGGCGCTTATATATAATGGAACGTCTTTAAGCGTTAACTTACCCAAAACAGAAGACGCAGGCGTATAAATTTTTGCGCCTTTTCCATCAAACACAAAATATCCCGGATTTTTATCCGCCATTGCCTTGGCATAATCCAAAACAGAAAAAGCACCAAGCTGGCTTTTTACATCTTCCCAGCTTTTTCTGACCCTGTACAGATTGTCGGTGATCGGTTTGCCGCCCGAGCTACCGCCGGACCCTTCCGGTAAATAAGCAACGTCATACAAATTACATACGCCTTCTGCAATGGCCTCCCCAATTTTTTCCGTATTGTTAATAATCCACTGTGCACCTGTTACCGTGTCGTGGAATTCCACCTCCGTATACGTAGCCGTCGCAACTGTTGCATTAAGCTCATAAAGTTCCGGATTACTGCGGATTGAATAATCCGGGCCGGGGCTGATCGGTCCCACGGCGTTTAAAATACACTCTCCGGCCTTCAGGTTGTCTGCACCCATACTGTAAAGCATAACCAGCGTGCCTCCGGTTACCTTACCGTTATATGCGTTGGTATGAATGGGAATATGCAGGTCTGCGCCCCAACTGTTGCTTTGTTCAACCGTTGTATACATCGATTGCCCCTGCGGCGCCTTTTTTACAGAAAAGCCACAGCGCTCCAATGCTTTTTTTGCCGACTCTGCAATTTTATTACATTGAACCATTTCGTTTGTATTGCCTGTTGCATAGGTATTATTATTTTGATTGGATGGACTCAAATAAATTTTTTTTGCCATTAAAATTTCTCCTTTATTTCTAAATAAATTTTCCTGTGCGGCGTTTTATTTTGTATTAAACAACACTGCGCAGAATTCAAAATTTTTTACGTATGTATATGTTTTTAAAAAACGTCGGCTCATTTGTTGTACGGCAACTCAGCTGTATTTCAGCAATTATAAATAACTATGCAACGCTTCTTCTTTGATATGCCGGAACAAACAGCCGCTTTGCCACAAAATTTTTACCGTATTCCCTGCAACGGCGCCTTAAGCTTTTGCCAAAGCCCGGAGGATTGTCCGCAATATATACTCTTGCAGACAATTTTACCCTATTATACTTTTCTTCCACTGAAAAACGGCTTGTTCGGCAGCCGGCTGCATGCTGTCCACCATTATCCTATGCAAAAGTACTGAAAATTGTGCTTGTCCTCTATGCAGACAGTCTGTTTTCCCTTCCAAAACAAAAATATAAAAAAACTCTTTTTGACCGCAGGCGGTCCACTTTTGACCCTATATAAAAGTTTCTTTTCCACAGGCTTGCCTTTCTTATCATCTTTAACTGCATACAGACATAAAAATATAGGGAACGATAAAGGGGGGCAATACTGTGAAAAACATGATCTACTGTTCGAATCTGGCATACCCACCCATATGTGTAGCGGGAAAAAACCGCATTTATGCGCAGGCCATGCTCAGCAATATGGGGGGAGTTCATTCGGAAATGTCCGCTGTCAGCCTTTATTTTTATAATTCGCTTGTGGCGTGCACTTACAAGGACATTGCAGAAATTTTCCATCATATCAGCATTGTAGAAATGCATCACCTTGAGATATTTGGAAAACTTGCAAAGCAGCTTGGCGCAGATCCGCGCCTTTGGTCACAGATCAACCGCAGAATGGTTTACTGGACCCCGCAATACAATAACTATCCCACACAGCTTCGCATGTTGTTGATGAACGCACTGCACGGGGAGCAAAAAGCCGTTGAAAAATACACAACACAGGCGCGCAGGATCAAAGATGAAAATATTGTGGAAAACTTAAAACGGATCATTGCAGATGAGGAAATTCACATTGACATTTTTAAAGAACTTTTATCCTGTGACAAATTCGTTTAAAGTTAAAACACTGCAAAAAACCGTCCGTAAAGCAAGAAGCTATGCGGACGGTTTTTAATAAAATTTATACTTTGGGCTTGCAGCAGCAGTTTTCTCCACCGATATCCGTTACCTTCGGAGGAAAAAATTCGTCTGTCGGGAAATCCAGCCGGTTAAACATCTCGCACGGGCTGTCTGATGAAGTGGTGCATTCTTTTTCCGGAATGCAGAAATCATATGTGGGTACAAGCATTTGTACATTGCGCTCTATCTGGACAATTGTAAAGATTCCTATCGTAACATATACGTCTTTTTCACCCTTTGCTCCCAACTCTCCGCCGTAGCGGTTTACAATGCACTCCGGCACCCTGCAACAGGGGATGCACGGTTCTCTGCGCGTGCAAAGCTTTGCGGAAAGCCCTATGGGCTTTGCCACCTGTACGCTTGCCTTGGGCAAATTCTTAACCGGCGCGTTGGGTATGTCTGGATCATCCAACTTAAAGTCCGAACTGAAAATTTTAACATTTCCCTCGCTGCCGTAAAGGATCACTTTTTTATTAAAGATACTTAAACCCTTTACATTTACAGGCATGGCTGCCGGCGCCATAAAAACATCCAGCTCCACATCGAAGAAAAACGTCATATCGACAGAATAAAAGCCCTTATGGAAAGGCACCGGCTCCAAATCGATATAGACCGTCATAACGTCTACGTCCCGGATTCTTACATTGCTGGCCTTGTCAATCATACACTGCGCCGATTCACAGAATAGAACCTTCAGATCTTCTAAACAATCTTTATCATAAAATTATGCAAGATAGAAGACCCAGACAGCACTCTCCATGCGGAGAGTGCTGTCTGATTGTAAATAAGCAAAACTAAATTTCTACCCACACTCTCCATGCGGAGAGCGACTTTTAACAAAACCAACGAAACAAAAAAGCAGCTGATTTCTACCCACGCTCTCCATGCGGAGAGCGACTCGTTTTGAGGGAGGCGGCACTTTGATGAGAAGAATTTCTACCCACGCTCTCCATGCGGAGAGCGACGGATATTGACAAAAAGATTTCGCAAAAAATTGGAATTTCTACCCACGCTCTCCATGCGGAGAGCGACTGGTTGTATCAAGCGCTATTTACTAGCCTAAGCATTTCTACCCACGCTCTCCATGCGGAGAGCGACGTGCATATCGTTCAAATGGTACAGCTTCCACAAGCATTTCTACCCACGCTCTCCATGCGGAGAGCGACTGTGCGGTGCCTTGAGGAGCCTCGCAAAATGACAATTTCTACCCACGCTCTCCATGCGGAGAGCGACCAGAGCGAGGCCATCATATCCTCGTTAGAGGACCATTTCTACCCACGCTCTCCATGCGGAGAGCGACTCGTGCACTTTTAGAGCAAGGGCTAGAAGAGGAGGATTTCTACCCACGCTCTCCATGCGGAGAGCGACGTTAAAAAAACGGTAACAGCCACAGATGAGCAGCTGGATTTCTACCCACGCTCTCCATGCGGAGAGCGACCTGATAAATACTTCCTCAAGCGTTAAGGGCAGCGATTTCTACCCACGCTCTCCATGCGGAGAGCGACTTACACTGTCTACACGGTTACGGGCAAACCGATCAATTTCTACCCACGCTCTCCATGCGGAGAGCGACATTCAGTTCTGTATGCTAATTTAAAATAAAAGGGGATTTCTACCCACGCTCTCCATGCGGAGAGCGACGTAGGCGTAGATGGTGCAGAATATGTTATACCAGATATTTCTACCCACGCTCTCCATGCGGAGAGCGACATATTGTCGATAATTGTCTATAGGGTTTAGGATATTTCTACCCACGCTCTCCATGCGGAGAGCGACTGACCTTATATAGATAATAAGGAGGCGTAAAGATATTTCTACCCACGCTCTCCATGCGGAGAGCGACAGCGGAACAAATTGATACACTGTTAAGCCAGCATATTTCTACCCACGCTCTCCATGCGGAGAGCGACACGTAGACCACATTAAGGTTGTGGTAAAAAAATATTTCTACCCACGCTCTCCATGCGGAGAGCGACAACTAAAAATGCGGTATTTTTACGGCTGTTCTGAATTTCTACCCACGCTCTCCATGCGGAGAGCGACCGTTTTAGCAGCTGGTTTAATCCGTTAAACAGCATTTCTACCCACGCTCTCCATGCGGAGAGCGACGTCTTGAATCATTTGTTCAAACATAATCCAAATACATTTCTACCCACGCTCTCCATGCGGAGAGCGACCAGGAGCAGTACATAGAGCTTACCGGCATGTTGATTTCTACCCACGCTCTCCATGCGGAGAGCGACCGTGAGACAGGTAAAGATGACCCGGTTTTACCGGAATTTCTACCCACGCTCTCCATGCGGAGAGCGACTGGCGTGTCTAACGCAGGGTTTACCGTCAAACTGCATTTCTACCCACGCTCTCCATGCGGAGAGCGACAAAGGCACCGCAAAGGAAATGGCAGAAGGAGCAAAATTTCTACCCACGCTCTCCATGCGGAGAGCGACCACGCCCAATCCCCCAATTTACACAAGCTCGCTTATTTCTACCCACGCTCTCCATGCGGAGAGCGACAAGCCTTCAAGCAAAAATTACGCAGCTGCAGGATATTTCTACCCACGCTCTCCATGCGGAGAGCGACGTTGAGAATATTATTGACCGGACAAAATATAACGAGCTGATTTCTACCCACGCTCTCCATGCGGAGAGCGACGTTGGTTTGGACGACCAGTTAACGCAACTCAAAAATTTCTACCCACGCTCTCCATGCGGAGAGCGACAGCAAAAGACAACAAAAACACATACAAAATCTACAGCCAATTTGTAAAAACGCAAAATCACTGCGGTTTATGCCCGCTTATCTTACCTCACACAGCCTTTAAATAGATAGCGTTTGTCTAAAAGGCCGGTGCGAAGCTGCCAGCAATTGTATGTTTGCTTGTCGTTCGCACTAGTTTTTCACTGTAAAAGTGTATTTTTTACAAAATAAATTGTAATCTTTGGTAAAATATACATTGGCACCACTCTCTTTCCCTTTCTCTACCAAAATAACACTTTTCTGCAGCGCTGTATATAATTTTGTGAAAACTGGTATAAACAGTGTGTAAATTGGTAATAAAAACTAATCGCTAAAGAAACTCCGTAACAATCACCATTGCTACGGAGAGATAAAATAATATTAAATTTTTACCATATACTTTAAAACAAAAACACATATAATAGAAAATATGGTTATTATATTGTACCAAAATACCAGCGGATATTTTCGTTTTAATCGTGTAATAGCAAATTTGCACTTGGAACAATCAAAACAAGACTCATTTGCGCATTGAGTTGATACAGAAAATCCTGATACCTTAGATATGCAATACATTAATAGAAAAACCACATTAAATAAAACAAAACCTACTATCAATATAATTAAGGCAATTTTATAAATTGGTGAATTAATATCACTTATTGCTGCTATTAATAAATCACTTCCTGTCGCAAAACCTATTACCAAACCGGAAAATATACCTAATATGGTTATTGCGTGAGCATTTGCATTATTAATTTTCTTTTCAAAATTTTTTACTTTTTTCTTATATTCACCGATTAGCTCATTATTCTTTGCTATCTTTTCTGATGTTTGATCGCCTATATATTTAATTTTATCCATTCTAGACAGCCTTAATGTTTCTAAAGATATATGGTCTGATAATTTTAGAATCTTTTTTTGTAATTCTTGCTTAATTTGATTTTGCTTTAACCTTCTTTCTGATTCGTCTAAAATTTTAAGCATAGTTTCATTCAATTCATCTCGTTGATCTAGCAACAGCTCATTTTCTAAAAAACAAGAGATTTCAAAATATGAATGTCTATATTTATTATCTTTATAAACAATTTCTAACACATGAAATATGTCGCTATATATAGAGGTATCGTTTTGTTCAATTTTTGCAATAACCGAATATTCAGAAATAGCTTGAAGAAATTCTGTAACATCAATATCTGTTCTCTCTTTTAATTTTTCTAATGTATCCATTAAATTTTATCTCCTATATTTAATGGATCATAGTTTCTAAAAAAGCTATTTATGGACTGTATAGATATTTCTTGACCCGTTACCGTTGATTTCCAAGGCATCTCATTATGTGTTTTTTCTACAAGTTTTGAAGCAGATTCATAGTATGTTTTCTCAAGAATGGCATTAATTATTTTTTTATCCGTTTCAGTTATACCGTTTATATCCGTTGAAATTGTTGTTGTAGTTATGGGTCTTGCCCCATTGTCACTATATTCAAAATATGCTTCTTTAACAACTGGCCCATAAGGCCAATTAAATATGGAAGAAGCAAACGCAGCACGATGATATTTTTTCAAAAAATATCCTTGTACATAATACAAAATTTTCTGTAACTTTAAATTAGTAATTTGTATTTCCTTTTCCTGGAACTTTCCTATTATATATCTTGATAAGTTCTTTACATCCATATTTACATCCTCTTCCATACTTTCTTCAACTGCATTATAGCATGAAATAAACCAGAGTGCACTGTTTTTTTGTAAATTTTTTTCACTTTTTTCTTTTCTTTGTGATTTTTTTGTTGTTTTTTTTATCAAAAGTCGTATAATTTTAATAAACAAAATAGATCAACACCCTATTACCAAGCTGTATACACTATTATTATATAAATTTCTCTCTATATATTTCCTTATTAAGCTGGCAAGTATTGTCTAAATATGGTCAAATTTTGACCTACTGCTTGTAAAATTCCAGAAAATCTATAATCTCTTTCCGTGATTTCTCTACTCATTGTATCCAAATAATCTTTGCACATGTTTTTTGATATTTATCCAGTATCTTTTATATAGCAAAAGCCCCATGATGTCGATTTATTTTCTACATCAGGGGGCTTTTGTCTATTGTTCAATCTTACTGATTCGGCTTATATCCAGAGGGCAACACGTATTACTTCACTGGTTTCTCATATGTCATCGCCTGCGCGCTGTCGCTTACGCCCTTCGTGGTCGGATCGCTGACAACCCCCACAAACGCCAGTATTTGCAAGAGCATTACGGCAATGTCTAATATTTCTTTTTGATCAAACGCCGGAATCACACCTGCCATGTTGAACAGTGTATAGACAAGCGTTAATACAAGTGATATAAGCCCCAACCAAAAAGGGCCGCTGCGCAATCTTACTTTCCAGTTAATATTCATTCATTTGTCTCCTTCCCGTATTCTTTTATTAATGCTTCATAATGCTTTCGTATTGCGCCGTTTCCACCCAGCGCTATGTATTTATGCCCCGCTTCTATTCTTTCTGTCAACGGTATTTTTTCAGACATAATGACAAGCTTCAGGCATGTTAAGTAGTTTTCTTTTTGATGCCGCTCCATGCGCTTGAACGTACAGTATGCTTTTGCCACCATTGCAACTATGGCGACTGTAGCGCCAATGGCACTTGCATATGCACCAAGCTCCAGAATTCCCAACCACGCCCACCGCCTTACGCACCAAGCGCAGATTTTGCGGTGTTGAGCTGCTTTGTAATAACCTCTCGCATTTTACGCAGGGTTTTCTCCCCGACGATTCCGTCAACTGTAAGCCCGGCCTTTTCCTGGAATTCTTTGACGGCCTTTTCAGACCCTGTTCCATACCCCGTTTTGTCGTCAACAGACGTCTTGATGTACCCCAGCAGCTTTAGGTATTTTAGGTCTGATTTTACACTGTACGCAAAATTGTTGATGTCGCCTTTTGCAACTTCCATATAATTTTCCCCGCTTTCCTCCTTGTATTTTGGCGCGGCATAGCCGCGTATCTTGCTGTAGCTTAAGCTGTAGCTGCGCTGTGCAACCGTGTTGCTGTAATTGCCTTCAATCGTATGTACGGTATTGCCGCTTACCTTTTCCACCAGCCCCACGTGTCCCCAGGTAAAATGGATCAGGTCGCCCACCTTTGGCGTATAGGATGCATTTTTCCAAAGCCCCTTGTTCTTCCAAAGCGCTTCGCCTGTGGGGCCTGCGCTTGCCGTGAAGACCGTCTGGCCGGAAGTAAGTCCGGCCTTCTGCATGCACCATGCGCAGAACATAGCGCACCAGTCGGCGTTTTCAAATCCCTGGTTTTCACAATGCATATATTCTGCAAACCACTGTCCAAACTTGGTCCAGCCGTTGGAGCTTTCTTTATAGCCCAATTCTTTTTTTGCAAGGGCAATCACGGTTTCTCTTTGTGTTGCCACTTTTTTCATCCCTTTCTTCGTTTTTAGATTTTCTATTTATAAACGCCGCTGCACACAGTTACATATGAGCTGCATGCCCGCAGCATTTGGGTGTATGCCATCCGGCAAATACAGCGATCGATTAAACATCGTAATCCCTGCTGTCCGGGTGTCTACAACCGGCACACCAAAAAAGTCACATTCCTCTTTTATAACCTCATTGTACCGATCAAGATTTGCACCATCTGTCTGCGAAGTATACAGAGGTAAAATACATATTACATGCGCCTTTGGATACCATTTCAGCAAACGAATCAACATGGCTCTATATGCGTCGGCAAAGGTTGCAACCAGAAGATTTTTTATCTGCACATCTGTCAGCTTCGTCGGGTCATCATATGAAAACGTTCCAAGCTCCACTTTTCTGGAAACGTCGTTTGTGCCACCAAAAACAAGGATATAGTCAGGCTGGCCGTTATCTCCCAAATGTTGTATACGTGTACTGGATGCAATATGCTTATCTGCGCCAATATCTGTTCCCTCTGATCCATCCCAGGAAACAAGCGAACCGGCCCACGATTCATTGATACCCAAAACCATGCCGTTTTTGTCAAGTAACCGTTTCCACCAGGTTAAATCCACATCCGTCAGCAGATTACTTTGCGGATACCTTGCCCGATTCCCTGCTGGAATATAACCCGCAAATGTGCTGATGCTGTCACCTAAAACAGATACCCGCTTACCACGTAAAGATGCCGTTATATTGTCTACCTGCTGCTTCGCTTCAAGTGCAATCTCAATTGCACTTGTTCCCTTCATAGGTGTTTGAGAGGGCGGGGTGGTTGTTTGCGACTCTGTGTACCAATATAAGGTACGGCTTACATCATCCTTCCAATATGGAACGGCAATTTGGTTAACCCCTTCCGGAATTTCAATGTAGTCTTTTCCATAAACCTCCGCTGCCGACAAATCCTTTACCCATGTGTTGTCCTGGAACAAGCCAACCCTGATCCCCCCACCGACAGTAGAGTATTGTGATTCCATTTGAAAGCTGCTGGCGTAAATACGGTCCCCCTCTGTAACGGCCAATAACGGCATGGTATCTACATATGCATTGGCCGTTAAAACGCCCTGTACATAGTATTTTCCGGAAATCACCTTTTGTGGATCGTACAAATTTTCCCCGGCTTCCCCCGGTTCTGTTTCCTCATACAGCATAAATTTTTCCTTTACATCCGACGCCAAATATTCCATTGTAATCGGGCCTTTTTGAAAATTTTCAAGGGCGTTGTAAAAGCGGTTTATGGCCTGATCAATCAAACCGGAAAGCTGATTCTCCACCTGTGTATCGCCATGAATACTTGGCTTTACACGCAGCCGCTTTATTTCTGTTTTTCTGATGAACTTGTCCTCTTGGTTTGCCTGCAGCTGTATGTAGATATTGCCTTCTTCCATTAACCCCTGTGGTATGTCAAATGTTACAGGAAATTTTTTTGCCTCGGAAAAATACCGCTTTTTTCCTACCATCAAATTTAAAATATAAACATATGCCGGGTCGATCCAAGGTTCCGGCAAATCAAAAATCAGTCTGGCTGCATTATGCTCTTCCTGATACCCAATTTTGTCATCTGCGGTAAAAATTTTATCGTCTACCACCCGCAGAAAAATATTTCTTTGCATGGTTCCCCCTCCCTATAACAATTTTAAACGATATGGGGCGAGAATGCCCCCTGCTTTTGCAGGGGGCATTCTCAATCTGATTCTGTTGTTGTATAGGATTCTGTCGCCGGCTGCATGGCTATGTCCTTTTTGAGAGCAGTGCGCCGTTTGTTCATAGCTTTCATCAGCACATCTGTTGGAAACCCTAATTCTCTTAAGGCACGTATATGCTTTTTATACGTGTCCCCATCTCCTGCTTCAAATGCTTCTGCGGCCATTTGAATTTCCTTGCTGTTTTCTGCCAGGTACTTTGCAAGACCATTTTCAATCTTTTGGTCGGTGTCGGCAACTTCCTCTCCTTTCTTCTCTGCCAAGCTTTTATATCTCTCCTCCAAATATTGGTATTTCTCCCGGTACCTGTTTTTGTCGCCCTGTTTTATTGCATTGCACATTTCCTGATAGATTGCATCCTCTTCTGTCCAGGCTATGCCATCCGGCACAATTGCTGTATAGATTGTTTCCAGCTCGCGCAGCAAATTTCCTGCCGGAATCCCTGTAAGCATTGACGCCGCTTTAACAGCTTCAGATACAACGGCATACAGGCTTTTTTCAGATTCTCCTGCAAACCATTCCGTCCAGTCCTCCATGGATCGGATCACGCGGAATATGCCTTCTGTCGCCATATCACTGTTGTACTGATAATAACTGTCATCCCCTGTAAATAAGCCGTAAATCTTGGCATTCATCCAATTTGCCAGATTGTTGACAACTGGCAGCCATCCAACAGGGTTGCTGTTTGCAATAAAGTTTTGCAGTACCTTTTCAGCGTATTTTTCTGCCCATGTCTTGTCATTATCATCGTCACGGAACGCATCCACAACAGACTTTGCAAGAGCCGTAGCATAATTTGCTAACAGCACGACCAACGATACACGCACCAGGTTTTTTATTGCTGCAGAATCCTTCTTGTTCTCCGTCCATCTTACAAGCGCGTTGCGCAGCAGGTTATACGTTTTGTTGGGTTCGGATAAAAACGCTGCCGTGGCCTGCATAAACGGGTTTTTATTGCGCATATAGTGGCTTTTGTGCAACACGGTATCCACAACCTGTGTCCTATCCACAACATCGCTGAACCGCTCTGCCGCCGCTTTATAAAATGCGTCTGAATGCACCTTTAAATCCGGCCGCATAGCTTTAAGCTCCTCGCAGCAGGCATTGAATATATAGCCCCATGTAACATCGTCCGCCTTCCCTGCAAGCCACATGGATGCGTCCGTAATTTTTTCCCCTTTCGTCTGTATCCCTGTAACAACAGATTTCAGGGAATTCCCAACCGCTATATCATGAAAGCCCCAGGATTTCCAAAGCGCAATCGGCGCATATTGTTTTGACCGCTGTACAGCCGGCTTGTGCAGCAGCGCTTTTGCCATATATTTTGGGTCAACCATTGCCATAGCCCGTATATAAGCTGTAGGCTGCTGTATAACTACGCTTAAGTTTGCCCCAACCGCTGCAATTTTATATTTTTTCATAACCGATCTTGCAAATGCACTTTCAAACTCCGGTCGATTGGCCGCGCTTATATCCTCAATAAGTTTTACAAAATATGCATGTCCTCCTTTGCCATAAACACGTTCAATTCCTTGTTTTACGCTTTTTCCGGATTTCACATCCATATAATTATACCATTTCATTGCGTCTATGATCGGCACGGCAAAAGAGTTATACATAGACATTTCTGTGACATGCTTAAAATACACGTCGAAAATGTCGCTTAATATAAACGGATTGGCAGCATCTTTTACGGTGTCCTTTGTAAAACCAAAGTTAATTACAGACCACAACGCTACGTTCTGGTTATTTTTGATTGTAGCAACAGAGTTTTTGTCGACGGAAACGGGATAATAATTTTTTTCATGAAATTTTTCATATCCATATAATTTTTTCGAAGTTTCATTGCCCTGCCTTGCGCACGTTGTTGCCATATAGCTTTGTAACGCGTCTGCAAGTGCAATCTGCTGTGGCGTTAATACCGATGTAATCTTCCGAACATTCTGTATGGTAACGCGCACCGGCGTCGCGCTTGCCTCCCCGTTTGCCGCTGCCGGGCGGATCCCTCCATATAAAATATGCGCTGCAGCCTGCGGTCTTTTAATCGCTTCGTACAGCCCCATAATCTGCGTTGTAGACAGTGTCAGGCTTCCTCCGGCCACCTGGAAGGTATGCATCGCATTTTTTCCTGTCCACAGTTCAATCTTTTGGTTTCCCTTGACCCGCTTAAAATATTCCTCTGCTTCTTTCAAATTCAGCACATGTGTGTCAAACCCTTTTCGTAAGGATTTATGTATCGAATACGCCGCTTCGCCCAAATGCTCAAAATAGGAAAAGCTGTCCATTTGTCCCAGCTCCAGAAAATTCTTTGCTGCACGCTTCCAGGCTGCGTTATACAGCTTTTCTTTTTTAATTGCGGTTTGATCGATTGTATCCTTTCCTGCCTGCTCTACATGCTTATACAGCTCGTTGGTATGCAGATCGTTTGCATGGACGACCGCGCTTTTTACACTTCGGACGATGTAAGCCAGCTCTTTTAGTTGCTTCGCGTCCATCTGGTTAATGGTTTTCGACCCACCGTAGGAATCTATAAAGGCGCTGAGCCTATATTTAAATTCCGGATCTATGCTATACAAAAACGCTGCGGAATTCCCACCAACCTCTGTATGATCAAACTGCTGCAAAAAATGGTTAAGCTGCTGAAACGCTTCTGTCCACTGCATAATTCTTGCTCTGCTTCTAATCATAGACGCTTCTCCGTCTGCCTTTAACTTGGGCGTAACAAAATCAAGGCTCAAAAGAAATTCTGCTATTGGTTTTTGTAAATCCTGTATTACATGCCTTTTTTTATCCGGTTTTATAATCCACCTGTACAGTTCCATTGCGGTGCGCTCTATGCTGTCCCTGTATTTTTTCCTCTCCATGCTTTCTCTGGCCGCTGCGCGGGAATTTTGGTACAGCTCCCTATAATATGCCTGCGCCTGTGCTTTTGCCTTTGCAAGCACCTCGGTATTGTTTTGTTTGAGCTTTATCTTTTCCTCCCGCAATTTGTTTTCATACCGCTTTTTATATGCCTGCTTGGTCTGCTGCAGCGCGTCTGCATACTGTGCTTTTAACAACAAAAACCGGTTATTTTGCTTTTGTGCCTGCGTTTTCACCTCTGGAATACCAAAGTATTCCTCATATAGCCTGTATGCCAGATCCTGGGCGGCGGCATCTATATTTTTCCCATATGTATTTACATATTGCGGCTGCAGTGCGTCCAATACCTCAATTAGCCGCAACGGCTGTTCGGCCTCCGGCGTATGCAGGTCAAACAGCTCCGGATAAGTGGCGCTAAGCTCTACCCACATGCTGGTAAGCGCTTCTCCCTCATTTGTTACATTCACTCTGCCAAACAGCCGGTTTCTTCCCGCGCGGTAGCTGCCATACGCGTAAGACAGTTCCTGTTTTTGGCTGTCTGAAAGCGTAATCCTGTTCTTTTTTAATCTGCCAAGTAAATTTGCATACTGCTCCTGCAGCCGTGTGTCAAGCGTGCTGCTTTTTTCAATCACTGCCTTTGCTATATCAGTACACATTTGCATAGCGTCCGTAAAGTTTGCCTGCGGATTGTTTGCGATATAGTGAAATACCTTCTCATAATTTTCCACAAACGTATGCAGATCGTAGCTGCTTGCATATTCCTTGAGTAATTTTCTTCCCACCGTATATAAAGCCTTTACATTTGCCTGCTTTGAGCCGGTATGCTGCACCATGCTTGCCAATATCCGGTTTAAGCGCGCAATTTGCCGGTCGCCTTCCGTTGCATCCGTATATTCTGTTCTGGCGGTCTCGCGCAATGAAAACTTCAGCGCTTCAATCGAATCCTCCTCCTTATTGACAGAATGGTTTTGATCCGATATAATACTGTCGGATTCGGATTTTGCCAGCAGCCCGGAATAGGATTTTCCGGCGCCGGGCAGCAATTTTCCGGATTCATCTGTAAGTTTGATATTTGCCTCCAGCTCGGATGCTTCCGATATTTCGGCGCTGGACAGCAAATGGTCAAACTTATTTTTATTTGCAACAAAAATTGTCGCAGTATTATCCAGATTTTCTAATAAAGCCCCCATATGTTCGCGCGGATATACGCTTGTAACCTTATGCGCAAGCTCACCATACAGGTCCTGGTTCGTTTGCATGCTTATAACAACAGGGTTGCCGGCTTCCAACTTGTCTGTTATAAACACCAGCGCGGTTTTAGCCGGGTTATAAATAACGGCAACTGGATTATACATCGAATCCTGTAGGTTTTCAAAAATCTGCTTAGGCAGCCCATGTGCGGACCTGCTGTTTTCTTTTTTCAACCGCATGCCCTTTGTGATTACGCTGGTAGGTACATATACGGGTGCAGGCTCCACCTGAACTGCTTGCAGATAATCCGGTGTTTTTCCCAAATACAGGCTGTCGCTGCTTTTTAAATTCCCGCTGAAATACCTGTCAAGCTGTTCGCGCCAAGACAGGCTGCGGGTATTTTTTATACTATACCGCACAGAACCTTTGTCTTTGACATCTGCCCTGGCGGTTACATTTTGCCCTGCTTCATATATGCTTTCCTGCAGCAATTTTGCCATTTTCATAATACTTTTGCTGTCGTCAATCATCTGGGCAGCTTCTGCGTTTCGTTTTGCAAAGTCTGAAAATATTGCCCGCAGGCGCTTTCCGAAATCCTTGAGAACTTCTATTAAGCTCTTTTTTTGCTTTGCGGTTAACTGCAAAGCTGCATCTATAGCGTCTGGATCTGCTGCAACAGACGAAAGGCTGTTGCATACAATTTCTTCCAATGCCTCTTCTTCGCTGATCCATCTGCCTGTTTTCTCAAAGGTAACGTCCTGTAATTGGCCGATCCTTGTCTCTATGTCATACCCTTTTTTGCTTTCCAGCCGGCCTACTACAAAATCAGACAGCACTTTAAAGCCTTCCGGGTTATAGGCATGAATATAGTGCCCTATCTCATGAAATGCAATTGCCGCAAGCGCGCCGGCGTCTGCATCGGTGTGAATTACAATATTGTTTGCACCAATATATACGCCGTTGATCTTCCCGGCGTATTTTTTATTTTCCGCCGGATTGTCCGTAAGCTTAATATTAACCCCGTATTCGTCTGCAATGGCACGCAGGATTTCTACTTGTGCTTTTACCGTGCTGGAAAGCTTTTCCACATTTGCAACGCTTACATACAGCTTCCCCTTTGCCGGTTCTTTGTCCCCTCTGGCGCGCTGCAGCTGCCTTTGCTGCGTATGCAGGGTTGCTTGTACATCCTGTATGCCGGCAAGGTATGCAGCCTGCGTAACATCGTGCCCCATTACCTCCGGTATAACCGGCGCCATTTGCACTATAGCTGTATAGCTTCTTCCCTGCCTGCCGGCGGCGTAAAAAATTTCAAAATCTCTTGCATAGTCCGCCACGGACAAATCTCCCTTATAACGGTCAACAAAGGCGTTTGCGCCCGCTGTACCAAAACGGCCCGCTGCCTGATAGACGCTTCTGGTTTCTTCGCTTGCAATGGGAATGCGGTTGATGCTCACCGTTTTACCTCCGCTGAGCTCCACCTTTACATCTCCGTTTTGTGTGCTGGCAACACGCTGTATGTACTGTATTTTTCCATCATATTTTGCCGTTGTACGAATGGCTCCCGCGGCGTTTTGGGTTTGGATCACATTTTTCTTTTGCACCCCTGTAACGGGCATCCCCTGTGTGATCTCTGTATGCGCTTTTCCCCTGCTCGTTTGCATCTGTTGCGTTTGGGTGTACTGTGCTTGCCTGTCTGCATCCTCCTTAAAATCTATATCCTCTTGCGCCTCTGCCTGTACCGCCTTATGCAGCCTGTTTAATTCCAGACCGGACAATGGCTGGTTGTTTTCCCTTTTCTTTTGCATCTGCACGGCAAGTTTGTAAGCCTGTGTATTTTTTGCACGGCTAAGCGCTTGCTTTAACATCTCTTCTTCGTTTTCCCTCTGCAAAATTCCTTCTTCTGTTGCGCTGTAATCTGCATGATTCAGCAGGTTTTCTTTATACAGCGCTCCAACTTTATAATTTCCGGGTCTCTTGCCCTGTTGCTGCATACGATTTACTTCATTTGCAAGCTTATATGCCCGGCTGGTCTCCGGCGTAGTTACTCCGGCCGCAACAAGATCATCCAGCTGTACATTGCTTTTTCCCTTTTTTATATTTCCACCTGTGTGTGCCGTGTTTGCTGCGTTTATTGCAACCGCTCCGCCAGACAGCACACCGCCGGCCAATGCCCCGCCGGCAAAAGACTGCCCTATATTGGCAAGCGTGTCCATAAACGCCTGTTTCCACGCTTCCTCTTCGGTATACCCGGCCTGCTCGTAAGACTGCACCGCACGGTTAAAGTCCGCATTATCGGTATTGATAAGGCTGTCGGCAATTAGATTTGCAACGTCGGTGGCAACTTCTTCAGAGCCTTCTGTAAAAGCCCCCTTCATTACATTCTTTACAGCATTTACCAACCCTGTTTTATTGCTCGCTTTGAATGCTTTTAGCTGCCCCAAAGAAATTTTTTCAAACATCGCTTCAGACACCCCTGCCGCCATCCCTGTAAGCAGGGATTGCTTTGCCGTGCCCCCTTTTTCGGAAACATGAAGGGCAGCATCAGCTGCAGCATTACTGCCCTGGGCAAACAGCCCAAACGCTGCTAGCGGTGCAGCTGTTGCAGAGTCTGCTATTGATATTCCCGTTCGGTATAAAAATTTTTGCCATTCTTCTTCCAAATTATTTTCTACTGTAGTGCGCATTGTATTTGTGGCATTGACAGCATTAAAATGTGGGCTGTTGGGATCTACAGGGTTAATTTCCCCTGTCACCATTTCTTCCATTCCTTTTGGCAGGTACCCCCGTATGGCCACATCCGGTGCTGCCACACCACTGAGTATATTTGTGGCCCAAGATGCAATTGTGGCCATAACCGGGGATTCTTCCGCCAACTCTTCTTGCGCCGCTTGTGCCGCTTGTCTTTGCTTGGCGTTTTGCTGTCGTGTGTAGACATCAAGCAGGGCATCTACATCATACCCATTATCTGCAAGCTGTTGTTTTAATTTTGCTGCCTCTTCCTTTTTTTGTTTTATTAATGGGTAATATTTATCTTTTTCTTTTTTCGCCGCAACACTATTATAGTTTACTGCGTTACCATTTTCATCTGTAATGCCATAATCTCCGTGCTCAACATCGTAAATCATCTGCACTTGATCTCGTACCGTTTGTCCTGTTGCAAGGTAATTTTGTACGGACTTGCTGTCTTGTCCAGCCTTTTGCATTACAAGCGCGTCGTATAACGATACTTTTCCGTCCGTGTTGGTATCGTACGTCTCTTTATCTGCCTGTAATATTTTTTCTGCTGTTTTTGTTCGTTGATCATATTGGTACCTTTTGGCCGCGTCCGTATTTTTAAACGCATCATACGCCGTTTTTACTGCATTATATTCTGTTTGCAGATCCTGCTTTCTCGTTTGCGCCCTTTCATCCTGATAGTTGCTTTCCTGGCTTAACAAGCCCTGCAGCTGCTTTAATTTATCTGTGTATTCCTTTTCTTTTTGTGGCACCTGCTCATACGCTTTTTGTTCCAAATAGGTCTGGTATTCTTTTGTTAAATCTTTGCCGGCAAGTGCATATTGGTCTTCAAGTGTATTTTCCCCCTTTTTTTGCTTTTGCAAAACAGTTTTTACATTTAATTGTTTTCCCTCTTCTGATTTTTGCGTATTTACATTCGTTGCAGAAAGGGTTTTCTGTGTTTGAGCCGTATTTTTGCGTTTCATATAATCCAATGCATCTGCAAAGGTAGGCTGATAAGACCGATTGCTATGATAGCGTTGTGTTATGTACGTGCGCTCCTGCTGCTTCTTTTTCTTTTCCTTGTCCCGTTGATACAGCGCTGCAATTGCATTTCTGTTGTTTTGTTTATAGTCCATTTTTACTTCCTCTTCTAAATTTATTATAATACTCGCTAACTGCTTTAATAGTTGTATCCAGCAAGCACGCTTTGGTCAACAATGGTATTTTTCCCATCCTTTTGCTTCAGTAAAATACTTTTTAGACTTATCGGACCATACATATCATTCCACACATCTGCACAGTCGTATAGGGTTAACAGGTGGTACTTCTTTTCTGCTGTTAAATCCAACTGGTCAATATAGGTTGCAAGGTCTTCTTTTGTGGGCATTTCTTCTTCTATCATTTTATTGATTGTGTCGTAATACGGGGACATATCTACCTGATACGATTCCCCCGCATTTAATTCTTTTTCGTAATCAAACTGCTCCCGGGCCAGCTGGTTTGCAATGGCGTCCTGCTCCTTTCCATGCGCAAACTGCTCCCGTGCCAATTGGTTTGCAATGGCGTCCTGCTCCTTTTCATACGCAAATTGTTCCCGCGCCAGCTGGTTTGCAATGGCGTCCTGCTGCGCGTTATAGTTGAACTGCCTGTCTGTGTTTTCCTGATTAACCGTATTCCAGTAATTTGTATCCTGATACATGGCGTTATTGTAATATGCGTCCAACACATCAGCGTACTTGTTATAGTCAAAAGACCGCTCTGTGTCATATCGGTTTGCGTAATAATCGCGGTCTGTATAATAGTCGTTTACGGTGTCCCTGTACCGGCTGTAATCTGTGCTATCCTGCGCCTGCATAAGATTAATGCCGTTCAGCAGCCGGCTGTTTTCGTCCTGGTATCTTGCATAGGCCTTGCTTTCCAGGTTATCTATAACATCTGTAAGCTGCTTCATATATGCATTGTATGTTTCCTGTCCGGCCGCCTGCGCATAGCTGTTGCCATACCCGCCTGTTAGGGCAGACACCTGTCCAACCGTGTCGTTCATTGCTTTTTGGGCATTTTGTGTATATTCCTGCTTTTGGCGCTGATACGCGGGATCGTTGTTATGGTTATAGTCAAACGTACTGCCCATATACTTGTTGATCCCGCTGGCAATGCTGTCTTTATAGGCGCTGGTATAGCCTTGCGGCTTTTTCAGGCTGTTTAACTGCTTTTGTGCCTGCTGTACCTGTGCGTTTGGGTTATACCCGTTTTTCAAATATTGATAATACTCGTTATAGGTCTTGTCTTTCCACGTTGCGTCCGCCATAATATCCCCCCGCTTTACTCTTCTTCGTTTGTCACATGCATTGCCTGTAACTGCTTTTCTATTTTTTCAAGCCTCTGACAAATCTCATCCTGCTTATGATTATAGGCCTCTGTAAAATTTGTATCATCCATATGCAGCATGGCCCATTGCAGGTAATCATGCAGCTTTATAAGGTACAAATTCATTTCCTCTAAATCCACTTTTTGTATAGGTGCTTTTAACGTAAACTCTGCCATTATAGCTCACTCCCTTTTTCTATTGTCATTGCAAGCGCATATAGCACAAAATCCCCCTCCCCTTCCAGCCGGATTCGTAAATGTCCGCAGCGTGCCGGAATAATGGGTACAGTAATACTTTTTTTCTTTTGCTCTGTCACACGGTACACAGGTTCCCATTTTTCGTTATCCTGCTGCAACAGGATCGTTAATTTTCCTGACAAAGACATTCGAAATTGTAATTTTGCTATATATTTATTATCAAGCTCTTCTGTATATAGATCTCCTGTTTCCACATACCAGTCAAAACTTTCTTCTTCCGCCAAAATCCCATTGGCCTCTGTGTAATCATTTTTCCCGCCAACCGCATATATGCTGTCCGCCACAAGGTACAGCTCACTTTCAAAATTTATAAAGCCGGCAACCTCTACCTGATCCTCCTTGGTCCATATATCCTTGCCGGTGTCGTAGCAAAACAATTGATACGTGCCATTTCGATCCTGCATAGATATATAATATTTATCCTTATATCCGCCGGCCACCGCATGACTGTATTCCTCATCGCCTAAATTGTCACTGACCAGTACCGGTGCCGCGTCATTAAATAAAAAAATTCCATCGCGCCCCTTGTAATACACATGCTCATTAATATTTACAATGCTTTTGCTTGCGTTTCCTTCTACACCCCGGCATGTTAGCGTTGTCATCTGATAATTGGACGGCCGGGTTCCATAGATACGAAATATGGCATCTTCTTTGAAAAAGATAATGCTGCCTTCGTATGTACAAGCGCCTGTAAATTTTCCGTATTTTCCCACAGAGACCGTATAAGCAGCAGACGAAACCGTCTCATAATTCCGCCAGTTCGTGGGGTCGCCCAACACGCAGGCATAAATTTCGTTGTTTTCTGAATTGCAGCCCCAAAGCCTGTTTTGGTACGCCGTAACATATTCCAGGTCCGGCACTTTTCTTGCAAAGGATACGCCCTCGCATGCAACGGCATCAATAGAAAAATTTTTTGAACTTCTGTCAAACTGGTACATATCGTTATGGATCTGCCCTTCAACGACCAATACGCTGCAGCCTATATAACTGGCGGTATTGCTTGGATAGTTCACGCCCGAAAACCGCTGCTTTACTTGTAACACTTTATGCATGCCGTTTAAACTTCCATATGCCTGTGGCATCCCGGATATGGCAATGTAGTCACCCGGCTTAAATCCATCTATTTCTGCACTTGCGCCAGATGCATCATAGATTGCTATGGCAACGCATGTCATATCTATTGGCGTCCATCTGGTAATGGGATTATCTACCGATTTCCCATCCTGAAAATCTTCTACTTCCGTACACTGGTATAGCGTTGTCGGATTGCTTTGTATGGATATTCCAATATCTCCAAGTGTATAAATCCTACTGCCAGTTTGCTGTAACAGCTCTTTTGGGGGCTTTGTAAATACGCCGTTATGATAGTTTTTAGCAAAGTTCCAATCATAGGGCACTTTAAAAACAGCCATTTTATATCCGGCGCTGCAGGTAAAAACCCGTTCCATATCATAAAGCTTTTTTACCTCCTCTTGCGTATTGATATAGACCTTATCCGGAAAAATATACAAATATGCGCCGGACACCACCATCTGGCGTTTTACACCTGTAAGAGGCAGCTGCAAAGATTGCCCTGCAAACACAAGCTTATTGTCCTGTATATAGTACAATTGATCCACGGCCGCAATTTCATTTATATTGGCTTCATTCCCTACGCCCCTGTGTTTTCGCGTTGACAGCAACGGATATGCATCGGCAGTCATATTTTTCATATCGTAAAACATCCCCGCAGGCACATATTCTTTGTGGCAATAACCTTTAAACGCTGTCATTACGGTCTTTTCTGTTTTCTTTGCGTTTTGCTGTGGCAAAAACATAACGTCACCTCATTATATTTTTCAGCTCTGTATCCTTCCCGCTGTGCGTCCGTGTATAATGGCGCTCAAAGGCATCGAGCGTCTGATTAAACATCAGCATGTCGTTGTTATACCGGTCAATTTCCGCCAGATGAAAATCAATTTGTGCAAGCACATAATATACATATACGCTTGCAAACGCATGATTTACCAGCAGGGTTGCGCCAGTATCGTCCCCATACTCTGTAAAGTCCTGCTTTGTGGTAAACTTCGAAAAGAACTCTGTGTATAAATTTCTGTCCAGCTCTTCCAGCCATTCTACTTTTTCCATATCATCTATTGCATTGGGGCGCAGCCTGTCGCACTTGTCTATACATTCTCTTATTGTCATTTTTTTCTTTTCCTCCAAAGCATTAAAAGCATTACGGGAGCAAGCTTTTGCCCGCTCCCGCTTTCCTTTTAACTCTTTACTCGCCGTCAGCAAGCGTTTCTATCATAACTTCCACGTTTTCCCTCTGCGCAAGCCCGGTCTTAATGACTTCCGCAATATATGGTTTTACTTCCACCCATTTCCCGCGCTGTATCGTACAGCCTTCACCGTTAACGCAGACAAAGACAGGCGACTTATCTTTCCTGTCCAGTGGAATTTTAACTCTTACCCGCTTGCCTTCTTCTGTCGGTTCTACCTGTTCTGTCGGTTCTACCTGTTCTGCCGGTTCTACCTGTTCTGCCGGATTTTTAGTTTCTTCCGGCTCTTTTTTTTGCGCCATATTGTATTCCCTCCATGTGTTAATTTGCCTTTGCCGTGGCACTGTATTTCGACAGGCTCTCTATGCGGATTATAAATTCATCAGACAATATATCCGCACCCTTTGTCGCTTTCCAGCCCACGGAACTGATACGGTTAAGTTCGTCGTTATATCCCAGCGGTTTTACAATATGCTTAAGTCCACCGTTTGCAAGCTTGGTCTTGGCATACGCGTGTGCGCCCAAGACAAGTGTGGAAAACACCGCTTTTCCGGTTGGGCAGCCATCTCCGGTCCATATTTTGGCTTCGCTCGATTTTACAAATCGTACATTTCCGATCATGCCGATTTCCCCGCGGAAATAATTTTCCGGCTTTGCATACTGCATAACATTGACCCATTCCTCCTTGTAGCGCATTAGGTCATATGCGGCATACGGATGTATAATAGCCACATAGCTTCCCTGGATGAGTTCTGCATTCATTGCTTCCAGCTGGGCTTGGCATCGAAAGATTACATCCGGCGTCAGTCGACAATCATCCGTAAGGTTTGCGCGACTTGTAACCTCCGTGCCATCTGCCTTTGGGGCATATAACACGTTAAAACCGCTGTTCAAAACCTCCCGCGTAATTGTGTCCAGCGTTCTGCCCGCCTGTGAGCCCAGCAGCTTTGTTTTTTGTACAACAATTGGGTCAACCGCTGTCATCTGGATAATATCAGATGATTTTATGTAGTCACCGTACTGATGTACTTCCCCTGTAATTTTTGACACAGAAAGCTTATTACCTGCTTTTGTAACGCCCTCCACCAAAGGCTCTGTTGCTTTTTCCAATGCAGAAAATTTTCTGTATTCAATTGTGGATCCTGTACCGTTTGGTATGTCGTATTCATCCCCAAACTGATCATGTACCAAATTCGGCTCTGCGTTATCAATGAGCCGCGTTTTGTAAAACTCTTTGATTTCCGCCGAAAGGCTGTCCTGTGTAGAGATCTGTACATCCGTATCAAAGAGCTGTAAATTAAAGCCTTGCATGCTTATACTGTTTTTCTGTTCCATTTTTGTCCTTTCTGCGGGCTACTTAAAATATTTTTTCTCCATTTAAAGCCCGGCGCTCCAGTTCATCCCGTTGCGCCTTTGTCATATTTGCAAAATCGTATTTGTGTGTTACAGCCGCTTGTGCGCCCGCTGCATTTTCAAGCGGTCTGCTGCCTCTTGCCTGTATATCTGCTGTAACGCGCTGTTTTGTATCCTGCACCGCTGCCTGTACCGCCCCGGCCTGTATGTCGTCAAAATGGGCAACCTGATACGCCGCGCGGACGTCAATTCCCCTTTTAAGCAGGTCGCGGAAGGTTTCGTTTTCCAGTTCCGTTTGCAGATCAAAGTCTGGGTATAGGGCTTGTGCCTGCTTTGCCTGCTCTTCCCACTGCGCAAAGATCTTTGCCCGCTGCAGACGCTGTTGCTCTGCCTCCTGCTGCTGCCTGTAACGGCTGTTATCAAGCTCCAGCCGGCGCATTTTTAACAGCTGTTCTACTGATACCCCTTGCTGCATGGCAACATCGTCCAGGTATGTTCTATCATTATCAATTGCCTTGGAAAGTGCCTCCAGATTCTGTACGCCATACCGCAAAAACAGCTTTTCCATTAAAGGTTCATATTGCTTTAGCTGCTGCTGTGCTTGCTCTGACACTTTCAGATTTTTCAGGCGGTTATCAATAATATTTTTGGTCCTGGCTCCAAATTGCTTTTTATACTTGCCTTTGATCAGCTTTTCAAATTCCGCGTCCAGATCCTCCTTGCTGTCTGCAGGATTATTTTGCGCTTCATCCTCCCCGGCGATAGGAGCATTACTGCCGTCTGCAGGTGCGGCCTGCATGCTTCCGCTTGCTGATTCCCCAGCTGCCGCCTGTGCACCGGCTTCATCAAACAGCTGTAAATCAAAATACTTATACATTACAATTCCTCCTGTCTGTCGTCTGTTCCGACGTGTCAAGGCTTTCCCTGTATCTATTGTATCTGGTTTTTACTGTCAATGCCCCGCCTTTTCAGAGGAGATAAAAATTTTAAGGTGTTGTGGGTAGCTGTTCTCTATCCCTTTAAGCCCATCTAGTATTGTAGCTGTAATCTGATGCAAAATTGGATCACGCCCTATATAAGCAACACGGCTGTCCCCGCTTTTCAGCTTTATAAATTTGCTTTCAATTTTGCCCGCTTCAAAATCCTGTAATACGCGTTGCGCCAGTGTATTGACAAGCGCTGAGACGGCAGCACATACAATATCGTTTCCGGGGTGATAGCCTGCGTGCCCTTGTATAACCATCTCTGTTTTATCATTTTGATTACGTACTCGTATTTGTATCATCCGGATTAGACACCTCGCTTGCCCGTCTGCGAGCTTTATCTTCCTGCGTGTTACCGCTCAAATCTTCTCCCAGACTGTTTGTGGCTATTGCCTGCCTGTTATAGCCGTCTCCGGCCTGTCCTTGTCCCTGCAAAATCTCCCCTTCTACCTTTGGCGGCTGGGCGCCCTGCATGGTTCCTACAATGCTCAGCAGCCGGTTCATCTGCTGCTGCATTTGTTGCAGCTGTTGGTACATCGTACCGTTCTGCGCAATTTTCTGGCGGATTGCCTCTTTCCCCTCAAACTCCATCATTTCCAACGCTGTCAACGCCTGATCTGCGAGCTGCGGGTTAAAAAAGCCCATGCTCAGCATAGCCTTTGCATCTTCATTTTGGGCCACCCTGTTAAAAGGGCTTTTTTTCTGTGCGTTGACCTTAATATCAAAAATTGGCACACGTTGCGCCGTTTCAACTCCAAAAGCTGTTTCTGTTGTATTGGGATGAATACGGCTGTTGTCGTATGAGACAAACCGGATTTCTTTTTCTTTCCCGGTTATACGAAAGCTTCTTGCCTCTGTATAAAACTGCCGGATCAGTTCTATGATCAGGCAGCATTCCTCTTCAAAGGCATTAAAGCTTCCTTTATTCAGGTCACGTGACAGCTTGCTGCCCGCTTCCTGCAAAGCAGCAATGGCGCTTGCCGCCGTTACGCCGCTTGTAGTGCCGCCTTGTGAAAAATCCCGGTTTCCGCTTGTTTCTTTTAATTCCTCCACTTTCATTTGGTACGCAGAAAACACGTTTCCGTCAATCGGTTGAACCTCTACCGGTTTAATATTCTCTGTGCTCGTGCTTTGCACAGGGATAAAGGTTTTATTCCAGTCTGCAAAATCTTCAATGTTTACACTGCTCTGGTTTGGAACAAAAAAGCGCGGCTTTCCCCGCATGGCGGCATTCTCCAGAATAATCTGATTTAGTTTGTCAATATAGATCTGGCAGTCCTTTGTTGTATCAATATACCCAAACCCGACTGGCGTATCTTTTTCCGGAAACAGAACGTCAAAAACAAACGGATATCTTCCATGGTCATAAAATCCCCTTGTTTTATAGGCCGCCTCGTTTTCCGTTGCAAACAGCACCGTATCATTTACATATTTGCAATAGTGCAGGATGGTTTTTCCTTTCGTGTGCACTTTGTAATAACAATCTATTACACAGGATTTTTGCGATGTGTCTATACTGTCATCATGCGCGTATGTATTCAGCATAAAGCTGTTGCCGCCCAGCTTGTCCTGCAATTGCGGATAGACCGCTTTTAATGTGTCGTTATTTGCAAGCGTTACATAAAACAAAAACTGGCTGTCCTGTATATCCTCTATACCTGGCTCCCAAAACAGGTTGAGCAGTTCACAGCGTTTAATTTCTATGTCGCCCAGTCCCCCAAGCTTACCGGGATTCCAAAATACGCCCTTTACGCTTGTTCCATTTTTGATTTTGTCATACGCCGCTGCCGAATAGATCCGCTCATAATGGTTTTGCTCTAAAATAACCGGAATAATCTCGGTTAATATCTCTGCATCCTCCCGGTCATCCTCCGCGCGCGGAAGGACATTCGGTTCCGGGTAGCTGTCGCGCATATCTGCATGCTTGTTAATGATATTATTTAACAGCCAGCCAGATGTGGGTGTAATTCTTTCCTTACTTTTGGGCTGTACCTTTTGACGGATTTGCTCCCAATGCCGCATTTTATACCAGTTTTCATTGTCTATGATCCGGTTGTCCAGATTTTCTTTTCCCTTTTGATATTCCATCAGCTTTTCGTTAAATTTTAACAGCCGTTCCCTGCCCACTACAGGCATATTCTCTGCTTTATCCGTTGCAGTTGGCTGCAAAAGGGGTGCTTTATTGTTTTTCATACATTTTACCTCCTCATAAATTATATATACCGCTGTATTTATCCTGCTTCGGGAGCAGCTCCAGCGGATCATCCGTTACCGGCGTTGTCAGTATATTTTTTCTTGGGCTGATTGGATTGCACATAAGCACATAACGGCATTCATCATATATGTGATCTTCCTGCTGGGTATCAATATCCTCCACCTTTTTTTCGTCATACACCAGATTTGGAATAGTCCTTATAAAGCTTTTGCAGGTATTAAACACATAAAACATGGATTTCCCCTCCGCATCAAAAGCAAACCGATGGTGATACTGCATTTTTCCCGCTATGCGCGTATTATCCCCAGGCTCCCAAAACACACCGTTTTGTGCCATTAGGTCTGCAATAGATGTCCCACGGCTTTTGTCAAAAATGCTGGGATCCGCCACGCCAATAATTTTTCGCCCTTTCAGGTTTTTGTCCGCTTCCTCATACTCCCGGATTTTCCGGGCAATTTCATCTGCGCTCCATTTTACCCCTTCATTTGGCGTTGCCGTGCAGCCGTACAGCTCTTGTATTCTAAAAATACGCCCCTCTTCGTCTGCCGCGTACCAGCCAACCGAAAAAGGCTTGCTATACCCAAAATCAAAGCCTCTGTAAACCGTCCAATGCTTTGGGATCTTAAACGGCTTAATCACGTGGGTAAAAACACCGTCGTCATAATGCTCGGGATCATCACGCCATTCTGTAAATACCTGCCCGGCAAACGTGTTCCAGTCCCCATACAGCAGCGCGTTGCGCAATTTTTCTTCCATCCCTGCCAGTCGCGATAAATACTGGGGATTATTTTTAAGCAATATGGGATTGTCAAACACCTTGCTTGGTACAAACACCCTGCTGCTGTACAGTGTTGTTTTCCCATTTGGTCCCACAATATGCATGCGCTGCCAATACGTTGTTTTGGGCGGTGCAGGATCAATAAAATAAGATTTCACCCATCCGTGCCCTACGCCGCCCGGGTTTGCCGTTGCCCGCATATAGCTGCGTGTATTGGCTCCGCTTGCACGGTTGCGCGATAACATATATTCATATTCATCCCATGTAAAATGCGTCAATTCGTCGATTCCGATAAAATCAAATTGTAATCCCTGATAGTTGTATTTTGCCTTATAATTTGACATGTGGCCAAAATATATTTTTGCTCCGCTTGGAAATTTCCACACATGCTTTGCGTCATTATATTTGGCACCTGGAAAAGCTCTTGGGTAAAAGTTATAGCATTTCTCCATAATTTCTATCAGCTGGGGATATGTCTTTCTTAGCAGCAGCGCTTTATAGTTTGGCACATGTACCTGCCGCAGAGCTTCAATTACAAGATAATCACTTTTTCCTCCTCCCGCCGCGCCTCCGTAAAGCCCTTCATCTTCTCCCCGGCACATCATTTCATATTGCTTTGGCTGCGGTTCCCATACAACATTCATTCGTCATCACCATCCATTGCCGGTGTCAATAGCCGTTGCATTTCTGGCATTCTCACAATGCCATACTGTGATTTTTCTTCCTGATCGCTCTGCTTCCCTTCAAAAATGAGTACGATCTGCTGCAGGTCCCGCACTGCTGCGGTAAGCTGCCGCAGCGATGATATATTAACTGTGCCTTTCATTTTGTTCTGCTTAACGTGCTCTTCTGTAATGTCTACCCTACGGTTATATCCGCTTTCATCTTTTTCCATAACGGAAAATTCCCGCTTAATCTTGTCATATGTTACATGCAAATTCAGTTCGTTTGCAGCTTTGGAAATTTTATTAATCAGCTTATCCGTAGCTCTGTTTAATTTATCAAAGTTATTCAATGCTTTCCTCTGTGCCTGGCGCTTCATATTTGTGCCAAGTTTTTTTCTGTATTTTTCCCGCTCTTTTGTCCACCCCTCCCTTTGCGCCCGTTTGGTTAGTGTGGATCTGCTTAAACTGTGCTTTTCCGCCAGTTTTATATATCCTAAACTTCCCGTTATATACTCGTTTTTTATAGCTGTCCAATCTGTTATTTTTTTTGTACCGCTTTTCAAGTTCTTTCACCCCCTATAATTAGACTAACAAATTTGCAAAAAAAATGCCCCTTGCTTTGTGACGCCGGGCATAAAAAACAGCCTGCGTAAACAGGCCGGTTTTTACTACTTATAACTGCTTTCAAGCATTTGAGCAATTGGGCATTTCGTATAGCTAAAGCTCTGGCAATATCGTTTTCGATAAGCCTTTTTTTCTTCCACCGCGCAGAACTCTAAGAGCATTGTGCAGCCCGGCACAACACTCTCACAGGCAATTTTCTTATCGCGCTCCCGAACAAAAAACGGGCAGATTATCACCGGCTCTTTCGGCATGTATCACATCTCCTCTGACGTACACCATACGGAAGCTTGTCCCCGTAATATCATTGACATACATTTCGCATTCGTCTTCTATAATTCGATAGCCGCGCGGTGCAACGGGCGGCTTCCCTTTCATAAATCTTGCAATATCCCGGCTTCCGGCTTCCTTAACCTCTACCTTTGGCGGTATAAGGTTGCGGCTTTGCTTCATCCGCTTTTTACCGGTTACATCCTTGCGGATATAATCCGCAAGCTTTTTGTAATTTCCCGCTGCGTAAAGCTGTTCAAATTGTATACGGCCTGTACCTGCCCCCTTTTTCCATATTTTTTGGATTATTTCTACCGGCAGGCGCGGAATAACAAGGTGCCCATGCCATCGTTTGCCTTTTTTTCCTTTTTCCAGACAGCCTATGTATTTCAGCTCTGGTAATTGCGGCGCTTTCCGGCAAAAATATGCAAGCCTGCGCAAAAAATTATGCATGGTTTTTCTTGCGTCCTCTTCTGACTGATTTTGTTCCAACGTAAGTGTTATATACCAGTCGCCGGCAGAAAAATTGTTGCAAATCAGACGCTGGCAATTGCGTTGTGCCTGGATTGTGTTCCGAATTTTCTGCTTATCTGTGCTTTCTGCTTTTTTATGGCCCCTTGCTATGCATTTTAAGTTTCGGCGCCGGATGCTTTTATACACTTCTACTTCCACCATGCTGCCGCTTGTAATAATTTTTTTGTAATAAGGCATTTTAAACATCCTTTTCGTCCTAAAAATAATCACTCTATCAAGGTTAAAAAGGGCGGTTGCAGCCCTTTTTAACCTTGCATCGATTTGTGGATGTGCTTTATTTTCTTTCCTCCGGAGTGTTTTTAAGCTCTATATTGCATAAGCTTGCAATTTCTTCATGTTAAACCTCCATTATGTAAATCGTGCTGTATAAACGCCCTGAGAAATCAAACACTATAGGCAGCAGAAATGTAAATTATATAGAAAAAGGAAGATACTATGGACCGTGAAACGCTTATGCAGGAAGTCAAGGGAATCTACGCCAGCCTTTCCCAACAGGAAACGCAGCAGCACTTTTCACAAACGGGAAGCAGCCTGAACCCTGAAGAGTATTATGAAAAAATCCTCAATATGGTTTTACATGAAATTTCGGCCGGCACATTTGACAGATTTCAGTCCGGGAAAGCCATTGTGGACGCTGTGGCAAAAGACAAGCATAAATGGCTGTCACAATGGAACACAGCAATGGAGGGTTAAAACAAACCCTCTTTTCCATTTTGCAGGTGGTACATGTGTTATATTTAATCAGCTATAAATTTTACGGGTTCCATGAAAAGGAATACGTCCCCTTTTTCAACGCTCTGGACGACATGGGCGAAAATATTATGCTGTATGACGGAGCGTACCTGTTAAACAGCGTTTTAACCGCCTATGGCGTACGTAAGCAATTGCTGCCCCATATTATGCCAGCGGATAAATTTGTGGTATGCCAGATGTACCGGGAACACAGCGCGGGGAAGCTGGAGCAAAACCATAAGGATTTTATTTTTCGCACCATTGATTTTGACCCCACGCCCTACAGCCCACACCTCGGTTATTACAGCTTTTAAGTCTGACCCATATTGACCCATATATTTTGACTTGCAAGCCGAAATCTGCTATACTATTTTTATTAACACATAAGCTTCGGCTTTGGAGCGCATAACAGCTGCAACTGTTATGCGCTCTTTCTTTTGGATTTAAAAATGTTCCGGATTATGTAGCGTTCGAATTCAAAGCGCTCACTGTCTGACAACGGGCACCAGATCGGGACGCCCTTCCATTGCTTGTACCTTTCAAACAGAGGCTGAATTTTGGGATGGTTGATGTTTACCCGGTAGGTATACGGGTTGTCCAACGCCCAAATGCTGTTATGTTCCATCTGTCTTTTTCTTTTCACCGGCCTTTCTTTCTTTTTCAATCGCTTTACGCCCAAGCATATCGAACCGATCGATAAAAATGCCCCAGTTTACGATCGGATGATCCGTATAAAATTTTTTTGCCTGCTCCAATGCCTCATCCACAAAGGCATACAACATTTCCCGCTTCATTTTTTCTTTTCGGACCGAAACAGAACAATGCCGGCGGCTACTGCCGCTGCGGTATACGCAAGCGCCGTGCTGCCCGCCTCCTGCAAGCTCATGCGGTCTGTATCTACGCTGCCGGCAACGCCAATTACCCCAAGAATACAGCACAGGATCACCATCTCTGCCGCATGGTGCCGGATAAAATACCAACAGCCATAAATCCAAAGCAATACATGTTTCATAATCGTTCCTCCTTTAAGCATCCTCTTTATATTTTTTATTTTGCAGGGTTTTCTTGCGTGTGCAGTGCTCTGCTGGAGAATTGCGCGGTATCTTCTCCATACATATATAATCGCAGTAGCTTTCGCCTGTCCCGAAGGTTTTTCGGTAGATACACCCTTTACAGCTTTTCCTGGTCATGGCCTTCCCTCATATGGTTTTGCCGCCGTGCTTATACGGGCGGTGCTTGTTGTATTCGTGCTTTGCCTGCAAAATACCCATGATATCTATTTGCGCATAGGCACAGTAATCGAAAATGCGTAAGATACAGTCGGCAAGCTCTACCGCTGCCCCCTCCGGCTTACAGCCTTCCGGCTCGTGCCTGTCACAGTTATAGTAATGCTCACAGCTTTTACTGCCGCCGGCGCAGGTGCCATATAAAGGCGGGTTGCCGTTTCTGTATTCTTCCAGCGCCTCCGAAAGCTCGCTGTGGCACAACGCAAGAATCTCCGGAAAGCTTGGCGGCTTGTCCCACCAGCCGTGGGCAACGGCATTTTTATGTACATCCTCTATCAAGCGTTCCATATCCTGTATGCTTTGCTGCTTACTCATGCTCTTGCTGCTCCTTTTGCTTTTTCTTTAAGGTCCTGCCCCAGTCCACTTCCATTTTGACCGGTTCGTTATATTGGCTTGACATAATCATGCTCAACGCGTGCTCCAAGTTTTTCCGGTTTTGTATAACCTCTTCTTCTGTTGCCGGTAAAATCCGTATGGTCACCTTTACCCTGCCCTTCTCTCCAAAGTCCACATATGAAACATCCCCGTCCTTTGGATAGCCTGCAGGCGGATTATATAGATTTTGCCGCAGACGTTCTTCTTCGCTCATTGCCATACTGATCACCTCTTTCTATTTGTATGGAAAGGTTTGTTTGTCCTATGAACTAAAACAGCGTTGCAATTTTTGTACAATGTGATTATTGTTCACAATACCTTTTTATGCTAAAATATAGCAAAATACAAGGTTAAAGGAGAATAATCATGAAAAAAGTTATTTTGTCGCTTTTGTTAGTACTTCTTTTATGCTTTTCCGCTGCCTGCACTTCTGTTGAAGAAAATACCACCTCTGCAGACACACGCGCATTCGTTACAGAGTCCGTAACTGAACTACCAACGGAACCGCCTACCGAAGAACCTACTCAAGAACCTACTCAAAGACCTACCGAAAAGCCTACAAAAGCGCCTTCCCCCTCCTCTGTTTATAGCTACGACTCTTCCCCAGACTATACTTACGAGGCTTCCTCTTCATCTGTTGAACTTCCGGAAAATTCTATGACCGTATATATTACCCCTACCGGGAAAAGATGGCATCTTATAAGTACCTGCGGAGGAAAAAATTCTTATCCTGTATCTATTAACAATGTTGGCGGCCGTACACCATGCAAAAAATGCGCAAGTTAATAGAACTTAACATGCTATAAATTAAGAAAGGCAGTGGTATTATGACAGCAATCAAGGAAAAATTGGTAGCATCCCTTGGTGCAGTGGGGTATATTATTTACTGCGTAATATCTATTGTTTTAACTTTTGCCCCTTTATTGGTACTTAACTTTCCATTTTGGGTAGATTTTATTATTATTACTTTGGTAACGTTAATTCCCATGTTTGGCAACTTGATTGGACTTGTTTTTTGGATTTGGGCGTTTTTTGTTGCCATTCAGAATCCCACCGATATTGCTTCCATCATATATTTTGTTGCTTTTGCAATATATGTGATTACAACCTTGCTTCCGCTTGCTTTGTCACTTTTTACAGCACTTTTCTCCAAACGTCGATAAAACCACCGTCGGCGTTTTCCTTTCATTTTACTTAGCTGGCCTTTTCGGCATCATCTGCAAAAAGGTACTCAAAAGAACATTTAAATAAATTTAACAAGGTGGTAATTTGTGATCTAGAAAATTCACCTGTTTTCTTTTTATTTTCATAAGTTACTCTTGAGACATTTAAAATATTTGCCATTTCCAGGTTGCTTTTTCCCAATCTTGCTTGTTCAGCCTCTAAATTTCTAAACATATAGCGACCTCCTTTCTTGTTTGCGTTTTGAAACTTTAGTTTTATTATAGTTTCAAAACGCAAACAAGTCAATAGGTTTTGCAAAAAAAGTTTGCAAAATGAAAACTTTTTAATTGACTTATTTGATTTGGACTTATATAATCAAGATAAAAGGAGGTATTATGACGATGACCTTTGGAGCAAAATTAAAACACGCGCGTCAGGAAAAGGGTCTTACCCAGATGCAATTGGCTGATTTAATTGGAGTTTCAAAATCAACTTTAGCAAACTATGAAACAGACAACAGAGAACCTGATATGTTTAAAATAAAAAAAATATTAAGTGTTCTTGACATTTCTTCCGACTACCTTTTAGGTGTAGAAAAACAATCCTCTCCGTCTAAGGACGAAGAGGAAAATGTAGATGAAATAGCAAAAGCATTATATGAATGGCTTATCCATACGGGTTTTTTAAAGGAAGGGCAAGATTTAACTGAACAGCAAGTTAAGGGCCTCCACGGCCTCTCTGATATTCTTATGGCTCTTTTCGGCGAAGAATTTAAATAATTCCAGCCTCTTTTTTGCATTACCCAAAATTGTCCACTGGTGTGCTAACTTGTATACGTTATCCGGTACACATGATTTTTCTTTCATGATTCTTCCTCCTAACAAATTAATAAAATTTGAAATGAGCAATACTAAGAAAAGTGTTTCATTGCTATGTATCTTAGCACACCTTTCATAAATTGCTATAGTTTTGTGAAAACTGGCAATATATTGTTATAATTTGCATGATTTACCATTAAATTCCAAGCTGTGACAAATAGCAGGCTGTCCCGGAGCCCGGAAACGGTTTAAGTTACAATAACACTATTTTCTTTTATTTTTGGCGTTACCCACGCTTTCTGTTGCAATATAAAAACAACCGCTTCCGGCAGATTTCCGGAAGCGGTTTAAAGGAGTCGCGTGAGAAGCTTTCACTTCTCAAATATATTATATGTATTTTGCAAAAAAGTGTCAAGCTTTGCAAAGTACCAATGTGAGGGGATTTTATGGAAATTTTACTATTGGCTGTTATAATTTTTGCTGTCTCTATGGCACTAGTTCGGTTAAACAAATATATTGAAAACAGAAAACAGGAAAAAAAGGAATTTTTGAAGAACAATACCGTAAAAAATTTTAAAGAAAAAATAAACGCATTTCCGCTAAACACACACTGGTTTTCAGAATACATTTATTTTATTGTCCCGGCAAGTATTGTTTACACTGTTTTAAGTATTTTAACCAAACTGGTATTGTTTGCTTCTTCAATTGCATTACAATCTTTGGAAAACCCCTTCCTGTTATACACAGATTTAATATATTTTTGCATCTCCTTATATTTATATTTTAATTTGCGAATTTTAAACAAACATGGTTTTTGTATGATTCTTATTCATTTAATTATAAGTGGTATACAGATTACTCTTTATATAATGGAGGGTTTTTTATTTTTTGTAAAAACGCCACTGCTTTTCTTCATGTTCTTTATAGGTATCTATACAGGCTATTTTTTCGTTTGGCTTCTTCCCAATCTCATTTATTTCAGAAAAAGAAAAGAGTTATTTTCCCCAGCGCCAAATGCAGGCATACACAACACAGGTAAATATACTGTGAAAGAAGCCTACAATAGGGTAAGTCAATTTCCGCTCCACACAAATTGGTACTGGTTTTATGTTTATTTGCGCTTTCCCATCAGATTTCTTACATCTTTGTACGCATTATGGAGTGTACTGTCTTTTTATCTTGAATATTCCTTGATAGATATGCCAGCAGAACAAAGTTTTATCGTTTTCTTAAATATTGTTTTACTCGTTTTTGGTGTTATTGTATTTATCCTGATGCTGCAATTACATAAAAGCGCCTATCGGTTAAATTTTATTTATTTAGCGGGTGAGGTGGTCTATATGGCATACTCTTCTGTTATAACCGCAAGGATGACCGCGCCGGAAGCAACCCCTCTCATGTACGGTGCTGCATTTTTATTTTCCCTGCTTCTGTCCTCTCTTGTTTGGTTTCTCCCTAACTTCTTTTATTTTCAAAAAAGAAAGGGATTGTTTTTCCCTGCGTTGGACACGCACGCAAAAATATTTAAGTATAACGGCATCGACTGCGATAGAAGAAGTTTTGTGAAGCAGACGGCTTATATCGCCTGTGTAGAAAAAACCATAGACGAAATAAAAACAGAAATTAACTCTTTGCAGAAAGCTTCCGAAGTACAATCACTACAGCATCAGGCGCTGCTTGACGCGTATACCATTGCACAACAACTAAAGCAAAACCGGCAACTTACTTTCAGCGAAGCCTATAACCGGCTTATGCATAAAAAAACGCACGGTTTAACGGCTGCACAGCCTGTAAAGAAAACACCGCAGGAATCTGCATCGCATGTCAACCAGGGCCTAATCATCTTTCTGGTTTTGGGCGCAATCATTGGTATATCCATGATCATTTATGGGTTGGCGACAATTTAAATCTGCCAAATTATTTTTAGCTCCTACTTAGGTTTTAAAGACCAAAGCAGCATATTTCTATCGTTCTTAAACAAATCCACATTTTAACTTGCACGATAACAAAAATAAACCGTTCCCGGTTTTTCGGAAACGGTTTATAAAAACAAAATGTAGCTTATTGCATCATATCAAGCAGGGCAAAAAAGTAAAACTTAGCATTCCGTGTTTGTTGATCTTTAAAAAGAATATTTTCCTTACGCATAATATTAATATAATTTCTTAAAGTATTTTTATTAATTCCGGTTTCACGGTGAAGCGTATCCACTGTAAAAATCGGTGTTTTAAAAATAGCTTTTACTACCAGATCAACATTTACCGTATTAATTTTGCTCTTAATAGAAGCTGTCACATCTTTACTGAGACTTTCCAAATTGTCTATAAAGGCTATATCCCGCGTAGTTTGGTTGATCACAGAGGTAAGAAAAAATTGGATCCAGTTTGTAAAACCTTCTGTATTGAGTGCTCTTGTTCCCTGCAAATAAGAATAATATTTGATTTTATTCTTTTCAAGCTCCTGGCTTAGAAAAAAATAAGGGCTGGAAATTACATTTTGTTTGTATAAGTATATAGGGATCAAAACACGGCCAACTCTTCCGTTTCCATCGGGGAACGGATGAATGGTTTCAAACTGCGCATGAATCAGCGCAGCTTTTATAAGGGCAGGAATTCCATCCTCAAAATTATAATCTGCGTTGATATATTTTTCTAAATTTCCCATTAAGCTTTCTACGCTGGAGGCAACCGGCGGAACATGTTCCCCAACGCGGTTTTGCTGCGTACGAAACTCGCCTGCAATGAATTTTGAGTTTTTTCGAATATTTCCACTTAGCAAAATTTTGTGGATTTCTTTAATCATTTTATTCGTAATGGGTAACGTTTCCACCTGTTTACTTGCTATTTTTAAAGCTTCATTATATCTTAGCACTTCCTGCAAATCCTGATTTTTGGTTTTTTTGCTTCCTTCTAATTCGGCTTCGTAAACTGCATCTATGGTGGTTTGCGTCCCTTCTATTCTTGTCGAATACAATGACTCCAAACGCAGCATATGACTTACGGAATACGTAATATGCCAATTGCTTTGTTTCATTTTTTCATTAAACGCACCTATATTCATAGAAGCCTGCGCAAACGCATTTGCAAATTCCATGAAAGCAATGTTTTTTTTATCAAACGGAAATAACATTGGCTCAAATGGTTTAAGCATAGTTAGCACCTCTTTTCTTCCTATTTTATATTATATCCATATTTTTAATTTTATACAACAATTTTATTTAAAAAAATGTTCTAACATTATTTTTTTAATATAGTTCATTGGTTTTTCTGTCCCTATAAATCTTAGCAAAAAGGAGGCTCATGCTATGCAAAACGCCATATATTTGCGTAAATCTCGTGCCGACCAGGGCACCGTGGAAGACACCCTGCGCAAGCATAAAGAAACATTGCTGGACTATGCCGCTAAGCATAACATCTTCGTGTCCCTGAACGATATTTACGAGGAGGTCATTTCGGGCGAAAGTCTATATGCACGTCCGCAAATGCTCCGCCTGCTTTCCGATGTAGAAGCAGGCAAATTTTCCGCCGTTTTATGCATGGACATCGACCGCTTGGGGCGCGGCGGCATGTCTGACCAGGGGATTATTTTAGATACCTTCAAAAGCAGCAATACAAAAATTATTACGCCTGCAAAAACGTACGATTTGAACGATGAATTAGACGAAAACAATATGGAGTTTGCAGCATTCATTGCGCGCTTTGAATATAAGCAGATCCGCAAGCGTATGCGCGCCGGTGTTAAAAAAAGCATACAGGACGGCTGTTACCTTGCAAACGCGCCCTACGGATATGTAAATATTACGGAAAACAAGCGCGCAACGCTTGCCATCCAGCCAGAGGAGGCCGCATATGTGCGGCAGATATTTGATATGTACGTAAACCAGGGCATAGGCTGCCAGACCATTGCGGACAACATGAACGCTATGGGGGCAAAGCCGCACCGCGCCGCGCAGTTTGGACGTACATCTGTTATGACAATCTTAAAGAATCCCGTGTACATTGGAAAAATTGTGTGGGATAAAAAAACGCATATCCGGAAAAACAGCAAAGGCAACAGTAAACACATAATTATTTCGAACCCGCAGGATAAATGGACTGTCACCCAGGGGTTACATCCGCCGATTATTGATCCGGAAACTTTTTCAAAAGCGCAGGAGATCATCCAAAACCGTTACCATCCGCCGGCCTTTACCGGCGTGGTTATCAACCCGCTTTCGGGGCTGATTGTGTGCAAAAACTGCGGCGGTGTCATGCAGCGTGCCGCCAATTGCAAGGGCGGCCCGTTCTGTTTGTGCCAAAAGCGCGGGTGCATGCCCATGTCTAAGCTTGCTTATGTTGAGCAGTCGCTGCTTGGCAAGCTGCAGCTTGCTGCCGACGAGCTGGCGGCCGCTGCACAAAACCCACGGCCCCCAGCCGCCTCCAAAGAAGATTATCAAAAAATTATAAAAGAGATAGACCACCAAATTAAAACCGTCCGGCAGCAGATCAGCCGTTTGCAGGACCTGCTGGAGCAGAACGTATATGATATTCCTACCTTTTTAGAGCGCCAGAAAAAGCACAGCGAAAAATTAGCCGCCTTGGAAAATAAAAAGACGTCGATCCTCCGGCAGGCAAACGCCCACAGAGAGATCGACATCCAGAAAACCAGGCAAAGAATCACAGAAGTGCTGGCAGCTTACGCAACCGCTGCTCCTCAGCAAAAAAATATTTTACTTAAAACCATTGTGGAAAAGGCCGTATACTACAAGGAAAAAGGCTGGGCGCCGGCACAATTTGAGCTTGAGGTTGCTTTAAGACCTTCGTTCTTGTAACTTGCACAATGTTCCTCTCCACAACTGTCATATACCCTGTAGGCATCAATACATACGGCCTCTTTTTCACATCCGGGTTCGTAATTGCAGCCTGCGGCTGAAGAAAATTCTGTTTCCGCCATAAAAGTTCCTCCTTATTTCAAGGGCTTTTTGAAAACCTGTACCCTTTACCTGCTTTCAAATTGGCCCATAGCTTTACTAATATTGTATGGAGGACGCCTTTTATTGTTACAGTTTTATATTTTCTCCAGCTTTGCAAAATTGGCCATGATCCGCTTTGTTCCCACACTTTCAAATGCAATTTCTAAAAGTATATCATTGCCCATAGGGGTCGCTCCCAAAACCATGCCCACCCCAAATGCTTTATGGCGTACTTGGTCTCCCGGCGCAAGCGCAGGCAGCGGGGCGGCGGCCGTCTGTGCTGCTCTGTTCATCGTTTGTGATGCAAAAGCCGGCGTACGGCCATGCCAGGCCGGCGTTTGCATGGATGCCGCCGCGTGCAGGTTTCCCGTTTCTTCCAGCAGTTCGCCGGGGATCTCCATGGCAAAGCGGGAAAGCCGGTTTCTTTGCGTCATGCCAAACAGCATGCGCTGTCTGGCATGACAAAGGTACAGGCGCTGCTTTGCTCTTGTAATGCCCACATAGGCAAGACGCCTTTCTTCTGCAAGCTCTTCCTCCAGTAAGGTTGCCTGCTTCCCGGGGAAAATCCCATCCTCCATTCCCGGTATAAAAACAACGGGAAACTCCAGCCCCTTGGCGCTGTGCAGCGTCATCAGCACAACACAGTCTGCACCGGTATCATAGTTGTCAATATCGGTAAACAGAGCGATCTCTTCCAAAAAGCCGGAAAGACTCGCCTGGTCTCCGTTATCTTCTTCATATTTTAAAATATTGGACAAAAGCTCATTGATATTCTCAATCCGGTTGTCACTGTCTTGCTTTTCTTTTTTCAACCAGTCGATATAACCGGTCCGTTCTAAAACAGCGTGATACACCTCTTCCAAAGAAACATCGTCCCGGCCTGCCAGTTCCGCCAACTCTTCGAGCATTGTACAAAAGTTTTGTAATTTGGAGCAAGCACGCTTGAGCGGCTCATATTGTTCTGCATGCCGGATCACGTCATACAGGCTTTCCCCCAGTACAGACGAAATTTCCACCGCATGTCCAATTGTGGTATCCCCTATCCCTCTTTTGGGTTTGTTAATAATCCGTCTGAGCCGTACATCGTCAGACAAATTGCCGGCCACCTGCAGATACGCGGTGATATCCTTGATTTCCTCTCGGTCATAAAAGCGGTGCCCTCCAATCAGCCTGTATGGTATCCCACTGCGGCTAAAGCTGTGTTCTATCGCGTTTGACTGCGCATTCATTCGGTAAAGCACGGCAAAATCAGAATATTTTTTCCCTTTTGCCACCTGGTTTAAAATGGTATCGGCAATAAACGCAGCCTCTTCGCGCTCGTCATATGCAGTATGTAGCTCTATTTTGTCCCCCACCGCATTTTGTGTCCACAACGTTTTTCCTTTTCTTCCCTTATTGTTGCGGATTACGCCGTTTGCAGCATTTAAAATATTTTGCGTAGATCGGTAATTTTGTTCAAGCCGAATAACAGCGGCATTGTCATACGTTGTTTCAAAACTCAAAATATTTTCAATAGTAGCGCCTCTAAATTTATAAATACTTTGATCATCATCCCCCACGACACAAATATTTTTCCATTTTTCTGCAAGCATTTTTACAAACCTGTACTGCACGCGGTTTGTGTCCTGATATTCATCTACCATAATATATTTAAATTGATTTTGGTACAGCTCCAGCACATCCGGCGCCTGTTCAAAAAGCCTGATCGTGTTGCACAAAATATCGTCAAAATCCATTGCATCGGAAGCACGCAGGCGTTCCTGATACAACGCATACGCTTTTGCCACAGACGCCATCCGGTTGTCATTACCGGCTTCTTCCTTCACCTGGTCCGGCGTGGCCAACCTGTCCTTTGCACGCGATATTTCTGCCAGCACACTGCGGTGCGGAAGCACCTTTTCATCATATTGCAGCGTTTTCAAACAGTCTTTTATCAGCCGCTGCTGATCCTGCGTATCGTACACGGTAAAGTTACGGCTGTAACCGATCCGGTCGCCAAAGCGGCGTAAAATTCTGGAACAGGCGCTGTGAAAGGTTGCCGCCCAGATTGCTTCGCTTCCTTCTCCTATTTTTGCTGCAATACGGTCTTTAAGTTCTCCTGCCGCTTTATTGGTAAATGTAATTGCCAGGATCTGCCACGGACGCGGTGGATAAACCGAGAGCTTTTTTGCCAGTTCTTCGTTTATATTTCCCTGTTCAGCGGCGTTTTTCATCTGCTGAATTTCTTCTTCAGAAAAATCCTCCCTGACCCAATGGCTTTGGTATGCATCACCGTATTTGAGTAAATTTGCAATCCTGTTGACCAGAACGGTGGTTTTTCCACTTCCTGCACCAGCCAGGATTAGCAAGGGCCCCTGTGTGGTAAATACCGCCTTACGCTGCATATCGTTCATTTCGGAAAATTCCGTTTCCAAAATTTTTTTTCTCAAATTTAACAATTCTTCTTTCGTTACACTCAAGCGCTACACAAATCCTTTCCAAAAAAGCTTATCCTTTCCGACCTTTAAGAGCAGCGGAAAAGAATCCATAAGAAAAACACAGCCGCAGGGCTTTTTAGCAGCGGCTGTGCCAGATACAGGGCCGGTTTACAGCAGTTGGTCAATGTCTATATCGTTAATGCTTTCGGGGCTGTCGTTGCCCTGTTCAGACGACTGCGCCGTTGTGCTGCTCTGCGCACTCTCAGAGGAATCCTGCTGGCCTTCCGAGGAGGATTCCGCAGTGCTCTCCTCCTGCTGTATTTTATCAAGCACTTGGTTTAACTGTTCTTCTTTTGTCGCATCATCAATTTGGTCGTCCTGGCCAACATCATTATAATAGATGTAATACGTTCGGTACGTACCATCTGCCAGCTGCACTGTTTTAAAATAGCCAAGTACGCGCCGGTCGAGCTGATCTCCATCTTCTGTTTCCAGCGTCATGGTAATATCGGCAACAAAGCCGTTGTCAAATTCTGAAAGGTTTATTTCATTCATCTGCAGGCTTTGTATCCCTAACCCGTCTTCATCCATTTCCCCCATCAGCAAATCGGAAAAGGTAACGCTTACCGCTCTGCGTTGCGAATCTTCCTTTGTTTGAGAATCCGCATAATGCTCCAGCTGCAGCTCCGGTTGCGCCCCGGATTGGTCTGCATGAATCGGAGGGTTGGTAAACTGTACGTCGCCGTCCCCTCCGCAGCCTGCAAAAAAAGCGCCGGTCAAAAGAAGAGCACATGTCAGCAAAAGCGCTGCCCATCTTTTTTTCATAATACATTCTCCTTATCCTTTTCTAAAAGCCACGCAAGCGCACGCGGAAAATAGTTCCGCCAAGCCTGCTCATTGTGTCTGGCGTGCATGTCTGTCTCAAATTTCAGGCTTTTGGGCGGAAAGCCGCAGGCCAAAAGCTGCTGTTTCATCTGCACTGCCCCTGCATACAGCATCTTTTCCAAAAGATCCCCATTGCCATTATACATATAGATTCTCTGCGGATAATTCTCTTTTGTAAAATCAAACCTATTGAAATAGTTTTTCCACGTTTTTTCTTCAAACAACACAAACGCCGGGGACAGCGCCGCGATATAAGAAAATTTATCCCGGTTTTCCAGGCCTATATAAAAAGCCTCCAGCCCGCCGCTGGAACTTCCCGCAACGGCGGTATGCGCCCTGCCGGTCAAAACTGTATAGTACGTTTCAATATACGGCATCACGGTTCGTGTTACAAAGCGTGCAAACTGTGCGCCTTTGCGCCTGGAAAAATCATAGCCGCTCATCGCCTGTACCATAGTGGGGACCGGCCCCAAATCCGGCGTCAGCTCAATTTCACGCTCTTTATTTCCATTGTCAATCCCTACAATGATAAACCCCCGCATGCCCACCGGCAGCTGCATAACCGCCTGGTCGGCACACCACCCTCCGTAGGGAGCGTCCCTGTCAAAAAGATTTTGCCCGTCGGTCATGTACAACACGCCATATGCGCGTTTTCCCTGCACATAGCCGGGCGGCAGCCACACTGTCGCAGATTTTTTACGGCCTGGCCCATATGGGAACCAATGCGTCTGTAATGTTCCGGCCGGCATGCGGCTTATACTTTTTTCAACTGCAGCATTCATTGTGATCGATCCTCTGTTTCTGGTTCATCATTTAAAAATGTTTCAATAAAATATCGGGGACGCTGTTTTGTTTCCATATAGATTTTGCCAAGGTATTCACCAATGATCCCAATCGCCAGCAGCTGCAGTCCCCCAATTGCCCAAATAGATACCGCCAGACTGGTCCAGCCTGGGACGGTATTGCCCCAGAAGTGGGAAAAAAGCGAATAGAAGAGCAGAATAATACTGATCGCAAAGACAATCGCACCCAATATTGTAACAAAACGAATCGGCTTGATACTCAGGGAAGTTACCCCTTCCCATGCAAGCGAAAGCATTTTTTTCAGCGGATATTTGCTTTTTCCCGCCAGGCGTTCCCTGCGTTCATACGTCACCGTTGCCGTTTTAAAACCGATCATTGGCACAAGCCCGCGTAAAAAGAGGTTGACTTCTTTATATTCTGCAAATGCATCTAATGCGCGCTTGCTCATCAGCCTGTAATCCGCATGATTGAATACGATCTCTGCGCCCATAAATCTTAAAAATTTATAAAATCCTTCCGCTGTCACGCGTTTAAAAAAAGTGTCGGTTCTGCGTTTACTCCGCACGCCGTATACAATATCGTACCCAGCCTCATACTGTTCAAGCATCCGGTCGATCGCGTCAATGTCGTCTTGCAGGTCGGCGTCTATGGAAATCACTGCGTCCGCATGCTCTTTTGCCGCCATAAGACCGCCGTATAATGCGTTTTGATGCCCTCTGTTCCTTGAAAGCTTACAGCCTGCCACCAGGCGAAAGCGTGCATGCAGATCACAAATAATCTGCCATGTTTTATCTTTGGAACCATCGTCGATATACAGAATTCTGCTATTCTGCGAAATTTTTTCGCTGTGTATCAAACTTTCCATTTTCAAAAGCAGCTTTTCAGTGGTATCGTACAGAACCTCTTCTTCATTATAGCATGGTACGGCAAGATACAGCGTTGTCATATAAACCCTCCAAATTTCTTTTTTTAAAGCTTTTGCAGTGCAGCGCCGTACCCTGCCGGCGCAATACAAAAATGTTCACGTATGTTTATACACTGTAAAACATAGTACAAATAGCTTTGTATTTTTTATATCCATATTTTACTATAATGAAACAGGAAATTCAATATGCGGCAAATTAAAAAAGCCGGGAGCCCTCTGCAAACAAAGGGCTCCCGGCTTTTGCGCCATATTTATACAACCTCAATTACAGAAACCGGACAGCATTCCTGCGCTTCTACAGCCTTGTTCTGCGCATCTGGGGGCAGATCCTCAACCGCTGCATATGCTTTTCCGTCTTCCCTTTCTTTAAATACCTCCGGACATATCTGCATGCATTGCCCGCACGCAATGCATCCGTCCTGATCGATCAGCACTGTCAAAAAAATTCCTCCTCTCCGTCTGCAAGCCCATTTACCAGCCGCTGCATTTCCTGCTTAGAGGTCACGCTATGGGTCTTGTTAATAATTGTCTGCCTCTGTGCATCTGAAAGCGAGGTAAAGCGGTTGAGCGCTTCTATATTCTTGGCAAGTGCCATACTCAGGCCAAGCGGCAAATCATTATAAATTTCCTGCATTTCATCACCCTTTATCAGTTTTTGCAGGATTCTCCCACTTTATTCATTCTGTGGGCGGTCTAATAACACATGTTGCGCATACGTCTGATCATCAAACATGATATGATAAATACGCTGCAATGCCTGATACATATTCTTCTGCTCGCCCGGCTTTTCAGCGGTTTGCAGCGCCATAATAATATACGGATGCCCAAACAGCGTGCACTTCATATCCGTTTTTAAAAAACCGTTTTTCTCATAAAATGCAATTCTGCGGCGCTTAGTCGCTTCATCCTCCTGTGAACAGAAATATGCAGGATCTTCAACCTCGGCAAACAGCATGGAAAACGGCGACAATTCCGGTTTAAGCAGCGTTAGAAACCGGCTGCCATATCCACGGCTTCTGTTACCACTGCACACTGCATAATAATCAAGCAGCAAAACGTGGGAGGCGGTATCTTTTGCAAAACAGGCGTATGCCTGTATCGCGCCGCCTTCAAACAGACCATAACACATATACAGCCCATTTTTTAAAAGGCGCAGCAGCACATTCAGCGGTTTAAGCTCTTCCTGGCCAAAATCGCAAACCATATATGCGTTATAAACGGCGCATACCTCTTCTCTTTTTAATTTTTGTATTTGCAGCATAAAACAAACTCCATTCTTTTCAAAACATTTTGTCAGGAGAGCATGATTACCTTGTCGGTGATCAATTCCTTTAGCTCGCCATATTTGTTTCTGCTTAAAGGGATTTTTTCCTCTACATCCTTCAGTTGAATCGAATACGATGTGCCGAACACATTGCTCTGCACGGTAACGATATTGGCCACTGGTACAATAAAAGACTGGTGGCACCTGAAAAAGCCATGCACCTTTAGCATAATCTCCAATTGCCCAAGAGAATATTTAGAAACCAGTTCTTCGCCTTTATAGGTTACAAGGTAAATTTTTCTGCCCCTTTTTTCTATATATTTAATGCTGTCTATCTGGATAATTTGGTAACCGCCTTCAAAATGGAACCCTATTTTTGTCTGTTTTTCCTCCCTGTTTCCACCTGCACGTTCTGCAAGCTTTTTGCTCACCCGGCCAATCGCCCGTTCCAATCGCAATATATTGATCGGCTTTACAATAAAATCGACCGGCTCAAAATCGTAGCTATCCAAAGCAAACCCTGCATGCCCTGTCACAAAAACAATCCAAACCGCCGGATAATTTTTCATAATATAGCGCGCTGTTTCAAAGCCGTTGTTATCCGGCATTTCAATATCCAGAAAAACCAGGTCTATTTTGTTTTGACGCAGCGCTTCCACAAGGCCTGCGCTGTTGTTCACAGCCGCCACGATATCTATATTGTCAAAATGGGCAAGCGCTTTGAGCGTTGCCTCCCTTGCGGCTTGTTCGTCGTCCACCACCAGCGTCTTTATTTTCAACCCGTCTGCCAAAATTTTGCCTCCCTTATTTTCCCATTTATGGTAAAATTATACTCTGGGCGTTATGTAACATTTCCAATTGATTTTACGGCGTTTTGTTTCATTTTCACAAGCTGTTCCTGCCTTCTGGTTGTATTATAGCACATATTGTGTTAAAATGAATAAAAAGCCATAAATTTTTCAGGAGGTATCAGCCATGCCGTTTTCTTTATCTCCGCTTACAGTGCTCAACGTTGCGCTTTATGGCCTGACCATAACCATGATACTGGTCATTACACTCTTTATCAATACCAGGCTGCGTCCATTGTCTGTTCTATTATGCGTGGCGTTCGGCGCGCTCAACACATTGTCTGTTGTTTTACTGAAAGGTGCGTTTATACTGCCTGTGAGCGCTGTAACGGTGCTTGTATGGTCTTTTGTGCGTGCTTTTTCCAAAAAAAGGCGACCTATGGAAATTTTCCTGAGCTCCTGCGTTGCTCTGTGCGCACTTATACACTACCGCATCTTCCTTTCCCTGCTTTCCTGTACAGAAGATCAGGCGCTTCACTGTATTGGTCTTGCCATTTATGCCGTTTTAATAGGCGGGCTTTTTGCCGTTTTTCTAATTTTTAAGGTAGCTCTCTTTAAAGAAAGCTGGGTTACAAGCTTTTTTATGCCGGAGGAAAAGGCGGTCAAGCAAATCCGTTATTTTGTTTTTCTACTTCTTTCCATTTTAAGCGTGCTTACCATGCTTGCCCTGTCTGCGAGCGTTGCAGACGGAAACCTGTATTTAAACCTGTTGCTCTTTTTTATCTCTATTGTAATCCTTGCATTTTCTTTTATTCTGGTCAAGCTTTTGGTCGAATACTGCATTGCGTGTGATACCAATATAAAAAATTTGCACTATCAGCAAAACCTGGAAGCGTTTATGAAGGTAATCCGTTCCCAGCGGCATGATTTCAACGTGCATCTGCACGCAATTAAGGGATTGATTGACACAGACAATTTTACAGAATGTCGTAAATATATTGCCACCATGGTAAAGGACTCCGGCGACGTAAATGAAGTGCTGCCAGTACACAATCCCATCATCAGTGCGATGCTGCACGCTTTTCGCGAAAATGCAGAAAGCGCAGGCATTCATATAGAGTTTGATATCCACTACAATATGAAGGATCTTGCTGTTTCCGCCTATGATCTGAACCGGATTCTGGGAAATCTGATCCAAAATGCAATGGATGAAATCAAGCGCAACAAGTCTGACAATTATGGGATTCATCTGCATATCGGTAAATCAGACAACATGACCATGATCGATATTTCCAACCGCTTTGACGTCTTATCGCATAATTTTAACAATTTGTTTTCAGACAAGTATACCACCAAACGGCGACACGAAGGGATTGGCCTGAATACCATCCTTCGCATAACGGAATCGTATGGAGGGATGGTCTATCCTGAAGTTGACGGCGATATAATCCATTTTATTGTGCGCTTACCAAATGCGCCGGATTAATACAAGCTTTATATTTTTGTAAGCAATTCCATCTTCTTCCGGAAAGTGGAGTTGCTTTTATTTTTCCAAATTGGCGGGATTTTGCGCAAAATAGGCATGGGAAATAACACAATAGACAAATTCAGTTGCTTTTCATTTTAGTTTTTACTATTCTATAGCCATAGTTCATTACACAATTCCCCACAAAACCAAGCGGTTTTTGTGGAAAAAGTTAAATTTCATATACACCTTTTTCATATATACCTTCCAACGAAAAAGCAAATGCTTTTTCCCCGCGTTTGCTTTTTCGTTACAAGGTAACAAAAAAATACATACACTATATTTTTTATCAATTGCTTTTCTTTATTACTTTTTGATAAACAGGGCAAAAACTTGCCAGGGAACGCAAAGTATAAACAGCATCAGGCTTTCTTGAAATAATGGTAAGACTTTCTTAAGATGTTTTGTAGGCGTGTTTTTCATACTAAGGTGAAAAACGACAGGCGGCAGGCGAACAACTAGGTTGTTCGCCTGCCGCCTGTTTGTTCAAATCTATTTGCATACACATTGGATTTTCCGCGCCTTCCGGCAAATCCCAAACTTTACAGCCCTATTTTTTTCGGAGCATGGACTTGCAGCCCAGGTAAGTTGCCACCATATACCCGCCATATACCAGCAAAATGGTAACAGACGCCGTAAAAATTCCCGCCGAAGCGTCTACATGCCCAAAAAGCTTAATTACATCGTTGGAAACGTAAATACCAACGGCGGAATGGATTACCGCCAGCAGCAGCGGAAGCACAAACGTAATAAATACCTGCATGAAGATGGATCGATTTAGCATTTTTGCGTCCGTTCCAATTTTTCTAAGCAGCCTGTAACGCTGCTGATTGTCAGAACTTTCACTTAACTGCTGTAAGGCAAGCACCGCCGCGCTGGTAATCAGGAAAACGATTCCTATATAAATTGCAATATACGTAACAACCAGCGTCATTCCTTTGCTTTGCGCGTATACCTCTACTTTTGTATCCACCTTTATAAAGCCGGCTTCATGCATGGCGCTTTCCGCCCTTTTCTCAAACGCAGGGCTGTTTGTTTCTTTATCACCCTTAAGCTGTACGTTGACATATTCCATCACAGGTAGTTTTTGACCGGCCACCAGCCTGTCCGGGACAATCAGGGTACCGGTCATGACAGCAGTCGGCGTGGTGCAATACCCGCTTTCTATTACCTGCGGATAAAATGTAAACGTTTCATTTCCAAGCGTAATGGTATCTCCGGACGCAAGCAGCGCACGGTAGGCGTCTGTCAGTTCATCAAAATTACAGCACAAAGCCACTTCGTTGTCCTTAAGCTGCAGCGGTTTTTTCCCCTGCAGCGCAAGTCCGCTGTTATAGTCAGAAAGTGGAATTGCTTCCACAAATGTTTCATTAACTGCTTCAAGCGTTTGACCTTCCAGAGAGTAGCTGCCGCCCCAGGGCTCGTAATATGTCAAAAGCTGCCCGTACGTAGCGCCGACGTCATAAATATCCAAAACCGTATAAGCCTGTACGATATCTTCTGCGAGCGCGCCATTTTCCTCCATCTGCGCCGCAAAGCTTCCTCGCAGATCGTTTCCCTGTGCGATATATTCCGGGTCTTCATTACCAAAAAACGTATAGGCAGACGCATCGTACGGTGTAATATTTTTTAAAGACTGCGTCTGTGTATCCGCAAGGCCCGCACCCGCAGACAAAACACAAATTGTGACAAACAGCATCAGGCAAATCAGCGACATTGAGATAAACGTAGTTGTGACCTTTGCATTGATCTGCCGCAAAACGAACATGTTTAAACCCTTGTAATACAGCCGCTTGCAGCTCTTAACCGCCCGCAGCAAAAAGCCCGACAAAGACAGAAAAAATAAAAAGGTTCCTATAATGCCCAGTATGATGCAGATCAGCAGCCTTGTGTCCCAAACCGCCAGCCCCTGTTCAATGACCATTTTGTACGCCGTCCCCAGGCAGGCCACAGACAGTAAAAATAAAACAACAGAAAGCCACAGGCTTTTCACCCTGAGCGTTTCATTTTTCTTTGCAGCAGTAAGCAGGTCGATCAGCTTAAATTTTGAAACTGTAATGCCGTTAAAAAGAATTACTGTAAGAAAAATAACGCCAAAATAAAGTATGGTCTGCAGCAAAGCAGACGTAGAAAATACAAACTGAAATTCATCCAAACGCACCTCAAAAAGCTGCGCTGTAAGCACAGACAAGCCCTGAGAAGCAAAAGCGCCGATCAACAGCCCTGTTGCAAGCGACAAAACCCCAATTACAAACGTTTCTACCGTCAATATGCGTGAAATTTCGAATTTTGGCATACCAAGAACCATATAAAGCCCAAGCTCTTTTTTTCTTCTTTTCATTAGAAAACGATTCGCATATATAATTAAAAAGCCCAATATGACCGCGACAAAAATCGATATCCCGCTGATCATATTAATCAACAGCTCCACCATTTTTCTACCGCTTTGGGAAGCGCTTAACGCAAGCATTACCTGTTGGCTTTCCAAAGAATTAAATATATAAAACAGACAAACGCCAAAGGTCAGCGTTAAAAAATAAATGGTGTAATCCTTAAAGCTTTTTTTTACATTTTGAAAGGCAAGCTTATAGAACATTATCGTTGTCACCTCCCAGAAGGGTTACGACCTCAATAATGCGATTAAAAAATTCTTTTCTGGTATCGCTGCCCCTGACAAGCTCATTGAAAATTTTCCCATCTTTAATAAATAAAATCCGTTCACAATGGCTGGCGGTAAACGCATCATGCGTTACCATCAGAATCGTCGCACCCATGACACGGTTCAGCGTATGAATGCTCTCCAGCAACATCCTTGCCGATTTGGAATCAAGCGCTCCGGTCGGCTCATCTGCCAAAATTAAAGATGGGCCTGTGATGATTGCCCTGGCGCTTGCAACCCTCTGCTTTTCCCCGCCGGACAGCTGGTAGGGATATTTTCCAAGAATCGATTCAATCGAAAGTGCCTTGGCTACATTGCGCACCCTGCTTTCCACCTCGTTTGCCGGCGTTTTGACAATTGTAAGCGCCAGCGCTATGTTTTCATAAGCAGTCAGTGTATCCAGCAGGTTAAAATCCTGAAAAATAAATCCCAGCTCTTCACGGCGAAAGCGGGAAAGCTGTTTGGATGGCAGCTTTGTAATATCCTTTCCGTTAATGATAATTTTGCCGGCCGTTACCGTATCTATGGTTGAAATACAATTTAAAAGAGTCGTTTTCCCACTTCCGGACGCACCCATAATCCCCATATATTCGCCCTTGTAGGCTGTAAAGCCAATACCATCTACCGCTTTGGTAACGTTTCCTTTTCCTCCATAGTATTTTTCTACATTTTCTACCCTTAATATTTCGTCCACGCGTTTGTTTCCTCCTGTCTTTTCTATACCTTCGCCAAAATACAGGGGCTTTACCCCCTTGGCTTTAACTCGATTATAACAGGAAAAAAACGCCGCTGCCATATATGCACCTTACAATCTCCTTACAAAACCGTAAGGTCTCTCTTTGCCCCCCTTACGCTTTGCACCAGCTCCGCCAGCTCTGTTTTTGGGAAAACCAGCTCAACTGTTGTTCCCTGCCCCTGCGCAGAGGCAATGGATACTGACAGGGAAAGTTTATCACACAATTGCTTGACAAGGTATAGCCCCATGCCGGTGGCTTTTTTATAATTACGCCCCGTCGTACCTGTAAACCCTTTTTCAAAAACACGACCCAGATCTTTTTTCGGTATGCCAATGCCGTTGTCTTTAATAAAAAGCGAAACGCTCTGCGCGCGATCCTGTATAAAAATAGAAATTTGCGGGTTTTCTTTCCTGTATTTGATACTGTTGGTCAAAATCTGGTTGATGATATACTCCACCCATTTTTCGTCTGTGTAGACCACCGCGTCCGCCTGCGCAAGATCCAGCTTAACCTTATACTTAATAAAACTTTTCGCATTTTTTCGTATGACTTGCTTTGAAAGATCCATAAGCTGGATTTTTTTAATATTGTAATCCTTCTCGACATTGCTGCTGCGTGAATAAAAAAGCGCCTGCTCCAGATAATAATCGATCACGTCCAGTTCCTCGGAAAGATCCTTTGTTACCGGCGAAGGATTATTTTCTATAATCAGTCTGGAAGAAGCGATTGGCGTTTTGACCTCATGGATCCAAAGCTCTATATATTCTCTGTATTCTCTGGACGCATTCCGGTATAAAAGGATTTCATCACGCATGGATTTTTGGCAAATGCGCAGGCACTGATCCAACAACATTCCCTCATAAAACGAAGGTTCGTCAAGCAAAGAGGAAAGCAAATATTTTTTATCCAGCTGCGCAAGGCCGTTTTTTACATCTGTATAATAACGGTGTTTCGGGAAAAATTCTATAAAAAGCGCCGCCGCCTGTACAAACAAATACACCATACTGACAAACAGGACCGCCTGCATGTTCATATTGTATACCAACAGGAACATACCAATAAAACAGACCGCCGCCAACTGCATGCAAATAGCCGCAATCTTGCTCTTTAAAAAATCCTTCACGCTCATAAGCTGTATCCCCGCCCTCTTTTGGTTTTAATATAGTCTGGCGCGCCAATTGCTTCCAGTTTTTTTCTTAACCGGTTAATATTTACAGTCAGCGTATTATCGTCTACAAATTCATTAGACTGCCAAAGCGCGTCCATAATATCGTCGCGCGCGGTAATTTCCCCTCCCGCACGCATAAGCAGGTTTAAAATACGCAGCTCATTTTTTGTAAGCTCGGTCTCCATATCTCCACAGGAAATCGTACTTTTAGACAGATGAATCGTTACGCCGTTATAGCTGTATTGCATCCCCGCCTGATTTTTATAGGTACGGTTTAGCAATGCACAAATCCGCGCAAGCAAGATCTGCGTATTATAGGGCTTTGTAATAAAATCGTCGGCCCCAAAATGCATACTCATCAGCTCGTCGGCGTCGCTGTCCCTGCTTGTCACCACAATTATTGGCACACTTGAAACCCTTCTCAATTCCTTACATATATAATAACCATCGTAAGCAGGCAAATTGATATCAAGCAAAATCAGGTGCGGCTCTTCTTTAAGAGCTGCCTGCACCGCGTTTTCAAAGTCCTCAACGCAGGCAACAGTATAGCCGTATTTTTCAAGAAAAACCTTCAACTCGCTTCTTATTTTTTCACTGTCCTCAATTATTACAATTTTCATACCGTTTCATCCTTATACTATATAAGTGCCTATATATGTTAATCTTAACACAACTTTTTGATGCTCTCAACTATATCTTCCTCGTTCAGAAAAGATTTTTTATGATATATAGAAATATAGTGTAATAAATTATTGAAACAAAACTGATTATATGATATAATCCACATATATTTCGTCTTATCTTGTCACAGGCCAATACATGCAGTCGAAAAATGTTTCGCTGTTTTTATTTATGTTATAGGCAAACATACAGCCATGCTTTTGCAATTTTAAAAGCAAAAGCTTATTTGCATTTTTTAATTTCTTTTTCACCTGTTTGCTTTCTGCCGGCTTTTCCTATAAAGGGTGCGCTTTTTAAATTTTTGCAGCCAACGCCTCACGAAATTTTTAAAAAATGTACATACATGCCATATAAAATAAACAGAAGCCGTGCAATAAATATATAATAATTCACTATATATACATAAAATTATATGTATATAAGATTGTATAATTTATTCAAAAATATTACTACTGTAATTTAGCTGGAAGATTTTTACTATTGTATAAAATGCTTTTGTAATATAAAATAGTTCCCAGTCTGTATTTTACAGGGTAAAAATTATACAAACTGTGAAAATAATTCACTTAACAGAAAGGAGTAAAGTTATGAAAAAATATACATCCTGTTCTTTCGACTCCCCCTATTTTTATGAGATGACATCTACACACAAGTCGGTTTGTGGCAAAGAAACAAGGGTGTACGGGATAAAGCTGTATAAAATTGGCTGTGATGATTCGCTAAACCCTGCCGAATGTTTTATAGCTACCGACGTTTCTGCAGACAAAGCGTACGTGCAAAGGCTCTTGGCCCTTTTTTATGCCAATACAGTTATGCCGCTGCATGCACCGGACATTCTTGAAGAATGCCTGTGCTGTTATCCCGCGTTACCTTTTTAAGTACGAAGAACAATTTGTTCTTCTAACTTTTCCGCCCTTTAGAGGCGGTATTTTTTACCCATTTAAAATACTATTTGTATATTTTTATGTATAAATTACATTTTTGTTACATTTTGTCCAAATTGCCCTTTTCTGTGCGAGTTTGCCATATTTTAATAAAACCTTCCTTGTTTCATTTTTATAAATATTGTACAAGCATTTGTTTATAATGCCGATTTTTTGTTTTTTTTGCTCTTCTTTCTCTTTTGGCTTGCATTTACAGCCAGTATATGTTAGACTGTAACCAAATTGTTACAAATTGTAATGCGCTTGTTAACTTTGACTTTTTGTTAACATTGCATTGACAGCCGGCATTTAATTAAAATGTCTGTTATGTACTGATAATTTTTAGGAGGTCTGAAACAATGCATAAGACGTTGAAGGTTACAGTATCGTTGCTTCTATCTGTTATGATGCTGTGCACTGTATTTGCTATAGGCGTTACTCAGGCGTTTGCCGCTACAAGCACAGGAGTTGGCCTTTCTGCTTATGTGCTGAACGCGTATTATGAGGATTGGTCCTATGTATGGGGCGGTTCTTCCCCCGGCGCAGTTGACTGCTCCGGCTTGATCTACTCTTACAACGGCGTTGGCGGTATCCGTACCGATATGCTTGCCGCTTCGTCCGAATGGGGATACGTATCAAACGGAATTCCCAGAATCCACGGCCTTGGCCTGCACCATCCCGGCCACGTGGGCGTTTATGTGGGTAATGGTATGGCAGTCGACGCCAGAAGCTCTTATTACGACATGTGCTATGAAAGCGTTGACAGCCTCAACTGGGTCGAATGGTTTAAAATATCCGGCGTCAGCTATCCTACAGAAGGTTGGGTACGCTATAACGGCGATTCTTTCTATTATGAAGACGGCCAGTATCTGGTTAATACGTCCAGAACGTTTGACGGCGTTACATATAACTTTGGCAGCGACGGCGCTTCCGATAAAGCGCCCGCCGACAAATACTTCGAAGCAACCGACTATACGCAAAGCAACGTTTCCATATCCGGCGGCTCCAGCTCTTCGTCCGGTTCTTCCCTGTTGAAAATTGGTTCTCAGGGGCAGGCCGTTGAAAAGCTCCAAAACAGGCTGAAAGCTCTGGGATATTTTGAGGATGACGTCACAGGGTATTATGGTACATATACAGAAGCTTGCGTTATACAGTATCAGAAAGCTGCTAATCTTTCTGTCGACGGTATCGCCGGGCCTGAGGTTTTGGGCTCCATCTATAAGGACGACGCACCTGAAAAGAGTAAACCCGCTGCTGCAGACCCTCCTGCAGAAAACAGCGCTTCAACAAACGAAGCAACTGCACCGGTAATTTCCGCCGATAATCAGGAAGAACCTACACAGCCTCCCACGCAAGCTCCTACGTCTGCTCCTACCGAACCAGTCACGGAAGCTCCTACGCAAGCTCCCACCGAGCCGGTAACGGAAGCTCCCACACAAGCTCCTACAGAGGATCCGTACAAAGATCTTCTGGCACTTGGCGGCTATGGCGATAAAGTAACGCAGTTACAGGAGCGTCTGTATGAACTGGGTTACTACACAGGTGCAATTACCGGGCAATTTGACCAGGCTACGCTTGAAGCCATGCAGGCATATTACAAAGCGTCTGAATTCAAGCCTTCTGATACGATGACAGACGAGCAGTTTAACTATTTATTTACAGATAGCGCGCTGTCCGCACCGGAATATGACGAGCTTCAGCTCAATTATGAAGGTGCCAGCGTAAACTCCCTGCAGGAAAGCCTGATTACGCTTGGTTATCTGGATACAGATCAGGCAAGCGGCGTATTGGATGAAAACACCGTTAACGCCGTTAAGACCGCGCAGGCAAATTTTGCACTGGAAGTTACAGGCGTTGCAGATAAAGATTTTCTGAATGCAATTGATTTGCAGACGGCGCAGGAACAAAACGTGCAAAAAACGCAGGCCGTTGCAAAATCTGCATCTATGGAAACCGTCGCTCTTTCCACAGAAGAAGACGGCGTATTTGAACAAATAAGCTACAACAGCGGCAATAACTCCTATATTCTTCTTGTATGGGTCGCGGGGATCATGTTCTTTATTTCCGTATGCTCCCTGGTTGTATTTTTAAAAACACGTAAAAGATCCGCTGTATCTGTAAACAGGTACGGCAGAAAATAATCAGGACAAGCTATTATAAGCAGACAAAAGGGCAGCCGAAAAAACGGCTGCCCTTTTTGCATATCTGTCCCGCCCCTTCTTACGCTTTTAAACAGATGCGATGCAGACAGAAAGCATGTTATTTTCTTTAAATACGAACATCTCACGCTGCTTTACAAAACGCTGCGCCCGGGATGTAACGACGATATCTATTCTTATTTTTCATCATAGGCTCTGCACGCAATTGCAAAACCCAAAAAACCGGTAAGAGCGGAAAACATGGCAAGCGCCGTTCTTACCGTACCGTCCCAAAACAGATAAGATGCAAAAGAAAGCAATAACAGCACCACAGAAACAGATAAAATAATTCCCGAAAGCTTTGGCAAACTCATAACATATACCCTTCCTTTTCCTGTAAATAACCGTATAGCGTATTGGTAACCGACGCAAATTGCTCCATGGAAAGCTGCTCTGCACGGAGACTATGCCCAACCATGGCAGCTTTAAGCACTGTACAAATCTCTTCCTTATCCAGCGCCAATCCGGAAGCCAATGCGTTTAAAAGCGTTTTTCTTCGCTGTGCAAACGCGCTTTTAACCACCCGAAAAAAAAGCGCCGTGTCTTCTGTCTGCCATGGCGGATTTTTATACGGCTTAAGCTGAATCACAGCAGAATCCACCTTTGGAGCAGGCAGAAAGCTGCCTGCAGATACCTCAAAGAGCATTTGCGGCTCACAGTAATAACGCACGGCGATTGTTACCGCACCGCATTGTCTTGTACCGGCAGGCGCGCAGATCCGCTGGGCCGCCTCTTTCTGTACCATAACCGTAATAGCCGCGGCACGGGTTTGCTCTTCCAGAAGCTTCATAATAACCGGAGAAGTAATATAATACGGCAGATTTGCACAGACACAAACCTGCATGCCTGCAAATTCCCGTTCTATCAGCTTGTTCAGATCGAGCTTCAAAACGTCGCCCTGAACCACCTTCACATGGTCAAAGGCGCCAAGCGTCTCATCCAAAACAGGCAAAAGCCTTGCATCAAGCTCTATGGCGACCACTTTTTCGGCAAGTTTTGCAAGCTCGCAGGTAAGCACCCCAAGCCCCGGGCCGATCTCAAGCACACCTACGCCTTTCCCTGCGCCGCTTTCCCGCGCCATGCGCGGACACACGGAGGGATTGATCAAAAAGTTTTGTCCCAGAGCTTTTGAAAAGGTAAAACCATATCTGTTTAAAATACTGCGGATCGTTGCAATATTGGTAAGCTGTTTCATCACTTTTCTATCTTTTCTCCTTTTATTTTCAAATATTCCGAAGTCCTTTGGGATATTTGTTTTTAAGTATACCGTTTACACATTTCCCAAATCCCGTTATTACGCCGTCAACGCTTACCGCCGCGTACCCCTTCTGCCCTTTTTCACAAGGGATTTCCTCTCCCCGCAAAAAGCGCGCGGCCATATCGCTTTTTGCGCAAAGCGGTATTTCCAGAGCCACCGCCCCAGGCGTCGCCGCCATAAATGCGCCGTGCGCCGGCTCTATACGGTTTTTTCGCACTTGCCCCAGCAACACACCCGCACGCAACACATGTAATCCATGCAATTGTGGCAGATCTTTGGGCAAAAGCAATATTCGATCCCCTTCCATCGCAAACCGGCTGCCAAAAATGCGGTATTGGAAAATACTGTCGTACAGTTCTTCTGCCAATGCCCGCAGCGGCTTATTTTTCCCGGTAAACGGGTCAGAATATAAACAGGGCGTTGCCGCACAGCCTCCTTCGCTGCCCGGTTGCTTGCGAAGCCTGGCTACAAAATGCCCTTCTCCACCATCCATAGGAAAGATACGCCGCGCCTTTTCCATTGCCGGACGCCCAAACGGAACGTTTGCATCCTCCAGAACAAACGTATTTTCTCGTTGTAAAAATTTTTCAAGCACGCCCTCGTTTTCTTCTGCAGAAAACGTGCAGGTAGAATATACCAAAACACCGCCTGCCTTAACCGCCTTAGCAGCGCTTTGTAAAATGGAAAGCTGTCTTTCGGCGCAGGCCCGTACGTACGTTTCACTCCATTGCAAACGCGCCTGCTCATCCTTTCTAAACATTCCTTCGCCTGAACAGGGCGCATCCACAAGCACCTTGTCAAAAAAGCCTGCCAGACTGTCGCACAATTGCTGTGGATGGCAACAGGACACCACTGCATTTCGGATCCCCATACGTTCAATATTAGAAAGCAATGCGCCGGTTCTGTTTTTTACAACCTCATTCGACCACAAAAGGCCGCTTCCAGCAAGCTGTGCGCCGATTTGCGTAGATTTTCCACCAGGCGCAGCGCAAAGATCCAACACTTTATCGCCCTTTTCAGGAGCAAGCACCGTTACAGCGCTTGTTGCAGACGGCTCTTGTACATAAAAAGCGCCTGCATGGTGCATGGCTGTTTTTCCAAGCGCCTGCGCTTGATACGGTATATAATAGCCGTTGCAGCAAAAAGGCGAAGGCTGCAGCGCAAAATCAAACAGCGCCCGCGCCTTGTCAGCGCTGTACTTCAGCGTATTTATCCGCACCCCTTTAAAATATGGCCGGGTAAGCAGGGAAAGATACGCCTTATATTCATCATCCTGTAACAACTGGCGCATTCTTTGCAAAAAAATTTGTGGTAAATAAAAATTCATATATATCTCTCTGCTTTTATAGAAGAATAAAAAAATAAAGTTTACAAATACTATTATGCGTAAAGGGGGTGAGCAAAATGGAGAACAACAGGTTCAACAATCAAAATAGAAACCAGAACAACAACCAGAACAACAACCAGAACAACAACCAGAACAACAACCAGAACAACAATCAGAACAACAATCAGAACAACAACCAGAACAACAACCAGAATAACAACCAAAACAAAAACAACAACCAAAACAAAAATTTCAACTTCTAATCCTTATATATCGCATACCGAACACGAAAAACAGAAAGCCTGCTTTTCGTGTTCGGTTTACATAAGTGTGCGGTCCTGCGCCGCGCACTTTTTTCGCGCCGGTTTCCGTTTTTTTCCCACACAAACCCGCTGCACAGCGCCCCAGGCCAAATCAAAAACCCAGACATTCTCCAACAAGAATGATCTTTATTCTCCCTTTGTGGCGCTGCCGTGCACTTACAACGAAATTACAGCAAATCCTGGCGTCTGTCTGACATCCGTCACACATGGAAGGATTCTGCATACGAAAGGAAGCACATTCCCCCGTTTTACTGCAGGGTGTATCCATAGAAAGCTTCATTGTGTTTGCCGGCGCCGCTGTCGTTTTTACGCGCGCGACAGCATCTTCCAGTGTTCTGACAATTTTATTATAGCCAACAACCATAATAACGCTTTTGGGACCATATAATATAGCCGACACCCTGTTGGAATTTCCATCTACGTTATATAAAAGACCGCTTTCCGTAATTGCGTTTGCGCTGCACAGATAAGCGTCACATGTGTAGGTTTCCCTGTAAACCTGCTCTACCTCTTCCCGGGTCATGCCGGGCCTGCTTCTGTCAAGGTAACGGTATTCTCCGTTTTGAATCCTGTCAAGCACTCCTGTTTCCTTTAAAGTAACAGAACCGCCGCTGCTGACAGTACACCCCTTTGGCAGCAGGGATTCCACAAGTTCACACACTTCTCTGCTGGTTTTGCAATAATAAGCGTCCATATTGTTTTTCTTTAAATTTTCCATGGTTCTTGCAATTCTTTTTTCTATTATTTCCCGCTTGCTTTCCTGCATTATAAGACCTCCACCATTTTTTTGTAAGTTTATTATACTACACTCCCCCAAACTTTGAAAGGCTTGTACGTAAATCCCGTTAAATTTGCAGAGAATTCACCGCGCATTTTTTCGGCGTTTTTCTTTTTGCCGGCGTTTATGCGAATGTACGGTTAAAATCCGGCAAAAATATTGAAAGCTCCGGAAATTAATGGTATAATAGCAGAACAAATGCGCAAATAAAATTACATCTGAAAGGATTTATAATAGTATGATCAAACCAAACGAATACCGCACGTATCTTTGCGGAGATTTAAGAGAGAGCGACATTGGAAAAGACGTCCGGGTTGCAGGCTGGGTTGAAAACATCCGCGACCATGGCGGGGTTATGTTTCTGGATGTGCGCGACCAGTATGGCGTGGTACAGGTTGTAGTACACAATGCAGCGCTTTTAAATGATGTAAACCGCGAATGCACCGTTACAGTAAGCGGCAAGGTTCTCAAAAGGGATGAAGAAACCTATAACCCGAAAATTGCTACGGGCACCGTGGAAATTGCAGCAGACACCCTTACCGTTTTAGGCAAATGCAAGGCAAATCTTCCGTTTGAGGTGTCTGCTTCTACAGAAACCAAAGAGGACGTACGCCTAAAATACCGTTTTCTGGATCTGCGCAATCAAAAGGTTCACAACCATATTTTGCTGCGCTCCCAGGTCATTGCGTTTTTAAGGGAGTGCATGTATAACCTTGGGTTTACCGAAATTAATACGCCCATCCTTTCGGCAAGCTCACCGGAAGGCGCGCGGGACTATCTGATCCCCAGCCGCAAACACAAGGGAAAATTTTATGCGTTGCCACAGGCTCCGCAAATTTTTAAACAGCTTTTAATGGTTTCCGGCTTTGACAAATATTTTCAGATTGCCCCCTGTTTTCGCGATGAAGACGCAAGGGCAGATCGCTCCCCTGGGGAGTTTTACCAACTTGATTTTGAAATGGCGTTTGCCACACAAGAAGATGTCTTTGACGTCGCGCAGCAGGTGTTGTATCAAACCTTTTGCAAATTTTCAGATAAAGCTGTGTCCGAGCCGCCGTTCCCACGCATTCCCTATAAAGAAGCTATGATAAAGTATGGCACAGATAAACCGGATCTGCGCAACCCTTTGGAAATCAAAGACATAAGCGACCTGTTTATACAAACAGATTTCGCCCCGTTCAGACAGAAGACCGTGCGTTGCATAAATGTGCCCGATGCAGCCGCACAATCCAAAACCTGGTTTAAAAAAATGGAGGAATTTGCGCTGTCTATCGGCATGAAGGGTCTGGGGTATGTGAAGGTTCGGGACGATATGACTTTTGATGGGCCGATTGACAAATTTTTAAAAGAAGGTGACCGGGAAAAGCTGCTTGCATTAAATCAGTCTAAAGCCGGCGATGTAATCTACTTTATTGCAGACAGTAAGGAAGAAGCGCCAAAGCTTGCAGGGCAGATCCGTACCGAGGTCGCCAAACGACTGGGCCTGATTGATGAAAGCTGCTATAAGTTTTGTTTTATCGTTGATTTTCCCATGTATGCACACGATGAGGAAACAGGCGCAATTGTCTTTACGCATAACCCGTTTTCCATGCCCCAGGGCGGGATGGACGCACTCTCAAAGCAGGATCCAACCGAAATTCTTGCTTATCAGTACGACATTGTGTGCAACGGTGTGGAGCTTTCATCCGGGGCCGTGCGCAACCATGATCTGGATATTATGATCCGTGCCTTTGCGCTTGCAGGCTACACACAGGAAACGCTTGCAGACAAGTTTACATCGCTTTATAACGCATTTCAGTACGGCGCGCCGCCGCATGCGGGTATGGCCCCCGGTATCGACAGGATGCTTATGCTCCTGACTGGCGAAGAAAATATACGGGAGGTTATTGCCTTCCCCATGAACAGCAACGCGCAAGACGTATTGCTGGGCGCTCCAAACGAGGTAAGCGAACAGCAGCTGCGTGAAGTTCACATTAAATTAAGATAAAAAAAGCGGCGGGCCTGATGCCGCCGCTTTTCTAAATACCCTTACGAAAGGTAGGAGCAGCAATGGTTACACATGAAGACGTTTTACAGATTGCGCGCCTTGCAAAGCTTTCAATTAAAGAAGAGGAGCTTGACGCGCTGACAAAAGATATGGCGGACATCATTACTTTTGCAGACACCATCAACAATGCTTTTGAGCCAGGGGAAGAATTTGACAATATCAACCATCTTTCCAATGTATTCAGGGAAGACGTCGTGGTTCCTTCTTACGACCGCGAGCAAATTTTATCCAACGCAAACGACCGCGAAGACGGACATTTTCTTATAAAAAAACGTATGCTTTAACGTATTTTCACAAAGGAAAGGACTGGTACGAATGAGCCAGATACGGGGTAGGATCGCCCATATCAGTAAATTGCTCCAAAATAAACAAATATCCTGCGAGGAGCTGACAAACCAATACTTACAGCAAATCGACCAGTTAAACGGAACACTTAACGCCTATGTAAACGTAACGCCCGAAGCAGCGCTTGAGACAGCCAGGAAAGTAGACCGCAAGATTGCACAGGGAACTTCCATCTCTCCGCTTGCCGGTATTCCCATGACACTGAAAGACAATATATCCACCAAAGGAATTGAAACCACCTGCTGCTCTAAAATTTTAAACGGTTATACGCCTATATACAACGCAACTGTATGGGAAATTTTGCAACAGCACGATGCCGTTTTGCTGGGAAAGACCAATATGGATGAATTTGCCATGGGTTCCTCCTGTGAGACCTCCTGTTTTGGCGGCGCGCGCAACCCCCATAATACGGGACATGTGGCCGGCGGCAGCTCCGGCGGCGTTGCCTCTGCCGTGGGCGGCAATCTGGCCGTATACGGCCTTGGGTCCGACACAGGCGGTTCTATCCGACAGCCTGCAAGCTTTTGCGGCATTGTGGGGCTTAAACCCACCTATGGCGCGGTATCTCGGTACGGGCTGATCGCATATGCCTCAAGCCTTGACCAGATTGGACCTATTGCTACAACCGTTGAGGATGCCGCTTTGGTTTATGACGCGATTGCGCTTTACGATGAAAAAGACTCCACCTCGCAGGGAAAAAGGGATGCAAACACTTTCGATACGCTTCAAAACAGCCTAAAGGGTATGAAAATCGGCATTGCCAAAGAGTATCTTGACGGTGTGCGCGACGATGTGAGGCAATCCATTGAAAATGCGGCAAAGATTTACGAGGAGCTTGGCGCACAGATTGTCTATTTTGACCTTCCCGCATTAAAATACGCACTTCCCGTATATTATATTCTGGCCTGTGCGGAGGCCTCTTCCAACCTGGGCCGCTATGACGGTATTCGGTACGGTTATAAAACGCCGCAGTACCTTGACATAAACGACATGGTCTGCAAAACACGCAGCGAAGGTTTTGGCAAAGAGGTACAGCGCAGAATTCTTCTGGGTACTTACGTATTAAGCGCCGGCTATTACGACGCTTATTATAAAAAAGCACAAAGCCTGCGGGGCTCCATTGTAAAAGCCTTTCAAAATGCATTTGTAAATTGTGATGTTATCCTTGCACCCACTGTTCCCATGACTGCCTTTCAGGCGGGGCAGGCGGTAAGCGACCCTATTGAAACCTACCTTACAGATATTTGTACTGTTCCGGTCAATATAGCTGGCCTTCCCGCTGTATCTATTCCCTGCGGCTTCAATGCAAAGGGCATGCCCATTGGTATGCAGCTGATTGGCAACAGCTTTTGCGAAGGCAAAATTCTAAACGCCGCATGGCAATTTGAAAACGCTGCGCGCGATTCTGTTTTTAAATCCGCAGAAATGGGGGTAAAAATATGAAGTACGAAATGGTAGCAGGGTTGGAAACCCACATTGAACTTGCTACAAACACCAAAATTTTCTGCGGTTGCACCACACAGTTTGGGGGCAAACCCAACACCCACTGCTGTCCGGTTTGCATTGGCCTTCCCGGCACGCTGCCAAAGCTTAACCGCCAGGTGGTCCGGTATGCCATACTGGCCGGGCTTGCAACACATTGTCAAATTGCCAATATATCTAAAATGGACAGAAAAAATTACTGCTACCCAGATCTGCCCAAAGCGTATCAGATTTCCCAATATGACAAACCGCTTTGTCTAAACGGTTATGTTGAGCTTTCAAACGGCAGAAAAATCCGCCTGACCAGAATCCATATTGAAGAAGACGCCGGAAAACTGGTCCACAGCCATGGAGATACCTACGTAGACTACAACCGCGGCGGCGTACCTTTGATCGAAATTGTCAGCGAGCCCGACATCCGCAGCGTGGAAGAAGCCAAAGAATACGTGGAAAAGCTGCAATTGATCATGAAATATATTGGTATATCCGACTGCAAAATGCAGGAGGGATCCATGCGGTGCGACGTAAATATTTCTGTCCGTCCGCAGGGCAGCGAAAAATTCGGTACAAGAACAGAAATCAAAAATATGAATTCCATTACCTTTATGGCAAAGGCCATGGAGTACGAATATTCCCGTCAGGTCGATCTGATTGAAAACGGCGGGGAAGTGGAGCAGGAAACGCTCCGTTACGACGAGGCAACCGACACCACTTCCAGTATGCGCGGTAAGGAAGACGCACACGACTATCGCTATTTCCGGGAACCGGACCTTGTAACGATTGAAGTGTCAGACGAAGAGATTCACGCTCTTAAAGAACGACTACCGGAGCTTCCATTTGAAAAACAGGCTCGTTATATTGATCAACTGCAGATTCCAAAGGCAGACGCACAGCTTCTGACCAAATACAGAAAAGTCGCCGAGTATTTTGAGCAGGCCATCCACGGTACGAAAAACCCTCGCACGGCGGCAAATTTCATCATTGGCCAAATTTTCAGAACCCTGGAAAATGACAGCGCAAAAGAGAACTTTGATGTAGCCGTTTCAGCGGAAAATTTAAACGGGCTGATTCGGCTGCTCGACGAAGGTAAAATCCGTATGAACCTTGCAAAAACCACCCTTGACAAAATGCTGAAGACAGGCAAAAAGGCAACAGACTTTCTTTCTGAAAGCGACATGGGCGTTTTAGACGAACAGGCGCTTTTACAGCTGTGCCGACAGGCAATTGAAAGCAATCCGGGTGCAGTAAGCGACTATAAAAGCGGAAAAACCAAAGCGTTAAAGGCTCTGCTTGGCTTTGTTATGAAAAACAGCCGGGGCAAGGCGGACGCCACCGCGGCGGAACAAAAACTCGTTGAGCTGATCGATTAATTTTAAATACGCATATGTCTTGGGATATATGCGTATTTTTTCTCTTGCATAATTGCACTTACCCTTATACAAAAAAAATCTGTTGCTTCTAACATAAAATTTATTTTTTCGCTATTTACACGGAGTCCAAACGGGACTATAATAGTTTTACAAGTATTTTTATTGGAGGTTTTACATCATGAAAAGCTGCCCTAAGTGCAACGCGCAGGTAAACGATACCACCAAGTTTTGTCCCAGCTGCGGCACGCAAATTCCACAGCCTGTAACAGCAAGTGCACAGCAACCCGCCTCTTTTCCGGGAACAAAAAGCACCCAGCAGGTAAATGCGCAGACACAGGCAAGTCAGCATGCTACATACCAGCAGCCGTCCGGTAATCAAAGGCCGCCGCAAAACGGTACAGGTCCCACCCCCGTTACACCTCCCCCTTATTATACGAGCACGCAGCAGACTGCCGGACAGGATGCATTTAAAAACGGTGTGAACAGTGCGGTGGATAAAACAAAGAATTTCTTTTTTAATACAACAGACGAAAGCACGCTTCATGACCAGGAAGATGTTGCACAAAACAAGGTTCTGGCGCTTGTAAGCTATTTGCATTACTTTTTCTTTATTCCAATGATCATTAAACCGCAGTCCAGATATTTGCGCTTTCACGGCAACCAGGGGCTTACTCTGTTTCTTTGCAGCCTTGCTCTTGCAATTGTGCACGCTGTTTTATGTACGCTTTTTGGGCTGTTCGCTTTTGCTGGGCCGGCCGGCGCCATTGCTTCTATTTTTCTCGTTTGCCTTTTCAGCGTTATCATTTACGGCAGTATTCTTCTCTGGACAATTTTGGGCATTTACAACGCTGTTACGGGAAAAGCCAAAGAGCTTCCGTTGATTGGGCGTTTTCGTCTTTTAAAAGAATTTTAAAAGAACCAAAGGACATAGTAGCCAAACGGTAATTTTTTAATATGTTTTTTCTGCCGCGCCTTTGTTTTTAATCGGTATTTACAATACGCCGTCCATATGATATGGGCGGCTTTTTCTTTTTAGCGCAACAGTTCCCCGCTCCTACTGGAGCGGGGAACTGTCTGTAAAGCTTTCAATTTTTTATTTTTTAGCCTTACCGGTTTTATTTCATGTCTTATTTCATGTTCTTTTCGTACTGCTCGATCATTTTCTTAACCATCTGTCCGCCGACAGAACCTGCCTGGCGGGAAGTCAAGTCGCCGTTGTAACCCTGCTTGAGGTTTACGCCAACTTCAGAAGCTGCTTCCATCTTAAAACGGTCAAGAGCTTCTCTTGCTTCAGGTACTACGATCTGATTGCTGCTAGCCATGTCTGTTTTACTCTCCTTTTCTTAAGATTTTCACATATTTTATTGTCATTTCAATTGCGATGTATCAACCTCTTGATGAACACCGCAATAGTATTGTGTGATAATCTTTTCGATATATTGCAAGAAATATTTGCCCTTTTTCTTACCGCTTTTTCTCTTACAAAACAAATAAAGACAAAAAAATTCTAATAAAAAACAGTAAAATCGGCCAGCAGCACAGCCTTCACAATTGGCTTTTTTGTGTTATCTTTTTTGCTTATATCTGTCTGACTTATTCCTGCGACGCATCATATACAGTTTGCTGCGCCGTGCTTTCGCCAAACTTTCTGAACCGGTCATATCTGCATTGTAACAGCTCCTGTATCTCCATATGCGCATATTTTTCAAATGTGCGGTAAATCAGTCCTTTGAGGCTTTCAAACATTTTGCTTTCTTTTGTTTTTGGTTCGCGGATAATTCGTTCTATCACCTGCATTTCAAACAGGTCTTGCGCTGTCATCTTTAAACATTCTGCCGCTTCCGCCGTTTTTGTTGAATCTTTCCACAATATGCTTGCACAGCCTTCCGGTGAAATTGCAGAATAGACCGCGTTTTCCAACATCCAAACCTCATCGGCTACTGCAAGCCCCAATGCGCCGCCGCTGCCGCCTTCTCCAATCAATATAGTGAGGATCGGTGTTTTCAGGGCTGACATTTCCATCAAATTTTCTGCAATCGCCTGCCCTTGCCCGCGTTCTTCCGCACCAATACCGCAAAACGCCCCGCTTGTATCCACAAGACACAGTACCGGCCTTTTAAATTTTTCTGCCTGCTTCATCAAACGCAGCGCTTTTCTATAGCCTTCCGGGTGCGCAGACCCAAAATTGCGTTCCATGCGCTCTTTTGTATCCCTTCCCTTTTGCAGCCCAATCACTGTAACCGGCATGTTTTCCAGGCTGGCAAGTCCGCCAATCACTGCTTTATCGTCACCAAAGCGCCGGTCTCCATGCAGCTCGAAAAAGGTGTTTCCAAACAGGCTGTTTATATAATCGACAGATGTAAGCCTGTTGTTGGACCTCGCCTGCACTACTTTGTCAAATGCGCTCATAAAAGACACAAATCCTTTCTGCTGTTTTTCAGGCCTTTACTGTAAGCCGTGCAGCTTCAACAGCTTTATAATGGTCATTTTTAAATCTTTCCGTTTTACAACCGCGTCAATAAATCCTTTATCCAGTAAAAACTCCGCCGTTTGAAAATCTTTTGGGAGCTTTTGGCGTATGGTTTGCTCAATGACCCTTGGGCCTGCAAACCCTATCAGTGCGTTTGGCTCTGCAAGGATAACATCCCCTTCCATTGCAAAGCTTGCCGTTACGCCTCCGGTAGTGGGGTCTGTCAGCACCGTAATATACAAAAGCCCCTGATCGCTGTGGCGTTTAACTGCAGCGCTTGTCTTTGCCATTTGCATCAGCGACAAGATTCCCTCCTGCATTCTGGCGCCGCCCGACGCGGTACATACAACAACAGGCAAGCTATGCTTTGTCGCATATTCAAACGCTCTTGTAATTTTTTCCCCGGTAACGGTTCCCATGCTTCCCATCATAAATCCGGATTCCATCACGCATAACACCGTACGGATCCCGCCAATACGTGCAATACCCGTAATGACAGATTCATTTTCTCCACTTTTTAATTTACTGCTTTTAAGTTTACGGTCGTATTCGGGAAATGCCAAAATGTTTTTGGACTCCATATCCCCGTTTGCCTCTTCAAAGCTGTCCCTGTCGGCAAGCAGGGCGATCCGTTCCCTGGCCGACAGCCGCAGATGATGTCCACATTTTGTGCAAACCTTGTTTGTTTCCTCCATATCAGACGCCAAAAGCAGGGTTTTACATTTTGGGCATTTCATCCACATGGCGTCGGGTATATAGGGGCGGTTTTCCTCCACCGGTTCCCCTTCCAGCTCATTTTTTGGCTTTAAAAACGTAAAAATATCGCCATGAAACATAAGCAACCGTCCAATCATCTCTATTTATTTTCATATGGTTCATGCAGGTGTCTCTATCTTTGCAAATTTTTTTCTCTTTTTTCCATAAAATCGGTCGTATATGTGCCGTCAACAAAGGCAGATGCAGAAAGTATTTCAATCTGCAAATCCCTGTTGTGTTCCACTCCATGAATATTCAATTCGCTAAGAGCCATTTTCATCTTTCGGATTGCCTGCTCTCTGGTGCGGGCCTGAACAATTAGCTTACCAATCATGGAATCGTAAAACGGAGGGATTTCATAATCCTGGTAAATTGCCGTATCAAAGCGCACGCACGGCCCGCCGGGAATATGAAGCTTATAGATTCTGCCGCAGCTCGGCCGGAAATCAAGATCGGGGTTTTCTGCATTAATTCTGCACTCTATAGCATTTCCATGTATGTAAACCTTATCCTGACGGATCGTAAGTTCATTACCTGCAGCAATACGAATTTGCCATTGGACAAGATCATTATTTGTAACCATTTCTGTAACAGGGTGCTCAACCTGCAACCGGGTATTCATTTCCATAAAGTAAAAATTTCCATCCTGATCCAGTAAAAACTCTACCGTTCCAGCATTTACATAATGGACGGCCTGCGCCGCTTTTTTGGCAGCCTCCATCATTTTCTGTCTTGTCTGCGTATCGATAGCCGGCGAAGGGCTTTCTTCTATCAGCTTCTGGTTTTTTCTCTGTATGGAGCATTCCCGTTCTCCCAGACAAATAATATGCCCGTATTTATCGCAAAGCAACTGCATTTCTATATGCTTGACCGGGCTTAAAAATTTTTCCATATAAACGGCGCCGTCGCCAAACGCACTGTGCGCTTCGCTGGAAGCCGCATAAAAAGCGCTTTCAAAATCCTCCATATGGTCCACGCGGCGTATTCCTCGTCCACCGCCGCCGCTGCGCGCTTTAATCAAAAGCGGAAATCCAATTCTTTCCGCCTCTGCTTTTGCCTGTTCAATACTGCTGACAATGTCGCAGCCAGGTGTCACGGGAACCCCCGCTTCCCGCATAGTTCTTCTTGCTTTATCCTTATCCCCAAGCAGCGCAATCATTTGAGAAGAGGGGCCGATAAACTCTATATTACATTGCTCACACAGTGAAACAAATTTTGCATTTTCCGAAAGCAGCCCATACCCTGGATGAATTGCCTGCGCACCGGAAGCCACCGCAACGGTAAGGATTGCCGCCATATTCAGGTAACTGTCCGCCACCTGCGGTCCTCCAACACAGTAGCTTTCGTCGGCAAGCTGCACATGCATTGCATTTTTATCCGCCTGGGAATAAATTGCAACCGTTGCAATCCCCATTTCTCTGCACGCCCGTATAATCCGCACCGCAATTTCCCCACGATTTGCTATGAGTATTTTGGAAAACATTTTATTCCTCCATAAAAGCGGATGTCTTACTATCCGCTGTAAAAATTGTTGCCGCCGCTGTAAAAAAGTACAGCCTATTCTTCATTTTTTACAAGTGCAAAAGCAAATTCCGCACTTGCGCAGAGCTTGCCATCCACATAGCCTTTGGCCTCTACAAAATAAAACGCACCCCTGTTTTTTACCAACGTACATACCGTCTCAAGCGTGTCGCCGGGCAGCACCTTGTTTTTAAATTTTACATTGTCCATTTTAGTAAAATAAGGCGTGGCCCCTTTGGCGCGTTCTCCCAAAAGCACACAGCTTGCCTGCGCCATCGCTTCGCACAAAATTACACCCGGCACAACCGGATTTCCGGGAAAATGCCCCTGCAAAAAAAACTCGTCGCCACGAATGGCAAGCTTTCCTTTCGAGGTATTTTCGTCTATTCTGTACGCTTCATCCACCAGCAGCATTGGCGCGCGATGCGGTATGATCTTTTTAATCTCTTCCTGGTTCATGGATTTCCAACCTTTCTAAAACAGCGCTTTTCCTTTACAGCTTTTTATTGTATAAAAGCCGATAAACCCCCATGTCTCTTACAAAATTTTGAACAACGGCTGCCCAAACTCTACAATATCCCCATTCTGTACACAAATTTCCTTGATTGTGCCACTCTGGGTCGCCGTAATTTCGTTCATCAGCTTCATTGCTTCTATAATGCAGATCACATCGCCTTTTTTAACAACAGAGCCTACGCTTACATACGGCGGCGCATCTGGCGAAGGCGCTGCATAAAATACACCCACCATAGGCGCCGTAACAGACTGCACACCGTCGTCCTTTTGTACTTCCACCTTCGGCGCTTCTGCCTGCTGAGAGGCCTGCGCTGCAGCATTTTGCGCCGGCTGTACCTCCCGGATCACTGTTGCCGGGGCAGCCGTTTCTTTTTTAATCAGCAGGCGCTGGCCTTTTTCATCCCTGATCTCAAAACAGGAGATCCCCGTCTTATCAATCGTGTTGAGCAAATCTTTCAATTGCTCCAGTTCATACATAGCCATTGCAAACTTCTCCTCAAATTGTATTTTAAACCCTTTTGAATACAATACAGGCGTTATGCCCGCCAAAGCCCAGCGAGTTAGACAATGCAAAGTCCACCTGTTTTTCTATCGCCTTGTTCGGGATATAGTAAAGGTCGCATTCTTCATCTGGAACTTCATATCCGACTGTAGGTGGAAGCACAGATTTAGAAAGGGCCAAAACCGAAAGAACCGCCTCACACCCGCCTGCAGCTCCCAGCATATGCCCGGTCATAGATTTTGTTGAGCTGATATAAAGCTCCTTTGCCCTTTGGTCAAACACCTGCTTTAACGCCCTGGTTTCCACCTTGTCATTCAGCGGAGTGCTGGTTCCGTGGGCATTGACGTAAATCTGCGCGTCCGGCCCAACCTGTGCTTCTTCTATTGCAATCGCAATCGCCTTTGTGGCGCCTTCCGCTTCCGGATGCGGCGCTGTAACATGATATGCATCACAGGTATTTCCATAACCGCAAATTTCCGCATAAATTTTAGCGCCTCTGCGTTTTGCATGCGTATATTCCTCTAAAATTACAATACCGGCGCCTTCGCCAATCACAAAGCCGTCGCGGCGCTTGTCAAAGGGAACAGACGCTGTTTTGGGGTCGTTTCTTGTGGTAAGCGCCATACAGTTTGTAAAGCCTGCAATCGAAAGCCGCGTAACCGCGGCTTCCGCCCCACCCGCTATAATAGCGTCCGCATAGCCGGCTGCAATTGCATGATATGCCTCTCCTATAGAATTCGTGCCGGTTGCGCATGCCGTTACAATGGGAAGACAAACACCCTTTGCCTGATTTCTGATTGCAATGGTCCCAGAGGCTATATTGCTGATCATCATTGGTACAAAAAACGGAGAAACCTTTTTTGCCCCGCTGTTTTCAAGCGCAATGCAGTTGGCATTAAAGGTTTGCATACCGCCTATTCCTGCTCCAACATATACGCCAAAGCGCTGCGGATCTATTGCTCCCTTTATCCCGCTGTCCTCAACCGCCTGCGTAGCCGCAGCCACTGCATACTGCGTAAAAAGGTCTGTTTTTCTGATTTCTCTCTTCTCAAAATAGAGCGTTGGGTCAAAATTCTTAACCTCCGCAGCGATGGTTACTTTTAAATCAGACGTATCAAATTTCTGAATTGTATCAATCCCGCATTTCCCGCTTTCAATAGATTCCCATGTTGTCTTTACGTCGTTCCCCACGGGCGTAACCGCACCAAGCCCGGTTACTACAACTCTTTTCATGATGGATATCCCTCCTTGTCTTTTATCCTGCAGGACCCCTTCCCTGCAAAAAATGCCTCACATTGCCATACCGCCGTCTACGCGCAATACCTCACCCGTTATATAGGACGCATCGTCAGAGGCTAAAAAAGCCACTGCGTTTGCAATGTCCCGCACTTGCCCCGTTCTGCGCATGGGGATAGAGGCTTTGATTGCTTCTTTTACCTTATCGCTCAACGCGTTGGTCATATCTGTGTCCACATAACCGGGCGCAATCGCATTGCATGTTACGTTTCTTGCCGCAAGTTCCTTAGCAACCGACTTGGTAAGGGCAATGATTCCCGCTTTTGCGCTTGCATAATTGGCCTGCCCCGCGTTCCCGTTTAAACCTACGACAGAGGCCATGTTGATAATCCGTCCGCTTCTTTTTTTCATAAAATGGGAGTAGGTATTTTTAATCATATTAAACGTTCCTTTGAGGTTTACGCGCAATACGCTGTCAAAATCTTCTTCCTTCATAGAAAGCACCAGGCTATCTCGTACAATTCCGGCGTTGTTTACAAGGATATCAATCCCACCAAATTGCTCAATCACATCCTCACACAACTGTTTTACCGATGCAAAGTCGGAAACATCACAATTATACAGCGTACATTTCGCCCCAAAAGCCTCTACTTCTTTTTTCGTTTCTTCCGCTTTTGTGCTGTCGCCTATATACACGGCGGCAATATTGGCGCCTTCCTCTGCAAGCTTTAATGCAATTGCCTTTCCAATCCCCTGTGAAGCGCCGGTAACCAGCGCCGTTTTCTTTTCAAATCTCATGCGTACCGTCCCTTTCTATGATAAAAAATCCTTCGCCGCCTCTCTTTTGGGCGATTTACAGAAGCTCTTCTTTCACCTGTGCAAGCGTCTGTGCGTCTTCCACATGAAATACGCGCGCCTGTGTGTCTATTTTTTTTACAAGCCCGCATAGCGTTTTTCCAGGCCCTACTTCTATAAAGGTATCTGCACCCTGCGCGACTAAGTTTTCCACCGTTTTTTGCCAGTATACGGGGCTTTGTACCTGTTTTGTCAACAATGCCCTGCAGTCGTCTTCATAAGGCTGCGCCGTTGCATTGGCATAAACTGGGATTCCCGGCCTGCCCCACGCAGCATTTTTCAAATAAACGTCCAACCCCTGCGCCGCGCTGTGCATAAACGGACAATGAAACGCACCGCTTACAGCCAGCTGTATTGCTTTTCCCTTTTGTTCTCGGACCGCATTGCAAAATGCCTCCAGGTTTTCCTGTGCCATTGCAACAACTGTCTGTAACGGGCTGTTATAATTGACAGGCCATGTATTTTCAAACTGCCGGCAGAGCTTTTCCACCTGCTCTGCCGGCAGCTTTAAAACAGCTGCCATAACGCCCTGCCGCCGCCCTGCCGCCTGGTCCATCAGCCGCGCCCTTTCACACACAAGTGCAAAAGCATCCTGCTGCGTTAAAATTCCTGCATAGCCTACTGCTGCAATTTCACCCAGGGAAAACCCTGCTGCAAAATCTGGTATGATTCCCGCCTCCCTTACCGCGCAGGCAGCGGCAAGGTCTACTGCAAATACACAGGGCTGAGTATTGACCGTTTGGTCAAGCGCGCTCTTCTGCCCTGTAAAACATAGCGCAGACGTTCCGGGACGTATACGGTCAACCATATCAAAAACCGCCTTTGCAGCTTTGGAACAGTCGCCAAGTTCTTTTCCCATGCCGGTGTATTGGGAACCCTGCCCCGCAAACATAAATACTATCTTACCCATTTTTTGGCACCGCCCAATACTTTTTCCGCCTGTGTAAACAGGTCTTCTATAATTTCCTTTGCGGTCTGCTCCTGCTTAACCATGGAAGCTACCTGTCCCGCCAGTACACATCCGCCGGATACATCTCCCTGTCTGGCCGCCCTTCTAAGTGCGCCTACACCCAGTTGCTCAAGCTCTTCGTCTGAAATCTGGCTGTTATACTCCTGTTTTAAATATTCTCTGGTAAAAGCATTTTTAATGGACCGCACAGGATGGCCCAAACGCTTGCCTGTCAAAATCGTATCTATATCCTTTGCTTTTAAAACTTTATCCTTATATTCCTGCGAAATGGTACACTCTCTGGCAACCAAAAAGCGCGTGCCCACCTGTACGCCTACGGCACCCAGCATAAAACACGCAGCAAGCTGCCGTCCGTCTGCAACGCCGCCTGCGGCAATTACAGGGATCGACACTGCGTCCACAACCTGCGGAACAAGGGCCATCGTCGTCAGATCGCCCACATGCCCGCCGGATTCTCCTCCTTCTGCAATGACTGCAAACGCACCGTTTCTTTGTGCAAGCTTTGCAAGCGACACAGAAGGAACCACCGGGATTACCTTAATACCCGCCGCGTTCCATTCCTTCATATATCTTGCGGGGTTGCCCGCGCCTGTTGTTACAACCGGAATTTTTTCTTCAATTACAACCTTTGCGACCTCCCCCACATAAGGGCTCATCAGCATTACATTTACTCCAAACGGCTTGTCCGTCAGTTCTCTCGCTTTTTTAATTTCTTCACGCAACTGTTCTCCGTTTGAATTCATTCCCGCTAAAATCCCCAGGCCGCCGGCATTGCTTACGCCCGCCGCCAAAGAGGCGTCTGCAACCCAGGCCATACCGCCCTGAAAAATAGGATATTCAATCCCCAGCAGCTCATTAATGGGTGTGCTTATCATATGCTTTTCCTCCGTTTATGTAATGTTGTTTTTGCAAAACGTCGCTCGCCGGTTGGGGCGGCGGCTTTTTAAATATCCCACCGAAGCACACAACTGCCTGTGGTAAGACCCGCGCCAAACGCGCACATGGCGATCATATCTCCCTTTTTCAGGCGCCCGCTCCTGTGCGCATCGTCCAGCGCCATCGGCATGCAGGAAGCAGACGTATTGCCGTAATGCGCAATATTTTTAATATACCTTTCCGCCGGGATCTGCAACCGTGACACTGCTGTGTCAATAATCCGCGTATTCGCCTGGTGCGGAATCACATGGTCAATTGCATCTTGTGTCAGCCCGGCCTGGGCAATGGCGTCTTTCAGCCCGCGCACCATGGCTGTTACGGCAAATTTATAGACTTCCGGCCCATCCATATGCAAAACCGGCCTGTAGGATGGACGCCTGTAAAACGGCGATGTATTTTCCCCCCGCGGAGCATATAACACGTCTGTGTCGCCCTTTGCCGTAAGACAGATCGATTTCAGGGCGTCTCCCTTTTCCAGCACCACCGCGCCGCCGCCGTCACCAAACAGCACACAGGTGGAACGATCCTTCCAATCCGTAATATTGGAAAGGTTGTCCGCCGCTATAACAAGCACTCTTTGCACTCTGTCCCGCGCAAAAAAACCGGCAGCTACATCGAGCGCATACATAAATCCGGAACAGGCCCCGTTAATATCAAATGCAGGGCACGAAGCACCCAGCTCCTTTTGAACCACGCAGGCCTGGGAAGGGGTAATATACTCCCCTCTAAGCGTTGCGCATATGATCAAATCCAGCTGTTGCGCGGTAATATTTGCATTTTCCAGTGCATTTTTGGCTGCGCCTACGCAAATATCGGTAATCGTTTCTGTCGTGCATATATGTCTTTCATGTATGCCGGAACGTTTTTTAATCCATTCGTCGCTGGTATCTACCATAGTGGAAATTTCTTCGTTGGTGAGTATGTACTCCGGAACAAATTTCCCCGTACCTGTTATACTGAAGCTCACGATTTTAACCCCTCCATCTTTTTAAGCCTTGCGCTTAAAAACGTATTCATTCTGTCCATACAGTTTAACAAAATGCCTTTTTCCTGCTGTGTCATACCGCTTGTAATACTTTTGGCAAGGCTTTTATGAAAACGCTTATGTATACGGTCGGCATGCCTGCCGCTGTCTGTCAGCTGCACATATACCAGCCTGCCGTCCTCCAGGCCTTTTTTCTTTACGGCATACCCCTTTTTTACAAGCTTATTGACCGCTATAGTTACAGAAGAGGGCGTAATCATCAGTTCGTTTGCAATATCTCCCATTACCCTGCCTCGAATCGGATCACGGTTAATCACTTCGATCAGATGCAATTCTGTAATGGAAAGATTAAAACGTTTGGAGCGCGTAAGCATATTTTGTTCTACTCTGGAAAAAAGCGAATAGCTTTGTTCCAATACAAAATGAAACCTCTCAATAAAATCCGCCGACATGCTTCCGCCCACCTTTTTATAACCTTTCCGGCCTATATAGTTTGATTGCTTAACTAATTTTATATCTACACTTTATATTTGTCAAGAAAACAACGCGCAATTCTCCGTCTGTCTTCTCTATTTTACCTTTATAATATATTTCACACGATTTTTTTGTAATAATATGGTTTATATCACGATTTGTCCGGATTTCTTTCTTTTACACGGCCGTCAGCTGCAGAAATCTTCTAAAAGCCTGGTCAGCTCTTTTTGCCCATGTGCTTTTACTCCCTGCCTGAGTGTCTTCTGATCATATTCCGGCAGGGTTTTAATCTCCACTTCCGTTATTTTAAACGGACTTTCACTGCCTTCTGAAAAAACGGCAAGCCGGCCGTTATAGTCTTTAAGGTAATATATCGTTTCATTTGTTGTGTCCGTTGGTTTTTCCACCTGCGCCTGACTTTGCGCCGGAAACAGCGTAAATACCAAAGCTGTTACGGCAATTGCCGCAAAAAGCACGCTTACTATTATAACCAAACGTTTTCTGACCATAGCTGTCCCTTCTCCTCCCTGCCGCTGTATGATTTTCCCGTTTTTTATAAAACTTGGCCACCGTATCGCAACTCTTTTATCTTTAGTATTGCAGCGCCGATAAAGTTTATACCGCTATGATTAAAACGCCTTGAAATTAACAGAATATTAATGAAATAATCAAAAAAAAGATTCCTTTTTCTTCCTTTTAGTGTTATAATGTGAAATAAGTGTATTGTCTTTTTATGTCTACACCTTGTTTTTACAGACCTTTTATACTTGCATTTTCAATTTTTACAGGGAGGTCGGCCACTCTATGCGCAAAACCGACATTAATAAATTTACAGGCGAGGCGGAACAGCAAAAAGCTGTGACGACAAGCGCCGCCGTTAAAGGAGCCAAAAGGGCGCTGTCGATTGTATGGAAGCTGCTGTCTACCTTTTTAATGATTTTATGCGTTTCCTTTGTGGTCGTTGGTATTTCCGTACTGATCTACCTTTTCGGTCTAGCCAACGAGCCGACGGGCATTGACTTGCATGCCTCCAAGCTACAGCTCACCAGCTTTATTTATGTAAACGACGAAAACGGCAATCCAGTGGAATACCAAAGGCTGCATAGCACAGAAAACCGCATATGGGTAGATTATGAGAATATCCCCCAGGCAATGAAAGATGCGATTATTGCCATTGAGGACAAGCGTTTTTACGACCACAACGGCGTGGACTGGGTGCGCACGGCCGGCGCTGTGTTCAGCCTTGCTTCCGGTTCCGACAGCTACGGCGGTTCAACGCTGACGCAGCAGCTGATCAAAAATATTACAGATGACAACCAGGTCAGCATTACCAGAAAATTAAGGGAAATTTTTCGCGCTTTAAATTTGGAACGGGATTTTACAAAAGACGAAATTTTGGAAGCTTATCTGAACATTGTCAATTTCGGCAGCGGTTGCCGCGGCGTGCAGGCGGCGGCGCATTTATATTTTGGTAAAGATATTCAGGATTGTTCGATCGCGCAGTGTGCAGCCATTGCCGGTATTACACAAAACCCGGCGGCCTATACGCCTCTTGATTATCCGGAGTCCAACAAAGAGCGCCGCGAAACCGTTTTGCAGGAAATGTACGACCAGGGAAAAATCAACAAGGAAGAATACGACCAGGCCATGAAAGAGTCGCAAACCATGACCTTTGTAGGCTATGTAGAGGAGGAAGAGGACGAAGAAGAGGAAGAAGAGGTGCCAAACTGGTATATTGACATGCTTTTCCGCGACCTTCGTACAGACCTGGCACAGGAACTGAACATCAGCGAAGATGCCGCTTCTACCAAGCTGTACACCGAAGGGTTGAAAATTTATTGCGCTATGGATACCAAAATGCAGGAGTTTGCAGAACAATATGTTTTAAACCTGAACACGCCTTCCGACCCCAACCTGCAGATGGGCCTTATCATGATGGACTTTGACGGGCGCATCATTGCCTCTGTCGGTAGCCGGGAAAAAAAGGACGGCATGCTCTTGTGGGATAGAGCAAATATTTCGGAACTGCAGCCCGGCTCCTCTATTAAACCTTCGTTTGTTTATCCACTGGCTATTGAAAATAAAATCTACCATTTTTCCTCATTCGTATTGGACGAACCGATTGAACACTGGGCCTGGACGGAGGACGGCTGGATCTCCGGTCCGAACAACTCGGGCGGTTATTATTATGGTAACGTCCTGTTGCCCGATGCAATCGAAGCTTCTCTCAACGGTGCAGCTGTGCAAACCATGCAGCTGGTGGGCGTTAAAAACGCCTACAATCAAGCTGTAAATAAAACAGGCTTCCGGCATCTGACAACAGAAGATTCTGAAAATATTGGCGGTTTGTCCATCGGAGGTCTCAACGGAGGCGTCACCGTAAGGGAAATGGTCGCTTCTTATCAGTATATGGGGAACGGCGGTAAATACTATGAACCGTATTCCTACTATTACGTAACAGATCAGGATGGGGACATTATCCTTGACAACCGTGAAAATATTCCAATTCAGTCCTATTCTGCTGAAACTGCTACAATTATGAACCGCCTTTTGCATTACAACGTTACCTACTCCAATCCGGCGCATACGGCCGCCGGTATGGCCGCCATTTCAGGCTGGGATATTTTGGGTAAAACCGGTACGACAGACTACGGCAAAGACCACTGGTTTATCGGCCTTTCCCCCCATGCTCTGTTGGGTATATGGACCGGCTTTGATACGCCTGCCTCCATTGTCGGCAGCACCAATGTTGCCGAGCAAACCTTCCATGACCTAATGTCAGAATATCTGTCCGACAAGGAAGCAAAGGAATTTACGCTTTCGCCCAATGTGGAGGCTATTCCCTATTGCGCATCAACAGGGCTTCTTGCCACCAGCTACTGCGGAGAAACCTATATGGGATATTATACTGAAGATATGCGGCCCGATTATTGCTACGGTGGCCATGGATACAGCTATTACGATGACAGTTACGACGATTATGATGACTACGACGATGATTACGATTCCAGCTATTCCTATGACGACAGCTCAGACGTTTCGTCCGATGATGCTTCGAGCGAACCCGATTATTCCGATATTCCATCAGACGATCCCGGCAGCATGGCCCCTGAGCCGCCAGCCTCGTCTGACGCTCCTCCTGCCGAAAGCGGCGGCGATGATGTTTCCACTGGCGGCGATGTTTCCGGTGATGCGTATATATAAGCTTCTCTTCGGTGGCATATTCGCCTTTGGAGCAATATAATAAGAATTATGAAAACTTTTGAAGAGGTGTAAAATGATACAGGTAGCGATAATGGGCTATGGGGTTGTCGGCTCCGGGGTTGCGGAAATTTTGCTCACACACAGTGAAAGCCTGAAAAAAAGGGCGCAGGAAGAAATGCATATTAAATATATTTTAGATATACGGGACTTTCCAGACAGCCCTCTGTATGACAGATTTACCAAAAATTTTGACGATATCTGTAACGACGAGGAAGTAAAGGTTGTTGTAGAAACAATGGGTGGCCTGCATCCGGCTTTTGATTTTGTAAAGCGCTGCCTGGAAAAAGGAAAAAGCGTTGTTACCTCCAATAAAGAACTGGTCGCGGCCAAAGGTGCGCAGCTCTTGCAGATTGCAAAGGATAAAAACGCCAATTTTCTGTTTGAAGCAAGCGTTGGCGGCGGCATTCCCATCATCCGGCCGATCAGCCAGTGCCTTGCAGCCAACGAGGTAAGCCAGATTGCTGGTATTTTAAACGGGACAACCAATTTTATTCTTACAAAAATGATTCATGAACAAATGAAATTTGAACAGGCACTGGCACTGGCACAAAAGCTTGGCTATGCCGAGCGCGATCCCTCTGCGGACGTGGACGGTTACGACGCGGTACGTAAAATCTGTATTTTGGCTTCTCTTACATTTGGCAAACATGTTTATCCAGACAACATATATACAGAAGGCATTCGAAACATCACTTTAGAGGACGTTGCTTACGCTTTCGCCTGGGGCGGCGTGATCAAATTGATCGGCAGCGTAAAAATGCTCGACGACGGCCGGATTGACATCTTTGTAGCTCCCATGTTTATCAACAGCCAAAGTCAGTTGGCCGGTGTGGACGACGTATTCAACGGTATTATGGTCCGCGGCGATGCAACCGGCGACGTTGTATTTTACGGTAAGGGCGCTGGTAAGCTGCCAACAGCCAGTGCGGTCGTAGCAGACATAATAGACTGCATTAAGCATTTAAAGGCAAGAAAATACTTGTATTGGGCCGACGGTACGGACGATTACGTGCTTCCGTGGGAACAAAGCGTTACATCCATGTTTATCAGGGCTTTTGCAGACAATACAGAAAAAGCGCTTGCATACGCTAAAAATATTTTTGGCGCTGTCACCCCGCTTGCCCGCAACCATGCTGTAAACGGTGAACTTGCTTTTATTACGCCGGAAAAAACCGTAGGCGCTATTCTTGCTGATATCGACAATCTTCAAAGCAAGGGCGTAAAGGTTGCATCAAAAATCAGAATTGGGGATTTGTAATTATGATTCGGATTCAGGTTCCCGCGACAAGCGCAAATTTGGGCTCAGGCTTTGACAGCCTGGGCATTGCTTTGAGTATGTATAACCAGGTCTGGATGGAAGAATTTGATGGAATTGCCATCGCCTCAAAAGACGGCGTTGCAATTCCAACCGACCAAAGCAATCTGATCTACTGGTCTGCTTCTTATCTTTATAAAGAATGCGGGCGGCGCTTTCCAGGCTTAAAGCTCATACAGGAAAACAATATTCCCATGACAAGAGGGCTGGGCAGCAGCAGCGCCTGTATTGTCGCGGGGCTGGTTGGCGCTAACCGCTTTCTAGGCAACCCGCTTACAAAGCACGATCTTGTCAATCTTGCATGTAAAATAGAAGGCCACCCGGACAATACTACGCCGGCTGTTACCGGCGGGCTTGTCGCTTCTGCCATAGAGGGCGGGCGCGTCCATTCTGTTACAGTTCCTATTGCCGCGCATATCCGCTTTGGCCTTTTTATCCCCCCCTTCGAGCTGAAGACTGAAACTGCCAGAAGCGCCCTGCCAGAGTCCTACTCCCGCGAAGACGCCGTTTATAATCTTTCACGTTCTGCACTAATGACTGCTGCGCTTTTTTCCGGAAGTTTAGAAAACCTCCGCGTGGCTGTACAAGACCGCTTGCATCAGCCTTACCGCGCACAATTTATTCCAGGGTTGGACACGGTCTTCCGCACAAGCTATGAGCTTGGCTCCTATGGTACATATATAAGCGGCGCCGGTCCAACCGTTATTTCTATTATAGACGACAAGCTGCAGAACACTTTTCACTTGCATGCGCTTGCCTCTCTTGAAGAAAAAGGTATAAAAAACTGGCGTTTTGAGGTTTTAAGTCCGGATGCCTGCGGCGCACAAATTATAATTGATTGATTTTTTACCCATGTATTTTCGGCGTTGACAAACGCCTAATTTGCATATAGAATTTTTTATAGATTTTTTCACAATGGCCAATATATTGGAGGTAACACTTTATGAGCCTGATTGTACAAAAATTTGGCGGCAGCTCTGTTGCAAACGCGCAGCGCGTTTACAATGTCGCCCGCATTGTAACAGATACCTATAAAAAAGGCAACCGCGTAATTGTTGTGGTTTCCGCACAGGGTGACACCACCGACGATTTACTTGCCAAGGCAGAAGAAATCAACCCCAATGCTTCCAAACGGGAAAAAGATATGCTTTTAGCCGCAGGAGAACAGATCTCGATTGCCCTTTTATCCATGGCAATTGAAAAGCTGGGCTACCCTGTTGTTTCCCTGCTGGGCTGGCAGGCAGGGTTTCAAACTACGTCGATGCATACGGGGGCACGCATCAAAAGAATTATTCCGGAGCGCGTTAAACGTGAGCTGGATAAAAATAACATTGTCGTTATTGCCGGCTTCCAGGGGATCAGCCGTTACGAGGATGTAACAACACTGGGCCGTGGCGGCTCCGACACGAGCGCCGTCGCCATTGCAGCGGCCATGCATGCGGATCTTTGCCAAATTTACACGGATGTAGAAGGCGTTTATACCGCAGACCCGCGTAAGGTAAAAAACGCCAGAAAGCTTGACGAGATTTCCTATGATGAAATGCTTGAGCTTGCTACATTGGGCGCGCAGGTGTTGCACAACCGCAGTGTGGAAATGGCAAAAAAATACAACTTAGAGCTTGAAGTTCTTTCAAGCTTAACTTGCGCACCCGGTACAATAGTTAAGGAGGCAGCTAAAATGGAAAAAATGTTGATCAGCGGCGTTGCAAAAGACACAGATGTAGCAAGAATATCTGTCACAGGCGTACCAGACAGGCCCGGCCTGGCCTTTAAAATGTTTTCAAAACTTGCGGCAAAGGATATTAACGTAGACATTATTCTACAGTCTATTGGCCGTGACGATACAAAGGACATCTCCTTCACCGTTGCAAAAGATAAGGGAAAGGAAGCCGTTGCGATTCTGGAGGACTATATTGCAACCATTGGCGGCAATAAGGTTCTGTACGATGACAGAGTTGCAAAAATTTCGATTGTCGGCGCCGGTATGGAAACGCATGCGGGGGTTGCTTCAAAAATGTTTGAGGCACTTTATGATTCTCAAATCAATATCCAGATGATCTCTACAAGCGAAATTAAAGTCTCCGTACTGATTGCTGTTGAAGACGCCGACCGGGCGGTCAGCGCCATCCATTCCAAATTTTTTGATGTATTAAGTTAAATCTTTATTTGACATTATCCTTTATACATGTTATAATGAAGAGCGGTGACGGGGTAACCCCGCCACCGTTTATATCCGGGTGTGGCGCAGTTTGGTAGCGCGCTTGAATGGGGTTCAAGAGGCCGCTGGTTCGACTCCAGTCACTCGGACCACCAGGCAGGGCCTGGAGCCAATTCGCGCTCCAGGCTTTGTTTTACCCAAAATGCAATGCCCGCGTCCAACGGGCATCTTTTTTGTCAACGCTTCCCACCCCGTCGCGGACTTTGTATCGTTCGCGACGGCTTTTCTTTTTGAAAATCCATCGGCTCACACGCACCGTCGCTCCTCCTTTCCGAAAAAGGTCACGCGTAGCTTTGGCTGTTCGCTCGCAAGCGCACTCCTGGCGCCTGCGCGGCGCTACCAACCTTTTTCGGTTTTTTCTACGCGGTAACTTACGGTATCTTTTTGTCAACCCCTCTCAGAAGAATATCGAAAGAAGTCGACTTTTTCGCTGTTGACAGATTATTTTATGGATTGGAGAAAATATTATGGAACACAACTGTGCGTTTCAAGACGGGAAATACAAATTCAGATACAGAGCGGCAGCTGTAATAATTTGCAATAACCGTATTTTAATGGTTACAGCTGATAATGTGGATTACTACTATTCTATAGGCGGTGCGGTACATTTGGGAGAACAAGCCGAGGATGCTGCTGTTCGTGAGGTTTATGAAGAAGCAGGGGTTCATTGCGAAGTCGATAGGCTTCTATTCATTCACGAAAATTTCTTTAACGAAAATGGTTTTGTTAACCACGAAATTGCCTTTTATTTTTTAATGAAACCTATTAATCCAGAGGCAATAAAAATGGCCAGCAACTCCTGCGGTTTTCAAGAATACCTCAAATGGATTCCCCTTAAAGATTTATCAAATCTAAAAGCATATCCTGCATTTTTTAAGGACGAATTGGCTATGTTACCCACAATACCCAAACATCTGATTACAAAATAAATTTTCTAATAACTTTTTTCTGCGAAAGTTTAAGTCCTATCTCAAATTTAGGTGAATCGCTCTTTTTTTGTAGCACCATTACATGTGCAAAGAGGCCAAATTTTGGAACTCAAATATAAGACATCCAAATTCCGGCCTCTTTTTCTATGCTGTAAACCCAACATTTAAGCCATTGGTCAAGATTTATCTCTTTTTTTAGAAATGAGACATCAAAAATAAAAGCTTGAAAAACGTACTGCCAAAAAAAGCGGTTCTGTTCTAAACCTACAATTCTCATTTTCCGCTTTTGCAGGCGGGTATCCTTTTTGTCAACACTTCCCACGCCGTCGCAGACTATGTATCGTTTGCGACGACTTTTCCTAGCGTTCTTGTTCGCTTAAGCAAATCAAAAAAACGAGCGGCAGATTTTTCCTCTGCCGCTCGCTTGAATTTTATCCAATACAATTCGATAATAGCGCACTACACACTTAATTACCAATTAACCATTAATGGCTGTAACAACGCCGGAACCTACTGTACGTCCACCTTCGCGGATAGCAAAGCGCAGACCTTCTTCAATCGCGATCGGCGTAATCAGTTCAACGTCCATATCTACGTTATCGCCAGGCATGCACATCTCCGTGCCTTCCGGCAGAGAAATTACGCCTGTAACGTCTGTTGTTCTGAAATAGAACTGGGGACGGTAGTTGTTAAAGAACGGCGTATGACGGCCGCCTTCTTCCTTTGTCAGAACGTAAACCTGTCCACGGAACTTTGTGTGCGGATTAATCGTACCAGGTTTTGCAAGAACCTGTCCTCTTTCAATTTCTGATCTCTGTACGCCGCGAAGAAGAACACCAACGTTATCGCCAGCCTCTGCATAGTCCAGAATTTTTCTGAACATTTCAATACCTGTAACAACAACTTTTCTTCTTTCTTCCGTAAGACCAATAATTTCGACCTCTTCAGAAGTCTTCAACTGGCCTCTCTCCACTCTACCGGTAGCAACTGTACCACGGCCTGTAATCGTAAATACGTCTTCAACAGGCATAAGGAACGGAAGGTCAGCCTTACGGTCCGGCGTGGGGATAAATTCGTCAACTGCATCCATCAGTTCATGAATGCACTTGTACTCAGGCGCATTCGGATCCTTGGAAGCACTGTCAAGAGCCAGAAAAGCAGAACCACGAATGATCGGTGTTTCATCTCCCGGGAATTCATACTCGTCAAGCAGTTCGCGAATTTCCATTTCTACCAGGTCGAGCAGCTCCTCGTCGTCAACCTGGTCCGTTTTGTTCATGAAAACAACAATATAAGGAACACCAACCTGACGGGAAAGCAGAATGTGCTCTCTTGTCTGGGGCATCGGGCCGTCTGCAGCAGATACAACCAGAATCGCACCGTCCATCTGGGCAGCACCTGTAATCATGTTCTTAACATAGTCGGCATGGCCGGGGCAGTCAACGTGCGCATAGTGACGCTTTGCTGTTTCATACTCAACGTGCGCTGTGTTAATTGTAATACCGCGCTCCCTTTCCTCCGGAGCCTTGTCGATATTGGCATAGTCGACAAAGTCTGCGTCGCCTTCCAGGTTTAAAACCTTTGTAATGGCAGCCGTCAATGTCGTCTTACCATGGTCAACGTGGCCGATCGTACCAATGTTAATATGCGGTTTATTTCTTTCAAATTTTTCTTTTGCCATTGGAATTTCCTCCCTTGTAATAAAAAGATTTAAATTTTTCCAGTTGTCAAGCTATATTTTAGCAATTTTATTATCAAATTGCAATAGGTAAATGAAAAAAGAACGCTTTTACAATCAGTCTTCTTTCTTTGTCCGCGAAGAAATAATTGCCTCTGAAACAGACTTTGGAACTTCCGCATAATGGCTGGGCTCCATCACATACTGACCGCGGCCCTGCGTCTTGGAGCGCATATCCGTTGCATAGCCAAACATTTCGGAAAGCGGTACATGCGCGTTAATTCTCTGCGCGCCGTTTTCCGCCTCCATACCCTGGATCATACCGCGCCTGGAGTTCAAATCGCCAATTACGTCGCCCATATATTCTTCCGGAACAATAACCGTAACCTTCATAATCGGCTCCAGCAATACAGGGCTTGCCTTCTGCATGGCTTCTTTAAAGGCCATGGAACCGGCAATTTTAAACGCCATTTCAGAAGAGTCTACCTCATGGTAGGAACCATCGTACAGCGTTACCTTTACGTCCACAACATTGTAGCCCGCCAGCACACCGGAAAGCATGGCTCCCTGAATACCCTGGTCAACCGCAGGAATATATTCCTTTGGAATCGCACCGCCGACAATTGCGTTGACAAATTCATAACCTTTTGTCGGATTGGGCTCAATCTTGATCTTAACATGGCCATACTGGCCCTTACCGCCGGACTGTCTTGCATACTTTCTATCTACATCTGCAGTGGAACGGATCGTTTCTTTATAAGCAACCTGCGGTTTACCGATATTGGCTTCCACTTTAAATTCGCGCAAAAGCCGGTCGACAATAATCTCCAAATGGAGCTCGCCCATACCTGCAATAATGGTCTGTCCCGTTTCTTCGTCGGTATAAGCCTTGAAAGTAGGGTCTTCTTCTGCAAGCTTTGCAAGGGCAATCCCCATCTTTTCCTGGCCTGCCTTCGTCTTTGGTTCTATGGCCACGCGGATAACCGGTTCCGGGAACTCCATAGATTCCAAAATAACCGGATGCTTTTCATCACAAAGCGTATCGCCCGTTGTTGTATTCTTCAGGCCAACGGCTGCTGCAATATCTCCTGCATAACAAATGTCGATGTCTTTTCTGTCGTTTGCATGCATCTGCAAAATACGGCCCATGCGTTCGTTATTGTCCTTCGTTGAGTTATAAACGGTGGAACCGGCCTTGACTGTTCCCGAATACACACGGAAAAAGCACAGCTTGCCTACAAACGGGTCCGCGGCAATCTTAAACGCAAGCGCAGCAAAGGGTTCTTCATCAGAAGAGTGGCGAACGGTTTCTTCTTCTGTTTCGGGGTTTATACCCTTAATTGCCGGAACATCCGTTGGAGCCGGCATGTAATCTACAATAGCGTCGAGCAGCTTTTGTACGCCTTTGTTACGGTAAGACGTGCCGCAGGTAACCGGCACCATTGTGTTTTCAATCGTGCTCTTGCGAATCTGCGCTTTAATCTCTTCTACTGTAAGTTCCTCGCCGCTGAAGTACTTTTCCATAAGCTCCTCGTTTTGTTCGGCAACATGCTCGATCAGCTCATCATGGTACTTCTGGGCAAGCTCCTTCATGTCTTCAGGGATTTCTTCTTCCCGCATATCTTTGCCAAGGTCGTCATAATAGACCTCCGCCTTCATTTCAACAAGGTCAATAATCCCCTTAAACGTTTCTTCCGACCCAATCGGCAGCTGGATCGGTACCGCGTTGCATTTAAGCCTGTCTTTCATCATCTGGACAACCCTGTAAAAGTCAGCGCCCATAATATCCATTTTATTAACATATACCATTCTGGGAACGCCGTAATTGTCCGCCTGGCGCCATACGGTTTCAGACTGGGGCTCAACGCCGCCCTTTGCGCACAGAACTGTAACAGAACCATCCAACACACGCAGGGAACGCTCTACTTCTACAGTAAAGTCCACATGCCCCGGGGTGTCTATAATATTGATTCTGTGTTCTTTCCAAAAACAGGTCGTGGCAGCAGAGGTAATGGTAATACCCCTTTCCTGCTCCTGTACCATCCAGTCCATAGTGGCGCCGCCATCATGCGTTTCACCAATTTTATGGTTGATACCCGTATAGAACAGGATACGCTCTGTTGTGGTAGTCTTACCGGCGTCAATATGCGCCATAATGCCGATATTTCTTGTCTTTTCAAGAGAAACCTGCCTTGACATAAAATCCTCCTTAAACAATTACCATCTGAAATGTGCAAAAGCCTTATTGGCCTCTGCCATCTTATGCGTATCATCACGCTTCTTGGCAGCGCCGCCTGCGCCGTTCAAAGCATCAAGGATTTCACCGGCAAGTCTTTCCTTCATTGTTTTTTCACTGCGCTGTCTTGCATAAGTGGAAAGCCAACGCAGTCCCAAGGTCTGCCTTCTTTCCGCTCTTACCTCCATAGGAACCTGGTATGTTGCGCCACCTACGCGGCGAGCTTTTACTTCAAGCACAGGCATTAAATTTTCCATGCACTGTTCAAAAACCTCTAACGGGTCTTTTCCTGTTTTTTCACGGATGATATCGAACGCGCCATAAACAATTTTCTGCGCAACGCCTTTCTTTCCGTCATACATAATATTGTTGATCAGACGTGTAACAAGCTTTGAATGATAAAGCGGGTCCGGTAAAACATCACGCTTTGCTATTGAGCCTCTTCTTGGCACTTTACTTCCCTCCTTCACAATTAAGAGATATCATCGGTACTCGAAAGCGACAAACTCCCGTTGGCCAATACAAAAGGCTTTCGTATCTTAACATATATAAAAGCACATCTGTATTGTACTGGTATTTACAAAAAATAACCTTATCCCATTGAAAGCCTTGTCAATTCCTTCTTACTTACCTGCTTTCGGACGCTTTGCGCCGTACTTGGAACGGGCCTGCATACGCTTTGCAACACCCTGTGCGTCAAGCGTTCCCCTGATAATGTGGTAACGCACACCAGGAAGATCCTTGACCCTTCCGCCTCTGATCAGAACAACAGAGTGCTCCTGCAGATTGTGGCCCACGCCCGGGATATAGGAACTGACTTCGATACCGTTTGAAAGCCTTACCCTTGCAATTTTTCTAAGCGCTGAGTTCGGCTTTTTAGGCGTAGCTGTTTTTACAGCCGTGCAGACGCCTCTTTTTTGTGGGGAGCTCTGGTCAATTGCTCTGCGTTTTTTGGAGTTCCAACCCTTTAAAAGAGCAGGCGCCTTTGCTTTCTTTTCAGATACCTCGCGGCCCTTGCGTACCAACTGGTTAAAGGTAGGCATAGACACAAATTCCTCCTTCCTAAAAAATTTTTATGTGAACGGGAAATATTATAATATGTCCCGGCCAACAGCACTTTATGCAATTATTGGTAATATACAGAAAAAATGCGGTTTTCAGTATGTTTTTGCAGCAGAAAAACCACCGTAAAACATACAAAACACCATTACTCGGCAATTTAGAATGATACCACAAGCAACGGCGTTTTGTCAACGTTTTTATGCAGTTGCCATGGGAATTTTACAAAATAACGGGCAAATTTTTATCCGGCTGCTTTTGCACATTTGCCAGTACGGCGGGCAGCCTGCAGAGTAAAAGCAGGCATCTGTGTTTCACGCTGTATGTTTTACTTATATCCATTGTAACGTCCTTACATATTTTACAGCAGCAATTCTTTTTCCATGTCGTTTCTAATTGATTTAAAAATGAATTCCCCATATTATTAGAAAAGACGCATTTTCAACTGTACGGCGTGCAATACAACCGTCTTAATTTGCCTGGTTTTTTATACGTAACGCGCGTGCAGTTTTGTAGGTTTTGTAAATATATTCCATTTTTACATTGCCTTTTGTCCAAAGATTTTCTTTTGTTTTTGTAATATTCTACAAATAAAAAAAATCATGTGAAAAACTGTTGACACAAATTACAACAACACTTATACTGAGGGTGTCAAAAAAAAAGTGGATTTTGGCATTAAAAAATGACATCGATTTCATGGAGATTTATATGGGTAACGTAAACATCAGCATCGTCGCACAAAAAGCACAGGTTTCACAATCCACCGTTTCCAGAGTACTCAACAACAGTCCTCTTGTAAAAGAAACAACGGCCAATAAAGTCAGACAGGTTATCAAAGAATTGGGCTATACCCCAAACGAGCTCGCGCGCGGGCTGCGCAGCAACGAAACCAAGACGGTCGGCGTCATTGTATCAAATGTGCTGAACCCGTTCTTTACTTCCATTGTGCGTGGTATAGAGGATCTGGCGAATAAAGCCAATTACCATATTATGCTTTGCAACACAGACGAAAAGGCCGAAAAAGAACAGCAATACATACAGGCTCTGCTAAGTAAGCGGGTAGACGGCCTGATCATTGCAAGTACCGGCACCAAAAACGACTATGCCGCCCTGATCGGCAATAAACCTGTCGTATTTGTCGACCGCAAACCGGAAGGCAGCAACAAGGGGAAATTTGACACCGTTCTGGTTCATAACCGGGACGGCAGTCGCAAAGCCGTAACCCAGCTGATTGAAGCGGGGTACCAGCGTATTGGCATTATCACTGGCTCCAACGTATCGACCACTGGTTACGAACGTCTTTCTGGCTATGAACAGGCTTTTTCTGACAAAAAGCTGCCGCTGGACCGTTCTCTGATCAAGCTGGGTGATTTTTTAGGTCACACTGCTTATCAAAATGCAATCGATCTCATTAAAAATTGCAGCTGCGATGCAATCTTTGCAGCAAACAATATGATTTTACTCGGTGTTTTGAGGGCGATAACAGAGCTGGGTGTAAATATCCCTGACGAAGTAGGAATATCTGCTTTCGACGATCTGGAATGGATGCAGTTTTGCCAGCCGCAGATCACCGCCGTCAGGCAGCCCACCTATGAAATGGGCACGGCCGCTATGTCCCTTCTGCTTGATCGCATAGCGGAGTCAGAAGAACCAACCAGAGAAATAAATCTTCCCGTAGAGCTCATTGTCAGACAGTCCTCACAAAAACAAATTACTTAAAAAATGGAGTCGTTTCATTTTTTGCCGCAAAATGAAATCGATGTCATTTTATACCAATTGCAAATTTCAGTCTGAAAAAGCAAAAATGTATGAAAAAGAATGGAGGAAAATTTTATGAAAAAAATACTTGCTATCGTCATGTCCCTGGTTTTGGTCCTTTTGCTTGGCGCATGTTCTACCGAAGGAAATCCCAGTTCCAGTTCTAATCCTTCTTCCGACAATTCTTCAAATCAGGCCGAAAAGGAGATTACTATAGGCGTTACCTTTATGACGCTCAACAGCCCCTTCTTTGAAGCCATGCAAAGAGGCGTCCAGGAAGAAGCGGACAAAAGCGGCGTAAAGGCGGTTATCAGTGACGCACAGCTGAACTCTGCACAGCAGATCAGCAGCGTTGAAAATCTGATCGCCCAAAAGGTAGACGTCATTCTGCTTAACGCGGTTGATTCCAAGGCAATTGTCCCTGCTGTCGAAGCGGCAAACGAAGCAGGCATTCCTGTTATCTGTCTGGACGTTATGGCAGAAGGCGGAGAAGTGGCTGCTTTTATTGCTTCTAATAATGTGGCGGCCGGCGAAATGGGCGGCGAGTTTATCGCAGAGCAGCTTGGCGGCAAGGGCGACGTCGTTATCCTAGACGGTCCTCCCATCAGCTCCTTCCAGGACAGAGCCCAGGGCTTTGAAAACGCGCTGAAAAATTATCCAGACATCAACATCGTACAACATATCAACGCAGTTGAAAACAGTATGACCGCATTCGTCACCGCGGCAGATAACATCCTTTCGGCACATCCTGACCTGAGCGCTGTTTTAGCGGTCAACGACTACGGTTCAATCGCAGTTGAATCTGCAGTTAAATCTGCAGCCAAAGATTTTGACGTAATCTCTGTTGGCGTGGACGGCATGGAAGACGCCGTAAACGCAATTGTAAACGGCGACGTTGTTGCCGGCTCTGTTGCGCAGCAGCCTGCAGAAATGGGCCGCATTGGTATTCAGACTGCAATTAAACTGGTAAACGGCGAAACCGTCGAAGAAACCATTGACGTTCCGCTGAAAATGCTTACAAAAGAAACCGCAGAAGGCTTTTCCTGGTAAATCGGACAGTAACATGGCCTTCGGGATGCATGCGTTTGCATGCATCCCGAAGATCCGGAGGTGAACAATTTCATGGCAGTTGAAATTCTAAAAATGGCGGGCGTAACAAAGCGCTTTCCGGGTGTGTTGGCACTTAATAACGTCAATTTCACTTTGGAGGAAGGCGAAACGCATGCGCTGGTCGGTGCAAACGGTGCGGGGAAATCCACGCTGATCAAAACACTGGCGGGCGTCTATTCGCCCGACAGCGGCACAATTGAGCTTCGGGGCGAAAAGCAGGTATTTAAAAGACCAATGGACGCCAAACAAAAAGGCATTGCGGTCATTTATCAGGAATTTACTCTTTTTCCAGACCTGGACGTTGCCAAAAATATTTATTTTGGCATGGAGCCCGTCTACGGCAAAACGGGGCTGGTTAATTGGAAAAAGGTATATTCCCAGGCAAAAAAGCTGATCGAACGCTTTGGTTTGGAACTGAACATTTATTCTAAAATTAAAGATTTAAGCATTGCGCAGCAGCAAATGGTTGAAATTGCTAAAGCGCTGGCCTGTAACGCAAATATTCTTGTAATGGACGAACCCACAGCAACGTTGACCATTTCGGAAGTGGAGCGTCTGTTTGAAATTATAGAGGATTTGAAAAAGAAAAACGTATCTATTATTTATATTTCCCACCGTCTGGACGAAGTCGTTCGTATCAGCAACCGCCTGACTGTTTTACGGAGCGGTACAGTAGTAGGAAGCGCTGTAACCGGGGAAATTACCAAAAATGAAATAGTGAAAATGATGGTAGGCGAAAACATTAATAATGATATTACGCCCAATCCTGTGGTAGAGCAGCCGCTGGTTATGTCTGTGAAAAATATCTCCAATGCATTTATCCACGATATCTCCTTTGACCTTAAAAAGGGAGAAGTTCTGGGTATTGCCGGACTTGTAGGCGCAGGGCGCACAGAGGTTATGCGCGCGCTGTTTGGCGCCGACAAAATACGCTCCGGCGAAATAATAATCAGCGGAGTAAAGCGCAGCATTAACCGTCCAAAAGACGCCATTAACTGCAAAATCGGGCTTTTACCGGAAAGCAGAAAAGCGCAGGGGCTGTTTATGAACTTGAACATACGCAGAAATATTACGATCGTCAATCTCAAAAAATTTATCCAGGGCATATTTATTAACAGAAATAAAGAATGTCAGGAAGCAAAAAAACAAATTGAGGCGCTGAAAATCGTTACGCCGTCGACAGAATTTCCCGTACTGAACTTAAGCGGCGGCAACCAGCAAAAGGTTGCTCTGGGGAAATGGCTCTGCGCAAATTGCGATATCCTGATATTGGACGAACCCACCAGAGGTGTAGACGTCGGCGCAAAAGAAGAAATTTTCCAGGCGGTGAGCAATCTTGCTGCACAGGGAAAATCCGTTATATTTATTTCTTCTGAACTTGAAGAAGTCCTGCGGGTAAGCAACCGCATACTCACCATGTATAAAGGGCGTATTACGGCCCAGCTCGACCAGAAAAACGCAGATATGAATCTGATTATGCAATATATTACAGGAGGCGACTCAAATGAACAGCTCGCTTAAAACAAAACTTATCAATTTTACAAAGCGCCGCGAATTTATCGCTTTTATAGGACTCGCCGTTATTTGCGTCGCCTTTAGCTTCAGCAGCGAAAACTTTTTTACCCTGTTTAACATTATGGGCGTTTTACGTCAGGCTTCTATCAACGCCATCCTTGCCGTCGGCATGACATTTGTCATTGTTTCCGGTGGTATAGATCTCTCCGTCAGCTCAACTGTATCGCTTTCCGGAACAGTTGCCGCCATTGTAATGGTCAATTTGGGCCTGGGCGTTGTCGCGGGCCTGCTTACCGGATTACTGGTGGGGCTGATCGTCGGCGCAGTCAACGGTATTGTTATTACAAAAGCAAGCGTACCGCCTATTATTGCCACGCTTGGCACAATGACGGTTGCAAGCGGGCTTGCCCTTGCCGTTACAGGCGGGTATTCCGTTTCCGGCCTGCCAGATGCGTTTGCCTTTTTTGGCCGCGGTAATTTAGGCTTTTTACCGGTGCCGGTCTTAATCGTTGCCTTAATGTATGTCATTGGCCATTTTACCCTGCAAAAAACCAAGTTCGGCGCGTCTGTTTTTGGTGTAGGCGGCAACGAAGAAGCCGCCAGGCTGGCGGGGATTTCCATTGATAAAACCAAAATCGGCGTATATATGCTCAGCGGCGTTATGGCCGCCGTCAGCGGCATGATCTTGGCTTCCCGCCTTGATTCCGGGCAGCCCATGGCCGGCGACGGTCTGGAACTCAACGCCATTGCTGCCGTCGTTATCGGCGGCGCAAGCGTAAACGGCGGTGTTGGCGGCGTAATCGGCAGCCTGATCGGCGCCTTGATTATGAGCGTACTGAACAACGGCTTTGACCTCATCGGCGTTGGCCGGTATTATCAAATGATCTTTACGGGTATCGTTTTAATCCTCGCCGTTGCCATTCAAAAGAAGTCCAAAAACAAATAAACGGAAAATTCCAACAATTTTTAAGGGGGTATTCCTTATGGGCGCAGATATCCGTCTGGCCATCCATAATACCATCGAAAAAAATAAATCTGCCTATTTTGCATTTTTAAAAGACCTGGTTTCGTTTGACAGCCGGATTTTAGAAGCCGGAAAATATGGACAGGAAAAAGGTATACAAGACTATTTAAAGCAATACTTTCAAAAATTGGGCGCCCAGGTAGACGCCTTTTCCCCGGAAAACGAAAAAATTTGCAAATATGCCGGCTTTAATAAAAACCATACATACGAAAACCGGGAAAATGTCGTTGCAACATTTAAAGGCGCCGGAGGCGGGCGTTCTCTTCTGATGAATGGCCATTGCGACATTGTCCCTCCAGGCGACGAATCCGCTTGGACCAGTTCGCCGTTTACCTGTGTAGAGCGCAACGGCCGTCTGTATGGACGTGGTACAACAGATATGAAGGGCGGGCTGGGCGCAGCTATTTTGGCGGTAAGCCTGCTTAAAGAACTTTCCATCCCGCTGGCCGGCGATATCATTATCGAATCCGTTATTGACGAAGAGGGCGGCGGCAATGGTACGATCGCCTGCTGCGACAGAGGATACCGCGCCGACGGCGCAATCATCATGGAACCCACCCGCATGGCGGTAATGCCTGCAAACCGCGGCGCATTTCTTGCCCGCTTTACCGTAACCGGAAGACAGACACACGCTGCAACAAAAGGGCTTGGCGTCAATGCCGTTGAAAAGGCGATTAAACTGATAAACGCCATCAAAGAGGTCGAAACGCACTGGTTAATGACAAAAAAACACCCTCTTTTGTCCAACCCTACCGTTAATATAGGAAAAATTGAAGGCGGACTGGGTGCTTCTATCGTTCCTGAAGCCTGTACGGTCGATTTTGATGTAGAATTTCTTCCAAGTGAATATGACAAGGATTACCGTTTAATTGCGGTAGATCCGCAGGATATAAAAGACGAAATTCAGCGCTGCTTAGACTTTGCCTGCGCAGGCGACCCATGGCTTTGCAGCCACCCTGTTACAGTCGACTGGTATCAGGAAACGCTTTGCTTTGAAACCGACGCAGAGCATCCTTTTGTACAAACCGCGCTTAAAAGCTGCAGAAGGGTCCTTCCAGGTGCAGTGCTTGACGGCCTCCCCTGCGGCTGCGACGGCGCCCCGCTTTTCCGCATTGGAAAAATGCCTGTTGTTATTATGGGGCCCGGTGATCTGGAAGAACTGCACACCACAGACGAAAGTATGGATGCAGAAAAATTTTACCAGGCAATTGAAGTGTATGCCAATCTGATTCTGGACTGGGTTGGGACTGTAAAAACGGAAGAAAAGAAAGAAGGTGAAAGTTGTGATTACTAAGGAACAATACAACGCTGTAAAAGCGCGGGTTATCGCATATTTTGACGCCGCTGGTATTGCTTTAACAGAAACCGAAAAAGAGAACATAGAAATTGCCGACTTTGGCCTGGAAGATCTGGAGCACAGCGCGTTGCAGCTTGTCACATATATTAATACAGACAGGGTGTGCGCAAAGGAAATGGTTCTTTTACCCGGGCAGACCTGCCCGGAACATCGGCATCCTCCTTTTGGAGATTACCCCGGAAAAGAAGAAACTTTCCGCTGCCGCTTTGGCAGTGTGTATTTGTACGTCGAGGGTGAACCTACACCCTGTCCAAAAGCCAGCCCGCCTCAAGCCGACAAGGCCTACTATACGGTTTTTCATGAAATTATTTTGACGCCCGGGGAGCAATATACCATTCCCATCAACACGCGCCACTGGTTCCAGGCGGGCGAAAAAGGCGCCGTGGTTTCAGAATTCAGCACTCCCAGCTTCGATGAGAAAGATATTTTTACCGACCCGCGCATTCGGCGCATACCGGAAATTGCAAAGGAGGCATAGCCATGTTTGACCAAAAAATCTGGAAGCAGCAGGCAAACATCATTTGTAAAGTGCTCGAACAGGCGCCTGCTTTTGACAAAGATTTTCTGCTTCCTCCTGAAGAATTTGCTGCGCGCCAGCGCAAAGTGTGGGATATGCTGCAAAAAGAAGGCTTTGATTGCGGCGTTGTATACGCAGACGAGCATTATTGCGGCGATGTCCCCTATCTTGCTGGAAACCCCAACATTATCGTTGAACCAATTGCAGCCATACTATCCAAAAACGGTCTGTATTTTATCGCCGGCCTGGAAAGCGGTATTGTCGCTGAACAATTTTGCCACCGTTCCGGGGTAAAGATCCGCAAAGTTGATATTTTGCGCGTCGACGACCCGGATTACCCCGGAAATCTGCTGACCCCCTCTGATATTATAGAAGAAGCATGCGGCGGCAAGCCCGGAAATATTGCACTTTTAACAACAAAGGGCGTTTTCCCCCTTGGGCTGTACAACACGCTTAAACGCTATGTGGGGGAAGAAAACATAGGTGATTTGTCAAAAAAGTACTATCAGATAAAATATGAAAAATCCATGCTGGAAATGCGGCTGATAGAAGAAAGCTGCCGGATCAGCGACAGCATGCTTGAAGGTATGCTGCGTATTCTGCGTCCCGGTCTTACAGAAGCGCAGGTCGCCCAGTGGGGCTACTGCATTGCGCACGAACTGGGCGCACAAGCAATGGGTTTTCAGGTAATGGTCACAAGCGGCAAAAACAACCGCACCATTGTCGCAGCAGCCTCTAACAGGGTTATTCAGGAAGGCGATATCGTCCATATAGGCGTCTCTCCCAAACGCGACGGGTTGTGCGGGGCACAAAGAGCAACCGTCATGTGTGTAAAGAACCCGCGTGAGGTTACAAAATCTTACCGCACATGGATCGAATTTTTACAGGGTGCGTATGCGCATGCGGTTGCAGAATTTGAAAACATTGCAAAAAACAACCTGCCGGGATATCTGCATGAACAATCTATGATTGCATATTATAATCAGCAAGCGCCGAGGCTGCGCGCCCAAACGGGGCTTTCTCTGGAACGTTTTAGTGAGCTCAAAGGTTATGTAACATCACACAATTCCGGTTATACCGAATGCCAGGAATTTTATGGCGCGCTTTCCTGCGACTTTAAAGACCCTCTTGCAAATACAATGGTACTGATGCTGGATGTAGGCCTCAAGGGATTTTACGACACATGGACGGACGTTGCAATTCCTGGTCTGGATTATATAGTCATCGAGAAAACCGCTGGGAAGTTTGGCGACCAGGTGCGCATTTTAAACCGCCTTCCCGTTGATTTACAGCAATTTGTAGGAGAAGCATTTTAACGTTATGGGGGCGGCTTACAGCGCCGCCCCCGTGTTTTATATAAGAAGGAGGTACGGGCCATGCAAAAAAATGCGCTGCTGCGCTATGTGGGCAGCGCCGAGCAGCTTCTCGGAATGAAGGATTATACGATAAACGGCGGCAAAGCCAGCGGTATGCGCGCAATAGAATTATATAATGCAACCGGCCTTTCTTTTACCGTATTGCCAGACCGCGGTATGGATATTACCGGACTATCCTTTCGAGGTATAAATTTAAGCTTTTTGTCTAAAACCGGGCTTACCGCCCCGCAATTTTTTACAGAGGACAGGGACAAGGGATTTTTTAAAAGTTTTTTCGCCGGATTTCTGACCACATGCGGGTTAAGTTATATGGGGGCACACTGCCGTGACGGCGAAGAAAACCTGGGGCTGCACGGCGTTATATCCAACACACCCGCCTATGAAGTCTGCCCGGAAGTCCTTTGGGAAGAAAACGGCTCTGCTCTTACTCTTAGCGGGAAGCTCCGGCAGGCGCAGGTTTTCGGCGAGCATCTTTTGATGCAGCGCCGCATTACACTTGCGGGGGAAGAAAACCGTTTTACAATAGAAGACCGTATAGAAAATCTGGATTTTGTACCGGTTCCATTTATGCTTTTGTATCATATCAATTTTGGGTACCCCATGCTTTCACCGCAATGCGAACTGCTTCTCCCTTCTCTGTCGATAACGCCGCGCGACAAACAGGCTGAAGAGGGTCTGTCTGCCTCAGATAAAATTACCGAGCCGGTAGATGGCTTTAAAGAACAGGTTTTCTTCCACAAAATGCGCCCGGACCGTCAGGGAAAGGTTCATGCCATGCTTATAAACCATAAACTTCTAACAGCCTTGGAACTGATTTATCCCATTGCACAGCTTCCCTGCTTTACACAGTGGAAATGTATGAAAAGCGGCGAATATGTACTTGGACTGGAACCGGGAAACTGCCATGTAATGGGAAGAGCCCTTGCAAAAAAGGACGGCTCCCTGCAATATTTGAAGCCCGGCCAGCAGCAATCCATACGGATGGAAATTAAAATACACCATTCTCTAAAAGAAATTAACCGTGCGCGGGCTGTTTTTGAAACCTGAAGAAGGAGGGCTTTCAATGAATTACTGCATGGGAATTGACGTTGGTACTTCTGGTGTAAAAGCCGTTTTATACGCAGAAGACGGCGTATTGATTGCAAGCGCCAGCGAAGGGTATGCCATGTACCAGCCGCAAAACGGCTGGGCAGAGCAAAACCCGGAGGATTGGTGGGAAAAAACGATTTTGGTAATCCGGCGTGTACTTGCATCATCTCAGGTTAGGCCCGAGGAAATATCCGGTCTGGGCTTAACCGGTCAAATGCACGGCCTTGTTATGCTTGACCAAAACTGCAAAGCACTGCGTAACGCCATTTTATGGTGCGACCAGCGTACTGCGCAGGAATGCAAAACGCTTACCAGCTTATTTGGGCATTCCCAATTGATTGCTGTTACCGCAAACCCTGCGCTTACCGGGTTTACCGCATCAAAAATTTTATGGGTAAAAAACCATGAACCGGAGCTATTTTCCAAATGCAAGCATATTTTGCTCCCAAAAGATTATATTCGCTTTTGCTTAACCGGGGATTTTGCCACCGATGTATCAGACGCTTCCGGCATGCAGCTACTAGATGTAAAAAACAGACGTTGGTCGCTGGAAATGCTTGACTGCCTTCAGCTAGACCCCTCTATGTTGGCCCAGGTTTACGAATCCCCACAGCTAACGGGGACCATCAGTAAGCAGGCGGCGCAGCTGACCGGGCTTTGCGAGCGCACAAAGGTTGTCGCAGGCGCGGGCGACAATGCGGCGGCGGCAGTTGGAACAGGCATTGTCTATGATAAAAAAGCGTTTACAACCATTGGTACCTCCGGCGTCGTTTTTACTCATACAAACACGCTGCACATAGACCCCAAAGGACGCGTACATACATTTTGCTGCGCTGTTCCAGGCGCATGGCACGTAATGGGCGTTACACAGGCCGCAGGCCTTTCGCTGAAATGGCTGAAGGAAAATGTTCTGTGCGATTTAAAAGCATTGGCACAGGAAAAAGGCGCCGGCGTTTATCAGCTTATGGACTGCATGGCGTTGCAGAGCCCCATTGGTGCAAACCGACTTTTATTTTTACCATATCTAATGGGGGAACGTACGCCGCATCTGGATCCGGACTGCCGCGGCGTGTTCTTTGGGCTAAGCGCCATGCACACGCGCTGCGACCTGATACGTGCAGTAATGGAGGGCGTAGCCTGCTCTTTGCAGGACTGTCTTTCTGTTTTGCAGGAAATGGAAATAAATCCAAACAGCATGGCCCTGTGCGGCGGCGGCGCAAACAGCCCGGTCTGGCGGCAAATGCTTGCAGATTTGTTTAATTGCAAAGTAAACACCATGCAGGCAAACGAAGGGGCAGCACAAGGAGCCGCTATTTTAGCCGCCGTGGGAAGCGGGCTGTTTAAAACTGTGCAGGACGCCTGCAACATATTTGTAAAAGAAGACAAATTTTTTCCACCCTCTTTGGAAAACGTACGCCAATACCGCAGAATATATGCGCAGTATAAGGCTTTGTATCCTGCTTTGTCTCCGTTTTTTAAAGAGCTTGGCAAACTATAACAAGCTATATTTTTTAGGTCAGCAACTTGTTTTAGATAAAACCTCCTCCAATACCCTTTCTCCGAAAAGAACCCGGCGCGGGGCATACGCCCCGCGCCGGGTTCTTTTGTGTCTCTTCACATGTTGTTTTATTTTTTATAGCCCGGTTGCACAAAACAGTATTCTACTCCAGAAAGATACGGAAGGCTGTGGGAAGCGCATATTTTTGCCTAACTTGCTCCATAGTGGCCCATGTAAAGTCCGGTGCTTTTTGTGTGCAGCACATGCAATAACAGGTCATATCCCATTGAATATGTGTAAAAACATGCCGGTAATGCAACACTTTTTCCAGCGTAATTTCTCCACTTCCCCAGTTTTCGGCTGTTTGTACCGCTTCCTCTTCTGTAAGCGCCCCCTGCACGTTTGGCAACTGCCAGAGCCCTGCCAGAAGGCCGCTGCTTTCTCTTTGACAGACTGCAATATCATTTCCACACAATAACAAAAACACCGTTTTTTGCTCCGTTTTTCGCGCACGCTTTGGCTTTTTAACAGGGAGCATCTGTTGCGACCCGCTTGCATATGCCAGGCAAAAGTTCCGGGCAGGGCAGCACGCACACTTTGGATTTCCGCCCGGCAGGCATATTGTTGCGCCAAGCTCCATCAGACTTTGCGTAAAGCTGCCGCATTGCCCTAAAGGATACACGCTTTCCAGTATCTGCGCCATTTTCTTTTTGACCTGCGGCGCATCCACTTCTATAAATTGCTCTGTCACCCTGGAAAGCACACGCAGTACGTTGCCATCCACAGCCGCGCGCGGCTGTTCAAAACAGATAGAGGCAATCGCTCCTGCAGTGTAGGGACCAACCCCGGGAAGCGAAGCAATATCCATATAGCTGGAAGGAAACACGCCGCCGTAGTCACGTACAATTTTTTTTGCCGCTTTTTGCAAATTGCGTGCACGGTTATAATAGCCAAGCCCCTCCCAATATTTAAACAGCGTATCTTCACGCGCCTGTGCAAGATCTTCTATTGTAGGAAACGCCTCCAAAAAGCGTGCATAGTAGCCTTTCACCGCCTCTACACGCGTTTGCTGCAACATGATTTCCGACAGCCACACATGATAAGGCTGTGTATCCCTGCGCCAGTCGAGCTGCCGTGCGTTTTCTTTATACCATTGCAAAAGCGCCTCCGGCAGCTTTCGATACAGGCTTTTTTTGTATGCCTGCAACGCTTTCATACGACGGTGCAACTTTTCATATAGCACAAGCATATGCGCTTCTGCACAGTAATTTCGAAGATCCTGTACCGCAATCCAGCGCACAGCGCTGTTTTCATCCGGCTTTACAAAAACAGGTTGCTTTTCAGGTACAATCAGGCCGTAAGCAACAGAATAATGTATATGCGCAGGTACCGCTTTTCCATTTTTGCTGTGTGCAGGAACCTGCAATATGTCCAGCGACAATATACCGGCGCTCAAAGGATAAACCTGCTGTACGCCCGTTTCCTCACGCGCTTCCCGAATTGCCGTATAAAGCAGCTTTTCTTCCCCATCTGCGTGTCCGCCGGGCCATGTAAAGGTATGAAAAAGATTATGATGCACCATAAGCGCTTTGTCCATCGCAGGGTTTAGCAACAATGCCGAAGCTGTAAAATGTGCTTGTTCATTTTCTCTGCACAAAAGCGTCTTTCCATGCGCTTCCCATGCGGCGAGCATTTTCTTGCGCACCTGCGCTTCTTCCTTTGTTTGCGGGACAAAACGCAAAAGCTGCGCTTTTATATCCATATGGCCACCCTCCCATACAGCCAGTATACAGGATTTCTCCCGGCAATGCAAAAAAACGCAAATTTGCATCTGAAAGCAAATTTTTCAGATTTGTTTTTTACTCCTCCTGCATCTTCCTTTTTTAACATACTTTTTCCATGCCTGAACCACTTGCCCATTATGAAAAAAATGGAAATCCCAGTTTACATTAAAATTTCTTAATTTTTGCTTTTTGGCATCTCATTTTCAAGTTAAAATATAAATCTTGATAAACAGCTTAAATACTGGGTTTATGGCATGAAAAAAGAGGCCGGAATTTGGATGCATCATTTTTGAGTTCCAAATTTCGACCTCGATTCAGCTATAAAAAAGATGCCAACTATAAACGCGAGTATAAAAACATAAACAAAAATAAAAACCGGCGCCATGGTCCCATGGTGCCGGTTTTTTGTATATATTCTAATTCTATATCAGATCAAATTTTTGCATACAGGGGCTTTCTTATGGCAATACAATCTTTCCTGTAACATCCGCCAAAAGCTCCCGCATCTTTTGCGCCTCGCGCAACGCGGCCCCTGCATAATCCTGCGGGTCGCATTTTTCCTTCTGCCAGGCGCACATAATCCCACGGGATGAATTTACAATCGCACCCAGCCCGTTTTTGTCAAACGCGCCGGCTATATTGCTTGCCGTCCCCCCCTGCGCGCCGTATCCCGGTACAAGGAAAAAGGTCCGCGGTAGCTCTGCGCGCAGCTCTGTCAGCTGCTGTGGATATGTCGCACCCACAACTGCACCTACACCTGAATATCCATATTTTCCGGGGATTTCCTCCCCCCATTTTTCGCACATTTTCCCCATGCGCAGGTAAATACTCTCCGCACCCTCCAAACACAGATTCTGCAGTTCGCCGGAACTTGGGTTCGATGTTTTTACAAGCACAAATATTGCCTTATTCATCTTCCTGCATACATCGGTAAGCGGCAAAATACCGTCTGACCCAAGATAGCCGTTTACTGTAAGCGCATCTGCGCCAAACGCCGTAAATTTTTCCCCGTCAATCTCCGTTATGCCAAGGTGCGCCGCGGCATAGGCCTGCATTGTAGTGCCTATATCGTTGCGCTTTCCATCCATAATCACAAACATGCCTTTTTTCTGCGCATATGCAACTGTCTTGGCAAGCGTCTGCATACCCTGCCATCCATACATTTCATAATAGGCGGCCTGTGGCTTTACAGCGGGTACAGCTGTACATAAAGCATCAATCAGTCCCCGGTTATACACCCAAATCGCTTCTGCCGCGCCTTCCATTGTCTTTCCAAACCGGGCAAACGCCGCCTGCTTAATATGCTCTGGAATATAATCCAACTTTGGGTCAAGCCCCGCAACTGTGGGGTTTTGCTTCTCTGCAATTTTCTCAATCAATCTGTCCAATGCCATTGTGTTCCCTCCATATGGCTTCTTTTTTTGTTCTGTACAGCCGCCGTGCTTTACCGGCAGTCCATATCCTGGTAAACAACCCTGCCTGCAAGAATGGTCGTTTTAACCTTTCCTTTAAGAGTCATCCCTTTAAACGGCGTATTTTTTGATTTTCCATGCAGGCGCTCCGGGTCAACCGTCCAGGAAGTGTCTGGATCAAACAATACAATATCCGCGGGCATACCCGCACGCAGGCTTCCGGCTGGAATACGCAACAGCCTTGCAGGCGTATATGACATCTTATCCAGCAGCTGCGGCAGCGTAAGCGCTCCGGTTTGCACCAAAAACGTCAATCCTGCGCTCAATGAGGTTTCCATTCCAATCGCCCCGTTGGGCGCTTTTTCAAAATCGGCCTTTTCCTGCGGTGCGTGCGGCGCATGGTCCGTTGCAATCGCATCAATGGTCCCGTCGCACAGCGCGCCGATAATGGCTTTTCTGTCTTCCTCCGTGCGAAGAGGCGGGTTCATTCTAAAATCCGCATCCCTTTTTAAAAGCGCCCGATCTGTAAACGCAAAATAATGCGGCGCAGTTTCTGCCGTTACCGGCACGCCCCTGCGTTTTGCATCCCGGATTAGCTCTACAGACGTTTTGGTACTCACATGGCAAATATGCACCGGTACACCATATGCAGCGGCAAGCGCAATTTCCCGCGCCGTACCTGCATCCTCTGCCGCGGCAGAAATCCCTTTTACGCCAAGGCGTTGTGAAACCTCCCCTTCATGCATAATACCGCCCTGCGCCAGGTACAGATCCTCGCAATGGGCCACAACCGTCATTCCCAGCTTTGGCGCCTGTTGCATGGCCTGCGCCATAAACGCGGTATTTTCCACCGGTCTTCCATCGTCTGTCAACGCGATTGCTCCACTTTTGTGCAGCTGATGTATATCGCACAACTGTTGGCTTTTAAGGCCTTTTGTAACACTTGCAGCCACATATACATGCGCATCGGCCATTTTTGCCTTGTCTAAAATATAACGTACTGTCTGAGCGTTGTCCACCGTGGGATCTGTGTTTGGCATGGCAAGCAAACTTGTCACCCCACCTGCAGCTGCCGCCCGGCATCCGGAAAAAATATCTTCCTTTTGCGTATAGCCAGGTTCGCGCAGATGTACATGCATATCTACCAGACCGGGCGCAGCAACCAGTCCGTCTGCTTCTATTACTGTATCAGCTGTCTGTACGTGCGTACCAAGCGCCTGCACTACGCCTTTGTTTATGAAAATATGCATAATCTGGTTCAACCCTAAAGATGGGTCCACAACTCTTGCATTTTTTATCAGCATCCCGCCCATTGTTGCACCGCCCCCTTTTTTATCTGTATTTATCCCAGTAGCTGTCGGTTTCAAAGGCCGATACAATCTCGTCCTCCCGTACAATCGCATGCACTGCTTCCGGCCGCTTCCTTTCCTGCCGTGGAACCCGTTGCTGCACCGGTTTTTTCTTTTTGGGAGCGCCTTTATGTATGGGAGTACTTCCGTTTTCTTTTATTGTCCCTTCATTTGTGTATTTCCATACATTGCCGGCAGAAGATACCGAATTTTTCGCTTTTGAGCCGGCCCTTCCTACAAAAATACGCAGTTTACCACTTTTTTGTAAGTTTTCTTCTGTAACTGCTTCGTCATAATCTTCATTGTTGCTTCTGGAAAGCTCTACGCTGTCCTTTTCCTCTTCTAACACAGTCTGCTTCTGGGACTCCGCGTTTTGGGTTGCATTTTTCTCTATCGCCACTTCTACGTCTACCCGCAACGGTTTATTTTTAAACACCCGGTCCTGCGGCTCATTTTTTCTAACGTCTACGCTTGTAACACTCTGCACGGGTACGGGTGGCCGGCCATTGAACAGACCGTCTTTTTGCAATTCATCATAAAAATCATCCATGGGTGAATGCGCACTGTGCAGCTGCGGATATACACATGCTTCCCCATTTGTGCGAATACGCTTTTTTGTCCTGAAAAAAATAATCAGCGCAAAGGCTGCGGCCAGTACAAGTACAACGGCAAAAGCAGCAAGCAATACAACGCCCATATTTACATCCAGCGGTTTCTCCACAATCTGGCTGAATGTAACACTGCTAACCATATTATGAAAAACGCCAAGCTCTTCTACCGAAATATTGTCCCCTGCAGATTGCAGGCGCAGCAGGATCTGCCGGCCGTTGACAATTGTATAGGCCGTTATCGTATGGGTTTCCCCATTTTGCAGCGCTGTATGCGTTTCAAAATCAAAAAACAATGCCTGCGGTGTCTCCGTGACCGAGCCGTTTACACTGTTTTGTCTCTCCAAAAGCTGCTGTTTAAACGCAGCAATCTGCTTTTCAGACAGAAATTTCAAATTATGAACCTCTTTACTTTGTTCGTTTTCAGTCATCTCCACATCAATTTCATAAGATTGGTCTGCCGGGTAGGCCAATAAATACAAATTTTCTTTTTCCATACGGTCCTGTGTCTGCGCAGCATCCAGCCCCAGCTTTTCATACAGCGGACTGTTTTTTTCCGTTTGCCTTGTGACAACAAGATCGTTCCCGGGAAGCTTTACGCTCATGGAAAGCGGTGAAAGACGGTAGCTGACGTCTACGTCAGACGCAGCTGCCGGAAGGGCCAGGACCACCAACAGTAAAATTGCAAACAATATACAAATACAGTTTCTCTTTGCTTTCAGAAGCATAGCCACTCCTCCTGCGGCAGATGCAGCGCCTGCCGGCTGTTCCGTTTTTATACGCACAAAAATCTGTGTTAAAAAATTATACTATAAAACAGACAAAAATACAAGAAAAACAGGCCAGACAGTTGTAGTTGTCCGGCCTGCTACAGGTTCTTTCCTTTACTTTTTTATGAAAGTCTGGCAAAAATTTTTTGCCCTTTAAAACGCATAAACAAATAAAGCAGCACGTTTAATAAAATAAAATACAAAACGCAGAACACAAGCGCCAGCGTGCCGGAAATGGCCGAAACCAAAGATGCAAAAAGGGCAAGTACAAACGCTATGACAAACGGCGGAGCAGACAAAATTATTCCTGCCAGCAATGCGATCAGCACGCTTGCACTTTGTTTTATAACTGCCGTTTCATTTACCCAGTCAAAACGCGGGCACAAAAGATTTACACAAACACCCAGCATTCCGCTAAATACGCATACCAAAGCCGGAACCAGCAGCAGCAACAAAATATCGGCAACTCCAAACGGCATAACAATTGCGCCAACAACAGCCGCAACCACAATCCCTGGCGCACTGACAATCAGATTGGTCAGAGATTTTGCAAAAAAGATATCCATTACCGGAACCGGCTGAGCCTTTAAAATCCAAAGCGTTTTTCCTTCCAGAGAAATAGAAGGTGCGGAAACATCGTTCATGGCACAGCACAAACTGATTACTGCACACCAAAGCACCGGCAAAATCGCCGTTAGACCCGGCGAAACATCTCTGAGCATCACAAGAAGCTTATCGCCTTCAAAGAGCATAACACCGGCAGCCAGCACGGCCATTATTGTCCCAAACGAACAGTTTAAAATATAAGAAGGCATGCTCAAAAAATACGCAATTTCTTTCTTTAAAAGCGCCATCTTTATACTGTTTTTTCTCAGTTTCTGTTCCTTATACTTCACCCTGCCCAACGTTTTGGTTGCTGTAACCATTCGGACAAACCGTTTGGACAAGAACCAGTAAACCGCGCCAATTGGCAGAACACACCATAATATAAGCAAAAGCATATGCAAAACGTCCTGCTGCCCTACTGCGCACCCAAAGCTGTAAGCAGGCGGCAGAAACTGCCTGACCACCTGGGCAATCTGCTCACTGTTGGCCACAAGCTGATCAAGATAGCTTTGCAAGTTGGTATATAAATAGAGATAAAGGCCTATCAAAGCAAACATCAGCAGTGCTACGACAATATTTTTCCTGCGCAGTCTTGCAAACAGCAGTCCCATCAGCCAGCCCAGCACACAGGAAAGCGCCACTGCAAGCAGCGGCAGCAAAAAAGCGCCCAAAACAAAGCACAAAAGGCCAAAAGGTGTAAATGCAGCAAAAAAGCTATATGCAACTGCCGACGGTATCATAATAAGCAATTCATAGATATACGTCAGTACCAGCAGCATAAGAAGGCGGCTGAGCAAAATGGCCGAAGGCTTCACCGGCATGCTTAAAAGCAGCTCGTTGTCCTTTGCCTCAAACAGATAAGACTGCGCCGTGAAAACGCTTCCAATTAAACAAAACAGCAGCGAAACGGCAGCGGCAATGGCAAAATAAAGCCACTGCTGGCCTGCATGAATTAGCGGCGGCGCAATCGCTGCAAACAAAAACGTCATAAACAGAAAAATACAAAAAAACAGATAAACCGCTAAAAGGGTCAATAAAACCGTTTTTGTCGTACTGGTCTTCTTTCCTTTTGACATTTTAAACATTGAAAAAGCCAGAGCCTGTAAACGGTTTTTCAGCAGCAAGTAAACAGTTTTAGCCATCGGTACCCTCCAATTCCAAAAAAACCTCTTCCAAAGATGTATTGCCCCGCACCTCTTGCGTAGGGCCGCTTACAACCAGCCGCCCGTTTTTAATAATGGCAATTTTATCACAAAGCTTTTCCGCCACCTCTAGCACATGGGTCGAAAAAAAGATCGCGCCGCCATCGTTGCAAAGCTGCCGCATCTGTTCCTTTAAAAGGTGCGCAGCCTTTGGGTCCAGCCCAACAAACGGTTCATCCAGCAGCATAAGCCGTGGTTTGTGAAGCAAGGCAGAAATCAGCGCAATTTTTTGTTTCATTCCATGCGAATACGCGTTAATCGGTTCCGAAAGATTTTGGGTAATCTCAAACATATCCGCATACTGGCGGATCCGCTGCTGACGGTCTTCCTGCGACACATTGTAAATATCGGCAATAAAATTTAAATACTTGGTCCCGGACATAAAATCATACAGATCCGGATTATCCGGAATATAAGCAAGGCGCTGCTTGCAGGCAATCGGATCTTTTTGAACAGATATGCCGTCTACCAGTATCTCTCCCAAATCAAACTGCAATAATCCACAGCATGCTTTGATTGTTGTGGTCTTCCCGGCGCCGTTATGCCCGATAAACCCATATATCTCTCCCGGCAGGATCTCCAAACTCAGGTCATCCACGGCTTTTTTAGAACCATAGGTCTTTGTAAGATGGCTGATTTTCAGCATAACATTTCTCCCCCTGACATACACAGAATAGAGCTTTTTTATATTTTAAAAAGCCATTTTATAGAGTATTTTACACGATATTTATCCTATTTGCAAGCACATTGCCGTTAAAATAAAGAGGCGGAAATACTTCCGCCTCCAACTACTCTGTTCTATTTTATACAGCAGTGCAAATCCAGCAGTTTACCACCGCGCTTCCAAACTTTTGTAAACATGGTGGCAAACGTCTTTTTTACTCTTCTGCTTCCTGCTTTGCACGCTCTATCACCTTCTGTGCCACGTTCGCAGGCGCGTCCTCATATCTTTCAAAAGTAAAGGTAAAACTTCCCCTGCCCTGTGTAACTTGACGAATATACGTTGCAAAATCACTCATTTCGGCCATGGGGACCTCCGCCTCCACAATCTGCATGCCATCCTCTCCGGGATTCATTCCAAGCACGCGTCCGCGGCGCTTGTTAACCTCACCCATAACATCGCCCATATTATTGTCCGGCACGGTAGCCTTCAACGCGCCAATCGGTTCAAGCAGCGTTGGGTTTGCCTGTGGCAACCCATTTTTATATGCAACGGCAGCAGCCATTTTAAATGACATTTCTGATGAATCCACCGGATGATATGACCCATCATACAACGTTGCTTTTAGCCCGACAACCGGGTATCCCGCAAGCGGGCCCTTTTTAATACAGTCACGCAGCCCCTTTTCCACCGCAGGAAAAAAGCCCTTGGGAACAGCGCCGCCAACCACTCTTTCCGCAAATTCAAGATCTCCGCAGTCACAGGGCTCAAATTCAATCCACACGTCGCCAAACTGGCCATGTCCGCCCGATTGTTTTTTATGCCTGCCCTGCACCTGCACTTTTTTGCGTATGGTTTCTCTGTAGGCAACTTTTGGCTCCTCCAAATATACGTCTACACCGAATTTTGCCTTTATTTTAGAAACGACCACGTCCAGATGCTGTTCCCCCATACCAGACACAAGCATCTGATGCGTTTCCGTGTTGTTGGCAAATTTAATCGTCGGGTCTTCCTCAGCTATACGCGCAAGCGCCTGCGCCACTTTATCCTCTTCGCCCTTTGTTTTTGGGTAGATGGCCATAGAATACGACGGGGCCGGGTATTCCACAGGATCCAGTACCACCTTTCTTGCAGGGGCACAGAGAGTGTCCCCCGTGCTGGCGTCTTGCAGCTTGGCAACGGCGCCAATATCCCCGGCGCCAACATACGGAACCTCCTCCTGCTTTTTTCCGCGTATAATTAGCACCTTGCCAATACGCTCAGGGGCGCCGGTGCGCATATTCACAAGCGGCGTATCGGCGGATATTTTCCCGGATATAACTTTAAAATAAGAAAGCTTTCCCACAAACGGATCCGCAATCGTTTTAAAAATAACGGCTGCAGCGGCGCCGCTTTCATTAACAGCAAGCTCAACCGGGTCGCCGTTTGTGTCCACGCCGATCTCCGACCCCTTATCGGCAGCGCTTGGCGCAAGCCAAGTAAGGCCATTCAACAACTGGTCAATCCCGAACGTATTTTGCGCGTCGCCACAAAATACTGGGCTGATGGTTCCATTTTTTACGCCGGTGCTGATCCCAACAATAATTTCCTCGGGCGTAAACTCCTCCCCGCTAAAATATTTTTCAAACATTTCATCGCTGGTTTCCGCAACCGCCTCGCAAATTGCCGTGCGCAGGCCGTCAAGCCTGTCGCCCATGTCCGGCATGGCTGTGGGCGTCATCTTTCCATTTTCATACAGATAAGCTCTGTGCTCCAGCAGATTTATGTAGCAATTTGCTTTACCATCTACAATATAAGGGACGACAACCGGGCACACAGACGGGCCGAAAGAAGCCTTCAGCGTTTCAAACACCCTATAAAACCGCGCGCTTTCATCACAAAGCCCGTTGACAAAAAATGCTTTTGTAAGCCCCGACTTCGTCGCCGCCTTAACCGCCTTTTCTGTCCCAACGTTCACACCGTTTTTGCCAGATACAACAATCAGCGCTGTATCGGCTGCGCGCATCCCTTCGCTTACGCCGCCTTCAAAATCAAAAAGCCCCGGCGTATCAATTAAATTTATTTTATAGCCCTTCCATTCCAGCGGCGCCACGGCGGTCACAACTGAAACCTTGCGTTTGACCTCTTCCGCATCAAAGTCGCAGACTGTATTTCCATCGCTAACCTTACCAAGCCGGTCAGAAGCTCCCGCCAAATAAAGCATTGCTTCCGCAACAGAGGTTTTTCCCGCTCCACTGTGCCCCGCAAGCGCTATGTTGATTATTTTTTTTGCATCATACTGTTTCAATTCAGGTTGCTCCTTTCGATTACCTGCGTAAAAGATATTTCGCCAGGATAAGACATTTTTTACAATTACAAATATAATCGCTTGTTAATTGTAGCATATTTGCACATTTGATTCAAATAAAATTTTGCTTCATTATAAAAATTCACCCCTTGTAACAATAATACAAGGGGTGAATTGTTTATTATGCACAAATATCCTGCAAATTTTTATCGCCAACATTACGGCTTTATCTATGTATATTAAGCAAGCACAGCGCCTGTACTGCCCGATGTAACGAGCTTTGCATAACGCGCAAGATATCCCGTCGTAACCTTAGGCGGCTTGGGCTGCCACTGTGCCCTGCGCGCTTTTAACTCTTCTTCCGAAACAAGCATGTTAATCGTATTTTTTTCTATATCAATTTCAATAACATCGCCTTCCCGGATCAAAGCAATATTGCCGCCCACCGCCGCTTCAGGCGATACATGCCCGATCGCCGCACCACGGGTTGCACCGGAAAAGCGCCCGTCTGTAATTAACGCCACACAGCTTCCCAGCCCGCTACCCATAATCGCAGAGGTCGGATTGAGCATCTCACGCATACCAGGGCCGCCCTTTGGCCCCTCATAGCGAATCACAATCACGTCGCCCGGATAAATTTTCCCGGTATAAATGGCGTTAAGCGCCGTTTCCTCACAGTCAAATACACGGGCCGGGCCCGTATGGTGCATCATTTCCGCCGCAACAGCGCTGCGTTTTACTACACAGCCGTCGGGCGCAAGATTCCCCTTGAGGACAGCGATCCCGCCGCTTTTGCTGTACGGATTCTCCGCTGTACGGATAATATCCGTATTTTTAATTTCACAGCCTTCTATATTCTGTCCAACTGTTTTTCCCGTACAGGTCATGCAGTCAGTCGCCAGCAATCCAAGCTTTGCAAGCTCATGCATAACAGCATATACGCCGCCCGCCTCGTCCAGCTGTTCCATAAAATGGTCGCCTGCAGGCGCAAGGTGGCACAGGTTAGGCGTCCTGGCCGAAATACCGTTTGCTATGTCCAGGTCAAGCGCAATTCCACATTCGTGTGCAATCGCAGGTAAATGCAACATGCTGTTGGTGCTGCATCCAAGCGCCATATCTACCGTAAGTGCATTTTTAAAAGCGCCCTCCGTCATAATATCCCGCGGACGAATATTCTCCTTTAACAGCTGCATAATCTGCATACCGGCCCTTTTTGCCAGCTGCAAACGCTGCGAATACACCGCAGGGATTGTCCCGTTGCCGCGCAGGCCCATACCAAGCACCTCTGTCAGGCAGTTCATGCTGTTTGCCGTAAACATACCGGAGCAGGAACCACAGGTGGGGCAGGCTTTGTTTTCATATTCGTCCAGCTTTTGATCGTCTATTTCGCCCACTTTATACCTGCTTACAGCTTCCGATACGGTGGAATAACTGATTTTCCTGCCGTCTACCGTCCCTGCGAGCATGGGGCCGCCGCTTACAAAAATACAGGGGATATTCAAACGGGCCGCCGCCATCAGAAGACCGGGCACATTTTTATCACAATTTGGAATCATAACAAGCGCGTCAAGCGCATGCGCCTTTGCCATCGCCTCTGTTGAATCTGCAATCAGCTCTCTTGTCACCAGCGAATATTTCATGCCCTCATGACCCATCGCAATTCCGTCACACACGGCAATCGCCGGAAATACAACAGGCACACCGCCCGCCATGGATACTCCCATTTTAACAGCCTCTTCAATTTTGTCCAGATTCATATGGCCGGGTACAATATCGTTCTTGGAACTTACTACACCTACAATCGGCCTGCCGATTTCCTCGTCCGTCAGGCCAAGCGCATGCAGCAACGCACGCTGCGGCGCAGCGTTAACAGATTTTGTAATAGTATCGCTTTTCATCATTTCACTCTCCTATCGGCGCTCCTACAGACTGTGCCCTTTTTCCACGCTGGTATTTAAGCGTTTGGCAGCGGCTTCATGGTCGGGAAGAAAGTAACCATCTTTTCAATCTGTCCTAAACCTCCCCCATATGTCATAACAGGTCTGAACAGCGTTTCTTCCGAAATCGCTATTTTCCTATAAATCCGCGTAGTTTTGCGGTGGATTGGAGTACAAATTGGTGTAAATGGTGTATAAGCTTTTTATCATCGCCTATGAAATGTCCCTCACCCATTTGACACTTTATTATACTCATTTTTGAAATATGAGTCAAGACCCTCAAATTCGGACTGTCTCAGCTCTTTCGCCACACCAGTATGGATATTGAGCGCTGTGGAAATATCTTTATGACCAAGCGTGTTCTGAATCACCCTGACATCCCCCTGCTTTGGGCATTCTTGTTGTAAAGATATGTCCTAATGAACGGCAGGCTATCGCCAATAAGATTTTCAACTTTCAAAATCGCCTCGCTTTTAAATCAAAATTTGAAATATATGATGCAATGTATCCGTAACGCTATCCAACTGCTTCTGAAGCACACTCCCATCTTTATAGTGCAGGAAAGCACATTCCTGTACCTTTTCCATACCGGCTTTTTTCAGATTGCTGGTACCGGTCAAGCAGTAAGTACAGTGCATATTGCATATATGCTCTTTGACAACAAGATCATTAATCAAAAACATCCTCTTTTCTCCTCTAATCAAAACATATCGGACAAGGCCGCCTCCGCATAATTCTCAGGATCCAGCAGCTTAAAGCATTCCATATAGTCAACTTGTTTGCGCATGGAAAGCTTAGCTCTAAGTGCATTGAGCGCGATCGTCTTCTCATAAATTCCATAATAGCTTTCCTGAGAACGGTAACAGCAAAGTGCCTCTTTTTTTATCTCATACTGTAAGCTTACATCTACCAGACAATTCGGATATGTAATGGGAGTCCAGATTTCATACATCGCAATTTTCACAAACGAATAGTCCACCCGTATCAGACTTTTTGCCAATACACGGTTGACAGCTTGATGATCGCTGTTGTAATCCAGTAGGTACGGTACAAAAATCAGGCGGAAGCTGTTTTTTTTCAAAATTTTAGAAATTTTTTCACAGAATTCATCTTCATAAAGAACAAGGCCTCCATCAGGAAACGCCAGGCGGAAATCTTTTGTAAAGCCAAGTACTGTTTTCGCACACTCAAACTCATGCATCCGAATTTTTTTTATATTTGGCATTCGGCCGCCTCCATTACCGTCGGTCACTAGTAAAACTGCGACGGTAACGTCGTTTTGCAGCATTTGAGCAATGATTCCTCCACAGCCTAATGTTTCGTCGTCCGGATGGGGCGCGATAACTAAGACTGTGTTTCCCGGTTTGCACGGCAGCGTGTATTTTACAGAATCGGCCGGACCAAATAGCTGTTTGATAATTTTTGTATTTAACATAACGTTGCTCCCTGCTCTGAAGCGCCTGACGGATATGCATAAATTAAATGAGTGAAAATATTCTCAATGAATTGATGTCTTATTTCCCCATACCCGCAAGCACGTAATTCTTTACAGGTTTCATCCAAAAACAGGTGATGGATTCCCCCATGCGTAAGCCAGTCCAGTAATACCGTTGAATGAAACATTGTATCATCCTGATAAAAAACGTCGGCAATACAAAGAAGCCCATCTTTTTTTAGCAGTTGCTTCATTTCCGTTATACGCTTGCTGAATGCCTCAGCAGATAAGTAATGTACCGTATTCATCATAAAAATGACATCAAAGCTGTCTTTTAAAGATTTTATCTCCTGCGTTTGTTCGCATATGGTGTTGTGGACAGCAAGCTTTTTTGCCAGCTTTTCCGTCATTCTTCCTTTGCTCCTTCCATATTCCCCCAGAAGATCCCAGATAAACGGTACCTCCACATCGTTGCTACCCATAAATTCTCCGGCATAATTTTGTGCCTGCGTTTCCCAAAACTGGTATATTCCATGCTTGCCCGGATTAACTCCTGTTAATGACGTAACCCATCCCGGCGCCGTATGGGGAGGTGTGGTAGAAGGTAATGGATAAAATATCCCTTCCAGTGCCAGTTGCTCAAAGGTTGGCAAAATACCTTCGCCAATAAATTGCTGTATTAATTCAAAAGAAGCACCATCCAATCCAATTGACAATACCTTCATGCTTTCACCCGTCTTTCAGTGGTTAACGCACCGCGTTAAAATTGCTTTGTGTAATCATTCACTTGAATATTGCCCGTCAAACAAAGCGTCATAAAACCTGTTATTTCCATGCAGCTCACTTGGAGTTCCAGCTCCCACAATTTCTCCGTTGTCAATCACATAGCATTGATCTGCACCAATTACCGAAGACAACCTGTGTGCCGCTATAATCATCGTTTTTTGTGAAGAAATATCAGAAAGTGCACGATTAATCATTTTCTCGGACTCCGCGTCCAGAGAAGACGTCGCTTCATCAAAAACAATAACGTCCGGATCAGCAATCAATGCCCGTGCTATTGCAAGCCGCTGTTTTTGTCCGCCTGACAATTTTATGCCCTGTTCGCCGATGATTGTATCCAGTCCCAACTCCAGGCTTTGGACAAATGAACGCAAATATGCCTTCTCCAGTACAGACCACATTTCTTGTTCGTCTGCTTTGCAATTTGCCAGTAATAAATTGTCTCTGAATGACAAATTAAGCATGTATGGATCCTGCATGACTGCCGCGATTCGTTTATGAAGCGTATCATCATTTATTTCCTGAATATCTTCCCCGTCAACTTTAATTGTATTTTTTCTAACCGGATACACTTTCAGCAGCAGCTTAATGATTGTTGACTTCCCCGCCCCGCTGCGCCCGACTATCGCTACACGTTCACCGGGGCAAATTGTCATGCTAATATTTTTCAGCACCGGTCCGTCGCTTTGGCTGTACGAAAAAGATAATTTATTAATCTCGATATTTCCTGATATTTTCTGCTTCCTGACTCCCTCTTTTTTTTCATAAGTACTGTCAAGAATAGAAAAAACCTGATTTGTAGCTACAGCATTGATCAGGAACCCCTTATCCGCTTCAATGATTCCATCTATCATCTGATTTATTATTTCGTAGTAGGTAATAAACATAAGCAATGAACCGACCGACAGCGTATTGGCAATTATGAAGCAACCGCCAAGCACGTAAAGGCTTAACCTGGTTAAAATATGGAATTTAAATTCAGAAAAAATAATACCAAGCGTCCAGATAATATCGTTTTTATAACCAATCTGATTAATTTTTTTTTCAAAATTTTCATATTTTTCTGCGACTTCAGGTATTATTCGAAGCGACTTTATTTCCCGCCAGTTGCGAAACATATCAAATGCATAATTTTTCTGTTCGACAGTGAGCGACCATTGATCATAATATGCGGCCTGAAGGCGCTTCCCAATAAACTGAGTCAGCCAAAAAGACAAAGGGATCAAAGCGAAACCAAATAACGCCAGTCTCCAATCTGTCATTACCAAAATAACGGCTGTAATGAGAATATTCAGACAGTTGAGAAGATAATTTACAACTTGCTCGACAGGAAAATCCTGAATGAACTGAGTATCCCGATATAATCTGTTGTGCAAATCCCCGGTATTGTGCTTTTTAAAAGCAGGAGTGCTCATGATTAAATAAATCCTTAAGAGCTTTTTTCTTAAATTCAGGGATGTCCGATATGTAATTTGATTTTTGAGTTTCTTTTGTAAAACCGTCAGAAATGCACGCAAAGAAAAAGTAATGATATATGCAAGAATTAAAATCCATAAAAGATTTATATTCCCTTCTGTCATTATATTGTCAACAAGTATTTTATATAGGTATGGATTTACATATGAAAGAGCCAGCAGAAAAACACCTGAGCCAAACAGAAGAAACATATATCGGGGCGCAGGCATAAAATTTCTGATGTGCTGTAATACATTTATTTTTTTTCTTATCAGACTGAACATAGGACAAATCCTTCATCTTATATTTTTGAAATGATCCGGCCGGGATTATTTTGCTCCTGATATAAATCACAATAGATTGGACAGCTGTTCAAAAGCTCTGTATGCGGAGCGCACGCGGCAACCTTTCCCTGATCAATCACCGCGATTCTGTCGGCGTTTATAATGGTTGATAGCCGGTGTGCAATTATGATCATTGTTCTACCCTGCGAGAGCTCCGCCCACGATTCTTTTACGATCTGTTCCGTTTGATAATCCAACGAAGACGTCGCTTCATCAAATATTAAAATTTCCGGTTTCATCACAAAGGCCCGGGCAATCGACAACCGCTGCTTTTGCCCTCCTGAAAAATCCATATCGTTTTCCCCCAGGATCGTATCTAATTGGTCAGGCAGTCCCTGTACAAAGTCCTTTAAATCTACTTTTTGCAGAACTTCCCATATCTCCTGGTCGGTAATATTCTTTTTCACGCAGGAAAAGTTTTCTCTGAGACTGTCATTGAATAAAATAACATCCTGATGAACAATACCAATATTCTTCCGAATACTTGCAAGCGAACAGTCGTTTAAATTCTGACCATCAATATAAATATTTCCTTCCTGCTGTTGATAAAAGCGCAGCAGCAGATGAATCATTGTACTTTTTCCAACACCGCTGCGACCAACCACTGCTATTTTTTCTTTCGGCTTTATATGCAGCGAAAATCCTGATAACACCGGGTTGGAGCGGTCATACGCAAACGTAACATTTTCAAAACAGATTTCTCCATTGTCTATTTGAAGCTCCGTCCCGGTCTCATCCTCAACAGGTTGCCCGTACAGCTCCGCCAATCGGTCAACCTTTGCATAGAATTGAGGAAATTCAAAGATTTTTTTTACTACTTTATTCATAATGGTGATGGCATCGTTGTAGTATAAAAGGCACGTAATAAACCCGCCGATCGTAAACAGATTTATGATGATCATGAAAGCTGATACAATATACAAAACCAAAGTAGAACCCAGCTGAACACCTGCGTTGAGCCATTCATTTTTTATCTCCATCTTGTCAGAATCAATTTTCAGGCGGAAAAGTTTAATCAGCTTGCCGACAAATTGTTTAAGCATGCGCGTCCCTGCGGCCATCAGCTTAATTTCCTGCATGCCTTTTATAATCTCCATTGTCCATGCTGTAAATACACCCTGATTTTTATAGTAATCCTGCTGTAAAGCTGCTATTTTCCTAATATATAACCTGGAAATGAATACCGTCAGCGGTATCAATACAAAAAATGCAAGTGCTGTATATAGGTTGATCGTACTTAGCACATAAACGGTTGCCGCAACCTTAATAACAGGCCCGATCACCCAAACAATATTGAGTATTAAAAAGCGTACAATATAATCTGCGCTTTCAATGCGGTCCAGATAATCGCCCGTTTTCATATCAGATAACACATCTGCCTGAAAGCGCAGCACCCTCTTAAACATCATTGTATGTACGCGTGTTTTCACCTGTTTGCAAATGTAGTTGAGGACAAACAGCTGCAGCATATTAAACAGCAGCTGTAATAAAAACACAACGGCATACAGTAAAACCTTACCGAAGAACGCAGAGATATCTTTATCATAGATAAATCCGTCAACCATCTGCCCTAATAAATATGGTCCGGCAACCGATGCAACCCATTCGGGGATGACAACAAGCATATAAAGCAGAAACCAAACTTTTTCCGGACGAATTAAAGTCCAAATAAAACGTGCTCTTTTCACAATGTAATTAACTCCATAACCTTTTATGCTTTGTATAAATTATTATAACCGTAAAACGCACTGCCGATTGCCGTACCATTATCGCCCGCAGCCGGCTGAATAAAATATTGATCAAATAATCTTAGCTTATAAATTTTGTAATTTGCCACACTATTGAGCACCACACCACCTGCCAGGCACAAACGTTTTGAACCTGTCAATTTTTGCAGATATGCGGCGAAATAAACCATTACATCTTCCGTCACTTTCTGCGCCGCCCATGCATAATTTGCTCTTTCTTCAAACTGCTTCTTCGGATCTTCAATATGATCGATTCGGTTTTTAATTTCCAACAGCGCATAAATATCATTAGCGGTCATTTTTATACAGCCGTTTCCCGTAAGGCGAAGATATTGTTTCACCTCTTGGTAGCGTTTATCGCTGCCATAAGGTGCCAACCCCATGGTTTTGCCTTCTTCCATTTCATTAAAACCTGCTACCTGCGTCATAACGGAATAAAAAACACCCAGTGAGTTTTCAATATAATCTGTTCCTGGTAAATTATCGCCGTATTGCTTGAATAATGGATGGATTCCCTTGTTATCGGCTTTATAAAGAGAAACGGTTTCATATTTTAATTTGCCGTCCACAGAAAACCTACTTCCTACTGCATCCACCACCATCACCGCGGCTTCCTGGAAACCGGAGGGATAAAAGCAGCTGGCTGCATGCGCTAAATGGTGATTGATTAAAGACACCTTTACCGGTATTCTGAAATACAGGCTTTTCAGTAAGATATCGTTTGCAACAACTTGACTTATTTGTTCAAATCCAATCCCCGCCTGCTTTAGGCAATATTTCCATGAAGCTCCCTTTGCTACTTCAATCCCTAAACCCAATCCATGCTTTTTCCGTGTAATACGTTCTTCTTCAATCATACAAACAATCTTTCCATTGTGTAAAAGGCAAGAAGAAAAATCATGATTAGAGCCGCCAAGTCCTAAAACATACATGAGGAGTTTCCTTTCTGCGTTACTTTATTTTGCCTAAAATTAAGCTTGAAGCATGTCCGCCAAAGCCCAAGCAATTTGCCATTACTGTATTGACTTTGCATGACAGGGGCTGCGTTAATACTCCCATATGTTCTAATAGGGGATCTGTTTTTATGGTATTTACAATCGGCGGGATTACCTGACGTCTGATTATTTCTACTGCAACGATCGCGTTTAAAATCCCCGACGCGCCTTGTGTATGACCGATAGCCCCTTTTATTGCAGTAACCGGTATGCGGTTTTCTCTGTTTTTTGAAAAGACAGCATTCACTGCCGACATCTCAGCAGCATCTCCGACGGCAGTCCCTATTCCATGCGCAAGAATACAATCAATTTGATTTGGCTTCAACTGTGCACAGGATAATGCATTCTGCATTGCTGATACAATGTTCTGTGCGCTTTTATCTTTACCGGACAATGAAAAGCAATCAAAAGAAGATCCGGTTCCATAAATACTCACAACAGCAGCCTTGTTTCTTTTTTTTACTGTTTCGTACGATTCCAGCATCAGCATGCCGGCGCCTTCCCCCAAGAGAATGCCTTCACGGTCAATATCAAAAGGTCTAAATTGCTCAGATGCCATTATTCTATATTTTGCTAAAGTAAAATGCGCAAGAAGGCGAAAAACGTCGACTCCACCGCACAAGGCTATATCTACCTGATCCCTCTTAATCCAGTCATATGCCGTTTCAAGCGCCAGCGCTCCCGAGGCACAGGCTGCCGTAACGGTTACCACCGGGCCTGATATTTCATATTTCTCTGCAATCGTATCCGCTATATTTTGCAACGGATATCTTTTCAGCTGCGGGGACTGTCTTTTGGTTAAGGGCTGCCAGTAATTTGCACAGTACCAGTTTTCCATATCGCCTGTATCTCCGGCAGCGGTACCAACGCATAATCCCACTCTGAATTTCTTTATGGTTCCGCTGTCTATTTCCGCCTCGGAAACAGCCTGCTTTGCAGCTTGCAGCATAAAATAGCAGGCACGCCCGTAACGGTCTTTTTCAGATGGATCTTTTTTTTCATCCGGTATTAGCACCGCTTTTTTTTTGAAAAAATCCTGTAACTGTTCTTCAGGCAAATTGGCGGCTGCACAGCGATTCAAACACAAATTCTGAAAAAAAGCATCGCAGCCTAAACCAAGTGCATTTACCACGCCAATACCAGTTATATAAACTTTTGTTTTTTCCATCAGTTATTCGTCCTCTCTGCGGCCGCCTTATCCGCTGCAAGGTTTTGTACTGCCTGGCTCCAGGCAATCAGCGATGGAAAACCGCCAGAGAAATACTTTTTTAAGAGTTCCAGACAAACATCGTTATGCTTTTTGCAGAAGAGCTCCAGTGTGCGGTCGTGCTTTTCTTGTATATCTTTGCGGAAATGACCCATGTGATAATTCGTTGCGATGTAGCTGTATAGAAAAGATACGCCCACATGCGCCAGACGATAGCCCAGCTCTAAATCTTCACAGCCCCACTGTCGGCCAAAAGCTTCGTCAAACAATCCGGCTCTTAACAAATTGTTTTTTCTTACAGAAACATTTCCTCCTGTAAAGCACATCCAACCAGTCTCCGGACTGTCTGTTGCATGCAACAATTGTTCTATATCTTGTTCAAATCTGCTTTTTTTTGCATAACGCTGAAGGTATGGGTTGATTGAGCCATCCATAAGCATTTCTTTTTTTATAACCAACGACTTGTACGACGCATGTGGATTCACATTTTTCAAATACGTGCCCGAAGCCGGATCAGAAAAAAGCTTTAAATAAGGCAAGTCAAATATCTGTCCGTGAACCGCGAGCATTTTATTGTTTTTATGCGCTTCCACATGCCCAGATAAAAACAGTGGATCCAAAAGCAAATCGTCGTCAACAAAGATGATAATATCCCCTTTTGAATGGTGAACCCCGGTATTCCTCGCGGCTGCTCTTCCACGGTTTTCTGTTTCTATAACAGTCAGCGGCATCGCTTGATATTCTGCCTGAAATTCTTTTAATATTAGATCGCTTTGATCTGTTGATCCATCGTTTACAATAATCAGTTCAGAATTCTTAGTCTGTTCAAGACGCTTTACAGATTCCAATGTAAGCAACAACCGGCTGGCTTTGTTATAAGTGATCATCACAATACTGGTAGTTATCAGTCTGTTCCTCAAGCTGACCCTTTCCTCCGTTTTCCCTTATAATTTTTTTTACCATGTCCACAATTGACCCGAAGGTTGCATATTGGTCCATTATTAAACTGTCATCCGGAAATTCAATATCAAACGACTCTTCCAGTAAAACTATCATTTGTATAAATTTTAAAGAATCTATATTGTGAGACAGAAGGCTTTCGTTCATATTGTTTTCGTTAATTTTGTTCTCTTCCATAAACTGATTGATTACTTCTAAAACCTTTTCCGAAGAAATGTCCATTGTATTCACCTAATTCCTGATACTTTGTTATAGATATATTCACAGCAATATGGAAGAGATTGCAGCAATTCGGCTCCTAAATCCTCATCGGGTATTTGAAAGCCAAAGGTATTTTCCAAATTGAGGAATATTTCCAGTGCGTCGATTGAATTGATACTGAGTTCTGTAATTAAATCTGTACCGACAATTTCCGCAGGAAGCTTATCCAAATGCAGAGAAATCACCAGCAGTTCCCTCATTTTCATTTCAATATCCTGCAAATTCATGGCGATACCTCCATAATTTTGCTGCTCAACGTTTCAAGCGTCTGTACAAGCTCCTTACCAATATCCACATCATCAATGCTTATGCCAAAATCCCTTTCCACAATGATGATCAGCTGAATGGCATCAATAGAAGACAGATTAAGCTTTTCTATCAAATCTGTGTCCGGAGTCAACTCATCTAAAATAGTCTGATCCAGATTCAACATATCTTTTAAAATTGCTTTCAGTTTTTCCTGTATTTGCTCCCGATTCATTGACCTGATCCACCTCTTATCAATAATTCCCACATATTTATCTCCATCTCAAAAAGTTTTTGCCGTTTCAGGCAAAGCATGGAGTATATGCTTTTGTTTTTAGAAAAATAAGCCTTTAACAGCATATTCTTCATCCATTCCCAGCTTTTTGTCAGACTATTGCAATTGGCCATTAATTTAATAAAAACATCCTTATTTAAATAAGAAATACAATTTTGAAAAAGAATCTGGTTTGCTTTCTGCCTGTACATAACAGCTGAAGCATTTTCAGCATTAATTCTATATGCCGCGTCTCCCATCGGGAACTTCCAAAGATTCTTTTCCCGGCCAAGCTGCTCAAGGGACGCAATAATTGACTCTGCATTTTTTTTGATGTCCTCTATGCAAATATCTGGTATTAAAATCTGCTGAGGAATATGGAAATAGTAGCACTTTATTTTTTGTTTTGCATATGTCATTGCGTCCAAAATTTGCTGTTGGTCAACTGCATAGCGGTTATAGCCTTTGGCCCCGTTTTCAAAAATATAAAATTGGCTTCCCCCCTCGTCATAACCGGTCAGTAAGGTGTAATGGGACAAATGACTTTTATGATAATACATTATATTAGATTTAACAAGATAATATAAATCAGTCGCTATGTAAATAAAGTTCCCCTGATCCAATAACTGTTTCAACTCTGCGATAGCTGCGTTCCCACTTTTTAACATGTAAGGCTCCCCCATAGGAATCTCACTGTGAAAAAATTCATCCAAAGTTCTGCACGGCAGTTCTTTTTGAAACAGATGAAAATAAGCCCTTGCATAAGATTTTAACTGGTACCTGACCCGTAGGGCTTTTTCGCCCTTCTTCTCATCATCTCCGCATTCAACAATTGCATATTCGTAATCGTTGGTACACGTCAATTTCTGATACTCCTTATCGACAGAAGTCAAAATTGAAAAAATGCCGTTCATAAAACAATTTGTATAAAAATCCGTAAAAGGTTCAATTGTTATCTTTTTATCCGTAAGCATTCACCCAATTTCTATTGATTAAATGTGGAAAACAAGCTAAGTATTCGTGCTTTTTGCTATGCTCTGCAACAATTTTTGGCTTCTGGAAGCCATAGAATAAAAATTTCCGGCCGGTTTGATTCTGGCAAGTTGTATTGGGCTGACTCCCACAAATGGATATGCTGGATCAACGGAAAGAACATTATTTACAGCTAATTTTGAAAACATTTCAAACAGGCTTGTGTCCTCTTCTTCCAACAGCATTCTGACAATGCGATCGATTGTAGGGCGTGGAATAACCATTTCATCACACGGAATACAATATTGAATATAAAAGTTAATATTTGTCAGATATTTTTGAAATCTAAAATTTAACGGCGGCTTTTCGGAGGAATCACTCAACTGCCCTGCATAATTGTAATATGCAATATACCCCGTGCTGTCTTTATCTTCACGCAGGGAAACCAGTCCGGCAAGCAAAAATGCGACCAGGCCATCGTAATCCTTTAATCCGCTTGCAAAAAAGACGTCAAATTTGTTTTTTAAACAATTTGGAAATTCTTCCAAAATATTTACGCAATAGGTTTCGATACCAAGCTGGTACCGCTCGCTTATTTTACGTATATACTTTAATATTCTGTCATCGATATCTACAACTGCAATTTTTTTGGCTCTGCCGTTGAGTGCATAAAACAGGCTAAAAAGCTCGTCGTCACCAATAAAAATAACCGATTTATCGAGTGTGTCGCGATATTTTTCCATAAAACAAAATCTTTTTATCAGGCTTTTAAACGTATTAAACGACTGAAAAAACTCTTCATTTGCTTCATATTCGCGAGCTTGTATAAGGTCATAAGCCTTTGAAAAATTTTTCCTGTTGATTTTTGTATTAATCAAGTCATAGGAAGCAAAATGACACATATCTCCGGCCTTATCTTTATCCGGAAGAACAGCTGCCCTGCATTCATTTTTTAAAGCCAAACGGTCGAGAAGATCATCTTCCAGCATATATCTAAGCAGAGCAACAGTGGCCGCAAACGAAAGATCCGTATGAAAGGCTTCTTCCAGTCTGCATCCGTCCGTTACTTTGCATAGGGCTTCCCCCACACCTGCCAGGCTTAGCGTTGTATCATTTGGAATCGTTTTATATAGTTTTTGATAATATGTTTGAGCTGTTTGCAGACTTATCATCATAAGGCGCTCCTTTTATGATACTTTGACCAGAGAAATTTCTGTCATTTTTTATATTCAGAATACTGTAAATTGTGGGAAGGATATCCTCCACTGAACAGATTCCATCCCGAAGCTTTCCCACATGGGGTCCAAGCATTCCAAACGCGCTGACGTCTCTGTGCCAGCCTGTCTGGCAATTTCTGTGAATATAGTTGCCCCAATATGTATCACCGAAAAATAAATACTGCCAGTCGTAAGGTTGCAGCAAAATATCTGGGATCTGGTCTCCTTCATATACGCTTTTCCCCGGTAATACACTTGCAAACATTGGCTGGTCGCAAAAGGGATTGGGCATTTTCTTTAAGCAGTCGATCGTATGTTTCAGGACTTGATCGTACTCATTATCGGATACTGTTCCATCCTGGTAAAAAGATTTGCGATTAATATTCACACCGTTTGACCCCTGTACAGACTCAAAAGCTGTACTGCGGGCATATGCTGGCATTTTAGAGTCCGTATTATAAGAGAATAATCCGCATTCGGCTAAATAATCGTTAACGGGTACAAACGTTTTATGGGTGTCGAATCCAACTTCCGAGAAAAACATCAAATCTACGTTTTTCGTGTAGACTTTCTCCATCAGATCCCCCAGTATCTTATCGCATTTCACATATGCCTGAAAGACGGCTTTCTCTTGCAGAGGGCAGTCCTGATGTATCTCTCCAAAATAAAAGTGACTGACCCGTTCTATTAGGGTATAATTTACAATAAGGATGTCCAGATCTTCTTTTAACATCTCCTTACACGTGCGATGTCTCAAATCCTCTATTTTTTCAACTCCATGGAAAAAGGAATCTTTGGTATAGCCGGGATTATAAATGACTGCAGTATCCTGGACGCACAGCGCGTTTTTTCTGCTCAATTCATATAACAAATTTGAGGGATAGGTATAGTGCAGGCTTTTTCTCATTGCATAACTGACCATTACCCCATTAATCGGATAAACCGGGTCCGTCCCAAACACATTGATAACTCCAATTTTATAATCTTTAAATTCATTGAAATTCCAAAAAAAATGTTCCTTTATCTGATCGGATTTCCAAACTACAGGCATATAATCTTCGTTATGCACATGAAAATATGCCAGAATACCATGCTCCCTATCCCTCATACCTGAAAAAGCTGAAACCAGCCCGGCCGGTTCATAGGGAATTCGTGTACATTGCAGCTTGTCCAAATGCCCTTCTTTTGACAAACGTTTAAAGTTGGGAAGATAACCTGCGTTCATCCACTCTTGCAGCAACTGATAATTTATTCCTTCAAAAATTGGAATCAAAAGCTTTCTCATAAGATAATCCTCATATAATTATGTATATTTTAATTAACGCAGTTTTTCATAAATATAGTTTCCTACAGCCCAGTTTCGTAAATTATGCAGCCGGGCTCCCTTGTCGCCATGCTCGGGATCGTTAAACAAATCGATCAGCTTCTCACAGGGCATATCGGGACATAAGCCGCAATGTTCATAACCTTTGCTGATACAACAAACGGCTTTGTCGCATTCGCCATAAAACATATTACCTTTTTGCCCTTTACAGCCCAGGCAGTTGATTTTATCTTTCCATACGCATATACCACAGTACGTACCACACCTTGCAATCATTTCGTTGTCCATAATGACCCTCCTATTAGTTTATTTTTATTAGTATAAACATAAAAATATTTTTTACCGCCTCCAATAAAATGATCGCAATAGCATGAATTCAGCTTATCCACTTCACTGTAAAGCATTTTAAAATTTTCATACCTGGTTGCACCGGATTCTAATTGCATATTGTCCAGAACATAATACAAGTCCCTCTCCGAATCATATCCTTTCAAAATGATATAATGCTGCTGATGATTTATCTTATAATCTGCCGCATATGGCAGTAAATACAGATCGACTGGCAGAACCACTATTTTTTTATCATCAATATTTTTCATTATTTCTTCGTTCAGGTCATCGTTCGGTTGAACATATTCAATCTTAAAAGAAACGCCAAATATATCTTTTAGTGTTTTTGTGTAAAAATCCACAAAAGTATTATCCAGTATATTGCCCATCTGATCAATGAGGTAAAACTTACTGTAGGATTCCCATAAAAGAAATAAATCTAAAAAATCTTCGTTAAAAGCAGAAAAAGCAATGGCTATCGGCCGGGTTCTACAATCGAGTTCTTGCCATAAGAACGGTATATTTTTAGAATGAATAGCTGTGTTTACATGAAATTTCTTTCTATTAACGATTTCCATTTCTATTACCATTCCTTTTAATTTGACAAAATACCTGTTTATTACATTTATAATATATTAAAAATATATCAAAATTATATATGTATGTCAACAAAAAGATTAATTTTATCGATTTTTTGTGAATGTTCACAATATTAGTGTTATAATTTAAAAAAATGACGAATAAAAACAACCTGCTTACAGTTTAGTTGCAGAAACCGACTGATAAAGGTTAAACACTTGTCATAAAAATTGTAGCAAGCACAATGAGATATTATCAAACCATAATAAAAGATAGAAAAAAGGACGTTTTGAGCTACAAAACTAACAAATTAAATATCCGTTGATGAAAAGATAAAGCCTTACGCTTCAATAACTTGCCGGCCGTTCTCACAGACCCATTATCGTTTGAAACATCACACAACGCCGAGCTGTAGCTCGTTTCTGAAATAGTATTTGGGGCAGGATCGAATAAATCTTTCTGTCTGTCATTTTCAGGTCTCTCTTCCCAATGATGTGCTTCCTTATTTTTAACACATCTGTCAGAACAAAGTTGACAGTAAAAAACGCCTGTTCCATTTATTGCTCTGCTTATAACAGTCGCCTCTCTCTCGTGTCCGTACCTGCATTGCCATATTATTTTCTTGTGGGAAGCAACAGAAACCGCAGTAGACTTCCATTTTTTTGCCGACCATTTTTGCGCCAGTAAGGGCTTTATCGTGGCTAAATTATTGATACCCTCTACTCCCCTTGCTTCTGAGCATATAGGGTTTTCTTACCCTTTGAGCGCACCTTTACACTTATCTGCCACTCGTAACCGCAAATACCTTTTCACCATGCCTTTTTGTTTGATCCAAAAGTTATCTTGTCCGGTGTAAGCAGCAGATTTTTATCCGACCATTCCGAAACAAGCTCAGGGTGTACCTCTGATAAAAGATTACTCATATCAAATCCCCTCCTTCCTCTGTGATTACATTATATTTGGAAAGAGCTTTTTTCGTAGTTTGCGAATCTACTTAAAATAAAAAGTCGTCTGAAAAAGGATAAATCCTTTTCAAACGACTACAATATAAAATTAGCTCTGTCGGTTTATTGATCTGAACGCTTCCAATAATTCAATTTTGGCAACATAGCCGCCATATATTCTCGTACCTGTTCCGGAGTCCAGTTTTCATCTGCCATATGATCGGCACAAAAGTTAATCAAATCATCCATATTGTCGTATGTGAATTTCCCTTCAGTGTAACACCACTTGCAGTATTCTTCATTGAATGTCCCATCAAGTTCTTTACTGATAGAAGAATCATCAAGAGGCATACCGCAGCATTGGCAAATAAGCTGTCTTGGGGAACCTAAAAGCGTATTGATAGAAACATCAAAAAACTTAGAGAGCAGTTTTAAGGTTTCTGTATTTGGAATTGTTTCTCCGTTTTCCCAACGGGATACCGCTTGCCTTGTAACATAGAGCTTTTCTGCAAGTTCATCTTGTGACAAACCTTTTTTCGTTCGCAATTCGAGTATAACATCTTTCGTATCCATTAAAATCACCACCTTGTAAATATTATAATATGTGTACATTCTACAAGCAAGCAACCCGCTGTTGCTTATACAGGTTACTTTTTCTCTCGTGTCAAAACAGCTCCAACAACTGCTCCAATAAGGAGAATCGGTGCTACTCTGACGAACAGCCACTCCAATGCGTGAAAGCCTACTCCCATAACTGCGGTTTCGGGTTTACTGTAATCCCACCCCAAATATGGACTGTTCAGCACGGATAAAACCGCAAAAGCAATTACGATCAACGCACACAATGAGATAAAACCCCAATGAAATATCTTTCGTCTCGTTGTTTTCCTTTTGGCGAGCTGGAGATTTATAACCTCCAGCTTTTCGGAAATCACTTTTAAATCATCCGGCTTTGGCTCATCAATCGTTTCTCCAAGCAAAGTGCTTACAGGAGTTTCTAACGCTTCTGATAGGGAAATCAACATATCGGAATCAGGAACAGACAAGCCTTTTTCCCATTTAGAAATTGTTTGCCGCACTACATTTAGTTTTATAGCGAGTTCTTCCTGCGAAAGCCCTTTTGACTTTCTGATAGATTTAACATTTTCATTTAACATTATGGATAACCACCTTTCTTTCAGTCGTTACCATTATTGTATTCAAAACAAGCCGTTGCTACAAGCAACGCATATTAACATGGGATCTGTTCGCCCTATCCCCTTTGTGATTGCATTTTGTTTGAAAATAGTTTTTTGTAGTTTGCGAATGAAGATAAAAAAGACTTTGAGAAAGTAATATGTCTCAAAGTCTTTTCGGGATTTATCTCCCTTTGTGTTTTTCTTTTCGTTTTTGTTGTTTTAAGTCATACTGGCGTTGCTTTTCCGCTTCTCGCTTTCGTCTACTGATTGCTTTTCTTATCAGTTTATTTTCTTCTCGCTGCTGTTGCAATGCCTGTTGCGATTTTGTTCCGATACCGGACTGAGCAGATTGTTTTCGTGCTTGTCTTTGTATTCGCTTCGGATTTTTCGCTTCTTTTCTGACTTTCACATCAACAGACGGACTGAACTTGAGCTGACTGTAATTTTTCACAACGAACTCTAACACTTCATAATCTTTGGGTTCTGCTCCGAATGTAACTTTGCATACAGATAATTTTTCATCTTCTATACGCTCAAATACACCAACCCAAAACGGGTTTTCAAAATATACTGTCAGCTTTCCGATACTTTCGCCCATAACGAAACCCTCCTAAAATGTATTTCGCAGAAATGGACAACCCGGAGGGGAAGGTTACTTACCTGAAACATTATCAGACGGCTGGGCTACCTACCAGCTCTAACACACCAAATGATGTGCATTGCGTTTTTATCCTGCGATTATATAAAGTGCTTTGTTGCACAATATATCAAATATATTCCATTTTCTTTTACCTGTAACTTATTTGGCAAATGGGCAATCCCATTAAGGAACTGCCTATTTATTCCGTTCATTATGCGATTTTCCGCCTCTGCACACTTTCTTGCACCAAATGATGTAAATTTGATGTAAAAGTGTACTGTCACAGCTTTTTCCGACTATGAAGTACATCTCGCTTTACAGGGTAAAACGGTACATCTTAATAGAGCTTTGCGCCAGCTGGAATGTAATCGTCTACCATCAGCAGATGGAGTTTTTCTTCGCCCTCCTCGTGGTGTACGGCGGAAATCAGCATACCGCAAGAGTCGATACCCATCATTGGTCTCGGCGGTAGGTTTACGATTGCAATGCAGGTCTTGCCCACCAGTTCTTCCGGCTCGTAATACTCGTGAATACCGCTTAAAATCGTCCTGTTTTCGCCTGTACCGTCATCTAGCGTGAATTTCAGGAGCTTCTTAGATTTCGGCACAGCTTCACAGGCAAGCACCTTGACCGCACGGAAATCAGACTTGCTGAAAGTCTCAAAATCTACAAAATCCTTGAACAAAGGCTCGATTTCTACTTTGGAGAAATCGATCTTTTCCGGCTCGGCTTTTACATCATTCGAGGCGGTTTCGGAAGCACGATTTACTACATCATTTCCCGCATTTACATCTTTCAAGGGTTTCATGGTGGGGAAGAGCAGAACGTCCCTGATCGCCGCGCTGTCTGTAAACAGCATGCACATTCTGTCAATTCCAAATCCAATGCCTCCCGTCGGAGGCATACCAATCTGCAGCGCATTCAAAAAATCTTCATCTGTGGTGTTGGCCTCCTCGTCGCCCTGTGCCAGTTGTTCCTCCTGTGCCCTGAAGCGTTCTCTCTGATCAACCGGATCATTGAGCTCGGAGTATGCGTTGGCCATCTCCCATCCATTCATAAAAAACTCAAAACGTTCCACATAGTCCGGATTCTCCGGCTTCTTCTTGGTAAGCGGCGATATCTCAATCGGGTGATCCATCACGAAGGTCGGCTGAATCAGATGCTCCTCCGCATATTCCTCAAAGAACAAAGAAAGGATGTCTCCTTTCTTATGGCGCTCCTCAAACGCAATGTGATGCTCTTTCGCAAGCGCTCTCGCCTGCTCAAGAGTTTCCACCCTGTCCCAGTCGACGCCGGCATATTTTTTCACCGCGTCGACCATGGTGATGCGCTCAAACGGCTTGCCCAGATCCATCTCAACTCCGTTATACACAATCGTCGTCGTGCCGAGGACCTCCTGCGCCACATGGCGGTACAGATTCTCCGTCAGATCCATCATTCCATTGTAATCTGTGTATGCCTGATAAAGCTCCATCAAAGTAAACTCCGGATTATGCCTTGTGTCAAGTCCCTCGTTTCGGAACACACGGCCAATCTCGTACACTCTCTCAAGCCCCCCGACAATCAGCCTTTTAAGATATAACTCAAGGGAGATGCGGAGCTTAAAATCTTCGTCCAGCGCATTGAAATGCGTCTCAAACGGCCTGGCAGCGGCACCGCCCGCGTTGCTCACAAGCATCGGCGTTTCCACTTCCATAAAGCCCTGTCCGTCCAGATATCTGCGGATTGCGCTTATGATTTTTGATCTTTTGATAAATGTATCCTTGACCTCCGGGTTCATGATCAAATCCACATATCTCTGGCGGTAGCGCATGTCCGTGTTGGTCAGCCCGTGGAATTTCTCGGGAAGAATCTGAAGACTTTTAGAAAGCAGTGTCACTTCAGACGCACGAACAGAAATCTCCCCGGTTTTTGTCTTGAAGACTTCTCCCACAATACCAACCACATCGCCCACATCAAGCTTTTTGAACGCTTTGTAGTTTTCCTCCCCCACGCCGTCTCTCGCCACGTAGGACTGAATATTACCCTTCAAATCCTGCACATTGCAGAAGGAGGCTTTTCCCATCACACGTTTGGACATCATACGTCCTGCGACAGAAACTTTCTTTCCTTCCAGCCGGGCATAGTTGTCCTTGATTTCCTGGCTGTGATGCGTCTGGTCATATTTCGTGATAACAAAAGGGTCGCGCCCCTCCTGCTGAAGTGCCAAAAGCTTCTCTCTGCGTATCTGTAAAAGCGCATTTAAGTCCTGCGCCGCTTCTTCCTTCTGGTTTTCCACAGCGCGCGGCGTTGTTTGTTCCCCCATTTTTATTTCCTCCTGTTTTCCCTTTTACATGCAAGAAGGCGTGCACAAGGCACGCCTTCGCTTTTATATAAGTCTGCCAGACCTTAACAAAAGTGTGGCGTTAAAAACACATCGGTATCTTATTTGCTGATCTCCAGCACTTCGTACGCAATCGTACCGCCTGGCGTTTCTACCGTGGTCTTATCCCCCGGCTTTTTCCCCAAAAGTGCTTTGCCAACAGGAGATTCGTCAGAAATACGCCCTTCCAGCGGATTTGCCTCATTAGAACCGACAATTTTATAGGAACTTTCCCTGCCGGTCGACAAATTTTTAACTTTTGCTCTGGAGCCTACATGAATAATTTCCGTATTGATCTCATTTTCATCAATCAGCTTTACATTTTTCAGCATGGTCTCAATCGTTACAATTCTGGATTCCACCATGGCCTGTTCATTTTTGGCTTCATCATATTCGCTGTTTTCAGAAAGATCCCCAAACGACAACGCTACCTTAATCTTTTCTGCAATTTCCTTCCTTCTGACCGTTTTCAGGAAATCCAGCTCTTCCTCCAGCTTTTTAAGGCCTTCGTCGGTAAGCAACACCTGTTTTTGCATTTCACATAACCATCCTTTTTTCAATGTAACAGCGCACCGGCGCCAGCACGCTTTTATTATAAATATATGTCCGTTTATATAATAGATTTTATTATAGACAACGCGCAAGTCTGTGTCAAGTATTTATCCCATAACCAACGCATTTTTATACGCAGGAAGGGTAAATCTTTTATTGTCTTTCATTCCTTTTCTTTTTTATGGAGACAAACGCCGGTTTTTAAGCATTTTTGTCTAAAAAAACAAAAAGGAACACCGGGAAAAAGGCATAAAATACAGCTATAAATCCAAAATAAAATGTGGTATGATAATGTGTATTAAAATAAAGATTTTTCTATAGGAGTTTGCTATGGATACGGTTTTATTTGATCTGGACGGCACATTGCTTCCCATGCAGCAGGAGGCTTTTGTCGAAGGTTATTTTTCCGCGCTTGCAAAAAAATTTATTCCATTTGGCCTGGATAGTAAAATGCTGATCCGCGGCATCTGGACGGGTACGAAAGCCATGGCAGAAAACGATGGCTCTATTACCAACGAAAAAAGGTTCTGGCAATCGTTTGCCTTGTTTATGGGGCAAGATATTTTAAGACTTGCGCCTGAATTTGACAAATTTTATATGCATGAATTCAACAACGCAAAGCAAATGGTAGGTTTTACGCCGCTTGCGCATACCTGCACACAGCTTCTGAAGGACAAGGGCTACCGGTTGATTGCTGCGACAAATCCCATTTTCCCCGCCAGCGCTACGCAAAACCGGCTGCGTTGGGCCGGCGTAGACCCCAATATTTTCCATTTTATCACAACCTATGAACACTGTACCTTTTGCAAGCCAAACCTTGGCTATTACAGGGAAATCCTGCAAAAAGCCGAAAAAGCGCCGGGCGACTGCCTGATGGTAGGCAACGACGTAAACGAAGACATGTGCGCCGCTGCGCTGGGCATAGATACATATTTAATCACAGACTGTTTGATCAACAGTAAAAACAAAGACATTTCCACTTACAGGCATGGCAGCTTTCATGATTTCTACCAGTTTGTACAAGAGCTTCCTTCCCTGAATGAAGCGAGTAAAAGCAATGAGGAAGAATGAATACTATGCATTACGATGTTGTCATTGTCGGCGCAGGCCCTGCAGGTATCTTTACCGCAATTGAAATGCTCCGGCGCCATACAAATAAAAAAATTGTGATTATTGAAAAGGGATGCCCCGTTGAAAAACGCCGTTGCCCCAAGCTTAAAACGAAAGTTTGCGTCAATTGTAAGCCCTACTGCCACATCACCACCGGGTTTTCCGGCGCCGGGGCGTTTTCAGACGGCAAGCTTTCCCTCAGTTGTGAAGTGGGTGGTGATCTCCCGCTTTTGGTCGGCGAAGAACTGGTGCAGGACACTATACGCTATACAGATAAAATTTATCTGGAATTTGGCGCGGAAGAAAAGGTCGAAGGCGTTGGGCAGGAAGAAAAAGTCAAAGAAATCCGCAAAAAAGCTATTCAGTCCGGCTTAAAACTTGTGGACTGCCCCATTCGTCATCTGGGCACCGAAAAGGCGCAATCTCTTTATAAAGAAATTGAATCTTATCTGCTGGAAAACGGCGTAGAGATCCTGTTTGGTTATGTCTGCAGGGATTTGCTCATCCAAAACGGCGTTTGTACCGGCGTGATTGTAGAAAGCGTATATAAAAACGGGCAAACACAAATGATACAAGGTGAAAATATCATCGTGGCAACGGGCCGAAAAGGCGCCGACTGGCTGGAAAAAATATGTTTGGAACACAACATCGCCCATCAACCCGGCACGGTAGACGTCGGTGTGCGCATTGAAGTCCGTAACGAGATTATGGAAGAAGTCAATGAAGTTTTGTACGAATCCAAGCTCATTGGTTACCCAAAGCCGTTTAAAAACAAAGTACGTACCTTTTGTCAAAATCCCGGCGGCTTTGTCAGCCAGGAAAATTACGACAACAACCTTGCTGTTGTCAACGGGCATTCCTATAAAGACATGAAATCCAATAATACAAACCTTGCCATTTTGTGCTCTCATAACTTTACAGAGCCGTTTAACCAGCCCATTGCATACGCGCAAAAGGTGGGCGAGCTTACCAACATGCTTGCAAACGGACGTATTCTGGTCCAGCGTTATGGCGATATTCTCGACGGCAAGCGCACCTGGCCTAAAGAGCTGAACCAGTCAAACGTAAAACCCACCATACCCGACGCAGTGGCGGGAGACATCACCTCTGCCATGCCGTATCGATCCATGCTCAATATCATTAATTTTATTCAATCGGTGGATCATGTAGTACCGGGTTTTGCCAGCACGGAAACTTTACTGTATTCGCCGGAGCTGAAATTTTACAGCAACCGCGTAAAGATGGACAGCGAGTTTCGCACCAATATCCGCGGCCTGCATTGCCTGGGCGATTCCAGCGGCTGGACCAGAGGGTTGATGATGGCTTCGGTCATGGGTGTTCTGATGGGTAGAAAACTTTAATCGTACGCGCTTGCCAAACAACGTTCATTTTTTCAGTGTTTTAAGGATATATGCTTTATACAATATTTCCACACCCGGATTTGTCTAATATTGACATTTTCCGCACTTTATGCTATAATTCCTAATCTATTAAAGGCCAAATTCTGTGTATTTTGCATGCACATTTCCCCAAAAATTTAAACAGGCGGCTTTTGCAGCCGCCGCAGGACAGGGTATGGTGAAATGAAAAAAGTTAATCCAAGAAAGGTCGTTCTTGCACTTGCAGATATGTTCATCATCTGTGTAAGCTCCCTTTTAACCAACTATCTGCTCGACCTTTTTAAAATAAAAGCGCTGTGGCCCTCGCAACTGGGCGTTTTTACAGTACTGCTGGTGTTTTTATGCTTTGCCTTTCTGCTGATGAGCGGCGCTTACGCCAAGCTGTGGCGCTATTTTAATTTAAAAGATTACCTTTCCTGCGTGGTGGGTATGCTCTGCGGCAGCCTTGTGGTGCTTCTGATCACCTATCTGCTATATCCCGAAGCGCAGGTCAGCCAGTTTCTTCACTTTTTAATTTTACAGTTTGTCATCGGCACCTGCGGCATTGTTCTGTTCCGCATTATGTTCCGCAAAACCTTTCTGGTTTTGGTTGACGAGGGCAAAAACGAAATTAAAAAGCGCACGCTGATCGTGGGTGCGGGGCAAGCCTGCAAAATTATTTTAAAAGAGATTCAAAACGCGGGTAACGACCCCAAAAATCCCTGCAACGACTATTTTCCCGTGTGCATTGTGGACGACGATCCCAAAAAATACAAAACAGAAATACGCGGCATACGTGTGCTGGGAACCAGTGAAGACATCATCCGCCTGTGTAAGGAACAGGAAATCGACGTCATTATTTTTGCCATTCCTTCCTGCACAGAGGCCGAGCGCCGCTATATTCTGGACCTTTGTTCCGAAACCTCCTGCAAAATTAAAATTGTTCCGTACTTAAGCCAACTGCTTTTCGACGGGGACAAGCTCAACATCATGCCGCAAATTGCAGATATCAAGGTAGAAGATCTGCTCGGTCGGGAGCCAATCACCTTTGATAAAAAAGATATTAAGCGCTTTGTCGACGGCAAGGTATGCATGATCACCGGCGGTGGCGGCTCCATCGGTTCTGAACTTACGCGCCAGATCGCCAAATACCACCCCAAACAGATCATTATTGTAGACATCTATGAAAACAATGCGTATGATATTCAGCAGGAGCTTCTGATGGAGCACGACGAGGACAGCTTTCATCTTGTCACACTGATCGCATCTGTACGCGACCATGAAAAAATGAAGCGCATCTTTGAAAAATACAAACCGCAGCTTGTATTCCACGCCGCGGCGCACAAGCATGTGCCGCTGATGGAGACCTCCCCCGAGGAGGCCGTTAAAAACAACGTGTTGGGCACATTTAACGTAGCTTCTCTTTCAGAATTTTACGGCGTGGAAAAATTTGTGATGATCTCCACAGACAAAGCGGTCAATCCCACCAACGTCATGGGCGCAACCAAGCGCTGCTGCGAAATGATCGTACAGTACATGGCGCAGTTTGGCAACAGCAAAACCGAGTTTGTCACCACGCGCTTTGGCAACGTGCTTGGCTCCAACGGCTCCGTTATCCCGCTGTTTAAAAGACAAATCGAAAGCGGCAAACCCATCACCGTTACCCACCCGGACATCATCCGCTATTTCATGACCATACCGGAAGCCGTGTCGCTTGTTTTGCAGGCGGCCGCCATGGCGCACGGCGGCGAAATTTTTGTGCTGGACATGGGCGCGCCCGTTAAAATTACAACGCTTGCTGAAAACCTCATTCGCATGTACGGCAAGGTTCCGTATAAAGACGTGCCAATCAAGTTTACAGGGCTGCGCCCCGGTGAAAAGCTGTTTGAAGAACTTTTGATGGACGAAGAGGGCCTCAAGGCCACTGCAAACAAAAAAATCTTCATCGGCAACCAGATTCCCATTGACTCCGAGCAATTTACGGAAAATCTGACAAAGCTGAAAAAATACGCTTTAAACAATAACGCTGAAAAAACGCTGGAAATGCTGAGCGTTATCGTCCCCACGTTCCATCATAAAACAAACGGGGCGAACGAAGATATTTTGGAATAACCCAAACGCCGCACGCATACAATCAAGCGGTGCAAAATTTTAAAACGGAGGTAGACAAGGTATGTGTGGTATTGTAGGCTACGTGGGCTACAGGGACTGCAGCGACGTACTGGTCAGCGCTTTATCCAAACTGGAATACAGAGGGTACGACTCCGCCGGGATCGCCGTGTTTGAAAACGGCGAAATCAAGGTGGCAAAATCCAAAGGAAGGCTTAAAGACCTGGAGGAAAAAATGCAAACGCTGGGCAAGCCGCAGGGCCACGCCGGCATTGGGCACACACGTTGGGCCACACACGGCGAACCGTCCGACCGCAATTCGCACCCCCACAGCGGTGAAAAGGTTTCCATCGTGCATAACGGCATTATCGAAAATTATAAGGAACTTAAGGAGTTTCTGCTGCAAAAGGGGCAGCAGTTTTTAAGCGATACAGACACCGAGGTTGTGGCGCGCCTGCTCGGCTATTATTACGACGGCGACCCCCTGCGCACGATCATCCGCGCGGTGCATGAACTGGAAGGCTCGTTTGCGCTGGGCATGGTGTTTCAGGATTTTCCAGACGTTGTGTACGCCGTTCGCCGTGAAAGCCCGCTGATCGTGGGCGTGGGCAGGGATGAAAGCTTTATCGCCTCCGACGTTCCGGCCATTTTAAAATATACCAAAGACTATTACCTGCTGGAGCACGACGAAATTGCCGTGCTGACGCACCAGAATGTAAAAATATACGACCTGCACGGGCAAGAGGTCGAAAAAGAGCTCAAAACTGCCGACTGGGACATGGACGCTGCCGAAAAATGCGGCTACGAGCACTTTATGATCAAAGAAATCCACGAACAGCCCACGGCGATTAAAACAACCGTGACCCCACGGGTCGAGCAGGGCCTGCCCTGCCTGGAAGAATGCGGCATTACGCTTGACAAAATCCAGTCCTTCCGCCAGATTTTTGTGGTCGCCTGCGGTACGGCCATGCACGCCGGCATGGTTGGTAAATATGTGATCGAAAAGCTCGCGCGCGTACCCGTTACAGTAGACATTGCCTCCGAATTTCGCTACAGGCAGCCGCTTGTCGGGCCGGGTGATCTGGTGATTATTATTTCCCAGTCGGGCGAAACGGCCGACAGCCTGGCCGCCATGCGCCTTGCAAAGCAACTTGGCGCGCAGACGCTTGCAATCGTCAACGCCAAGGGCAGTTCCATCGCGCGGGAGGCAGACATGCTCATTTACACCCACGCCGGGCCGGAAATTGCCGTGGCCTCTACGAAAGCGTATATTGTGCAGCTTTCCGTCATGTACCTGTTTGCGTTTGAGCTGGCGCTTGCAAAGGGCACCGTTACCCGGCAGGAATGCGCGGATTTAACCGCCCAGCTGTTGCAAACGCCCGCGCTGATTGAAACGCTGCTGCAAAACGACAAACCGTTGATCCAGTTTGTTTCCAATCAGCTGATTACGGCCGACAGCCTTTTGTACATAGGCAGGGGGCTTGATTACGCGCTGAGCATGGAAGGCTCCTTAAAACTCAAAGAAATTTCCTATATACATTCTGAAGCCTACGCCGCCGGGGAGCTCAAGCATGGCACCATCTCCCTGATCACGCAGGATATGCCGGTAATTGCCGTGGCCACCCAAAGCGCGCTTCTGGAAAAAACCGTAAGCAATATTAAAGAGGTCAAGGCAAGGGGCGCCAAGGTTATCCTTGTCTGCCGTGAAGATTTCTCTGTAGACGAAGAAGCCTTTGATTACCGCATCAATATCCCCAAAACAGGCGAGCTTTTAGCCCCCATGACCGCCGCCGTGCCGCTGCAGCTGATTGCATATTATACCGCCGTGCTGCGCGGCAACGACGTCGACAAGCCCCGCAACCTTGCAAAGTCCGTTACCGTGGAATAACCAAATAGCCCCATACATACAACGCATTTTGAAACAAAACGAAAGACAAAGGCCCTTCGGGCGGCTTGTGCTGCCTGAAGGGCCTTTTTTCCGTTATGTATGTTTTTGCTTTTACCGCACAGGCGTGTAATCTATTACAGCTTCCTCCTGTGTGGCCTCCAGCTTAAAGATCACCGGGCGCAGCCCGTCGTTGCAGCTGCATATGGCCACGCCAGGCTTTCTGATCCAGTCGCCATAATAAAACAGCCCCTCCCCTGCGCCGTGCGCCAGCGCAAACACATACTGGTATATGGCCTTCCAGGCCTCGTCGCACAGGCCCTCCGGCTTTGCATAGTCGGCGTAAAATACCTGCCCTTCCCGCAGCATGGGGCATGCGCCCAGCCCCTTTACGCCGTACTCCTGCGCAAGCTCCCTGTCCAGCGTGGTTTTTAACACGGTAATTTTCACCTTGTTCATAACAGCGCGCCTCCTTTAAAATTTTTTATGCATGGTTCCATAAAAATTGTAAAGGGTTCTTGGGAGGATGTCAAACGCCTGTGGGTTATTTTTTATTAAATCAGCCATGCCGGAACATACCAGTTTTTGGAATCAATGGGCAGAAGGTCTTTTGCCATACAGACAACGCTTCCTTCTCCAACGTCTGTTTTCAGCGCATGAATTGCGCCAAATTTTTCCGGCTCCTTTACCGCATCCAGCACATGAAAGCTTTTAACCGCTGCTTTTCCGGGGGAAGCCGCCTTTTTCACTTCAATGGGGCAGAGCGTTCCGTTTTGATATAACAGCAAATCAATTTCTTTCTGGTCTTTGTCCCGGTAATAGAAAACAGGGGGCTCCTTTCCTGCATTTAAATAGCTCTTATAAATTTCAGAAAATACAAAGCTTTCAAAAAAAGCGCCGGACATCGCCCCTTTTTCAAGCGTCTGCGGATTGCCCCATTTAAGCAGGTAAGCGGCAAGACCGGTATCCAGAAAATGCAGCAGCGGCCTTTTTACCACGCGCTTGAGCACATTATTATAATACGGCTGCACCAGTGCGGCCACGTGAGACGAAACCAGAACAGACAGCCATTTCTTTGCCGTTGGCGCAGAAATTCCGGCTGCACCGGCCAGTTCTTCATAAATGACAGGCTTTGCAGTGTGTGCCGCAACAACCGTCATAAAATGGTAAAATTCCATTTCATCGGCCACCTGCGCCAAATCGCGAATATCGCGCTGTAAATAGGTATCTACATAAGAGCGGTAATACGTTTCCCAATCCATCGCTTCGTTTGCATACAGCGCCGGCATGGAGCCTTTAAAAATTCTTGCGTAAATCTCGTTGAGGCTTTGCGCTTTGGCAATATCCAGCCGTTTCAAAAGCTGCTGCGGGTTTGTTGTAAAGGGCTCGCTTGCATAGCCGTACAGTTCGGCGTTCGAAAGCCCAAGAAGATGTACAATCCCCACCCGCCCGGCAAGGCTTTCGCTCACGTTTTTCATAAGCCGAAACACCTGTGAACCGGTAATCCAAAAATCGCCCCTGCGGCCGCTTTCGTCTACGCTCATTTTAATATAAGGCAAAAGCTCCGTTGCATACTGGATTTCATCAATAAACACCGGCGGCGTGTACCGCTGCATAAACAACGCCGGGTCGTGCTTTGCAAGGTAGCGCACGTCGGGGTCGTCCAGCGTAACATATTTGCGCCCCGCTTCCGCCATTTGTTTTAAAAGCGTTGTCTTTCCCACCTGCCGGGGGCCGGTAACAAACAGCACCGGAAACATGCCGGCTACCTTTGCAATGGTTTCTTCTATTGCGCGTTTTATATACATAAATGTCTTTCTCCTTTTCCTTACAGGGCGGCTGTTTAACAAAAAACGTCTAAACCAAACTTGTAATTTTATTATAACCGGGATTTACGGCCATTGTCAACGCATTTTTTGGCTATTTTAAACTTTTAGTTTAGTATAGACGGGATTTTTTGTTTTTTCTGCAAATTTACGGCTTACTTCTTATTTTGCTCTATGCAGGCTTTTATTTTATCCATCGGTTTTCTACGTTTATATAGCTTTCTTTTAATAAGCTTTTTAGAACAAATGTATATAACAAATAAACGCTACTTTTTACTGGGGACATTAAATATAACTGTAGTCGAAAAGAGAACGGAAAAAACAGAAAAATACAACTATTTATTCTGTCACATTACGTCTATAAATAATATAGAATCGTATAAAATGCTAGAAAAGTAAATAAAATGGAGATCATAGCATGGATCGCAACACGAAAAGGAATATCGGAGCCAGTCCAATAGCAAATTTTATTAGAGAAAAAATCACACAACTCCGACTTGATAAAGGACTGTCAGAATATAAACTCAGCTTAGATCTTGGACATAACAAAAGCTACATACAAAATATTTCATTAGGAAGGGGGCTTCCTTCCATGTCGGAATTTATATATATGTGCGATTATTTTGATATTGCTCCAAAAGATTTTTTTGATGAAGATATTAAGAACCCTATCAATGTGCAAAAAGCAATAGATGGCACAAAAGCATTAAATGATAAAGATTTAGAGGCACTTATACTTTTAATCTATCGCTTAAATAATGCACAGAAAATGTAAAAAATGATTATACCTCACAATTTATATGCTATTACGAAAAACCGATTGCATCCAATAAAAACAGGGAGGACTAACAAGGCCAAAGACAAAATACCAGGGCAGCCAGCGCCCCCAAACAAAAAATCAGAAAAAAGGGGGCCGCAGTCATGACGGAAATAGAATAGAAATTTTTTCTTGCAAGACTGGCGCAGCGCTTAAAAAAGCTGCGCCTGGAGTACCAGCTCACCTGCCAAGAGGTCGCAGACTACCTAGACGTTGACCGCAGTACCTACTCCCGCTACAAACGCGGGATTGGCGAACCGGAAATATGCGAGCTTGTGGCACTTGCACAGCTGTACCACACAAGCACAGACTACCTGCTGGGCCACACAAACAACCGGCAACCCTCCGACCTTTGGATGGAAGTGCGTATTGTAAACCCAAAAAATAAAAACGGTTGACAATTAAGGCGCTTTACCGTATACTCTTTGCAGCAGTCAAAAAATGCTGATACAGGAGGAATATACCATGGAGCAAAGCCAGAAAATCCGTGCGAACGTCTACGGCATGGTTGTCGCCGCGCTGTTTACGGCGCTCACCGTCGTGTGTTCGCAAATTTCCATCCCCATTGGGCCGGTGCCCATCAACCTTGCGCTTTTGGCCGTTTTTGCCGCCGGTGGGTGTCTGGGGCCTGTAAAGGCGGTCGTAAGCCAGCTGGTCTACCTTTTGGCCGGCCTTGCCGGCCTGCCCTTTTTCGCGGGCTTTCAGGGCGGCCCGGGCGTGCTTTTGGGCCCCACGGGCGGCTACATCATTGGCTATGCCTTTGCAGCGCTTATCACAGGGCTGTTTGCAGTGCGCTTTCAGCGCCGTTTCTGGCCGTGTGCGCTGGGCATGCTTATAAGCCTTATCGTGTGCTATGCCTTTGGCACGGCCTGGTACTGCCTGAGCGCCCACGCCGGTTTTATCCCGGCGCTTATGGTGTGCGTGGTCCCGTTTATCCCTGGCGATCTTTGTAAAATTGCGCTTGCCGCCTTTTTAACCGCGCGGCTCAGGCGCATATGCAGCGCCCGCCTGTAAACGCACGCCGTACATACCAGCGCAATACAAACCCAAAAAAGGCGCGCCCGTAAGCCCCCAGAAGGCTTTACGGGCGCGCCTTTGCATACAAATATGACGGTACTGTCACTTGACATTTGCACCGCAAAACTATATCATCAATTTATCAGAACTCTCTATTTTTTCGTGGGCAAAGGAGGTGCGCAGGCCCTTGGACGCGTTTTTGGAATCTCTGAACTTTCAGGTTATCACCGACCTTGCAATTGTTGTACTGCGGGTCCTGATCCCCATTATGGGGGTGGTCGTGGTGTTTCAGTGCTATTCGTCCATGCGCCGGCAAAGGCGGGACGAAAAGCCGCTGATTATGCTGGTCAACAAGCAGACAGACGACTGTCTGCCCGTGCTTTCGTGGGAAAACTCCATTGGCCGCGGGCGCAGCTGCGACGTCACGCTGGAAGACATGGCCGTTTCGCGCGACCATTGTGTGCTGCTGCGTCGGCAGGCGGGCTGGTTTGTAAGCGATACCGGCTCCAAATACGGCACGTACGTCAACGGGCAGCGAACACAGGGGCGCACGCCTGTGTATATCAACGACGAAATTACCGTCGGCAAAACCACCCTGACCGTCAGGCGTGCCGAGGATTATACCGACATCAGCCGTTCCTGGTTTTTTAAAAAGCCGGGCGGCAAGGCAAGCATTACGCCGTTTTCACTGCTGTTTTTAATTTCTGTCTTCCTGCTGTTTCTGGCGGTCAGCGCCTGCATCAGCATAGAAGCCACAGATTTTATGCCCCTTGTTGTTTACGCCGTATATATGGCGGTGGCGTGGGTGTTTTACCTCATTTCCACCAGGGTGCTCAGGCGCGCGGGCTTTGAGCTGGAAAGCCTCGCCATTTTTTTAACGGGTGTGGGCGTTATGCTTTCGGTACGCCAGGGCATCCGGCAAACCTATGTGCAGATCATCGCCGCGGCAATCGGCATGGTGGTGTTCTGCGTTTTGATCAAATTTATAGAAAACCCGGACCGCGTCAATAAATGGCGGCTTGCCATTATGATTGCGGCGGTGGGGCTTTTGGGAATCAACATTATCTTCGGCACCATACGCGGCGGCGCCGCAAACTGGATCATCATTGGCGGCGTTTCGGTGCAGCCGTCCGAATTTGTCAAGATCGCCTTTATCTTTGTGGGCGCGTCTTCGCTGGATTACCTGCAACGAAAGGGCAACCTTATCGGGTTTATTATTTTTTCCGCCATATGCGTGGGCGCACTGTTTTTAATGAGCGATTTCGGCACCGCGGTAATCTTTTTCGGTACATTTCTGATGATCGCCTTCATGCGCTCCGGCGACCTCAAAACTGTAATTCTGGCAATTGTGTCCGCTGTTTTGGGCGGCGCGATTGTACTGCGCTTTAAGCCGTATATTGCAGACCGTTTTCAGGCTTGGGGCAACGTGTGGGAATATGCAAACTCCACTGGCTACCAGCAGGCAAGGGTGCTTACCTACGCCGCAAGCGGCGGCCTGTTCGGCGTGGGGCTTGGCAGCGGCTACTTAAAATATGTGGCCGCTTCTGAAAGCGACCTGGTCTTTGGCCTTTTGTGCGAAGAAACGGGCCTGATCCTGGCTTTAACTGTGGCGGCGGCAATTGGCGCGCTGTTTTTCTATTCACGCGCCATCACCACGCGCAGCCGTTCCACATTTTATTCCATTTCCGCCTGCTGCGCGGCGGGGCTGCTTGTTTTGCAATCTGCGCTGAATATCTTCGGCGCAACAGACATTCTGCCCCTCACGGGTGTTACGCTGCCGTTTGTCAGCCTGGGTGGTTCCAGTATGATCTCCTGCTGGGGGCTTCTTGCGTTTATCAAAGCGGCGGACGAGCGTACCTACGCCGTTGCAAAGCGCAGGGCAAAATAAAAAACAACCGCTAAAGGGCCGGCAAGGCACGCCGCCAAACACCCGGCCCATTTCCAAAAAGGCCCCGCGCAGGGCCTGTGCAATCCAACAGAAAGGGGCGGCTTTATGAAAAAAACATTTACGCGCTCCATCTTCATTTTTATTATAACGCTTGCGTTTTTCGGCGGGCTTGGGCTCTTTACTTTTCGTATCTGCGTAAATGCAAACGACTGGATCCAGCAAAACTTCAACGGCCATATTTCCGGCAGCGGGGGTCTGGAACAGGCCGGCAAGATTTTTGACCGCAACGGCAATATTATGGCTCAAAGCATAGACGGCCAGCGCTATTATCACGAAGATTACACCACGCGCCTTGCAACGCTGCACATTGTAGGCGACAACAGCCTGAATATTTCCACCGCGGCACAAAGCACGTACCGTTCGGAGCTTTTAGGCTTCAATTACATCTGGGGGCTTGAAATGCCGCAAACCTTCCGCGGTGGCGGCAACCTTACCCTCACCATAGACAGCGCCGTGTGCAAAGCGGCCTACGAGGCGCTCAACGGCAAGCGCGGCGCAATTGTTGTGCTCAACTATAAAACAGGCGAGGTTTTATGCAACGTAAGCTCCACCACCTACGACCCGCAGGACCCGCCCGAAATCACCGAAGAAAACGAGGAAGAATACAACGGCGCTTACTTAAACCGCGCGCTTTCCTCCTCTTATACGCCCGGCTCCATCTTCAAGCTTGTCACGGCTGCGGCGGCCATTGAAAATATTCCGGACATTTTTGAACGCACCTTTACCTGCAACGGCGGCGTTGTGCTCGGCGGGGAAGAGATCTCCTGCCTTTCCAACCATGGTGCCATCGGCTTTCAGGACGGCCTTGCACAATCCTGCAACGTGGTGTTTGCAGAGCTCGCCGTGGAGCTTGGCAAGGACAAAATGACACAACAGGCAACGCAAATGGGCATAAACGCCAGCTTTAACGTGGGCAACGCCCCCACCGTCCAGGGCAAATACGATGTTTCCAAGGCCAGCGAAAACGAACTGGGCTGGTCTGGCATTGGGCAGTATACAGACCTTGCAAACCCCATGCAGATGGCCATTTTAATGAGCGCAATTGCAACAGACGGAAGAGCCGTAGAACCGTACTTTGTTTCCTCTGTTTCCTCCGCGGATTTTTCCCCCGTTCGGGCGGGCGGCGCCTCCAAGGGCCAAACGCTGTTAAGCGAAAACGCCGCGCAGACGCTCAATGAAATGATGCGCTATACTGTTACCTCCAACTATGGCGATTCCATGTTCCCTTCTCTTGAGGTATGCGCAAAAACGGGCACGGCTGAAGTATCCGACGATGAAGACGGCAAAAACGACGCGTGGATCGTTGGTTTTTCGCGCGACGAGGACGCGCCACTGGCCTTTGCGGTTGTGGTGGAAGACGGCGAATTCGGGTATTCCACTGCGGGCCCTGTTGCCGTTGCCGCTATGGAAGCAGCGGCACAGGCGCTTAGAACCGCAGAGTAATCTTCAAACAAAAACAACGCGGGCAGTCTTTCCAGACTGCCCGCACTTTTTCTCTGTAAAAGGCTTTTTCTTCCTGCACGCATTTGCAAACCCGGCCTAAAGCGGTCTGCCTGCGCCGCCGTTTTGGGCGCGCTGTATTTATTCCTCCACGCGCCATTTCACACCCTGCGGCGTGTCTTCCAGAACAATATGCCGGGCCTTCAGTTCATCCCGAATCTTGTCGGCAGTGGCCCAGTCCTTATTCTTCCTTGCCTGCGCACGCTTTGCGATCAGTGCTTCAATTTCCTGGTCCAGCGTCTGGACCCGCCTGCTCTGTACCAGCCCCAGCACACCTGTAAGCTCGTCAAATAAAGACAGCGCAAACGTACACACCTTTTCAGACGGTGTATTTGCACCCGTTAAATTTGTATTGATCTCCCTTGCAAGCGCAAACACAGCGGCAATCGCATCGGCTGTGTTCAGGTCGTCGTCCATGGCCTCAATAAACCTGTCGCGATAAACGCCCAGCGCCGTTATCTGCACGTCATCTCCGTCTTTTTGCACTTTCTGTGCTTTGTCCAGGGCAAAAACCAGGTTTTCGCGACAGTTGTACAAACGGTCCAGCGAGGCTCTGCACTGTTCAATAATTTCCGCGCTGTAGTTGATCGGGCTGCGGTAATGCGAAGAAATCAGCATATACCGAATCGGCTCATATCCATATTTTTCCGCAACGTCGCGCACGGTAAAAAAGTTATTCAGCGACTTGCTCATTTTTTTATTATCCACATTGATATATCCATTGTGCATCCAGTAATTGGCAAATGGAACGCCGTTGCAGCATTCGCTTTGCGCAATCTCATTTTCATGGTGCGGAAAAATCAAATCCTGTCCGCCGCAGTGAATGTCAATGGTATCGCCCAAATAGCGCCGTGCCATGGCGGAGCACTCAATATGCCAGCCCGGTCGCCCTTTGCTCCAAGGTGCCTTCCACATGGGTTCTCCGGGTTTTGCGGCTTTCCACACGGCAAAATCCATAGGGTTTTCCTTTACCTCTCCAACAGAAATACGCGCTCCTGCTTCCAGCTCCTCCAGCGGCTGGTGGGAAAGCTTTCCATACTCTGCAAATTTCTCCGTCCGAAAATACACATCGCCGTTTTCCGCTTTATAGGCATAACCCTTGTCAACCAGCTTCTGCACAATATCCAAAATCTCGTCCATATTGTCCGTCGCTCTGGGATGAATCGTCGCCTCACGCACCCCCAGGCCGTGGGCATCTTTTTTATATTCCTCTATATAACGCTGTGCGACCGTCATATAATCCGTATGCTCCTCGGCAGCCTTTTGAATAATCTTGTCGTCAATATCCGTAAAATTCTGGACAAACGTTACCTGATATCCCCGGTATTCCAGGTAACGGCGCAATATATCAAAAATACAAATCGGTCTTGCATTTCCAATATGAATATAATTGTATACGGTGGGCCCGCAGGCGTAAATTTTTATATGGCCGGGTATAATGGGCTTCAGCTCCTCTTTTTGGCGTGTCAACGTATTATAAATTTTCATGCGGTTCTTTGCTCCTTTTGTTTTGTTTCTGTGTTTTATTGCGGGATTCCACCCGTTGTGCAGGCTGCGATAATTCCCGCTGCAGCTTTGTGTAAAGATATTCCAGTTTACACAGCTGCTGGGCAACCGGGTCGGCTATATGGATATGATCCAGGTTTTCATTGCGAACGCCATTTATGCGGACAATGCGGGCCGGCACGCCAACAGCGGTCGAATTTTCCGGCACCTCGTCCAGAACCACTGCACCGGCCGCAATTCTTGCGTTATCGCCCACCTTAAACGGGCCAAGCACCTTGGCGCCCGCTCCCACCAGCACATTGTTGCCCAGTGTAGGGTGGCGTTTGCCGTGCTCTTTTCCGGTTCCTCCCAGCGTTACGTTTTGGTAAATGGTGCAGTTGTCACCAATCTGCGTTGTCTCGCCAATTACCACACCCATCCCGTGGTCAATAAACAACCCTTTTCCTATTGTTGCGCCGGGATGAATTTCTATGCCCGTTTTATGGCGCGCGCGCTGGGAAATATAGCGCGCAATAAACTTCATATCGTGGCGGTAAAACCAGTTTGCCTTTCTATAGGCGCGCACCGCTTTAAAGCCGGAATACAGAAAATAAACTTCCAGACGGCTGCGCGCTGCCGGGTCGCGTTTCATTATAGAATCTAAATCATGCTTTAACATTTCAAACATACCGGTGTTGCTTTCCTTTCTATAGAAAAGTCTGCGCTTTTTTATAAAAATAAGCCCATCCCAAAAACAGGGACGAGCTTTCCGTTCGTGGTTCCACCCAAATTCAGCGCAGGCATGCCTGCGCCCTTATATGCCCTTTAACGGAGACTTCCGCACAGCGATACTTACAAAACATCTGTTTCCCACTGTGTGCTAACGGGTGCATTTCACAAAAAATACAAATCAAAAGCCGGTTCCAGCACAAGCCAGCTTCTCTCTGGTGTTGATTTTTTGCTACTTCTCCCGGTAAACGCATGTTTTCTATTTGTTTGTCATTCATCCGTATTATATAGCAATTTTATAAAAAAAGAAACCTGTTTTTTTAAATTCCTCATTTTTTTCCGCTGATGCACGTTCTGTTATCATACAGATAAATCACACCGGAAAGCACGGCAAGCAAAACAGAAATCCAAACCAGTACGTCGGTTGTAACGGAAAAGGCCGTTTTCACAGCGGGGGAAATGAAAAAAGCGCCCATATCGGCAAGCTCCAAAATATACTGCAAAATAAACACGCAGACTACCGCTATAATCTGGCTGACAGTTTTTGCTTTACCCCACAAATTGGCTGCAACAACCTTCCCGTTGCTTGCAGCTACAAGCCGGATAGAGGTCACGGCAAATTCCCTGAAAAGCAAAACAATAACCGGAACGGCGCCTATAATTCCAAGCTGCACAAAGCATATCAATGCAGAAATCACAAGAATCTTGTCTGCCAAAGGATCGGCAAACTTGCCAAAATCGGTGATTTGGTCGCGCTTTCTTGCCAGCTTTCCATCAAGCAGGTCCGTCAGAGACGCAACGCCAAAAATCAGTCCTGCAATCAAAAAATGGTGGGGAATTACTGCAAGCAGCAGCGCCGCCACAAAAAGCGGCACCAAAAGAATCCTTAATATTGTAAGCTTATTTGGAGTGTTCATTTTCTATACGCCACCCCCGTTAAAATTTTACGTCAGCACGCCGTCTTTCTGTACCAGCTCCCCGATTGGGTCGCAATCCAGATAATCACAAATCCGTACCTTTACAAACTGCCCCGGTTTCGGCTTGCTTTCGTTGCAGGTAAAGAACACCTTTCCATCCACATCGGGTGCATCTGCTGCAGACCGGCCAAAAAAGCATTCCGCGTAACGGTCAAATCCTTCCACCAAAACATCCAGTGTTCTGGAAAGTAGGCCTTGACAATACCTCTCCATAATTGTATGCTGCTGTTCCATAATAATTTCCTGCCGGCGGTTTTTAATTTTTTCATCAATCTGGCCTGCAAACGCTGCAGCCGGCGTGTCCTCCTCCTGTGAATAGGCAAAACAGCCCAAGCGCTCAAAACCAATTTCATTCACAAAGGCAGACAGCTCCTCAAAATCTTGCTGTGTTTCACCGGGAAAACCCGTGATCAGCGTCGTACGCAGAACAATCCCCGGCACGGTATGCCGGATTTTCCGTATCAGTGCAGTAAGGCTTTCACGGTCGCCCCTGCGGTTCATCGCTTTTAAAATATCTGCGCTGCAATGCTGCAGCGGCAAATCCAGATATTTTACAATCTTCTCTTCCTTTGCGATCAGGTGCAAAAGCTCGTCTGTAATTCTGTCCGGATAGCAATATAAAAGGCGAATCCAGCGAACGCCGTCGATCTTGCACAATTCCTGCAAAAGTGCTGGCAACATCAGCGTGCCGTATAAATCCTCACCATAGCGCGTTGTGTCCTGTGCAATCACAATCAGTTCCTTTACACCACAAGCGGCAAACGTTTTGGCCTCCTGCACAATCTCCTCCACAGGCCGGCTTCTGAATTTACCGCGGATCAGTGGAATCGCACAATAGCTGCAGCAATTGTCGCAGCCGTCGGCTACCTTCAAATACGCATAATAAGGCGGCGTGCTTTGCAGCCGTCCACCCGAAAGCGGCATCCGCAATTTATCAGGAAAACACTCTACTTTCTTCCCATTTAGACAATCCTCTACAATTTGCGCAATTGATGCATTTGCGCCAATCCCCACAACGGCGTCTACCTCGTACAGCTGCTGCATAACTTGCTCCTGATAACGCTGTGAAAGACAGCCTGTAACAACAATTGCCTGAATCCGGCCTTTCTTCTTTAACTGCGCAAGCTCCAAAATTTCATCTATGCTCTCCTGCTTAGCCGCTTCAATAAAACCGCAGGTGTTGACAATCACAGCATCTGCCGCAGCGGGGTCATCAACAATCTGGTATCCCGCATTTTTCAGGGTAAACAGCATCATTTCCGCATCCACCCTGTTTTTTGCACAACCCAAACTGACAATCCCAATCCTATAAGACATTCCATTTCTTCCTTTTATCATTCGTATTGGCCATCCGCCTGTACATATTCCTCCAGCACGGGGCGTATATCGCCCCAGTTATACCCCATACGTTGTAAAGCCGCCACCGTCCGCCTGCAGCTTTTTTCATCACACAGCTTGCCTGCATATTTCCCCCGCAAAAGCGCATGAATCTGCTCGCTTGCAGAAACCGTACATTCCTGCAGGACCGCCTGTGCAAGCTCGCGGTCAATCCCTTTTTCGCGCATTTTATACAGTGCGGCGCGGGGTGCGAGACGTTTTTTGTAAATTAACTCCCGGGCATAGCGCCTTGCAAATGCCTGATCATCAACCAATCCCAGCTGTTCCATACGGTCGGCAGCCGCCTGTGCCGCCTGTTGGGAGCAGGTATGTTTCATTTTATCGACCAGCTCTTTCCTGGAATGGTCGCGGTACGAAAGCAGCCACAACGCCTTCTCCTTCGCACGGCGCAGATCTGATTGGTCAATCAGTGTTTTAAGCTGTTCGTCTGTCAGCGTATCCCCCTGCGCAATATGGTTTTCCTGCAAAGTCTGCATATCCAGCTTCAGAGCGTATTCTCCGTCTATATAAACGGCGCACATTGACTTCCTGCACGGTTTCAAAAGCGTAATCTGCATCAGTCTTCCACCAAAATATCAATATTGGCCTTGCTCACGGCAGGCGCAGACTGCGTTTGTGCAGGAGCTTCCACCGGCTTTGCCGCTGCATGTATATCTCTGCCGGAGCCAGCCGGGCGATTTTTTGCACTGGTGCCTGTTTTGCCTGTGAGCAAATCCAAATTCTCCATAAGCTGCGCTTCTACACGCGCGGCAACGTCCGGGTTTTCTTTAAAGAAAATCTTTACGTTATCCCTTCCCTGGCCCAGCCTTGTGCCCTCAAAAGAAAACCACGCGCCGCTTTTCTGTACAACATTTGTTTTTACAGCCAAATCCAGCAGTTCGCCTTCGCGGGAAATTCCATAGCCATACATAATATCAAATTCTGCTTCTTTAAACGGAGGCGCAATTTTGTTTTTTACAACTTTTGCTCTTGTGCGCGCCCCGATCATTTCTCCGCCTGACTTGAGCGTTTCTATACGGCGGATATCTATGCGCACAGAGGAATAAAACTTTAATGCCCTGCCGCCGGGCGTAACTTCCGGGTTGCCATAGACAACGCCTACCTTTTCGCGCAGCTGATTAATAAAAATCGCGACACAGTTCGATTTTGAAATAGCGCCTGCCAGCTTGCGCAGCGCCTGAGACATCAGCCTTGCCTGCAATCCTACATGGGAATCGCCCATTTCACCTTCAATCTCTGCCTTAGGGACGAGTGCCGCAACAGAGTCTACCACAATTACATCAATCGCACCGGAACGCACCAACGCCTCGGTAATCTCCAGCGCCTGTTCGCCTGTATCCGGCTGTGAAACAAGCAGGGAATCCACATCAACGCCCAAAGCGGCCGCATATACAGGGTCAAGCGCATGCTCAACATCTATGAACGCAACGTTTCCCCCATCTTTTTGTCCCTGTGCAATACAATGCAGAGACAGCGTGGTTTTGCCTGAGGATTCCGGTCCATAAATTTCTATAATCCTTCCCCTTGGAAGACCGCCTATACCCAGGGCAATATCAAGGGAAAGGCTGCCGGTGGAAACATGCCCCACATTCATCGCCTGATTTTGCCCCAGACGCATAACCGCGCCTTTTCCAAATTGCTTTTCAATCTGCGTAAGCGCTGTTTCCAGCGCCCTGGTTTTGTTGTCCGCTGCCATCATGCAATCCCTCCGATAGACGTAAAATAGGAACATAACCAATTGTAAACTTAAGTGAAATTATACCCGATTTAGAAGAAAAATGCAATAAAAACAGAACATTTTTTCGAACATTTGCATTCCTGTTTCAAAACAGGGACATTACCATACGCCCGCTATACGCGTACCGCGCTTACACAACGGTCTGTTTGTGCAATATCCTTTGCAAAGTGCACGTCTGTATAGCCGTTTTGCAAAAGCAATGCCTTCACCGGCAAAGCCTGTTCCTCTCCCACTTCAAAAGCAATCTGCCCGCCGTGCTTTAAAAGCGGAGTCCAGCTTTTAATCATTCGCCTGTAAAACATAAGACCGTCCGCCCCGCCGTCAAGCGCCATAGACGGCTCGTAAAGTACCTCCCGCTGCAACGAAGCAATCGTTTTTGTACAAACATACGGCGGGTTGGAAACAAGCAAATCAAAGCTGTTGTCGGTAAAATCCCGAAAGGCCTTAAAAACATCGCCATGTACAGCCGTTACATTTCCTGCACCATGCAGGCTTATATTTTTTTCCAGATAAAAAAAAGCCTCCGGTGAAAGCTCTAACGCCCAAACACGGCTGCCAGGCAAGCGCTTTGCTAGGGTAATGGCAATAATCCCGCTGCCGGCGCATAAATCCATAATCCGTGCCTGTGGTTTTCCCTGCACGGCCCGTTCTGCCTGCAGTACTGTAACCTGCGTATCTTCCCGGGGAATCAATACGCCCTTCCCCACACAAAACTCCCGGTCCATAAACTGCCACTTTCCAAGAATATACTGCAGCGGTTCTCCCTGCACGCGCCGGTCTACAAGAGTTAAAAGCCGCGCCGCCTCCTGCTGCTCCACTTGCGTGTTCCCATGCAGAATCAGTCCTGCGCGGTCCAGGCCGAAACAATGCTGTAAAAGGCACATGGCGTCAAAGGCGGGACTTTCAACGCCCGCCTGTGTAAAACTTTGCTTTGTCTGTCTGTAAAGTTCGTTATATGTCATCATGGTGCCGTTACTTTTTTTGTATCAGGTCTTCCCCGTTTTCCGGAATAACCGGCTTCATCGCCGCAATTGCAACCTCCAGCATCGAATCGTCAGGCTCTTTTGTGGTAATACGCTGCGCCCACAATCCCGGCGCGGCAATAATCCTTGTAGCCAGGTTGTCATATTTCCCGCAAAGCTTGATCAACTCATAGCCAATGCCGCAGGAAACAGGTAAAAGCAAAATTTTTACCGCAGAACGCAAAATAGGCTCTTCAATTGGAATAAACAGGCCAATTATAATACCAAGCAACAGCATGATCACCATAAAACTCGTGCCGCAACGCGGATGAAAGCGCCTGTATTTACGTATATTTTCCACTGTAAGCGCCTCGTCGTTTTCATAGCAGAAAATAGTTTTATGCTCAGCGCCATGGTACTGAAAAACACGCTTCATATCGCTCATTCGTGAGCACAGCACCACATACAGCAAAAACAGGGCAATTCTTAAGACCCCTTCAAACACACTGCGGTAAACCATAGCATCGTATAAAGACGGAAAAAAATGCGTTGCAACCGTATTAAAAAGCCAGGTTGGGAAAATAAAAAATAACCCAATGGCAAGCGTAACACCCAAAATGGTAGCTACAACCATCAACACCTTCATAAAGCTGTCGCCAAACACTTTGTCAATCCATTTTTCAAACCTTGAGGGTTCTTCCTGCGGAACGTCCTCCATCGCCTTCTCCGCAGAAATCGAAAGCGCCTTAAAACTCAGGCGCATAGAGTCGATCAATCCGCCCAGCCCGCGAATAAACGGGACTCGAAAAATTTTAAACCGCCCGGCAAGGCTTTTAAACGCAAGATCCTCTGTATAAATCTCATTTTCTTTTACACGCACCGCCACGGTCGTCCGTTTCGGCCCGCGCATCATGATTCCCTCAATTAGCGCAGATCCACCAATCGAGGTAATTCGTTTTGTTTTCTCTATTGCCATATGTAATCTCCTTATATACCGTGTGCGCCCCTGCGCAAAAATTTAAACTGTATTGTCAAAAACGAATCTCCTGCTTCATTATACATGAAAAGATCAAAAAATTTGTGAATGCATCATGAATTTGTCGGTCTAAATTTTAACAGATGATCCGTATGCAGCGTATTTTCTCCACCGCCCCAACCTACACCAATGCAGACGTAATAACCCGCCGCCTTCTTTCCTCTTTAAGACGGTTGCTCCTCCTCTTCTGAAACAATCGGGATCGTCAGTGTCACGGTTGTTCCAATACCCTCTGTGCTTTCAATTTCAAGCGAACCATTATGCAACTGCATAATCTCATCGGCAACGGCAAGCCCAATACCAGAACCGCGAACCGTCTGATTTGCCTTGTAAAACTTATCTTTAATGCGTGGCAGATGCTCTGCAGGAATTCCACAGCCGTTATCGCTGATCGTAATTTTCAGGTTCTGCTCGTCATAACTTACCTGTATACCAATCACACCGCTTGCAGGCGTATACTTCAAGGCGTTGTCGATAATATTGATAAACACCTGGCGCAGCCTGTTTTTATCGCCCATAACAGCAGGCACATGATCCGGCTCGTCATACAGCAAATGCTTATTTTCAGAAAGCGCGCGCTCACGCAGCATATAGATTGCCTCGTCCAGCTCCGCCAGCAGGTCAATCTTGTCCATTGTAAGCACCATTCTACCGCTTTGTATTCTGGAAAAGTCAAGCAATTCCTCTACAATACCGGTCAGGCGCTCCGATTCTTTTACAATGACCGACATCCCCTTTTCCATGGTCTTTGGGTCGGCCGTTCCGCCCAGCTGCATGGTCTCCGCCCAGCCTTTAATCGCTGTAAGCGGTGTACGCAGCTCATGCGAGACAGAAGAAATAAAGTCGTTTTTCAACTGCTCAGACGCAGCAAGCTCGCCCGCCATATAATTAATAGAATCGCATAGCTCCCCAATTTCGTCATCATGCATCTTATCAAGCTTTGCTTCAAAATCCCTCTGCGCAATCCGCTTGGCGGTAGCGCTCATTTCCCGCACGGGATTTACAATGGAACGGATGAAATACGCGCCGGATATTACAACAAAAAATGTCACCAGGAGCCCCGCTAAAATCAACACGGCAATTGTAAGAAAAATTTTCCGGTTGGCCGCTTCCAGAGAAACAGCGTACCGCACCGCGCCAATTGTGTCGCCCGACGTATTCTGGATCACTCTCGTAACGGTCATAACGTTTTCCCCGGAGCTGAGCCTTCCCGTCCACATGCCAAACCCGCCCGGGTTCTCCTTTGCCTGCTCATAATCCGGCATCGGCTCAGATTCATCAGGCGCAAACCCGGTGGAAGTAATAATAACTTTCCCGTAGCTGTTGATAACCATCAGCTCCATCATTTCCTTATCGGGGAAGTTTTCCACATATTCTCTGGCTGTTACATTAAACTGCCCCGTATCCGCCGCGGTATAATTTCCAAAAAAGTTAACAAGCTCGTTGCTTCGGCCGCTGATAGTTTGCTGAATCCCATTATAATAAAAGGTCTGTATAACAAAAGACAGCACCACGATAATCGTAATCAATATTGCAAGAATAATCCCCAGCGTATTGACAAGCCAACGCCGCGTAATACCCTTTCGCATGATGCCGCCCCCCTTTTCCATAATTTTTCAGTTGCCGCATATCGGTAAACGCTTTTCGCTTTAAGCGTCCCACTTATAGCCAAGCCCCCACACAGTAATAATATACTTTGGGTTACTCGGTTCATCTTCTACCTTCATGCGCAAACGGCGGATATTTACATCCACAATTTTTTCTTCCCCCACATACTGGTCTCCCCAAACATGCGTCAATATATCGGTTCTGTCAAGCGCAACGCCGGGGTTGGAAAAAAAGTATTCCATAATTTGAAACTCTACCTGTGTAAGCTCAATCATTTTTCCATTTTTTAAAAGCGCTCGATTGCGCAGATTCAACACAAAATCTCCCGACTTCAGCTCTTCTTTAAAATGATTTTCGTTGCGTTGCTGCGCCAGCATGACCCTTCTGTGCAGCGCATCTACTCTGGCAACAAGCTCGCTTGGAGAAAACGGCTTGGTAACATAGTCGTCGGCACCCAGCATCAGCCCGGTTACTTTGTCCATCTCCTGCGTGCGCGCCGTCAACATAATAATCCCTATTCCGCCGTTTTTACGGCGCAGCTCCTTACATACCTCAAAGCCGTCAATCCCCGGCATCATAATATCCAGGATCGCAACGTCAAAATCGCCCCCATGCTCCTCATATTTTTGCAGGGCCTCTTCTCCGCTGGCTGCCTCTACAACGTCATAGCCTGCCCTTGTCAGGTTGATAACGACAAAGTCCCGGATTGTTGCTTCGTCTTCGCATACTAAAATTTTTTTCATCGTACGTCTTCCTTTCAAAAACATGACAAAAACTTGTTTACACTTTAACCGTCTATAAGCTTAAGATTCTCGCTGATCTCGCTTAAAGAAAGCGTAAGCGCAGATTCTTCTTCCGGAACCCGCACAGCATAGATCAGCCCGGAATGGTTAAGCATTTCCACAAAACCTTCTGTACCTTTGCGTTCCGACCAGTCCTTTTCAGTAAAAACCTGAATTGTCAGCAGGCGGCTGCCTTTACGCGCCAGCCGACCGGTGCCGACCCATTCATAAAAGGTAATCGAGCGGGCGGTGGTATCTATCCTTGCGGTAATCTTATCCGTCCACTTGTCCGGAATAATAAAATAATAGCCGTCGGTAGAATTAATAACCGTCTGCATCACAGACGCAAGCTTACCGTCCTTTGCATGGATGGTGTTCCAGTCGGTACGGTTGCAGACGCTTTCGTCCTTTTCCGTGGACTGCTTGGGCATAAATGTAACCGTTGGGATCTCCATAATCCCATCGCTATTTATATCCTGACAGACAGAAGCCGTCGCCCGTTCGGTTATATTGGAAGCAACGCCGTTTTTTACAGTGTAAAGGGGGTTTTCCAAGCTGGCTTTCTCCTGGTTCCAATATAAAACCTCTGTTGTCAGGGTATTGTTCATCGACATCCCGTCTATAAACACAGCGCTGTTTTTATCAGAAGTTTTCCCTGTCTGTACGCTGGTGTATCTTGTAACTGCGCTGCTCATTTCCGTAACCGACCGGGTATAGATTGCCTGTAAATCCGTATTGTATTGCAAAAGCTTTGCAGTGGCGGGAATATCGCTTGCCCCAAGCGATAAAAGAAGAATATCTTCGATATCGTCATTTGTAAGGTCACTTAAAACAAACTGCGAATATGTTTCATCTATCTGTATCTCCCGCATCTTCTTCCCATTGTGCAGATAAACGGTCATCTGATTAACCGGCGCAACATAATTGCTCCAGCTTACGGCTACTTCGTCGCTGCCGTCACCGTCAATATCGCCAATGCAGATTTTATCCACTTCGGTATTTTGGTTGGTAAAGTCGCCCGTTGCCTGCCACACTCCGTCAATTTCTTTAATAAAAAGAATGTGCGTTGCAGAAGTTTCCCCCGACGGCCTGTACAGGGCAATTGCCTCTTCAATCCCGTCCTTATCCAAATCCTGCGTAATAATTGCCGAACGGTGCTCGCCATTTTGCGGATATTTCAAAGTATAGTCGCCGCCTGCTTTGCTTTCGATGACCTCCTGAATTTGCGCCTTATCCCCAGTCGCCCTCGGCGGCCGCAAAAGGTCGGTATTGTCAAAGCCGGCCGACGTGCAACCTGCCAAAGTTGTACAAAGAAAAATCAGCACAAAAAGCGCCAAAGGTTTTGTTTTCACAAGCCGGCCTCCTTTCTCACGTACCGATAAAACAAAGCTTACCGGTTAACGGCCGTACAGGCATAAATTGTTTTTCCCATTTCTGTAAACATTTTTTCGTGCTCGGTCTGAATATTATCCGCAATTGCACATTTGTGCAGGTCATCGGTCTGAAAGGGAACGGAAAACCCACATTGCGCAAAATATGCAAGGCTGTCGTAAAAAAGCCCTTCGTCGTCCGTTTTAAAACGGATTTCCCCGCTCTTTACAAGAAAGGTCCGGTATTGCGCCAGTTGCCGTGGATAGGTCAGCCGGCGCTTTTTATGCTTTGTCTTTGGCCACGGATTACAAAAATTGATATAAATTCGCTCTATCCTGTCATCCGGAGATAATATCTGGTCTATCTGTGCAATGTCGTGCGACGTCAAGGCAATGTTATTGACCCTTTGGCCGTTTTCTTCAAAATGCCGTACAATCTCCCGCCGTCCAATCGCCAGAACCTCGCTTTTAATGTCGACCGCCAAATAATTAATATTTGGATTTGCAAGCGCAAGCTGTGCCACAAACCCGCCCTTTCCACATCCAAGCTCCAGATGCAAGGGCTGCCGTTTCTCAAACCAGTCTGCCCATCTTCCCTTCTGCAGACAAGGCTCGTCTACAAAAAAACTGCAGGCGGCAAGCTCAGGTCTGGCCCAGGGTTTTCTTCTAATCCGCATGTACTCACCATAGTATAAAAAATTCCTATAAAATATCATCTTATTATATCAGATAAAACATACTTTTGCAATGCAGATTTTATAAACAGCGCTTCGCCTTATTTAAATAAAAAAACACATGGGTTTACAGCCCACCAGCATAGAACTGCCTGTAAACCCATGCGGCTACAAAATACAATATATTTACGCTCTATCTGCTTTATCCAAAGGCCCCTCTTTTCTGCTCCAGCTCCTGTAAACAATGGGCCTAAAGTTGTAAGAACAGTGTTGTATCCAGCATATGGCTGATCTGCCGGGGATCATCCGGTAACGCAACTACCGTCTGCTTTTCGGTCTGCAATAAATAGCCGTCAGCACCGCCTGCTCCATTTGCAAGCTTCTGCACATGCGGCAGCGGGGTCATTGTCTGCAAGCCGCGCGATAAAACGTTCGCCAAGTTGTCATGGTCCTTCCTGGAAAGCCCCCCCACAATAAAAACAAGCGGCGTTTTGCGTAAAGAGGTGTTGAGCAGTTCTCCCAGCATCTGTGCGGAAAAGGCCGTCTGTACCGATTCTACCGCTATTGCTCTCTCTTCCAGGCAATGCGTCAGAGCCATTTCACAATAGCCTGTCTGGTGCGCCATATAAAAGATCAGCGTACATTTCACATATAACACCCTTTTTTTGTAAAATCAGACCATCCACATTTACTGATCCAGGGCCTGTGTGGCCTCAGGCGCCTGCTGCACTGGTGCTGCAAACACAGTCACATTACAGGAAGCCGCCATACCGTTTGACGCTGTAGCGGTAATCGTAGCAGACCCGGCGCTTTTTGCAGTAACGCGGCCGTTTGCGTCAACGGTTGCCACATTGGTGTTGGAGCTTTTCCAGGAAACAGCCGGATAAGAAGCATTTGACGGCGTAACGGTACACTGCAGGGAAAAGCTTGTGCCCGCCTGTGCATTATAACCCGACCAATCCAGCGAAATATTCTCTACAGGCTGGATTACAGTAATATCGCATGTGGTTTTCCGCCCGTTTGCACTTTCTGCAGATATAACCGCCTTGCCTGGCCCCGTCGCCGTAAGTTCGCCGGTACTCCGGATCGTAACCACATTGGCATCAGACGTATACCATGTGAGACTTTTATTGGTCGTATTCGCAGGATCCCAAATAACAGAAAGCCGCTCCACATTTCCCACGTTCAGCGTCATGGCGGAATAGTCAAAATATATGTTGTTTGCCTTAATTTCCGCAGGCTTTGTTGCAGGAGGGCTTGTAGGCGCCTGGGTAGGCTCGGTTTCGTCCTTGACTTCCACGGAATCAAACAGCGTAAAAGGGCGCTCTTTTCCTTTCAGATTTCCCTTCCCGTCATACCAGCTAATCTCTCCCGCCTTGTAAGCCGTTTTAAAGCTCGTCACCTCCGGTTTCTGACCTCCATAGGTGTTATAATAAACATCCGGCCATAACGGGTCCGGATTTAAGGCCGCCTTTTCCAGATCGACCGTTGATTTTTCCCCATCGCGCACCTTTCTGGCCACCACAACAGTACGAAATTCACTAAATTCATAAGAACAGGTGGAAAGCGTTAAAAGCTGGTCGTCCTCGTTTATATCCACCGGCGTGTCAATCAGCGAACGTTCCTTAATCAGATATACATAATTCATAAATTCGGCGTCGCTTGTAAAACTGCCTGTTAAATAATCAAAATACTCGCCGTGTGATTCCAGTGTGCTCGTCTTGTACACGGAAATAACCTTCCAGTCTGCGTCGCCTTCCGGCGTATCAAAATGGATGACAGGGTGCTTCTTATAATAATCCAGATTGCCGGAGTACGTACCATAACCCATCAGTTCTGCAAACATGCGTCCGTCATTCATATGGTGGCCGTGAATAATAATGTTCTTCGAGTCTGTCCCCTTATCGCTTCTAAAGTCTATAAACAGACTGCCATATCCGCTGTAATTTCCTTTATAATCGGCATACAGGTACTTTTGATAGTCAATTGTATCGTCTTTAGACTGCAGTACAGGATAATCCAAATACTGCGTGTCGTCCATTTTAATCCAGCCGACAATTTCATCATTAATCTTTTTAATATCATCCCAGTTATGTCTGGGTTTGACAACAACCGTTCCATCAGAGTCAATCTCTGTCGCTGGCTCCTCCGGGGAATTATAAAAAATATTCTGAATCTCTTCGTTGCTTTTGTCGTTAAGCCACGGCTGAATCACCAGGTAATTAAACAGATAACCGCCCGCAACCAAAAAAGTAAGCACGGCAAGAATCAGGATAATTTTGCGAAAAACTTCCTTTGCCCCGTCACCTTTCATTGGTATAATCCCCGCCCAAAAACCTTTTTTCTTCTTGCTTTTTTGCTTCTCGTCCGATCCTGCAGATAAAAACGCAATCCCGTCCGTTTTAAGCTGCTCCGGCAAAAGCGGTCTTGCAGACAGCGAAAAATATATTCCCTGCTTAATAAGTTCCGCACAGGGAACGCCCGCCAAGCTTTCTCTTGGCAGCAAAATCATCTTTTTATCCTGATAAAAGAAGCAATATCCGTCATAACCGTTGCCCATATTGCTGATCTTCAGCGCATTGGCATAACCTGCCGCGCCGTCTTCCTGTTTTTGCGCACTGTCAGATTCCGGCTCAGGGTAATCCATCGCCATAACAAGATCCGGCAGGCTTTCTCTGCGCAATTGCTCAAGCCTTTCCTTTTCAGGTGTAATCCCGCCTGCGCAAAGTCCGCACAAAGTCATAAAGACCGGGTTGTCTTCCTTTCCGTCCAGCGCGTTTGCAATGACAATGGTGTGGATCTGATCCTTGGAGGAAAGCGATTGGTGAATTCCTTCCAGCAGCTTTTCCCTGTCAAGGTCCATTTCCGTTTTATAAAGGATATGTACACCGTCCTCCTTCATCTTTTCAATCAGCGATGGCAGGCTTTTATTCAGGGATTGTGTTTCTTCCCTGTTATTGCGTATAGAATATATTTCAGTGTTCATGCAAATACCTCCCAATTTTTATGCTCCGGTACATTTCACAGAAAAATCGTATGCGCCTTATTGCGCTATTGCTCATAATCAATTTTTACCGTCTTTACATTTTCCAGCGCATTTTGAATCAGCGATGCACAGTTGAGTGCATCCTGACTGCGCCTGACATATTTCAGCACAGGGCGCGTACGCGGATGTTTGGGCGTAAATACGGTACAGCAATCCTCATAGGGCTGTATGGATGTCTCAAACGTACCAATCTTTCTGGCAATGGTAATAATTTCATCCTTGTCCATCCCAATCAGGGGACGAAACACAGGCATTGTACAAACCTCGTCCGTACATGCAATGGCGTGGATGGTCTGGCTTGCAACCTGCCCCAGGCTTTCTCCTGTAATCAGCGCCTGGCATTCGTTTTTCTGCGCAATGTCCTGTGCAATCTGCATCATAAACCGCCGCATAATAATGGTAAACAGCTCTTCCGGGCAGCCTTTGCGAATTTCCTCCTGAACCTGCGTAAACGGCACGGTATACAAAGTCATTCTCCCGCTATAGCGAGCCACAAGCTCCAGTAGCTGCCGAACCTTGTGTTCTGCACGCTCGCTTGTATAAGGCGGGCTTGCAAAATGCACGGCGGTCAGCATAATACCCCGCTTTGCCATCATATACGCAGCAACCGGGCTGTCAATACCGCCGCTGATCAATATAGCCGCCCTGCCCCCGGTTCCAACGGGAATACCGCCTGCGCCTTTTAACGCGCCGCCCCTGATATAAGCGCCAAAATCGCGTATCTCGACTGTGACGGTAAGATCCGGGTGATGTACATCCACGCATACATGCGGAAATTTCTGCAAAATCGCTTCCCCCAGCTGCGCGCAGATCTGCGGTGATTGCAGCGCAAAGCGCTTGTCTGAACGTTTTGCTTCCACTTTAAAGGTTTTTACCACATCCAGCTCGTCTGCCAAATATTCCAAAGCCCGCGCTTTTATATCCTCCATATCCTTTTGCGCAACGCACGCTCTGGAATATGCTGCAATTCCAAAAACTGTACCCAGCCGCTCGGCCGCTTCTTCCAGATCCATATTCGCGTCCTGCGGTTCTATATAAATTGCAGACTGTGCGTTTTTAATTTCAAACCGCCCCAAAGGAGCAAGCCGCCTCTTTATATTTTTAATCAATATATCTTCAAATGTACGCCGGTTCAGTCCCTTAAGCGCAAGCTCCCCAACTTTAACCAATAAAATTTCCCTCATGTATCCCCCAGCCTTTTTAACTGTTTATCTTCATCGTACGGCTTGGCTTTTTGCCAATACTTTTCGTCCTTCCTGCAATACTTCAAAAAAACGGTCTATCTCTTCCTTTGTGGTATAGCGCGAAAAGCTCACGCGTAACGCGCTGTCGCTTCTTTGGCGGTCAAGCCCCAGTGCGGTAAGCACATGGCTCTTTTTGCCTTTTGCACAGGCCGACCCGCTGGAAACAAACACGCCGTTTGCCGCCAGATAGTGCAACATGGTTTCGCTGCGGAATCCCAGCACGGAAAAATTAAAAATATACGGCAGCCCTCCGTCCTGCGAATTCACGACAACGTTTGTAAGCAGCGCTGCTTTCTCCTTACAATAGCGGTACAGCTCCTCTATGCGTTGCATGCAGGAAAGGTCTATCTCCTCTACCGCGGCGCCAAACCCCGCTATCAAAGGCACAGCCTGCGTCCCCGGACGAATCCGCCCTTCCTGCTCGCCGCCAAATAAACACGGCGCAATACGCGCCCCATGCTTAATATAAATGGCCCCCGTGCCCTTTGGCCCGTGTATTTTGTGCGCAGAAACCGTAAGTAGGTCCACACCCATGCGGCGCGGTTTAACGGGGATCTTTCCAAATGCCTGCACAGCGTCGCAGTGCAGCAGCGCAGGGGAACTGTTGCGGATGATCGCCTTTCTGGCAGCCTCCACCGGATAAAGCGCGCCCGTTTCATTGTTTGCCAGCATCATGCTTACCAGCACTGTCCGACTGTCAATGGCCTCCGTTAACTGCTGCGGCGTAATGGTTCCGTCTCTTCCCGGCCGGAGGTATACGGCTTCAAATCCTTCCTTCTCAAGCGCAGCTACCGCTTCCAATACAGACGCATGCTCAACTGCCGTCGTAACAATTTTATCCCCCGTGCGCTTTCTGGCGCGCACCGTGCCAAAAACCGCCAGATTGTTTGCCTCCGTACCGCCGCTTGTAAAATAGATCTCGCCTTTATCCACAGACAGAACCTTTGCAATGGCTTCCCGCGCCCGCGTCATCTCTTTTTCCGCCTCTATTCCCTTTTGATGCAAAGAGGACGGATTGCCATACTTTTCTTTCAGCATACAGGCCATTTTTTCAATTGCGCCGTCGCATACACAGGTGGTCGCGCTGTTATCCAAGTAAACTTCTTTGCTCCCCGTGGTGTGTCACTCCTAAATTCGCAGTATTTTCAGTTTCGGTCATATTACATTATACACAAAAAGCTTGCACAAGCAAATATCTCAAAGAAATTTAACAAAATGTTCTAAAATAAAACATAAATAAATAGACAAAAGAGGAAGCCACATGTTTAAACGCTTTTTTTCCGGCAATACTGTTACTGTATTTCAAGTTTAGCTTTAAACAAGCTGCTGCAGGAAAGGGATTAAAGAAAATGCGTGTTTCAAAAAAACAATATGCTCAAATGGCCGAGAAAGCCTCGCCAAAAAGCAACCTGTTCATTGACTGTATCAAGGCGTTCCTTGTGGGAGGCCTCATTTGCACAATCGGGCAGGGCCTTACCAACATTTATACGCTATGTGGAATGGAACTTCTCGACGCCAGAACGCTCACCTCCGTGTCGCTTGTATTTCTAGGCGCTCTGCTTACAAGCATAGGTGTATACGACAGAATTGCAAAACACGCCGGAGCAGGCAGCCTGGTACCGATCACCGGCTTTGCCAACTCGATCGTAGCGCCGGCAATTGAGTTTAAAAGCGAAGGCTTTGTGCTTGGCCTGGGGGCAAAAATGTTTATTATCGCGGGGCCTGTTCTGGTATACGGCATCACAGCAAGCGTTCTTTGGGGTGTAATCTATTTTATACTCAAGCTGACGGGCGTTATGCAGTAATTTTTTTAACAACGTTCCCGGGTGTTCTGTTTAATTCCATAAAAGAAACCGCAGAGGTTTTTATTCCTCTGCGGAATTATTTTTACATCTACATAGAAAACGGCGGAAAAATCATCTTTTTCCCTTGACAAAAGGTAAAAAAAGCAATAAAATAGGAAAATGTACCATAATGGCATAAATAGCCCCTATCCCCTGTTTAACGGGTTGATATTAGCACAGATTTTTTAAAAAATCAAGTGGTTTTTTAAAAAAGGTTTACAAGGCTTTTATGTTCAAAATCAGCGGACGAATAATAGAATGGAGTGAAGCGCCCATGGTAAATGTCAAGCCGGTAAAGCTTGGTAGGAATGAAAGGATGAGCTTTTCCAAAATCGATGAGGTTATCGGTATGCCCAACCTGATCGAAGTCCAGAAAAAGTCCTACAACTGGTTTCTCGATGTAGGCCTGAAGGAAGTGTTTAAAGACGTTTCGGGTATAACCGATTATACCGGAAACCTTGTCCTGGATTTCGTAGACTATACGCTTGATGTTGCACATCCCAATTACAGTGTGACAGAATGCAAGGAAAGGGACGCTACCTACGCGGCTCCCTTGCGTGTGGTTGCGCGCCTGCTCAATAAAGAAACAGGCGAAATTAAAGAATCCAACGTGTTTATGGGCGATTTCCCCTTAATGACTGCAAGCGGCACGTTTGTAATAAACGGTGCGGAAAGGGTCATTGTTTCACAGCTTGTCCGTTCGCCGGGCGTCTACTACAAAATGGAGTATGACAAAACAGGGAAAAAGCTTTTCAGTTCCACGGTCATCCCAAACAGGGGCGCATGGCTGGAATATGAAAACGACGTAAACGACGTTTTTTACGTGCGTATAGACAAAAACCGCAAAATTCCCATTACGGTGTTCATTCGGGCGCTCGGCATGGGCAGCGACGCCGAAATACTCGACTATTTCGGTGATGACGAAAGAATCCGCGCCACCATTGAAAAGGATCCATGCAAAAACACCGAAGAAGCCATGATTGAGGTCTACCGTAAGCTTCGTCCCAGTGAGCCGCCTACGGTCGAAAGCGCACAAACACATATTCACAACCTGTTTTTTGATGCAAGGCGTTACGATATGTCCCGGGTAGGGCGTTACAAATATAATAAAAAGCTTGGAATTTCTGCGCGCATTGCAAACCAGCAGCTTGTACAGCCTATTGCAAACCCGCGCACGGGCGAGGTTATGGCCATGGCCGGTGACGTTGTCAACCGCACGCTTGCAGAAGAGATAGAAAATGCGGGGGTTACAACCGCCTTTGTAAACGTAGAAGGAAAAACCGTAAAAGTCATTTCAAACGGCATGGTGGATATCAGCGGCTACGTAAACTTCGACGCATGCAAGGAATGCGGTATTAATGAAAAAGTGAATTTTGCAGTTCTGTGCGAAATTCTTGACAAAAACCTGGATGAAGATGCCTTAAAGGAAGAGCTTGCAAACCGCCGCGGCGAGTTGATTCCCAATCATATTATTATCGATGATATTTTCGCTTCGATCAATTATATGAATTGTCTGGCCTGCGGGCTTGGAACAACAGACGACATTGACCACCTTGGAAACAGAAGAATCCGCAGCGTGGGCGAGCTTCTGCAAAACCAGTTTCGCATCGGTTTTTCCAGGCTGGAAAGAGTAATCCGCGAAAGAATGACCCTGCAGGCGCAGGATCTGGATACGCTTTCCCCCAACGCACTGATCAATATCCGCCCGGTAACCGCCGCAATCAAGGAATTTTTCGGGTCCTCCCCGCTTTCTCAGTTTATGGACCAGACAAACCCGCTGGCGGAGCTTACCCATAAAAGGCGTCTTTCCGCCCTTGGACCCGGAGGCCTGTCCAGAGACCGCGCCGGGTTTGAAGTTCGCGACGTACATTATAGCCACTATGGCCGCATGTGCCCGATCGAAACGCCAGAAGGGCCAAACATCGGCTTGATCTCCTATCTTGCAACCTTTGCCCGTATCAACGAATACGGCTTTATAGAAGCGCCGTTTAGAAAGGTTGACAAATCCACCGGCGTGGTAACAGACGAAGTAATCTATATGACGGCGGACATGGAGGACGAATTTTTCGTAGCTCAGGCAAACGAGCCGCTTGACGAACAGGGACGCTTTAAAAACAGCAAGGTCAACGGTCGCTACAGAGATGAATTTGTCGAGCTTGAGCGCGATTATTTTGACTATATGGACGTATCTCCCAGAATGGTTGTATCCGTCGCTACAGCAATGATTCCGTTTTTGGAAAACGACGATGCAAACCGCGCGCTGATGGGGTCGAACATGCAGCGCCAGGCCGTTCCGCTGATGGTAACGGAATCCCCCATTGTTGGAACAGGGATGGAATATAAAGCGGGCGTTGATTCCGGCGTATGCCTGCTTGCAGAAGAAGACGGCGTTGTGTTAAGCGTCAGTGCAGACAAAATTTCCGTCCGTTATGATTCCGGCCGAATACAGGACTTCAAGGTAACAAAGTTTATGCGCTCCAACCAGGGCACCTGCATCAACCAGATTCCCGTGGTCGAAAAGGGGCAACGAATCACGGCAAACGAAGTGCTTGCAGACGGCCCCGCTACGCATAATGGCGAAATCAGCCTGGGGAAAAACGCGTTGATCGGCTTTATGACCTGGGAAGGCTATAATTATGAAGACGCCGTTTTAATCAATGAAAAAATTGTAAGGGATGACGTATATACATCCATTCATATAGAGGAATATGAAACAGAGGCAAGGGACACAAAACTCGGCCCCGAAGAAATCACAAGGGATATTCCCAACGTGGGCGAAGACATGCTCAAAGATCTTGACGAGCAGGGGATCATCCACATTGGCGCAGAAGTACACGCCGGCGATATTCTGGTAGGCAAGGTAACACCCAAGGGCGAAACAGAGCTTACTGCGGAGGAACGCCTGCTGCGCGCAATCTTTGGCGAAAAGGCAAGAGAAGTAAGAGACACTTCTCTGCGCGTCCCTCATGGTGAATCGGGTATTGTGGTCGACGTGAAGGTGTTCACAAGGGAAAACAGCCACGACGAACTGCAACCCGGCGTTAATAAAGTCGTACGCTGCTACCTTGCACAGAAAAGGAAAATTTCCGTGGGCGACAAAATGGCCGGCCGCCATGGAAACAAAGGCGTTGTTTCCAGAATTTTGCCTGTGGAGGATATGCCTTTCCTCCCAGACGGCACACCCCTGGATATTGTCTTAAACCCGTTGGGCGTTCCGTCACGTATGAACATTGGCCAGGTTCTGGAAGTCCATCTGGGCTATGCGGCCAAGGCGCTCGGTTGGAAAATTATGACACCTGTATTTGACGGCGCGCATGAACAGGATATTTTTGAAGCTTTCAAACAGGCCGGATTGAGCGAAGACGGCAAAACATGGCTCAAAGACGGCAGAACAGGCGAATATTTCGATAATCCCGTAACAGTCGGGTATATGTATTATTTAAAGCTGCACCATCTGGTTGACGACAAAATTCACGCGCGCTCAACCGGCCCTTATTCTTTGGTCACCCAACAGCCGCTGGGCGGTAAAGCGCAATTTGGTGGGCAGCGCTTTGGTGAAATGGAAGTATGGGCACTGGAAGCCTACGGCGCAGCCTACACCCTGCAGGAAATTCTGACGGTTAAGTCGGACGACGTGGTCGGCCGCGTTAAAACCTATGAATCCATTGTCAAGGGCCAGAATATTCCAAAACCGGGCATTCCCGAATCTTTTAAAGTTTTGATCAAAGAACTGCAGTCTCTGGCGCTTGACGTAAAGGTGCTCGATAAAGACAACATGGAAATTGACCTAAAGCAAAACTTTGACGATGAGGATGAAATTCCCGTACCAGCCGATGAAGCGCTCGATGAGGACGAGGTTATGACCTCGATGGACGGCTTCCTGCTGGAAGACGACCCCGATGACAATAATATGTTTGATGAAAACTCCATATACGAAGAAGACAACGATGATCTGCTTGACGATTTTGACGATTTAGGCAGCGACGAGATGTAAGGGAGGCTTTAATACTATGGAATTTAACGTTTTTGAATCAATCAAGATCGGACTTGCTTCCCCAGAACAGATCAGGGAATGGTCGCACGGCGAAGTCAAAAAACCGGAGACCATCAATTACCGTACATTAAAACCGGAACGCGACGGCCTTTTCTGTGAGCGCATTTTCGGCCCGCAAAAGGACTGGGAATGCCATTGCGGCAAATATAAAAGAATCCGCTATAAAGGCAAGATCTGCGACCGCTGCGGCGTTGAAGTTACAAGGGCGAAGGTCAGAAGGGAGCGTATGGGCCACATTGAGCTTGCCGCGCCCGTATCCCACATCTGGTATTTTAAGGGGATTCCGTCCAGAATCGGCCTGATGCTGGATATTTCCCCCAGGCTTCTGGAAAAGGTCCTGTACTTTGCCGCTTATATTGTAACTGACCCGGGCGACGCCAGAGGCCTTACCAAACAGCAGATCCTGACGGAAAAAGACTACCGCGAAATGCGTGAAAAATACGAGGACGACTTTAAAGCGGGCATGGGCGCGGAAGCCATTAAAAAACTGCTGGAGGATATTGACCTTGACCAGCTGTCCAGCGAACTTAAGGAAGAGCTTGAAAGCGCTTCCGGGCAGAAAAAGGTCCGCCTGATCAAACGTTTGGAGGTCGTAGAATCATTCCGTCTTTCCGGAAATCGTCCGGAATGGATGATTATGGACGTAATTCCGGTCATTCCTCCCGATATCCGCCCTATGGTACAGCTCGACGGCGGGCGTTTTGCAACCAGCGATTTAAACGATTTATACCGCAGGGTCATTAACCGCAACAACCGGTTAAAAAGGCTTCTGGAGCTGGAAGCGCCCGATATTATCATTCGCAACGAAAAGCGCATGCTGCAGGAGGCTGTGGACGCACTGATCGACAACGGTAGAAGAGGCCGCCCCGTAACAGGGCCCAACAACCGCGCGCTCAAGTCTCTTTCCGACATGCTCAAGGGTAAACAGGGGCGTTTCCGCCAGAATCTGCTGGGCAAACGCGTTGATTATTCCGGCCGTTCCGTTATCGTCGTCGGACCGGAACTGAAAATGTACCAGTGCGGCCTTCCAAAAGAAATGGCGCTGGAGCTGTTTAAGCCCTTTGTCATGAAGCGCCTGGTGGAAACAAAAGTTTCCCAAAACATAAAAGCGGCAAGAAAAGCCGTAGAGCGTGCAAAACCCGAAGTATGGGACGCCCTCGAAGTCGTCATAAAAGGCCACCCCGTATTGCTCAACCGCGCTCCTACACTGCACAGGCTGGGTATCCAGGCTTTTGAACCCGTATTGGTGGAGGGCCGTGCTTTAAAACTGCATCCGCTTGTTTGTACAGCGTACAACGCAGACTTCGACGGTGACCAGATGGCCGTGCACGTACCGCTCTCAGCAGAGGCGCAGGCAGAAGCCCGTTTTCTTATGCTGGCGGCAGGCAATTTGTTAAAGCCGTCAGACGGCCGCCCTGTTGCCGTTCCCACACAGGACATGGTTCTTGGTTCTTATTACCTTACGTTGAACAAAGACGGGGAAAAGGGCGAAGGCAAGGTGTTCCGGGACTTTAACGAAGCTTTAATGGCCTATGAAACCAACGTGATCAGCCTGCACGCAAAAATCAAAGTGCGGCGCGAAATAGAAATGCCCGGCGGGCGGCGCGCAAGCGCAATGATTGACACCACCGTCGGCAAAATTATCTTTAACCAGCCCGTCCCGCAGGATCTGGGCTTTGTAGACCGCAGCCTTCCCGAAAACCAGTTTAAGCTGGAAATTGATTTTCTTGTAGGCAAAAAACAACTGGGCAAGATCATAGACAAATGCATTCGCGTTCACGGTACGCAGACCACGTCGAAGGTGCTGGACGATATCAAGGCGCAGGGCTTTAAATATTCTACAAAAGGCGCAATCACCGTCGCTGTATGTGACGCGGAAATTCCACCCGCCAAGAAAGAGATTATTGCAAACGCCGAGAAAAAAATCGACACTGTTTCCGGACTCTTCAAGGAAGGTCTTGTTTCCAACGAAGAACGGTATACCGAGGTACTGAAAATCTGGGAACAGGCCACAAACGACGTTACCTCTGCGCTGCAAGGGAACCTAGGTAAATATAATCCCATCTTTATGATGGCTGATTCCGGCGCCCGCGGCAGCATGAGCCAGATCCGCCAGCTTGCCGGTATGCGCGGCCTGATTGCAAATACCTCCGGTAAAACAATTGAAATTCCTATTCGGGCAAACTATCGTGAAGGCCTGAATATTCTGGAATACTTTATTTCTTCCCGCGGCGCAAGAAAAGGTCTTGCAGATACAGCGCTTCGTACAGCAGACTCCGGTTATCTGACAAGGCGTCTGGTGGACGTTTCGCAGGAAGTCATTATCCGGGAAGACGACTGCGGAACACACGACGGGATTGAAATTTTTGAAATCCGGGACGGCAAGGAATCTATTGAAAGCCTGCATGAACGCCTGCTTGGCCGTTACCTCTGCGAAGACTTCATAGACCCCGCCACCGGCCAGATTCTTGTGTCGCGCGACGTCATGATGGGTGAAAAAGAGGCCGACGCCATTGTAAATACGGGTGTTGAACGTATTAAAATTCGTTCTATCCTGGGCTGCAGAGCCAAACACGGCGTGTGCAAAATGTGCTATGGTTCCAATCTGGCAAACGGTATGCCTGTTACTGTGGGCGAAGCCGTCGGCATAATCGCTGCACAGTCAATCGGCGAGCCAGGCACGCAGCTTACCATGCGTACATTCCATACTGGCGGCGTTGCCTCCGCAGAGGATATCACACAGGGTCTTCCGCGTGTAGAGGAATTATTTGAAGGCCGCAAGCCAAAACACCTTGCTATTATCAGTGAAATTGGCGGCGAGGTTCGTTTTGAAGAAATTAAAAACAACCGCCATGCGGTCATTTTCAATAAGGAAACAGGCGACGAAAAATCCTATCTGATCCCGTTCGGCGCCAGAGTACGCGTAGAGGAAGGCCAGGTCATCCAGGCCGGCGATATGATTACAGAAGGCTCTGTCAACCCGCATGACGTGTTGGCCATTAAGGGGCCGGAAGCTGTACAGGATTATCTGATCCAGGAAGTGCAGCGCGTATACCGTATGCAGGGCGTTGACATTAACGACAAGCATATAGAAGTTATTGTCCGCCAGATGATGAAAAAGGTACGGGTGGACGATGCAGGCGACACCAACCTGCTGCCCAGCACGCTGGTTGACAAAAATGAATTCCTTTCAGCAAACGAAGAAATTGAGCGCCGCATTGAAAACGGCGAGGAAAACCTGAAAAAAGCCACCTGCACACAGATGCTTCTGGGTATTACAAAAGCCTCTCTTGCAACAGACAGCTTTTTGTCCGCCGCGTCTTTCCAGGAAACCACCAGGGTATTGACAGACGCCGCCATCAAGGGCAAAGTAGACCCGCTGATGGGATTAAAAGAAAATGTCATTATCGGTAAGCTGGTTCCTGCAGGGACGGGTATGCACCGCTACAGCGACGTAGAGCTGGAAGAAAACTTTGTAACACCGCCTGCTGCTTCTACTGTTGCTTCCGCCGCCTCTGCATCCACAATTGTTACAGAGGAACCGCAATAAAGCATTATTTTAAAGCATACCAACAAAGGGCAAGGCTTAAAGCCTTGCCCTTATTTTTATTGGGGTGAATTATACTATCAAGTGCAACAGTTTAGTGGAATAAAGGAGTTCATACAGA